>OOCP01000001.1_pt1:5000-515044 | contig 515044 bp, 339 predicted proteins | sample 1671511 | NCBI WGS metagenome assembly OOCP01 (sample SAMN06348164, study PRJEB24527) | human gut metagenome | biome: human gut; feature: ankylosing spondylitis patient; material: feces | host: Homo sapiens | place: China | collected 2015-10 | reverse complement strand
TTACTTCTATTTCTCAAATAATTCGCTAAAAGTTTATTTCTCAATCGGTTAAGTCAAACCGAGAAAAATCTAAAATACCTCTTTGAGGTAATTTACTGCCGAATCTTATGATGACGTATTTTCAAGAAATCACGTAATAAACCTTTCTCCTTGTGCGAAAGTCCAATAGTCATGACACAAACACCATAGATAAAGAAAAAGGCTACTGATGTAACAAACAACCGCATCCAACTATCAACATATATTTTCCCTAAGCAGATTGGTATTGGTATAGAAAACATTGAGACTATTAACATCGGAACGAAAACAAGCTTAACATATCTCCAAAAAGGCAAATTGATGAGACGTACCATATATAAAGGACAAACAACAGAGCAGACAATGTTCAGAATAACTTTCAATGCAAGAATCGTCCAAGCCTCAAAACCTGATTTTAGCAACATGTAAGCCAATGGAATATTCAGAACCTTTATGCCAGACATCAGCAATTGATGAGTACGTAACTTTCCTGTAGCATAAACAGCAATCCATAAAGGAGCTGAATAAGCATCTACTAAAGAATACAAAACAACCAATAATACGAACAAGCCTGTTCCATCTGGAACGACACCCAACCAAAGCTTGAGAATAAAATCAATATTCAAAGACAATGGAACAGATACCAATAATAATAAAAAATAGGATAGCTTGGACGTTGAATATATTATATTCAAAAAATAGACCTTGTCACCACGAGCATAGGCCTTAATGATTTGTGGCGTATATGCCTGCTTGAAGTTATTTATAAGTTGTATCAACTGTGCATTAACCTGACTTGCTATCCCCAAAGCTGCATTTGCAACGACCCCAAAAAAGATATTAAAGAAAAAAATGGCAGACTGAGCAACACCAACGTCCATCATACTTGCAACCATACTCCACCCAGAGTACCCTAACATTCGCTTTAATAAAAGGGTATCCCAACAGACATGATATGTACACTCCTTAAAATGCTTCTTACAGTGTAACCAATACCAAATCAACAATAACAAGGACACCGAAAAAAGCAAGAATGAATAGACACTTAGTTTGTCCCAAGGGGATATATACAAAACATAAGCCACGCTTAATTTCAATACAGCCTCGAGAACGCTTGTATAAGCATAAAAATTCATTCGTTCGTGCGCGATAATGGCCGAGTTATATGGCGTTTTTATTATATTAACACAAAAACAAAGTACTGAAAATTGAAAAGCAATATTGGCCGCTTCTAATCTTCCTTTTGGAAATGATAACTCGTTGTTAAGAAACCACAAACCAACCGTTTCACACAGAATAAAAATAAGCAACGCCAATATCCAATGAGCATTCACACTCATAGAAAACGTATGCCCTAAAGAAAACGTATTCCCACTCCCCATATCATACGCCAAGAAACGATAAGTAGCATTGGTCAATGCAGATTGTAAAAAAGAAAACAGAACAACTATGCCACCAACAACATTGTATATACCAAAGTCTTGAACCCCGAGAGTGTTCAATACTATACGAGAGGTATAGAGTCCCACACAAATCACCACAAGCATGCGCAAGAACAAAAACACAGTGTTCTTTGCCACACGCTTACTGTTAGTCCTATTGTCCATATCCCAACTAAGTAAGCTTCCTATTCAAACCATCCTTGCTCTTCAAGTGATACGTTCAAAATAAGATTAAAATTCAATTGTTTTTTATAATTTGTCTACATATATGCCAAGAGACTGAGAGAACTGACACTATTTTTACGTAATTGTATTGGGGCACGCCCCCATCCCCGTTATTCATCCAAAGTATATCAATCAACTAAAACGCACTTTTTGCTTTGAACAACTGCTTGCATTGGGCGCTTATTACAAGAAATTCTCCAACACAGAAATTTTTCCAAAAACATCCTTCATTCTTCAGGATACATGTTAATCCACTCATTATTCTGAAGTTATAACCTGAAGGATGTTTCAGGCATCCTTCAGCCGCGTTTCATTTCCTTTGGTAGAGAACTGAAAATCAATCGGCTGAGAATGAAAAATCGTTTGGCTGAGATTGGAATATCGTTTGGCGCAAAGCGTTTGACGGCTCTCAGCCATGAAAGGAAACTGAAAGATGGGCATTTCATCGTTCAACCCGTAATATATTATATAATAGATGTTTACCACAGTTCCTGAAGGATGAAGGATATTTTTGCAAACTCTTAGGGTAGAGTGTATAGGGACATGACGGGTTCCCGGCGGAAACTTCATCCCCCCATCCGTCTTTTATCTCGTGATCATCCAATCTTTCAGCGTATGCCGTTCCATGTCAAAGTTGATGCCAACCTTTACCACAGGCAGGCCGCACAAGGCGAAGCGTTCGGGATAGTTTTTCAGGTCAATCTGTTGCATGGCTGCCTTGGCAGATTGGTTCAGTTTCAGTTCCACGATGTAGAGCGTGGTGGCCGTACGCATCACCATGTCCACCCGTCCCCTCGGAGTACGTACCTCTACGTCCACGTACGCACCGAGTAGGCTGAAGATGATGTAGAGCATCTGTTGGTAATGGCCTTCGTAGTCCGTACGGTCGCAATAAGGCACAGTGGAAAGAAACGTCTGCAACAAACGCAACGCATCGTCCAACCGCTCTTCATAAATGGCCTCATAAAGCAAGGCCACGGTGGTCAACCCGTCGGTCGTACGGTGGTCCAGATAGCTTGGCAAGAGGCTCTTCATCAGGCCGAGACGCACTTCCTTGTTGGGGAAGTCCAAGGTGTAGAGTTGCGTGACGGGGGAATACCCCTTGATGGTGACGTAACCGCTTTGGTAGAGCAACGGGGCGATGTCCGTCATGCGCTCTGTCGGGGCATTGAAAGACTCCGCCATGGCTTTCCGTCCTCCGATTTGTTGAGGTAACACACTGTACTTTTTTAGCATCTCGACAAGGTAAGTGGGCGTGCCGCAGCCGAACCAGTAGGAATCCAACCGCCCGTCGGCAAAAGCGTTCAGCAGGCTGAAAGGGTTGTAGATGTCGGACGAGGGCCATGTGAAATGGTAACCGTCGTAATTGTCCTTGAGTTTCCGCACGGCCTCCTCGCGGCTTATGCCCATCCGTCCGGCCAGGATGTCCAGATCCTCGTCCATCTGGGTGGCCATCTCCTCTTCCGTGATGCCACAAATCGTGGCGTATTCCGGCAACATGCTGATGTTTTTAATATTGTTCAGTTCACTGAAGATGCTCAGTTGCGAGAACTTGGTGATGCCCGTCAGGAAGACGAAGCGCAGGTAAGGGTCGCAGGCTTTGAGCGGACTATAAAAATTGCGCATGATGTTGCGGAGGACGGGGAGATTCTCGTCTTCGTGCACCACGTCGAGCAAGGGGGCATCGTATTCGTCAATAAGCACCACCACTTGGCGGCCCGTCTGTTCGTAAGCGCAATGGATAAGGTCTGTGAGGCGTGTGTTCGTGTCCGGGGTTTCAGACTCGATGCCGAAATTCCTTTCCATCCCTTTTAATTGCCATAGCAAATAACGTTCCAATCCTTCTTTGTCCAAGTGCTTGCCCAAACTCATGTCGAAATGCAGGACGGGATATTCCGTCCATTCCGTTTCCAAACGTTCCATAGCCAATCCCTTGAACAAGTCCCTCCGTCCTTCGAAATAGGCACGGAGCGTACTGGTAAGCAATGACTTGCCGAAACGTCGGGGGCGGCTCAGGAACATGTAATTTGAGTCGGAATGCGCCATACGATAGACGTATTCCGTCTTGTCTATATACAAGTAATTGCCGTTCCTTATCTTTTCAAACGTTTGTATACCAATAGGATAAAGCCTTCTCAAAAAAAACATTCCAAGTCCTCCCTTTTATTTCATTTCCGTTCCATCACGTACCTTCAACATCCCGGGAAATCCATAACATCTTCTCAGAATCCGTACACCAACCGGATACTTCATCCAAGCCTTTTCCATAACACCCACGTAAAGGTAGAAAAATCAAACAGACATTCCAAACTTTCCGGCTATAAATATTTATCCCCGATGCCCCAGCCATTCGTCATAATCATCCAGCCACTGCAAAAGTTGCCGCTTGCTTTTCTTCATATCAGGCTCCCTGCGCCATGGGACGATTAAAGCATGAGCCTCATGGTAATACATGTTATTATCCGTACAACCATACAACGTAGCTAATAACAAGGCACGGGATTGCTCCGCTTTCAGCAAAGGCAGGATGGTGCGGGAAAAAACTTCCAACTCACCCCTCTCTTCCCGATTCCCCAATACCGTATGAGCCATCAACAAGATTGAAGCCAACTTGCAACGCATCACATCGCTATCCATCTGTAACTTACCGTAGGCACGCAAGGCCTCTTCCGCCAAAGCCCGGTCGGCATCCGTCACACCGCCACGGGAGTGGTAATTCCGTAGTGCCTTATGAAGTCCCTGGAAAATACGTTCATTGGACAACTTCGTATACACATGTTTGCCGCTTTCGTTCAGGCCGATGATTTCATACTGTCCGGCAGACACACGCATTAAAGGCACCCACAAACATCCTTCTATGCAAACCACGACATCCTTATGCCCGGCCCCGGGCTGGACTGCCACCATGGCTTCTACTCCTTTAAACTCCCCTTCCGTAATCCGGACACGGTCGCCTTTCACCAGGCGTCCTGACTCCGGCACATACACCGGAAGCTCGCCACGGTATGCTTCCGCCACCCAACGAAGATTTCTCATTTCAGCATCCGAAAGATAGGGATAATGACTTTCGCCACCGCTATGCACGCGCGGCAAAAAACTATAGGCATGCAGGGTACTTCGCTGTCTTCGGTAAATCTCGGCTTCCGTAGAACGAATGAATACATAATTGTAAAGCAAGGGTCGTTCCGTACGCACGAATTCCCCACCCTTTCTTTTTACCTCTATATATTTAGGTGCAAAATATTCCAACATCGCTTCATCCCTCTTCACACTCCGGCTTGCCTCCATACGCAATGCACGGGCCGGATCTCCTCTGTGCCCTACGGGAAGTACCAGAATATACCAACGTACAGCATGGCTTCCCATCCCCCTACGAGATGAAACTATCTCACTCATAAATACTTGATGACCATACCGGTAAAATCACATATTTTACTGGCTTTTAGACATTTACATTAAACAAACAGACATTCCTGAAAATTTAAGTTCCTCGGTTTGCCTATTGCTTCCCTCCGATGCGGCATCGCTTTTGTACATAAAGTGAAAGTACATTCAAAAATGGCCACCTCTATAAGAAGGAATAATCATTCGGCAAAAATATAAAAAATAATTCATTTGGCATTTCTATTTTAAAAGTTTTTTCATTCTCATGTAAAATTGCGGAAAAGCAATCCCCCCCAATATCCGCCCAAGCACCCGATACCTCATATAAGTGATAAAAATCATAAACCATCCCCAAAAAGTTGGTATCGACTTTTAATGAAATACTAAAAATTGATTATCTTTGCAGCGCAAAAAGATGAAGGTTTTTAATAAGAATCTCATTATATTACCTATAATAAATTAGTATAATTATGGTTTATTCACACGAAGTAGAAAACATGTGTTGTGTTGCCAAAGGCCCGAACCACGGACCAGCCCCCATTCCTGAAGAAGGCAAATGGGTACAGGCAAAAGAGATCAAAGACATCTCAGGTTTGACTCACGGTATCGGATGGTGTGCCCCCCAGCAGGGTGCCTGCAAACTGACGCTGAACGTAAAAGAAGGTGTCATCCAGGAATGTCTGGTGGAAACTATCGGTTGTTCCGGTATGACCCACTCAGCAGCTATGGCTTCTGAAATTCTTCCGGGCAAGACGATTCTGGAAGCATTGAACACCGACTTGGTTTGCGATGCCATCAACACAGCCATGCGCGAATTGTTCCTCCAGATTGTTTACGGCCGTACACAGTCTGCTTTCTCTGAAGGCGGTTTGATGATCGGTGCCGGATTGGAAGATTTGGGTAAGGGACTGCGTAGCCAGACCGGTACCCTTTATGGTACTTTGGCCAAAGGTACACGTTACTTGGAGTTGACTGAAGGTTACATCACCAAAATGTTCCTCGACAAGGACGACCAGGTATGTGGTTACGAATTCGTACACATGGGTAAATTCATGGAGGCCATCAAGAAAGGTGTACCCGCAGACGAAGCTTTGAAGTCTGTAACAGGTACATACGGCCGCACAAAACCGGAACAGGGAATTGTTAAATCTATTGACCCACGTAAAGAATAATAAGGAGGAACCAGATTATGATTAGAGAAGTGAAATTTGAAAGTCAGGACCGTCGTATCAAGCAGATTTTGGCTGCATTGAACGAAAACGGTATCAAAGATATTGAAGAGGCTAACAAAATCTGTGAAGAAGCTGGTTTGGATCCTTACAAGACTTGCGAAGAAACCCAAATGATTTGCTTCGAAAATGCAAAGTGGGCTTACGTGGTAGGTTCTGCCATTGCATTGAAGAAGGGATGCAAGAATGCAGCCGACGCTGCCGAAGCTATCGGTATCGGTTTGCAGGCTTTCTGTATTCCGGGTTCTGTGGCCGACGACCGTAAAGTAGGTATCGGACACGGAAACTTGGCAGCCCGTCTGCTCCGCGAAGAGACGCAGTGTTTCGCCTTCTTGGCCGGCCACGAATCTTTCGCTGCTGCCGAAGGTGCCATCAAGATTGCCGAAATGGCCAACAAAGTTCGTAAGAACCCGTTGCGTTGTATCTTGAACGGCTTAGGTAAGGATGCCGCCATGATTATCTCACGTATCAACGGCTTTACTTACGTACAGACGAAATTCGACTATTACACGGGTGAACTGAACGTAGTGAAAGAAACCGCTTACTCAGACGGTCCCCGTGCTAAGGTAAAATGCTACGGTGCAGACGATGTGCGCGAAGGTGTGGCTATCCTGTGGAAGGAAAACGTAGACGTATCTATCACGGGTAACTCTACCAACCCGACCCGCTTCCAGCACCCTGTAGCCGGTACGTACAAGAAAGAGCGCGTATTGGCAGGTAAGCCTTACTTCTCAGTGGCTTCAGGTGGCGGTACAGGCCGTACCTTGCACCCGGACAACATGGCTGCCGGCCCGGCTTCTTACGGTATGACGGATACGCTCGGACGTATGCACTCAGACGCTCAGTTTGCAGGTTCTTCATCCGTTCCCGCTCACGTGGAAATGATGGGCTTCCTGGGTATCGGTAACAATCCGATGGTAGGTTGTACGGTAGCTTGTGCCGTAAACGTGTCTTTGGCTTTGAACAAATAATCACAAACATAGAGACTGCATAAAACCAATAAAGGGGACGCTAGAAAACGTCCCCTTTATTATTGCCTATCGACTAAAACTTATTAATAAACCAACATATAATACACATTGTCTCCTTCACGTTCTTGCTTAATCTTATGCTCCTGCATCAGACGGGCAATGCTCAGGCACAATTCCGTAGTTCCTAACTTACATTGGTTTTGTAACTCGTCGAACGTACACCGCAATAAATTCGACAATGTCTTGTAAACACTCATACTGCGTGATTTGATGGTTTTTTCGTCTGGTATCATAATGTATCTTTGTTGTTGATTGCAAAGAAACGAATTAAAATCTCCTCTTCAACAAACCACCTTATAATAGATGTTCCTTTTACCCATTTTTCAGAAGAACAAAAGTCTCTTTGCATTATAAGAGCAATAACACCCTTCGAAAAACTTAAAAATAACTCTAAATAGCAAGGTGTGTTAAAATCCTCTTTCATAAAAAATCCGGTTCTTCCCTGAACCCATTTATCAGGAAAGAACCGGAAAGCCTCGTTCGTTTTCCGTAAAAATACGGCAAACGATTAATAGTTCTCTTTCTTCACTTCGAAGTAAGCCTGCGGATGCAAGCAAGCCGGGCACATCTGCGGAGCTTCTTTACCCACATGGATATAACCGCAGTTGCGGCACTGCCATACCGTCTCACCGTCCTTCTCGAACACTTTGAATTCCTCCAAGTTTTTCAACAAAGCCAGATAACGCTCTTCGTGCCCCTTTTCCGCCACAGAAATCATACGATACATCGCAGCAATGGCAGGAAAACCTTCTTCGTCCGCAATGTCTGCAAACTTAGGATAATCCAACGACCACTCTTCGTGTTCTCCGGCAGCCGCAGCCTTCAGGTTCTCCATGGTAGTACCGATTACACCGGCCGGATAGCTGGCCGTAATCTCTACCATACCGCCTTCCAGCCACTTGAACATACGTTTTGCATGTTCTTTTTCCTGGTCGGCCGTTTCCGTAAATATAGCCGCAATCTGTTCATAACCCTCTTTCTTTGCCGCACTGGCAAAGTAAGTGTATCTCATTCTGGCCTGAGACTCACCGGCAAAAGAAATCATCAGATTCTTTTCCGTACGCGTACCTTTAATACTCTTCCCCATAACTTTTCTTTTTAAAATTTTGAATTTAAATCTATAACTTTTCTAACGTTTCAAAGATACGGATAAAAACGTTCATATTTGTAATCATTACAGTGTATTTTCCTTAATTCTATGTTAAAGAATGCTACGCCGCACAATTTCCAACTGTGCGGCATGCCCCGTCAGTCCACAGTTACTTTACGGCTCACCGTCCGCTGACCTTGGGTCATCTTAACCATGTACATACCAGACTTAAATCCATTCTCTTCCATATACTCCCTAACTTCCGACGGCATGCAGGTAAAATATCCCGCACGTGCTCCATCCAACGTATAAACCACGCAATCTACCGGTTCACCGGAAACCACCCCCGTAATACCCGTCGCAGTTTTCACTTTCAGGACACCGTCTTCCAACGCAGAAGTATCCCATTCCAATCCTTCCCCGGGGCTATCCAAATCCAGCGTACAGGCGGAAGAGAGCACCGTCCGGTTTGCAGTCCACAGTTGAAACTCATCCCCGGCTTCCAGTTCGAGCCCTTCACGTACCGACACTTTCAGCGTACCACGCAGGGAGAACGAGCTTATTCCTTCCAAGGTCGTACAGCGTACTTTGGAGGCCACATTGAACATTACCTCCCCACCGGCACTGACCGTAAGCCTCTTGCCAGAGAAATCCAACGCTCCGGAAGAAGCACCCTCACGCGTTCCGGAATACAAGCGTCCGCCACGTTCCACCGTGACCGAAGCATTACCCAATTTACCCAAGCCGCACAACACCGCACCGTCCTCAACCGAGAGTTCTCCGCTTCCCAGCATAGCATTTTCTGCCGAGCGGTCATTCAGGCAAAGCGTACCTTCCTTCACGGCCACTTCGCCCGTATTGTCCCATACTCCACTGACCGTCATCTTGCCGCTGCCCACTTTCTCAAATTTAGAATTGGCTGTCACGGTTCCGGCCCAAGCGAAATCATCGTCACATCCCACCTGCCACGTGTTGACACCCGTAGCCCCGTCATTGGCAAAAGAAGCATAACCGCCCAACGCACCTTTTCCGGCCAGTTTCCCAATACGGAAAGTCCGCCCGGTGTTTTGCACTGTTACTCCTCCGGCGATATTAAGCGTTCCGTCCGGCATACCCGAAGACGTATTGAGCGTAAAACGCGGATAAGTGTCGGCCATGTCTGCCGTGGCATTGATTGTCCCTGTAAACTGGGCCAAATTGACAGCCACCGGCGTGCGGGTGGCAAACCAACCATTACCGTGTTCCACTGCACAGTATATCGTAAGCGTACCTTCGCCCGTTATCTTATTGGTATAAGTCGAACGGTTGGCCAACGACCACGTACCGCTACCGCCTTCCGGCACATGAATGGCATAACTTGAACCTGTATTTTCATACAACGTGCCGGAACGGAACTCCACCGTCCGCGCAGGCTTGTCGCAAGCCACACACTGCACAGTACCGCCATCGAGGGCAAGGCGTTCCAACGAAGGACAGGCCGTGTTCAGTTTCATCCATCCGTCTCCTTTCTTGGTGAGTAGCGTACCCTCCACCGGGGTTTCGATGATGAAATCCTTGAGATTCTCAACGCAGCCGCCATCTTCGCCTTCCATCTTCATGGGAGAGCCTTGGGTAACAGTCTCCGTCGTCCGCAACGTGGCGCCGTTCTCTATGACGAAGAGGTCGGCCGATTCCACCACTCCGCCCAGACCTCCGTAAGCCCGTGTGGAGTTGCTCAACATATTCACCGATACCGTACCGCCACTGATGCGCGTACCGCCCGTATACGTATTGTCGTTGCTGATGGTCAGCATGCCGCTGCCGCGTTTCACCAATGCCGTATGGCCCGCAAGGGCACCCATCCCGCTGAAAGCATAATTCAAAGTATTGTCCACAGTGACACTTTCGGCCTCGATACTGCCGGAAAGGCTCACGCTCCTGCGTTCGGCTGTATCGTCGAACAAAACCCTGTCGCCCGTCACGAAAAATACGGGTTCGGCCTCTTCTGCCAAGGTGAAATTCTCGCTTTGGCCAAAGTCCCAAATGTTGCTGTTCAAACCGTTCCAAACCACATCGGATGCAGCACGCACGTCACTTAGGGCAAGATAAAGCGTACCGTCTTCCAACACCAACCGGGCACTCATTTGCGAACTGATACCCTCGATGAGGATACTGGAAAGTTCACCCTTGACCATAGCCGCCGTGCCTATCGGATAACGTCCGGGCTGCACATCCTCGCCCCGGAACTCAAATACCGGCGCCAAATACTTCGGCCCGTATTTCCACGACTTCGTTTCGATGGTAAGCACCTTAGCATCGAGACGGTCGGAAGTAAAGTCATTCTTCAAATCAAAGACCACGCGCGAACCGAAACCCAGCGTCGCGGAGTCCGTCGTAATGGTGCCGATCTGTCCGTCACCGCCCGGATAGACCGTGGCATTATAGTCCGCCTTGATGCTACGGAAAGTACCGGCGGAACGGAGCGACGTATGACGGTTAAGCCAAAGGGAGGATTGTTTCATCGTCCCGTTGAAAACAAGTGTCCCGTTCCACACATCCGTATTGCCGCGATGGGTCATCTCCACGTCTGGCAGCACCAATGTACCTTCGCCCTGCTTGACCAAGCGTGTAGCCCCACTGAACCCGCGACCCGTCACCGTACAAGTATAATAGTCATAATCGATAGGCACGTCTTTCGTGGTACAATCGCTCGGTGCCGTTCCTTTCACCCACGAAGGCACGTTGAACACAGCCACCCATGGTTCGGCACCGGACTCCACTGCCACTCGCGTGTCCGCATTGTCGAACACAAGCACCTGGCTACCGTTGTGTGCCGTAGTAATATTGCCCCCATTCGCAATCTGCGTACGCCCCTCCGTGGTGAGCGGCGGCGGAGCCACGGTGATGCCCTCCAGTTCGCCCAAGAAATAACTCAGGTGGGGAGGCTGGTTGTAACCGATGGTTTCCCACACCATACCCTGCCGATATTGATGATCGTGCCAGAGAGTGGGGATACGGAAATCCGTCGGATAGTTGGTCATGTAAATCAGCAAGTCTTTCCCGTCGCGTACGAGCAGTTCCTCACGCCAGTCACCAAAGAGGTCACCCGTGGCGCATGGGTTGTTTTTAGTCCCATTGTTCATGGCACCGTTCCCCAAGAAGATACGTCCCACGCCGGGTTTGTCGATTTTGGGTTGGCGCGCCGTTCCGGGACTGTTGAGCACCTCCTCGCAAAGGTCGCCGTCCCAATAGATACGGAAATTCAAGTCCCATCCCGCGACATCGGGCAACGGCTTGTCTGCCGTGAGGCTGATGACGCCCGACTGGCTGCTTGCCCCTTGGCAACCCGGATAATCCTTATAGAACTTGCCGGCCAACGCACGCCCGTCGTCACTGGTACTTTGCAAACGGTAATACAGTTCCGACGTGGTGGCATTCCGGTAATTCATGGCCGGGGAAGTTTCATTACAGGCAAACATCTCCTGCCCGAAACGGTAAGGATCCAAATCGGCGCAATGTTGTGCGTCGCCATGCCCGAGGCCGGTGGTACTCAATCCCTTTCCATTATCGTCTATTATCATCGAGCCGAATACGATTTCATCCCGTCCGTCCATGTCCACATCGGCCACGCCAAAGTTGTGGTAACCTTGCCCGAACCACGGACCTCCCACACTGCATACCCAATTCCAACGTTCCGTCAGCTTATGCGTAGCAGGGTCTACGTCGAAAGTATAAAACTTGTGACGCGTGTAGCAACCGCGTCCGACGAAAATGGAAGGATGCCTACCGTCCAGATAAGGCGCACCGAAATAGTGTTTGGTGGCACGATGCCCCGTACCGTCGCCCCAAGCGGCCGTCCAGTCCGTCTCGCCCGATTCCAACCGTTTGCAAGGGTAAGGCATCCATTTCTCGCCGTTTTCCCCGATTTCGTACAATTTGCCTGTGGCACCCTCCATATAGAGCAAATACTCGTTATCGGGCATGGAATATTCGGTATTGTTAATCTTACGGATATCATGGGACATATTGCCCACTTCCGTGACCGTGCCGTCCGGATGATGGACAATCATATTGTCCGCCCCACGCATCAGCACTTCGGCTCTGCCGTCTTCATCCCAGTCGAAAGCTACGGCATCGAACTGTTCATCGGGTCCCGACTGCATGTTCGGACCGATATCAATGTACCATAGCCGCTCTCCCTTGACATTGTACACCTCGATGCGGTTGTAAGCCGAAGTATTGGCCACGTCTGTCACCCCGGGAGTACCCGTATAAAGACGTTTGGCGATAATCTCCGGCATTCCGTCTCCATCGACATCAGCCAGCACGGCATCATTGAACATATAGTTTTCTGTCAGGTCCTCGCCATTACGTCCTTTCATCTCTGCACCCGGAACTCTGAGGAATCCTGTATTTTGTCCTGTAAGGGAATAGAAACTGAATTCCGTGAAACGTGTGATGGGGTCGCACTGTTCCCCCTCCTTGCCTTTCACCACAGGAGCCACCGTATATCGGGTTTCGGCCGTCCCTCCCGTATGGACGTAGTTACTTGCAGACAGTCCTTTGGCTACCAACACACCGTCGGCATAAAGGTTGTAAGTCACATCGTAGTACTCTTCGCCCAGCACACGCCAGCTCACGAAGTTTCCGCTTCCGCTTTGAGTAACGGTTGCCACGAGTCCGCGTCCCAACTTGTCCATCGTCCGTTGGGCATACAAATCCGTTGTGCTGCCTCCTAAAGCCAAGCAGCAAGCAAAAAACAAAATCCGGTTCTTTTTCATGGGTTCTATTTTATTAGGTTAATCCATAAGATGATACAAAAATACATAAATAACTCAACAGACTGCCATGTTTGGAGACTTTTCACCTAAACTTTTTAATTCTGTCAATAAAATCAAAAAGCCCCAGTTTCCTCCTCGGAAAGAAGTTAACGTCCAATAACACATTTATACCCAACACTATACAATCCCCAAAAAACAACCGCAGAACGGTAAATCAATCTCAGCCGATTGATTTTCCGTTCTGCGCCAAACGATTTTCCGCTCTCAGCAAGACGGCGTCACGCCTTCCGCTGCCCCGTCCTTTCTGTAAAAGATATGAACTTCACATCAGAGGACACCCTTGCTCGAAGGCAGCTCGTAATGATAGATGTCGCGCCTTACCGCCATCTTGAGGCTCCGGGCCAGAGCCTTGAAAATCCCCTCTATCTTATGGTGCTCGTTCACGCCCTCGGCCTTGATGTTCAAGTTCATCCGCGCCGCGTCGCTCAGGCTCTTGAAGAAGTGGAAGAACATCTCGGTAGGTACGTCGCCCACTTTCTCGCGACGGAACTCGGCATCCCACACCAACCAAGGCCGTCCGCCGAAATCGAGAGCCACGCTGCACAGGCAGTCGTCCATGGGCAGGCAATAGCCGTAACGCTCGATGCCGCGCTTGTCGCCCAAAGCACGCAGGAGACACTCTCCCAAAGCCAGGGCCGTATCCTCTATCGTGTGGTGTTCGTCCACCTGCAAGTCGCCTTCCGTGCGGATATACAGATCCATTCCGCCATGCTTGCCGATCTGCTCCAGCATGTGGTCGAAAAATCCCAATCCCGTACGGATGTCGCACCGGCCGCTACCGTCCAAATCCAAGCGTACCTCGATGTCGGTTTCCTTGGTCGTGCGGCGCACACGGGCTTTACGTTCTCCTGCAAAAAGGATTTCGGCAATGCGGTCCCAACTGTTCACGTAGCGGATGCGCTCGTCCGTAAAGGAGTCCTCGTCCTTCTCCTTCAGGATCAAGGCGCGGCAACCGAGGTTCAGGGCCAACTGCGCGTCCGTCTCACGGTCGCCGATGACCCAACAGGCCGCCATGTCGTAATCGCCCGAAGTGTAACGTCCCAACATGGCCGTACCCGGCTTGCGCGTGGGCAAATTATCTTCCGGGAAACTGCGGTCTATCAACACGTCGTCGAACGTTACGCCCTCTCCCTCCAAGGTGCGCATCATCAGATTGTGCACCGGCCAAAAAGTGTCTTCAGGGAAGGCTTCCGTGCCCAACCCGTCTTGGTTGGACACCATGACAAACTCGTAATCCAGTTTCTGGCGGATAAATGCCAGGTTGCGCATCACGCCCGGCACGAACGCCAGCTTCTCGAACGCGTCTATCTGTTCGTCCGCCGGCTCTTTTATCAAAGTGCCGTCGCGGTCTATAAACAAGGCTTTTTTCATGATGTTCATTTTATCGTCTCCGGTTTGTAAGAACGCAACGCGCCCAACAGGCTGTTGTCCTCCTGCGGCGTACCGATAGTCACGCGCAGGCAGTCGCCGCAAAGTTCCACTCTCGAACGGTTGCGCACGATAATGCCGTTCTTCACCAAATAGGCGTATATCGCATCGGCTCCTTTGACTTTCGCCAGAAAGAAATTGGCATTCGTCGGATAAATCTTCTCGCAGATATCCAGTTCGGCAAAGGCTGCCATGACCTGCCCGCGTTCGCGCAGCAACGTCTTCACCCACTTGTCCACATCGAAACGCTTCTTCAATATCTCCACGGCTTGACGCTGGGTCAGTTGGTTCACGTTGTAAGGGTACTTCACCTTATTAAACAAAGAGATGACCTCTTCGGAAGCAAAGGCCATGCCCAAGCGGATGGCCGCGCTCCCCCATGCCTTGGAAAACGTGTTGAGCACGATGAGGTTCGGATATGTCTCCAGTTCTTCGCGGAACGGTTTCTGTTCGGAAAAGTCGGCGTAGGCCTCGTCGATGACCACCATCCCCGGAAAACGCTCAAGCACCTTGACGATTTCCTCCCGTTCCAAGTCGTTTCCCGAAGGGTTGTTCGGCGAACAAAGGAATATCAGTTTCGTGTGTTCGTCCGCAGCAGCCAGCAATTTGCCGGCATCCAACCGGAAACCGTCGTCCAACAATACGGGGCGATAGGCCACGTCGTTGATGTCCGCACACACTTTATACATACCGTAAGTAGGAGCTATCGCCACCACGTTGTCCGTCTTCGGTTCGCAGAAAATCCGGAATGCCAAGTCGATGGCTTCGTCACTGCCGTTGCCGAGGAAGATTTGTCCGGGCTTCACGCCCTTGACGGGAGCCAACATCTCTTTCACCTCCAGTTGCAAAGGGTCGGGATAGCGGTTGTACGGGGCATTATAAGGATTCTCGTTCGCATCGAGAAAGACGGAAGCCGCCGCACCCTTGTATTCGTCACGGGCCGAACTGTACGGCTTCAGCGCCCAGATGTTCGGGCGCACCAGTTTTTGCAAAGGTTTCATGCTCATTTCATTTCGGTTTTAATGGATTCCAATCTTACGGCCATGGCGTTGCGGTGTGCATCGAGATGCTCGCCCGCCGCCATGAGTTCCACGGCCGGACCGATGGCACGTACCCCCTGCGGCGTAAGTTCCTGAAACGTAATCTTACGGTGGTAGCTGTCCAAGTTGACACCGCTATAAGCCGTGGCATAACCGTTGGTGGGCAACGTATGGTTCGTGCCCGAAGCATAATCCCCCGCACTCTCCGGCGTATAAGAACCGAGGAACACGCTGCCTGCATTGACCACACGTTCGGCGGCCTGCATGTAATCGGCCGTTTCGATAATCAGATGTTCGGGCGCGTAGCGGTTGGTCAGTTCCAACGCCTCGTCCATATCGCGCACCACGACGAGTTTGCTGTGGGCCAATGCCTGCTCCGCGATTTCCTTGCGCGGAAGGGCAGCCAACTGGCGTTCCACTTCGTCCTGTACCTTGCCGACCAAAGCTTCGTCGGTCGTCACCAACAAGACCTGACTGTCCACGCCATGCTCGGCCTGCGAAAGCAAGTCGGCCGCCACGAATACCGGATTGGAACCGGCGTCAGCCAATACCTCCACCTCCGAAGGTCCGGCGGGCATGTCGATGGCTACATCATGAAGCGACACTTGCTGCTTGGCCGCCATGACGTACTGGTTGCCGGGGCCGAATATCTTATACACTTTGGGCACGCTTTCCGTACCGTAGGCCATGGCACCGATGGCCTGTACGCCGCCCGCCTTGAAAATACGGTTCACTCCAGCCACACGGGCTGCGCAAAGGATGGCAGGATGCACCTTGCCGTCGCGCCCCGGAGGCGTGCAAAGCACGATTTCACGGCATCCGGCAATCTTGGCCGGTGTGGCCAGCATCAGCACCGTGGAGAAAAGCGGCGCCGTCCCTCCGGGTATGTAAAGTCCCACCCGTTCTATGGGAACGGCTTTCTGCCAACAGGTCACCCCGGGACGGACTTCCACCTTCGTCGTTTCAAAGCGTTGGGAAGCGTGGAACTTCCCTATATTGTCGTGCGCCAAGCGCAAGGCATCCTTCAGTTCGGGCGACACCAGACGTTCGGCCTCGTCCATTTCTTCTTCCGTGACGGCCAGACGCTCCAGTTCCACATGGTCGAACTGCTTTTCGTAGGCCATGACGGCGCGGTCGCCGCCCGTCTTCACGTCGTCCAACACCCTGCATACGGTTTCACGCAACGTGTCCACGTTCATGACGGGACGTTTCAACAGTTCGTCCCATTCTCCTTTTTGCGGATATTTTATCACATTCATTTGCTGTCCTCCTCTTTTTGATATGAAAATACCAACCTGTCCGGCTCAAAGAATCATCTTCTCTACGGGAACGACCAGAATGCCCTGCGCTCCCAACTCCTTCAGTTTGGAGATAATCTCCCAAAAGCGGGACTCGTCGATGACAGTGTGCACACTGCTCCACCCTTCCTGCGCCAAAGGCATCACCGTGGGACTTTTGGCTCCGGGCAATACGGACACGACATCTTTCACCTTGTCCGACGGCACGTTCATCAGTACGTATTTCTTGTCTTCCGCACTCTTTACCGCCTCTATGCGGAACAGCAACTCGTCCAAAATCGCCTTTTTGGCATCGTCCATATTCCGGTTGGCGATGAGCAACGCCTCGCTCTTCATGACGACGGCCACCTCCTGCAAGTTATTGCTTACCAGGGTGGAACCGGAGCTTACGATATCGAAAATACCGTCGGCCAACCCGATACCGGGCGCGATTTCCACAGAACCGGTAATGACGTGGATGTCCGCCTCCACTCCGTTTTCCTTCATGAATTTTCTCAAGATATTGGGATAGGAAGTGGCTATCTTCTTGCCTTCGAACCAAGAAAGGCCGGAATAATCCACAGCCTTGGGTATGGCCAACGAAAGGCGGCACTTGCTGAAGCCCAGACGGCGTACCACCACGGCATCCTCCTCTCTTTCCACAAATTCATTTTCGCCCACGATACCCAAGTCGGCCACTCCTCCCGCCACGGACTGCGGAATATCGTCGTCGCGCAGGTAAAGCACCTCGACGGGGAAATTGGAGGACTGCACCAACAAGGTGCGCTTGGATGAACTCACTTTGATGTCGGCCTCCGCCAGGAGCGCCATGGTGTCTTCGTAAAGACGTCCTTTCGACTGTACTGCAATTCTAAGCATATCTGTTTTTTTAATGAAGTATTCTTAAACTATCAAAAAAGGCTCACCGTTCATATCGGCAAGCCTTCATTTCTATCCTTCCATTGGCACACGCGGGACAGCCTACCGATTTCTAACCGTTAGGATGATGATGGTGGCGTGTTGCAATATTCTTCATTTTCTCTTTTATTTGTGGCAAAGTTAAATTATTATCTGCAAATAAACAACAAATTCGCAAGAAAATTACGAAGAAGTTATCACTGGGCAACGAAATCGGCAGTTCTTTTTCTTATGAAAAGCAGTTGTTTCAGTAGTTGATGAGTGGTAAATTCCGCCGGGTGAGCACACTGCAGTCTTTCCTTTTTAAAACGACGTGCAGCCTGGCCGTCATATACTTTTCTACGGTATAGCCTTCGTTTTCAAAGTGAGGGATAATGTCTTCATCTGTCATGTCCCGATGGGGGAAAGCGGCCACGGCGTCCGGAACGTTCCAACTTAACAGGATGAAATGCGACGATAGGCGTGCGAGGTTACGTATGGCCGTGGATGCCGATTTTTCAGGAACATAGGGAAGCACGTCCTTGCATACCACGATATCAAAGGGAGTGGAAATATCCAGTTCTTCCGTGAGGTCTGCCACTTCGCAAACAGCATCCCCCTCGGGCAGGAGCATACCGGACAAATCCGGCGTACGGGGATTCGCGTCATATCCGGCAAACGCAAGTCCGCGGCTCCTCCATTGCGATACATAGTAACCGGCACCGCATCCTATGTCTATTCCCGTCCGTGCCCCTATGTCCCACCACATTTGCGTGACGAAATCGCAATATGTTTTGTCATATCCGTACTTCAGGAAACCGTCATACGTCCAACCTCCGGTCTTTGTCAGGCCAATCTCCCTGTCTTGTAGCAGATACCGGTCTATCCTGTCCAATAGCACCGTACTACATGGCAGTTCGATTTTACGGGCGAAAAGGCATTCGTTTTCCAAAAGGTAACGGAAATGTTCACATCCCAAATTGGCGGGACGGTTGCCGTTTTCATGTTTCCAACGGATAAAACGGTGGTTCCAAGGCACGATGTCTTCCTTATCCATTAAATTGACCAATACGGTGGCCACATAACATTCCTCCGGTGCGAAAGTCATCCACATCCGGCCATAAAGCGAGGGGAAGCGGTCGGTATAGTCCAACAAGGTGGTGGCAGCCTTTCGGGTAATGGACCACCATTGCGAACTGCCGTACAGATGGTCGAACTCATCGGGAATGGGGCGTTTAGCCCCTTTGGCCTGTTGTTGCCTTACCTGTTCCCTGACCCACCCGCGCGGATTCCTTTTACCTGCGGCATAGTCGTATGGATAATAATATTGCAGTCGGCGGAAAGTATTGTCTTCCCAGTTCGGATGCGGCAAATGCAGGTATCCGATGTATTCTTTTCCCGCATTCCGGTTAAAGAACTCAAGAAAATAATCTAACGGACGAGTCGGGTAATCTTGCCCGCTGATAAGATGAAAGTAATCGGCATCACTGCGTTGCACAGCCATACGCAACAGGTGCATTTCGCTTTCCAATACACTTGTGCCGCCCCAGTTCACGTCATATTCACGCGAAACGGCTTTCACTTGTTTGTAACTACGCAACTTTTCTTCCTCTTCGCGTGTGACGGGTTGCTTTTTGTCTATATGGATGAATACGTCGCAATCCTTTTCGAAATATCCAGCCAACCTGCATAGCTGGCCGATGTTTTTGTGGACTAAGATTAGAATGGCATGTTTCATAATTACAGATATTTCTTTACAGTCTCGCCCTATCTTTCAACAAGACGAAAACCCGACCGTTTTTATCTTTATCAATGTAAGGGCAAGTCAGGTTCTTGACCCTTACGGTGTCTTTCCTCGCAGACATGTTGTAGCGCACGGTGTCATTTTCCAACCACCGGACAAAGGAGATACTCATTTGTATCTCATCCTCCATCCGGTCGGTAAAGGGTTCCCACGTCTGATAGCGGGACATGGCTTCCTGCCAAGAACGGATATGGCGGTCAATGGGGGCTTTAACGAAAGTGTTGACTTTTTCACCGCTTGAGGTCGTGACAATGTCCAAACGGAATGAAATGGAGTCTTTGTCTTGTTTTATATCCGTCATGGGCATGACGAAATAGCCGCACTCGTAGCCTTCACGGGCTTGTTCAAACTCGTCAGTCGTTCCCCAAAAGTACCCGTTCTTCAATATGCCGTTTTCCAAGTACAATTCCATATAACAGTCTTCGGGAAGCAAGTCCGGATAATGGTCTTGCTCCGGATTATGGTAACGATACCATAGGGTGTCAATGTCCACACGTTCTTGTGCGGAAAGTGGCATGATACTGATGAAATACCAGGCAACCGATAGTGCCATAACGGCTGTAAATAAAGACTTGCTTTTAGGTCGGTTTGATTTGTACGATTCCATGGCGTATTTTGTTATTGATGGGGTGTTAAGGGATAAGTTCCACTACAGACGTTCTGCAAAAATCCGCCATCCCCCCAAGAGTTTTTTAAAGAGACCTTTCATCTTTCAGGTAGCACGATAAGCAGCTATTACATAACACGTTACGGAATGAAAGATGTTTCAGGTATCCTTCAGTTTCCGTTCATTGCGGAAAGCGATAAAAAGTTCTCAGCCAAATGATTTTTCAATCTCAGCCGAACGATTTTTCGTTCTGCGCCAAACGAAATGGAACCTGCCTGAAGGATACCTGAAACATCCTTCAGCTTATAACATCAATGTAATGAGAGGTTTAACATACAGCCTGAAGGATAAAGGCTCTTTTTGCAAAATTCCGGTGTAGGGGATACGTCTCACATGCAAACAACTCCTTGGTCAGGCTTTGCATTCATAATCCACACACGAACGGCTTTTTTTGCAATCCTTCAGCAAAGCCGCTACGGCCAAATGAGCCGGATGGGCCGCATAAGCCCTTACGTCGTCCATCGTGTCGAACTCGCTGTAGAGCGCGATGTCGAATTGTTCTTCCGGATTGTCATTCAACCCGACCTCAATCTTCCGGATAAACGGGATTTTGGCAGGCAGAGCTTCTATCCCTTTTTTGAAAGCGTCCATCACGTTTTTCTTACGCTCGGCTTCCATTTCAGAAGCCAACTGAAATAATACGATATGTTTCACCATAATAATACAACGTCTTTTATATTATTTTCATCCAAAGTTAGCAAAAAATCCGTTCACGGCACCCGCTTCCCACTGTTTTTTGCTTACCTTTGCCTTATCACACTTATACATTCACTATGATAAGACAAGGAATCATCGGAATTTGGAGATTTTACCGCGACGGTTTCCGCAGTATGACGCTGGGACGTACGTTGTGGGCCGTGATTCTAATCAAACTTTTCATCATGTTCTTTATCCTGAAACTTTTTTTCTTCCCGCCTTTCCTCAAAGGCAAATCGACCGAAGAAAAGGAAGACTATGTAGGAAATGAACTGATAGAAAGAGCTATTCATCCTTAATCTTGAAATAAAAACAAGGCTTATGTTAGACAATATGGAGACAATGATAGACTGGTCAAGAGCACAATTCGCCCTGACGGCAATGTACCACTGGCTGTTTGTTCCGCTCACGCTGGGACTGGCTGTCATCATGGGAGTTATGGAGACACGATACGTCATTTCCGGTCATGATTTCTGGAAAAGAACAGCCCGTTTCTGGATGAAACTGTTCGGAATCAATTTTGCCATCGGAGTAGCGACCGGACTGATTCTCGAATTCCAATTCGGTACGAACTGGAGCAACTATTCTTGGTTCGTAGGTGATATCTTCGGAGCCCCTCTTGCCATTGAAGGCATCGTAGCCTTCTTTATGGAAGCTACTTTTGTGGCCGTAATGTTTTTCGGATGGGACAAAGTAGGCAAGAAATTCCATTTGGCTTCTACATGGCTCACCGGTCTGGGAGCTACCTTGTCTGCCTGGTGGATTTTAGTGGCCAATTCATGGATGCAATATCCCGTAGGAATGGTATTCAACCCCGAAACGGTACGCAATGAAATGGTTGATTTCCTCGCCGTAGCCTTTTCGCCTGTAGCCGTAATGAAGTTCTTGCATACAGTACTCAGCAGTTGGATTGTAGGGGCCGTGTTCGTCATTGGAGTTAGTGGTTGGTTCCTATTGAAACGGCGTGAGAAGGAATTCGCCTTGGCCAGTATGAAAATTGCAGCATGTACAGGTATGGTCGCCTCGCTGTTGACACTATACAGCGGAGATAAATCCGCCTATCAAGTCGCACAATACCAACCGATGAAACTGGCTGCAATGGAAGCGCTTTACGAAGGTGGAACAAGACAGCCGTTAACGGTGGTCGGCGAATGGAAAATCCCGACTATGCTGTCTTTTCTGGCCACACGGAATCCCGACGGTTACGTACCGGGAATCTACAACATTTTGGCGGGAGGATATACGACAAACGACGGTTCCAAGGCTCTGTCCGCCACAGAAAAGATCGCGAGAGGCAAAATGGCAATCGCGGCCTTATCGGATTTCCGGCAGGCTCAAAAGGACGGTGACCAAGATAAGATGGACGCGTCCCGCCGCACATTGGAAGAAAACATGCCATACTTCGGTTACGGTTATATTCAAAACCCTGACGATCTTGTGCCGAATGTAGGACTTTCGTTCTGGACATTCCGGATTATGGTAGGTTTCGGGATGTACTTCATTGCTTTTTTCGCCTTGGTCCTTTTCCTGTCATGGAAAAATAAACTGTACGGACAAAGATGGCTGCACCGAATCGCCCTATGGAGCATTCCTTTCGCCTTCGTAGCCAGCCAGGCCGGTTGGGTCGTATCAGAGGTCGGGCGACAACCTTGGGCCATCCAGGATTTGTTACCGGTCAATGCCGCCATATCCAACCTGTCTGCAGGAGTGGTACAAACGACATTCTTCATCTTTTTGGCCATTTTCACTATTTTATTCATTGCCGAGATAGGTATCATGGTAAAAGCCATCCAAAAAGGACCTGAATCATGAACGAAACCGATAAAAAAGATTAGTCACTGTCAAATATCAAAACTATGGAATCGACCTATATTTTTCTACAGCATTATTGGTGGTTCATCATATCCCTGTTAGGGGCACTATTGGTCTTCTTATTATTCGTACAAGGGGGCAACTCATTGCTATTCCACTTGGGAAAGAATGAAACGGAACGTGCCTTATTGGTGAACGCGACAGGCAGTAAATGGGAGTTTACATTTACCACGCTCGTCACTTTCGGAGGAGCTTTTTTTGCCTCTTTCCCTTTGTTTTACAGCACAAGCTTCGGCGGAGCATACTGGCTGTGGATGCTCATACTTTTCAGTTTCGTACTACAAGCTATTTCTTATGAATTCCAATCGAAATTAGGGAATCTGTTAGGCAAACGTACTTACCAATCTTTTTTGGTATTCAACGGAGTCATGGGTCCGGTTCTGCTCGGAGCGGCCGTGGCTACATTCTTCAACGGGTCTGATTTTCTTGTCAGCAAATCCAATCTGACAGAGGCCGCCATCCCCGTCATCAGTCATTGGGGTAACGAATGGCACGGCTTGGATGCTTTGGCAAATCCTTGGAATCTCATGTTGGGACTGGCTGTCTGTTTTCTGGCTCGTATTTTAGGTTGCCTTTATTTCATCCGCAGCATTCGCGACACAGAACTGATTCCACGTTGCCGCCGCCAATTGCTGGGAGACAGCGTCCCATTCCTGCTGTTTTTCTTGGCTTTCGTGATCCATACGTTATTGAAAGACGGTTTTGCCGTCCATCCGGAAACCGGCATCGTTTTCATGGAACCCTACAAGTATTTCCACAACTTGACAGACATGCCGATATTGCTTGTCTTGTTCCTTTCAGGTGTGACAGGTGTGCTTTTCGGACTTATTCGTGGTATCTTCTGCCACACCAGTCGCAACGGTTTTTGGCTTACAGGTACAGGAACCATACTGACCGTATTATCCTTGCTTCTGTGTGTCGGTTATAACCATACTGCTTACTATCCTTCCACCGCAGATTTACAAAGCTCTTTGACCTTGGCAAACAGCAGCTCCAGCCTATTCACCCTGAAAACCATGGCCTACGTGTCTCTTCTCCTTCCCGTAGTCGTGGCCTACATCGCATATGTGTGGAAGGTTATGGATCGCAAACCGCTCACATCGGAAGAAATTACCGGAAACGAAGATGTTTACTAAAACAAAAACAGAATGCCCATGTATATTATCGGAATAGCCGGAGGCACGGGCTCCGGAAAGACCACGGTCGCACGAAAAATCATTGAGAGTCTCCCGAAAGGCGAAGTGGCCCTCATCCCGCAGGACTCATATTATATCGACGCCACGGACATGACCATGGAAGAACGCCGCAAAATCAACTATGACCATCCTTGCGCTTTCGACTGGAAGCTCTTGATCCGTCAGGTGAAAGAACTGAAAGCCGGACGGGCTATCGAACAACCGACTTATTCATATTTGGAATGTAACAGGTTGAAAGAGACCATACACGTAGAACCCCGAAAGGTTATCCTGATAGAAGGCATACTCGCTTTGTCCAATAAAGAACTCCGGGACCTGATGGACATCAAAATCTTTGTAGATGCAGACTCCGACGAACGCCTCATCCGTGTCATCGAACGGGATATCATCGAACGGGGAAGAACCGTACAAATGGTAGTGGACCGTTATCGGGCCGTACTCAAGCCCATGCATCTGGAATTCATCGAACCGACCAAACGCTATGCCGACCTTATCATTCCCCAAGGAGGAGAAAACGAGAAAGCCATCGAAATCATGCGTACTTACATCCTACACCATCTCAATCTCCATTTGGAACAAACGGGGCAAGCTCTATGAAAGTCCGTATAAGCGAATTCGGATGGAAGTCCGGCTTCCGGCTATGCCGAAAACGACCGGATTTATGGAAAATCACGAGTAAGCGAGGGCAGAGCGGGGCGAAAACGAAGTTTTTAGGCTCCGTTCTGCCGAGCGGGAGCGATTTATGGAAACACTATCTGCTGGCCTGTCTCTTGACCGTCCTTGCCGTCAATCTCGTATCCTGCGGAGAAAAAGAGGAGAAAAAAATATCCCCTTTGGGTATCACGGAAGAAGAATATGCGGAAACAGCTTACGACTTAGACCAGATACAGGAAGCCGGCGAACTGATAGCCGTCACGCTGTCCGGTCCAGACACTTATTATGAATATAAGGGAAAAGGATTCGGACTGCAATTTGAATTGGCCGAACACTTTGCCGTGTCCATCGGTGCCAAGCTCCGTATGGAAGCTGTACGCGATACGGCGGAGCTTTTCCAACGACTGAAAAAAGGAGAGGCAGACCTCATCGCGTTGGAAATTCCGGAGAACCACATGACAGACACGGAACTGCAATTCTCCGGTGTCCGGTCGTGTCCGTCAGACAGCACGGCCGCAGTCAAAACCGGATGGGTCGTACGAAAGGATGCCCCCTTCCTGGCCGAAGCCTTGGACGGATGGTATAGCCCCGAGACACGGTCTTTCTTGCAAAAAAGGGAACAGTTGCGTCTGTCTCCCGGCGGAAGTGTAAAACGCCGTGTCCGTGCCCCCTTCCAGAATCGCGCCAAGGGCATTATCTCGCCGTACGACACTCATTTTATCCGTCATAGCCAAGCCATCGGGTGGGACTGGCGGCTCATGGCCGCACAATGTTACCAAGAGTCCGGTTTCGACCCGGAGGCCGTATCGTGGGCCGGAGCACGCGGACTGATGCAGATTATGCCTGAAACAGCCGTACATCTCGGTTTGCCCGCCGACCAAATGCACCAGCCCGAAAAGAACATCAGTGCGGCAGCCCGGTACCTCCGTGAACTCGAACGTAAATTCAGCGATATACCCGGCAGGTCGGAACGTATAAACTTTATCCTGGCGGCCTATAATGGAGGAACGGGACACGTTCGCGACGCCATGGCTTTGGCACGTAAACACGGCAAAAACCCGCAGTTGTGGAGCGACGTAGCTCCTTTCATCCTCCGCCTGAGCCAGCCGCAATATTACAACGACCCCGTAGTGCGTTACGGTTACCTGCGCGGAGAAGAGACCTACGGCTACGTGACTTCCATCCGTGAACGTTGGCAACGTTACCGTGCTGCCGTCCATGGTGGCACGACCGGTGCCGCGCCTGCCCCGTCACGCAAGAATTCGCGCGGAGGATTCAAAAGCAAAGTACTGAGTGCCGAAGAACTGGAAGCCAAGTCCAAACAGAATACGCCATAACCCATGACGGAAGAGATTCAGGACATATTCGATGAAATCAGAAACATCATGCAGCCGGACATGGACTGTACCGCACGTTACCATGCCCTCGACGCGCTGTTGCTTCGTGCGCTGAAAGACCGGACCCGCCACAGTCCGGTGGATTTCACCCACACAGCCGCACGCCTGCATTGGCTCTGCAAACAAACCGGCCATCCGTCCCACCCGTTGGAAGTGTTCCGTGCACGGGCCGGACGAATACAAAAAGGGCTTTTCCTGCCCGACGGAGAGGATGAAGCCTACGACTTAAAAGCGGTCTGCGAAGGATTGGCCGCTTTTTACCAAACCCATGTTCCGGAAGACGTGCAAAAACGCCTGCCCCGCCATTGGCGACCCGCTCCCGCACCTGCCGAAAAAGTACCGCAGGCCAAACGTATCCGGATCACGGTGCACCGGTGGGACGAGCATTTCATTTATGGAAAAGACCACACGCATCCCACGGAACAACTGTTGAAAGTGGAATATGCCGACGAAACCGACCGCACGTTCGCCGACTTGAAAGAACAACTGTACGAAGGGGCACAGCTCAATCTCTTATCGGTCAAGACCATAAAGACGGAAGGCGCATATCCTTACGTCCTAAAACCCGAGATGTTGGTTCTCGACCCGGATTTCCTGATTGACATTACAGCCTTGTGTGCCTGCATCAAACCGTACGGGTATTCGGCTTACACCCACTTGTTGAACAAATTCGCCCCTCCGGCACGCTCTGCGGCCATACAGTTGGGAAATGCGGCCAACCAGTTTCTGGACGACTGCGTGAATGAAAATCGCGATTTAGAGAGAGCAAAGACAAGCGAAAACGAAGTTTTCAGGCTTGGCTCTGCCGAACGTGAGCGATTTATCCAAAATCGCGATTTAGAGAGAGCAGACCGGGCTTGTCCGGAGTCTGCCGGGCGTGAGCGATTTATCCAAAACGCAGACGGGACGGCGGAAGCGGAACTCTACCTGCGTTCCATGCAGAATTCCTTCCGGCTCTCCCCTCTTGCCTGGTCCACCTTGCCGGACATCGACCGCGATTTCTTCAACCGGTGCGAAATGCAATTCCGCCACATCCGGCAAACCGTACGCAACAGTTTCAGTGCCGCAGGCATCGACATCCGGAAAACGGAAGTGGAACTGGAGCCGTCTTTCCTTTGCGAAGCCCTCGGGTTGCAAGGACGTATGGACCTGCTCACCCGAAACGCCGACAAGTTAGTGGAACTGAAAAGCGGAAAAGCAGACGAATATCCCTACCGCAACCCGAAGGACGAACACCGCCTGCAAATGGCCCTGTACAAAGAAATCCTGTATTATAACCTGGACCGCAGGCATGAACAGGTACAGTCTTACCTCTTCTATTCACGTTATCCCGGGCTTTATGCCGTCGACGTGCCGCGCAGCCATATCCGCCGCGTCATGGCCCTGCGGAATGCCATCCTGCACATAGAGCACCGCCTGAGAAAGGGGGAATCCCGTGCGTTGATAGGCGAGCTGACGGAAGAACGGCTCAACGTGAACGGACGGGGCGATCGGCTCTATACTCGTTACCTGCGCCCCCGCATGATGGCAATACTGACACCACTTCATGGCATGAGGGGAGCGGAAGCCGATTATTTCCATCGCTTCCTGACGTTTACCGCCCGCGAACAATTCCGCGCCAAAGTCGGGGACGACCGGGCGGACTCGCCGGGCGGATTCTCCGAAACATGGTGCTGCGACACACTGACCAAACAACAGAACGGAAACATCCTGACCGGACTGAAACTGCATCCCGTCCCCGACGAGGAAGGTGCCATCGTGCGGCTGGATTTGAAACTTCCGGAATACGGCGAAGACTTCCTCCCGAACTTCCGGCAGGGCGACATGGTGATGCTCTACGAACGGAACCACGAAGGGGACAACGTGACGAACAAACAGTTCTTCCGTTGCACCATAGAGGAAATCCATCCTGAACACATGCTGCTGAAACTATCTTACAAGCAGCGGAATGCCGGAGTATTCCACCCCGACAGCCTTTATGCCGTAGAACCGGGTTACATGGACGCCACATTCAACCAAGCCTATTCGGGACTGTTCAGCCTGCTCACCGCCCCACGGGAACGGAAAGAGCTGCTGTTGGGCATACGGCCACCGGCCACCGATCCGTCCGTAAAGCTCCACCGGCATTATCTGAATGAAGAAATAGACCGTATCGTCCTGAAGGCCAAACAGGCCCGGGATTACTTCCTGCTTGTCGGACCGCCGGGGACAGGAAAGACGTCGGTAGCCTTGAAATCCATGGTGGAAGAGTTCTTATCGGATTCTCCGCAAAAGACCCTCCTGCTCATGGCTTATACCAACCGGGCTGTGGATGAAATCTGCCATACGCTGTCTGCCATCAACCCTGCTCCGGAATATATCCGCATCGGGCAGGAACTGAACTGCGCCCCGGACTTCCGGCCACGGCTCATGAAGCACGTCATCGGGGATGCCACCTCCCGAAAAGAAATCTACGAGAAGCTGGCGCCCGTCAGGGTGTTTGCCGGCACCATCAGCAGCCTATGTAGCCAGACAGAGCTATTCAGCCTGAAAGTCATCGACGTGGCTATCATCGACGAAGCCTCACAAGTGCTCGAGCCCCAACTGCTCCCCCTGCTATGCGCCACTACTACGGTGAACCGGGGAGACTATAACCTGAACCGTCTGGCCATCGGGAAATTCATCCTCATCGGCGACCACAAGCAACTGCCCGCCGTCGTGAGCCAACCCCGGGAAATGTCACGGGTGACCGAGGACAGCTTGCAAGCCATCGGATTGACCGACTGCCGTAACTCCCTGTTTGAACGCCTGCACCGGCTGAGCAGCTTGCAAGGCACGAAAAACATCGTGGAAATGCTTCATCGCCAAGGACGCATGCATCCCTCCATCTGCGAATTTGTCAACCGTAATTATTATAACGGCGGACTGGATGCCGTTCCCCTCCCCCATCAACAGGAACCACTGGCATTCGACACCCGTCCGGACGATGACCGATGGACCGCTTTCGTGGGCGGTACACGTATGGCATTCATTTCCGTACAAGCCGACGAAGCAGAATATTACACGAAAATCGAGAGTAAGCAAGAGCAGACCAAGCTTGCCCAAGGTCTGCCGAACGTGGGCGATTCATCCAAAAGCAACAAGCGGGAAGCCGAGACCGTGGCACGTCTGGTACACACCCTTTGCCAACTGCACAGCCGCTCGGGCATACCCTTCAGCCCCTGCAAGCAAATCGGAATCATCGTCCCCTTCCGCGCACAAATCGCCATGATACGCAAAGCCTTGGCTGAACGGCACATTCCCGACACGGCCGACATCACCATCGACACGGTGGAACGTTACCAAGGCAGCCAACGTGACATCATCATATTCAGCACCACCGTCAGCCGTCCGTACCAACTTTCCATCCTGTCCGAACCGATCATGACAGACGGACGGGAAATAGACCGCAAGCTCAACGTGGCTCTCACCCGGGCACGCAAACAATTTTTCATGACCGGAAACGAAACGCTGCTCCGGAATTGCACGGCCTACCGGGAGTTTCTGGATTTCTTAAGCAAAGAGCAAATCCTACGTCTGTAAAAACCTCCAATTACAAAATGGCAAAAAGTCAATTCCGATGGTGCGTGACTCGTTTATTCGTCCCCCACTTGGATGTCCGCCGTAAATACGCGATTCTCGCACCGTCGGGAAAAGGCAAGATGAAAGCCGGAAAAGCGTTCCGTCATCATAATGAAAAATGTATGGCGCGTTCTGCGCAGCCCCCAAAGAATGGCGTAACCTGTAAGGCGTTCCAGCTTACCAAAAGACACTCCGAACCCACAGGCTTTTCCTTTCCAAATAGAGAAAATAATGGCATCCGAAGCAGGTTGTTCCACGGTTTTAAGGCACTTGTTCCACCGATAGGCGCATGACTTCCGACCGTCACGCGGAGAAAAAAAATGTTTTCTCAGCCGAACGATTTTTCATTCTGCTCCAAACGATTCATGTCTTTGGTGAATAAACACAAAAAAACGCCCTGAAACCTTAAAAAAAGTATTCCTAAAAAGCCTCTTCCATACCTATTTCAGGCTTTTCAAACTCTTCCGGTCATCGAAAAGAAACCCTTTTCCCTTTCCATTTGCATGTCGGAAAGCGAAAAAGCGTACATATTGTCAAAAACGGGACTTCCGGTTCCATTCACCCCGCCTTATACCGGTATATCCCATCCACCCCCAGACGCACCGTCCTGAACGCACTCACCAGATGTCCGCCCACAGTACGTTCGGACACACTGAGCCTGTCGGCAATGGAAGCATACGACATTCCCCTGTAAAAATACAAAAGATATGCCTGACGGCGTTTCTCGGACAACTGTTTCACCATCTTCCTATGCGCCACGCGAAGCTCCTTGTAATAATAATCTTCTTCTACCGTATTGCGGCCCTCCTCCTCCTCACAGCAGGTGTATATATCCATCCGGTCTTTTTTCATATAACGGCGGCGCAGATAGTCTATCACGGTGTTCCGCATAACCGTATAGACTAAATTGTGAAGCGTTTCCTTGCGTACCCCTTCCCTGCATCTCCATATATTTTCAAATACGTCCTGAGTCAGATCCTCCGCCTCTTCACGGTCGGAAACCCGAGACAAGATATAACCTCTCACCCGCCTCCGGTAATGTATATAACATGCTGAGAATTGACTTTCTGTGAATATTTCCATGATATTGGGTTCTTTAGTTTTCTAATCGCAAAATTAAGCCACCTTACCCAAAGAGGATAGGGCAATTTTCGACAAAACGTATGTCATTTTTTCCCATTTCATATTTTTTGCAGAAAAAACAGGCATGGAAACCACGATATAAGCGTAATTCCATGCCTGCCATTCCTCAATATACCATTCTCAATTCTCCACCATCGGCAAATACCAGTTTTTGCGGTCTTTCAATTTGTTGTAAAGCGTCTGGTCCGGCATATCCGGATTATTACGCCGTGCCACACGGGAAGCCAGAAAATCTTCTCCACGACGGAACGCAAAGCGCATCAAGTCATAGAAACGGTTGCCTTCGTAGGCCGTCTCCAAAGCCATTTCGTCGCAAATCATATCCTCCACTTTCTGAATGCTGTCCGGACGCGAAGCCATGGCGGGTAACGAGTAATGCAACGTGTCCATCTCCGCGTTACCGCAACCGCGCGCATGAATCCCGATGTTCAACGTGTTGTCATACATGTCGTAGAACGTATAGCCAGACCGCATCAGACGACGATACTCCCCATTGGCATCATACTTGATGAGATTGCCACGGCTCAATCCGTATTTCAACACGTGGAAGGCTGTCAACGGATAGCCCGCGCGGTTGATGGCTTCCGCGAGACGCAGATACACCGTTCCGGCACGATAGGTCCGCACATGAGGCCAACTACTGTAATATTTGTTGATGTTGAAGTCTATTTTCCCTGAGGAATAATCGTAAAAACGCAAATCACCATTGGCATACTGCGGCGTGCCTGCCACAGTGATGTAATAATAATATTGAGGAGCGTCCTCCGTGCCATAGAACTGTTTGTCCTCCACTATCCCTGTAAAACGGGAAAGGGGTGCATCCTCACCGTCATACGACTCGCCGCTCTCAGTGGTGTAAGCCACATAGCAATAATATGAGTTTTCCACCAAATCCCGCAACGCTTCGGAGCCTTTGAAAAGCCTGAAGGACTGGCTCAGCGTACCGACCTTACCGTATGCCTTTTCTCTGGCAAAAGGAATGAAACCTATATTCTCTGTGTAATCGGTAGAGCTCGTGAAAGCACTCCAACCGTCGTCGATGTCCGCCATGTCCATTTCCGGTGTCTCATAAACCACATCATTCCTATAATACGCCGAATAATTCTCATATATCAAATAATCCCGGTATTCTTGTGCCGCCATCGCAAAATCAGCCTGATTGCCCGTTACCGATCCACGCCACAAATAAAGGTCGCCCAACAACAAACCGACCGGCAAGAACATGAGCTGGGTGGAAAGTATGGCTGCATCTCCCTCGCCATAATTAAAATCCCCGTAATTGGGAAGTTCCACATACACGTAAGGCCGCAAATCGTCGATGAAATATGAGCAAATCTCTTCCAACCCCTTACGGTTGGACTTATCGGCCATCACCTCCTCGATGTCGGAATAAGACAACAAAGGCTTCGTGTAAAAGGGCACTTCGCCATAAAGCAAGGCCAACTGCAAATAAGCCCAGGCACGGTATGCACTCACTGCCGCATATTCTTTCAAGAACACTTTCTGGCCACTGCGTTCCATCTCCGCATCGGCGCGGTCCAAATAAAAATTACAGTTATTCACCACCGTATAGTAATCACGGTAACGGTTGAAAGCCGTATCTTCCAGATTCTTGAAATTAGCCAAATCAAACCATGCCCCTCCCATAGAGTAGCCGTATTCAGGATCGGGCTTCACCAAGTCCCCTCGCAATTCGCCCAACAAGATTCCCCGTTCTGCCACGTCCTGTACCTTACTAATGATACCTAACATGGAAAACACCGTATCACTCGGTTCCGAGAAGTTATGGTCTTCTTCGAACATCACCGTAGTTGTATCTACTTCACAAGCCGTGAAAGACACCGCAGCCACCAACCATATAGCCACGGGTTTGAATATGGATTTAAACGTCTTCATTTCTTTACAGATTAATTTTAACACCAAGGACAAAGCTGCGTCCACGTCCCAATAATCCACGGTCTATTCCCTGACCGACGGCACTGGAGGAAATGGAAAGTTCCGGGTCGCTTCCCAAATACTTCGTACAGGTAAACACGTTATTGGCTGCCGCCCACACCGTTATGCCTTGTAAGAATGTATAATTGAACGGAATGCGATAACTCAAGCTCAACGTCTTTAACTTCAGGTAGGAACCGTCTTCTATCCAACGGTCCGAGAAACGACTGTTACCCATCGGGTCCCCCAATTCAGCCCTGGGAATTTCCGTGACCTGTCCTTCGGAAGTCCAACGGTTCAACACGGCAGTCGTCTGGTTATAATAAGTGCTTCCGCCTTCCAATACGGCCCGTTGATAATTATAAATGTCATTACCGAGCGAATAACTAAAGAAAGCGTTTAACGTCCAGTTCTTATAATGCAAACTGGTACCGAAATTACCGAATATATCAGGATTAGGATCACCTATTACCGTCTTATCTTTCTCATCGATAACCCCGTCAGCCACCAGATCTGCAAAGTGCATGTCACCTCCCCGGAAAACGTCCCCGTCGGCACGCCCGTCCCGCAAGCCTGCAGACGCGGCATCTTCCGAAGTAGAGAAGACTCCTTGTGTCTTGTAACCGTAAAACAATCCCACCGGACCACCGACCTGCGTCACGACCTCTCCGCCGTACAAGGAAGTATAAACCGGTTTGTCTCCGTCCGGAAGAGCTGTCACCTTATTTTTATAATGACCCAATCCCGCAGATATTTCCCATGAAAAATCTTTCAGCGCCAGAACCTTAGCCGTGGCGGAAATGTCGAAGCCCTGGTTTTCCATTTTACCGTCGTTGCTCCAATAGTTCCGTAAACCGCTCACTCCGCCTAACGTCTTCAATGTCAACATGTGGTCGACGAAAGACTTGTAATAATTGAAACTCAGATTCAAACGGTTCTGCCACAAAGACATGTCCATACCCAAAGAGAGCCGGGTCACCGTCTCCCATTTCAACTGGTCGTTACCGATGTTGGCCAATGCCAAACCCGAAGTCTGATTCAGGAAAGCCTCGGAAGCAAAATAAGTACGGGAGGCAAAACAGTCGATATTATCGTTACCCGACTGATCCACACCGACATTCACTTTCAAATAGTCTATACCTTTTACGTTCCGGAAGAAAGGCTCGGCCGAAACCACCCAAGCAGCCTGCAAAGAGGGGAATATGCCCCATACATAATCTCCCAGTTTCACACCCCCATGGGCATTTTTACCGAAACGAGTGGAGGTCTCGCCCGTCACCGTACCTTGCAAGAAATATTTGTCTCCATAATTCCAACCGGCATTCACATACACGGCCGTAGATTTCCATTCCTCGAAAATGCCATCCACCAAACGGTTAACCATATCCTCCGTTATATTCGGCAGCTTGTCACCCACGGTATTATCCGCCCGCATGGCATCCGAATTAAACGAATCGCTCATGTAACGGAAACCGCCGAACAGATTGATTACATGGCCACCATAACGACGCGTCCAATCAATCCGTGTGTCGCTCGACACCGACAACTGCTTGCTGGAATAAGCTTTGGACTGGTTCGTCGTCAATTCATCCGTCCCGTCGGTAAAAGACGGTACCCCTTCGTCTGGAATGAAAGAACGTTCCGTCACATTATTCAATACGTAACTCACCCTCTCTGAGAGTGTCAGGTAACGATTAAGTTTCCACTTCGGACGGGCACTCAACGAAAAGAGCGTATATTCCAAACGGTTCTTATTGCTGGCTTCGCCATTCTCCAGGATAGACAACGGATTGGACAAATCGAAACAGTCATAATCGGCCAAAGAGGAAGAGGGACGTCCCTCGCTGTCGGGAATATATGCCGCCAAGATAGGAGCTTTGATAAGCCCTAACGCTCCAGGGGCAAGTATTTCACCATCTTTCATCCCATCGTCACGTAAATTACGGGTAGTATTGGAATATGCCACATCAAGACTACAGTCCAAGTTCTTAGTAAACCGCACATCCGTATTGAAACGCATGTTCAGCCGCGTGAAATCATTATTCTTCAAAGTACTTTGTGCATTGGCGTAGCCGATAGACAAATTATAACTTGCCACATCGTCCCCGCCCTGGACATTCACTCCATAGTTTTGTGTAAAAGCTTCCCTGTACACATAATCTTTCCAATCCGTATTATTATGATAAGTGGCGTATTTCTGGCGGTCTTGAGTATAATCGTCCAGAAAATCCGGAGTCGTGGTGACGTTGCCCATCACATCGGATGCATAAAGACGATATTGGTCGGCATTCATCATCGTGGGTAATTTGGGCATCAGCTCCATGGCACCATATATATCCACATCTATGCGGGTTGCCATGCTTTTGGCTCGTTTCGTTTCTATAACCACCACGCCGTTAGCCCCCTTCGCACCATAAAGTGCCGTCGCATTCTTCAATACCGTCACCTTCTCGATATCATTCACACTGATGGCGGAAAGTACATTGTTCACATATCCCTCATGCATCAAGGAGCGCCCGTTTTGAGTGTCAAGAATCACACCGTCCACGACGAACAAAGGCTGTGCATTAGCGTTTAATGAGGTGAAACCGCCGATGAACAGATTCGATCCTTCAGCCGGATTTCCCGACCGGGACAGGATTCTCAGGTCTGCACCTAACTTTTTAGCCATTTCGTCTTCGACCGTAAGAGATGACGTCATGGAGAAATCCTCTGCACAGCTCATATTAGTCACTCTTACACGGGCGGCATTTCCGTCCGAGAAATGTTCCGAATACATTTTTACCTCCAGTTCCTTACCTTTCCCGGGCAAATGTACCCGGACAAGGGCATAAGTGGGCGTACGCACCAACAACTGTGTAGCATAAAAGGGAATCTTGATTTCAAATTCTCCCTTTTCGTCGGAAATAGAACTAAAACGGTCATCACCGGCTGCTTGCACGATACCACCTTGTACCGGTGCTCCCGTAGCTGCGTCGACAAGCTTTCCCCGATAAGAAACGGTAGGTATCTTATCCATTTCCCTCCTGACGATTACCTGAGACGAATCCTCCGATACAGCAGCAAGTTGTCCGACCTCATCTTCCGTCTGCCCGTAAACGGTTTGCAAACTGCCGACCAGCGCTGCACAAAAACACATATAATATAATTTCTTATTCTTCATAGCTCGATCCTTCATTAACAGTAGGTTTTAACACAATGCAATCTATATACAAGTCACGTGTATAGTCCGACTCGCTTCTCTTCGCCGTAGCCGTAATGGTAAGGGATATTTCGGCATCGTCAATAGATTCACGATCAGGGTTGTAGTCACAATATTCGAATACGTGATTCCTTGCCACCCATATCGTATCCAAAGCCGTTCCGGGGATTTCCACGTCCTCCACACTTGTCCTTTCCCTCGTATATCCGTCTTCCAACTCAAAATCCACGCGACACTTTTTCTGCACCACGGTAGAAGACCAACCATTGCGAGTCATATTGGTGGGAACAAATATCACACCTATGTCGTAAGCACATGAAAGCACGTCAGGCAAAGCGAATGTCACTTCTGCCCCCCGGGAAGGACTTGTACTGGTAAACGTCATATAAGCATTGGAAGAAACTCCGGTTCCCGCCACAGCAATTTTTGTGGGACGATCGGAAGTATTATAACGTCCGTCCAATAAATAATCATCATAGTCTTCCCCCTCTATGACTATCTCACGAGCTAAAATACCATAAGGATCAAGTTTGATATCCGCACCTTTCAATATCGTCCCATTGCTACAACCAATGGGAGTGGCACCTGAGAACAGACCGCCTTCTCCATAAGGATTCTGGAAAAGAAGTCCGGACGTAGTTTCCCAATAACCGGTTCCCCCCGCCTGCTCGCCCATGTCGAACACCAAAGCATCCAATACGTTACGGCACGCATATCCTTCCGCTTTTTCCAGATTTTCCTCATCCGCATAATTATAAAAGGTTTTGAACCTATCCACCAACCTATGCCATTCGGTATTGACAGGTACCAACATCGTATAATCTTCCGACTCATTGTTCAGATAGCCAATCTGCTGCCACAGTTCATTACCCATAACGAACACTGAATCTATATAGACTTGCTCTCCGTTGACCACGCCACCGGGCGTACTGGCATCAGGGTCGAAAACCATGTGATTGAAACTATACAAATAATCAGCGATAGCCGAAAATTCAGAATCCTGACGCAGATAAGACCAAACATTATGGTTATAAGGAGCCTGCATTTTAAGAATATGCAAATCCCCATTTCCACACTCTATGTTGGCTTCACTCACCGCCGAACCATTGAAACAAGGCACACCGCCTACCGCCACAAAAGGCATAGGCTTTCCGTTCAATACCAACACCGTATCATTCACTACGGAAGAAGCCGGAACGATTCCCCTTGCAATATGGTTGGTTACCACTTGTGTCAAGACCTCTTCTGCCGTCATAAATTCTCCCGTCACCAATGTCGTATCTATATGCCCCACGGGAGCCCAAACCGTATAACGCTGATCGGAATCTAAATATTTGTCGTACCCCCGGCTTTGAAGCAATTTTGCGAAATCCGCCAACTCGGGGCGGCTTGAAATTTCCTGCCACAAAGTCTGTTCCGGGCGAGGCTGTCCGTCATAATGCGCATCCCAGTCGTCTGCACATCCCGACATGGCCACCCAAGCAAAAGCCAACATGCCATGTCCGATCGTTCTTATATATCTTTTCGTTTTTCTCATTGTTTTCTTCCTTTATTAGTTTCTGTCTTCAAGCGTAGCACCATTATACACACTTCTCGGGACTATCTCAACAAAATCTATATTCAATATGCGGTTCGAACGTTCGTCAACCTTGCGGAAGCGCAGATAGAACGGCTTCTCATTTAATTCTTGGGTGGTCACGATGTGACGAAGATACCACCAATTATTCGTAATCCGAGCGCCTTTTGAAACCCGATCGGCATTCACACGATACATGGCATAAGGCCCTTTCATATAACCCAAGTTACGCATAGCCTTATCATTTTCCGTAATAGTAGTCTGCCCTCCTGTATTATATATCGGGTCCATATTGATGTCGTCAAACAAACCGGCATCTTGTATCATTCCTACTTTCGGATCACTACCCACCATATTCATATCCAATGGTATTCCGGTAGGAGTCATGTTGTCCCGGTCATAACCGAAATAAATTTGCGTGATGCTCATCAACCCGTTTGCCTCATAACCTATACGAATCTCATACGGACCGGCAGGCACGGCAGGCAATCGCAGCGTCACATCGTATTCCCCATTGAACTTCATATTGTCCGTTTTGAAATTGGCCAAGTCCGAATGGCCTGCATCTTGCCCTTGCGGCCAACGTGAATAATAACATATTGTCTGATTGTCATAATACACATCGTCGAAATATCCATCCGGACAATACCAACCGGCCATGGTCTCGTCTGGATCAAAACGGATATTATTGTTGGTCAGCTCAGGCAAAAGGCTTCCGGTATCGATACGGATACGCTCCGTGCGTAACATCGTCGTCACGTTTTCATTATAAGACAGTACACCGCCGATAAATTGAAAATTTCCGTTCACCGTAGAAGAACCGCCGGAAGATGACACTTCAATACCTTCCATATAATTGCTCGGACGCCTGCTGTCCACACAACGGTTCAGATAAATCCGCTCGCCCGGCACCACTTTCTCCAAACGGATCAACGTCCCGGCCATGGTCTCATAATACTCCGTGATGTTTCCACCTTCTTCTACCGACCAGTCATTCGTCGTCACGACCAGATCCGAATATCCCGCGTTACGATCCATGATATGATAGGCCATGAAACGATTCAAAGGATTTTTAGGATGCGTGTAATCGCCATCGTAAAGGCCGGCATCCTCTGGATAGACCTTATCATAAATGCTTTTGGCATAATTGAACAAAGAGCGCATATCAGAAACGAGGTCGCCGGTATATACCGGTTTTCCCATATTTTGCGGATCGTAAATATTCTTAAAGACATCATCCTTTTCTACAAAAACCGTATACCCAAACTTACGTGCCGATGGAACTTTTTGTCCCGTAGCCGTATAGTCTGATGCAAACCGAGCCAGTTTGGACAGCATTTCGGGACTTTCGTCCGCTTCTTTCAACATAGAATCCGTCAAATGGGTCTGTTTTAAAGCTTCCATAAAAAGAGTGAAACCCTGATTCTCACAAAGTGACTCCATATAGTCAGGCAACACATAGCTGGACTGTTCCAACACATGATCCACGGTATGCACGACACCATTGCTCACCGTGTCGTTGGCCAATATGATGCGGGCACTTCCGTTCAACAAATATACCGTCGCACTATCGCCCAACGCCGCGTCAAACTCCTTGTCTATATTCACTTGCACCCTACGGTCGTACATGTTGGGTTCCTGCAAATAACCGGTAGAGAAATCGGAAGTCATATATTTCGCACCGATTAAATGGCTTTTGGCTACGGCCTCTACGGCAGAATCAGGTAACGTCTCCAATGTTGCACCAGGAAAATAACTATTAATATAATGCTCTACCGCCTCATTCGTCGGGGCGAAACAAGTATAGTCACCGTATGCATACATAAGCCCTTTCATGCCTGCCCGTTCCAAAATGACGGAAAATTCACTGTAACGGCTGTCCGCATCCAAATAATCGCCTATCGTCTGCCCTTCGAATACATAGTAACTGTCACCTTCCACACCGTCATCGTAACAGCCCACGAGCATGCTCACCAAGAGCATCATCCCGCCCAACTTTTTCAAGAACTCGAGTCCTGTATTCGACATCATTTTATATAATCTATATTTCATGTCATTCATCCTTTCTTATGATTAATAAATGATATAAGCCGGATTCTGATCCGGTTCCAACAAGGGATTCACGTCAATTTCAGCCTGATTGATAGGCAGATAAAGGTTATCCAAAGAACCGAGACGCGCCACGGCATCACGACCGCCGGACTGGTACTTACGAAGCAGGTAAGTACTGCGCAACGTTCCCATTGTCGCCGTCGGATTTTCGGAATGCAGTACCATACGCATCAAATCATACCACCTTTTACCTTCAAACATCAGTTCACGCTGGCGTTCTTCCAGCACTAAGGTTTTTATTTGCCCGGCATCATATACCAAAGTAGTACGTCCGCCACATGCCCTGGCATTTACAGCCGCCACAAGCTCAAACGCTTCTTCATGACCTTCCTCATCATTCATATATGCCAAAGCCTCCGCCCGCATCAACATGATATCCGTCAAGCGGTATACAATCCAATTCTCGGCCGTGGCACGCGTAGTCTGTATGATTCCACTATTTGTCTCTACTATCTGCATTCTATATTTGCATACAGGATAAGAGTTAGACGAAGTCCCATTGTAACTGGTATTCTCAAAGAGCCTTACATCATTCGCATCAGCAAACAACGCACCACTGCTCTGGCTCGCCAGATAGGACGCCGAAAGCAAAAGTCCGCTTATCTCGTCATGCTTTCCATAAAGGTTCAGTATACCTTCATTTCCCTTTTCACGATTTTCATAATCATACTGGAGTTCGAAAATGCTTTCAAAAGAATTCTCGTACGAAAAATTCATCAGATACGCATAATGAGCAGAATACGAATCATCCAAGAGGGGATAACCACGGTATAAGGCAAGATAACCATCTGATGCCACAGTCGTATAATTCCCTTCCGCAATCTCTTTCTGCATCGTCTTATAGTCCGCCATCTTCTCGTCCATAATCTCCTTGCAATATTGTGCACAACGGGCATAATCCCCCCTCCAAAGGTAGATGTCGGCTAACAGAGCCTTAACAGACTGTTTATTGAAACGCCCCTTACGTTCTGCCGACGTATCGAAGAACTTTCGATCCCAGATATAATTTTTGGCCCACTCCAGGTCTTCCACAATCTGATCTAACACTTCATCCGCCGAACTGGCCGCCACCTGAAAGGTTTCATCATCATCAATAGTAGCCTGAGTCACCAATGGTAATTTTTTAAATGACCGGACCAAGTAAAAATAACACAAGGCCCGAATGGCTTTCGCTTCCGCCTCATGTGTGTGGAGCTCTTCCATCGAATAGTTCCCATCCTTAACTTGCGCCTCGGGTGCATAATGGAGTACCGTGTTGCACAAGTTGATTACATTGTAAAAATCAGCCCATGAGGTCCAACTATTATCGGCCGTAATATTATTGATATAGAAATCATACATCTCTTTATTATCTGCCTCCATAGTGGAACTTGATGTCAAATTGTCTCCTCTCACTTCGCCCCATGCTATCACACGCTGGGCAAAACCGGCATCCTGCATGTGGTAATAACAAGACGTGATCACGCTCTCCACCTCACTCTTTTTCTCCCAATAATTTTGCACCACCACGGCATTTAACGGAGTGATGTCGAGAAAATCCCCACAGGAAACCGTCAAGCCCCCAAGCGAAGTAGCCAAAGCCAACGTCCCTGTCAAAAATATCTTCTTCATATATTTATTCCCTTATTTATATCATTAGAATGTAGCTGTCAAACCCAATGTATACGATTTGGCTCTCGGAGTAGTGGCGTTGTCTGTTGTAACCCCCATACCGCCGTAGCCCACTTCCGGATCTACTCCCGAATACCGGGTCAGGCAGAACAGATTCTCTCCACTCACATAAAGGCTCAAACGGGATAATCCTATACGCCGGATGAGCTTGGATTCAAATCCGTATGAAAACTGAAGGTAATTCAACCTGAGGAACGAACCATCCTCCACAAAACGGTCGCTGCCCAACCAATTATATCCAGCCCCGTAAAGCGCACGCGGCAACACATGGCTTCCGTCTGCCCCGTCACCTTCCTTACGCCAACGATAGTTTACGGCTGTACTTTGGTTTTCCGAGCCATGCATCTTCTCCGCATTCATACGTGCCACGTTAGCTATTTTGTTTCCATAACGGTAATTGAACTGGGCATTCAGGCTCCATCCTTTATAATACAAACGGAAACCGAAACCACCCGTCAACTTGGGTAAAGAACTCCCTAAATAGACTACATCGTAATGGTCGATACTCCCGTCGTGGTTGATATCTTCATAAATCGCATCGCCTCCTTTGAAAGCATATTTCGTCTGCGTGTAATTGTAATACATCTGCATAGGCGTTCCGTCAGGACCATAGATGACATTACCATTGGCATCGCGTGCTACGGGACAAGTCGCCCCTTCAGCCTGAGCCTGGTCGAAATGGTCATAGCTGTAAGCATATACTCCTTTATAGCGTAAACCATAAAGAGCTCCAAACGGGTTGTTCAGCAACACCCGCGTCATGTATTCGCCGTTATCCGGGACATTTACTCCCGTTCCGTTAATGGCAGCCAAACGAATAGGATCCATGGCCGTAATGGTATTGCGGTTGTTGGCAAACGTCAGATTAAACGTAGCCGACAAATCACCGGCAATCTTCACACGATTGAGAGATAAGTTTATTTCATATCCTTGGTTCTTCATGTCGCCTCCATTCTCCGTCGGTAGGCTGGTAAAGCCCGAAGTGGACGGTATTTTCGGATCATTGGTAAACAAATCCGAAGTCTGTTTAGAATACAAGTTGATATCAGCAGTGAGCAAATCATTGAACAACCCGATATTCCACCCCAGATTCCAGTCCATCACCTGCTCCCATCGCAAATCCGTCAGACGGATATTACCCGGACGCATACCGATGGAGTTGATGTATTTACCATCCACATTATACACACTGTAATGCGTATCCGCCTTAGGAGGCTGGTTGCCCGTCACGCCCCAACCGAAACGTACGGCAAACATGCTCAGCCATTTCTTCGTAGGCTCCATCCAACTCTCGTCTGAAATATTCCATCGCCCTGACAAAGCATAGAAAAGCCCCCAACGGTGCGACTCGCCAAAACGCGTATTACCTTCATGACGCAAAGTTGCATCAAGCGAATATTTTGATTGGAAAGCATAGTGCCCTTGGAAAAGCCAATAAGCACTACGCCAGTGTCCGGCTCCCGTCGTAGTCGCCTTCAGGTGCCCTCCGCCTGCAGCAGAAGTTATCGTACCACTGGGCAGCAAGTAAGAACTCAAACTTTGGGCACTGGACGTTCCGGAAGTCACTTCGCCCTTGAAGAACAGACGTACAGAATGGTCGTGGTTGGCGATGAATGGAATGAAAGTCAATTGATGACGTGTCGTGAAACCGAAACTCTTGTCAAAAGAAGAAGAAGCCGTATTGATGTTACCCTCAGTTTGTGTGTAGACGTTCGACTTCAGTTCCCATGGATAATAACTGTCCTTATAAGCATTGTAGATACTCAAGACCACAGTTCCTTTATAAGTAAGTTGCGTGGATTCCTCATCCAATCCCAACAAACGATACTGAATGTCAAACTGCGGCTGTATATTGTAAGTACGCTCCTCATTCTGTGCCAACCAAGCGGAAGCAACCGGATTCACAGCCTTGCGCTGTGCGTCCAATTCGTCTTTGTCATCCTTATAGCGTTCCACAAACCTGGGAATCGTGTAATATGTACCCAGGGAATTGCCATAAGCATCCTCATCATAAATGGCAGCGTTAGGCATCTTCATATAGGCCACTTTCAATAAGTCATCGCTGTTTTTCTTATTATCGGTATAAGTCAGCGCGAAGTCGCTCGAAATCGTGATACGGTCGTTCACAAAATAATCCAATGCCATACGTGTGGTAAAACGATCCAACTTCTGTGCTATGATGGAGCCGACCTGATGATCATAACCGGCCGAAAGACGGTAATTGGCTTTCTCACCTCCTCCTGAAAGAGAAACATAATGTGTTTGGAACAAACCGAATTGCTTCACCTCCTTGCGCCAATCGGTATTGTTGTTGAATTGCTCATACTCGGAATAAGTCTGATCATAATTCAGCTCCGGTTGGCTTTCCGGATTTTGGTTTACATTGAACAATTCTTCTTTCATCAACATCGTGTACTCATCGCCATTGAGCAACTTATACCCTTCCGGCTGATACGTACCTTTCAATCTCAAAGAATAAGTGAGTTTCGGTTTTCCCCTCACCCCACGCTTGGTCACGATATTAATCACGCCATTCGCTCCTTTGGAGCCCCATATTGCCGTAGCAGCCGCATCTTTCAACACCGTGATACTCTCGATGTCCTCGGGATTAATGGACAACAATTCTGCAAACCGTTCGTCCGTCATGCTGCTATAATCAATATTATCATTAGCATCTGTCTCGAAAATATTATCATCTACTACAATCAGCGGTTCCGCATTGCCATAAATAGTCGATACACCACGTAGACGCATGGTAGTCCCCGAACCTAAATTTCCGGAAGTGGCGATAATGTCCAAACCGGCAATACGCCCTTGGAGAGCTTCGTCAGCCGAAGTAAACGACAACCCCTCAAACTCCGTCATCTTGATGGTCTGCTGCGAAAAAGACTGCTCACGTTCGGGTATGTCCAAACCGCCGGTAGCAATTTTAGGTCTGGCCTCTACCACAACCTCTTTCATCACCTTGCTGTTCTCTTCCATCATGATGTCAAAAACCACCCGTTTGCCTATTTCATAATAAGCGGTCTTAAAACCCATATAAGTAAAACGCAACTTATTCTTCGGGTTTTGCACTTTCAGGGTAAAATGACCATTCATGTCCGTTACGGTGGCCGACACAATACGGTTAGCCGCATCTATTTCTCCTACATACACTCCCATCAGAGGACCCAAGTCATCCGACACGGTACCGCTCGCCACTTGGTTTTGCCCCATGGCAGCCAACGACCCCATACAAAACAGGAGCATTATCAAATACTTTATCTTATTCATAACCTCTTTTTTAATGATTCATGGTATTGGTTAATTCGCTGCAGCACGTTCGTTTTCCTTCAGACAAAGACACTCATCATTGTAAATCAACGGTTCTTTCACACGGTGCACCACCACATAAGAAGACGTGGTAATATTGTTCTCCACAGCATGCCCGCTAAACGTGTATTCACGTACGATTTGATTACAAAATCCGGTATCTCCGGCATCCACATGCACTTCTGATGTACGGTCTGAATTGTCATTCACAATGATACCAGACTTGTCCGACCGCACCTGCAAAGTATAGCTCAACCCTTCTTCTACGCCATCCAAATGGGTCGCAGCCGTCTCATAACTTGAATTTCGTTCATCCCCACCTATATATATTGCATTATCTTGGAAGTGATATTTCAAGAAATTCATCACCCGCTGCGTATACACCTGCTTTAAAGAATCTACATCCACATCCGTACCTGCATAGACTTTATCCAAATTATTGATATCTTCCCAACGCGGTAAGTTCATAGCATAAGCCTTTTCCATGGCATCGTTATCAGGCACATACACAGTATAATGATACGAACTGAATGTCTCAATAGTGGTATTGTCCATACTGGTAGTAGTCGATAACAAAGCATACAAGTTTTCTTCCGCCGTATTCCATTCGGGATTTCCTTCCAAAAGTTCCACAAATTCGGAATATTCAGGGTGAGCACCCAATTCCTCCATCAAAGAATGAAAAGTAGGCTGCACCATCTTTCCCATTACATAATACACACCATTGTCCATTTTCACCGCATCTTCTGCTTCCACCTTATTGCCGGAGAATTGGTCTGTCACGGTCACACGGTCGCCGTTCTGTTCCATTTGTATAACTCCATCGTCTTTTGTCTGATAAAACACAGAACCATTACCGACCACATTTCCCCCAAGGGCATCACGCGGCACAATACAAAAGTTTAACAAGTCTGTCAATCGGTTCTCCACCACGGAATTGGGATAGTAGATATAATCTCCAGTCGCCACATCGTAATACTGTGTACTCTCTAATAACTGCATGTCGACCTTTTTACAGCCTTCCAATCCGCCCACATTCTTATCATAACGGTAGGAACGTGCCTCCACCTGATTCTTGTTTTCATTATAATAGAACTCTAACCACCGTGGGTTTGTACCACTATATGACACCGGATCCACATAACATGCCAAAGCATCGTCAGTCAATATCAGGAAATCATAATGGCTCACCATCGACAATAAATAGGGTTTGAATTCCAGACTGTTGATGGCCCAGTTCATGATTTTCATATTATCGTTCACCAATGTCGGAGCCAATACGGAACGGAATGAGGCCGGTGCATAGGCTCTGTCCATCACATAGACAGCTCCGTTGTTACACACCGCCGTACTGCCGGTCACAATGTCGCTCGGTTCAAGTCCGACAGGATCCTTTGCATCATCCAATACAAGCCCGAATTTACTGGGCAGCGACGAAAGAAAAGAATATTGCATGTGGTTATTCAAGAACTCTGCCAATACATCATTGGGGACATTTTCGAACGGTTCTTCACTTGGATACCGCTCGCGAAGGAATGCCCCGCTCTCGCTATTCCAATATTCGGTTAAAGCGACGTCAGTCGGAGCGAATATCGCCCCCATGTCCACATTCACATTATCCGCTCCTCCTTCGGCATAATCGTTTTGCGAGGGATCGAATTTCAATAACCCTTTCACTTCCTGACCTCCGAAAGAAGTCAGACCGCTTCCGTCAGCCGAAGAATAGAAATAGCGACGCAGATATACGTTTTCCCCTCCAGCCAAAGGCGGATACAGCCCTTGTTCTGCATATGTCTCTTGCAACTGTTCATAACCGTTTGACACGCTATATTCTATAAATGGTGCAGAATAACGGTCAAGCAACTTACTGAAAAGTTTCGTATCTCCACATGAACGCAAATAGGCAGCCATGTTGGGCAAGGGATCGGGCACACCGTCCATGATATGAATGTAGCCGTTCTGGCAAGTCACATTCGGTTCACGCACTTTCACATTATTTATATATACATCGTCTTCATGGAATTCCGTTCCATTAAAGAGATAAGAAAAATCACTTTTAGTAATTCCTTTCGACATCATCTGACGCCAAATGAAATGCACCATCGGCACTGTACCATCATCCATGAGATTGTACACCGAGTGGTTTTGGTCACGCAGTCCGCTCCAATAGTCTGCACTCACTGAAGCCCCGGGAATCTCCATCTTCGTGATGGACGGAATCGAGTCATACACCGACCACTGCGTATTGGTACGGCGCATCACTTGTCCTTTTAAGATATCTTCTTCCAACGGTTGGTTGGTCAACAAATCAAGCACATACGCATTTTCCAACATAGAAGAGTTTACCAAATAACGCTTCATAGCCATGGAAATATGGTTTTCATCCATGCCTCGTGCCTTAAAATACGCGCGATAGGTATCGTCGTCGGTCACAAAGACCGTCACACTACCGGTCCTGCTCAGAAATCCGGTTCTGCCTAAGTCATCCACCATTTTCAAATAAATACTGAAATTGCCCTGACGTGCCAACTCGTCATAAATACTCTGTCCCAACCACACAGGCTTGTCCTGCGCCCACTCGTAGCCATCGGAACAGGACGGCAATACTCCTGACATACTTACCAATACGCCAGCGACCAGCATTCCGCTACACAACCTTGCACGTAATAAATCTTTCAACATAAAACTTTTTTTTAAAATCATGTTCCCCTTTCAGCCCCCAGGCCATTATAGATAAAGGTGGGCAGAGGTACTCCAGCGGTACCCCCGCCCTATTTTCAGAAAACTTACTTGCCAGACACTACATATTTCATACCTCCCGCAATATAAATACCTCTCTTCAGGCCTTTTACTGCATCAGTTCGTCTTACTTGCCTACGCACAAGTTTACCTGTGATATCATAAACATCTACTATTTCTGAATCACGTCCGGCCTTGTCAGCTATCACGTCACCGATACCAGAACCTCTTTCCGTTCCGATATAATAAAGACGGAAGTTATCGGCATTCCAATAAGAGCCGGTACCACCAATGACATCACGTCCGCGAATACCGACGGTTACCGCACCATTATCCACATAGATTTCCGGCACTACGGTAGTAGTCCCCAATGAAGCCAAAGCAGCATCCCACACTTTGTTCGATGCATTGAAGGCACTATCGGCTGCTTCTATCTCCGTATAAACATATACCGTACTGTCTTCACCCGTGCTACTTTGTACAGTAGAACTTTCCACACTGTTCGTCTGAGCATACAAAGCTATATTTTCAGGTTGACGGGATACGAAAGTAGCTGCTTCCACGCGGTATGCACCAGTCGGAAGCTGGAATTTACCTTCTTCGCTAACCGTCGGCTGTGTACCTACAATCTGACGGTAGTTCGTAGCCGAAGCAATATTATGTCCGGCATTTCCCGACCAACTGTTACAAGATAGCCAAGTATCTCCGGAAGTACCGCTCGTACGTAAAGCATTGTCTGCATTCGTTTCACATACCCAACCGTTGATTTCCGTATTGATGTCATTACCTTCAGGATCTTTGGCATCTTGGAAGATGTTCGGATTGACAATAAATGTTGTCATATTGAACGGTTCCTCCACAGTAGCCCGTCCCAAAACCTCTGGCGTCATGGCATCAATACACTCACGTTGCAATTCCTGAGCAAACAAATCGGCATCCAACGGGTCTAACTCGTCTGAAGCAAGAGCAGCTACTACATTCTGGTAAGCCTGCGTATTGTCAAGTCCACCGATTTGGTCGGCCAGCACCTTGGCTGTCCCCATCTGATAACAAAAAGCTACTGAATTCATAAACAATGTAGTGGCTTCTTTCAAAGAGGCACTTTGCTCACTTACGTCCTCTGACAAGTAATTCTTCCATGTCATATCTTCAGCAACGGGAATCGCTTCGTGCAACGCATTCAGGAAAGTTTCTTTCGCCGTAGGTAAGGCAGAAAGCGAACCATCTTTCAACTGTTGCTCAAACATTTTACCATTCACTACCAATGGATTGATAGTATCGAAATTAGCTAAAATAGCATAGGCATCCGTTATGTAACTATCCATATCATCTATGGCCCAAAGAATGTCTTCTTCTGTGGCACTCTCATCATCGACCATATTGACATAACTGTCTTCATCTTCTTTATCTAAAGCCCAACCCAGATAATCAGAATCGTCAATGCCGCATACCATCAAAGAATCATGCAGGATTTGTCCGTCATATAAGCGTCCGCGCAGACGTTCACGGTAGGCACCTAATACGTCAGAACCCATAAAATACAACCGGAAGTTATCGGCATTCCAAGACTTACCCAAACCGGATTGATGGTTGTTCACCGGGTCTTCACCCCTTGCTCCGACATACAGTTGACCACCTTTCACCACAACGTTTTGCACCGTGGAAGTAGTTGTCATATCCTTTAAGGCAGCATCATACAAGGTACGATCCATATTGAAGAATACAGTATCGAAGTTCACACTGTCTGAAGAAGCATAAAGTATGATCTTCTTCGGGTCTGTATTGGCATAAGTAGCGGCACGCAACTCATACAAACCGTCTGGTAAACTAACGGCTCCTTCTCCGTCTCCTCCGATTTTCTGATAATAATGTGTACCGGTAACATCATTACCCAGGTTGCCAGACCAGTTATAAGCATTTAATTCCGCGTCGCCATGAGCTTTTGTAGTGTAGTTACTGTTATCACGTCCACCCTGTACGCCAAGCCAACCGCCCGGATACTGGTTAGTCTCACCGTTTTGGTAGATATTAGGATTCGTTATGAAGCAAGTCAAATCTAAAGGATCTTTCTCTGAAGCTCCGGCCAAAAAGTCCGAACTCATATTATTCCGACACAGAGCTGTCAAAGCAGCCACATCAAGCACCATATCATCGTATGTCAAATCCGCAGCTTGCAAATCGGTCGCAACCTTTTGGTATTCAGTCGTCGCCGACAATGTTCCGATTTTATCCGCCAAAGCCTTCACAGAAGTCAGAGGATAAGACAAGGCTGCCCACGTTTGTGCATTGGACACAGCCGTATTCAACGCCGTAGTTTGGTCGGAAGCCACATCAGCCATACCGGCCATGCTCGTCTCTGCCAAAACCTTGCTTGCAGCCGTAATGGCTTCTTGCAAAGCAGACTTTGCCGCTTCGTTCAAGATGACTTCACCATTTTCCACACGAGCCATATATTCATTTGCAGAAGTCAAAGCTCCCGACAAAGTCATAGTCACGGAACGTACCGCATTGGCCGAGTTGATGGCAGTCGTCACGACTTCCTGTGCCTCAGCAAAGTCGCCCGACGCATCGGCATATTGGTCATATATGGCTTGTAACTCTGCCACAATGGCTGTAGCACCACCTGTTTCAAATTCCTGTTGCACATTCTGAAGTGCTCCCAAAAGATCGGCAAATGCTTCTTCTGCTGTGGCTTCACCCAAATAAGTAAGGCGGAAATTGTCGAAGATGGCCCAATCGTTGGCTACATGCATACTTTTCTTTATTCCAAAACGCAACGTACCGTCCATGACAATCACCTCCACGACGTTTCCACTATAACGTCCTTCTGCAAAAGCATTCGCCGCACTTGCCATATTATTCGGCATACCATTACCGTCATCTACCCCTTGCAAAAGCGGACTTTCATTCAAACCAGCATAAATCATGGCATTCCTCGCTCCGTCATCCGAACGATAAAAGCCCTGACAAGTCACACGATAACGCCCGTTACGGATGCCGGTCAATTCCTGGTATATATCAAAACTGTTGTTATTGTATGCCTCAGCGCAATAATAGTGGTTGTTCGCACTCCCGTTGGGACCGCAAAGATTCGTAGTTCCCCCATCATTTGTAACCTGCCAAGCACCCGGCTGTGCGCGATCGAAGCCTGCACCTATAATATAAAATGTAGCATCCACACCGTTATCCTTCGTAGCCTCATCCAGTTTGGATTCACGCTGTCCCTTTGATACCAACAACCACTGAGGTTCTTCGGCACTTCCTTCACCATCCAATTTTAATACGGTACCTTCACCACCCCAATAGAAATATTTTCCATCTAAGGCTATTGTGTACTCGTTCAAACCGTCATCCGGTGTGGGATCAGTCAGTACGTACTCGGCCGGTGTTCCATTATCCACATACCCATCGCTACCCAAGCCGTTACCTGCTTTTCCGGCGTTCGTCACGATTTTGTACTTACCATTCGAAACAGCCAAGGTACACGCCAACCCAGGTTGTCCCAAAGAACCTTGCGTACCCCATGTATTGGCACCCAACAAAAAACCGTTTCCCGCTTTGTTAAACAAATAAAAATCTCCACCTTCCGCCGGCAAGGCTTCCCCCACCCAAGGATTAGTCTGGGCTAAAGCTACGTTAGCTGAGGCCAAGGCAAGCGTCATCAAAGCTACCGGTAAACACTTTCCCCTGTAAAAAGGAATAAGTCTCGTAGTTTTTCTTTTCATGTTCATAAGTTTTAAGGTTCTCCTTTTATCGTTTCTCTGCAACCGAACCCATTGACTACAGAGGCGTTTTCATTGATTCGAAAATTAACTGGTCAAAGGTAGAACTATTCAATCATAGCTTATAGGATAGAAAATAACATATCCTAAGACATTTTATAACATCTTGCTTTTCTCGCCTATTTTTAACGTATTAGTTCCACAATAATACCCTTCTTTTCTCCCATAGCATTTACTTTTCAACTTCCCAACTGTGGCAAAGGTATATACTATCCCCAAGAAGGTATAGGACAAAAAATAACAAATGATTAGACATTTTTGTTTTTCTCACGATATTGCGTAGGTGTCATACCGAATTCTTCCTTGAAATAACGATTGAAATACTTCAGCGTATTGAATCCGACCATATCTGCAATCTCGTTCACATTATATTGGCTGCCTACCAATAATTGGGCCGCTCTCTTCAGACGTACGGAACGTATGAACTGAAGAGGTTTCATATTGATAATGGCTGCCAACTTACGATTCAGATGCGTTTTGCTCAAACCGAGTTCACTACTCAAATCTTCCAAAGAATAATCCGGATTATCCATATTCCGTTCCACACATCCCAACGCCTTTTTCACGAATTCCTCATCCAGGGACGTCGTGGTGATACTACTCGGCGTGATTTCAATGGTTTTATGGAATGTTTCTTTCCGCTTTTCCCGCTGTTCGATCAACTTATTGATGCGCACCCACAATAATTCAAAATTAAAAGGCTTGGATATATAGGAATCCGCTCCGGCCTGGTAACTCTCGATACGGGAGTCTTCCGACATTTTAGCAGTCAACAGGATAAAAGGAATATGAGACGTATGGATATCGCTCTTCATCCGTTGGCAGAATTCTATGCCGTTACGTCTCGGCATCATCAAGTCTGAAATTATCAAATCCGGATACTCGGCCAAAACCTGTTCTTCTCCCTGAATACCGTCTCCGGCTTCTATCACATCGAAATCCGTACGTAATTCGCCTGCCAGAAAAGTCCTGAACTCCGTGTTATCCTCCACTATGAGAATTTTCTTCCGGCCGTCCGTTCCCTCTTCCTTATCGTCCGCCTCTTCCTCTTTCAAATCCGCCGTCACTTCCTCCTGATGTGATGCGTCATGCTCTTCGCCCTGCAAATCAGCCGGAAGGTACACGGTAAATGTACTGCCATCTCCCAAATGACTGTCCACTGCAATCTCTCCCCCGTGCAAATCCACATATCCCTTTACCAAATGCAAGCCGATACCGCTTCCGCTCTCTCCTTTTTTCCCGTTCTCGGCCTGATAGAAGCGTGTGAATATCCGTCCTAAATCTTTTTCATCCATACCGCACCCCGTATCGCGTACAGAAATGACAGCATAATTTTTCCCGCCGCGAAGCATACTTTCTACTCCCACAACGATTTTCCCACCCGAAGATGTGAATTTCACCGCATTAGACAATAAGTTATTGACAATCTTATACACTTTGTCGTGGTCGTAGTACATATAAAGATGTTCCGTCCGTTCTTCATAAACCAAGTCTATTCCTCTTTCCGTGGTCAGCTCCCGAAACGCCTCACAGGCTTCGTTGACAAACTGCACCATATCTCCCATCGTCAGTGAAAGCCGTTCCCCCTGCATCTCAAGTTTCCGGAAGTCAAGCAACTGATTGACCAGTTTGAGCAATTTTTCCGCATTACGATAAATCACGGTCAGCTTCTGCTTCAGTTCGTTGTCTCCCTGCTGACGGATGAGCGAACCGAGAGGCGTCAGAATCAAAGTCAGCGGCGTACGGAACTCATGACTGATGTTCGTGAAAAACCGCAATTTCATCTGTTCCAGATTCTCTTGTTGTTTCCGTGCATTTTCCTTCCGCTCTTCCACCATTTTGGCTTTTTCCTTTCGGATATACAACCTGAAAAAATAGAAAACCAAACCTCCGAAAGCCAATATATAAAAAGCCATGGCATAATAAGTAGCCCAGAAAGGCGGTTTCACCACAATGGTCAGCCGTGCCGGTTCTTTACACCATATCTTATCTCCATTGGCGGCATACACTTCAAATTTGTATTTTCCGGGACGCAGCCCCGTATAGACAGCCCGCCCCAGACTTGTCGCATTACTCTCCACCCAGCCCTCGTCAAAATTCTGAAGACGGTACTTATAATAAGTATGGGAAGGATTTGCATAATTCAAGCCCGAGAATTCCAACGTAATAAAATTCTCATTGTGTCGAAGTACGATTTCACGAGTCCGGTTCAGCGTCTCTTTTAGAATCAGGCGACCGTTATATTCCGTATTCACATTGACCGGCGTATTGAAAATGGTCAATCCGGTCAGTATCGGACGACTGGCATAGTCGTCATACATCATATTCTTCGGGTCAAAATAATTAAAACCGTGAGCCCCTCCAAAATAAAGCATGCCATTGCGAGCTTTCAACGCCGCATGTGTATAAAAGATACCGCTCTGAAGCCCATCGGACACACTGAAATTTACAATAGAAAACGTATAATCGCCTTTTTCGTCCGTCTGAAGCGTAATTTTGCAAATCCCGTTCAAGGTAGAAGCCCAGACTATGCCTTCATCATCCTCCAATAAGGAAGAAACCGCGTTATTCGGCAATCCTTCCACTGTAGTCAACTGATACAAACGGTCATTCTTCCGATTCCATACCCGTATTCCATCTTCCGTAGCAAACCATTCCAACCCACGGACATCCTTTAAGAAACCAAAATATTTTATACCGGCCTTGTAGAATTTATCTTTTTTCGCATCAGGAATCCACACCCGGTCGTGTTCAGCATCATAGTAAAACAAACCATTGTCACCCACCGCCACAAAACAGTCGTTTCCCAAAGGACAAAGAGCATGCACCAGTCTGAAAGTCTTCAGCTCCGGATGACGCTCACTCAACATTTCCATCACCTTTCCCGTCTTCGGGTCCAACCTGCCGACCCCGTCGGCCACACTTACCCAATAACGTCCCTTGCTGTCTTCGTACATTCCACGGGAAACATTCTGCGCAACATCTTGCTCAGAAGAGCTGGAAGCTCTTGAAAAAGATTTACATACCCCCCCCCGCAAATTTGGTAAAAACCTTTTAAAAACGTACCGGCCCATATACTACCTTCCCGGTCCCGGTAAAGGGAAATCACCAGTTCCTTTATTTGGTCCTCATAAAGATGCTCTACCTTTTGGGTCGAAGGATGGAAACGATATAGCCCACTTCTGTTACCGACCAAGATATTGCCATCGTCTTCCTCTAAAAAACAACGTACGGATTCGTTCGTAATATAAGAAGTCCCGGAACCGGTTTGAACCAAACGGAACTTTTGCATAGTCGGATGGTAATAACACAAACCCTGAAAAAGCGTCCCGACCCATAATCCGTTATTATCATCCACCATTATCGCATAAATGTCGTTATCGAGCACCCCTCCATTCACCATCGGAATATCCGGAATCTGTGTGACATGGAAAGTCTCCCGGTCTATAAAGCGCAAACCGGACCTCGAAGTTCCCACCCAAACATTTTCATTCCGATCCAAATCCATGCAAGTGAAGAAATTGGACACACCGGATATGGTACCCACTTCTTTCCACTCCCTGAGCGTACGGTTATAAAAACAAATTCCGTTGTGATACATCAGCCAAAGATTGCCGGCCGAATCGGGATGCAGGTAAAGCCGGTCGGTACGCTCATTGATAATCCCCTCGAAACGGGAGTCCTGAAAGATGAATTCGGACGACACATAATCCCAACAACGAATCAAACCGCTACTGTAAACTATCCAACAAAAATTTTTATACTGCGCCAGTTCCAAAGGAATGCCATACTTTCGCGTAAACTCACTGTCGCCGCTATCTATGATTTTACCCTTTCGTTTCTCTACGTCATAAAACCTGAAAGTATTGTCCTCCGTGACGAACCAATAATTCTTTGCCTCATCGATAAAAAGATTCTTCAGCCTTTTATCCACTCCCATCTTGGCCAGTTCGTCCGGTATGTCATAATTGAAAGTGTTGGTTTTCAGATCCAGCAATAGCAGATAATTCAGTTCTTTCATCCATACCCTCCCCTGTCCGTCATAATATTCTTTAGGCGGACGGGTATAGGTCCAAACATACTTTTTATCCTTATCGTAAGGAAAGTGTTCGAAAGAAGCCCCGTCGTAAATGTTCAGGATCGAAGCCGTTCTTATTCCGATACGGCCGTCGGGCGTCACGCTCAACCCGCGAATCTGATTGTCGGACAAACCGTCTACCACGTCAATCAGACGAAACTTGTACTGTTCCTGAGCCACACCATTCAAATGAACCAAACAAAGGAGTATAATTCCTATTATCTTTTTCATCCTCTCTTCCCTTTCCGTTACTTTTCAAAGACAGACTTATATTTATACAGCTATCACTCAGAACCTTTACCGCAACTCCACATGGTCGAACTCCGCTTGTCCCGGCTTTTCACCCTCCCGGCAACAAACAGTCAGCCCCGCATATATCCTCTGCGGCATTTTTATCCTCACCGAATGTACATAAAACCAGTTCACACCATCCGGTGATTCGTATGCATAAAACACATCTCCCGCACGAGTCAGTTTGAACCATGCCGGCAACCATGTATAAGCATTTCCCACAGCAAAACGACGTTCCGTCCCGGCCTGTTTCCGACTCCCCATGCGGGCAAACCGTCCTCCGGCATGCCCAAGTGTCATCGTAACCGATTCTGCCGTTTCGTCCAGTGCCGCCCGTACCATCAAACCGGCTTCACTCACCGGACCTCTACGCCCGTGCAATCTGGCCACCCATACAAAGTCGCCTTCCACCTCTTTATATATATAAGGAACGTTATCCCGTTCGCCCGCAAAAGACGTATGGACACCGGCCAATACAAAACTACCGCCGCACACCTTCGCATATCCGGAATATCCGCTTTCTACTTGTCCTATCTCCGCATACCTCCATTCTGCGGGCAAGCCACCGGCTTCCACCGGACAAGCCTGCACGGAAGAAGAAAAAGAACTACGTCCCGTCTTATTGAGCGCAGCCACACGATAGTCGTACCTCTTCCCCGCCTCTACCCGGAAATCGGTATAACAGTTCAACACCTTTTCTTCATAAACGGCGATGTCTTTAAAATCATTCTTACCGCCCTCCGAACGCTGAATTACGTATCCATTGGCCGTGAATCCCGCCGCAGGCTTCCATTCGAGAAAGACCTTCCCTATCGAGGCGTCCGCCTTCAACCCTTCCGGCACAGCCGGGACAGGCAAAGGAGGATAAACGGAGGGTTGCAAGGTAAACGTCAACGTACCATATCCGAAATGATCCTTACTGCCATGTTCCGGACGCAACAGTTCCGCCATACGCTTACAATAAGGTGCCGGAACGCCTTTCAATACCTCATAATGATTATAAATCAACTCCCACACCGGCCTTTCGCCCAAAACTCCCAAGGCATTAATGGCGGGCCAACGGTTGTGCATCTCCTGGCTGTTGTTGTAATAAGTAAAGGGCACACCTCTCATTTGGTTATGACGTGCCACATATTCCGCCCCAGCTAACAAACGGTTACGGTCATACCCGAACAGGTCGTCGCCCTGGTTCCATGCAATCTGGCACACATTACCCAGAAAGCCCACTCCCAACTGGGCATGGGCCTGGTCGCGTCCGCTTTCTTGCCATTGGCCGAGCACCGTGCCGTCATCCAAACGATGCAGAAAGGGAACAGCATTCCCGATACTCCCGTTGCCCAGGCCATACTTATAATATGCCACCCCTTCGTCATAAATATCCTCCCTGTCGCATAACACTCCGATGGCCAACAAAGCCACCATATTGCACGCGTCCCAATTCGTCCAGCAATAATCCACATTCGTCCCGCCGTGGTTTTTCAAAAAATCACGGCTTACAGGATAAAGATATTCCAACATCATGGACTTGAAACGCTCAAAATCCTTTTTCTTCCATAAATCGCAGCCCCGCAACACTTCCGCTGCCATGGCAAACTCCGAAATGGGGATGCCCACCAACCCCAAGTCCTGCCGGGCTACCGGAACCTGATTGACCGCATCCGACCAGGCGTTGCATATTTTAATGGCACACTTAGCATAAGCCTTATCGCCGGACACATACCACCGTATGGCATTCAAATAAGCCGCATGAGCGTCGATAGAAGCTTTTTGCCGACTTACGCCCATATTCGCCATCGGCGACGGCTTGAAAGTATATTGCGCCAAAGGGTCTTTCTCCAATTCTTTCCATCCTTCAAGCCAGGGTTGGCGTCCTTCAGCCACCATCTTCTTCATGCGTTCCAAATCCGCCCGCGTATGCAATCCGCCCGGATGGACGAACTCACGCGCACAAACCACCTGCACTCTCCAAAAGAAAGCGAACAGGATGCAAATTCCCGCAATAGAAATCTTCTTGTTTTTCATGTTTTCTGTCCTGAATGACCTAAAATCAAGCAAAGATACGAATATCCGCCGTCTTTTATGTGCATCCAAACGTTATTTTTATTCCGTTTTCGTGAAAACCACGTTTTCTACATGCGGCCCCACATAAATCCGGCACATGTCTCCGGTGTTATACCATCCGGGCTTACCGGACATGTCGTCCGTTATCAACTGCCCGTTGACGCGGAGGTTCTCGAAACGGATGTCTTTTATCTTCCGTTCCTCGTTATATCCCTCAATCACCGAGACCTCCGCACGGTCTCCGGTATAGGAAATATCCTTGAAGAGCACATTCTCTATGCCGCGCCCCGGTGCCGTACAATACTTCTTATTATAGAAGATACGCAGGTTGACCAACTGCCCCTGCCGGAAATCCTCCACACGGATATTTTCGAAGCGGACGTTACGAATCAAGTTGTTATCTCCTGCATTGATAGCCATACATCCCTGATAATTCAACTGTTTTTCTTTATGGTCCAGGATGTCTATATTGACATAGTTCAAGTCTTCCAGTATTTCCTGTTCTTTCGAGTTACCGTGAATGCCGATAAATATCGGATGAGCCACATCCGCCCACAAGGTAGAATTCTGCATCGTGATGTTCCTGCAACCGCCTTCGAATCCCAGACGTGTGCCGTACACCGTCGTACAATCGTCCGAATTACGGCAGAATACGCCATCGAACAACACATTATTGCTGGCAAAGACATTCATCCCGTCTCCCCATCCGTAATAGCTGATGCTCTTTACGTTGCGGATCGTCACACCATCCGAGCCCCCCGTAGCGCACTGGGTCGTGACAACGCCTTCTACCAGTACGTTACGGGAGTTGGCTATACGGATGCCTCCTTTTACCTTATAATCAATAATACCTCTTCCTCTCAAATTCACATCGTGTACGCCTTCCATAATGACACGCCCGGCCAATACAGCTCCACCGGCCAAATAGACGGTCTTTCCCGAAGGAACTTTCAGTTCCCCGTTCTCCGGCGTATGCAAGCCCGGGCCATAATATAATACATCCGGGTCGTTTTTATCCGGTACATCCGTCTCCAACGGATTGGCAAACAAATGCAAGTTGTGGAAAATATCTCCATTCACTTCCACCGAAACATTGCAGGGACGTGTCAATTCGAAACAAACGGCATTCCCCTCCACCCTGCACGGTATGTCGTAAGAAAGCGGACGGACACGAGCCGTGTTCACCTTACCTTTATTATATACGGCTTTCACGTCAACCTTTCCGGAAAAGTCGAAAATGGCCATCGAAGCGTCCTCCACGCAGTGTTTGGTATCCCTCACCTCATCCACCTTCACCAAGTAGGACGGCAAGGTTTTCCATTCTCCCCCGTCTTGACGTACCTGTACCGTAAAATCATCATTCAAATCCACACCCTCAGGAGCCGGATAAGTAACCAAAGAAGACGAGGCCATACAAACCGCGCGTCCCGTCCCAACCAATAGCATAAGCAAAAGCCAGTGTTTTATTTTCATCTCGATTTCATTATTGAATTCCGAATGCAAAAATAATGCAACCGAAAAGAATAGAATGGGACAAATTGAAACAAAAATAGGGCTTAAAATCCCCAAATGGAGATTTAAGCCCTAAAATCGGCATGAAAAGAGCAAATCAACTCCACAAACATTCACGCTGCCAGCTTCTGCAAAATCCCATTGCCGCAATATCTATCGAGGGAAAAAGAGCCAGCAAATCGACAATCTTTTCATTGAAGTTGTTATTTGGCGAAACAGATGCGAGGAAATATCTGATGATGCATAATCTGTAGAAAATCCTTTTCTTATCTATTTTCGATGTGTCAATCCAAGCATTCGACATTTTACGTGGCTCTGCCGGGGTTAACATAAAGTCCCTGTTCCAAATCCTTGCATGGTGGCAACACATATTACGAAGATTGGCCAATACAGTCAGCCATGAAGTAAACACCTGCGGCTTCAGTCCGAAATGACCGGCAATACATTTCATCAACTTATTACTGGCAATGTTGGAATAGATGTAATTCAAATTTCCGAAAGACAGCACTTCCGTTATCATCCATGCCGGAGGATAACTTTCAATGTAATTACGCCTGAAATCTTCGATGTAATCTTCCTTACTCGATACCAGTTCCTTTTCTATGACAGCCAACGTCTGGTTGAATTTATCCGCGTTGGCAAAATATTCCGGTTTCGTTATCCAGTATTTGTCATTCAGTTCTTGGCATCCGATGTTTGCCAGTATGCTTCGAATGGCAACCTCTATCTTTTCAATCTCATTGAAAAGGAGTATGCGTAGCTTTTTATCAAAGCGGTAAAGCGTCAGTGCCTGTTCAAAAGTTGTTCCCTCTTTCAGCACCAAATCACACTTTGGGTTCTTATAAAAAGGATAAATATAGGCAGACAACCGATGGTAGCCAATGTTCATCAGATAATTTTCAACTTTCCGATCATCGTCCATGAGCATACCGCGTGTCTTTAATATCTTGACAATCTGCTCGGGGGAAGAATATGGTTTGATGAAATTCGTTTTCATACAGGTATAATAAAAAAACGACCCGCCGATTTGAGCATTGTGAAGAGGCTTGGCAGGTTCTAATGTTGCAAAGGTAACAAATCTTTCTTAAGTTCCAAAATATATTGTAATTTTGTTCTTGGAGATACTATCGTCAAGTCAGAAGTGCAACTCCGACAACGATGGAGTCAGGAAATAGGGCTTAAAATCCCCAAATGGAGATTTAAGCCCTAAAATCGGCATGAAAAGCCGTATCGGGACGCGCTGACACGCCTGCTACTTCACCACTGCCACAAAGCCACCACGCGGAAGACATTCCACTTGCACAGCTTTTCCGTCTTCCGGTAAAGACACACTCTCTTCCGTCACGAAACTCTTGCCGTCGCTCCCGTCTTTGAACCATGTCACCTTACGGCCTTTCTCCAAGCCCAAGGTTTCCAACGGCACGCCAATCACACGGGATTCATCCGTTCCGTTAATCCCCGCTATGTACCAGACATCCCCCTTACGGCGTGCCATAACGACTTCCGTCCCGGGATAACCGGCCAAAAGCTTCGTATCATCCCAAGCCGTCGGCAACACCGACAAGAATTGTCTGACCTGCTCCGGCAAACCGTAATATACCGACGGCCTGTCGGGCATGTGCTGCAAAGCCGATTCGAAAACCACGGGCAATGCCAACTCATGAGCATGCGTCGTGATATGCGGATGCTGGGAATCGGAGAACGTTCCGGGAGTATAATCCATCGGCCCCACTACATTCCGCGTAAAAGGCAAGGTCGCGTTATGGGCTGCGGCCCGATGGGTCAGCACACCATTGTTGTTGTACCACTCCGCTCCGTAAACAGCTTCCACCGACATCAAATGAGGATAAGTCCGCTGCCATCCCCTTGGAATAGTCGCTCCATGTAAATTCACCATCAATTTATATTTGGCCGCATCTTCCAACAAGTCGATGTAATAATCCATGGAAGAGATGCTGTCTCCGGCGAAAAAGTCCACTTTTATACCGGAAATGCCCAACTTGTTCAACCATTCGTATTCTTTCGCGCGGTCTTCCGGCTTATTCAAACGGTACAAAGGAGTGGGGCCTAACCAATTTGTGCTTGAGTTGTACCACAACAAAGGTTTCACGCCACGCTCGTGTGCATACTTCACGGCATCTTCCAAGTTTCCGCCGTTGCCCATCTGGTCCCATTCCCAATCTATCAGACTGTAAGGCCACTTCATTTCGGCCGCCAAATCAAAATATTCTTTCAGAAGCTGATAATCTCTCGTTCCGTGATTGTACGCCCAATATATCCACGAAGCCGAACCGGGTTTTATCCACGATGTATCCTCCACCGTCGAAGGGTCGGAGACATCGGTTACCAACGTAGATTCCACGATGTCCGGCAACGTCCCTATGATAAGCACCCTCCAAGGCGACTCCCAAGTCTCTCCCATGGGCTGCTGCTTGTCGAACAGACGCACACGGTAATGGTCGGCACTGTCGGCATTACACAAGAAAGAGCCTCCATGTCCCCGCCGGATATTCGCCTCCGTCATCAACATAAATACGGAATCCCGTAATTCCACAAGTCCGGGATAGCCCCAAAGATTCGCATCCGGCTGCCCCTCCAACCTGCCATTAGTGGACAAAGGATAAAAACCTTCATATCCCAACGTGTACTGCTGCATCCAACGTTTCACCCCCTGGGGAACATCGTATGCCGTATGTTCATCCACGACAAACTCTTCCGGCGCAACAGATTTCACCCCGTATTTAAAGGCCACGCCGTCATCATACGCCCTGACGGTCACGTCCAATATGTTGCCGTCTTCATTCTCAAAAGAATAAACCCTTTCAGTCCCATGGTTCACGCAATGACTGCGTTTTCCGGTAAGCATCCGGTAATCATCCGATATCGGCTTCGCCTCCGATACGCTTTTAAATTTCAAGTTGCCGGCATATTTCTGCCGGTTCGTTTCCACTCCCAAATTGACCAATGGCAACGCCCGCTCCCCGTTATAATACACCGCGAAAGACACATCGCCATACTCACCCTTGTCAAGTTCTGTCATGCCCACAACCAAGTGCCTGTCCGGAGAAACCACTTCCTGTTCTTCTACTCCACTACAGGAAGGAAGCCCCACGGCCAGTCCCAAGCACCACACCCATTTCAAAACTCCTGTCTTCATTCTTTTTCTTTTTTAATTATTTCACATTAAAATACATACTATATTCAGATCACAGTCGCGCAGCCCCTCAATAATTCCGTATCGTAGCATATACCCCATAGGATTCCTTGTCCACATCAAACAAGGGGCGAAGCCGAAACTCGCGTTCTCCGTTCTTCAGGACAAAACGTCCGGACTCACTATCCGCAAACGACAATCCTGCAAGTATCTCATCTTTGTTGCCTTTCAATATCACCTCGTCACGGGTCTCGAAAGCCAACAGCATCGGGCCATAAAACACAGCCAACATATTTTCCTTATCCGGCATGGACTGCAAACGGAATGCGTAACGAAACTCTATCCGTACCCTGTCACCATCTGCCCAACGCCTTGAAAGCTTCAGGAAGGAAGACGGACGTACCGGCATTTCCTGCTTCTCGCCGTTCACATATACCACTGCACCATCCGTCCAGGCGGGTATGAACAAATTCAACACGAAATCCACCGGACGGCGCACCGACACGGTGAAATCCACTATCGGTTCCACCGGAAATCCCCCGGCTTGTTCCAAACCGACCTTTTTATCAGCCCAATGCACTTTGGAAGGCACGTATAAATTCACATACACGGCCGAGTCGTCATGATAATAAATGCCGTTGTTCAATTTGGCAAACGCTTCGGCACAAGACCCGCTGCAACACTTGAAGTCGTTGTCCGCCATGTACGCCTTATGACGAGGTGACCCCAACGGCAAATGGTAAACATAAGCTCCCGTGGAACGGCTCTGCACGGGAAGCACCGCATTATAGAACATGTTCATGTAAACATCCGCATAACATGGATTACCCGTCCACGAAAAAAGACTGGCATTCAACCGCTGCATGTTATGGGTCACGCAACTCTCCGCAATGCCTTTGGTCAAAGTATTGCACAGATGGCAAGGTTCGCCCCAATGCTCTGCCGTCAACGAAGTCTCGGTCGTGACGTTCGGGCGCGGACCGCTGCTTGTGCCGTTGACATACGCATGGGAATGCATGAGCATATTCCAAAAGTTCGCAACGGACTTCCCGTAACATTCCTCCCCCGTGGACTCATACCGCCGGGCAAAACCGTTCACCAAAGCAATGTGCGTATTGGCATGCAATCCGGAAAGAATGTCCTCGTTCCGCACCAAGGGTTCCAAAAACCATGAGGGGTCAAATAAGGAAGCCAGTTCCAAATACCGGGGTTTTCCGGATACACAGTAAAGTTGGTACAACACTTCGTTCATGCCCCCCATCTCATTCTGGGGATTGGCATCTGCCGTGTACATCATGCGTGCGACAGTCGCCGGATCCAGTTTCGACATGCGCCTGTCCACATAACCGGCCAAGCCCTCCACCATGGCGTATGCCTTTTCATTGCCGGTGCGGAGATACACGTCCAACAGTCCCTGCATGATTTTGTGAAGCGTATAATACGGTGCCCACACACCTGTAAAACGCGTCTCCAACACCTCTATGTCCGTTTCGGGAAAAGCGCTTAAATAACCGTTTCCGTGTGCTTGCTGGCAGGCATACATGCCCTCGACGACCTTCTCCAAGTTCCGTGCCAACCCGGCGTCTTCATATCTCTCCACCAAGGCTGATACAGCCGAAAGATAATGTCCCACGAAATGTCCCCGCAAGCCTACGCCGGGCGACTCCCAGCCTTCCAAGGGCTTTGCCACGGAAGACAAGCCTGCGTTCACCCTGAAATTATGCAATAACCTGTCCGGTTCCAACGACCTAAGGAAAGCGGTATTCAGGTCTTCCCGCTGCTTAACCCACGAAGAAGCCAATTCCACGTCATGGCTTGGAAACGGCAACAACATCTCCGTCGCAGAAGGGCTGACGGCCATCTTGCCGCCTGCTTCCATCCGAACGGCTACCCAAAGGAAAAGTATAAACCAATAATGTGCCTTCATACACCCGTATCATTTATTCCTACTGCAAAGATACGCCCTTTCCACCCATCATAATAGGACAAAACCACCAAAAAGATAGGATAAAAAACTTTTTTATCACGATTCTCTTTCCATGCCATGCAAAAACAACTTGGCGTGACATTTCCATCCCTCCGTACGCATTGGCTTTCGCAAAGGCGAGAGAGCCCCCGGAAAACTACCTTTCACCCAACACGAACAAACGAATATAGACATTCTTTTTGAACAGCAGCACCAAACGGTAACAAACCACCAGTTCGACCAAGGCCAGACATGGCGGCAGGACAAACGTCCAAATCATGGGTACATAAAATCCCAGACTGTTGAACAGGTATTCCAACAAAAAAGTCTGCAACCAATAAATGCCCAAAGTAGACCGTCCTATGCCATTCAATGCCGTTGCGATTCCTTTACCCTCAATAAGACGGTAAACGTAGGGAGACAACAGGAAAAACGACATGCTGCCTGCAATGCCTATCGCCAGACGATAGAGCACCACAGAAAGGTTCTGCACGTCCCACGTGAACGTCCCCCAGTCCAACACCTGAGTGGGAACCATATACACCGTAAGCCTCCCGGACCAAAATGGCAGCATAACACCAAAAGCCACAAGGGAAATCCCTAAAAACCATTTGCGGTGGCGGTCCAAAAGGGATTGATTCAGCTTACAAGCATATCCCACCCAAAACATGGGAAGCATAAAGTTGAAGTTCGCCACGCCGCCATAGGGCAAAATGCCGGACAACACGACAGTCACGAGGGCTGCCAGCCAAACATTCCGGAACAAGCGGATGGACAAGAATCCCACCAAATAACACAAAAACACACATTTCAAGAACCACACCGTGTTCATAAACCCCATCCAATCGGGAGTGAACAGGGCCGGCCACGGGTTATGCCCCATGACGGACACCGCCGTCCACACTATGACAAAAGCCGTCACCGAGGGCAAGAGCAACTGCACGAACTTCTTTTTCAACAGTTCTCCAAAAGTGAGCTTCAACGAAGAACCGAAGAAATAACCGCACAGCAACATGAACAGCGGCATGTGGTAAGTATAAATAAAACTCCAAATAGGGTTATCCCAATAGTCATTCCCCGTGAGTTGTTCCACAGAATGCCCCAACAAGACACTGCCAATGGCAAAAAACTTCAAGAAATCAAGATAAGGGATGCGGGCTTTCGAAGTTTCCATCAGAATGATATGATTAATGTTTTGAATAATTGCTTTCCGCCATTCCCCCACTTCACAAGCGGCATTCCGTGGCCGCCCCGTCGTAACGGACTTCTACGCCCGCCCCTTCACGGAACACCTCGTCCGCACTGCCGCCCAAGACCACGCGGAACTTGCGGGACTCCTCCATACTGGGAAACGAACCTTCGCGCTGCCCGACGGACAATACACCCCGGCTATCGTCCCATTCCATCCGGATGGTCGAGAAACGCCCCTGTTCGTAACCGTAATTGTCGCCTTCGTCCTCATACAGGGTGAAAATGGCATCCCGTCCGGGATAGACCACGATGGTAAGTTCTTTTCCCGACAACTCTTCCGTATGCTGCACAACCGGCCCCATCGGAACGATGGAACCCTGGCGCACGAACAAGGGAATCTTGTCGATTGGCGCATCCGCCTTGACATCCCGGCCGCCCCGGTACTTTTTCCCACTCCAGAAATCCACCCAGTCCGTACCTTCCGGCAAATATACGGTCCGTGTCTTTTCCACACCCTGCAAAGCCACGGAACCTTTATCATAGTACATCGGACGGGTCACGGGACACACCAGAAAAGCCGGACCAAACATGAATTCGTCTTTGATGTCGTGCACACGGGCGTCGTCCGCAAAATCGAAAGCCAACAACCGGCTCATGGTATAGCTTTCTTGCGTGACCTTCCCGGCCAAAGAATATATATAAGGTATCAGGCGGTAACGTAAACGAATCATGCGCAGGATACTGTCATAAAAAGGCTCGCCCGGCCGGCCGAACCGCCAAATCTCACGCGGAGTGTCCGTGCCATGGCTGCGGAACAGAGGCAAAAATGCCCCGTATTGCAGCATCCGCACGTAATATTCCCGGTAACCCATATCGTCCACGCCGGCATCGAAATCTCCCGCACGAAACCATTCGCGCCCTTTCCGCGTGAAAAACGAACCGATATCCACCGTCCAATAAGGACAGCCCGTAGCCATGAAATTCAACCCCTGCGGAATTTGCTGGGCGAACGACTTCCACGAAGCATGCGTATCACCGTTCCACGTGATGGTAGAATAACGCTGTTGTCCCGCATAACTGGAACGCGTCAGGTTCACCACTCGCTTGCGGTCGGTCGTGGCACGCTGGTTTTCGTACAGCCCCTTGGAATGATACAACGAGAAAAGGCTGCTCCGCTCAGCCCCCAACACACCGTCCAGCAAAGCCAGATTCCCTTTCCACCGTTCTTCATGGCTGTCCCAACCGTATCCTTCGGACATCGGTCTCCAATCCGCATCCAACGGTTCCGTGCAGTCGCACCACCAGGCATCGAAACCGTTGCCGAAGAATTCCCCGTCGGCATATTCCCAATAGCGCGCCCGGGCCAGGGGATTGAAAGCGTCATACACAGAACGGGGCAACATAAAGCCACGCCTCTCAAAGTCTTTCGTCTGGGGGCAGTTCGTCGGGTTGGGCCAAATGGACACCATCAGCTTGGCATCCCACGCATGTATGGAATCTGCCAACGCACGTGGGTCGGGATAGTTTTCACGGTTCATCTTCATGTACCCCCACTGTCCGCCAGGCCAATAATTCCAATCCTGCACGATGACATCCAAAGGCACCTGCCGCCGACGGTATTCCTGCACGACGTCCACAAGTTCCTTCGAATGGGTATAGCGTTCCTTAGACTGGATGTAACCGAAAATATACCGGGGCATCATCGGAGATTGTCCCGTCAACTTGCGGTACCGGGCCACGACTTGGTCCATCGTACATCCTTTCATGAAATAATAATCCACCTCCTTGGCGGCTTCCAATTCCATGAAACCGCCTTCCGGCCCGTCTTGGAACTTCATCCCGCAACCCGCATCGAACAACAGGCCATAACCGGCCGTGGAGTTCAACACCGGTACCATCTCTTTCAGGTTATGCTGGCACAGATACATCGTCTTGCCCCGCAAGTCGAGGAAATCTTCCATGTGGCATCCCAAACCGTAAAGCGCCTCGCCTTCCGACCAACGGAAATGATTCCTGAATTTCCAAGTCCACCCCACCGTGTCGCGGCGAAGCACGTCCATCACTTCCTTCTCTCCGTCGGCCGTTTTCTCGATTCGCCTGCTATCCGGATCGTAAACGACGTTTTCCATATACGTCTTCTCGGCCTCGCGCGGCATGTCCTGACGCTCGGAAAGCAACACCTTTCCCGTGCGGGCATCCTTATAAGTAAGGGCACAAGTGTTCAAATCCACCCGCACTTCAAGGCTGTCCGACTGTAAAGAAAGCCCCCCTTGCCGTGAAACGACCTGAAAAGGGACCTTGTTTTCCGTCCGCTCCACGCATACTATCGTACCGTTCCCCAAAAAATCGGCTTCACGCGTATAACGTACCCTCACGATGTCCGGACTCACGAACTCCACACGCATGCGCCCGTCCGCCGTATGGCAATATACCCCATTCTTTAGCATGACATACCCGCCGTCCGCCGCCGCGACCACAGCCACAGAACCGACAGAAATAAAAAAACACAATGCTGCACCTACTTTGGAAAAGCCCGACTTCCAAAAACTCGGCCTCGGGTCTGCTGTCGCCCTCATATCCATATATCTTTTGCTTTTTGCCATGTGGCAAATATACGGTTTTTCATTTTTCCGTTATAGGACAAAACCGTACAAAAGATAGGACTATATGCACAAGACTTTCGTCGGCAATAACTCACCTTGCCATTTTACGCAGGATTCTCGGGAATTGCCAAATGAAAATCAAGGTACAGCAAACGGCTGCGGCGGCATCGGAAACACCCTCGGCAGCGTACACGCCCATAACCCCCATCCAGCGCGGCAACAGCAGAGCCAACGGCACCAACAATATCACTTTGCGCAACAAGGCGATGAAAACGGACACCTTAGCCTGACCGAGCGCGACAAACATATTTTGGCAAGCCCGTTGCAGGCCGAAAATCGTCATACCAGCCAAGAACACGGGCAAGGTATGCTCCACGGTGGCTATCAGACGTTCGTCGGACGTAAAAGCCGAAGCGACCAGTCCGGGAAACAAAATCATAAAAAGGACAAGCAGCAGGTTGAAGGAGAACATCACCCGGACCACGATTTTAAAGCAGTCCTTCACCCGCTCACGGTTCCCGTGGCCGTAGTTGTAACTCACGATGGGAATAAAACCTTGTGCGAACCCTGTCAGCGGCACGCTGACGGCCAACATCGCACTTTGCATGATGGCCAACGCGCTGATATAGATGTCGCCATACACTTTCAAGCCGCTGTTCAGCACGAAACCCACCAGACTTTCCGTACTGGCCATGATGAACGGGGACACGCCCAAGGCCAACGTGGCACCGATGATTCTCCTGTCGGGACGCATATACCTCCGCTCGATTCTCAACGTGGCCTTGCGCGAGGTCAGGAAATGCAACACCCACCAGGCACTGCAAGCCTGCGAGAGGATGGTGGCCAAAGCCGCCCCTTTCACGCCCATGCCGAACACGAAAATGAACAGCGGATCGAGACCGATGTTCAGCAGCGCGCCGATGATGACCGAGCACATGGCTATGCCCGGCCTTCCCTGCGTATTGATGAAAGTGTTCAGCCCCACCGAAACCTCCACGAACAACGTCCCCAACAAATACACCGACAAATAATCCATCGCATAGCCTATCGTATGTTCCGATGCCCCGATAGCCATCAGCAAGGGACGCATGGACAGGTAGGCCGTGGCCGATGTCAGGACGGTGAAAAGCAGGAGCAATACCAGCCCGTTCCCCAATATCTTGCCGGCCCGCTCCCGGTCGCCCTGCCCCAACGCGATGGCAGCCAAAGGTGCACCTCCCGCCCCCACGATAGAGGAGAAAGCGGAAATCAGGATGATGACCGAACTGGTCACTCCGATACCGGCCAACGCGTCGGTACCGATACCGGGAATATGGCCGATGTAAATACGGTCCACGATGTTATAAAGCAAGTTGACGATTTGTGCGGCCACTGCCGGAAGGGCCATCCGGAACACCAACGGCAGCATGCGGTCAGTACCCAACCGCTCTTCGTATAGATTATTCATGTGTCTGCTCTCTCATATAACTTCGTGCAAAGTTACGAATTTTAAACGGAAGACAGGAGCAATGACAAAATGTTCCTTCTGACTTTTTGTATTCCGTAATGCCCCGGGAAGCGCATATTCCGCCCCGAATCCGGTCGGGACGGAAAATATCGCAGCCACGTCGGTTCCTGTAAAATCAAAAAGTCGGTCCGGTACGCTCATTCCCGTCATTTTGCCACCGTCCGCCTCATTTACTCCGCACGGTTCGCCGTCCGTGTTTCTTAAAAGCCCGCTTCTGCTTGCGCTTTGCACGATTCTTCATGCCATCTGAAAATCTCCAAATAAATCCGCGAACGCCCCTTTCAGCACATTCCACTCCCGTTGAAGACCGATTTTCCACACGGAAAAAAGGGACCGCCGCCACGACATGCGGACAACACGCCAATGACATGCTCGTATAAAAATCCCAATCTCATGAGATTGATTTTTTATTCGGCTGTGAACGGTACGCCGATATGCAGCGTTTATGCAAAAGAATACTTGATATACGTATATTTATGCAAACCATCCCCACAGATTCGGGCTGAAGCTTCAACCTGTTTGTCAGCCCGAAGTCCTATTCAGCGACTTTTTAACAGCAAAAGAGGTGATTATCCCTATTTTTGCCACTTACCATATCCTATATTCTCCACGTAAGACCGTAGAGAGAAGTAAAAAAGGGAATCAAGCTCCGAAACAAACGGTTGCTTGAAAATGTCCCATGATTTGTTACGAAACGTCCCATATTTTTCTTCATTTTTTTTATTACTTTGTTTAAATATTCTAAGAACATGAAAAGAATCATCCTATTTTATGCACTTGTTTGCACTGTATGGAGCATCTCGGCACAAAGCCATAAAGATATTGCATCCGTAGATTCCCTCGCCACCCGCGTGGAACGTTTCGGCACCGGCCTGCCGCAAGAAAAAGTGTACCTCCATATCGACAACACCTGCTACTTCGTGGGCGATACGATATGGTACAAAGCATACGTCACACGGAGCGACAAGGGGTGGCTCACAGACTTGAGCAAAATCATGTATGTGGAACTGCTCACACCGGACGGCTATCTCGTGGAACGGCAGCAACTGAAGATGGAAGACGGAACGGCACACGGGGCGTTCACCCTGACCGACTCGCTCTATGCCGGATACTACGAACTGCGGGCATACACCCGGTGGATGCTCAACTTCGGACGACACGAGCATCCGCATTCAAAATATACGGAGGATATGTTCTACAACAAACAGATGGCCAAAGACTTCTTCCGGGATTATGACAAGCTGTATTCGCGCGTATTCCCCGTATTCGACCATCCCAAGGAAGCCTGGCGTTATGCCAAAGACATGACACTACGCCCCATGCGAAGATACTACAAGGCGCGGAAAGGGAAGCCCGAAATAGACCTGCGTTTCTATCCCGAAGGAGGGCATCTGATTGAAGGCACAGACGGACACGTGGCATTCGAAATCAACGATGAGGAAGGAAAACATTTAGAGGCAGAACTTTCCATCATCGATAGCGATGGAAAGGAAGTAGCCCAGACACGGACATTGAACCGGGGAAGAGGCGTGTTCACCCTAACAGACATGAAACCGGACGATAAATACAAAGCCAGACTGCATTACCAAGACTACGACTATGAAGTGAAATTACCGGAAGTGGAAAAGGAAGGATATGCCCTGCATGTGGAAAGGAAAGACAGCGTACTTAGGATGATTATACAAGGTACTACCGAAAGCAAGGAGGAATTGGGGATACAGATACAGTGCAATGGCGTGAGCAAGGCTTTCAGGAAACTTTCACCCGCCGACATGAGAAAGGACACCGTGGACATCTTTTGGGCTTCGCTCCCCACGGGGGTGAACCAAATCACAGTCTTCAATGGCGAAGGACGGATTTATGCCGACCGCCTCTTTTTCGTCAACCACCATGATTATGACCAACCGCTCATTACCGTAGAAGGCATAAAACAGGAATATGCCCCATTCGAACCCATTGAACTACGGATGAAACTGCTCCGGCACCATGACGCGGACGTATCCCTCGCCGTACGCGACCATGCCACGGACGAAACGACTTACGACAACGGTACGATGCTCACTGAAATGCTGTTGGCCAGCGAGATTAAAGGTTTCGTGGAAAACCCCGGATGGTACTTCGAGGCAGACGACAGCCTGCACCGCCATGCCCTCGACCTGCTCATGATGGTACAAGGATGGAGAAGGCATGACTGGCGTATGATGGCCGGACTGGAGCACACACAGTTTGAGTTCCTGCCGGAAAAGATTCAGACACTCAGCGGCAGCGTGCACCAGACTTATTCGCTCTTGGAGGAAACAGACTACGGTGATTCTGTATATATACCCTTTATAGATTCATCAGTCCCTATTTATACCACAGCCCGTGACTACCATCTATATCCAGGTATGTACACTCCCATGGCCAAAGTCCTGACCCTGCAAGACCTCTATGGCCCGCTCATTAAAGAGATGAAAAAGGAGGTGAACGTGTCTGCCTCGTTCATACAAGACCGCGACATCGTGGATGTGTCCCAAACCACCCAAAAAGGAAAGTTTTACATGCCTTCGGCTGTCGTAAACGACAACTACATTTTATTCTTAAGTGCTTCGGACAGCACAAAAAGCGAGAAATATAAAAGAAGAATAAAAAGGAAAGGCTTCATGGACGAACAAGCCTACCCGGAGTTCTATGTGAAGCTCGACCCATTCTTCCCAGTATTTCCCAAGCCATACAGTTACTATCAGGATGCGACTTTCGAGGATAAAATTCCCTTGCAAGATACTTCCTCTACCGATGCCTTCACCGGACGGGAACTGAATACCATCACCGTAAGGAGCAAACGGGGAGGATTGAGAAAATTAGACCACAGCAAACCGGCCCTAGTTATAGATGCTTACGAAGCCTTCAATCTTGCAGCCGACCACGGGCTGAACTGTGGCATGCACGACTGGAGAACATTCTCAAGACAAGTAGCCACAGCGTTTTTCGGAGACATGGGAATGGACAGGCACTTTTACTTGCAAGAACGATACGACGGGAAAGTGTTGGACTTCAAACCGGAACACCGCAGACAGTCCGAGGTCAGCATGTCCATGTCGAATGTCCATGTCGAATGTCCAAATGGGAAAGTACCGCCGTCTGCGCCATTTGAACAAGCTATACATCTACACCGATTACGTCCCGCGAGAACAAGGAAGCTGGAAATACAGTCAAACCCACCAACCGGATGTGGTCATCGACTACCGGCTCCTGCCCAACGACGGAGTACGTCCCTCTTATCGAGACCGAAGATATGCGGCCAAGGGATTTTCCCTTTGCACGGAGTTCTATAGTCCGGATTACAGCAAGAAGCCGCTGCCCGATGCCAAAGACTACCGCCGCACGCTTTACTGGACCCCCAAAGTGATTTTCGACGATAAAGGAGAAGCTGTCATCCACCTATATAATAATAGTAAAAAGACGGTGATAGCCGTGGAGGCCGAAGGCATTACACCCGACGGCAAGCCCGTAGTCTGGAAAACGGACTTCAAAACACCGTAACAAACCACTTCTTTTCTCATCCAATCGCCGTTATAATGTTTTTTTATCGTATCTTTGCGATATGTGAAACCTCATCAAACTTAACGTCATGCGCTACCTCAATCCCAAAGCCGACCTGACCTTTAAAAAGGTATTCGGAGAACATCCCGATTTGGTCGCCAGTTTTTTGAACGCACTGCTTCCTTTCGACAGCCCGGAAGAAAGAATCGAGCACGTGGAGTACTTGCCTTCCGAACTGGTTCCGCAAACGCCTTTACGCAAGAACAGCATTGTGGATGTACGCTGCAAAGACAAGCGAGGACGGCAGTTCATCGTAGAAATGCAAATGGTATGGTCATCGGAATTCAAACAACGGGTTCTGTTCAACGCATCAAAAGCCTACGTACGCCAAATCGCCGGAGGAGAAGACTATGAACTTCTGCAACCCGTTTATTCACTCAATCTTGTGAATGACATTTTCGAGCCGGAACTGGAAGGCTACTACCACAACTACCGTATCGTACATGTGGAACACTCTGACCGGATAATCGAAGGACTTCACTTCGTATTCGTGGAACTGCCCAAGTTTACGCCCCATACCTATAAAGAAAAGAAGATGCACGTACTATGGCTGCGCTATCTGACTGAAATAGACGAAAAGACAAGGGAAGTGCCACAGGAGTTACTCGATAACCCGGACATAAAAAAAGCGGTCGCACAATTGGAAGAATCGGCCTTCACCGATGCCCAGCTTCGTGGATACGAAAAGTTTTGGGATACGGTAAGCGTGGAGAAAACGCTTATCAATAGCGCAGAACGAAAAGGACGCGCTGAAGGACGTGCAGAAGGAATAAAACAAACCGCCCGACGCATGAAAGCCAAGGGGTATCCTTTAGCAGACATCTCTGATGTCACAGGACTCACGATTGCCGAAATCGACCTGCTTTAATAGAAAAAACTATCGCCGGGTATCAAAACTCAAAATGTGGAAAGTAACGCCTACTGCCACCAAAAGAAGCAGCAGGCGTAGCCAAAGTATTCCGTCAATCCCCCATAAACTAATCAGAATGGTAGTCCACAGCATAGAAATACTGACTATTTTTATGCGTAAAGGAATACTACGGGCTTCACTGAATTGCCTGATATAAGTTCCAAACCATTTGTGAGACAACAACCATTCGTAGTATCTTCCGGAACTTTTGGAAAAAAGATAAGCTGACAAAAGCAAAAAGGGGGTTGTCGGCAATACAGGAAGAAACATGCCGACAACCCCTAAACCTAATGATAAGAAGGCAAATGCCTTACACAGAACTTTCATACGAGAACATCATGTTTTGCATCATTCCGTAATCTCTATCTGGTTGCCTTCCGGTCCTAATATACAACTCTCATAAAAACCATCGCCTGTAAAACGAGGTCCACTTAACACGGCATATCCCTGAGCCTGTAGAGAGGAAGTCAACCTATCCACTTGCGCCTTACTTCCTACACTGAATGCCAAATGGATATATCCTGTCTGGCAAAGTTCTTTTGGTCTATCTGTCATATCCGGACGAGACATGATTTCCAACTTGGCTCCATCCTCGAAAGAAAGGAAATAACTCTTCAAGCCTGTCCGGGGATTATGATACATTTCATTAGAAACGGCACCGAAAAAACGCACAAAGAAATCCTTTACCACTTCCAAATCCCTCACATACATAGCCACATGGTCGATCTTCATCTTTTCACAAAACCTATCTTTAAGTTCAACTTCAAATAGTAAGCACGGTTTTCACGCTCCAGATAACCATACTTGTCTTTTTCCGGATGTCCTTTCTCTAAACGGGTATGCTTGAACAGAAAATCGGCAAAGACCTGACGCTCCGTCTTACGATAGGCCACCATACGTCCCTCCGCATCCACCATCACGAAACCGGCCACAGCCGAATCCGTCCCATTATACTGCTTGGCCGGACGCATGCCTAACGCCAAAGCCAACAGGAACTCTTTCATCTTGTACCGGTAATACCCGTGTTTGCGAATCAACTCTTCTTTTATTTTCAACGGGTTCCGCTCCTCTATGAGTTCCGTCAGTTCGTCCACCCGGCTTACGTTGTCCAAATGCATCAAACGTACCATCTCGGCCAACACGCGGGGGAAGTTGAGGTCTATCATGCAAAGGTTACTGCGGAACACTTTATCGGCCACGTCATTGTATTTCAACACCCCACCCATGCTCTCGATGTAAAGCATGCGGCGCGCCACCTCGTTCGGATTGTCCGGGTCGTCCGTATAATTGATTTTGTTGACCGCCGGTTGAGAGAAACGGATACCTCCCTGCTCGAATTTCAAATTGGCCGTCCGCCCGCCGTCTAACAAGGGCATCATGGCGCAAAGACGGGAATAAATGCGGAATCCCACGGGTGGGAAACTATCGTCGTGAAAAGTAATGTAGAAATCGGTACGGTCGTCCGTCCGGGCTTCCATATCATAAATCTTCAGTGCATCGAGAAAGTCCTCCACCCCTTCGAGTGCCTCCACCTCTTCGTTCCGTTCCCGTTTCAACGTATCGAGAATCATAGCCGCCACTGTGCCGAAGTCTTCACGCGGAAAACGTTCGTCCATCTGTTCCCCTTCGACATGGATGTCGGTCTCTTCTACCGTGTAACGACGCTCTCCGTCATGTTCCTGCCGCGTTACCTGAAAAATAGGCAACACACGACCGGAAGGTAGCCCCTCTTCGTTGCCCAAGACTATCCCTCCTTGAGCCAAGAGGTTGAAAAACACATATAATTCGTTCCATTCCCTACGTGTAGCTGTCAACATATCCATTCCATTTTAAAATACAGGCAAAAGTAATAAATAATATGGGATTTTCCCTACCTTTGCAGACAAAAACAACGCTTACAATGATAACTCTGAAAGAACTATACCGTATCGGCTACGGCCCGTCGAGCAGTCATACCATGGCTCCGCGCAAAGCCGCCACCCTCTTTTTGGAACGCAATCCGAAGGCCGTACGTTTTGAAGTAACCCTTTACGGCAGTCTGGCCGCTACAGGAAAAGGACACATGACAGACAAAGCGATTCTCGACGTATTGGACGAACCACGCACTACAATCATTTGGAAACCTAAGACTTTCCTTCCCTACCATCCGAACGGCATGAAGTTTCAAGGATTCGACGCAGAAGGACACATCACAGAGAATTGGACCGTGTTCAGTATCGGCGGAGGAGCACTGGGTGAAGAGGGAAAACAGAACCTGACGTTTGAAGAAATATACCCTATGAACTCTGCCACAGAAATCCTGGCTTGGTGCATGCATACCGGAAAGAGTTATTGGGAATATGTAGAAGAATGCGAAGGAAAAGACATCTGGGACTATCTGGAAGAAGTGTGGAACACCATGCAACAGGCCGTACGGAACGGACTGGAACATGAAGGCGTGTTACCCGGCCCATTGGGATTGAGAAGGAAGGCCACGTCTTATTACGTCCGTGCCGACGGCTACCAACATTCCATGCGTACGCGCGGACTGCTTTTCGCATACGCCCTTGCCGTCAGCGAAGAGAATGCCGGAGGCGGAAAAATCGTCACGGCCCCCACTTGCGGCTCCTGCGGCGTACTGCCGTCTGTGTTATATCATCTCTCCGTATCGCGGCATATCAGCGACCAACGTATCCTCAGAGCTTTGGCCACAGCCGGCCTTTTCGGAAACATCGTGAAGAAAAATGCATCCATATCCGGTGCTGAAGTAGGATGCCAAGGAGAAGTGGGTGTAGCTTGTGCCATGGCGGCCGCTGCCGCAGCCCAGTTGTTCGGAGGCACACCGGCACAAATCGAATATGCAGCCGAAATGGGATTGGAACACCATTTGGGACTGACTTGCGACCCTGTTTGCGGTTTGGTGCAAATCCCCTGCATCGAGCGCAATGCCTATGCTGCCGCCCGTGCCATGGATGCCAATTCGTATGCCATGCTGACTGACGGAGCACACCAAGTATCGTTCGACAAAGTGGTGGAGGTAATGAAAAAGACTGGCCACGACCTACCGTCCCTATATAAAGAAACGGGAGAAGGAGGGCTGGCCGAAGATTACAAACGGATGTGGGATACGTTGCATACCCGTTAACGGACACCACGCAACGTATCCAACAAACCGGCACAAGCATCTTCCAATATGTCGAGAACATTCTCGAATCCGCTGTCGCCTCCATAGTAAGGGTCGGGCACATGGTCTACTACCTTCAGCCGACAATAGTCCGTCATGCGCACGACTTTCTTTTCTTCCTCCAATCCGGGTGCCAAAGACTTCAACTTACTGATGTTACGGTCGTCCATTCCTACAATCCAATCGAAATCAAAGAAATCATCATACCGCACCGGACGTGAAATGTGGGTAATGTGGTACCCTCGGCGTGCCGCATGTACCCGCATACGGGCATCGGCGGGTTCTCCTTCATGATAGTCTATCAAACCGGCGGAATCCAAGAAGAACTCATGCTCCAAACCGGCATCATTCACCAACCTCCGCATGACTTCTTCGGCAGCCGGAGACCGGCAAATATTTCCGAGGCAAACAAATAAAATCCTTTCCATCGCTATCTAAAATCAAATCCTCTCCACAGACTGTTACCAAGAAAGAGTATATGAACCACGCCCCGTCCCATAAAGCTGGCTGGCTGCCGTAGTCGTAATACTACCGTAAACACCTGATTGTCCGCTGTTGGAGCCACTCGGTGCCGATTGCGGAGCCGTAGCCGAATAACTATACTGAACGCTGAAGTTTATTTTGGCCATTCTACCGCGAAAATCGTCCGGAAGCCGGATACCGATATATGGATTGGATTTATCCGCATCATACACCACATTATAATCTTTAGTGAAAGTCGTATCCGTACATTCCACACTCCAATGGTATTCAGCCTTATACAATAAATCCCCCAGACTTTGCTGTACTGCCGTAATCGTAACCGAATCTCCCGCATTCCATACCGTAGGTTCAATGCGGAAACCGGCAAACGACGGTAAAGTACAAATATGCTTGTCTTCTTCGCAAGCTACAAAAGTCATAGCCACCGCACCCAGACATGCCAAACGCATCAAAGATTTCATTTTCATTCGTCTCTTTATCTTTTTTATAATGTTTTTAATTCCTTATATAAACGTTGCACCGGCAATCCCATGACATTGAAATAAGAACCGCTGAGGGAAGATACTCCCACATAGCCTATCCACTCCTGAATGCCGTATGCCCCGGCTTTATCCAACGGACGGTAGTGCGCCACATAATACGCTATCTCTTCATCCGACAACTCGTCGAAAGTCACTTCACTGACCGTCGCAAAAGTCTTTTTCTTTCCGGCTGTTACCAGTGTCACTCCGGTTATCACCTGATGCGTACGTCCGGACAGGCGGCGCAACATATCCTTGGCTTCGGCCTCGTCTTTCGGCTTGCCCAGAACCTTCCCATCCGTCCAAACTATCGTATCAGCCGTGATAATCAACTCGTCCGGCTGCATAATGGCTTCATACGCTTCCGCTTTCTTGCGGGAAATGTACTGCGGAATTTCTTCCCCTGACAACCCGTCCGGATAAGACTCGTCGATGCCCGGCAACACTCTCACTTCATAATCCACATCCAACCCCGCCAAAAGTTCTTTCCGACGCGGGGAATTGCTGGCCAAGACCAGACGGTATTTCTTCAAGTTCTCCAACATATTTTCCATTGTTTTACTACCAACCAAAAGCCTTTTCATCCTTCAACCACAAGCCTTGCGCCTTCAACACCTGTTCTATCACGTCGCGCCCGCATCCATATCCCCCTTTCAAATGGGAGATATAAACCGCCAAAGCCTTGATTTCCGGAGCCGCATCGGCCGGTGCACAAGGACAGCCGCAACGCTGCATGACCTCATAATCAGGGATGTCGTCGCCCATGTAAAGCACTTCCTCGTCCCGCAATCCATAACGTTCCAAAAAGGCTTCGTATGTCTTTATCTTCACGGCACATCCCAAATGCACGTCCGGAATGCCCAATCCCTCATACCGTTTACGCACCGATTCGGTACGTCCCCCGGTAATAATGGCCACATGTAAGCCCGACTTGACAGCCAATTGCAAGGCATACCCGTCTTTGATATTGACCGTACGCATCGGTTCCCCTCCGGGATGCAACGTAATGGTCTCGGCACTCAGCACACCGTCCACGTCGAAAGCCAACGCCTTTATCTTCCTTAAATCGTAATTAATCATTTGTTTCTTTCCTTTCCGCTTCATTCCTCAAAGCCAAAGCATGGATGCTCCGGCTCATCATTTCATAGAGTGCTTTCCGCTCCGGTTCGCCGTCCAGCATGGCGCACTGGCGATCCATCACGTTCCGGTCGTAGCGCACGGCCGGTCCCGTCTGTGCCTCCACGGGCGGAAGGCGATGGACCTTCCGTGCCGTCTCGTCTATCAAAGGCCACATCACATCGAACGGTATGCCGTCCCTGCCCAATACATCCGCAGCCAAAGCATAACAATGGTTCACAAAATTGCAAGCAAATACCGCTGCCAGATGGAGACGGCGGCGTCTCTCCGTACTCATCTCCTCCACCCTGTCCGAGACAGAACGTGCCAACTGCTCCGTCTGTGCGAGCACATCAGGGGTGGATGCTTCCACAAAGACCGGAATCTCCTTGAAATCCACCGGACAATCTTTAGAGAACGTCTGCATAGGATACAACACGCCATAACGATGGGCGTGACCACGGAAAACATCCATCGGCATACTCCCTGCCGTATGCAGGCACAAGGCATCTCCTGTCCGGGGAGCGATACGGGACACCAAGCCCTCTAACACTCCATCTTTCACGGAGAAGATATACACATCCGCACCCGGCACCACGGCATCAAGGTCATCCGTTGCCAGACATCCCAAACGTCCGGCCAAAGCTTCGGCAGAAGCCATCGTACGGCTGAACACCTGCAACGTTTCATGGCCTGCACGGTGCAGAGCCTCCCCCAACTGCGTGGCCAAATTACCGGCACCGATCCAGACAATTTTCATTCTTCCGGTGCGTCAAAGGTATTGATATGCACTTTCTCCCACTGCAACCGGTCTTCATTGAACGGCTTGCGTTCCATTCCCTTATGGCCCACAGCCACGATGGAAAGCACCCTTAGATGCGCCGGAATATGCAGAATGGCCCGCACCATCTCCTCCGCAGGTTTTCCATCCGCCATTGTACGGTTCCGGATTTGTACCCAACAAGCACCCAGACCCAAATCCTCAGCCTGCAACAGCATCATGGTCGTAGCCACCGAAACGTCTTCCACCCACACGTCGCTCTGCGTCGGGTCGGCCAAGACGACTACCGCCAAGGGAGCACCTTCTATCAGTTCGGCTCCGTGCTCCTTGCAATGCGCCAGTTGTTGCAACAATTCCTTATTGTCCACGACCACGAACTCCCAAGGACGCACTCCCTTGGAAGAAGGGGATATCAGCGCCGCACGCAACAAAGCTACCACCTCGTCTTGGTTCAACTCTTCTTCCGTAAACTTCCGCATGCTACGACGGATGCGAATCAGCTCGCTAAACTTTTCCATTTCCTTATCCTTATATTTATTGTCACATTGCGCAAAGATACATGATTTCCCTATTACGGAGAAAAGAAATCCGGACGGAATCGACAGTTTCACCAAATAAATCGACGGTTCTTTATACAAAAAAGCGTATTTTTGCGTTATTTAAAAAGCGTAAGTAGACAAACAACGAAGTGAAGACAAGACTTTTCAAATCCATATTCTGCCTTTTCCTGCTGACCCTTATGGCCTTGCACGTCGCCGCCCAAGACAAAGTAAAACTGTCGGGAAGGGTCATCGACGATGAACAAAACCCGGTACTTTTTGCCGTAGTAAAAGTCGATGGCCAAGCCGCAGGTACTACCACAGACCTGCAAGGGCGTTACCAACTGGAATTCTCCACTGCCGACACCGTGACCGTGTCGTTCAGCATGATAGGTTACGTAACCAAGAAAAAAACACTGGTCCGCCCCAAAGGCAGTTTACGGCTCAACATCACCCTGCAAACCCAAAGCATCGACATGGGTGAAGTAACGGTAAAAGAAGTACGGCGTCAAATGAATTCCACGCAACATCTGAATGCCGAAAACCTGAAACGGCTGCCCTCCACTACCGGAAATGCCGTAGAGGAACTGGTGGCCACACAAGCGGGAGTCAGCACACACAATGAGTTGAGTTCGCAATATAACGTAAGGGGCGGAAGCTTCGATGAAAACAGTGTGTATATCAACGGAGTGGAAGTTTACCGCCCCATGCTCATCAGTTCCGGACAACAGGAAGGGCTGAGCGTCATCAACAGCGACATGGTGGAAAGCATCAACTTCTCGGCCGGAGGTTTCGACGCCAAATACGGGGACAAAATGTCGTCCGTATTGGACATTACTTACAAGAAGCCCAAGAAGTTTGAAGCTTCGGTTTCGGCCAGCCTTCTGGGAGCCGGCCTCTATGTAGGTTATGCCAAAAGGAACTTCAGCATGACCCACGGCGTACGTTACAAGACCAACCAGTATATGTTGGGGTCGTTGGAAACCAAAGGAGAATACAGCCCGCGTTTCCTCGACTACCAGACTTATATCAGTTGGTCGCCCAACAAACGTTGGAGCCTGGATTTCATCGGGAACATCTCCCAGAACCAATATGACTTCCTGCCGACGAACCGGCAAACCAATTTCGGCACGATGCAAGATGTCAAGTCGTTCCGTGTATATTTCGACGGAAAGGAAGAAGACCTCTTCCGTACGCTGTTCGGCACATTGAGCCTGTCGCACAACTTCACCGACCGTACGAAGCTTTCCCTTTTGGCTTCGGCATTCGCCACCAAGGAACGGGAAACATACGACATCCAAGGACAATATTGGCTAGACGAGACCAACACGACCGAACAATTAGGCGTAGGCACCTACATGGAGCATGCCCGCAACTACTTGGATGCCAATATGAAGAGCCTGAAAGTCTTGTTCTCCCACAAACCGAAGGGGCACGACATACAGGCCGGACTCACGTGGAAACACGAAATCATCGAAGAGAACTCACGCGAATGGGAAATGCGCGACTCTGCCGGATATTCCATTCCCCACACGGGCAACCGTCTGGACCTGATTTATAACCTGAAGTCTTCCAACCGCATCGGCAGCGACCGACTCGAACTTTTCGGACAGGACACTTGGCGGTTTACCAACAGCCACGGCATCTTTTCCCTGAATTACGGGGCACGGTTAAGCTATTGGAGCTGGAACAAGGAATGGCTGTTCAGTCCGCGTGTTTCGCTCGGCATCATCCCTTCTTTCAACGAGGATTTCACATTCCGCATTGCCACGGGACTGTATTATCAGGCTCCTTTCTACAAGGAGCTACGAGACACTGTGACAACCGGAGTCTCCACCAAAGTACGCCTGAACCGGAACATCAAGTCACAGCGTTCGTTCCAAGTCGTATTGGGTGGCGACTACAAATTCAAGCTCATGAACCGTCCGTTCAAATTCACCACGGAAGTCTATTACAAAGCCTTGAGCAACCTGATTCCTTACAATGTGGACAACGTGAAAATCGTATACTACGGAGGTAACATCGCCTCGGGATACACCACAGGCATCGACTTCAAAATCTTCGGGGAGTTTGTAGAGGGTACGGACTCTTGGATCAGCTTCAGCCTGATGAAAGCCCAGCAGAAAGTAGACGGTAAGAGTTTCCCGCAAGCCACCGACCAACGTTACAACCTGAACTTCTTCTTCAGCGACTTCTTCCCCGGTACGACGCGGTGGAAGATGACACTGAAAGCCAGCATTGCCGACGGACTTCCCTTCGGTCCGCCCCATACGGGATTGGAACGCATGGTATTCCGCGCCCCGGCCTACAAACGCGTGGACATCGGCATGAGCTACCGGCTGTTGGACAACGAGGACGGACGCAACCAAAAGAAGTTCATCCGCCACCTGCGTAACGTATGGCTGGGTGTGGACTGCTTCAACCTGTTCGACATCAGCAACGTAAGCTCATACTATTGGGTAACGGACGTGACCAACCAACAATACGCCGTACCCAATTACCTGACCGGACGGCAAATCAACGCACGTATCCTGATTGAATTGTAGTATTTTGCATTTTTTAGCAGTCCAAATCACAATAAATAGTTTTTATTCAATATTTTTGGAGCGTATTTAAAATTTATTACCTATGAAAAAGATTCTTTTTTTTGCAGTAATTGCAACGGCTTCCGCGTTATGTGGTTACGTGGGTTACACTAACAGCCATTTTGGAGAACCTCAATTAAGTGACATTCAACTCGCCAACATCGAAGCATTAGCAGAAGGAGGAGAAGGTCCAACAGTTGTAGGGTGTAAACGTTTAGACGGTGCAACATGTTATGTGTTTGACGGAAACGGCCAGTTGGTAGACAGACGGAAAAATCAATATCCGGGCTAATGAAACCGTTACGTATTTTATATGGAGTACTAATCACAGCAAGCGTTTTCTCTTGTGGGGATAAGCGAGCCGGCAACAATGGCATAGTTTTTGAACGTACAGAGAAACTCGTCGCCTCTGATTCCATCGACATCGAACAATACGGTATATACAATCCGCAGCATATCGTGGCTTCAAACGATTCCGTTTGGATTGTATTGGGAGAAGGTGCTTCAGAACTGGTTTACCTACTCAATGATTCGGGAAAATACGAAGCCAAAGGTATTCGGTTGGGTAAAGGCCCCAATGAGGTTTTGGAAATCACTTCCATGCACCGGGTAGGTCACAGCACGTTCATTTACGACGGACGCAAAGGCGCATTGTCTGAATTGCATTATGCAGACAGCACGATGACGCTCACACCGCGCATGTCCGGAATATCCTTTTGGGATGACGCATGCATGTTTCCTGACGGAAAAGTGTTGGCCTTCCCTGTAATAGGGAATTATAGCTACGCCCTGCTTGACAAACAAGGAAACGTGACAGACACTTTGGCATACTACCCGACGAAACCTGACGGTGTTTCAGACTTCACCCATACCTTGGCATGTACGGGAACCACAGCTTTCTTACCCCATGGAAAAGGAAGTTTTGCCCGTACCCTCGTGTACGATGGTGCCATCGATTTCTTCAAGGCCGACGGGGATTCGTTAAAGCATCTGGCACGGCAAGAAGAATTCGGCATGGATTATGACGTGATAGACCAAATGGGCCAATCCGTCCCGACATTGTCCAAAACCACACGTAACGGATATCGGTCGCTGACTGCTTCCAACAATGCATTTTACGCTCTGTTCTCCAATGACTTAGTATTAAAAAACATAGAGGGTTGCAGTGAGATGCAGGCTTTTGCCGCAGACGGTACTCCGCAATGTAAATACCAGTTAGACCGCAAGCTGTCCGACATAGCCGTCAAACCGGACAACTCTGTCATCTACGGTGTCGCAAACACAGACGACGGGCAAACGATGTTATACATCTACCATGTCCCTAAAGACTAACCCCTTAGTACCTGAAGGTATCCTCGGAACATGCAAGTCCCACGCATGTTTCGAGGATTTTCGTTTGAGGAATTATCTGCTTTTCACAAGAAAAAGCACAGGATTATTTCCTGTTTCACCGCAAAATGCGTACTTTTGCATCATGATAAAAGCACGCCTGCGTGCAAACAACTAAAATTTATATGTCATGAAGATATCACATATCGAACATTTGGGTATCGCAGTGGAAAGCATCGAAGCCGCACTGCCTTATTATGAAAACGTATTGGGTCTGAAGTGCTACAACATCGAAGAGGTGGCCGACCAGAAGGTGAAGACCGCTTTCTTGAAAGTAGGCGAAGTGAAAATCGAACTCTTGGAGCCGACAAGCCCGGACAGTCCCATCGCCAAATTCCTCGAAAAAGGAGGCCGTGGCGTACATCATGTGGCATTCTGCATCGAAGACGGTGTGGCCAATGCTTTGGCTGAATGTGAAGAAAAAGGCATCCGCCTGATAGACAAGGCTCCGCGTCTCGGAGCAGAAAAGTTGCAAATCGCATTCCTGCATCCCAAATCGACTTGCGGCGTACTGACCGAACTTTGTGAACATTAACACAACTCCAAGTGAATTTCAATCCAATCTTTGAATTTCATATAAAGGCTCGTCCTTGAACCTGATACCACCGGCGGAACCGCTTTCCACGAAAGCCTTCCGCTGGTGCTTGTTTTTTAGGGATAGGAAAATCAAAGCCTTCTTTTTGAAACAGAAAATAAAACAGATTATGAGTGTCCAAACAGAAAAAATCAAGGAATTAGTAGAACTGCGCGCCAAAGCCCGTATGGGAGGCGGAGAAAAAGCCATTGAGAAACAGCATGCCAAAGGCAAGTACACGGCTCGCGAACGCATCGACATGCTGCTCGATCCGGGCAGCTTCGAGGAAATGGATATGTTCAAACTGCACCGTTGCACGAACTTCGGCATGGAGAAGAAACAGTACTTGGGCGACGGCGTGGTGACCGGTAGCGGCACGATAGACGGCCGTCTGGTTTATGTCTTCGCACAAGACTTCACCGTGAACGGCGGTTCGCTGTCGGAAACGATGGCTGAAAAAATCTGCAAGGTCATGGACCAGGCCATGAAAATGGGCGCACCCTGCATCGGTCTGAACGACTCCGGCGGCGCACGTATCCAGGAAGGCATCAATGCTTTGGGCGGATTCGCCGAGATATTCCAGCGTAACATCATGGCCTCCGGCGTGGTACCCCAAATTTCGGGCATCTTCGGCCCCTGCGCCGGCGGTGCGGTCTATTCTCCCGCCCTGACGGACTTCACGTTGATGATGGAGGGCACTTCTTATATGTTCCTCACCGGTCCGAAAGTGGTGAAGACGGTGACGGGCGAAGACGTGTCGCAAGAAGACTTGGGCGGCGCAAGCGTACATTCCACCAAGTCCGGCGTGACGCATTTCACGGCCCAGACGGAAGAAGAGGGCTTGGCCACCATCCGCACGCTGTTGAGCTACATCCCGCAGAACAACATGGAGGAAGCTCCGCGCATGGAATGCACCGACCCCGTCGACCGCATGGAAGACGCGTTGAACGAAATCATCCCGGACAATCCGAACAAGGCATACGACATGTATGAGGTCATCGGGGCCATCGTGGACAACGGCGAGTTCTTTGAAGTGCAAAAAGACTATGCCCGCAACATCATCGTAGGCTTTGCCCGTTTCAACGGCCAGAGCGTGGGCATCGTGGCCAACCAACCGAACTGCTATGCAGGCGTACTCGACTGCAATGCCAGCCGCAAGGGCGCACGTTTCGTACGTTTCTGCGACGCGTTCAACATACCTTTGGTCACGTTGGTAGACGTGCCGGGCTTCTTGCCGGGTACAGGACAAGAGTACAACGCCGTCATCCTGCACGGTGCCAAGCTGCTGTATGCTTACGGCGAAGCCACCGTACCCAAAGTGACGGTAACCTTGCGCAAGAGCTACGGCGGTTCGCACATCGTCATGAGCTGCAAACAGTTGCGCGGCGACTTAAACTACGCTTGGCCGTCGGCCGAGATTGCCGTGATGGGAGCAGAAGGTGCCGTGGCCGTGCTTTATGCCAAAGGCGCGAAGGAAGCCGAGGACCCGAAAGCTTTCCTGGCCGAAAAAGAAGCCGAATACAACAAGCTCTTCACGAACCCGTACCAGGCTGCCAAATACGGTTATATCGACGACGTAATCGAACCGCGCAACACGCGTTTCCGTGTCATCCGCGCCCTGGCCCAACTGAAGACCAAGAGCTTGACCAACCCGGCCAAAAAGCACGGTAATATTCCTTTGTAACCCCTGTCATCCGAAACATCATGGAACAGAATCAGAATAAAAATAATGAAGTGTTGGCCGCCATCACGTTGGCTCTGCACGAATATCAGGGCTACACGATGCACGTGTCGGAAAGCGGCGTACTGACTTTGGGAAACGCGGATACGGAGTGGAATTCCAAGTTACGCACGCAACGCCAACAGCCTGAACATAAATTTTAAAGCAAACAAGCAGATGAAGACTTACAAATACAATATCAACGGCAACGATTATGAGGTGGCCGTGGAAGGGATAGAAAATTACGTGGCTACCGTGACGGTAAACGGTGAGAGCTATACCGTGAAGATGCCCGAACCGGAAAAGCCGGCACATCATCCCGTAGTAGTGAAACCCGCCGGAGTGCCCGCCGTAATCGACAAACCCAAGAAGTATGGAGTGAAAGCTCCGCTTCCGGGCGTGATCGTGGACGTGAAAGTGAAACCGGGCGACGAAATCAAGCGTGGCGATACGGTGGTCATCTTGGATGCCATGAAGATGGAAAACAACATCACGTCCGACCGCGCCGGAAAGATTGCGGAAATCTGCGTCGCACCGGGCGAATCGGTCATGGAAGGCAAGGACTTGGTGATTCTGGAATAATCCGGCCCCAAGAGCTGAAACCAACAAAAAGGGCCTTTGCTTTTGTAAAGGCCCTTTTTGTCAAACCATCTCTTTCATCAACCGGAAAAACCCGGTGAACATCTTTCACCTAAACTCTCCCTTTTCATCCGGTTAAGCAGGCTGCCCGCTTCGCGCCCTGTCTTCCATAATGGCATCCATTTGTTCCTTGGCCCAATCAATCAGCGCGTTCAACCGAGGCAACAAAGACTGCCCACGCGATGTCAACGAATACTCCACCTTCGGAGGAATCTGGGCATAGACCCGGCGGTTTACAATACCATCTTGCTCCAACGTCCTCAAAGTCACCGTCAACATCTTTTGCGAAATATCGGGAATAGCCCTTTGGAGTTCGCCAAATCTCATGACCGCCGTCTGCTCCAACGTAAATATCACCAATATCGACCATTTGTCGCTGATACGGGACAGGATGTTCCTTATCGGGCAATCCCGGACAAAGATTTCATCTTTCTGCTTATCTGCTTCCATAACCCATTATGTTTGAATCACGCTACAAAAGTAACTAAAAACCCATAATGGTACAAACACTCCCACTCTTCCGCGTTAAAACAAGTTAAACCGTCCAAAGATAATCCCCTCACGCACAATATTGGTTTCCGTCCGGTAAGTATCTGAGAATTCGGTGCCTACTTGTATATACGGCTGTAAAGGACGAACTTTGCAGCATCAACCGAACAAACAGTATAAACCCTAAAAAAGAACAAGTCATGAAACATGTAACATTGATTGGTGCAAGCGGATTTGTAGGAAGCGCCATTTTGGAAGAACTCTTGAATCGTGGGCATCATGTCACGGCCATCGTACGTACACCCAACAAACTTACGCAGTCCCACACGAATCTGAAGGTTGAAGTCATGGACGTGGAAGACCGGAATGCCCTCGTCCAAGTATGCCACGGACAGGATGCCGTGATAAGCGCGTATAATCCGGGATGGGGTAACCCGGAAATATACGAAGACACCTTGCGCGTCTATCCCCTGATATTGGAAGCCGTGAAAGCCTCCGGCGTGAAACGCTTTCTGGTCGTGGGAGGCGCAGGTAGCTTGTTCGTCAAACCAGGGTTGCGTCTGGTGGATGCCGGCACCCTGCCGGAAGCATGGCTCCCGGGCGTGAAATCCCTGTCCAAGTTCTTTTTGGAAACATTAACCGCAGAACAAGAACTCGATTGGGTGTTCTTCTCCCCTGCCGCCAACCTCGGCAATTTACAGAAAGGCGTACGTACGGGTAAGTTCCGCCTCGGGAAGGACGACCTGATTGTGGACGAGAAGGGGAACAGTTTCATCTCCGTAGAAGACTATGCCATGGCCATGGTGGATGAATTGGAACAGGAAAATCACCATCGGGAACGCTTCACGATAGGATATTGAAAAGCTATGTCCGAAATCATCCGGAGGGCATAAAACGTAAAATATCCGGAATAACCGCCCAAATCCTATAAACTATTAAAATTCAAACATTTATCATTTTAAAATCGTTCTACGCCAAACGAAAAATCATTTGCCGCAGAACGATTTTCCGTTGTGCTGAGAACGATTTTCCAATCTCAGCACAACGATTTCAGGCTTTCTGCCGTAAATAACATTTACCTACCGAAAGCCTCATCCCACTCAGAAGAGCACCCATTTACAACAGTCTGAAAACTCCTGTCCGCCCCGCTGCCCGAAAGCCTCCACTTGGTTCTCCCCGTGCTTCAAACCTACCTTCCTCCAGATGCAAATGCTTCCGTTGCGCTCCGGACTTCCGCAATCTTTCCCGTTCACTTTCAGGCGGACGGTCTCGCAATTCGTATATACCTTGACATCCGTCAATGAATCCCGGCGGGCCACATCCCTCCGGCTGGCGATATGAACCACCGGCTCTTCCGACCATTCCGACTGATAAAAGTAGAAAGCATCCTTCCGTATCTTACGGTCGTAAGAGACCAGCCCCTTGTCGTTCATCCCCGGCATATCCCCCTCGTTGCGCGACGCGCTGGCAAAATCGAACATGTTCCAGACGAAAGAGCCCCACGCGAAACCGCTGCGCTTGATGGCATCGTAAGTCTGTTCGTGCACCGTGGCCTGCCATTCTTCGGGATGAAACACCCCGTCGACCTTCGGTGTCTTCTTTCCCGTCTGCCAATGATGCCACACGTTTGCGCCGGCTCCATACTCGCTCACGGCGATACCCTTGTTCCCACACTGGCGGTTCCACCGCTCCAATGTGGATTTCATTTCCGAAGGCTCCGCCCAATACCATCCGGGATAGGTGTTGAACGCCATGATGTCGGGCACGGCGTTTTCCGGACGTTTCTCTACATTTGCGGCCAACACCGTCAGACGTCCCGGGTCTTCGCGGTGCGACACGTCATTGAGTTCCGAAATCAATCCTTTCACATCCCCTTTGGACAACTCGTTGCATAGGCTCCAACAGAAAATGGAAGGGTGATTGAAATTCTGCCGGATGAGTTCCGTCAATTCCGTTTTCATGTTCTCCGTGAATTCCGGGGTGTCCAAGGCTTTGCCGACCAAAGGAATCTCGGCCCAGACCAACATGCCCTCGCGGTCGCACAGGGTGTAAAACTCGTCCGAATGCGGATAATGTGCCAGCCGGATACCATTGGCACCGATTTCCTTGATGAGTGACATGTCCTCCCGGTGGTCGGCCGAAGAGATGGCCCACCCCTTGTCCGGACGGTCCTGATGGCGGTTCACTCCTTTTATCTTATAAGGCTTCCCGTTCAGGATGAAACCTTTTTCAGCGTCCACACGGAAAGATCTCAGGCCGACATACTGCGACAGGGTGTCCAACACTTCCTTGCCCCGCTTCAGCTCCACGAAAACACGATACAGGTAAGGCGATTTACGCCCGTCCCACAACATAGGGTTGTCCACCGTCAACCGGTTCGTAAAATCGAGCCGTGCCTGTCCTTCTGTGGCTTGGGAGGTCGTGGCCGTCGCCACCAGTTTACCGGCGGCATCGAACACGTCCGTCTTCACGGACAATTCTTTCACCCGTTTCAGTCCGTTGTCCACTTTGGTGACTACCGACAAGTCCGCACGTCGCTCGCCGACCTGTTGGCTGACATATACCCCGGAAGAAGCATAATCCAAAGGCGTGATGCAAGCCTTAGGCAACAGCAGGAGAGAGACAGGCCGGTAGATGCCGCCAAAGACAGTGAAGTCCCCCTCCAAAGGGGCGATGTTCAACTCCTTACGGTTGGACACGATGACCTCCAATAGGTTCTCGCCGGAATGCACGTAGGGCGTGATTTCAAAACAAAAGGCATTGAAACCTCCCACATGTTCTCCTACCTCCTGTCCGTTGAGTTTCACTTCCGCCTTTTGGCTCGCCGCCTCGAAACGCAAAAAGATACGTTTTTTCATCATCGCGGGCGAAACGGACAAGGTGTAACGGTACGTGCCGTCGCCCCTGTAATAATCGGGCGACGTACCATCTGTCGCATTCCACGTGTGAGGCACGTCCACTTGCTCCCATACGTCTTCCGCCTCATCCCTATCCAGACGGAAATCCCATTTCTCACTCAAAAAACTTTGCTGTCTGAGCTGCCCGGCCACAGGAACGGACAGGCACGCGCAAAACATCGCCAAGGCCAGGGGCCTTACTTTTAATACATTCATCGGTTCTAAAAGGTTAAGTTGTATCTACAAAATGATGCCAAAGATAAGAGGCATCATCCTACCAGACATCACACATTCCCACAATAAAATACGATTTTTGCGGCAAAAGGACTTTTGAAGCCGTCTTCTTCCCTCTTTTCGGAAGTTTTTCTTAGTTTTGCAAAAGGAATGAACGGCCATAGCCTTACTTTTATGAAACAAAATACATCCTTCAAAATCGCCTGCGGATACTTTTTATTAATCTGTCTCCTGTTAGGTTCCATCTACTATATTTACCACCAGACCACTTCACTGACCCGGATGTCCGGCAATGAACAAACGCTGGCCGAACGCCGGAAAGTGACTCATCAACTTGTCAGTCGGCTCTTTGAAACGGAAAACATCGGGCAGGCCGTCCATTTCGGCCGATGGGGGGCCTACCGCAAATACGTGCAATCCATGTCCGACGTACAACAGACCATATCCGCGTTGGACACTTTATTCACCGATTCTTTGCAAAAAGCCCGGCTCGACACCCTGTCTTCCTTACTGGCCGACAAACAGGAAAACATGAAACGGTTGGTATTGGCTTTGGAGCACAACTCTGCCCCGCAAATTTACCAGCACCAAATCAGCCTGCTTGTCAAAAGCCAAGACACCGTTATCCAAAAGCCGCATATCACCCGGCAAATCATACAGAAAGACAAATCATACACGGTGAAAGAACCGAAAAAGAATTTCTTCCAACGACTGGCTTCCGCTTTCCATAAACCGGAAGCGGACACCACTTCTGTGAAACAAACCGTGCAAATCTTAGAAACGGACACGATTCATCAGGAGTTCAACGCAAGAGACACCCTTGCACACATCCTGGACAGCATAGAAAGCAGCATGAAACTGTATAACAGCCGACGGCGACAACGCATCAACGCGCAAGCGGAACGGCTTTGGTACACGAGCCTCGAACTCAACAACCGCGTCACGCAACTCCTGGAAAGCATCGAGAAGGAAGAACAGCAACGATTGGAAGAAGAAAGCCGGAAAGCCTATCTGGTACGGAAACAGGCAGCCCTCACGACCGGCCTCATTGCTACGGCTGCCATCCTTCTGGCCATTGTTTTCTTCGTCATCGTATGGCGCGACATCACTAAAAGCAACCATTACCGCCGCGAGTTGGAGAAAGCCAAGAAAAGAGCCGAAGACCTACTGGTTTCGCGTGAGAAATTGATGTTGACCGTGACCCACGACATCAAGGCACCGGTAGGTTCCATCATGGGATACACGGAACTCCTGGTCCCCCACGTCCGGGAAAACCGTCCCAAAAACTACTTGGACAACATCCGTAGTTCATCCGAACATCTGCTCAGCCTCGTCGGTTCATTGTTGGATTACCATAAGCTGGAAGCCCATAAAATGGATTTGCATCCGGTCAGCTTCAATCCGGACGAACTACTTCATACCATTGCCCAAAGTTTCTTACCTATGGCGGAAAAGAAGGGATTGGAGCTGCAATGTGAGACCTCTCCCGAAACCCGACGGACCTATACCGGCGATGCCTTCCGCATTCGGCAGATTGTGGACAACCTGTTAAGCAACGCCCTGAAATTCACACAGCAGGGCCATATCCTCCTTCGCGCCAAAATGCACGGCCGCCAGCTTTGCATCACCGTACGTGATACGGGATGCGGAATGACTGCGGAAGAACAGCAAATGATTTTCAAGGAATTTACCCGCCTGAGCAGCGCGCAAGGAGAAGAAGGAGTCGGTTTAGGATTATCCATCACGCTGAAACTGGTACAGCTCCTTCAAGGAGAAATCCATTTGGAAAGTACTCCCGGAAAAGGCAGTTCTTTCCTTATCACGCTTCCCTTACAACCCACACAGAACAATCAGGATCCTGCGGAGGACTTTCCTGTGCCCCTTGAATCTCCGGAGCGTCCTCTCCATATATTGCTGATTGACGACGACCGTATCCAAATGCAACTGACTCAAGCGATGTTACAACAAATCCAACCGGAAAAAACAGCTTGGGAGATTGTTTCCTGCCGTACGCCGGAAGAAGTGTTCCGCCGGATAGAACAACACCGTTTCGATTTGTTGTTCACAGACATACAAATGCCGTCCATGAACGGTTTCGACGTATTGAAAAACATACGGAGCCTGAATCCTCACGCCCATGCACAACTCCCAGTGGTGGCCATCACGGCACGCAACGACATGCAGGAAGCGTTTTTCAGGAAACATGGCTTCGCCACCTGCCTTTACAAGCCGTTCAACCAAAAAGATCTGGCTCAAGCCATCCGGAAAGCACTCGGAGATGTCCGGCCGGAAGTAAAAGAAGAACCCGGGAAAGCTGAAGCTGAGCCATCCTCAGCATCGCCCGTCATCGACCTTGCCCCATTGACTGAATTCGCAGGAGACGACCGGAACGCCGCACGGGAAATCCTGAATACCTTCCTACAAGAAACCCTCCTGCATGCCGAAGCGTTCAAAAAGGCTTACGAACAAAAGGAAAAGGCCGAAATATGCAGGATTACCCATAAATTGCTTCCCACCTTCACCCTTGTGGGCGCTCCCTGCATCAAAGCATTGCAGACTTTGGAACAACGACGGGATGAACAGGAATGGAACGACGCGGACAACGTCCCGGCACAAGAAGTCATCGAGTCTTTCCACCTCGTCGTCCGTGCCCTGAAAGAAAAGAATGGCAGTGAACCGACACGTAAGCGTGAATATTAAAACATTTAAAAAGCCGCTCCGCATATACTTTCGTACTGCAAAAGGCATTATCTTTGTGTCAACTTAATCCGATAAAGACCACATGGCAGCCATTCTCATAGTAGAAGACGACTTGACGTTTGCCACCATGCTTAAAACGTGGTTGGGCAAACAAGGATTCCAAATCAGTACGGCCGGAGACTTATCCAAAGCACACAAGTTTTTGGAACATCAGTCGTATGACCTCATCCTGTCGGACCTGAGGTTACCGGAAGGCGACGGCCTGTCTCTGCTTGACTGGATGCAAAAACACGGCCTCGTTGTTCCTTTAATCGTCATGACCAGTTATGCCGACGTCCAAAATGCCGTAAACGCCATGAAACAAGGGGCATGCGACTACATTGCCAAACCGGTGCAACCGGCTATGCTTCTGGAAAAGATAGAAGATGCCTTGTCCGCTTCTTCTCCAACCCTCTCCAAAAAGAATACGGATTCCGAAGAGGCTCAAACAGGTGCCGAAGCCCACCCGGCATTTCTGGAGGGAAAGAGCGAGGCGGCACGCCAACTTTACAATTACGTGGCTTTGGTGGCCCCGACACCGCTTTCGGTACTCATCAACGGTGCCAGCGGTACCGGAAAAGAATATGTGGCCCACCGCATACACCAATTAAGCAAGAGGGCGGACAAACCTTTTGTAGCCATCGACTGCGGAGCCATGCTCAAAGAACTGGCGGCTTCTGAATTTTTCGGCCACGTGAAAGGTTCGTTTACAGGCGCCGTGGCCGACAAAACGGGAGCTTTCGTAGAAGCCAACGGCGGCACGCTGTTTCTCGACGAAGTGGGAAACCTGAGTTATGACGTGCAAGTACAACTCTTGCGGGCCATCCAAGAACGGAAAATACGTCCGGTGGGTTCCAACCAGGAAATAGAAGTGGATGTCCGGCTCGTCTGTGCCACCAACGAGAACCTGCAACAGGCCATCGCCCGTGGAGAATTCCGCGAAGACCTCTACCACCGCCTGAATGAATTCACCCTGCACATGCCTTCTCTGAAAGACCGTGGCGAGGACATCCTTCTATTTGCCAACTTCTTTCTGGACCAAGCCAACAAGGAACTGGAAAGGCATATCGTAGGTTTCGACGCCCCGGCTTCGGAAGCGTTGCTCAATTACGCATGGCCCGGTAATTTGCGCGAATTGAAAAACCGGGTGAAACGCGCTACTTTACTGGCACAAGACCGCCTGATCCATAAGACCGATTTGGGAGAGTTCAATATCATAAACCGTGACGAAGAAGAACTCCCCGCAGCAACTCCTTTCGCCTTACACGATAAAAATACCGAGAAAGAACGTATCCTGCAGGCCCTGCAAACGGCACACCACAATAAAGCGCGTGCCGCACGTCTTTTAGGCATAGACCGCAAAACCCTCTACAACAAAATCAAACTCTACGACATTCCACAATAAAAGTGTGGAATTCTTCCCCACTCATCCCCACATTCCACACGTTCGTTTTTCAGCCTCATGCAATCTTAAATGCAAAGAATCCACTTATAATCAATACCTTACAACCTTCTTTCTTTTTCTGGCACACCTCTTGTCCATTAGTTTGGCAGATGACAAGATAAAACAGTCAAACAATTAAATAAAACAGAAAGCATTATGAAAAAGTTATTTGCAACAGCCTTAATGGCTATGAGTATGGGAAGCGCTTTTGCACAGGGTAACATCGTCGCAAACGATACTGTAAAAACGGATACTACAAAGAACTGTCCTGCACAAGGTTGCCAGAAATCATTGGCTGCCCTCATTTCTAACGATACTGTAACTACAGACAGCACCAAAGCTAAATTAACCGCCATGTTGGCGTGCGTAGCTATGAATGATACGGTAACCACAGACTCCACAAAATCCGCTCCGGCTGCATTAGTGGCGCTGAACGACACAGTTACGACAGACAGTGCAAAAGCACAACCGGCAGCCTTGGTTGCAGCCAACGATACGGTCGTAACCGACAGCACGAAAGCTCAACCGGCCAAACCGACAGCTTTAGTAGCCATGATTGAGGAAAAGGATACGACTCAAACCAAAGATGCAAAAACGACTCCTTCTACTTGCGACAAAAAAGCAGGAGAGAAAGCGATCCAAGCATTAAACGCCATGAGAAAAATCACCGCCTAACCACACTGATTTTTCTCATTTTAAAAGAGGAGAACGTGCCCGCGTTCTCCTCTTATTTTTCTTGTTCCCCAATTTGCTTTTCGGTCAGATACTTCCAGTAACGTACCGGCATGTCTTTCCGGTGTTTACGGGGATTCAAGCGTTCCTTGATACAAATGGCTTTAAAATACGTCCGCCACATCTCCTGATACCACATTTCATCCTCGTCCCGCATCGCTTCGCTCAAACGTCCGTCCGGCAGTCGGAAAACCTCTGCTCCATCTTCAAAAGTAACACGTACGGACTTATGCCCAGCATAATAGTAGCCATACCGGCGACGCCGGTCGTAAATCAGCCAACATTCTTCCGAAAAACGGTCGCTAAAATGCGGAACGATTAAAGGCAACACGTCATAGTCCGGCTCTATCATGGCAAAATAAGTTCCGTCGGCAGTTTTCTGGAAGCGCACGAATTGCATCATGCGAAGACGTTCATAACGCACCTTACGATAGGTATTCGTCACAAAAAGCACATCCGGGTCGGCAAAATTCGTTTCAATGCTCTGCCCGGCCTTCACGGCTTTACATACATACCGAAACAAAGGTAAGTCCAAATCCGGCAGTTCGGAGAAAAGACTGGTCGTCAGACAAGCCAGTGCTGCCGTAGAGAGTTTCCTTTGCAATGCCCGAAACACTCTTCCGGCTTTTTCTTCATCCGTTGTCACCCGATGTACGACTGCAAAAAGAGGAGGCGTGTCCTTTTCTCCGATAATCGCCACAGGAAACTGGTGACGGTAGAATGCATCGAACACCGCTGTCAGCAAACCGTCCCATGTACGGTCGTACACGAAAACACTATCCTCTGTCATACTCCTCATGCAGGCTCCTCCTTAAACAGCAACGTCAACTGCCCGTCATTCTGCTTCTTCCGGCTTTTCGACTGCACCAATAAAGAACGGACACGTTCTGGATAAAGCTCATTCACTCCCTTGGCTTCCAACTCCCCACAGGTTATGAAATATTGGGCACGCTTCATCACACATCCCATTTTCTTCAAATCAAAACTCGTCAAACGGCCGAAACGGCGCGAACAAACAATCAGACGGGCCGACTTTACCCCAATACCGGGCACCCGTAAAATCCGTTCATACTCCGCACGGTTCACATCCACGGGAAATTGTTCGGGATGCCGAAGAGCCCAGGCCAGCTTCGGATCCACTTCCAAATCCAAATCAGGATGCGTTTCATCCACAATCTCTTCCACTTTGAACTGATAGAACCTCATCAACCAGTCTGCCTGATACAAACGGTTTTCCCTGACCAACGGCGGTTGTTTCAGAGCCGGAAGGCGAGGATCGTACGTATTCACGGCCACATAACCGGAATAATACACACGCCGCATGGTAGGCCGACCGTACAATGCGGACGAGAGGTACAAAATATCCCGGTCGGACTCCCCGGTTGCTCCCACAATCATTTGCGTGCTCTGTCCTGCCGGAACAAAACGGGGAGCATGCCGGTGTTTTTTCCGTTCTTCCGCACTCTCCAGTACACCTTGCTGTATATATCCCATAGGGCGGTAGACACTCTCATGATCTTTCTCCGGTGCCAACAACTTTAGCGAAGCCTCATTGGGAATCTCTATGTTCACACTCATACGGTCTGCATACAAACCCGCCTCGTCCACCAACTCACGACTGGCTCCCGGAATACTTTTCAAATGGATATACCCATTAAAACGGTGCACCGTACGCAGGTCTTTCACCACACGTACCAAACGTTCCATCGTATAATCGGGGTTCCTCACTACACCGGAACTCAGGAACAATCCTTCGATATAATTCCTTTTGTAGAATTCCATCGTCAGGTCCACCAATTCCGATACGGAGAGTGTGGCACGGGGAATATCATTCGTACGGCGGTTGATACAATAAGCACAATCGTAAATACAATAGTTCGTCAGCATGACTTTCAGCAAGGAGATGCAACGTCCGTCCTCAGCAAAACTATGGCAAATACCGATGCCTCCCACGGTATTCCCCACTCCGCCTTTCACGTTACGCCTCACCGTACCGCTCGAAGAGCAGGACACATCATATTTGGCCGACTCTGCCAATATCTTCAACTTCCTGAGCGTATCGTCTTTCATGCTGCAAACCACTTTTGTTTCACGAAGATAGGATGCGGCTCGGCAGAGCCAAGCCAGAAAACTACGTTTTCGCTTGTCTCTGCGCTCGCCTTTCACTATCTTTGTTTTTGCAAAGATAACCCTTTTCACCAGATTAGGAAAAAGCCGCTCCGGGTTTTCATCCGAAGCGGCTTTGCCGTATCACGTTCAAAAGTGTACCAAAATATTAATACTCGTTACCCCATATATCGGTAAAACCTTGATTCATATTGGTCCGACCTTCTATTCCATCCTGTGGCGTGTTATCGACTCCTATGGAGCAATTCAACAGCAATGAATCTTGAATCTCAAATTCTGCCATTTCGCAAACCGGTTTTATATATATTTTCTTGTCCATATTTCAACTTGTTAATACTATTTTACTACTACTTTTTTACCATTCACAATATAAATGCCCTGCGGCAAGCCTTGAGTGGCCTCTGATTCGTTGACCTGATGACGGACTTCCACACCGCTAAGTGTGTACACATCTGCCAAACCGCCCTCAACCATTGTTTCGGAGATACCGGTCGCATCTTCAAATGAAATCAGGCGTTGGTTCACACCAACTTCTCCACTGTATTCCGGAACTTCATTCATATCAATATAGGCACGGTTTCCCGAAATCTTACAACCCTTACCGCAAAGTTGCACTTTATTTTGAGCACTAATCAGGTACATGCCTTCAGCCACATCTTGCCCCTCAAAGGAACCGATCAAACCGTTTGCCTCTTCAGCCACAGCCACAGCCTTTCCACTGTATGCAGCTATAAGCTTGTCAGAAGTTGCACTGAATATATAAGGTACCCCTGCCTCAAGGTTGGTCACTTGTTCCAATACTATGGACTGCGGCTCTTCACCCTTCATGACCTTTCCGGCAATGCTGAAGAACTCTGCACCAGCCATATCTTCTGCGGCCACGGCATAGGGAAGACAGATAGTACCGTAATCGCCGGAAGTCACATTCCTATGGTACCCCTCGGTTATAGGCATTACGACAGGGGCAGGATATTTGGCAGCTATCTCATTCACCAAATATGTTCCAAAGAAATATTTGGTTACATCATCATTGGTTGAAGAATTCAATCCTATGGCTCTTTGTTTATTCTTTTCATCAACACACGTCCACATTTCATCAGAATATTCCCATTTAAAACCATTGGATTGCAACACCAAATCCGTATTACCAGAACCGTGGGCTACAAACATATTATCATTGAAATCTTTAATATATCCAGCACTTTGATCTACTACCCAACCACACAAATCCATTCTATCTGTAATAACTTTCCCATTAAGAATAGTAGCTTCACTCGCATTCAACTTATTTTTTGAGTTACCCGTGGTATTTAACATCGCATAATATATACCATCTTTTTCCGAAACCAAGGCTACAACATCAGGTACAATACCCGGATCTACCACTTTCACGGTACAAGTTGCAGTTGCACCGGTATATTTATCATTTTCGGTTACAGTGGCCGTAATCGTTACCGTCCCGGCCTTGTTACCGGCTTGGACCTCTCCCGTATTCTCGTCCACCGTAGCTATCGTTTTATCCGAAGAAGAATAAACCACCGAAGCCGAAGAATTTGTAGTAGCCTTGACCGTTAAGGACTCGCCCACATTCACAGAATAAGCATCCGAATCAAAAGTCAACGTAGCCTGCGTCTTGCCTGCAGTCTTTACAGCAATATCCTCTTGCAAGATTACATTCAATTGCTTTGTGGAATTATACAAACCGGGATACCCTGTTACATCAACCGTGGCCTGCACATCCGCCGTAATGTTTTCATCAGCCGCCCTGAGTGCTATCTTTTCGCCGTTTTGCTCGATTTCTCCATTCTTATCGTTAAAGCTTGATGTTACCGTCGCATCTACCACTTTTACACGCATGGATTCATACTGGGCAAAGTTTTGGTTCAATTCAGCCACAGTCACCTCTTGTACCGGAATCTCAACGTCGTTAGTAACCGCAACATTGTCGAACTCCCCTCCGTCTACTTTCAATTCATACAGGCCAAAGTACAATGCCAATTGGGCAGCTACCACACCGTTCAACTTCGTTCCGGCCTTCAATTTATTTGAGCCAAAAACATACAACCCTGCTGTTTCATCTTGAATATAAGCCTTTCGGGAGTCGGCATACGTCACCACAGCATCTGTCAATTTCATTATACAAGGTACACCAGCAGCGGTTGCCCCACCTTTTTCTTTCAATTCAGCCAAAGAAGCAAAAGGTTCCACCTTAGTATAAGTAGCTGTTACCACACTACTGTTATCTAATCCCTCCTTTACAGCAATAGCCTTAACGGCAGTAGTTTCAGTAATGGTGATCCCCGCTTCCGTAAGAACATCAGAATCAACTGTCGGTTCATCACCGTTTGTCGTGTAATGGATGGATGCTCCCTCTGTTGCACAGGTCGCTTTTACAATTAGGCTTTCATCAAATGTTGTTCCGTCTATTGGTTCGAACGTAGGAGTCGCAACCTTATTTGTAGCAACCGCCTTCGTTATTTCGTACGTAGACATTCGTATGGTTTTAGAATTAGAACTTGGCACAGCTACTAACACTATATCTTTTATACTCTGAGGTTGAGCAAATTCGTATGAAATACTTCCTGCAACAGTCGGACCGCTACCTGAAGTTAATGTGTTTTTCAAAACTAATCCGTCTCCCTCATCCACAAGCAGATACATCCTCATTGCATCATTGCTACCAGCCCAATCAAACTGAATGTGACCAACATCACTCAAAGAAGTTCCATTTAATTGTAAGCGCATAGCATAAGCATGGTCCGTGTTTTCCTTAAAAGAAGCATCTTGGTTCTTTATTGCAGCAATAACATCAGCCCATTTATCACTTAAAAGCCCTTTTGCAGCGTTTTTACTATTACATCCCAAATAAAAAACACTCGCATTATATTGGGAAGTACTAACCAACCAGGTATCATTACCTACAACAACTTCCTTATCCGCTGTATAAGAATACGCCGATAATTTTCTGAAATCACCGCTCTTTAAAACTTCTTGTCCCCAAACACTACCGGAGACCAACGCGAGAAGTAGTAATGTCAAAATTACCCCCCCCGATTTAACATTTGTAAACCTTTTCATACGCTTAAGTTTTATATGAATAATAAATTGAAAAGTTTTCTCATGTTATGACATGGCAAATATATACAAAAGAAATTAAGCTGCCATATAAAAAACGGATTATTATTCATATTTTCCCCATAAAAATTAAACTGTATTACAATAAAATGACACGACATCAAAAACAAGAAGTCTTTCAAACATTCATGGTCTGTTAGAATCAGATTGTTAAATTCAACCTCCAGGAAGGAAAGAGTCCGGCAAAACTCCATTTTCCACCCCTTATCTCACTATTTCCCCATACTTTTTTGGAACTTTTCGCTCGCGTATCACAAAAAAGTTGTAACTTTGCCCACCGAACAAGGAAAGATGCCGGAGTGGTCGATCGGGCCGCACTCGAAATGCGGTGAACGGGCAACTGTTCCCAGGGTTCGAATCCCTGTCTTTCCGCCAAAACAAAAAACTGCCGACCAAATTCTACCCATGTAATTGGGTTCTTTTAAAAGGTTTGTAAGGCTCACTAAACAAAACTCCCGACTTCACTATCTCCCCCAACGGAATGGTAAAGTCGGGAAATTCATTTTCCAAGTATCCGGAAGAACTGTATCTTCAGAAGAAAGCATTCACGTGCAGTCCTGACGGCAAAAGACTAAAAGGGAACAAAAGAACACTAAAAATGGGAAACGAATCATCTGAAAGAATCCAAACCTCCATTTTAAACAAGATGGAGAAGAAGTTGCTGATATGGCTGGCACAGAGACAACCGGCATGGGTCACATCCGACTTCCTGACTTTCATTGGCGTGATAGGAGCCGTACTTTTCGCCGTCGGAGGCATATTGGCCCATATCGACACCAAATTCCTATGGTTGGCTTCATTGGGGTTAGTCATTAATTGGTACGGAGACAGTCTGGACGGTACATTGGCGCGCGTCCGCCGCACGCAAAGGCCTGTATACGGCTTTTTCATCGACCACACTTTAGACGCTTTGACCACATGTCTTATCTGTTTGGGACTGGGATTATCCCCCATGATGAGGATGGACGTGGCATTTCTGATTCTGGCCGGATATTTGTGCTTGTCCATCTATACTTACGTCTGCACTATCATTATCAACGAATTCCGGCTGACATACGGCAAACTGGGGCCAACGGAGGTACGATTGCTGCTCATTGCTGTCAACACCTTATATATATACACTCCGTGGTCGGCCATACATTATAATATATATGGCAGGAATTGGGGGCTGTTCGACATCATAGGATGCACTGTGGCCGCCATCCTTTTCATGTTCTACATCAGTCAATTCACAAAGGACAGGCGGGCTCTTGCCTTGAAAGACCCGGCCAAACCTTGGCATCCGTAAATACACCTTACAAACGTAATACCCTCGGAAGTTTCCGGTTGAACTTCCGAGGGTATTACGTTTAAAACCACAAGAGCGTATAAGGTTATTCTTTCAAAGTTATGCGGCATCCCTCCAAACTTTCGATTACCGCCAACGACTCCACATGAATGCCTTGTGCACGCAAATAATCACCGCCATGCTGGAAAGCCTTCTCGATGAGGAAACCCATGCCGGCAAGTTCGGCTCCAGACTGACGCACTAAATCCATCACGCCCTTGGCCGCATTGCCATTGGCCAGAAAATCATCTATGAAAAGCACCTTGTCGCCCGGCTGCAAATAATCCTTGCACACGCATACATCGTACGTATTGTTTTTAGTAAACGAAAAGACTTTCGTCACCAGCATGTTTTCCATCGTGCTCGGTTTCTTCTTCTTGGCAAAGACCACCGGAAGTTCCAAGAGGTAGCCCACCATGATGGCCGGAGCTATGCCACTGGCTTCTATCGTCAGTATCTTGTTTATATCGCGCGACGCGAAACGGCGCACGAATTCCACGGCCATGGACTTCATCAGTATGGGATCCATCTGATGGTTGATGAAATTGTCCACTTTCAGTATTCCTCCCTCGAAACATTTTCCATCGCGCAAAATGCGCTCCTTGAGTTGTTGCATATCTTTTTCCTCTTTATATCCCGTCTGAGTGTTTTCCTTTCCGGCATGGCCGAAATGTGGGGCAAAGATAACACAAAAAAAGTAAAAAACGCGGCTTCCGCAACAGAAAATAAGAGGACGGGCAACGTCCTGCATCGGAAAATAAGGTCATCCGACACGCCCCATAGGGAAGGTTCCCGGAAACACCTCCCTTCATTCAGGCCGAAAACCGCTGTTCTTTCCTAAAAGCATTCAATCAACTAAAAATCAATCCACTAAACCATCATCCCGAACCTTCAGGAAAGCCCCTGAAATTTGTGCGCCAAACGAAAAATCAATCTCAGCCGAACGAAAAATCAATCTCAGGAGATTGAAAACGCTCTTTAAGCCGGGCAATCCGAAGACCTCCACGAACCGGTTTCCAATCCCCCTACTCCGGCACCGCCACCTTGTCCAAGATACCGGTCAAGGCCGCTATGGCTACTCCATAATTGGTCACAGGCACACCGCAGGCACGTGCCCGTCTCAAACGGTTCAGCACATGGCGGCGCGTAAACATGCACGCCCCACAATGGATGACCAAATCGTAAGCGGACAAGTCTTCGGGAAAGTCATTACCGGACATAATGTCAATGTGCAAAGCCTCGCCGAACTTACGACGCAACAAACGAGGAAGCTTCACGCGTCCTATATCTTCATGTTGCGGCACGTGGGTGCAAGCCTCCGCTATCAGCACGTGGGCATCAGGACGCAAAGCGCACAACGCCTCCGCCCCCTGCAGGAACTGCCGGATGTCCCCCTTCTGGCGGGCAAACAAAACGGAAAAAGAAGTCAGCCGCGTTTGCGGCGGGCAAAGGGGCTCCACCGTAGGAAATACTTGCGAGTCCGTGATAATCAGGGACGGGGGCGACGACAAGACGGACAACGTGGCCGACAAACGGTCGGCCGTACAGCACAAAGCCGTACAACGTTTGTCCAACAGGTTGCGCAAGGTCTGTACCTGTGGCAGGATTAACCGTCCCTTAGGTGCCTGGATGTCTTGCGGCATGACTAACACCACGGTATCGCATTCGCCCGCCAAGTTTCCCGTCAAATCCTCCACCTCATCCGTACGGCGATACACCTCGGCCATCGCAGACAGCAAACGGTCACGGCCTTCTCCCGTACGCGCCGAAACCGATACCACATCCGTCGCCCCCAACGCCACGCGCCAAGCACCGACATGGCTTCCGCCATCTTCGTCCACCTTATTATATATATACAGAACGGGAATGTCGTCCACCCGAAAACGCTCCGCCCAAGCCTTTTCCTTCTCTGCCCCGTCCGGCAAACCCGACACGACGATCAAAGCCAAATCCACCCTGCGGGCAGCATTGACGGTCTGTTTTACACGCAGTCCGCCCAATTCCCCTTCGTCGTCATAACCGGCCGTGTCGACCAAGACGGAAGCCCCGACACCCGGCAATTCAATGTTCTTCAATACCATATCCGTAGTCGTGCCCGGCACGTCGGACACTACGGCAACCTGCTGCCCCGTCAGCATATTCACCAACGAAGACTTGCCGCTGTTGCGGCGACCGAACAATCCGATATGGAAACGGTTGGCGCGTGGAGTTTCTTCTTTCATCATAACGTATCTTACCTACATTTTAAAAACGGAAATCACGCCCGCCATCCTCTATGGCTTTCAAATAGCGGCGGGCGTTCTCCCGAACCCGTCCGCCGGGCACGGTTTCCAACAAACGGGCAATCATGGCCTCTCCTTTCGCACGGGTGGCAGGCGACGCATAATCATTCAAATACTCTTTCAGGGTCAGCAAGGCATTGGGCAGGCAACAGTTGGCAATCTGTCCCTTCTTCACCAACGACATGAAACGGTCGCCCGTACGCCCCTCACGGTAGCAGGCCGTGCAAAAACTGGGCAGGTAGCCCAAATCGAGCAGCCATCCCACCACCTCGTCCAACGAACGGCGGTCGGACACGTCGAACTGAGCGGAGTTCTCCTCCGTCTCTTCTTGCACATATCCTCCCACGCTGGTACGGGAACCGCCGCTCAACTGCGACACGCCCAATTCCAATACCTTCTCCCGACTGGCAGGCGTCTCGCGCGTGGACACGATCATTCCCGTATAAGGTACGGCAATACGGAGCACCGCCACAATTTTATGGAAAATCTCGTCCGGCACACAGTTCTTGAAATCCGCCGTGTCTATATCGTCGGCCGGGCATAGGCGCGGCACGCTGATGGTGTGCGGCCCGACCCCGAAACGGGCTTCCAGATGCTCGGCATGCATCAGCAAACCGATGAAGTCGTAACGGTAGGTCTCCAACCCGAACAACACGCCGATACCCACATCGTCGATACCGCCCGTCATGGCACGGTCCATGGCCTCGGTGTGGTAGGCATAGTCGCTCTTCGGTCCCGTAGGATGAAGTGCCTCATAATTCGTCCGGTTATACGTCTCCTGAAAAAGAATATACGTACCGATGCCCGCGTCCTTCAAGCGGCGGTAGTTCTCCACCGTCGTGGCGGCAATGTTCACATTCACGCGCCGGATGGCCCCGTTCTTATGCTTGATGCCGTAAATCGTACGGATGCTCTCCAACACATATTCGATAGGGTTGTTACGCGGGTCCTCGCCGGTCTCCAAAGCCAACCGCTTGTGTCCCATGTCCTGCAAGGCGATGACTTCCCTGCGGATTTCTTCCTGCGTCAGCTTACGCCGCAGTATCGTCTTGTTCTTGGCATGGTACGGGCAATACACGCAACCGTTCACACAATAATTGGAAAGGTACAACGGAGCGAACATCACGATGCGGTTGCCATAAAAACGCTGCTTGATGTCGCGTGCCAAGGCAAACATCTCTTCCGTCAGGTCCTGCTGCCCGGAAGCCAACAGCACGGCCGCCTCGCGATGGGTAAGCCCTTTGCAAAGGCGTGCTTTCTCCAATATGGACACGATGAGCGGACGGTCGTCCTTATGCGCTTCGGCGTATGCCATTGTCTCACGTATCTCCGCGTCGGAGATAAACTCTTCGGCGCGTTCCGATTTCACATCATACATTATCTTCATATCTAATCGTTCTACAGCTACTTTCCTCCCCATGTCCCGGACTGTCTCCGCGACCGTATGAGATGTGGTAGCCTATTTTTTTCAAATCCTGCTCCAGACAGTGCAACCCTTCGGCTGCCTCGCTCCCTCCGGACGCTTTATGGTCGTAAATGCTGTATTGCCCCCTCACGGCCAAAGGGGACAAGTTAGGCATCACCACGTTTGCCCCCGCCAAGATACCGGCCTCACGCCCGTGTGCGTCTAACGTAGCCAAAGCCGTGGTGGCCGGAATCAATGCCTCCGGAAAGCGCAGCCTCATCAATGCAATCAGGCGGAGCGTCAAAGGCACCGACCCTGCCGGATGACGGGCAAAAGGCGTATGGGCAGCCGGAACGAAAGGACCCATGCCTATCATTTCCGGTTCCAATTCTTCCAAAAAAGCGATGTCGTCCAACAAGCAATCCCATGTCTGACCGGGCGACCCCACCATCATGCCGGCTCCAGTCTGATACCCCAAAGCTTTCAGCGTCCGCAAGCATTCCCGACGCCGTGCACCGTCCATCTCGCGCGGATGCAAAAGGGCATAATGCGCCTCATTCCGTGTTTCGTGGCGAAGCAGGTAACGATCCGCCCCTGCATCACGCCACCGGCGGTACACCTCCCCGTCGCGTTCCCCCACAGACAGCGTGATGGCATGTCCGGGGAACTCCGCGCGGAGCCTGCCCACCAATTCTTCTATCCAATCCTCATCTTGTTCCCCGTCTTCTCCGCCCTGCAAGACAAAAGTCCCGAAGCCGAGCCGTGCCCCCTCCCGGCAACAATCGAGTATTTGCTCCTGAAACAAACGGTAGCGCGAGGCGAAACGGTTGGAACGGCGAAGCCCGCAATAATAACAGTTGTTGCCACACCACGAAGAGATTTCAACGAGTCCGCGAATGAATATCCCGTTCCCGAAACGCTTCCGGGCCGCCTCTGCCGCAAGGGTACGAAGAGACTCATCCTGCCCGTCGTCCAAACCGGCAAGTAACAATCTCCAACCTTCCCTACCAGGACTTTTTCCAGCCAAAAGTACATCCAACAGGGTAGAAAAACCGCTTTCTGAAATATTATTGAAACATTCTGTCATAAAATTAACACAAAGATACAAAAGATTGCCTTTTTTTTCGTAGATTTGTCCAATAATCAAAACTAAATAATCCTAAACGATGGCATATAACAACAACATCATGTTCATCCGCTACCAATTATTGGCGCGTTTGGTGAAAATGTGGAAAGAAAACGAGTTATTGGAAAAAGTAGACCGGCTGCCTGTGGAACTGCATCCACGCAAGCAAAAACCGTTGGGACGTTGCTGCGTGTATAAAGAACGTGCAGTGACAAAATACAAGACCATGGCCATGATGGGCTTTGATATGACGGATGAAACCGACGAAACCGAACGTCTGTCTACCTACGCCGCCCGCATGATGGAACGAAAAGAAATCGATTCGGAGAAAAGTATCCTCAGCGTAATGGACGAGGCGTGCTCTTCGTGTGTGAAAATCAACTACGAGGTAACGAACCTGTGCCGTGGCTGTGCCGCGCGGCCTTGCTACAACAACTGTCCGAAAGATGCCATTCACTACGACAGCGAAGGGAAAGCCTACATCGACCACGAAAAATGTATCAGTTGCGGCCGGTGCCATCAGGTATGCCCTTATCACGCTATCGTGTACATTCCCGTGCCGTGCGAAGAGGCTTGTCCCGTGAAAGCCATTTCCAAAGACGAATACGGCGTAGAACATATCGATCCGGAAAAATGTATCTATTGCGGCAAATGCCTGAACGCTTGTCCGTTCGGTGCCATATTCGACCAATGTGCCGTATTCGATGTGCTGAACCGCATCAAGGAAGGACGACAAGTAGTGGCTATGGTGGCCCCCTCCGTGTTGGCCCAATTCAAACAGCCTGTAGAGAAAGTATTCGGTGCATTAAAAGCCATCGGTTTCAGCGACGTACTCGAAGTGGCATACGGCGCCGAAGAAACCATCCGGCGGGAAGCGGAAGAATTCAAAGAGAAATTGGAAAGCGGAGCTGCGTTCATGACCACCAGTTGTTGCTCGGCTTACGTACAGTTGGCGCGGAAACACATCCCCGAAATCATGCCTTACGTGTCTTCTACGGGTTCTCCCATGTACTACGTAGCGGAATATGCCCGCAAAAAACATCCGGAAGCCCTGACGGTGTTCATCGCCCCCTGCGCCTCCAAAAAGGCGGAAGGACGAGAGAATCCCAACGTAGACTTCGTATGGACGTTCCGTGAACTGGATGCCGTCATTGAAGGTATGGAAATAGACATGGCGGCATGTGAGGACTTTACGCCCGAAGAACATGCCGGACATGACGCGCACGGCTTTGCCAAGACCGGCGGTGTGTTCACGGCCGTAAAAAACATGGTAGGCGACCCGGAACTGCAAGGTACACTGATAGCTGACCTGAACAAGAAAAACATTGCCGCACTGCGGGCGTACGCCAAAACGGGCAAATGCCCTACGCGCATGATTGAGGTGATGGCTTGCCCGGGCGGCTGCATCAGCGGTCCGTGCGCCTGCAACGAGGGTATGGCCGCCATCCGGCAGTTCGACGCGGAGCTGAAGAAAAAGGAATAGTATTTACTTCAAAAATAAAAATCATGAAAAAATTATGGACGCTGTGCACCTGCTGTTTGTCAGTCGGCATGATGTGGGCACAAACCGGAAACTGGACGGACGAAGGCAATTACGACACATCGTGGTGGGACGGTAACAACCGATCGGAATACCACATAACCACAGCGGAACAATTAGCAGGGTTGTCCTATTTGTCCCAACAAGGCACCACGTTCCTGCAAAGCAGAATCGTGTTGGACAACGATCTGGACATGGGGGCGCATTATTGGACACCCATCAAAAAATTCGGTGGATTTTTCGATGGTAACGGGCATACCTTGTCCGGAGTACAGGTACAAGCCGGTGTGGGGAATTCCGGCTTTATCGCCACTTTACAAGGCTATTATGGCAATCCCGAATATGGAGTGGTGTATGACCTGATTTTGGACGAGACATGTAAAATCACTTCCTCTAACCAACTTCCAGATGCCACAGTGGGCGGCATCGTAGGCGAAGCGATGGTGTACACGACCATCGCCGCCTGCCGCTTCGCCGGAAATATCACCTTTGAAAAGTACCGTGGCGAACTCACCGTAGGCGGCATTGCAGGCCGTACGGACGGCAGCGTAAACGGTTGCCTGAACGAAGGGAACATCACAGTGGAAGTGTCTGAAAACGGTGGTGTGTCTGGCGGAGGCATCACGGGCGACTGCAACGGAAAGAACATACGCATCACCGGATGCATAAACCGGGGCAAACTGTCGGGCAACAGTACGTCTTACAAGACGGAAGGCATCAGTCTGGCGGGCATTGTGGGTACGAACTTTTCCGGTTCCACTATTAACAACTGCCTGAACGAAGGAGAGGTAAACGTACGGTTCAGTTCGTCACAAACGGTATACAGCCCGTTCTCGGCTGCCGGCATTACCACCAGTAATTACGGCCTCGTCATCAACAGCGGCAATACAGGACGCATTGCCGTACAAAGCGACATGAAAGCCACCGTAGGCGGCATCAGTTCTCACAATTCAGGAAGTATTGTAAACAGCTACAACATCGGTGCCATCGCATGCAACGGCCGGAAAGGACAAACGTTCTACAATAACGGAGGCGGTATCACCGGCGTATTCCAATACAGTACAATAGGTATCACGCCCTTAATTTACGGATGTTACAATTCGGGGACGGTAAGTTCCACCGGATCGGAAGAACAGATAGGTAGCATCGCAGGGGATGCCAGTTACCTGATAGACGAATACAACGTACCAACCCGCATTCGGAATACTTATCACAGCACGGAAACGGGAAAGTCCATCGGCAATGACTATTACCAACAGTCACAGTACATTTTAGGCGTATTCGACATGAAAGGCAAAGATTTCCGGCAGGACTTAAACGAGGCTGCCCAAGCCTATAACGACACGGCCACCGCAGACAAAGGCCACGCCTGGACGGGAGACAACTACACCCTTCCACATTTCCGCACGGCGGATGTCTTTTCTACCGGAACGGACTATTACACCGCGCATCTGGAGCGAATCACCCCGAATCCGGACAACGTTCCAAGCAACATGGTATTGAAATACAAGAAAACCACAGAAACGGACTACACGGAAATTCCATGGAGCGACACGGAAACAGACATTGAAGTATCTCCTGACACGGAATACGAATACTTGTTAGCATGGGAAGAAAACGGTATGGAAAACCTCATGCCGTCCAAAAAGTTCAAGACCGGTAACTTATTCGAGGAACTGAGCGCACAACCCACACGTACTACAGCCGACCTGCTTGCCCTCATCAAGGGTGACCCGGCAAAAGTAAAGAAAGTGAGCTTCGAGGTGGGCATCGGCCATCCGCTGGAAGAAGGATACAAGATTATAGCTGTTGTGGACGGCAGCCCCATGGACGAAACAGGATTCGTGCGTGCTACCGTAACGGGACTGCAAGGCAACACGTCCTATTGCATGCGAGCTATCGTAAAAACCGAACACGAGACCATTTACAGCAGTGCACGGTTCTTCACCACGAAGAACACGGGAGTACTCTGCCATACCATAGAACTTAACGCCACGCAAACCCGCATAACCGCCTTGCATACATTGGACACGGACAAAATAGAAGGCACGCTAAAAGAAAGCGGCTGCTACTACGTGCCTCTCGACACATTAGAGAAACACAACTGGGCATGGAACGACATGACCTTATGGACGAAAGTGAAAGGAGAACCTTCTACCCACGGGATTGACAAAAATGTATTCAAGACCACCATATCCGGACTGATAGAGGGCACGAAATACTCCATCAGGCATTACGCTATCGTAAACATCCCAGACGAAGGCGACATTGAGGAAACGTTCTACAACAACCTCGGGGATTATTATCCTACCTTTCCCGTCGCGGTTTCCTGGGCTTTGAAAGAAGCCACACAGACTACGGCGACCCTCGTTTGCCGTTTCGACACGGGAGATGCCACTGTGATAGAAAAAGGATTGGATTTGAACGGGGAGCACTATGTGCTCAACGGGAAAGACTCTCTCGTAACACTGACGGGACTATATCCCGGCGGATACTATTCCCCGACAGCTTACGTGAAAACTCCGCACGGGACTTATACCAGCGGATGGAACTCGTTCTCCACCCTTCAGGTCACCATCGGCGGCAATGTAGTGGAAGCCTTGCAAACCTCTGCACTGGTCACGGTATCGTCCGACTTGGCCGAGCCCTCCGCCATTACCGCTTCGGGCGTAGAATGGAAAGTGGGAAACGAAACGTTCCGAAAAGAAGGTACCCCCTGCCGGTTGACAGACCTGCCGGCTCACGCCACCGTATCTTACCGTACCTTTATCCAAATCGGTACGAACAGTACTTATTCCGAATGGAACACGTTTACGACACAACCTATCAGCGCCACCATAGAAGCTGCCGATGCATGCTCACACACTTCGGCCACATTACATGCCCTCACGGCGTGTGACACTTACAGCGACGCACAATTCGGTTTCGAGTGGCGGAAATATGACGCACCGGATTTGGTTCCGTCGAACACCGTGCTCGCACAACCTCCCGTAGACGGCAAACTGGCTTTCAGCCTGCGCAGCCTAACGCCAAGTACTTACTATAAATACCGCGCTTTTGTGAAATACCAAGAAAAAGAGTATTTCAGCGAATGGATAGGATTCGGGACAGCCGATGCTTTCGTACTCTTCCCGCCCACCGTACAAACCATCACTATCACGTCGCCGGACGGTACGTCCGTCACATTGATGGGCTACATCATCAGCGGTTCGGAAGGAATCCTGCAAAAGGGATTTGAATACTGGACAGAAGATATTGCCAGAAGCTACGCCGATAAGCAAACAGTTATCGTGGAGGGCGAGGAAATGAAAGCAGAGCTGCATGACTTGAAACCTTACACCACATATAAATACAGGAGTTTCGCTAAAACCGCGTCCGGAACGACCTACGGAGAAGAACAAACGTTCACCACCGGTGGGGCAAGCAACATCGCCGCAAGTGAAGCCGGAAAACTCTCCATGCACCTGACACCCAACCCTGTCAGGGAGAGTGCCACATTGGTCATCGACCACACGCAAGACGGAACTGTGGTTTACCGGATTTATTCTTTAAGAGGCAACCTCATAAAGCATGAAGAAATCGCAGCCCAAAACGGGAAAACCGAGATTCCGGTTTACGCACACGACTACGCCCCTGGTACTTACTTGATACAAGTAATCTACAAGGATTATAAAGAAACCATAAAAATGCTCGTAAAATAAAAGACATTCGCAACAATAAGAAAGGGAACGACCAAAATGCTGTCGTTCCCTCTTTATTGTTGTGAAATTACCCTCAAATTTCTTCATCTCCTCTTTCAATCAATACTTGTTCCTTTTGCTGTTGCATCCGGCTATATTTACGCCAACGCACGCCGTTAATCAATTCCGACACACCATAAAGCATGAAACTCACTCCCAATAGAATGAACGGGACGGAAGCGGATTCCAACGGATTGAAAAGCACAAATACGCCTAAAGCAGTAATCAATAATGTGAAAAACAGAACATACCAACGGAAAGGTATCAAACGACGCAAGCGAAACATATTCCACAACTGATTGACACCGGCCACCACCATCAGAAAACCGAAAATATACATCAGATAAGTAATGAACAGCCCCGGGAAAAAACCAAGAAATACTCCAAACAGCAAACTGCCCAACCCCACCATAGGAAATACGGGCTTGACCGGTACTTTATCCGAATAACGGATAATGAAATAATTAATGAGCGAGACTAATCCGGAAATCAGAAACAATCCACCGATTACCTGCACCAACAATCCGGTCATCCTCTCCGGATTGGATACTAACAAAAGGCCGATAAGCAAAGCGCATACGGCACGAAAAATATAACTGTTCACTATCTTCATAAGTGTAAATGTTTAATGTTTATACACAGCTAAGGTACGATATTATCATTGAAAAAACGAAAGAAACCCTGAAAAATCGGCAAAAAAGCCGATTAAACGGATTTATTTTACTTACTTTACCTCTTATTACACGACAATCTTATCTTTTATGACAGAACTTTATCTGGTGAGACACGGACAAACGGAAGAAAATGCAGCCCACATCCTGCAAGGACACATGCCGGGGCATTTGTCACACGAAGGAATTGCACAAGCACAAGCCCTACGGGATAAATTGAAGAATATCCGTTTCGATGCTTTATTGTGCAGCGACTTGAGACGCTGTATGGACACCGTTATGATACTGAACGAACCGCACGGCCTGCCTCTTGAATCCACACCTCTCCTTCGCGAACGGGATTGGGGACCGTTTACGGGTATGGATATCCTGAAAGCACGTACAAAAATAGACCACCGGGCCGAACCCGTAGAATCCATGTTTCGCCGAGCGGAAACATTCCTGCTCGATATAGTGTCCCGTTACAAAGATAAACGTGTATTGGTAGTAAGTCACGGACTTTTCTGTCGTGTCATCCAAGCAGCCTGTTCGGGTAAGACCATTCGCGACATTCCACGTATGGACAATGCGGAGGTGCGCCGCCTCATCCTCACACCGCCGTTCTCCTTCTCCTGCCAGCGAGAAGAAACCGGTGCCACGGCCAACTAAAGTTTTATTCGTCTACACTAGAAATAATTCGTGCCCAAAAGGGAATATCCGTTACGTACTTCTTAAAAAGCAGGCCATCTTTCATCCTATACAAAAGCCTTGCTTCTACCCCATCCATAGAATTGTCATACACGTAAGTACGATCCACAAAAGAAGAAACTATACGACAATTAGAAATAGATTTCTGATATCGCGAAATAATCTTAGAGATAGGAACATCATGCCCACCCTCCATAACTCTAGCTGCTATACGGGACGCATTTATCTTAGGCGAACTTGTAGAAATAAAAAAGACACGAACAAAAAAACCGGCATCTTTTGCCCGGCGAATAAAATCAACCTTATCAGGGGCAGACATCACAGTCTCAAAAATCATACTTTTGCGCTCTGCTAAAAGCCTTTCCCGTAAACGTGCAGCGTATAACGCAGCTTTATAAACAGCATCCATGGAATTCCACCCACCGAATTGCTCTTCGGCTATATTGTCCGGGTTGATATAATAACTGTCTTCCATCCATTCATGATGCAAGACCTTTGCGGTAATAGTTGTTTTACCGGAACCATTGGGTCCGGCTACAACAATCAATAGCGGTTTACGTTCTCCCATAACGAGTTTTATATTCAGCCATATACTGACGCGCCATATTTTCCAACTCTGCTTCAAACTTAACATCAGCTTCCCGTGCCCGTTCTACAGCATCCGAACAGGCTTCTCGCATCAACTGAGCAAGCTGGGCATCAGTCGGCTCTTTACCGCTAAAGAAGCTGTAATTCATATCCACCTTTTCCATACCATCCTTCTTTTAAAACCACATCTATCAAACTTTACGGACAAATATAGTTCATTTTACCCAAGCTACAAAACAAAATCTTTGTTTTTCAATGGCATAATACAAGGATGGAAATGTCCTGTCGCCGTCGGATGTCCGGATTCAATTATGAATCCGGACTTTCTGAACGTACTCCCCGATTCGCACCACATAGATGCCGGATGGCAAACGGAACGTCTGCTCCCCTGCTTCGTAATGACTGGACAGTATCCGGCGGCCATCCCAAGCATAGACGGACAAGACAGACGGAACGGACAAAGACGCCCACAAACATCCCTCCCTCACGCCGATTTGGCAACCGACCGGTTTGCTTGCAACTTCAAGCGCGTCGCCCTTTCTCGGCTTCAATATGGATACATCATCTACAAACGCCCCACAAGCTCCTTCCGTTTTGGCCAAGAATATGACTTGAAGGCGTTCCGTGCTCACGGGCAAATCCACTTCCTGTTTCGTCCACGTACCGGTTATTGCATCCAAAACCTGCAAAGGAATCCATTCCTTCGAGGTTTCCTTTTTACAATACACTTCCAACGTAACCTGTCCTCCGCTTCGTGCCTTGTTCTGGTAAAAAAAACACAATTTGGCATTACCGTCGGGATTGTCCGTCACGGGCGGTGACACCATCACACCTCCCAAACTTCCCAACATAAACCGCTGTACCAACCCCATATAATATGAGCCATCTGCCGCATCGGTTATGTAGTCCCACGAAGCGATTTCCCCTATTCCTCCGGAACTGTCAGCCATCATACGTTCCCATTCCGTTGTATAGCCCCATTGGCTCGACACCAACCATGATGAAGCGGAAGAGGGATTCTCAAAACTTTCGTTCCATTCCGTCTTCCATTCCGAAGACGAAACCGTACCATCCACCGTAAAACGGAAAGAAACCTGTCCGTCCGCAGTGCGGTTTATATCGGACAGTTCGAAGCCTACGTCACTCCCGTCCCATGCAAACGCCGCCGGAACGGTCTGCCCGCCGAACTCCGTTTTACCAGACGAACCGGGGAAAGGGCAACCTGCCGAATTAATCTCACCGTATGAATAAGAAGAAGATGAGGGAACGGACACAGACGAAGAAGCACACACCGGATACATCATTTGCGGTGCCGAAGCGTTTATCGTATTGCCATACGCCCCTTCCTTAATCCGGGGATGCACGTGATACACCATCAGCCCTTCACCGGGCAATACCGTATCGAACCCGTCACGAACACGGCTCTCCAACAAATAAAAATCCCCCTCGGAACCTGTATCGACCCGGTACACGCCGTCTTTCTCCCAAATGGAAGGATGGAGCGAATAATCTCCTGTATGCGTTAACGTAGTCACACCCACCCAACCGAAATCATAGGCTTTCACGTAAGGGTTGAAATGTACCGGGGTGATACCGTCGTTATTCCAACTGCCTTGCGCCATGACATCCCATACGCCCGTGCCCTCGAAACTACCGCCCGTGGTATAATCGGTATCGTAATAGTCCATCGCTCCCAAAGCATGCCCCATTTCGTGGCAGCAAGGTCCGATACGTGATATACCTCCTCCACGGTTTCCCCGTAGCTCCGGCGTACAGGAATAACGGTCTATCTTCATGCCTTGCATGGTGATTTCCGGGAACATGGCCTCATGCGACCAGATGGCGGAGGGAGAAGCCCCGGCTTCTTCACCATATCCGGCAAACACGATATGCACGTTGTCCACATAACCGTCTCCGTCGGCATCATAATCCTGCAAGTCGATTTCCCGCACGGCATGTTCCATGGCTTCGAGAAACAAAGCATACGGATTCACGTCCGAACCGCCATAACCGTTCGAGCCATAATAAGCCATAGGATACACGGTCCTGTAAGGCCCTAATACGTCGCAATGAAACGAAAGCTGCCCGTAGGAAACCTCCCGGAAGTAATCATAGACGCTTCCCTGCGCCCCGTCCACGGCATAACCCGGCTCGTTGAAAAGTGCATCGAAATCCGCCTCGGTCTTAGTGAAGCTTACATCGGCAAATGACATCAGGACTACCAAGGCACGACGTTCTCCAACGACTGCCGCATGCCTTCCTCGTTTTTCAACAGCCCTATTTCTGTACGATAGCCTCCTCTTTTGAGCTTCATCCACCATAGGACGCAACCCTTTCGGCTGTTGCGCCAGAAAACGACGCAAACTTTCCGGGCGTTCGGCATCGGCACACAATTTATAACCAGAACGGACAGCATTCCCCATGCTGTCCGCCTTAGCAAAATACCATTCATTTCCCGAAGGTAGTAAGGTATAATTGTCTGTGGTCAAAGCCCATTTGTTGTATTCGTCGCCTTTAAGACGAATTGACACTTCCGTACTGTCCCCAAACTTATAAAGGACTTTATGAGGATAGGCAGGAACTGAATACATCTTTATAGAAAACAAAGAAAACACAGCTAACCAACATCCCCCTCTTCTCTTATTCATTCTACAAATAAAAGCTACTTTTTATATAATATAGAGATTTCCTCTCCATTTGAAGTATTAGTCAATACCATTTTAACGCCTTCACTAACAACGCCTTCAAGATTTGCCTTTCCCGTTTGTTGGGGTCTAAATACAATCAAAGTTCCAGAATATGTATAAGAATAAGGACTTGACGTATTGTCAACAATCGTACCTCCTGCATTTCTTTGTTCTACTTCATAATAAGCTTTTGTTTCATCCGCAAAGCGAATACGCGTTGTTATAGTACCAGACTCATAAATATCTTCATATTCCCAAACTGTTCCCGCATAGGGATGTCCTTCATCATCATCACTACAACTAGAAAAGGACAAAACCGATAATACGGCCACAAACATCCAACTCAAAAATTTTAAAGTCTTCTTCATAACATTTCTTTTTAATTATTAATATGAAATTAAACTGATGCAAAGTTAAGGAGGAAAATGCGTTAAGACATATAGAATTTGTAGACGTAACGGCTACAAACCGTAGACAAAACCGCTACGGTTTGTTATCGGAAACAAAGTCGTCGGTATAGTACTTAAAGAAATCATGAGACAAAACACAAGAAATACGATAGAGCAACAACGTGTCTATGCTCTCCTTACGAAATAGTTTGTACACATTGGTACGGTCGCAATAGAGTTCCTTTGCGAACCATGACACAGAACGTCGCTGGCGGCGCAGTTCCTGTTCGATGAGCTGACCAATGTGTACCATAAAAACAAAAGCGTAAACCATCCAATCCCATGACTCCACCTCGGTACCGCCAAGTAACCACGTCCAGTCATAAGTATGGATGGTTCACGCCCGAACGGACGCGAACCTTCCCCTACTTATTCTCTGGACTGTAATTTTGGCGGTTTCAGGTAGAGAGAATAAGAGCTAAAAGCTCGTTTTCTTAAAAGCTGAATGGAATCACTATTCCACTATTTATATGTTTATCTTTATTGTCGTCTGACTACTTTTGTTCTTACAAAGCCCAAAGTTACGAAGATTCCGGCAAAAGTACAAACAAGTAAAAGAAACACGCCTTCAAGCATGTGCTCACACCGCCTGCAACTCCGAAATCTGCCGGAGTATCCCGACGGCATCTTTCACCGAACGCACCTCCTGAATCACCATCGAACGGCGGCCGTTAGCCTCACGCAGGTTGCTGCGATGGGCATTCATGGCAGCGTATGCGATGCACTGCCCGAAAGCCTTGCTCTCGAAATAAGCACTCTTCTCGTTCTGCACGAAATAAAGCACCATGCGCCCGGCCTTGAGGAATATCTTTTCTGCACCGAGGCACTTGCCGAGACGACGGAGCGTCACTACACGAATCAATTCCTCGCCCTCCTCCGGAATCTCTCCGAAACGGTCTTTCATACGCAAGCGGAATGCCTCCACGTCTTCATCGCGCTCCAGACCGTCCAATTCGCGATAGAGGAGCATGCGCTCGCTACTGCTGGGTACATAATCGTCGGGAAAAGACATCTGCAAATCGCTCTCCAACGCGCACTCGTCCACAAAGTTCTCACCGCCCAAGTCGTTCCCCTTCCTAATTTCCTCGGCATAGAGGTCGCCGAACTCATCATTCTTCAGTTCCTTCACGGCCTCGGACAAGATTTTCTGATAGGTTTCATATCCCAAATCGGCGATGAAACCGCTCTGCTCGGCCCCCAACAGGTTGCCCGCCCCACGGATGTCCAAGTCCTGCATGGCGATGTGGATACCCGAACCGAGGTCGCTGAAATTCTCGATGGCCTGCAGGCGGCGGCGCGCTTCCGGTGTCAAGGCAGCCAAAGGAGGCGCCAAAAGGTAACAGAAAGCTTTCTTGTTGCTGCGCCCTACCCGGCCTCGCATCTGATGCAAGTCGCTCAGCCCGAAGTTCTGCGCCCCGTTGATGATAATCGTATTGGCATTGGGGATGTCTATACCGCTCTCGATGATGGTGGTGGACACCAACACGTCGTAATCATAATGTACGAAACCGAAGATGATGTTCTCCAGTTCTTCCGGCGGCATCTGCCCGTGCCCCACGCAAACGCGGGCATCCGGCACATGCTTGTGCAACAAAGCCTCCAAATCGTAAAGACTGGAAATACGGTTGTTCACGATGAACACCTGCCCGTTGCGGCTCATCTCGAAGTTGACCGCCTCGGCTATCAGCTCCGCACTGAACGTGTGCACCTCGGTCTGCACGGGATAACGGTTGGGCGGCGGGGTCTGTATGACCGACAAATCGCGTGCCCCCATCAGGGAGAACTGCAACGTACGCGGAATCGGCGTGGCGGTAAGCGTCAGCGTGTCCACGTTGACCTTCATCTGCCGCAGCTTTTCTTTGGTAGCCACCCCGAACTTCTGCTCTTCGTCGATAATCAACAGTCCGAGATCCTTAAACTTCACCGACTTGCCTATCAGTTTGTGCGTCCCCACAATGATATTGATCTTCCCGTCGGCCAAATCCCTCAATATTTCTTTGGTCTTGGCTGCGCTACGGGCGCGGCTCAGGTAATCCACCCGAACGGGCATCCCTTTCAGACGCGATGAAAAAGTCTGGAAATGCTGATAGGCCAACACGGTGGTAGGCACCAACACCGCCACCTGCTTATTGTCCGCACAAGCCTTGAAGGCAGCGCGGATGGCCACCTCGGTCTTGCCGAATCCCACATCCCCACATACCAGACGGTCCATCGGACGGTCGCGCTCCATGTCGGCCTTCACGGCCTGCGTGGCCTTCAACTGGTCGGGCGTGTCCTCGTAGAGGAAGCTTGCCTCGAGCTCGTGCTGCATGAAACTGTCGGGACTGAAGGCGAAACCTTTCTCCTGACGGCGCAGGGAATACAACTTGATGAGGTCACGTGCGATATCCTTGATTTTGGTCTTCGTCCGCTCTTTCAGGCGTTCCCATGCCCCCGTGCCCAACTTGTTCAACCGGGGAGGCTCGCCCTCCTTGCCACGGTATTTGCTCACCTTGTGCAGGGAGTGAATGGAGACGAACACCACATCGTCGTTCTGATAGATAATCTTGATGACTTCCTGCATGGTGTCGCCATTGGGAATGCGCACCAAACCGCCGAACTTTCCGACCCCGTGGTCTACGTGGACCACGTAATCGCCGATGTTGAACTCCTGAAGCTCTTTCAACGATAGAGCCACTTTGCCGCTCCGCGCCTTGTCGCTGCGGAGGTTATACTTATGGAAACGGTCGAAAATCTGATGGTCGGTGAAAAAGCACGCCTTGAGGTCGTCGTCAGCAAACCCGGCATGCAAAGTACGGTTCACGGGAGTAAAGTCGATACCCGAAGCCTGTTCCGTGAAAATGGAAGCCAACCGATCGGTCTGTTTGGCCGAATCGGCCAATATATATAAGGTGTATCCCTTTTCCAGATACTCATGGAAAGTACGGGTCACCAATTCAAAATTCTTATGGAATATAGGTTGTGCCGTCAGGTGGAAACGCACGGTGGCCTGCGGTGTGGCGGACGGCTTGTTCCCCACCTCTACCCTGCGGAAATCGAGCATTCCCTTCATCAAGGCCGACCCGTCGACAAGCATCAGGTCGGCACGAAGTTTCTCGTGCCGCTCCGCCTCTTCCATCTCCGTCCGAGCCTGCTCGTCCATCAGAGCCTGCGCCGAAAAGCCGTCGGCATATACCCGGTCGGCCACGTCGCGCAAGAAAAACAAATCCTTCATCACCAAGACGGTCTCCGGGGGCAGGAAGTCCGTGAACGGCACCTTGCCCTGCACGTAACCGGCCAATTCGGGCACGATGACGATTTCTTCCTGTTTGTCGCGCGAGAGTTGCGTCTGCACTTCAAACGTACGGATGCTGTCCACTTCATCGCCGAAAAAGTCTACCCGGTAAGGCCATTCCGAGGAGAATGAAAAGACATCGAGAATACTGCCACGCACGGCAAACTGCCCCGGTTCGTAGACATAATCCACACGCCGGAAACCGAACGCACGCAAAGTCTCCTCCACGAACGTGATGTCCACCCGCTCGCCGGCATACAGCCTCAGCGTCTGCTCATCCAGTTTCTGCCGCGACACGACTTTTTCCATCACCGCCTCGGGATAAGTGACCACGAAAAGCGGACTATGCCCTGCCGACAAACGGCTGATAACCTCCGTGCGGAGTATCTCGTTGGCTGCGTCCCGCTGCCCGAACTTCACCGCCCGGCGGAACGAAGAAGGAAAATAGAACACTTCCTGCTCACCCAGAATCTGCGTCAGGTCGTGATAAAAATACCCGGCCTCTTCCGCATCATCCAGCACGAAAACATACGGACAAGCCATCACCTGCGGACAAGCTGCGGCCACACTGCTGAACAGCAAAGGAGCGGCCGACGCGCACAGTCCTTCCGCGAAAATCGTCCGCACGGAACCGTCCTGCAAAGCCTTTGCCAAAGCCTTTACCGACTTATGCCCTGCATAGAGGGCCTGTAAACCTTGTATCTCCATGATTCAATCCGGTGCAAAATTACAAAGAATCACTAAAAAAACACCTCCGCCGGAAGAAATATTTCCACTCTGTTACCTGTATTCGTGATTTATGTCTATATTTGTTTCACGAATACAAACGAAGTCATTCACTTTTAAAGCTGACAGAAATATGCGTTCAGACAGTGTAGTTATCATTCCTACGTACAACGAAAAGGAAAACATAGAAAACATCATCCGGGCCGTATTCGGACTGGAACAACCGTTCGACATGCTGATCATAGACGACGGCTCGCCCGACGGCACGGCGGCCATCGTGAAACGCCTCATGGCGGACGAGTTCAAAGACCGCCTGCATCTCATCGAACGTACGGGGAAATTAGGTCTCGGCACAGCTTACATTGCGGGATTCAAATGGGCTGTGGCGCAGAAATACGACTATATCTTCGAGATGGACGCCGACTTCAGCCACAACCCGAACGACCTTCCGCGACTGTACGCCGCTTGCGCCCAAGAGGGGTACGACGTGGCCATCGGGTCGCGCTACGTGAACGGGGTGAACGTGGTGAACTGGCCCATGGGGCGCATCCTAATGTCCTACTACGCCTCCAAATACGTGCGCATCATCACGGGGCTGAAGATAAACGACACCACGGCCGGCTTTAAATGTTACCGCCGCCGCGTGTTGGAGACCATCGAACTGGACAAGGTGCGCTTCAAAGGATATGCCTTCCAGATAGAAATGAAGTTCACCGCCAAACAGTGCGGTTTCAAGATAAAGGAAGTTCCGGTCATCTTCGTCAACCGCGAGTTGGGCACGAGCAAGATGAGCGGCGGCATCTTCAGCGAAGCCGTGTTCGGGGTCATCCGCCTGCGGCTCGACGGGTGGTTCAGACACTACCCAAAGCCATCTTGAAATCAAGCACTTACGAAAGCAAAAATATTTGCCGCAGATTAACATTTTTTTCTCATGAGATTGAAAAATCATTCGGCTGAGATTGAAAAATCAATCTCAGCCGAATGATTTTCGGTTCTCTACCGAATGTTTTTACCACGTGCCCAAAGGCCGTTTTCAGTCTTCAAACATCCCCTTTGCGTCCACCCCCAAAAGCCCGCAAAGTTGAAGCACCATTTCTTGTGGAAGCCCCATGCGCGGGTCGTCCGTCGCAGGCCAAAGGGATGCCAGGAAGTGAGGCCACTCCTCACGATAAACTCCGGCCATGCGATGATTGTAATCCGAAGTCTGCCGCAAGGAGAAACGTACGTTGGCCATGCGGTCGGCCAACTTGACCATGGGGGCGTACGGTACGGCACGGATGCCCTCATAATATTTCACGCCCGCACGCTCGGCACGTGTACGCCCTTTTTCGTTCGTCAACGCGTACACAATCTCCGCCGCCATGAACGCCTGCGCCTCGTCCAGCCCCAAAGACCGGGCGCGTTTTCGCACGTCGTTGTACGTTAGACGGGCATCCTCGATACTGTCGTGGAACCAGGCCCCGAACATCACGGCCAGAACGTCTTCCACCCGCGTGCATACCTCGCCTCCATAACGGGCCACCAGTTCCGCCACACCGTCCAAATGGTAAGAATAAGGCAAGTCTACGCCATAAAATTGGTTGACGGCCGCATGCGCCTCATGCGCGGCATGGCGGATACGTTCCAACAGGTCCGACTGCCGTTCCAGTATTTCAGAAAATAAAGTCTTGTTTTCCATATTCCTTTGATTTTGATTTACAAAGGAAACAAAAATCCATATACCGGACAAGATTCCGCCCGACAAGATGCCACCAATAAGAAGTATTTATTAAATTTGCAGGAGATGCGGATACCAAACCATTGATGGAGGCACATGAAGACAGAAGAAATCATAGAACTTTTCCGGCAATTCGAATCGATAGCCAACGAATATGAAGGTGTCGAATGTTGGAGCGCAAGGGAATTATGCGGCTTGTTAGGCTACGCAAAGTGGGAGAAATTCAACAACGTCCTTGAGAAGGCGAAAGATGCGTGTACCAATGCGGGGGAAGAACCGGATTATCATTTTCCCCGCGTAGGGAAAATGATAGCGTTGGCAAAAGGCGCCCAACGAGAAATAGACGATTATATGCTCACCCGCTATGCCTGTTACCTTGTCGCCCAGAATGGAGACCCGAGAAAACCGCAAGTGGCATTTGCCCAAAATTATTTCGCCGTGCAGACGAGACGGGCCGAACTGGTACAACAACGTATCTTCGACTACGAACGGATACAAGCGCGCACCAAACTTGCAGAAACAGAAAAACGCCTGTCCGGTATACTTTATGAACATGGCGTGGACAGCAAAGGCTTTGCCCTTATCCGTTCAAAAGGAGACAAGGCCTTGTTTCGTATCGACACGGCATTGCTCAAAAGGAAATTAGGAGCACCAGAAAGCCGTCCATTGGCCGACTTTTTGCCTACAATCAGTATTAAAGCCAAAGACTTCGCGGCAGAAATGACCTCTGTCAACGTACAACAAAAGGACTTGTACGGACAACAAGAAATCGGGAAAGAACACGTAGACAACAATGCCGCCGTACGAGACATGCTCCTGCAACGAGGTATTGTTCCTGAACAACTTCCACCCAGTGAAGATGTGAAAAAAGTGGAACGAAGGCTTAAATCAGAAGAGAAACGGCTGACCGGAAAAGCGAAAAAGAAATAACCGAACACGCCTATCATCTTCTCCGAAAATAAAATATTATAAAAACAGGAGCTGAAAAAGACCCTATAAAGAAAACCATTATGAGAACCAGAATACAAAATGCCACCATCGTCAACGAAGGAAAACGCTTCGTAGGTACGGTCACACTGGAAGACGACAAGATTCTGAGTATCGTCCCGTCCGACGATACCATACACACCCTTCCGCCGACCGACCGCGTGATAGATGCCGAAGGGCTGTACCTGATACCGGGCGTGATAGACGACCATGTGCATTTCCGCGAACCGGGACTGACCCACAAGGCCGACATCGCCACCGAAAGCCGGGCGGCGGCGGCCGGAGGCGTGACGTCGTACATGGACATGCCGAACGTCGTGCCGCAGACCACCACTCTCGAAGCCTTGGACGACAAGTTCCGGTTGGCAGCGGAAAAGAGCCTCGTCAATTATTCTTTCTTCTTCGGGGCCACCCATACGAACACTGACATGCTGGAACAACTTGACCCGCACAAGGTATGTGGCGTCAAACTGTTCATGGGAAGCAGCACGGGCAATATGCTCGTCGACCGCGAAGACGCGCTACGCGCCATATTCAGCCGCTCCCCCCTGCTCATCATGACCCATTGCGAAGACTCGTCCATCATATCGGCCAACCTGAAATCGTTCCGGGAACGGTATGGAGACGACCCGGACGTGAAATACCACCCTGCCATCCGCAACGAAGAAGCTTGTTTCCGTTCTACGGAACTGGCCGTCAAACTGGCACGGGAAACCGGTGCGCGACTCCATGTGGCCCATGTCAGCACCGCACGTGAACTTTCTCTTTTCCGCCGGGATCCGCTGTGGGATGAAACCACGGGACGCATGAAACCTGTCACAGCCGAAGCCTGCATCGCCCATCTGTTTTACACGGATGCCGACTATGCCCGCCTCGGAACACGTATCAAATGCAATCCGGCCATCAAGAGCGGCGCCGACCGGGCGGCTTTGCGACAGGCACTGACCGACGGGCGTATCGACGTGATAGGCACGGACCACGCTCCCCACCTGCCTGTTGAAAAAGAAGGAGGTTGCGTGAAAGCGGCCTCCGGTATGCCCATGGTGCAGTTCTCACTCGTCAGCATGCTCCGCCTGTCCGATGAAGGCGTGCTGCCCGTCGAACGCGTCGTGGACCTGATGTGCCATGCCCCGGCCCGGCTGTTCCAAATCAAAGGCCGAGGTTTCCTCCGCGAAGGCGCACAAGCCGACCTCGTACTGCTCCGTCCGTCCTGCCCGTGGACCTTACGGAGAGAGGACATCTTAAGCCGCTGCGGCTGGAGTCCGTTGGAAGGAGAAAGGTTCAACTGGTCGGTGGAACAGACCTACTGTAACGGGCATTTAGTATATAATCACGGCCATATAGACACGGACGTCTGCGGCCGGCAACTTACTTTCGACCGATGACCCATACATTGACTTATCGCATACACGAAGTAGCTCCCTACATCAACTGGATATACTTTTTCCACGCCTGGGGATTCCCGCCGCGCTTTGCCGCCATCAGCCGCATACACGGCTGCGATGCCTGTCGCGCCGGTTGGTTGGCTGAATTTCCGGAAGAGGAAAGGGCGCGAGCGGCCGAGGCCATGCAGCTATTCAAGGATGCCAACCGCATGTTGGCACAGTTGGACGGAGATTTCCACACCCACGTACGTTTCGGGCTATATCCGGCCTGTTCGGACGGCGACGACCTGCTTCTTACCGACCCCGAACAGGAGGGGCGCACGCTTCGCCTCGCCTTGCTGCGCCAACAACACACCACGAAACCGGACGAGCCTTATCTTTGCCTTTCGGATTTCGTACGTCCGCTGTCGCAAGGCATATCCGACACCGTAGGTGTTTTCGCGGCTACGGTAGATGCGGACATGGAACATCTCTACGAAACCGGCGCATACGCCGATGACTTCAAGCACCTGTTGGCCCAAACGCTATCCGACCGTTTGGCCGAAGCCTCTACGGAAAAAATGCACCAAGAAGTGCGTACGACCTATTGGGGATATGCAAAAGACGAACAGTTGTCCGTCGAAGACTTATTGGTGGAGAAGTTTACCGGCATCCGGCCGGCCGTAGGCTATCCTTCCCTGCCGGACCAGTCTGTCAACTTCGTGCTGTCGGAATGGTTGGGGTTTCCGGAAATCGGTATCCGGCTGACCGAAAACGGTGCCATGGTGCCGCATGCTTCGGTAAGCGGACTCATGCTGTCCCATCCCTCCGCACGCTACTTTGCCGTAGGAAAAATCGGGGAAGACCAGTTGGAAGACTATGCCCGGCGACGCGGCCTGCCCGTGGAAACGATGCGCAAATTCTTAGCCGCTAACCTTTAACCGTCAAAACAAAAATATGGTATTACGAATACTTCCCGTCTTATTATTGACGTTGATATTGTCCGATGTCTACCTGTACTTCAAGTTCATGTACGGACGCAGGCACCCTCTTTGGACCTATTTTCTCTTTTTCCTGCCCAACGCATTGTTGCTGATTGCCGCCCTCATACTGACTTGGACGGAAAACCATACACCGGAGAACATGACCCAAATGGTCATCTTTTTCAGTCTCTACATGCTCATTGCGCTGCCCAAGATGCTGTTCCTTATCGTGGATTTGATAGGAAAAGGCATCTGCCTGTTTTTCCCCCGTGCCAAAAAGGCATGTACGATGGTAAGTTCCGCCGCGTCTCTCCTTTTGCTCTGTATCATGGGAGCAGGGTTGAGTTTCGGCCCAACCCTCTTGCAAGTCCGCCACACGAACTTCTCTTCGGCCGACCTTCCGCCTGCCTTCGACGGCTACCGCATCGTGCAGTTCAGCGACTTGCACCTCACAAGTTTCAGAAACCGGCCGGAAATGGTGGAGAAAGTCGTGGAACGCATCATGGAGCAATGTCCCGACATGATCGTGTTTACCGGTGATTTGGTCAGCACGGAAGCAAACGAATTAGACGGGTTCGACGAGATACTTTCCCGTCTGCACGCACCGGACGGGGTGTATTCCATCTTAGGCAACCACGACTACCTGACATACGCTTATTACCTGTCTCCGGAAGAGCAAGCCGCCCAACGGGAAGAGTTGAAGAAAAGACAACGTGCCATGAACTGGGACCTGCTGCTGAACGAACACCGCATCATACGTCAAGGCCGGGACAGCATCGCGCTCGTCGGCGTAGAGAACGACGGGAAACCGCCCTTTCCCGAACGCGGCGACCTGAAAAAGGCTTTGGCCGGAATCCCCGGGTACGGGCAAGGCAACGACTCGACGCGTATGTTCAAAGTGTTGCTCAGCCACGACCCGACCCATTGGCGGCGCAAGGTATTGCCGCAAACCGACATCCAGCTCACGTTGTCGGGACATACCCACGGCATGCAGTTTATGCTTTTCGGCTGGTCGCCCTCCAAATTCTTCTATCCTGAATGGAAATACATGTACCGCGAAGGCGAGCGCGGATTGTATGTCAGCCTGGGCATCGGTGGGGCACTCATTCCCTTCCGCTTCGGGGCATGGCCCGAAATTAACGTCATAACCTTGCACAATAAATAGGTATTACTTAACTTTGTATAGTCAAACTGTCACAGAAAACATGATGTTACTCTATCGAATCTACCAACTCTGTATCGCGCTGCCCATCCTGTTGGTCTGCACCATGTTGACGGCTATCGTCACCATCATCGGGTCGTGGATAGGCAACGCTCATTTCTGGGGATACTATCCCGGGAAAATCTGGTCTATCATCATCTGCCGCGTGCTCTTCATTCCGGTTGTCGTACGCGGTCATGAAAACGTGGACAAGAAAACCTCATACGTATTCGTGGCCAACCATCAGGGGGCATTCGACATCTTTTTGATTTACGGCTTCTTGGGACGCAATTTCAAATGGATGATGAAAAAATCGTTGAGGAAAATCTTCCTGGTCGGAAAAGCATGCGAGAGCGCACGTCACATCTTCGTAGACAAGTCGGGACCGAAAAAGATTCAAGAAACTTATGCCAAAGCCCGTGAAATCCTGAAGGAAGGAACCTCGTTGGTAGTATTTCCCGAAGGTGCCCGCTCGTTCACCGGACACATGGGAGTGTTCAAGAAAGGAGCATTCCAACTGGCGGACGAACTGCAACTGCCCGTAGTCCCCGTAACGATCAACGGCTCGTTCGACATCCTTCCACGTACGAAAGGTTTCGGCTTCGTCAGACGCAGTAAACTGACTCTCACCATCCATCACCCCATCCTACCCAAGGGAAAAGGACCGGAGAATATCAAAGAAACGATGGAGGAAGCATATCAAGCCGTCATGGCAGGTCTCCCGCCCGAACGACAGGGCTTTATAAAAAATGAAGACCAGTAAATCCTTATTCAAACGCATACGGCTCGCCTTTTGGGCGAGCCGTAATTCTATCCGGACAAAAGTTTTATTTTAAAGAATCAGTTCCCGAAAATTCCGGTAACTCTGCTAAAGAATCCTCCGGCAAGACGTCGTCATAACCATACCCCATTTGCGTCATATTCTCCTTGGCCGCCTTGATGTAATTTTTCACATATACATCATTCTTAAAATAAGGGGTGGCCTTGGCCATGATCTCTTCTATTTGAGGGGTCATCACCGGATAAGGATAACTGCTTGTCAGAATCATAAAAACGCCTGCTCCCAAGACATTATCGAAATTGGACGTAATGAAATTGGTAATCAAACGGTCGTTCTGCAATGCCAGACGGTTGGCTTCGTCATTCAAACGCACCATAATGACATCCTCATCCACCCCATCCATAATCATTTGGCTTTCCTTATGCGGCAATTCTGCTATCTGATTGTCCAACCGCGTCTTGCGACGGATAAAACTATATAAGGTATCGTTCAGAGCACTTCCTGTCACGTATTGACGTGCCGTACTGATATGTATGGACAGTTCTTCCGGCCCCAGGACAAACGGCATCAGGCATTCATCATCTATAAAAAGGCTCACCATCATGACGGAATCCAGTGCACCGATAAAATTAAACTTCCCATGCACCACGTCGCTGGAGTCAATATCCACCAGATCATCATCCTTATAGGCTTTCAAATACAGTTTTTTCCCATCCATGGTCTGTATCGTAGAGTTTCCTTCCACCATGTATTCTGTCTGGTGGCAAGAAGCCAACACCATAAGGCTCACCAATATCCATAAAAAATTTTTCATTCTTCTTATATTATTCCGGACTTATAGGGGTACAAAGATAAGCGCTTATCACCAGAGGATAAAGCGTTTTATCACTATTTAAGCTTGTCTTTTCCGTTTTAAAACTTATTGTTGTTTTTTCGTGACTTTTCCTTCTCCAATTCGGCCGGAATACGAAAAGCGGTGTACAATTCCAGCACGCAAGCGACTGCCAGGCATACCACCCATTCCTGTCCGCGGGCAAAACCGAAATCAAAAATACGCATAGCCATAAAAAAGGCTGTACAAACCAACAAAAGCGCACCGATGACTTGTTGTCCCCGCAACCGGCGGATAACGAAATTATCCCCTTCGTACCCGGCACGCAACTGCATCGCAGCAAAAGCGCAAGCCCCCACCGTATAAAGATAAAAAGCATAAAGCCAACCGGTAAAAAAAGTGGCTGCCCCAATCAACAACAGCACAGCTCCGGTTATGAATACTATATTTTGAATCTTATTCAGCCTCTTCATCCGTAGTTTTTTCTTGTATGACAAAAATATCTTCGTCGTCTGTCTTCATGTAATATCGCTCACGTGCAATCTCGATTAACACGTCGGGGTCGGTGTTCATTTCCTCCAAATAACGCGTGTCATGCTCGTACATCTCCGTGTACTTCCGGATTTCAGAGCGCAATTCAGCCAACTCAGCCTTATGACGATAGCGGCTCCACAAACTGTTTTCGTCTACCACTCCCATCAACAAGACGAAAAGCCCGATGACAAAACCATATTTATGCCGGCGAAAGACATTCCAGAAAGTATGAAGCTTACCCATAACTTGACTTGTTTATAGGGGCAAAGATACGACAAAATCAACGAAAACGGAGGCTGCACCCGTTTTTTTTGCTAAATTTGCTTTGCGAATAACTAATTCATCAATCCATCATGGGAGAATACATCGTATCGGCACGAAAATACCGCCCCTCGGCATTCGATGCCGTGGTGGGGCAGGAGGCGCTCACCACGACTCTGAAAAACGCCATTGCAGCCGGTAAACTGGCACATGCTTACCTGTTCTGCGGACCACGCGGAGTGGGAAAAACGACTTGTGCCCGCATTTTTGCCAAAACCATCAACTGCCTGCACCCGTCCGACAACGGGGAGGCTTGCGATGAATGCGAATCATGCAAGGCTTTCAACGAACAGCGTTCGCTCAACATTCATGAACTGGACGCAGCCTCAAACAACTCGGTGGAGGAAATACGTGCCTTAATAGAAAAGGTGCGCATACCGCCGCAGGTAGGGCGCTATAAGGTGTTCATCATCGACGAGGTGCACATGTTGTCCACGGCTGCATTCAATGCCTTCCTCAAGACGCTGGAAGAGCCGCCTTCGTATGTCATTTTTATCCTAGCCACTACGGAAAAGCACAAAATCCTGCCTACCATATTGAGCCGTTGCCAAGTGTACGATTTCAACCGAATGAGCGTACAGACCATTGTCAACCACCTGAAGTTCGTGGCAGACAAAGAGGGATATGCATACGAGCCGGAGGCACTGAACATCATTGCCCAAAAGGCAGACGGCGGCATGCGTGACGCACTTTCCATTTTCGACCAGACGGTAAGCTTCACGGGAGGAAACCTGACGTATAAAAAGGTTATAGAAAACCTGAACGTACTGGACTATGAATACTACTTCCGCCTGACGGATCATTTCCTGAAAAACGAGGCAGCGCAGTGCATGCTGGTCTTCAACGAGATTTTAGAGAAAGGTTTTGAAGGCAGCCATTTCATTACCGGATTGGCCGCACACCTGCGCGACCTGTTGGTCAGCCGCGACGCAATGACCCTCCCGTTACTGGAAGTAAGCGACAGCATCAGGGCACGTTATCAGGAACAGTCGCAACGGTGCACGCCCAAATTCCTATACCGTGCCATCAAGTTGTGCAGCGACTGCGACTTGAATTACCGAGCCAGTAAGAACAAACGGCTGTTGGTGGAAATCACCTTGATACAACTGTCGCAACTGACCTTGGAAGATGACAGCGTCGGCTCGGGGCGTAGCCCTGAGAAGATATTAAAACCCCTATTCGACCAACCTGCCGGGACGGTACAACAGACTGCCGCTCCGGTCAATCCGCAGAAGCCTCAGGCTCCCGTGGAAAAGGTTGCCTCCGCCGTTCAGGACAGAACGGCACCGTATGAAACGCGCAAATCCCCGCTTCCGGACACTGAAACCACGGAACGCAGGCTTCCCAAAGTCAAACTCGGCTCTTTCGGCCCATCCATCAGCCGACTTAAACAAGGAATAGGAAATCCGGCCGAGACTTCCCAACCGGCTGCAACTCCGGCTACGACAACCGTAGCCTCACAGACACCGAAAGAAGAAGAAAATTATCCTGTCACGGAAGATAACATCCGTTTCTGTTGGCATGAGTTCATCAACCTCCTGCCACAAGAAGAAACCGCCATCGCACAACGGATGAAAGTCATCCAGCCCAAGCTACAGAAAGATGCCACGTTTGAAGTATTGGTGGACAACGAACAGGTGAAATTCTACATGGAACAAATCGCCCGGCGTATAGAAACCCACATGCGCAAGCAGCTCCATAACCGCAACATCACCATGACCGTACGTGTGGCCGAACCGACGGAGGTCACCCGCATCACCAGCAAACCCCAACAATACCAGGCGATGAGCAAACGGAATCCGGCCTTGCAAAAACTAAAAGAAACGTTCGGACTGGAGTTGGCCTAAGCCTGAAAACAAAGAGGGACACCGTTGCAAAAACGTGTCCCTTCTGTCATATCGTATATCCCGACTGCCTACCGGCCTTGTGCCGTAATGACCTCATTCAAGACATCCGTGTTTCTGGAAAAACTATCGGACGGCCTTATTTCAAGCTAAAACAATAAGCCCATTTCACACCAAAATGCTGATCAAAACCCAATAGTTTGTGGTCGCCGAAATGAGTGCGGAACACGTCTTCATTAAACAATGGCTGTAAGTCCTTGGAATAGAAGAACGAGACTTCAAAATGCCGCCCGTTTATGCCCATTTCGCCAAAAGCCGAAGTATTGGTCACATGCAACAAGTCATCAGGAAACTTCTCATTACTACTGTTATTGGCGTTGCTCAGGCCATAATTGAAGTTATAGGAAGCACCGCCTGCCAAGTAACATTTTATCTCATCACTGCCAAACAGGTTTATTTTCAACCGTGCCTGCAAAGGAGTCTGCCAATAACTCAGCTCATAGGCTTCGCTATCGTCCAAATGGCCGCCTTTATGATAATACGCCCCCAACGAGACGGTAAAATTCACAGGAAAGTCCCAACTTCCCAACGTAAAGTCCACCCGGGGGCCACCATAGAAGACACCGCCGTTTCCGCCTCCCAAGTCAAAGGCACAGAGTCCCATTCTGACAAACTCATCGTAATCTTTACCGAAGAGACGGTTATGCCGGTCCAACCTCTTTTGTACCTCGGCACGCCGAATCGGATTCAGGTTTCCATAAACATCTATATAACGTCGGCAATCATCCCGGCCAGAAAAATGATATTTTTTATTCTCCATACACTCATGGTAAAGCACGTCTTCATCCAAACGGGTATAAAGCCGCCCGGTTTCTGTCCCGAACGAACCAAGCGCGACTGCCTTTTCCAGTGTTTTCCGGGCTGCATAATACCTCTTTTCCCCTATTTGTTCCTGCGCGTCCTTTAACAGGCCGTCCTGTAGCAGGCAAACCATGGCAGCCTTTGCCTCCTCCGCATGCAAGACATGCCCTTTCAAATATCCTTCGTATCCCTCCAACGTGTTCAGAGCCTTAACCTGTGCCCAAATCCTTTCCTCTTCCAGATTCACCAACGCCATATTGGCATCCGCCTCATACAACTTCCACTTTGATGTTTCCAAATAAGACCGGTAAGCCTCTTCCGTCCCTACGGAACAGGCTTTGGTGTACGCTTCCTTGTCGTCAATCTTTTCCAGCATATCACGCGCGTCACCAGCATTTTTATTATCCGTATATTGTGCCAAATAACGTTCATACTTGCCGCGTTCCCAAGAATCCTTAATGCTGTTCCAATATTGTCCGGCTTCCTTTTCCTTGGCCAGTGCGGCCTTCCCGGCCTTGCAACGTGCCAATCCGTCAGACACGTTCGGGTCGCGCGGATTCAGCCCTTTCAATTTCAAAAAAGCACTCTCTGCCGCGTCGTAACGCCCGCCCCGGAGCGCGTTCCGCGCCGTAGACAGATAAGAACTGCAACTGTTGGCCTTGGCAATCTTCTGTCTGGCCTGGCTTGCTAATGATTTGTCCACCACTGCCGCCGCTTCCCATTGTGTAACGGCTTCCTCGTAATCTCCCCTGTTAAAAGCCGATTGCCCACGCGACATCCTGTCTTGGGCCATGACAGTTGCCACGCAAAGGCATAAGCCTATACATGCTGTAAATATCCTTTTCATCATTCTGCTTGATTTAATATTTTCTCCTACCTTTTTGCTGGCGTTCCCTCATCCTTTGATACCTTTGGGCGGCCTCGTCTTCGGGAAAAATCTCCAGCATCCTGTCTAAACGTTGCCCACTATCGTCATTGAACCTGTTCCGATCCGCTTTCAAGATTGTCCGCAACTCATCCAACAACATGCCGAACTCCGCACGCATCACCGATTGGACGTAAGCCTCTTTGCCGTTCACTTCTTCCGCGCGTCCGCTGTCGATTTGCAACGCCTTGCGGTATTCGGCCACCGCCCGCCCGTAATCCTTTTCAGCCAACCAACGGTCACCTACGGCCATCTGCTCATCAAACTTCGTATCCATCCGAGCCATATCGAAATAACGCACCCCTAAAACGACCGCCAACACTACGGCCGCCATTCCAAGAACCACCTTAATCCGATGCCTCATCCGTTTACGGAAACGTTCCGCACGCTCCCGGCGCGCACGTTCTTCAGCCTCGATGCGCCGACGTTTTTCACGTTCTTTCGCCTCGCGCTCCTCCGCCCTTCGCCTCTCGTCCTCCTTTTTCCGGATATCCAAATCTATTTGGCGGCAAAGTTCCTCCAACCGTAAATATGTGCTTCTCGTTCTCAGACTCTGGCGGAATTCCCCCATCTTCCCGTTCTTCACATACTTGTCCGCCAATCCGGCAAACCGTTGTATCTCACCAGCCAATATTGCGTCCTTCGCACTTATCTGATTGGCAAAAAGCATCAGTGAGCGAAGGTTTGCGGATGGATTATCTCTCCTCACTTCGGCGACATAGAACAAAACGCAAAGGAAATCGAACACGGCCTTTTCATATCCACGAACTTTTGTCCAAAGCCCATTGGCCAAAACATCCCATCTGGCCGCATCCTCCTCTGTTATTCTTCTGGCGTTGCCGCCACCGGAAGGCCGTGCCCTTTCATCCCTGGCTATTTTCAACAAATCGGAAGCAAGTTTCAATCTTCTGGCCACCGCTTCAAAATCCCCATTGCCGTAAAGGGTTTCGCACAAGGACAAGAAGAGGTTCAGTGCCCCCGAAAGCTTAGGGTCTTTGTTAGCTATTCCCCTTGCAAAAGGTTTGAGCTGCATGATACGCTCGTCCAACTCTTTTTTCTTGAACGAACCACCAAAAGCCATCTGTTCCACTTCTGAAAAATAGCCATCTTGTTCAGCGAATTGAGGGTCAGAGATGTACTTACGTACCTCCAACCTGCTTTTTTCCCACGCCTTGACCTTATTCTCAAATACAAGGGATGCCATCTTCCATCAACCTTTTGCTATACCTTTGGTATTGATTTCAAAGTCAGCGGAACGGCCTTGTATCTCGGCGTGGACCTTGATGATACCGTCCTTGCCTCGTTCCACCACATATTTTAACGGCGTGCCTTTCGGCACAGGCCGCCCCCACTCAATGTCTCCCTCTTGCAGAAGCTGTGCCATGTAAAGTTCACATACATCCTCGTTTACGCGGCTCTCATAAAAGGCTATATGGACACTCGTCTGTCCGTCCGCCCGGGTACAAAACTCGTCGAAAGACTTATTCACACACAAGTCATCGTTCATCAGTATCAAATTACAAACCATCTCCTTGCCACCCACGTATGCCGCTACGCCGTAAGAAGCCGACCCTTTGTCATTTCCCAACTGGATGCCGACTTCCGTGTACCCTTTTTCTTCTTGTGCAGCGTACAGCGCCGCGCCTTTTGCCACAGCCAAATCCGGTTCAAAGACTCGGGGGGTAACGCCGAATTTCTTTTCTACAAAGCTCTTCACCATAGGCATGCGCGAAGAACCGCCCACAAGCAACACGTCGTCAATCTTAGGATTACCGGCCATCTCCATTGCCACGTCTATGATTTGGTCGGTCATGCCCATCAGTTCCGCTGTCAGATCCTCAAATTCCTCACGGGTGATTTCAGTGTTATGCACGCCCTTGTAATTATAGCGCAGGGTTGTCTTCTCCTTGGTCGTCAATATCTTTTTTGCGTCCTCGGCCCCAATCACAAGAGATCCATAAGTAGCCATGTCGTTTGCCTTCAAGTCATTGCAGGTCACATTAAAATTTTCCTTCTGCAACACATAATCCGCCAGTTTCTCATCCCAATCCACCCCTCCTAACTGGTGGTTCCCGTTCGTGGCCAACGTATCCATCACGCCGTTCCGTATTTTCATGATGCTCACGTCGAATGTGCCGCCCCCCAAGTCATACACCAGGATCGTACGGTTCTGCTTATTCTTGATGCCAAAGGAAAGAGCGGCAGCCGTCGGCTCATTAATCAGCGAGATCACCTCAAGTCCGGCGCGTTTCCCGGCTTCCATCGTACGGGTGCGTTCCGCATTGCCAAAATAGGCCGGCACCGTGATGACCACTTTGTTGATAGGATCTTTGCCCTCTTCGTCCTGTCGTTTTTGGTTGGCATCGCCTACCAGCTTCTTGAGAATCTCGGCGGAAACGTCTATCGGGTTGATGTTTATGTTACCTATTCTACGCCGGTAGTCATCATTAGACATCTCACGCTTGATAAACGAGACCGTACGTTCGGGATCATTGGCCATGTTAGCCTTGGCGGCAGTTCCCACATAAGGCGTACCGTCTTCGTCATAAGCCACGACAGAAGGTGTGGTCAGTTGTCCTTCCATGTTCGTGACAACGGTCACCGAATCATCCTCGTCAATGATAGCAATACAAGAATTGGTCGTCCCTAAATCTATTCCATAAAACTCTTCCATGATATGTGTTTTTTATATTTCTTTTTTGATATATTTAAAGCATTCCACTTGTTCGCGGCGGAATATCATGCGGTATTCTTTCAACGGATGCTCCTCGCCGTTGGCCTTGGCTTTCAAAACATAAGGCAATGTCCATACGTAACCAGGATTTATCGTACGACGCACTTTCTTGTCAAGCGCGGGGTTGTCCGTGGGATAGTCGAAAGCTTGTTGGGTATGCGGGTCGAAACGCATGTCCCCTTCGTTGCGGCGGAACACGTCTACCGAGAAGTCCCGCAGAATAAAATCGATGCTGTCTGTCAGTTGCTTGAATTGTTTCAGCAAATAAGCGGCGGAAGCCTCGGCCCCGGCAGGATTCTCGTCCACCACCTTGCGCATCATGTCGCCCAGATGAATGAACTGTTTCAAGAACGGCGCGGTGGCCTTTAAGCGCGAATCTTCCTGAAATCCCTGTAAATCGGCCTCTTTCCGCATCAACTTATCTTCCACCTTGTCAAGGACGTGCACCAAATCACGATTCTCCTGGTCAATCTTGGCCGACAATTTCTCCAACACTAAATTCATCCCCTCGCGTATTTCTTTTTTCAAGTCCTCCATGCCCTGGACCGGAATCGTATTGTCCCCCTTGTGCAAATCCGCCAGTTTTTGTTCTTCTTCGCGTACAGCCACAAGGATCGCGCCGCGTCTTTTGGTCATTTCATCCAGTTCGATCCGCAAAGCCGCCAGTTCTTCTTTCTTGGTTTCTGACGCGCGCACGGTTTCTGCCAGCTCTTCTTTGGCTTCCTTCAAGCGTGCCAGTTCTTCCTCCCTCACGGGCGGGCACGGCACACCGGAAGCCGACAACCATTCCGCCGTCCAACATCCTTTTTCTTGTAAATTTGCTTGCAGAGCCTTTAACAAGGCGGTCTTTTCGTCATCGGACATCTTGTTCACGTCCGTTTTACCGCCAAACGATATTCTCATAAACTCAAACCATCCAACCGACTCCCCAAGTTGGCATTCGTCACACATTCAAATCCGGCCATACGCGAAAAGCGTGGGTGCCTGTTTCTTGCTTACCCCACGACTCAGGCCTTCGCATTGCCCATTCCAAAAGGATAAGCAACGCAGTTAGCCCACGCCAGTACATATATATTACTTCCCTCTACCCACGGCAGAGTGAGATATAAACGTACCACGCAGACGCCCTCGTTGCATTATCTTCTTTTGGAATTTCAAAGTTGCGAAGTTTGAGCCGTAGAAGATAAACGCTGAAAAACGTCTTCTCTATATATAGCCGTCCCACCAACCCATCGGGCTAACTGAGACGGCACAAAGATATACATTTTTTATGTATAATTAAACCCTGAATCTGTTTTTAACACTATTTATTTTCAGGGTTCCTCCGTCCGCTTATTTCAAATCATGATTCATCATGCGGAACTCCGCCATCTGCTCGAACTTCGTACCTTTGCGGCCGTAGTTGGCATACGGATAGATGGAAATCCCGCCACGCGGAGTAAAGATACCGGTGACTTCGATGTATTTCGGATCCATCAGACGAATGAGATCCTTCATGATTTTGTTCACGCAATCTTCGTGGAAGTCGCCGTGGTTGCGGAAGCTGAACAAATATAGTTTCAGACTCTTGCTTTCCACCATGCGGCGGTCGGGAATATAACTGATACGGATTTCGGCAAAATCGGGTTGCCCCGTAATGGGACACAAACTCGTGAATTCCGGACAGTTGAAACGTACCCAATAATCATTGTCGGGATGCTTGTTTTCAAAAGCTTCCAGCACCTCAGGAGCATAATCCTGGCGATACTCCGTCTTTTTACCCAACGACTGCAATCCTTCTTTTTCTCTTTCGCTGCTCATGGTTCTATATTTTCCTCTACATGTGACTTACATTCTTTCTCTGCCAAATACTTATGCAGACCCTCATTCCGCAATTTACAAGCCGGACAATGGCCGCAACCGTCGCCCTGCACACCGTTGTAGCAGGTCAGCGTGTCGTGGCGCACCAAGTCGAGCACGCCCAGTTCGTCGGCCAAAGCCCACGTCTGGCATTTGTCGATCCACATCAACGGCGTATGCAAGACGAATTGCTCGTCCATGGCCAGGTTCAAGGTCACATTCAGACTTTTGATAAACGCGTCCCGACAATCGGGATAACCGCTGAAGTCCGTCTGCGACACCCCGGTCACAATATGGTTGATGCCCCGTTCACGGGCATACACGGCAGCAATGCTGATGAAGAACAAGTTACGCCCGGGAACGAACGTATTCGGACAATGCCCCTCGGGCTTCTCCTCATCCATCTGCATGGTGGCGTCGGTCAACGAGTTCCTCCCCAACGAACCGACGAAAGAAACATCCATACAGTCCCAGTCCACATCGGCCCGTGAAGCTATGGCCTTGGCCAACTCTACCTCCTTCACATGCTTCTGCCCGTACACAAAACTCAAGGCCACGACTTTCTTGAAATGCTTTTTGGCCCAAAACAAACAGGTGGTGGAATCCTGACCGCCACTGAACACCACCAAGGCGGTTTCCTTATTCATGGTCATAATTGAGACACCTTTAATATATTATAAGAAATATTTTTGTCATACACGTCTACACCTTCCACACGTTTCACCCAGCGAACCACACGAATCGTGACGGGAAGTATGACGACCTCATAAAGCGTCTTCAGCAAAATCTGCCAGAACATCATGAGCAACAGATTATCCCAAGGCACAAGGCCGCCCAAAGCTATCGGAAAGAAGATCAGGGAATCGGCTGTTTCTCCTGCCACAGAAGACAGGACGGCGCGCAACGAAAAGCGACGCCCGCCAGAAGCCACCTTCATCACGCTCATCACATAGGCATTGAGGAAAGAGCCGGAAAGGAAAGCCAAGAACGAAGCTGCCGCCACACGGGGAGCCAGACCGAACAGATTGTGAAAGCCTTCCTCGTTGTTCCAATACGGCGCACCGGGAATAAGGTCGGCCACATAACCGAAGAAGACAAACAGGAAGTTCATCAGGAAACCCGTCCATATCAAGAATTTGGCTTTGTTGAACCCCCAAACCTCGACGATACAGTCGTTCACGATATAAGAAATGGGAAAGACCAAAATCCCGGCCGTAATATTAAACGGACCGAACATGATTTGCTTCGTGGCCAAAAGATTGGCCGAAATGAGACACACACAAAACAGTATCCCCATCAACATGAAGGATACACTGACTGTTTTTTCTTTCATATAATCTTGTTTTTTAAGAGGTTACCAAGCACTCATCGCGCATTCCTTCCGGAAACGCGGGGACAAAGATACGATAAAGACGGGAGACAGCAAAAAGATTGCATAAAAAAAGTTTTTCCCTGCACGGGAGCGAAAAGATTTCGTACCTTTACATTCAAATATCAATGATAAAATTATGAAAATGAAAAAACAAATCATGTGCCTGTCACTGGCAGCATGTTGCGGTGTGGCTTTCGCACAAACGGATTACAAGGTGACATTCACCACAGACCGGACCGACATCACTACAATCTATCTTTGCTCGGAAGAGGACGGCACCGTATTGGACAGTGCTTCGTGCCACAACGGCAAAGCCGTGATGGACGGACAGACCAGATTGCCCCAAATAGCCGTCGTTGCCCAAGACAAAAAGTCCAAAAGCCCAATCTCTTCGTTTATACTGGACAGCACGCCTACTACAATAAACCAGACGAAAATGGGAATTGAAGTGAAAGGTTCGCCTCTCAACCAAAAATATGCAGAGGTAAAAAAGAGCGTAAATGTCCACAATGAAAAAATGAGGGCTCTACAGGAAGAAGCAAAAGCCATCGCACAAAAAAACAACGGCAAAATACCAGATGAACAGTTGAAACGCCTGCAAGACGAGTTCGACAAAGCCCTGCACAGTCAGACCGAAGCCATTCGGACAGCCCTTCAGGAAAATAAGGATAACCTGATTCCGGCTTCCATGATTGCATTCTACAGCGAGAATATCGGCATGGACAAGGTTGAAGAATACTTGAAAGAATATGTTTATAAAGACAATGGCATACTGAAGAACGTAAACAATTACATTCAAGCTTTGAAGCGTAAGGCTGTAGGAGCCATGTTCACGGATTTCACGATGAACGACATGCAGGGCACGCCCAGAAAACTATCCGACTACGTAGGTAAAGGAAACTATGTCTTGGTAGACTTTTGGGCCAGTTGGTGCGGTCCTTGCCGTGCGGAAATGCCAAACGTAAAGAAAGCCTACGAACAATTCCACCCGAAAGGGTTTGAAATCGTAGGCATCTCGTTCGACGCACAAAAAGACGCATGGCAAAAGGCGACTACCCAATTAGGCATCACATGGCCTCAAATGTCGGATCTGAAAGCCTGGAACTGCGAAGCCGGTGCCATTTACGGTATACGGAGCATCCCGGCCACCATACTTTTCGGTCCTGACGGTAAAATCGTGGCTACGGACCTGCGCGGGGAAGAACTCCAGAAAAAGTTGGAAGAAATTTACCCGTAACCCACGGACAGAACGGTTCTCCGTTCCCATTCACAAAAGATGGCATCTCCGGATATCCCGAAGATGCCATCTTTCGCTTTATTATCTTACTAAATTCAAAACTGCGCGCCCACTTAGAAACTGAAATCTATTCCCAGACCAAAAACCTTATTGGTACGGGTGAAAGAGTCGCTGCCCTTCAACATACCGGAAGCAACCAAAGCGTCGGCCGTAGCCTGTCCGGCCGCCGTGGCCACCGTCGCGCTGATGCCGTTGTAATCGTTCGTAGCGCGGTTGTAGTCTTTATAGAAAGTATGGAAATAAGCCACATTCACCTTGATACGTTTCGTAGCCTGTATCCCCAAGCCCACACCCAAGGAGTTGGAGCTTACGTTGAAACTCATATCTTTCATGTACTCGTCCGTCAGGCCGAAATAGGTGTTCTGCCATCCGGCACTGGCCTGCACACGGTCGGTGATGTCGTATTCCACACCGGCCAGAAATTCCCTCGAACCGCTCTTCAGCAATTTTTGCGAACCACCTTCCTGCGAAGCTTGTTTGTCGAAGTAATGATGATACCCTGCCATGATACGCAACGAAGGGAGGATTTCGTATTGCGCACCAAGGGTCAACAGTGCCGGGATGTCTTCTTTCACAGTCCGTCCGTCGCGGAACTTATCCAACATGACCAAGCGTTCAGCCGACTCACTGTTGGCCGCACGGTTGTCCAAACGGATTTTCGTCTTAAACTCATACTTGGCTCCGAAGTTGAACTTGCCTATTTTATAGTCCAAGCCGATAATGGGGGTAAAGCCCCACCCCGTCTGGTCGCAGTTGAGTGTCACGTCTTCCGTAGCTACAGCCAAAGTACCCATTTGTTTGGCAGCCGCACCGGCCTTTTGGGCCAATTCGGCATACTGTTGCGCCAAATCCTGATTTCCGGCAGCGGCAGCCTGTTCGGCAGCAGCCGTCAACTGTCCGGCCTGCTCTAAATAAGAAGCCATTTGTCCGGCAAACAAAGCCGAAGCCCCCACCATCTCTCCGCCTACAGGATTGTTCACCGAGATATTTTTCACATAACCGTAGTAGTTCGTGGTGGCATACACCAGCCGTCCGCCGACAAAAGCCGACAGATTGTCGGTGATTTTATAGGCCGCACCGATTTGGAAACCGTAATAATACTGGCGGCCACGCATATAACTGTCGAGAGAATAGCTGTTGATGCCCATCTCGCTCCCCAACAACGGCAGCAACGCTGCCTGGCTCTCGAACGAGCCTAAACCGTCTTCAAATGCGCACTTTCCGCCCCCGCCGCCAATGGCGAAGTTGAAAGAATACGACCAACGGCCACGATTGTAAGCCGCCTGTAAAGAAGGAACAACCGGAGCTTTGGCATCTCCTTTAAACAGTTTGGAAGATTCTCCACGATTGCCTGCACCGTATGCGAAGGGACCAAACACAGAGGTAATCTCACGCGTCTGGTAAGCACTCTGGAAATTCAGGGACAAATGCAATCCGTCCGGCAAAAAAGCCACACCCGCCGGGTTACTGTACACTCCGTCGATACCGATGGCACCATCTCTCGCGGGATTACGCAGGAATGCCACATTTTGATTTGTGTTCGTAAGCAACCCTCCGGCAAAAGTTAAACTTGAAACCATCAAGCCAAAGGAAGCTACAAGAGTTTTTTTCTTCATTTCTATGAATTTTGCTAAAAATCAGGTGCAAAATTAACAATTAAAACTTATATTCACAAAGAATTCCTCATTTTATTCTATTTTCAATCGTTACACATACAACAAAACACTTCGTTCCAAAGTACACGTCTCACGACATCTCCTCTCCATTACACATCCGTGCAAAAATCCTCCTTTGCTTTTCTGAAAAACATACACTTATACACCTGAAATCAATCTCAGGAGAATGAAAAATCAATCGACTGAGAACGAAAAACGAATCTCAGCCAAACGATTTTTCATTCTCCTGAGATTGATTTTCCATTCTACCGAGATACCTCCAGCACTCTCTTGAAATTCACACCAATAGCCTGTATATCAACGAAATAAAACTCATTCAAGCTAACTTTTTTTCTACCCTTTTCGCTCTACCCTTCCCCATTCCGTTTTTTATACTTATATTTGCTGTCGCCTTTCGCCTTGCTTGTTTTGATAAGAATTAAACCTACTTAAAAATGACGGATATGAAAAAAACGCTTTTTTTGTGGCTGGCATTGGGAGCCACCACAACCGCTTTCGCCCAATCCCCCGATGGCATCACCGGAGCCTCGGCCGTACAAACGGGACAGACGAAAAACAAAGGAGAATCTATCATCTATAAGGGGAACACCCTACATACGACTGGAAAAATGGTAAAAACAGGACGCAAGGCACCGGACTTCCACCTGACACAGTCTGACCTGCAAGACGTAAAACTCTCTGACTTCAAAGGTAAGAAAGTCATTCTGAACGTATTCCCCAGTTTAGACACCCCCACTTGCGCCGTTTCCGTACGTGAATTCAACGAAAAGGCCTCGGGACTGGAAAATACGGTCGTGCTCTGCATATCCATGGATTTGCCCTTCGCACAATCACGATTCTGTACCACCGAAGGGCTTACCCGCGTCATACCGCTTTCGGCCTTCCGAAGCCAGGATTTTACCCAAAACTACGGTTTACAGATTGCAGACGGCCCCATGAAAGGCTTGTTGGCTCGCGCCGTGATCGTGGTGGACGAAAAAGGAATCGTGCGGCACACCCAACTGGTCAAAGAGATTTCACAGGAACCGGACTATGAAGCGGCATTGGAAAGCGCCGCAACGGCAACTACGGAGTGAGGACGCAGACGCATACCCGCCTTCTGCCGCAAACTCCGAAAGGAAAAGGCTTATGAAGCAGATTTTATCCGCTGTCATCCCTCTCTCGACGGAAGTTTTTTCGTATCTTTGCCGCTTTAAGAATAATCACAAAAAAACAAACGATATATGTTCGACAATTTGAGTGAAAGACTGGAACGGTCTTTCAAAATCCTGAAAGGTGAAGGCAAAATCACCGAAATCAACGTGGCTGAAACCTTGAAAGACGTGCGCCGCGCATTGCTCGATGCCGACGTGAACTACAAGGTGGCCAAGACTTTTACCGACACGGTAAAGCAAAAGGCATTGGGGCAGAACGTGCTGACAGCCGTGAAACCCAGCCAGTTGATGGTGAAAATCGTACACGACGAACTGGCAACCCTGATGGGAGGCGAAACGGCCGAGCTGAACCTGCAAGGCCATCCGTCCGTCATCCTGATGGCGGGATTGAACGGTGCAGGTAAAACGACCTTGTCCGGAAAACTGGCCCTGATGCTGAAAACAAAGAAACGTAAGAATCCTCTGCTGGCGGCTTGCGACATCTATCGTCCGGCGGCCATCGAACAGTTGAAAGTGCTGGGCGAACAAATCGGTATCCCCGTATATAGCGAACCGGACAACAAGGATGCCGTGCAGATTGCACAGAACGCCGTGAAAGAAGCCAAGGCCAAAGGCTACGATGTGGTCATCATTGATACGGCCGGACGTCTGGCGGTGGACGAACAGATGATGCAAGAAATCGCCGCTATCAAGCACGGTATCAACCCCGACGAGACACTCTTCGTGGTAGATGCCATGACCGGACAGGATGCCGTGAACACGGCCAAGGAATTCAACGACCGTCTGGACTTCGACGGCGTGGTGCTCACCAAATTGGACGGCGACACACGGGGCGGTGCGGCCTTGTCTATCCGTACGGTGGTGAACAAGCCCATCAAATTCGTCGGCACGGGAGAGAAAATGGAAGCCATCGACCAGTTCCATCCTTCGCGTATGGCCGACCGTATCTTGGGTATGGGAGACATCGTGTCGCTCGTGGAAAAGGCCCAGGAACAATACGACGAGGAAGAAGCACGCCGCCTGCAAAAGAAAATCGCCAAGAACCAGTTCGACTTCAACGATTTCATGTCGCAAATCCAGCAAATCAAGAAGATGGGTAACCTGAAAGACTTGGCCAGCATGATTCCCGGCGTGGGCAAGGCGCTCAAAGACGTGGAAATCGACGACAATGCCTTCAAAGGTATCGAAGCCATCATCCAGAGCATGACTCCGCGTGAACGTACCAATCCGGAAATCCTGAACACCAGCCGCCGCCAACGCATCGCAAAAGGTTCGGGCACCAACATACAGGAAGTGAACCGCCTCATCAAACAGTTCGACCAGACGCGCAAAATGATGAAAATGGTGACGGGCAGCAAAATGGGCAAGATGATGGCCAACATGCCCAAGATTCCGGGTATGCCGGGCATGCCGAAACTGAAATAAGAACCACCCGCACAATCATGAGTGAAAGAATGAACAAATATTGCGCCGCATTTCTCTTGCTGCTTTCCGGCGGGGGGAATGCGGCGCAAGCGCAAACCGCCTACAGCGTCTCCGGACGTATCGAGGACCCGTCCATGGAAGGACGGAAGATATATCTGAGCATATATGACCATGACAGCAGGGACATAGACTCCGCCACCGTACACAACCAAAGTTTCCGCATGGAAGGAGTGGCCGACGCGCCATACTTCGTCCGTTTGGAACCATCCGACAGGAAAAGCTATGCCAATTTCGTCCTCGAAGACTCCGTGGTCATCGACTATCAGGCGCACAAACCTTCCAGTGGCGGCAAGCTCACGCAAAAGTACCTTTCGTTTTTACAAGAAATGGATTCGCTTAATTCCTCCACGGACCTGTGGAGAAAAAACTATGAGGCGCAACATCCCGATGCGACCGAAGCACAGCACACCCAAGACTTTTACAAGAGGTTTTACAACTTCTACGAAAAATGGATTAGGCAGGAAAGCACCAACGGAGTGGGCGAATGCGTTTGGCGGGATGCCTACATCCATTTTTACCATACAGGACAAATGGAACTCTTACGGATGCTCCGCGCGTCGCTCAGCCCTTACCTTGCTTCCCTGAAATTCACCCGAACTGCCGTGGACGAGAAACTTGCCAAATGGGAAAGCACGTCACCCGGAAAACCGTTCATCGACATCGAAGGCATTACGGCGGACGGCAATCCGACACGCCTTTCCCAACATATAGGAAAAGGCCGTTTCGTTTTGGTCGATTTCTGGGCCAGTTGGTGCGGGCCATGCCGGAAAGAATCAAAAGAGTTCCTAAAACCGTTATGGGAAAAATACAAGGACGGGAACACGCTGACCATCGTGGGGATAGCCGTCAGGGACGAACTGGAAAAGACGAAAAAAGCCTTGGTGGAGGAAAATTACTCGTGGCCGCAAATCCTTGATGCGGGTACAAGCCCATTGGACCAATACGCCATCACGGGAATCCCCCACATCATGCTGCTCGCACCGGACGGAACCATTCTGGCCCGCAACCTGAGAGGCATGCAAATTGAAAAAACAATCCAAGAACATATCAACAAGAACACGCAATAAAAGGAGGTTAAAAATGACATTGATTGACGGAAAGGCCACCGCCGCACAAATCAAGGCGGAAATTGCCGAAGAGGTAAAACAAATCGTAGAAAGCGGAGGGAAACGCCCGCATTTGGCTGCCATCCTCGTGGGACATGACGGAGGAAGCGAGACTTACGTGCGCAACAAGGTATTGGCTTGCGAAGCCTGCGGTTTTAAATCGACCCTGCTCCGCTTCGAGGATACCATCAGCGAAGAGGAACTTCTGGCCGAAGTGGACAAGCTCAACAAAGACGAGGACGTGGACGGATTCATCGTGCAACTGCCCCTCCCCCGCCATATCTCCGAACAGAAAGTCATCGAGGCTATCGACTTCCGCAAGGATGTGGACGGTTTCCATCCCATCAACGTGGGAAGAATGGCTATCGGGCTTCCTTGTTACATCTCAGCCACCCCGAAAGGCATCCTGGAACTGCTCCGGCGTTACCATGTCGAGACGAGTGGCAAGAAATGCGTCATCCTGGGCCGCAGCAACATCGTAGGCAAACCTATGGCACAGCTTATGATGCAAAAGCAGTATGGCGACGCTACGGTGACCGTATGCCACAGCCGGAGCCGCGACTTGAAGAAAGAATGCCGTGAGGCGGACATTATCATAGCTGCTATCGGCCAGCCCGATTTCGTCACGGCCGACATGGTGAAAGAGGGAGCTACGGTCATCGACGTAGGCACGACACGCGTCCCCGATGCCACGAAGAAAAACGGATTCCGCCTCAATGGCGATGTGAAATTCGACGAGGTAGCTCCCAAATGTGCTTACATCACCCCCGTACCAGGCGGGGTCGGCCCGATGACCATCTGCATGCTGATGAAAAATACACTGTCGGCGGGCAAAAAGGAATTCTATCGTTAACAGGGTATTGAACAGACATAAGGTGTACCGCCTGCTTGACGGTACACCTTATTATATATAAGCCTTCGCGGACTTCAAGGCTGTGGCTTAAAAAAAGTTTTAGTAAAAATCCGGCGAAACATTTGCAGTTTCAAATAAAATGCGTACCTTTGCATCGCTTTAGGAAAGAAACATGATACTTTCCATACAAGCACACCAAAATGGTGACTATAGTTCAGTCGGTTAGAGCGTCAGATTGTGGTTCTGAATGTCGTGGGTTCGAATCCCACTAGTCACCCAAAGAAAAAGGATTTCCCGTCGGGAAATCCTTTTTTAATGCCTTTATATCGTACTCCCCGATACAAAAGAACAGACAGATGCTCCCTTGCGAAAACATCCGTCTGTTACGAATCCGAGAAATCAGATGAGGACTGCCTCAAAAAATATATTGGACACGTAATTGCCCCAAGAATAGGTTTTTCTTGTAAAATTCATTGCAATGTTCTCCTACAAGGACATAACTTCCGTTCAGCTTTACGGCCAAATATTCATTCAAATAGAAATTGGCTCCCAACGAAACGTCGCTTTCCCGTCCGCCCATGATACCGGCTCTGCCATCGTTCAAGTTCGTATAATTGAAACGTGCCGTGAGTTCTATCGCCTGTTTACTGCCCGGCCTGCCGGGAATACCGTACAGGTCGTCATACGCAAAACCTCTTCCCCGAACCAGAAAGCCTGCCTGCACATATCCTCCCTGCGGACGGTAAGCCTCCCCTTCCGTACGATTGAGACGGTTCAGAAAGTATTCTCCCTGTACCATGAAACGCGGAGCGGTATAAAGTATCTCAAAAACGCCTTTGAGTTCTGTCCCTAAACGGTCCACGGTGGCTTCCATCAATGGACACGGGAACATGGATGTCACGCCATCATTCGATACTGTTTTTGTCGGCGGTTCCACTGTATTCACCGGTTTGGTACGGAAAGAAAAAGCACCGCCCACATGCAACAGATTCCCTTTCCACCGCTTGCGCCAAACGCCCCGCGAAGTGGAAACCAAAGCGTTAACCTGCCCGTCACCGATTTTATTGATGTCATTATGCGTATACAATCCCGTAGCCCAATATCCAAATGGCAGACTGGAATGATAGGTCAACCCGAGCTTGCGTCCGTCCGTAAAAGCCAATACGGATCCGGCCGACTGATGAAAGCGCATGTCCGTCGTACTGATGAGCATATCCATGGAATAAGGTTCATAAGCATTTCCTAACGAAAGGACACCATGTTTAAAGTGATAGTTCAACAACAAATCCTTGATGGCTACTTTGTTCCCTCCCAAACCAATGTCGGCTTTCATTTCACATTGTCTATAAGTAGCTTTGAAGCCCACACGGAAATCTTCCAAGCGATAATACCCCTGCACACTTTCCTTGCCATAACCGGACACAGCGGCATCCAGCAATGCCCTTGAACGAAACTTCACGGTAAGAGGTTCGTCCGCCTGTGCCGTCATAAAGCAACTTCCCATGCCCAACCACACGCATGCCATCCATTTTCTCATACGCACTGGTTCAAAATGTTCATGAATTGCGGAAGTGCCTCCTCCACAGGTATTGCCCAACCATAATCCGCCACATTGAAGATCGGAGCCGTACGGTCCGGGTTGACGGCTATCACGCAACGCGCTCCGGTGATGGCCGCCGTATGCTGTATCTGTCCGCTGATACCGATGGCGATATACAAATCCGGAGCTATCGTATGCCCGGTCTGCCCCACTTGCACGGAAGCGTCCACCAATCCGGCTTCTACTGCCGCACGAGACCCGGCTACCGCCGCACCGATACGGTCGGCCCACTTCCGGATTTCATCGGCACATCTCCGCGTTTTCACGCCTCGTCCGATACCTATTATAATAGAACTGTCGTTCAGCGAAGTTCCGCTCACTTCTTCCGCCACAGCCTCCAACACGCGAACACGGCTGTCGGCTCTTCCGGCCTCATAAGCATGATAGACGATTTCCCTCCTCCTCGAAGTATCCCTCTGCCGGGCTTTCATCACCCCGGGACGTACGGAAGCCATTTGCGGCCTAAAAACGGGGTTGACAATCGTAGCCATCAGATTTCCTCCGAAAGCCGGGCGTATTTGGCGCAACAGTCCGCTGTCCGTATCCATTTCCAACTCCGTACAATCTGCCGTCAATCCGGTATGCAGTACAGCAGCCAATCGTGCGGACAAACCACGACCGCATGGCGTAGCCCCGATAAGCAAGACCGAAGGATGCTGTTTGCGCACCAAGCCGGCCAACACCTCCGTATAGTTTTCCTCCACAAAATCCGATAGAAACGGAGACTCCACCACGTGCACGCGGTCTGCACCGGCGGCTATCAACTCATCCGCCCATGCAGACACTTCACCGCCTATCAGTACAGCCTCGACCGGTTGGGGACGGCAAGCCGCAAGTGCCACAGCCTTTCCCAAAAGTTCCCGGCTTACCGGTGCCAAAGCGCCGTCCATGACTTCCGCCCACACCCAAATGCCATTGGAATCATCCACAGGCTGTTCCTGCCTTTCGTCTTGACGCTGCATCACCCAAGCTCCAACCGGACAAGCCTGCACACAACCGCCGCACAAACGGCAATTCTCTTCATCCACCTCCGGAAAGTCGCCCATACGGATAGCCCCATAGGTACAACTTTCGGCACATATTCCGCAGGATACACATTGCCCGGCCTGCAATTGAAGTATAAAATCCTTATCTTTATTCATTTTCATCTTACTTTTTAAAAATTAATCCCGCGTCTCATGCTTTCACGGACGACTGCAAAAAACTTTTCCCCGTCGGGAAGCCATTCCACGTCTTTCTTCCGTCGAGGCACCATGGTAGACACTACTTGAGTAGGAGATGCCTGCAATCCGACTTGCGAAGGTTCCAGTCCCAAGTCGCATTCATCCCAATGAAGGATGGTCTGCCGCTGAGCCCACCGCCAACCGGTCAGTGTGGGACAATCCAGTTCCCCCGTCTCCCGGCCAACCGTCACGACACAAGGTAAATCCACCTCCATACGTTGGAGTAAACGACCGGCCTTCTTCCTCACACACATACAAGTATCCGATATGTCCGAAACCTCCATCAAATGCGTCACTTGGGGAATGTCCAACTGTCCGGCTACTTCAGGCCCCACTTGTGCCGTATCGCCATCCACCGCCATTTTCCCGAAAAGCAACAAGTCGTATTCACCCAACTTGCGCACGGCTGCCGCCAGTACCAGGCTCGTACACCACGTATCGCTTCCGGCAAATGCCTTGGAGGACAACAAAACCGCCTTATCCGCCCCTCTTTGCAAAGCCTCCCGGAGCACTTCTTCCGCCGAAGCGGGTCCCATGCTTACTGCCACTATCTCAGCCTCTGTCTGCCTTTTCAATTTTACTGCCAACTGCAAGGCATACAAGTCATCAGGATTTGTCCGGGTCATGGCCGACGAACGCTTCAGCGTCCGGGTTACAGGGTCCATCTCTACCTTTGTAGACAAAGGCACTTGCTTTAAGAATACAATATACCGCTTCATATCTTTCGTTTTTTATCTTCCATATATCCGAATCCTATCCACCTTTTTTATTGGAACGGGCATCCGCACACCTTTTTTGAAACTCAACCGAAAACGGGTCCACTGTCCCGAAACGGTCCGGTGCAAACCCGGCCGGATCCACAAACGGCTCTTCCTGCAAAATCAATTCTGCGGCCAAGCGTCCCATGCCTCCACCGGCAGCCACGCCTCCTCCACAGCATCCGGCTACGGCATACAACCCTTCGTATGGACGCACCTGCCCGATAATGAATTTGGCATCCGGCACGTAACATGAGGGCCCGGCCACATAATGCGCGATACCCAGAGTTTCTATGTCCGGAAGATAACGCTGTAGCAACGGGGCACACTCGTCGAGCACTTTCCATTCGGCTGCCTTATTGAAATCAAAATCCTCCAACTTATCCGTCAATGTGTCGGGATTGAAGGCTTGGCATTCACTTTCGCGCAAGCCGATAATCAACGCCCCCACATCCGAACGGGTGAAAGCACGGGCATCGGGAATCACCGTAAAAGGATGGTTTGCCGGAAAACGCCCGGAGTTTGTTCCCGTAATCCAAAAATGACTCCGCACCGGAGTAAAAGGAAGCCCTACCCCTAAAGGACGCATCAACAGGTTGGCCCACGAGCCTGCGGCATTCACGACAACCGGCGCCAATACTTTTTCCCCGTCCGCCAACTCCACTCCTGTCGTCTTGTCTCCAACAGCCACAATGGCTTTTACTTTCGTATTCGGACGCAATTCCGCCCCGAGACTTCGTGCAGCACGTGCATAACCGGAACATAACAAAGCACAATCTATAAACGCATCCGTAGGCATGTAAAGCGCCTCTTCTACCGCCGAGACCTCCATCCAAGGAAGAAGTTCTTTCAAACGCCTCCGGTCGATACGTTCATTCGGTATTCCGAAACGTACGGACGCTTCTTCCAATGCTTCGAGTTCTTTCAGCGATGCGTCGGACGAAGAGATGGTCACACTGCCGCACTGCTGCAGTTCGAGCGACTCCCCCAAAAGGTGCTCTATTTCATCAATGCAATCATACGTTTCCTGCACCATTTCCATCAAAGCCGGTTTGGTACGCGCCCGTGTCAACAGGCAGGCTGCACGGGACGAAGCCTGCGACGCTATCTCGTTGGCATCCAACAACAACACCTTCCCCGCCTTACGTTTGGCCAACTGGTAAGCCGTGGCGCATCCCAACAAACCGCCACCGATAATTATCACATCATAATCCTGTTTCATCGTCAAATCGCATTATATTGAGGATTCATATACAAAGTCGTACGCTCCGTCTGTTCTTTTCTACGCCCTTGAGCGGAATACCGTTTATAAATCAATACGGCAGCCACTGTGAACAAGACCGCACAAACCACGCCGACCGCGCATGCCATGTGGTTGTAAAGCGCAAACCACTCCATGTCGAAGTTCAAAAACTCCTTGGTGGAAAGTAGAGTCACCGTACCCATGTAGCCGATGAAGTCGATAATGGCGATGAAGAAACCCACGTTTCCCCTGATGCGGAAACAAGCGATGAAGCGATCGAAGAAAATCGTCTGAAAAGTCAGATAGGCAATATAAAGGCACAGGCTCTGCACAAACAACCACACTACCGGCTGCCAATCCAATGCCTCATAATTCAGTGACACGTATGTCATGACCAAACAACCGGCAATGACCAGTCCCATCAAGCACATCAAAGCCCGAATATTGCTGCGGAAGAAGATGAAAGCGGCAAATATCCCGAGGATGACCAACGTAACAATCGTATCCACCTGGGCGAAAAGCCAAGAAGACTGATTACTCATATCCAGGATATTGACCAGAAAATCTTCCTTGATGTCGCGCAGCACCAGCAACATGAAGTTGCCCACGAACAACAAGGTAAGAATCGGAGCGTAACTTCGGAACAAGAGCTTACGTCCGTTTCCGTCCAATGTCACACGTTCGTTACGCAGCGCAATATCCTCTTCCGTAGGCTGTGGCAGACGCTTCAACATATACCCCATAAAAACGAGAAGAGGCAAAGCAAAAGCCCCAATCACGGCAGGCATCCAAAACTGTCCCACGTGCATCTCGTTCATGGCAAACAAGCCGAAACTCTTGGCCACACCGGAACTGAACACCATGCTTACCCCCAACAGACTGGCCAACATATCCGTCACCTTGCGTCCCTCGATAAAGCTGAATATCACGCCCCACATACAACCGAGCGACAAGCCGTTCAAAAACATGGCCGCCACATTGAACGGAGGAGCCAACAGGCCGAAGCCTACCAAAGCAGCCTCGGCTGCTACCGCCGAACAGACGAAAAACTTGAAACGACGCTCCTTCTTCAACTCCGAAATCAACTTGATGCCAAAGAACTTGGCTATCACATAACCTAAAATCTGAATCGTCGTCACCGCGACCTTGTAATCCGTGCCGAAAAAATCAAACCCCTCGAACGAAGCCGCCGTATAAGGTTTGCGCAAGGCATACACCAAAGAGTAGGAAAGCAAGGCCGCACCGCCCGCCCACAGGATGAGCAACGCATCCGAAAATCTTTTGTTCTTTACGATTTGTTCCATAACCATAGTTTTGTTTTCGGCTGCAAAACTATCCCAAACTGCCATCTGAAAAAATTAATTCATTATATATCATACGTCCGTCCAAACCCGTATTTATAATGTAACATTCATCTCACGGTAATGAAGCACGAAAGCAACAGGTTTGTAACATGGAAAACGTACCTTTGCCCAAAAGAACATACGTATGGACAAATTGGTATCACTCTACGAACGGATGAAGAAACTACGCGAAGCCGGTGTACGGATGAAGGACATCTCCGAAGAGACGGGCATAGCATCCAGCGTACTCTCCTCGCTCTATTCTTCCGTGCTCCCCACCTACATCAATCTGCTCTCCGGAGGATGCGGTACGGAAAGTGCGTTAGACCAAGGGCTACAACAAGTCAACAACGTGTCGAAACGCAAACTGCAAGGTTGCCTCGATGAATTGTACGACAAAGTGAGCCACATCGAGCCACGTTTCGTTTCCAACAAAAACGGCGGACGACCTTTTCTGGACGACATCGAGAAAGAAGCCATCAAATATCTGCCCAATGCCGGCATCTATACCGGACTTTACCAGTCTTACAGTTCTTCGTCCTACTCCGACGGACTGAAAGTGGAGCCTTATATGATATCCTCTATCGTAGACGGCGACACCATGCCCAAAGTCTATTGCCAGAACCTGTCGGGCGACTATTATATCGGCGTGGGGCTGTTCTCGCCGTTTCAAATCGGTTATCTGATGTTCAACGAACAAAAACGCCTGCAACTTGCCCTGAAGGTGGTCTACCTGCAACTGCCCATCATCGAGTATCCCCAAATCATGAAAGGAATCTATCTGACACACGACTATAACCGCAATCCGATCGCCCGGCGCATTCTCTTTGTCCGGCAAGGCGACGAAATCCCACTGGAAGAGTTTGCCGACTTGCGTACAGAGGTGATACCCAAAGCACGACTGACCGGGGAACTGTTGGAATACTACAATTACACTTGCTGCAACGAGGATATCATACGGAGCATGATGCTGATATCACCGGACAAGGATACCAAAGAACTCCAACGCGAAAAGCAGCTCCTGAAAATCCTCAGTACACAAGAGACTCCCTGAAGAAAGGTCACCCGCCATGCGAAAGGCCGCAGAAGGACATATCCTTCTGCGGCCTTTCGCATAAAACCTTACTTTCATTCTTCCGTCAGACGAATCGCAAAGCCGCCTCCGCGAGCCATATCCAACGTCAGTTTCGTATTCCGGTCCACATTCATCGTCTCGCAGGCATACGTTGTCGGATGGTCGCCCGACTCCGGTTTATCCTTGAAAACCACAGCGCGGTAGGTCTTCCCGCATTTCAGGAAACCGAAGTCCACCGTTACGCTGCGCGGTGTCCAGTTCGTCATGCCGCCCACGTACCAATCCTTACCGGTTTGCTTGGCCATCACGATGTACTCGCCCAAACGGGCATCGAGCGGAAGGGTCTTGTCCCACACCGAAGGAACTTTCGACAGATAATCCAAGATGTCGGGATATTTGTTATATTCCGAAGGCGCGTCGCACAGATAACCGATCCAATGGTCGAATATGACGTACATGGACAAGACATGCGAACGCGTCCCCATATTCATCGGAGGGATGCTGTCCCGGTCACGCGGTTGGAACTCTTCGGGCGTCACGTTGCGCATGCCGCCCGGCGTGTAATCTTCCGGTCCGGCCAATGAACGGATGAAGGGGAAACGTGTATGGTATTCGGGCGTGATGGTCTTTTCCCAGAAATTGCATTCAGCCCCTCTCACGGCCTCATAATTCATCACGTTGGGGTAAGTACGGTTCAAGCCCACCGGTACGGGACAACCGTGGAAGATGGCCACCATCCGGTACTGCGCCAACCGTTCGGCAAATTCGCGCCCCCAGCGCATGGCAATCTGGTCGTTGCGTTCGAAGAAATCAATCTTGGCACCCGCCACCCCGCACTCGTGCATCTGCTTGATCCAATCGTTCGGATTCTCCAGCGGACAACTGGCCCAAGTCCAAACCAATATCTTCACGTTCTTCCCCCGGGCATAGTCGCACAATTCCTTAATGTACTCCATTTTCCATCCGGCATCGAGTGTCATGTACTCTATACCGTTCTCCGAAGCCCAGTCTACATAGTATTTATAAAGTTGCAACGAAAGATGTTTGTTCCCCACCGGGAAGTCCACGCCTTCCACCACGGCTTTGTGCCACCATTCCCAAGCACTCTTTCCGGGTTGTATCCACGAGGTATCCTCAATCTTGCAAGGTTCGGCCAACATGTAGACCAGCTCATTGTTCAACAACGTCCTGTCGTCGTCGGACACGATCATGACGCGCCACGGGAACGTGCGGTCGCCTCCCGTCCTTGCAATGTAATCCTCACGTGAAATCACCAGATGGTTGGAATACCAACGGTAAGGGTTCGACGGGTCTCCGTCCATCACTTCTTTAGGGTAGGCCGCCCACTTTCCGCGCATGGCATTCTGCCCGGCGGCTTCCATATACAAGCCGGGATAATCGTAAGTGTCCGATTCCGTCACCACCACCTTGTAGGGCTTGCCGGGAAACTCGAAGAGCACCGGAGAAACGGAAAAACGGCCGGCCGGAATCTCACCCGGCGAACGATACACCTTGTAAAGCCGCTCGAAATTACGGTAGCCCTGATGAATCTGGTGCACCTTGCCCGACTGTTCACGCTCGGGTGCGGTATTGCTGTCGCACTCCGGGAAATACACCGTAGGGGTAAAAGCGAAATTGAACACGGCATCTTCGCTGTTGATAATGATTTCCTTGTCCCAGTGCGTCACGAAACGGTAAGCCCACCCTTCGTTGTAGGCTCTCACGACCAGGTCGTAGTCCGTGCCGTAAGACAGCACGATTTCATTGTACGCCTCTTTCAGGGTCTTGTTTTTCCCCGCCACGACGTCTATCTTGCGGTTCACACGGTCTTTCTTCACAGAGGTCACGGGGTCGCCTCCCACGTGACGCCCGTCGGACAGGTTCATCCCTATCACCGAAGGTTCCACCAACTTCACCTTATCGTACCACACTTCAAATTCCGTACGCCCTTCCACACGGAGCTTCACCTCCAGTTTCTTGTCGGGCGAAGACAATTTGTACTCTTCCGCTTTCAGGGCAAACGTCCAGCAAAAGAATACCGCCAAAGATAACATGATTTTTTGAGCCATATCGCCATATAGATTTAAGAATGATTATTCGTCTGCAAAGTAAGTCCGTTTCACTAAAAGCCGAAATGGAGAGAATCACTTATCACATGGACAATTTTGCGATTCTCTCCATTCTTATATGACTTGCCGTACGGCCGTTCATTCCACACCCCACTGCTTGTTCGGCGTGCGCCCCAACACGAAGTGCAACTCACCGCCACGGACGATATCCTCGTGGTCGATGTAGCAACGGTTGTAAGGCTTGCCGTTCAGCGTGGCCGACTGGATGTAACAGGCGTCGGGCGCATTCCCCTCCGTAGTGACTACAAACTTACGGCCTTTGGCATAACGGCGGTCGAGCGCGATTTCCACGCGGTCGAACACCGGAGCTGTCAACTCATAACGCGTCTCGCCCGGACAAAGCGGATGGAACCCCATGGAAGCCAGGATATACCAGGCCGACATCTGCCCCACATCCTCATTGCCGCACAGTCCGGCCAGACTGTTCTTGTAAGCGTCGGCACAAATCACACGCGTCCAGTACTGCGTGAGCCACGGTGCCCCCAAGCGGTTGAAGAGGAAAGGCACGTGGTGCACGGGTTCATTGGCATGATTATAATAGGGATTCCAATAGAATTCGCGCGGCGTGTTTTCAAAAAAGGATTCCAAATCGGCCAACACTTTGTCGCGACCGCCCATGATTTCCACCATGCCGGGCACGTCGTGCGGCACGAACCAACCCTGTTGGTAGGGATTGCACTCCATGCAACCGTACCACTCCTGCAAGCGTCCTTTTTCCGGCCAGTCCGCCCACGAGCCGTCGGCATTGCGCACGCGGAACCATCCCTTTTCCTTATCGAAGATTTTACGGTATGCCTGTCCGCGCCGGTGATAGATGCCGGCATCCTCCGTCTTGCCCAAAGCCTCGGCCCATTCACCCACACACCAATCGAAGTATCCGTATTCCAACGTTTCCGATATGCCGCTGCCGCCGAGCGAATATCCCAGTTCCGGATGATGTCCGATGCGGTCGGCGGTCTGACAGGCAAAGCGGTAAGCTTTCTCCACGTCGTATCCGCGTATGCCTTTCATATAGGCATCGACGATAACGGCTATGGCCGGATTACCCAACATGCAGCCGCTGTAAGCGTTCAGGAACTCCCAACGTTCGTACACGCCCGTACCGTTTTCCTCGGCCAGAGTGACAAACGAGTTGATCATGTCGTTCACCACTTCCGGATTGATAAGGTTTTGCAGGGGGAACTGGCTGCGGAACACATCCCAACCGCTGAACACCGTACGCTTCTTGAATGCGTCGGTCTTGTGCACCTTCCGGTCTCCTCCCACGTATTCACCCGTCACATCGCGATAGTCACGCGGGTCTATCATCGTGTGGTACAGCGAAGTATAAAAAATCGTGCGCTCATCTTCCGTCCCCCCGGAGATTTTGATTTTCGACAAGGCCTCGTCCCACAGCGCAGCCGCCTTTTCACAATACCGCTCGAAGTCCTTTCCCCTCAATTCGGCTTTGAAGTTTGCCTCCGCTCCTTCCAGACTGACAAAGGAGATGGCCGTGCGCATCAGCACCTGTTCGCCTTCGCGCGTGGGGAACTCCGTATAAAATCCCAAATGGTCTCCCTCCATGCGGTCGGGACGTTCCGTCACCTTCGCCCGGCGTACAGCCTCGGCAAATTCCGGCGAGGTCACGTTTTCCAGCTTGCGCCCCATGCCCTCGGAAAACTCGGCCGACCATACGCCGTAACGTTCCAACGGCTTGCTGAAACGGGTGTAAAAGTAGACCGTATAATCGGCCTTCCCTCCCCCGTTGCCCCAACCGCCTCCGTCGGGCGTGCAACGCATCCATCCGCGGATGGCATAGTCGTCCACACGCTCCACGTACTGCCGGACAGACGTACCGCCCACACGGCGGGCCAAGTCGATTTGAATGCGCGAACATTCGTTTTCCGGGTAAGTGAAACGCATGACCCCACCGTGAGGCGTGGCCGTCAGTTCCGCCCGGATGTCATAATCGGTCAGGCGGACAGCGTAATATCCGGCACGTGCCGTCTCGCTCTCCTTATCGTAACGCGAACGGTAGCCCTCCTCCGGACGTTCCGCCTCGCCGCGATACGTATGCAAAGGTCCCGTGGTGGGCATCACTAAATAATTCCCCAAATCGCCATACCATCCGATGCCACTCATCTGGGTCAAGGCAAAGCCCTCGATGGTCGTATGTTCATAACTGTACCCCGAACCGTTGTCGCCTCCGGTAATGGTATTGGGGCTGACCTGCGTCATGCCCCACGGCGTGGCCACACCGGGAAAGGTCTTTCCCAACCCATGTTCGGCCTTGGCCATTTGTGTGTTCGTCGTAGCCCCGATAAACGGGTTCACATACTCCGACAAGCGTTTCCCGCCACGAGCCTGCACGCTCAAAGCCGCCACGGCCGCTATAGCCAGTACTCCGGCCTGTTTCAAATTCAACTTTATTTCCATGATATTTTGTATGCTATTCAAGTAGTATAACTCAGCATACAAAAGTACGAAAAGAAAACCTTGCCTCTGTCCGAAATTCTCGTCAAAAACAAACAAATTCGCTCCAAAGTCAATATTTTTTAGAGTAGAAGCCCAATAGGAGCTCCATCAATAACACACTATGATACAACGATTTATGATTTACAAAATTTTCTCCTGAGAACGATTCGCCGTTCTGCGCCAAACGATTTTCCGTTCTCAAGAGATTGATTTTCCGTTCTGCGCCAAACGATTCGACGTCCTCCCTTTGTCAAAATAAGCCACAGTGTCACCCATACCCCGAACCACCGTCTGGCCGCACAAAAACGCCCCACCGCAAAATTGTCCATATCATAAGTGATTCTATCCATTTCCGGAACCGCAAAAACCGCGTTACTTTGCACCCAGAAAATATTTCTTAAACCATTTCTACAATCATGAAGACAAAAACAAATCTTTACCTGTTTCTGATTGCGCTGATTTCCGCCATGGGCGGTTTCCTTTTCGGTTACGACTGGGTCGTGATTGGTGGCGCCAAACCTTTTTATGAACAATACTTCCAGATTGCCGACAGCCCTTCGCTTCAAGGATGGGCCATGAGCAGTGCGTTGATCGGCTGCCTCATCGGCGCGTTGAGCGCGGGCAAACTGAGTGACAAATTAGGCCGTAAACCCATATTGATACTGGCCGCCGGACTATTCATCTGTACGGCCGTGGGCACGGGTGCCGCCGACACGTTCGGACTGTTCAACGTGTTCCGCCTCATCGGCGGATTCGCCATCGGCATCGCTTCGAGCCTTTCTCCTATGTATATAGCGGAAATCGCCCCGGCCCACTTGCGCGGACGTTTCGTGTCCATCAACCAGTTGACGGTAGTACTGGGAATCCTTAGCGCACAAATCGTCAACTGGCAGATTGCCGAACCGGTGGCCGACCACGCCACAGCCGAGATGATACGCCTCTCGTGGAACGGGCAGACGGGATGGCGTTGGATGTTCTGGGCCATGGTCGTACCCGCAGCCCTTTTCTTCGTCTTCAGTTTCGTCCTGCCCGAAAGCCCGCGCTGGCTGGCCTCATCGGGGTACAAGGAGAAAGCCTTCGGCATCTTCGCGAAGATAGGCGGCGAGGCCCACGCCCGTGAAGAACTGGCTGCCATAGAAGCCGCCGCAGGAGAGAAAACCGTGGAAGGCGGATTCAAACAACTGCTCCACCCCTCGATGCGCAAAATCCTACTCATCGGCGTGGTGATGGCCGTGTTGCAACAATGGTGCGGCATCAATGTCATCTTCAACTATGCCCAGGAAATCTTCATGGCAGCCGGTTACGGTGTGTCCGACGTGCTGATGAACATCGTGGTGACGGGAGTGACCAACGTAATTTTCACAGTATTGGCCATGTGCGTGGTAGACCGCTGGGGACGCAAGGCCCTGACCCTCTTCGGCGCGTTCGGCCTGGCACTGATTTATGCCTTCATGGGCGCGGCTTACTGGTTCCATATCAGCGGAGTCATGCTGCTCGTCATCGTGGTGGCCGCCATCGCCTGCTACGCCATGACGCTGGCTACGACCATGTGGGTCATCATCTCCGAAATATTCCCCAACCGCATACGGGGCGTGGCCATGTCGGTATGCACCTTCGCCCTTTGGGCCGCCTGCTTCATCCTGACGTACACCTTCCCGGTGCTGAACAGCGGATTGGGCGCAGCCGGGACGTTCTGGCTCTATGGCATCATCTGCCTCGCCGGCGGCATCTTCGTATGGCGCCGCCTGCCTGAAACGAAAGGCAAGAGTCTGGAAGAAATCGAACACGAACTTATCCAATAACTTCATACATCATGGAAAAAATCACATCCTATTTGATTCAAAGCACGGTGAACACCTCCGAGGTGCGTGCATGGGAAGAGGACATCCTGCTCCCCACCTACGAAATCGGCAAGGAAGAAAAGAATCCGATCTTCTTGGAGAAACGTGTCTACCAAGGCAGCAGCGGCGCGGTCTATCCTTATCCCGTGGTAGAGAAAATCTCCGACGAGAAGAAAGACAAGCTTTACCATGCGCTCTTCATCGAGAACGAATATATCAAGGTGATGATACTCCCGGAATTGGGCGGACGCATCCACATGGCCTACGACAAGGTGAAGCAACGCCACTTCGTGTACTACAACCAAGTGGTGAAGCCCGCGCTCGTCGGGTTGACTGGTCCGTGGATTTCGGGCGGTATCGAGTTCAACTGGCCGCAACACCACCGCCCGTCCACCTTCCTGCCCACGGACTTCTCCATCGAGGAGCATGCCGACGGCAGCAAGACGGTATGGTGCAACGAAGTGGAACGCATGTTCCGCACCAAAGGCATGCAGGGCTTTACGCTCTATCCGGGCAAGTCGTACATCGAAATCAACGTGAAGATTTACAACCGTACGTCTTTCCCGCAGACGTTCCTGTGGTGGGCCAACCCGGCCGTGGTGGTCAACGACCACTACCACTCGGTGTTCCCGCCCGACGTGAACGCCGTGTTCGACCATGGCAAGCGTGACGTGTCGTCGTTCCCCATCGCCACGGGCACCTATTATAAACAAGACTATTCCGCCGGTGTGGACATCTCGAAATACAAGAATATCCCCGTGCCGACATCTTACATGGCTATCCAATCGAAATTCGACTTCGTGGGCGGATATGAAGAGGACGTAAAAGGCGGATTGCTCCACGTGGCCGACCACCATGTGTCGCCGGGAAAGAAGCAATGGACATGGGGCAACGGCGACTTCGGACGCGCATGGGACCGTAACCTAACGGACGAGGACGGCCCGTACATCGAACTGATGACGGGCATGTACACCGATAACCAGCCGGACTTCACGTGGTTGCAACCCTACGAGGAAAAGTCATGGAAACAATACTTCATGCCCTACGCTGAGGTGGGCTACGTGAAGAATGCTACCAAGGACGCGTTGCTGAACATGGAAATCAAGGAGGGAAAAGGCAAAGTCATCCTGTACACCACCGGAGTGAACAAGGACGTGCATGTGTTCGTCAAGGACAACGTGAACGACGGCACCCTTTTCGACAAAGTCATCTCCATCTCCCCAGCAGAACCGTTCCAAGCAGAATTTGCAGCCGAGGGCTTGAAAGACGAAGACATCTTGGTTGAAATCCGTAACCACGAGGGCCGCATTTTGGTAAACTACCAAGCCGACAAACCGGAAATCAAGCCCGTACCGGATCCGGCCAAGGCCGCCAAAGACCCGAAGGACATCGCGTCCATCGAGCAACTTTTCCTGACGGGGCTACACTTGGAGCAATACCGCCACGCGACTTACAACCCGATGGACTACTATGAGGAGGCGTTGCGCCGCGAACCGGGCGACGTGCGTTGCAACAACGCCATGGGTTTGCTCCTGATGCGCAAGGGACAATTCGCCAAAGCCGAAGGCTATTTCCGTAAAGCCGTCGAAACCCTGACGGAACGCAATCCGAACCCTTACGACGGTGAACCGTATTACAATCTGGGTTGGAGTTGTCTGATGCAGGACAAAACGGACGAGGCATACGACGCGTTCTTCAAATCGGCTTGGAATGCCGCTTGGCAGGATGCCGCCTATTACAACTTGGCCGCCATCGACTGCCGCCGGGGCAACTTCAAGAAAGCCCTTGACCTGATAGACCGCTCGCTCGTACGCAACTGGCACCACCATAAGGCACGCCAACTGAAAGTCTCCATCCTGCGCCACTTGGGACGTAAGGAAGAAGCCTTCGACCTGATAGCGGAATCGCTCAAGATAGACCGCTTCAATATGGGATGCCGCTTCGAGCAATATCTCCTCACGGGCGATGACCACGTGCTGAAGGAAATGCAGCGACTGATGCACGGTGCAGCCCACGTCTACATCGAATACGCACTCGATTTCGCACAAGCCGGACTTTACGACGAGGCCATCAACCTGTTAGGGGGGTACGCCGCCACACAAGGCGAAGTCTACCCGATGGTACATTACGCGTTGGGCTACTGCCACTCGCGTAAAGGAGACACGGGCAAGGCGCTCGAATATTACAAAAAGGCCGAACAGGACGACCATTCTTACTGCTTCCCCAACCGCATCGAAGAAGTATTGGTGTTGCAGGATGCAATGAAAGAGAACCACGAAGCCTGTGCCAAAGCGGCCTACGCCCTCGGCAACTTCTGGTATGCCGCACGGCAATACGACAATGCTATCGCATGTTGGGAGGCATCGGCCGCTATCGACCCGGCGTTCCCTACCGTATGGCGCAACCTCTCGCTGGCTTACTACAACAAACGCAACGATCCGCAGAAGGCGGTGGAAACACTGGAGAAGGCTTACCGCCTCGACGAAAGCGATGCCCGCATCCTGATGGAATTGGACCAGCTCTACAAACGGCTCGGACGTCCGCAAGCGGAACGTCTCGCATTCCTCGAAGCCCATCCGGCCGAAACGGAAAGCCGCGACGACCTGTCCATCGAGCACATCACGCTCTACAACCAATTAGGACGCTATGAAGAGGCCAAGGCACTGATTGCCGCCCGCAAATTCCATCCGTGGGAAGGCGGTGAAGGAAAAATCACGGGACAATACACCATCTGCCATGTGGAACTGGCCAAAATCGCCCTGCGCGAACACCGCTACGCCGACGCTTTGGCTTTGTTGCAGGCCACAGACCAATACCCGTACAACTTGGGCGAAGGCAAACTCATCAATGCAGAAGAAAACGACATCTGGTACTACAAAGGATTGGCTTACCGCGGACTGGGAGATGAAGAAAACGCCAAGCTTTGGTTGCACAAGGCCACCCAAGGCTCTGCCGAACCGCAACAGGCGTTTTTCTACAACGATGCACAACCAGACAAGATTTTCTATCAGGGACTGGCTTGGCGCGCATTGGGCGAGGAAAGCAAGGCACGCGGACGCTTCAACAAGCTCATCAAACATGGTGAGAAACACTTGTTCGACCACTGCCGCATAGACTACTTTGCCGTATCGTTGCCCGACCTGGCCATCTGGGAGGACAATCTGGACAAACGCAACGCCATCCACTGCAACTATGTCATGGGATTGGGCTATTTAGGATTGGAAGACCGCGTACACGCCATCGAGTACTTGGACAAGGCACGCGCTTTGGACATCAACCACCAAGGTGCACAAATCCATCGTGAATTATGCGAATAGACACACAAGTGATCTGTAATATGCCGACGGGCACCCCGGTCTACGGCTTCCGGTTGACAAACTCAATCGGAGCCGTGGTTGAACTGACCAACTGGGGTGCCCGTTGGCTTTCTGCCATCGTGCCGGACAAACACGGAGAGATGGCGAATGTGCTCGTCAGCCCGACCGACCTGTTGTCGGACAAGTTCTACATGGGAGCCATCGTGGGCCGTTTTGCCAACCGCATCGGAGGCGCACGCCTCTGCATCGACGGGCAAACCTACGAACTGGAAAAAAACGACGGGCAGAACACCAACCATGGCGGCTTCTCCGGCTTCGACCGCATGCTGTGGGACTGGGAAGTTTTGGACGACGGCGTGCGCTTCACGCGGCTTTCCCCCGATGAAGAAGGCGGTTATCCGGGCAACGCACACATCTCGGTGGAATACCGTTGGAACGATGACAACGAGCTGTCCATCCGCTACTATGGAACAACAGACAGGGCGACCTACCTGAACCTGACGAACCATGCCTACTTCAATTTGGGTGGCAAGAGAGAGAAAATCACGGGACATGTGTTGCGCATCCCTTCACATACGATATTGGACACCACCCCGCAGTTCATTCCCACGGGTAAACGGGTGAAGGTGGGCGGCACGCCTTTCGATTTCACTTCTGCCAAACCCATCGGACAGGACTTATATGCCGACCATGAGCAACTGAAATGGAACAAAGGTTACAACCACTGTTACGTACTGAAAACGGAAAAGTCCCCCGACATGGTGGAGGCCGCCCGGTTGTCCGAGCCCACCACGGGCCGCAGCCTGACGGTAAAAACCGACCTGCCCTCCGTACTACTCTACACAGCCGGTTATTACGTCCATCCCGACACCGCCGTCTGCCTCGAAACGCAATACTATCCCGACACGCCATCGCATCCCGACTTCCCCTCCTGCCTGTTGCGTCCTGGGGAGGAATATCGGCAAACTACGGTGTTCCGGTTCGATACGGAATAAGACTTCACATCACCAACACGCCCCAAAATGCGTGTTGGCTTTTTCCAAACGCCATAAAATCATCAGATATAAACAACCGACTTTCTGCCTTCATACAATATGCCCCGAACCTCATTCAACCTATATTTTACAGGTGTCAATGATTTGGGTTATCCATCCGTTGAATCTCACGGATACAACAAAAAAAGACTTGCCGAAAACGGCAAGTCTTACATGAGCGGAAAACGGGGCTCAAACCCGCGACCCCCAGCTTGGAAGGCTAGTGCTCTATCGACTGAGCTATTTCCGCATGATTTCCTTGAAATCGGGTGCAAAGATAATGAAAAGAGCCATTATATACAAGTCTATCGCGAAATTACAGTCATTTTTTCACCCCAAATAGTCTCTTCTTTTCACTGGCCCCCCCGGACTCATCCGTTTCAAGACTTGTCCCGTCACTGTCCGGCCTTCGTCCATTCCAAGTATCCACCGTCAAGCTCCACCACCTTATAATGAAGCTCACTCAAAATCCGTGCTGCTTTCTTGCTGCGCTTCCCACTCCGGCAATACAAGGCTATGGTCTTGCCTTTCGGTAAAACGGCCTTGCTCTTCTGTTCGAAATCCGGTTGTAACACGTCTATGTTCACCGCCCCGGCAATATGCCCCTCCGCATATTCTCCAGCCGTACGTACATCTAAACGCACGACCGCCGTATCGGCAATGTATTCTTTGAATTCCGCTACGGAAAGCGAACGGAAATCCCCGTCCGAAACATGGCAACCGAAAAGGCTGCTCAAAAATGCACTCATTCCCATGGCTACCCCCAGTATATAAAAACGTTTCATACTTCTCGTTCTTTAATCCCCAATCAACAAAAACCGCATCATTCAACCGTCCGGACCTTGTTCATATCACGAGGTTTGGGAGAAGGTTCTTCATCCGGATAACCGAAAGCTATGGCATAAAGTAATTTATGCGTTTCGGGAAAATCCAATTCATCAAGCAATTCACGACCTTCCGGTTCATTCAGGAAACGGCAAATACCACCCAAGCAACATGAACCAATCCCTAACGATTGTGCCGCAATCATCATGTTTCCACCCAATAGTCCGCAATCCACCTGCGACAAATCATAAGTCGTATCGTATGCGATAAATACCAACACAGGTGCACCGTATGCCGCCCGAAGAGTGGTTTCCTCCTGTCCTTTCCCCATGAAACGGCTGTAAGCCGAATCTATCGAAGCCAACAAACGGGGATTGTCCACGACACGCACTTCCCACGATTCCAGTCCTTTCCCGTTGGGAGCATACACTCCACATTCCACTATCTGTGCCCACTTGTCCTTCTCTATCGGTTGCGGCTTGTATTTCCGGATGCTGCGACGCTGTAGAATCGTATTCACGACTTCATTTTTTACCACCACACTGTCTGCCGCCCCCGTTTCTCCTTCACGGGAAGCAGGCGCTGTATGACAACTGCACAGCAGGGAAATGCCTGCTACTAAAGATAATAGAGCTTTCGTATTCATGTCTCGTTCCTCAAATATATAATTATTTAAAATCTTACCCTTTCTTCTTTGATTTATATTCCGACGGCGACATGCCCATGTATTTCGTGAACTGCCGGGAAAAGTAAAGCGAATCCTCATAACCGACCAACGGACTGATCTGACTGATTTTCAACTCTGTGAAATCCAAATAATGACAGGCTTCCTGAATGCGGAGGTATCCCAAATAACGCAAAGGGGGAGAACCGGTCTTGTCCTCAAAGACATTGGAGAAGTAAGACGGGGAAAGTTTCACTTCGCGGGCAATGTCCGTCAGACGGATTTTTTTATTCAAGTTTTCCTGCATGAAATGAATGGCACGCTGCACCACGTCTCGTTTTTCCTGCACACCCGCAAAACGGCACTCACGGTATTCTCCAAGAAACTTCATGGAACCTAAGAAGTGGAAAAGGCTCGTCGTGGCATACAACATGTAGTTCTTGTTATACCCGGAACTGACCGAGGCATAAATTTCTTCAAATAGCATCAGACGTTCTTTGATACGGGAATGTTCTGCCGGTGAAATATCATGCGGCTTACTGAAACCCACACTGAAAAAGGCGGCTTTTGCGCCATCGAAATGAATCCAGTAAATCGTCCAAGGATTCTCAGCCTTACTGCCATAAGCATGTGCCTTATATTTGGGCAAAATGAAAAACTGGTTAGCCCCAACGTCATAGCGCTTACCGTCCAGTTCGAACCATCCCTCCCCCTCTACACAATAAATCAGCACAAACTCATTGGAATCCTCCTCTTTCCGCTCACAATAATGAAAACCAGCATGCGGATAATAACCGATATCCGTGATGTAAAGCTCGCGGCCCAAAGGGTCGCGCTTCAACTCTTCTATCAAAAATCCCGGCAAGACAACTATCCGTTCTCCCTTGAATCCTTCCTTTATCCGTGGCATGGCCTTTAATTTTTAAGGTGCAAACAAAGTTAGGAAAAACAAAGATATGAAAAGCCATGCCTCCCTGTTTTTCTTGCAAAAAAAGAGTTGCATTCGGTAAAATATCTCCCGAAGCAACTCTTTTTTCATTCAATCACAATACGTAAAGTCTCACTTGATGCGCTTATAACCATACACAGCCAAATCCCCCAGCTCTTCCTCGATACGGAGTAACTGGTTGTATTTGGCCATACGGTCGGAACGGCTCAAAGAACCGGTCTTGATTTGGCCGCTGTTCGTTGCCACAGCAATATCGGCAATCGTAGCGTCCTCTGTCTCTCCCGAACGGTGGGAAGTAACCGTTGTATAACCATGGCGATGAGCCATCTCGATGGCATCCAAAGTTTCGCTGAGCGAACCGATCTGGTTCACCTTGATTAAGATGGAATTGGCACACCCCATGGCAATACCCTTGGACAAGAAGTCCACGTTGGTCACAAACAAGTCGTCGCCCACCAACTGGCAACGTCCGCCGATACGCTCCGTCAACTTCTTCCAACCGTCCCAGTCATTCTCGCTCATACCGTCTTCAATAGAATCAATCGGATACTTCGTGATTAATTCTTCCAAGTAAGCGATCTGCTCGTCTGAAGTACGCTTCTTACCCTTTTCACTCTCGAAAATGGTATAATCGTACACTCCATTTTTATAGAACTCGGAGGAAGCGCAGTCCATACCGATCATCACATCCTTGCCCGGTACATAGCCGGCAGCCTTAATGGCTGCGATTATGGATTCAAGAGCATCCTCGGTGCCATCCAACGAAGGAGCAAAACCGCCTTCATCGCCTACTGCCGTACTGAGTCCACGGTCGTGAAGCACTTTCTTCAAGGCATGGAACACTTCAGCCCCCATCCGCAAGCCCTCACGGAAAGAAGGAGCACCCACCGGACGAATCATGAATTCCTGAAAAGCTATCGGCGCATCGCTATGCGAACCTCCGTTAATAATATTCATCATCGGGACGGGCATCACGTATGTGTTCACGCCGCCAATATAACGATATAAAGAAATGTCCAAATATTCCGCAGCGGCCTTAGCCACAGCCAACGACACCCCGAGAATGGCATTGGCACCTAAATTAGACTTTGTCTTCGTGCCGTCGAGTGCCAACATCTTGTGGTCGATGGCACGCTGTTCCAAAGCACTATAGCCCACCAAGGCCGGAGCAATCACCTTATTCACATTTTCCACAGCCTTCAACACGCCTTTACCTCCGTAACGTTTTTTATCTCCGTCACGCAATTCCAAGGCTTCGTGCTCGCCCGTAGAAGCTCCCGAAGGAACCGACGCACGGCCCACCACACCGCATTCCAATTCAACCTCTACTTCTACTGTCGGATTACCACGGGAGTCCAATATCTCACGTCCTTTAATTGATTTGATTTTCATATTTACTTTTGTTTTTAATTAAACATCTTTTTCTATGGCAAAGTTCATCACTTTCCGCCATTCGTACAATACCTGAAAAAAGGGATTCTAACAAGACGCAAGATACTGACTTTTAAGTACGCCCGCAAATAGGAGAAGTTAAATATGCAGTTTTATACCGACAGCCAGACTTAAAATTTCTTTAAATTTGATACTGCGGTCACCAAAGAAGGTACAGAAATCAGTATCGCAAGCTCCTAATTCATAATACAAAGAAATGTCCTGTATCCACCAATTAGATACATCCGGCACATCGTACATCACACGCTGACCCAAAGAAAGATTGGCACGAATACGGGTAGAAAAACCGTAATATCCTTTAGGATAACGGTCCGGCTCATGCGTCCAAAACTTATCGCTCAATACGGAGGACAAGAACAAACTGCATGACAAAGGCTGAATCACCCACGCACTCTCTTTCACGCGTAACCGCCAAGGCAAATACGACTGTTTCAGAGTGAAAACGGCCTTATTATGTTCACTTTCAAATTTAGGCAAAAAGCCCAACATGATATCTGTCTCCCACTGCTGCTTCTTCCCGTAGGTCCATCCCGTACCGATTGAAACGACACCGATGCTTCCCGCAAACTGTATCTTGTAATGGTCGGGAATCAAACGTTTCCACCCTTCCATACGGCGTGTCATCATTTTCTCATAGCGTGTCGGAACTGTATCCGATGCCGATTCCGTCACACTCTGCCCCATTACCCAAGAAGGTATGCCAGCCGAAAGCCATATACTAAAAATCGCAACGTTCAATTTCATATCCTTCTTCTTTTATGGTAATGACGTAATACCCTCTTTTTCCGACTGTCGTACATCCGTAATATACGACTCCATCTTCAAAAAACTCTTCTTCAGCCCAACGGTGGATGTGGCCGAACAGACAAAACTGCACATGGGGGAAACTGGTCACATAGTGTTCAAAGGCACGCCCCACATTGTTGTTGAACTCCCCGTCGCCGGGCGGCACGTGCATGGCTACAATGGTTTTCTCTATGCCCGCCGGCATATTCCTCAATTCATCCTCCATAAAATTGAAATCGGGCACCGGATGACTGTAATCATATTCAAGCGCGTTGGTATTCAAACAGATAAAACGCACATTGCCCACCGTAAAAGCGAAATTATCTTCTCCGAAAACTTTCAGATATACATCGAAACCCGTCCCCAGACAATCATGATTCCCCAACAGGCAAACATACGGCACCCGCAACTTATTCAAGAAATCCCGTGCCCATAAAAATTCTTTCGTCTCGCCGAAATCCGCCACGTCGCCGCCATGCAACACAAAATCAATATCACCGCGATTATTGATGATATTCACGACTTCTTTCGTCTCGTCATACCGACGTTGGGTGTCGCTGATCATGGCGAAGCGGAACTCACGCCTTCCCCGCATCTTGTCTTCAATCAAACGGATGTTCTTCTCCGTCAGCCCGGTCTCTCCTTCTATACGCGTATCGTAGGGATGATATTCGATGATTTCGCAAGAAGACAATATCCCCATCCCGCAAAGTAGGCCAACGACGGAATTGTATATTCTGCTCATAAAAAACGCTTTTGAATATCAAAGATAGAAAAAGAAGCAATACGAAACACACAAAAAGTCCGTTTCAGACTATTTGGAAAAATAATCCCTACTTTTAGAACAACTGCCAAGGCATATACCACAAGAAAAAAGCACAACAGGGGACAGCCTCGCAGAAGCCTTGAAATCAATCTCAGCCAAATGAAAAATCAATCACAGCCAAACGATTTTTCATTTGGCTGTGATTGATTTTCGTTTTGGCGCAGAATGATTCGCCGCACTTACCAGTATGAATTACAACATGTTACGCAAAGGAGTATAGAAATAAAGAAATTATACATCGCCATACGCACACATCAGCACGGGAAGATGCCCTCAAAACGTTTTTTAATGGCTTCTATCCTTTCCCGGGCAAGAGGAGGCACGTCGGTCAACGGATAGTCCAACCCGAGTTCCTTATACTTAAATACCCCCATTGTATGATAAGGCAACCATTCTATTTTGCGCACAACCTTGTAATGTCGTACAAACTCGACCAGTTCATCCAGCAGCGTGTCGTCGTCCGTCAGACCGGGTACCACCACATGACGAATCCAAACCTCCGTACCCCTCCTTTCCAACTCGTCAAGCAACGCCCGGGCATTCCGTCCGTCACTTCCGCTGACTTTCCTGCAAAGTTCAGGGCGAAGCGCCTTAATGTCGAGAAGCACCAGATTCGTATAATCCAGCACAGCACATACGCGCTCATTGAACACGGCTCCTGAAGTATCCAATGCCGTATGAAGACCTTCCTCACGGCAGAGACGAAAAAACTCGCGACAGAAATCAGCCTGCAATAAAGGTTCGCCACCCGTCAACGTCACCCCTCCACGGGCTATGAAACTGCGCACCTTGAGCACTTCGGCAAGCAATTCCTCCGGAGTCATTTGATAACGGGGCGGACGACCGGCATCCCAAGTGTCCGGATTATGGCAATACAAACAACGAAGCGGACAACCTTGAAGGAAGGTCACAAAACGAATTCCGGGACCGTCAACGGTCCCGAAACTCTCAAGTGAATGTATTTTACCCACTAATGGTTTTTCCATATCCTTTATATTACAAAGAGTGGTTGATGGTACGCGAAATGACATCCAACTGTTGTTCACGCGTCAACTTCACAAAGTTCACGGCATAGCCGGACACGCGGATGGTCAACTGCGGATATTTCTCAGGATGTTCCATCGCATCCACCAACAGATCCTTGTCGAACACATTGACGTTGAGATGCTGGCCACCGTCCGGAGTGAAATAACCATCCAACAGGCCGACCAGATTGCTTACCTGAATGTCACGTTCCTTACCTAACGTAGCCGGAGAAATGGCAAAGGTATAAGAAATACCGTCATGTGCATGATGGAACGGAAGCTTGGCCACCGAAGCCAAAGCCGCAACGGCTCCTTTCACGTCACGCCCGTTCATCGGATTAGCCCCCGGTGCAAACGGAGTACCGCCCTGGCGGCCGTCGGGAGTCGTACCGGTTTTCTTTCCATACACCACATTGCTGGTAATCGTCAGGATGGACTGCGTGGCAACCGCATTGCGGTAAGTCTCGTGCTGACGGAGGTAATTCATGAATTTCTCCGTGATTTCCACTGCGATAGCATCCGTGCGGTCGTCATTGTTGCCGTAAGGAACATACTCGCCTTCACGCTCGAAGTCCACGGCCAGGCCGCGCTCGTCACGAATCACCTTCACCTTGCAATCGCGGATGGCAGCCAAAGAGTCGGCCACGATGGACAAACCGGCAATACCGGTAGCACGGATACGTTGCACGTCACCGTCGTGCAGAGCCATTTCGTATGCCTCATAGTCATACTTGTCGTGCATATAGTGGATAATCTTCAAGGCATTCACGTATACCTTGGCCAACCAACGCATCATCTGCTCGTATTTCTCCATCACCTCGTTATAGTCGAGATATTCGCTCGTAATCGGCTCGAACTTGGGAGCCACCTGCACACCGGTACGCTCGTCGCGCCCGCCGTTGATGGCATAAAGCAAGCACTTGGCCAGATTGGCACGAGCACCGAAGAACTGCATTTGCTTGCCGATTTTCATCGGAGACACACAGCAGGCAATGCCATAGTCGTCACCGTAATCCACACGCATCAGGTCATCGTTCTCATACTGGATGGCCGAAGTGTCGATAGAAACCTTGGCACAGAACTTCTTCCAGTTCTCCGGCAATTTGTCCGCCCACAGCACCGTCAAGTTCGGCTCCGGAGCCGGCCCGAGGTTGTAGAGCGTATGCAGGTAACGGAAGCAAGTCTTCGTCACCAACGTGCGGCCGTCGATGCCCATTCCACCCAACGATTCCGTCACCCATACCGGGTCGCCGGAAAACAAGTCGTTATATTCGGGTGTACGCAAGAACCGTACGATGCGCAATTTGATGATCATCTGGTCCACCAGTTCCTGCGCTTCCTCCTCCGTCAGTTTTCCTTCGCGGATGTCTTTCTCTATATAAATGTCGAGGAAAGTAGAAGTACGCCCTATGGACATGGCCGCACCGTCCTGGTCCTTCACAGCGGCCAGATAAGCCAGATATACGAACTGCACGGCTTCGCGAGCATCCTTGGCCGGACGGGTCACATCGAACCCGTATGCGGCACACATCTTCTCAAAATCCTGTAAAGCATGAATCTGTTCCGTGACCTCTTCACGGTTACGGATGATTTCATCATTCAGTTCCTGAATGTCGAGGCGTTTTTGGAACTGCTTCTTGTCCTCAATCAAACGTGCAGTACCATACAAAGCCACACGACGATAGTCACCGATGATACGGCCACGACCGTACGCATCCGGCAAACCGGTGATGATAGCCGACCGACGGGCCGCCAACATCTCCTCCGTATAGGCTGAAAACACACCTTCGTTGTGCGTCTTACGGTATTTTGTGAAAATCTCCTTCGTCATCGGGTCGAGATGATAACCGTAAGCTTCCAAGCTGTTTTCCACCATACGGATACCGCCCTTCGGGAAAATACCACGCTTGAGCGGAGCATCCGTCTGCAATCCCACAACCACTTCGTTATCCTTATCTATATAACCCGGCCCGTAAGTCGTGATACTTTGAGGGAGTTTGGTTTCGGTGTCATACACGCCTTTTTCACGCTCCACCTTAAACATCTCGGTCAATTTGTTCCACACTTTGCGGGTCTTCTCCGACGACGGCTTCAGGAAAGAATCATCTCCCGTGTAAGGAGTATAATTGTTCTGAATGAAATCACGCACGTTGATTTCCTTCTTCCACAGTTCGCCTTTGAAGCCGGCCCAGCTTTCGTTGTTACGTTCCATAATTTATCCGTTTTAGTTATTTATGTGCTAACCGGCTGCAAAGATACGGAGAAATAACGGAATCCCCTATACTGATTTGTAGGTATTTCAAATTTAAAACTATCCTTAGACTACTTTTGTATTCATTCCAATCAAAAACCCGGCCAATGATGAAATCGGATATACATCCGGTCAGGGGTACGGGTTACTGTTCCCGGATAAGGAGGCTTAAAGTCACAAAAACGATTTCCGGAATCCAATATTAGGCGGTACACATTCTGCCCGGGCAACTTTACCAGAATCATTCCTTTGCTGAATCCAAGAAATTCATACAGGAACTGTTCTTTTTTATCATTCACAATCAGATGCTTGCCGATAATAAAAACCTTTTCGGTGGCACAGACCTGCACATCTTCTTTCCGGAACGAGAAGTCCAGCCCACGCTCCCTGAAGCGGAACATGTATGCGGCATCCTGCTTGACTAGTTCAAACCGCCCGAGCCGCCCGAGTTCCGGCATCTTTTCGTAGAGCCTCCGCGTCTTGCTGTCCCAATAGACCTGCCTTCCCGCAAAGTCATACCCCTTAAAAAAATCCCCTTTGCATTCCACCTTTCCATAAAGTTCCGGCCTCAAATCACGCCCTTTCGCATCCACCACCGTCACCTTCCCCCGAAAGACAGCATCATACGGATAAAAACATAGGGCAAAATAAGGTTCCGGCAATCGCTCTATCCGCGTGAACTGCGGGGCACAGACCTCTTTTCCATCCAACGCTATGCCATATTTTCCGCCCTGCATAAACACTTCCATCCCCTCGCGCTTCTCTTCTTTCCGTTTGATACGGACCATCTCCAGATTCACCAACTGTTTTTCCATGGCCTCCTCTCCTATATATATAGGATAAGTATTGCACGTTACGGAACGCCCGGCTTGCCTCCCCTCAAACATCCGCTGCCAGTCCCATCTTTGTATAGGCATACCGAATGCCAGATACAATCCCACTTGGTCCAATATCATCACATGGCTTTTCTTGCGGGATACGCGCATCCCCCGCCCCACCTGCTGTAAATATTTGGCTAATGAAAGCGTGGGACGGGCAAGTTGAATGACCTCCACCTCCGGCACGTCCCAACCTTCTGAGAATATGTCGACATTGACCATCAAGGTGATACGGCCGTTCCGATAGTCTTCCACCAAACTTCGGCGTTCCTCCGGCGGTGTCTTCGCGTCAATCATGCAACAGCTTACCCCACCCTTCCGATAATACTCCACGATATGACGCGCATGCTCCCGATTAATGGCATATACTATGCCTTTTTTCCCCGAAGCAAACGTTTGGTAAGTATCATACAAATGCCGGATGCTTTCAGGGCAATCCATCACCGTGGCCATCTCTTTCAACTGATAATCTCCATCCGCACCGCGCTTGGACAACAACCCCACCCGGCGTACCGCCTTACTGTTCGGGTCGGCACTTATATATTCAAAATCAGCCAGCCACCCCTCGTCGATAAAGCGTTCCATACTCCACGCTTGGAGCAACACCTCGAACAAGTCCGTGAAAGGTTCGCCGCTCAACCGGCAAGGCGTAGCCGTCAGTCCCAAGAAAAGAGACTCCGGCCACTTTTCCCACAATATACGGTAAGTCTTCGCCAAGGCATGATGCGCCTCGTCCACAACCACAACAGAAGGGCAAAAAGAAAGACTATTTATACATCGGCTCAACGTCTGTATGCTCGCCACCCGGACGTTCTCCGCCAACAACGCCTTCCGGCCACCGGCAATCACCCCGTGGCGTACTCCGAAACGAGACAAGGTTTCCGAAATCTGCTCTACCAATTCTATCCGGTGCGTCACGACCAACACCCCGTCCGCAGCATTCTCACGAACCACGGCGGCCATCAGGAATGTCTTTCCCGTCCCCGTAGGCATCTGCACCATCACGCTCCTGCTCCCGCCCCACCATTTTTCATACAGGCGGTGCTTCATCTCCCGCTGATAGCTGCGCAATTCCGTATAACCAGCATCTACTTGCTCCATATCCTGCTATATGCAATAGCTGTACTATATGACAAAAGCAAACACAACACGAATACCACAGTAATCGGTGCATTATGCCCGATATAATAAAATATGATGTCAAAGACCAACATGTGTACCAAATACCATTCGTATGAAAAACGGTTAGTCCACTCCAACAACCGGTTAAGCGGCTTGATTCCCACCTTATAGATGATAAGCGCAAGAGACATATAACCCATCAAAGAGGGTATATCATTGTAAAGTTTCCATGGCCACCCCGCGAAACCCATTATGCCTGTCAACCCCACACCGGCCACACACAACGTCAACAAATATTTCCACCGGGGTACTTCCAGTGCTTTAGGATTGTCATGATATATTTCTGCCATCTTCATCCCTAAGCAAAACTCCCATAAATATTGCAGGAAGAAACTGTTCCAAACCCGTTCCTCTGCATATCCTAACAGGCCTACGGTTGTTGACCATAACAGACTGATAATGAGCGCAAGTTTTACCCCCCCCCGAGTGTTAAATAACTTAACAATAAGAGGCCAAGCAAGATAGAACTGAATGATAGTAGACACAAACCACATCTGCCCTCCCATAGAACTCTCCAGTTCGGGAACAAACATTTTGAAGAGCAGCAGATTGCCCCACAGCGGTATGAACCATTCACGCCCCATACAAGCCATCCAGACAGCCGTGGCCACGCACAAGACGGCCATCGGCATATAAATTCTCGTAAAACGTTTCTTCAGGAAAGCAATGTATCCTAAAGGCTTACGAAGGTAAGAAAGGTATAATCCAAATCCCGAGCAGAGGATAAAGACGTGCACTCCAGCACCACCAAAGGCCGCTGCTTTTTCCCATATCCCGGAAATCCCCAACATCCCTACAAGGTGCATGATTACTATGGTAGAAATGGAATACCCGCGCAAAAAGTTTACCACATCAAGCTTTCTCATTTTCATTTCAATCTTTAAACGGGTTACGATAAATCCCAAGCAGTTGCCGGCCGAAATACCAAAAGAATTTCACATCATCCACAAAGTATCTCCTGAACATTCGTTTGGGCTCCATCAGGAATCTGTAAAACCATTCCATCGCCAACTTCTGCATCCATTTCGGTGCCCGCTTCACATTGCCGGCCTCAAAGTCGATCGTAGCACCCAAAGCCATCCATATATCAACTCCCGGCATGCGGCTTTTATGACGGAAAATCCATTTTTCCTGTTTGGGCGCCCCCACACCGACCAGTACCACATTGGCACCGGAAGCATTAATAGTACGGTAAATCAATTCATTTTCCTCCGGTTTGTTTTCAAAACCGTACGAAGGAGACATCGCCCCCACCACGATTTCGCGCCCCACCGAGGCATTGATACGTTCCATGGCCTTTTGTGCCACACCTTCCATCGCACCCAAAAGAAATATCCGGCAATCCGGATTATCCTTATGATATTGATAGAAAGCCGTAAAGAAACCGCTACCCGGAATGGCTTCCGGTATTCCTTTCTTCAGCAAACGAGAGCACAAATACAAGATTTTACTGTCGCAAACCACCCACTCCGCCTTTTGATAAAGGTCATAAAACTCACGGTCATGCTGGAGTTTGACCAAATGATCAAGATTCGGAGTGACCAATACCCCGCGTTTTAAGCTTTGCAGCAGTTCAATCCGGGTAATGGACAAGAGGTTCGCATTCAAAATACGAACAGAATCAGACATCATAAAAAAAGAAATATGCTATTAAAAAAGAGAATCAAAAAGTTTCTCCCAAGATTGATATACAGAATCTAAAGAATATTTACGGCTCGTTACAATGGCATTTTCTGCCATACGCTGACGCTCATCAGACGACTGCATCAGGACAGACAGCTTTTCTGCCATAAGCGCAGCATTATATCCCTTTTTATCATACGGCAAAATTAAACCATTTTTACCGTCTTCCACAATATCATATACAGCAGAATAGCTCCCGTAAACGGCTGGTACCACCCCAAAACTCATACACTCCGGCAGCACCAACGGAAAACCTTCAAACTCCGAAGTCAGCAATAAGATGGAAGCTCGCTCATAATACCCTCTTGGATTCTGAAAGCCCTCAAAAGAAACGTTTTCCAACTGCGATTCAAATACTTGATTCTCCAGATTCACCCTGTCCGGCCCATCACCCACTATAGTCAATCGCCAATCCGGATAACGCTGTTCCAACAAAGCCCAAGTTTGCAAAATCCGCAGCACACGCTTTTGATTACAATCCAATCGCCCGACATAGATTATCTCTTTTTGTTTGAATAAGGGCGGCAAATTACCCCCCCCGCTACAACATCTTTTAACATTTTATTCCAATGAGTGCATACACTTCCACGTGAAAACAAGAAACTTTTGTCCCGTGCCGCTTTTGCCATACGTTCCCGGCTTCTCTGGTTTTCCATCAATTCTAATAGCATTTCGGCCATTGCCTTAGGACAGAAACCCTCTTTAGAACGATATGGCACAATCCGTCCGTCCTTTCCGTCTTCAAGAATATCATGGACAGCCGTATAACTATCCAAGACAATAGGTACAACTCCAAAACTCATAGCTTCCACAATCACAAGTCCGAACCCCTCATATTCAGAAGTCAAAAGCAATAAGGAAGCCCGCTCATAATAAGAACGAGGATTACGAAATCCTTCAAACCGAATATTTCTCAGCCCCAAAGAACTCGCATACCTCTCCATACCCACCTTATCCGGCCCGTCTCCTACAATTACTAATGTCCAATCAGGACATACACATTCCACTTGCGCCCATACATCAACCACACGAAACACCCTTTTCTGGTTATTATCTATCCGGCCTACGAACAAGACCTCCTGACACTTCTTAATAAGGTCAAGTTCATAACCAGACGTTTCTATAGTGACTGGATTGGTAATAACCGCAAGCTTTTTTGTATCTTTCAAACGTGTGAATTTTCGGAATCCATCCACAAAACTTTCCGACAACACCACATAACGGTCGCTATTGCGGTACACATACCGCATGCTTGCAGAAGTTATTTGCTTAAATACCCCATGCGCCATCCGAAGAAGGAACTTTCTTAACGGATTTCCCGTTTTTTCCAGAAGGAGTTCCACAGACTTTAATTTTCCGTTAGTAGAAGGATCATTGTGGTAAACAGCAATCGTTTTAACCCCAAGCCCCTTGGCCGCTTTCTTCAAAATCAAAGCTGGAAAAAATGGAAGTCCCCATTGGTTGATTACGACTTCTATATGACGGCTTGTCAAGATGCCTCGTAATGTAGCCACATTTCCATGCCCCACATGATAGCCGCTTAAGACATAAAAAGCGATGCGGTCGTCCAATCGCTGCCTCATGAGAGGCGAAGGTGGTTTAAAAGTAACAATCGTCACTTGATGGCCATGCTCTACAAAACTCTTTGCCAACACAGTCGTTACCATCTCCTGACCTCCGAGTTCAAAGGCTTTCATTAAAAAAAGGATGTTCATAAAAAATCATTTTATATTTGAAGTCTATTTACACAGCCTTCAAACAAACTATTCCATTTTTCCATAATCACCTCAACCCTAAAATCTTCCATTCTCTTTTTTGCCGCAGTCCTCAGTTTAACCCTTAATGACCGACTTTCAATCAACATGGAAAGATTCTGAGCAAAAGCGTCGACATCACCAAACGGACAAAGCAATGCTGTCTTCTTATCAGATAGCAGCCATTTCACCCCAACTATATCAAACGCACAAATAGGTACACCCATCATCGCGGCTTCCGCTAAGACCAAGCCAAATCCTTCATGTTCCGATGTCAAGCAAAAGATAGAACTTTCCAAATACTTTTCCATCACATTGTCAACAGCGTCATTCAGTTTAAATGAATCTGCCACCCCCACAGCGTCTATCCTGTCCTGCAGCCAAGCCTTATCAGGTCCCATACCGTAAACATCAATTTGCCAACCTTTGTATTTTGAATGTATCCTTCGCCACACTTCCACCAACAAATCCAACCGTTTCTGTTCATGATACCTCGCCACACATATTATTTTTTTATTGTCCAACTCAGACAACACAGGAGAAACCAAGGGGGTGAAATTCCCTATCACCACACAATTCTTCACATTCCAATAATGTTTGTCTTCCTCGGTAAGCACCACGAACCTGTCATAACGCGCATATATAAATTGCGCAATCCCAAAATACAACGTTCTAAATATTTTACTTTTGTCATGCAAATTATAATCCATCCCGACTTTAGAAAAGTGAATCTCCATGACTTTAGGAACCCTCCTTTTCACAAATGGAATTATCCATGTCAATACCTGTGTCTGCGCATTGATCACAATATCAGGATTTACCTCTTGGATTACCTTACCTACTTTTCTAATATCCTTTGCGATACAACCCAACTTCTTCATTATGGTTGCATTCTCCCCCCCCCGATTTTATTGTCCTTATTATCAGATTATTAGAAAGTTTAAAAGCAGATTCCACTTTACCGTTGTATGTACATATTGTAACTTCGTGACCTAACACATCAGACAAATAATTGGCTTTATCCACAACAATACGTGCCATGCCACCTTTGTAGCTTAAACCGTTGATAAAATACAATATCCTCATGATTATTACATTTTTATATTTTTACCCATGTATTCGGAAAGATATCAGGTAGTCCTGTACCATGGTTCCACCATTTTTCTGGATAATAGATTCTGTTTTTCTTTCGTCCCAACCTCGCTCCCCAATAACTAAAAGTACTGTTAGCCATTATACCATATCGACATTGTGACATCAAATACATATCAAGTGGAGAATCTGTACCAGAATTCCAATCCACAAAAACAGCACGGTTCCCTAATTCCAAATTTTGCTTTACCCATTGAATATCATCTGAAAAGCAAACAAACTTTACGGATGGACATATCTCTTTCATGCTTTTCAACGCCCTTTGATAATAAGAAAGCGTGCAACATCCCTCAAAAAGAGATTTAAAAGTCGGAGACAAATAATCTCCACGACGTACATGAACAAAACAACAATCAGAAGAACGAATCTCGGATAAAAGCAACCTGTTCTTTTCAGAGAGACCAGACTCGTCTACCTTCCACTCTAACCAAATATTATCATCCGGTATATATTTTTTTGTAAACTTAAAAGGGAAAAACACAATAGCCTTGGGATATTTACAGATTTCCTGATTCAAATCCAACCATTTAGAATTTGGAACACATTGTTTATACAAATAAAATAGCCCCGTAACAGGAAAAACCCACCAAGGTTGACGAGGTAATGACACCTTAAACCATTTATCAATTTCTAACCCATAATGTTCTGACAGTTTCTTTCCATACAAGCCATAAAACTGCTCTTGAGGAAAAAGCCTTTTCAGGTAAAGATAAAAGGCATAAGCAAATATCTGATTACCTAAACCTCCTGTAAATACAAGTATTTTCACCGTATAAAATAATTAGTCCGTATTCAGTATTTTTACTACACGCGCAGGATTCCCACAAGCGACACAATCGGAAGGAACACTTTTGGTAACAACACTTCCTGCACCGATTATAGAACGCGCACCAATCGTCACTCCTTTTAAGATAATACTATTAACCCCTATTAATACATCATCTTCGATAACCACAGGCGCACAACGTTTTTGCTTAGCATCTTCCTCTCTAACCCTACGTACATTGAAGTCCAAAGCATGCGCATCTGTATCCATAACCTTCACATTTGCTCCTATTTTCACATAATTGCCTATTGTTATACTTTGGGCAGCCCTGAGTACCGTGCTACTCATACCTACATGATTTCCTATGCATATGCAGGCATTCTCCCCTGCATAAAAGAAACCTTCGATATTGCCACAAAGTGGATTCCGATGCCCACCACTTGACATGTAAAAATTATCCCCGATAGAAACCTTTGCCGAGGGAGCTATATTTACCCCCACATGCCCGTGTATTACACAATGTCGTCCTACGCAGATGCCACACGCCCTCAACTTTATATAATTTTTGCATCGGCTACATAGATTAAAAAGCATGCTTATGTAAGCATTCAAAACATACAATCCTTTCATGCCACCTCCCTTTCTTTTGAAAGGAAGTAAGCCGAAAGCACACACCTCCCTTGTGGTATATTAATATTTATTAACCATTGGGGAGGGTAAAATATGACTTATCCAACGATAACGCATTTCAACGTATTTCCGGTACAGGAAACAAAAGCAACGAGCCGTCCACACATCCGGATAGTCATTCAATTCAAAAGATATAGTATCTGTATCAAACGAAATACACTCTAATCTCTGCTTAGAAATGAAACGTCCAGCAATATACCCACCTTTTCTAAAGGTATTTAAATGCCGCTCCACATAAGATAGAGGATAATAATTCAAACAAAAACTCCCATAAGTTTCAAACTCGGAAAAACCATTGGAAACACCGGGTTCAACCGCATTTATAATTTTTTCTATCCAGTCCTCTCCCCTAACACCACACGAAGATATCCTCCCTATCAGGTCTGCCATGATTTGCTTGTCAAACATCATGTGTTCCGCGATATAAGATTTCTCATTAAATCCAGAGATATTCAAAATCCTTTTTATTGTGTCAAAATAAGGTTTATGGAATTCCTTTTTCATAGCGAACATAACCTTCCCATCCACAAAGAAATCTAGCTTCCTCAAAGGAATCGTATCAGCGTCCCAAGACAGGTAATATCGATTTTGGGAATAATCGCTCAATGCAAAACCCATCTTAATAAACTGTTGCAAATACCATCCTGGACGACTATCCATATTACCACTTTGCTTGAGCAGGCTCCTTATTCGGGAAAAGGACAAACCCGGCAACAATACATTCTCGTCTACCACTCTCATCCTCTGGGCTTCTTTGGGCAAGTACTTCCGGAACCTCGTATCCGTAATGATGTATATATTATCCGGATATATATACTTCATCACATACCGCAATACCCTACTAAGCATCCCATAATCTTTAAAAACAACCGGAATTATCAAATCAAATTTATTCCTTCCCATCACATTATCTACATTTAAACCATTCTAAACCCATACGCAACAACCGCTTACCCTTTGTCCAAGCAAGAGGGAACAAATAAAAATGTACCGCAGCCCTGAGTTGGGTTATCGTCAACTCCCTACTGTGTCTTAACAGGAACCCGGTTTCTTGATGGATATACCTGCTAAATTTTGCATAGAACCCCTTAAACTCTGGAGTAAATATTTGTTGCCGGGAGAACAAGATGGTATCCCATAAACAAGCAATAGCCTGGGCGCGAAACGGCCAATAATCCTCACGCGAAACATGCAAATCAGCAAACTCAAGCAAGCCTTGGTAAATCGTCACCAAGTCAGTATTCATTTTTTGCTTTCTTGAAGACATAATACTGCCTGTCTTTCGAAGCCTGTATACATAAACCGGATCCGGCAGAACATAGCAAGATTGCGCCAGATAAGTCATTCGGATTCCAAAATCCCCGTCTTCGTGATACACACCCGGCAGAAAGCGCAAGTTATTGTCCAAAAGGAACTGCCGACGCAAGATATAGCGTTGGCTGGCTCCTTTCAGATTCCCCGCAAACATATATTCCCGTCCGGTCCTTGCAGACATGGAAGGGAAATTCTCAGCAGACTCCCTTCCCGTAGCCTCATCATGATGAAGCAAACGAGTAGCAATCATATCCACCCCATCACATCTTCGTACCACATCAATAACTCTGCTCACAGCTTCGGGAAGAAGCCAATCATCACTATCCACGAACCACACGTATTTGCCTTTGGCAAGGTCTAGTCCCACATTACGCGCACAACTCAAGCCTTTGTTTTCTTGGTTTACGACTGTTATGTTGGACATCGTGGAAATAAGTCCACTTGCAACCTCCATAGAATCGTCCGAAGTACCATCATTGACCAATATGACCTCATAAAATGCCTTGACTTCCGGAGACCAAATGCTTTTTAAGCAACATAAAATATAGTCACGAACATTATAAACGGGAACAATAATTGTCAGTAGCATGTTGTTCTATATTATACCATTTATAAATAATGAAGAAAACAGATAAAAACGTTGCATCCGTAACCCCAATGAGACTTGTGGCAGAACGCATAATCAACCATGACAACAATAAGGCATACAAAACATTCTTGCCCGAAGAAGACTGGGCCATCTTATACAAGCATACGTTATAAAAAAGGTACCCAGTTAATCCGACCATCCCTTGATTCGCCAATAAGGGCAACCAAACCGACTCCCCTCCATAAAATTCGTTATAGAATAACGTAGGATTAAATTCCATCCCTTGGCCAAACAAAGGTGATTGCAAAAAGAATCTTAATGCGATGGAAAACTGAACCATTCGCATTTCCGTAGAACTTCCTCCCGCATCGTCAGCCACATTGGATGTAAATACGGATTCTAAAAGGTATAAGATATAATCGCCTTGTAGCAACAGAAAACAAACAAGGATTAAGAGAAAAGGCCTTATCTTCCGAAAGGATACCTTCATATCACGGAATATTATAACAAAAGGAAACAGCCCCAATATTGGTGTACGTGACGTACATATCACGACCCCACTTAACAACAAACAAGTCCCCATAATTATCCAAGCCTTGCCACTGTGCGCGACCTTCAATAAATACCATACAAGAAGATATAACAGCGTCACACACAATACGCCATAACTTATGGCATGTGGAATAAAAGACCTATAACGTTCACGACCAAAACGCACCAAATCATTGTCTGAAAAGAACGAAAGCTCCTCATTGGATATAGACTGGATATAATCATCCAAAGGATTTATGCCCAACAAGGGGCCTAATAACCCATTCCCACATAAGAGGACTATAAAAAACAGATAAGAATAAACTGCAAAATATATATCTTTCCGGTTCTGCAAACAACAGTAATATACATACGAAAAGCATAACACGCTAATCACAATTCTTGGAATATAATTCAATGCCATATCTGGATACAAGCAATTCAACACATAGAAAACTGAATAAATGACAAAACATTTTTTTAAAGGGAATTTCTCTTTTACAAACAAGTGCCTCCTCAGCCCAAATAGAGATATTGCAAATAAACAAAAGGCAAAATCAACCGTCATACTCGGCAACAACCTTACATTCATTCCAAAAAAAAGCTTAAAGGGCATAAACAATAATACCCCCTTCTTAAAATCATATAAAGTCAATAGGACGAAAAAAGCGAATAATACATAAATAATAGCCATACGCCTATTTTACCTCTTTAGTTTCTCCGTCATTCGGGACAAATAATACTTAACTGTAGAAATGCCATCATAAAAAATTTCTACGGGTGGAATACATCTCAACAATGGATATCTCATTTTATACACGCGCAACTTTTCTTTTATTTTCTTGTGATGATAGTTATATTCACTAATTTCCTCTACACCAACTTCATCCGGATGCAAAATCAATTGTTCCCAACGTTCGATGTTTTTTTCTACACCAAAACGGGATTGTATAAAATCATATAATGCCCCAACATCATCCGAAGGAGACTTAATACGAGCTATGATATATTGTGCCAATCGGGAAGGATTCCGGTATAAATAAGACTTATTAAAAACAGTATCCAAATAAGCAGGATGCAAAACCGTAGTAATACTACAACCAGCAAGTTGCATTTCCATAGCTGTTATAGGCAAACATTCCGACACTCCTGTAGGATTAGGTACTGCAACCTTACATTTTCCCATTACGCCTAATTTTTCTTCTTTCAAGATTCCCAGAAAATGAACGGAAGGCAACACTTCCCCCTTTTCATTTGTCAAATACGACATAAACAAATCCTCATAATCTTTTTCCGCAATCCCATATCGTCCTAACCCGGCATCCCGATTGTACAGTTTACCACTCCCGATTACATATAATTGGGCATCGGGAATCTCACTCAACACTTTTTTCCATGCACTGGCTAAAACATGGAACCCTTTTGCACGCACTATACTGCCCATGTAAACCACATTATGGTTATCCCTATCCTCAGCCGCATAATACTCCCGTTCTTTTATTGGGAATATATTGTATATGTAGGTAGACTTTAATGTGGCCAAATGGTCACGGTACAATTCCATTTGCTCACGCCCCACGTTCACTATCTTCTGGACATAAGGCAACTTCACAAATAAATCCAACAAGGAATATTTCACCGTGTTATGCGCCCAGACCAGGACGGACAGGGAGCGCGAAAATCCATCCAACACATTTTTATCAAAATACTTAATATCCACAACCAACAAGTTTATCTCCATGTTACGGCACAGCACGCAAACATCGTACAACCGTCTGACACAGAAAACATTCTTATGAGGGAATGTACCTTTAAAATTCACAAAAAGATATACTTCTATTTCGTTTTCCCTTTGTTCCAACAAATAAGGAACCAACAAAAACTCGTATTCCGACCCACCCAAGCCCGGGTTTCCCTTTATAATAGAAGAATAATCACACTCTGGCAATGTTGGGTTATTCAGATAAAAGGCTACTTTCTTTTTCATAATGTTACTTATTTATACGCATGCCAATCATATTTTTCACTTTTAAAACCAACATGGAAAATGTGTCACGATTGACACCCGCAAATGCCACCGAACCTATGGCAAAGGCTGTTCCTAAAAGCCACCTGTTTTCCATCAAACTAACGAGATAAAGCAATATGATAATTAGTATGTTATATACAATCACCCCCTTGCCCCTAAACTCGACAAAACGCATTGAAAAGAATATGCGGCTCACCATTGACAGAGAATGGGACAAGATTATAGCCATGCAAGCACCCAACAAACCATATTGAGGTATCAACAAGTAATTAAAGACTATGGCACCCACTCCTCCAAAAATAGTGGAAACAAAAATATAGTTGCTTTTCCGCATCGCCGTAAAAACAGAACCTACAAAAGCCGAAGTGTTTGAAAATAAGACCGACAGGCATAACAATGGAACATACCTCCAAGCTTCCATATACTCTGCCGACGTGAACAGCATGACAAACAACTTTGAAAACAAGACCAATACCATGCAAAGCAATACCTGCATACCGAAAACCGTCCGGAACATCTTATTGTAATACACGGAAAAATCTTCTTTTGCAAATTCCTCTATTGCCGTTATATTCCATGCTTGTTGGAATAACCCAAAAACCATGTTCAACACATTAGGCAGTTTGTTTGCCACGGCATACAAGCCAATGGCAAACATTCCTACATACTGCTCCAACAACGGTCGGTTTAAGCTGGACACCAACCACCACATGACGGCCGTTGGGATTAACGGTATGGAATATTTCAGCATACGTTTAAGATAAGTCCAGTCAAACATAAATACGGATAGGAACCGATATGAACGGGAATAGAAGAATGCAAATATCCCGGTCATCGTATTGGCGATTATCATCGCGGCAGCAAAACCATAAACGCCCGTACGTGGGATGAGTAATATGGAAAAAAGAGCTATTGACACCGATTGCACAATCCCGGTAAAACTGAACACAGACATTTTATTGATACCACGACAAAAATCCTGCGCATATTTTTGGAACAAATTAGAGATTAAAATGCCATAGACGTACCATATATACTCAAAAAAGATATTCTTCGCACCAGTAAACGTCAACAGAAAAAAAGCAAGGGCACACAACAAACTACAAAAGACCTGAAAGAAGAATCCGGATGAATAGTACTTTTTTATCTCAACGTCCGTCGCTCCCGACGGAAACACGAATATGGCATCACTCACATCACACGCCACCACGTTAAGCAACAGCCCTGCATAAACACCCATAATATCGGTGACCCCATAATCTGCGGGTGAAAGCCAATTCGTGTACAACGGCAACATAATGAACCCCATTAACTTGGAGCCCACATTGCCTATCAGGACAAATGATATGTTCTTGGCTAAGACCTTATTTCTGCCCATGTTTCTGAAGTGCTTGGCGGGCTTCTTGCAACGTACAGAAGCCTTCATCTTTCACAAGGTCACGTTCCATCTCTTCGGCCCACCAATCAATAGCCGTATCCAAACCAAATGACAAGGCCGATGATGAATTAATAGTCGCAACCCGTTCAAACCCCGCACCTAAAAGTACCAACAGTTGCATGGGAACCACTTTGTCGAACACTTCCACATGCGGAAAAAAAGACTTGTAATCACACTTGTCACGCGGATGAGGCTTGATTACCACATTATCCTCGCCATAATGAGACACTATTTTTCTATAAACATTCATCTGTTCCTCCTCTGTCATGTGCCCGTCTACGGCATAAGGCTGCGTCAACAAGATGACTTTGCAACTCCTGAATCTGTCCATACATTCTTCATCAATATTAAAAATCCTAAGAATAAGCTCTTTCTTGGATTCTGGAAAACTGTTCCATGCTTCTTCAAGACGCATGACTATTTTCTCTTTCCCCTTATGGTAAGGCTTGTCATAAGGGGAAGAAGTATAAACAGCGGTAACTAGACGTGATGTCCCGACAGGGTGACAATAATAATCCCCGAAAAAAAATCTCGCTATCATACGTTTAAACGAGGGTGCTTTTTCAAACGACATATACCGTGCGTAAAGACTGCTCTTTTCCCATATATCCAGCACGTTCGGGCAGTCTTCTACATACCCCATCTTCAGCCCTCGCAACAACCACCAATTAAAATCCAATCCAAAAATTTCCGAACGAAAAAGTTCCGGATACTTGATTTTCCGTATGGCAGGTACTAATAAAGCCGCAACAAAACGATTCCTAAAATACAATTTCCTCAAATCTAAAAAATACCGGTGCGGCATATGCCTTCGTATTTCCTCAGGAATATCTTTCGTAAAAAAATACACTGTATCCTTTATTTGCTCTTCCGTAGAAAGGAAGAGGTAAAACATGAAACAATACAGTGAGTTTGGCATACAGACCCTTTGATGTTTTTTTACCATATATTTTATTTATTAAAAGCCTTTTTTAATGAAACAGAAATTCCATAAATAGACCGTAATAATGGAATTTGCCTTATTACTATATACCCTGCTACAACAAAAAGTATTTTTAAAACAGTTTCTAACATCAATGTAAATTCTCCATTTTTCATTAAGCCTCTCATTATACTCTCTGTGATGCCGGTTAAGTAATCCACACTGTGGATACAAACTAATGCAAGGCTATTCCTTCCTATAAAAGAAAAACATTTCGCACCAAATGACAATTGAGTGTCCGGACATATTTTATAAATAATAAAGCAACAATATAATGCACCGATGAACTGCAGAAACAAAAACCTATAAATCATAGAAGCCATACTAACTTCCCCACATAAACAACAAAGAATAGCTATGCTATATCCAATCACTAAAGACACTTTATTCCTAAATAATACCTCACATACACTAGGGTTATTTATTTTATAGCCTAAATACATGAATCCGATAGAAGGAATGGCATTTAAAATATCAAACGGCAAAAGATTGAAATAATGCCTCCAACCCATTGCCAACAAAAATCCTCCTCCCAACACGACTATACGCCATACTTCACTTTTCATTCGTAACAAAAAAAAGAAGAAGATTGCCGAGACAAAATAGCACATCAAAAACCACAACGGCCCCACAGCATAATCTTTATAATGTAATACAGGTAAAGAACCATTTGCCATCAATATGGATATCCCCCAATCATAATCCTCTTTTGTAATTGATAAAATACACCATACTATCCCCCCTGTTACAATATAAGGAACCAGCACCTTCTTTGTATTCCGCCTTATAATATCCATAATAGGCCTTTCCTTATATAAATAGCCACTAATAATAAAGAATAGCGGCATATGAAAAGCAAAAATTACTCTTGAAACAGCATGTGGTAATGCACAATGCCCTATCACCATAAGAATAATTCCCCCCCCCTTCATTAAGTCAAATTTTACATTCCTCTCCACATTTTTAACTTTTAGACTTTCTTATATATTATTTCAGCAATCTCAATTATTCATTTGGGAAGCATGTTATTTTGGGTTTATTAGAAGAATTAATTATGTACATTCCCTCCTCAGAAAATTTCAAAGTATTTCTCGATATATGGAAGCAAGATTTTGAATAATCCCACTATTCACCTCACATCATATTCTTTCAAATCCTATTAATTCATAATCCACAATTAACCAGACGTTTATCCCTACACACCTGCTATCAAATATAACGCATCTTCATCTTTTCACATGCTCATCTCTTTACCCGTCCACTGACCGAACCTGCCATCAAGCTTTCGACTTCTTTTACCGTAACCTGATTATAATCCCCTTTGATGGAATGTTTGAGACAGGATGCTGCTACAGCAAACTCCAATGCCTTTTGGTCATTGTCCGGATAAGTCAACAAACCGTAAATAAGGCCGCCCATGAACGAGTCACCACCACCTACACGATCCACAATATCTGTAATGAGATAGCTACGCGACTGCATAAAAGTGCGACCATCATAAAGAACACCACTCCACGTGTTTTGGTTAGCATTGATGGAGCCACGTAATGTCACTACCATTTTCTTGCAACGTGGGAACCGTCCCATCATCTGCTTGCATACAGAAGCAAATGAAGTTTGTTCCACTTGTCCTTTGGTCTGTTCCGCATCAAATCCTAATGGCTTAATTCCAAATACTTTCTCGCAGTCTTCCTCATTACCTAAAATTACATCACTTTTGGCCACCAGTTCAGACATCACTTCTGTGGCAGTTTTGCCATAATTCCATAGATTATCCCGATAGTTGATGTCGCAGCTCACTGTAACGCCCATCTCATTAGCTGTAGCAATGGCCTGCCGACACATTTGCGCTGCATTCTCTGACAAGGCTGGTGTAATACCTGTCCAGTGAAGCCACCGGGTATCACCTAAGATTTCCTTCCAGTCCAACTGGTTTGGACTCATTGTGGCAAAAGCAGAATAGTCACGGTCATAGTATACTTGCGATGGACGTACATTACTTCCAGTCTCCAAAAAAAGAATCCCCATACGCTTACCACCACGTTGCACGTGAGAAGTTCCAACCTGATAGGAACGCAACTCACGCAAGCATTTTTCTGCCATGGGATTTTGAGGCAGACAGGTGATATAGTCTGTAGGAATACCATAATTGGACAATGATACAGCCACATTGGCTTCAGCCCCAGCAAAACTTACATCCAACTGATGGGATTGCACCAAGCGCAAATAATCGGGTGCTCCCAAACGAAGCATAATCTCCCCAAATGTCACAACCTTATTCATCATTGATATAAACTTTTGTACATGATTTCAGCAATCTGGAAATCTTCTTCCCAATCAATGTCTTTGGAATGCAATTCATCCATAACATACAAGAAAGGGGTCTTTCCTATTCGATTACCTTGTTCTATATATACCTCCCGCCTAGCTAAAAACATAGCATGATTTATTTCATACAGTGGTTCGAGATCTTGTGTGCGAGGCCAAGGAAGATTAGTACTATTATTAACCAATTTTCCAGACTTATCCAAGAGAAAGTTTTTTAATTCTTTTACACTTACCAATGAATCATATCCGTTGTTCAATCCTGCCAGATAACTCTCAATGGCAACATCATAAATATTTGCATCGACAAGTGGTGTTGTTACATGCCCCCAAAGAATGTGTTCAACCTCTGTAATAGTAGGTACATAACGAATCAAATCCTGAAGGTTCGTACTACTGAGACATAAATCTTCCGGACGAGGAATGATGCGTAATCTTTTGTCACTACAATACTTTTTGGCTATAGTCATACAGATTTCGTCGTTGGTGGACAAAATAATTTCATCCAAATGTCTCGTGGCTACCAACTGCCTAATCTTGTTTTCTATCAATCCACCCTCTATTCCAGCAAAAGGACGCGTATTCTTATTGCGAACTCGTTCGCTTCCTTTACGAGTTGGAAGGAAAAAAGCTATTTTATTTCCCATGGTTACAGAAATTGATAAATGGATTCTACTTTAAGTGATTTATATAGTGACGGAGTAAGTGAACGTAACTCAACACCTTGCGCATCTTTGAAAGCTTCGAAAAGGGTCTTATTTTCATTGGTTAACTCCATCTCTTTCTCAGAAAGCACCTCACCTTTATAGCCATCATATCCGATGATATTCACCTCTTTTGCTTCCATGGCAATAGCAGCCTGTAAGGCCAATGTAGTACACGAATCAAGATATGAGTGTGTGAACGTAATATTATCCAGTTCATAGGTCAACCGTTCGGCATAGGGTGGTACTTCTGTACCCATACGCCGAGGATAGGGAGCTAGCAGGCATACTCCATTGAAGTCTTTTTCTGATACATTTCGGCTTAAGCGTTTAGCTTCGTTACCCACCAAACAGTAATACTTTGGGTTTGAAAGGTCATTGTAAAGAGCTGCATAACGAGATGTTACAAAAATGAGTGGCATACTGGGAATGAGTGCGGCAAACTGCTTCACAGCTTGTTGATGCACCAAACATGAATTTCCACCGCCCACAATCAACACCCGTTCTGCAGAGTGTGCCTTGAACAAGGGATAACGGGCATTGTCTTTCTGGTTGTTCTTCTTGTTATCCAATGCCCTGACAATACTGTTGAAACTATATGTACGATTGGAAACCCACTCCATTACTTCTTTCTGTGGTAACGAATTGGCACCGGAAATCATATACGGCAGGTTGGTTCCCCACCGGTAGTTTTCATACAATGTATGGAATGCAGTAATCACTTCACCAAGCACATTGAAATCTACAGGGAACCCACCTTTGTTGAGGTAAGTTAACAATAGTTCCATGTTCAGATTTCCGGCACCACGTCCCATACCTAGGATAGTTGCATCCACATAATCGGCACCGCATTCAATAGCTGTTAACGTATTGATAAGCCCCAGTTGCATGTTGTTATGCCCATGAAAACCTATGGGTACAGTGGTTCTCTGTTTCACTACCTCAAACAAACTTCTCACATCCATAGGAGTTACCCCACCAAAGGAGTCCACCATACAAAACAAATCAACCACTTGATCTAGTTGCCTCAACTTGTCCAAGAATCCTTCGTACTCGTTCCACTTAGACATATACATGGTGTTAAATCCAACTTCAAAACCCTGTTTCTTCACCTCTTTGGCCAAAACCAAAGCACGGTCAAAGTTCTTCGGATCAATGGCAATACGCACCATATCTACCAAGCCCTGAATCGGTTTCAGGAGATTATCCAAATCCTCCAAACGGGTACTCTTCTCATTCAACATCACCACAATCTTTTTGCAACAATCCTTGCGTAAACGACGTAGCGTAGACACCGGCGAGTAGCCAAATTCACCCAAATATTCTTTGGAAGGATTATTGCGATAACCCACTTCTAAATAGTCTATAGGAAGTTTGTTCATCGCTTCGATATAAGCACTAACCACTTGTGAAGGAAAATCCCAAAGTGTATAATATCCTCCATCACGTAATGTACAATCTAGTAATTTCATTTCAAATATTATAAGCACTCACCTTTTGGACATCCCCCTTTAATTAAAGGAAGGAACTAGTGCCCTAAAACTGAGTTATGTTAAATAATTAATAAACGTCTGATTTTGGTGTACCCCTGTTTTTCAGTCAGAACATCTAAAATAAGATTAAAATTCAGTTGACATTTAATTTTCATTAGCACTCATACTGATGGTTGAGGAGCATAAGCATTTCATAGTCACGGTTTTCTACAACTATCTCAGTAAAAAAATTCTTAGAATATCCCTGCAACTTACATGTCGACACGATGGAAAAGTATGTAATACAGACACGTATCATCCTGTGACAGCCTAAAAAAAGCGAGTTCTTCCTCCTGTTGACCAACAGACGAAATACATCGCTCAGCAAGACAGCTATCTATCATATTACTCGCCATGCCCCTGGAATCAGAAGTTATTTTTCATGGAAAAATGTAAAGGATAGAAAAGGCAATGTTAAGTGGGCTCACACTCTTTTTAGCCCAGACATTGAATAATGCAGAAACTAAGTAACAGTACCTGACTCAACAAGGAATGCTTGACACACCTACTTCTCCAAAAGAAGCCAATACAGCAGAACCACTATGTCATACCATGACCTATCTGGAGTTATATAGCAGTTTCTTTTATCCCTCGTTATTCAAATATGATTTTATTCCGTTCTTTATTCCTCAACCGTCCACTCTTCCACCCCTTTGGTATCAGACGAAAAGTTCACACCTACGAGGAACACCTTCCGGCCATCTTTCCGATAAGGCTCGGCATAACCTTTCTCATGAATCTGTCGCAAAGCCTCGTCGGCACTGCCGTCGAGTTTGATTTCCATCGCATTATAATCCGTCGTTTTGATGATGATGTCGATGCGACCGCGATGGGTGGTGCGCTCCACTTCGGTATAAAAGCCCATCATCTTGAAGATGACATACATAGTGTTCTGAAAATGGCAACATATACCGTTCAACATATCCGAGGTTTGTTCTTCGTGCACCAGATTGTTCCATTCATATATTCTCCGGCTCAGGCACTTCCCTCAAAAAAGCCTTGGGGATATAGGCCGAAGCCAGAAAGCATATCGGCTGCAAATCCACGATGACACAAGTCTGGCGGTCTATACGGGCCACACGCCCTACTACGCCTTTGAAATCCCCTTCGGTAATCACGACTTGCTGGTCTTTCTTGATCCGGAAATCAGCCGGTGAGACGGCACGGATAGATTCGCTCCCTCCAATGGTGAAACGAATAAAATTGACCATCTCCTTGTAGGGTATAACCACCACGTCATTCAGTCCGTTTTCATTCAAAGACGTATGGTCGTACATGAAACGAAGGCTTACGGGCATCTTGTCCTTGCGACGGGACTCAGATTTCAATGGGAATGACACCAAACGGCGGGCCGTGCACTCGTCCGTAAACACGAAAACAAGATTGGGCAAGAGGGATTCCTCTACTTTCTTCTTCTCTCCTTTCACCATCTTCAACGTCTTCCGTTTCGGCACATACACCAAAACGCCCCGTTTCTTCAATAGGTCTTCAGCCTCCCGTTCACGTCCATACGTGGCTCTCAAAACATACCATCGGCATTCTTGCGGAAGTCCGTGCGTCGGATGCAGGACATACTCCAAGGACACCCCGGTCCCGTATCTTTGCGAACCGGCGGCTGTGACGGGAGGCAATCCCTCACTCGGAAGTCGGCTTTCGCTTTCTTCCGGAATACTGGCTACATTCATCAACGTATCCATCACACCTTGGCACAGACGTCCTGTATGACGACACAAAAAAAGCGTGAGACCGTCGTTACTCGTCCCACCCTAAGAGGCTCTGGTATGCCCATCACTGTTGAACGAGCAACATCCAGAGCCCACGCCGATATGGATATAACCTCTCCCTTTACGACACGATATACCCGTATCGAAAAGGGATGCGCATATATACACATCCCGAGGACATCTACTGTTGCCTCATCCCTGACAGTGATTGAAATTTACCAGATTTATATAGTATAGATTGAAGGAGAAAACAAAAACTAATCAAGTGAAAATAAACAATCTGTATAATAAGTAATTACGCTGTATCTACATCTTCTCTTGTTTTACTTGATTATTGTTGTTTGGTTCTTTTTCGGTACATTTTTGTTTTTTATTTGTTCCTTAATTCGGATTATTCTTTCTACCTTTGTGGCAGGAATAACGAGTAAAGCAAGGAGGAACTATGCCACGAGTAAAGAAGCCCGCAAAAGTCAAAGAACCTATCCGTCTTCGGATGAAAGAGTTGGCCAATGGAAACAAAAGTCTGTATTTGGATATCTATCGGGACGGCAAACGGACGTATGAGTATCTGAAGATGTATCTTATCCCCGAAACGGATAACAATGCCCGTGTGCGGAATCAAACGACTATGGCCGCAGCCAATGCCATCAAATCGAAACGAATCATTCAACTTACCAACGGCGAAGCGGGTATCGAAACCCGTGAAAAGGTTTTTCTTCTGGACTGGATGGAAACCTACAAAGAGAATCAGGCGAAGCGAGGAAAGAAAGATGGAAACCAAATCCAAGTTACTATCCGCATCTTGAAAAATTATGCCGGAGAACGGGTAACGATGGATCAAATCGACAAGGCGTTTTGTCAAGAGTATATCGACTATCTATTGACTGAATATCGACCGAAGGGCAAACAAGTATCTAATTTTACGCTACACACCTATTACCGCATTCTGAACGGAGCTTTGAATGCAGCCGTGCGAGCGGAAATTATAAAAGTCAATCCTTTTACGAAGATCAACAATTCGGATAAAATCCGTCTGCCGGAGAGCAAGCGGTCGTATATGACCATTGAAGAGGTGCGGGCATTGATTGCTGCTCCGATGAAAAACGAAGCCGTAAAACAGGCTTATTTGTTCTCCTGCTTCTGCGGACTGCGGATAAGCGATATCATCAGTTTAAAGTGGAAAGATGTCTTTGTTGATAGGGGACAATATCGTTTGGCTGTATCTATGCAAAAGACCAAAGAGCCGATTTATCTGCCGCTTTCCCCCGAAGCCTTGAAGTGGATGCCGGAACGTGGAGAGAAGACATCGGAAGATCATGTATTCGATTTGCCGAGCCCAACGATGATAAACACGCTTCTCAAACCTTGGGCGAAAGCGGCTGGAATAGATAAGCGGTTTTCATTTCACACGAGCCGCCACACGTTCGCGACAATGATGCTGACGCTCGGAGCAGACCTCTACACCACTTCGAAATTACTCGGCCATGCTGATGTGAAAATGACGCAAGTCTACGCCAAAATCATCAATCAGAAAAAGGACGATGCGGTCAATTTAGTAAACGGATTATTCGACTAAAGCAACTGCCGAATTTTCTGGTTTCCCGATGTTTTTTTTGCAGGTGTAGTTTATTCCCGCGCGGGTATATATAATTCTGTTTAGTTTAGTATTTCTCTATATATAGGGCAAGAAAACTAAAGTAAACCGTTTCATGCAAACAACTGAAAAGAAATGCGGTTGAACTTTGATGACCGAAATCGTACTCTAAAACAGGATTCTTACACTCGAATGCCGGTAGCATTATCGACAAGGAAAAGGTCGTAATTCGACCGCTGAGAAATGAACGGATTATGTCGGAGAAGCAAATCCGTTCTTAACCCGCGAGAAACAATTATTGGTAACAATTTTTTCAGCTCCCTTTTGTCGGTTAAAACCTATTCGCGAATTGAGGTCTAAAATCTTCCGACCGGGAAAGGCTGTTTATCCATTTGACTGCCATTCTATAATCCGTCATATATCGGATAATCCCACCGCCTCTGCTTGCAGATTGTATGGCAGCCTACCCGACGCCGTAAGGCGGTTGGGGTATTAGGCTCCCCCGAAAGATATTTCGTGGCACACGGGCAAGCCCAAACGAAAACGGCTGTGGCAAATGCTTAATACCTAATTATGAGGTCAGAGATAGAGAATATTCCAAAGAAAATGCCGTAAATAATATCACCGCAATAGTATAAAATAATTATACGCCAAATTTCCAATCGAAACAAAGCCAAATTTCCAAATGATTTTGCGTCAAATTTCCAAATATATTTTTGAAATTGATTTGGAATACAAAGAAATAAGCTATCTTTGCAGAAAAATACGGTGTATGGAATATAAGAATCGAATAGCGGATCAACTTCTGCGTGATAAATTAGAGGCGATGGGTGCTGTATTGATAGAGGGACCTAAAGCTTGTGGTAAAACGACCACGGCTGAACAACAGGCCAAAAGTGTTATCTATATGGATGACCCTACTAAGCAACAGCAATATAGGCAAATGGCTCAAACCAATATTAGTTTTTTGCTCGAAGGGGAAACTCCTCGTTTGATTGACGAATGGCAGGAAGTTCCTCAATTTTGGGATGCTATTCGGTTTGAAGTAGATCACCGAGATGAAGACGGGCAGTTTATGCTTACAGGTTCTGCTGTACCTGTCGAAGCTAAGGAAATTCACCACACAGGTACTGGAAGATATGGATGGCTCACCATGCGTCCTATGAGTTTGTGGGAATCAGGGGATTCTACAGGTGAGATAAGTCTGTCGGAACTGTTCCTTGCCCCGGATAAAATAGGAGCCTTGAATAAACTTACATTGCCAGTGCTTGCGTTTGTTGTTTGCCGTGGGGGGTGGCCTAAAGCTTTGCAAAAGAAAACAGAAAAGGCGGCACTATTACAGGCAACAGAATATTATAAAGCGATAACAAATAGCGATATATCACGAGTAGACAATGTAAAACGAGATGCAGAACGGGCAAAAAGAATTATGCGTTCATATGCCAGGCATCAAGGCTCTCAAGCAAGTATCGCCACAATCCTTGCCGACATATCAACAAATGAACCAGAGGATGTCAGCGATGAAACGATAGATGCGTACCTTACCGCTTTGCGGAAAATATTTGTAATTGAGGATATGCCGGCATGGAATCCTAACTTGAGAAGTAAAACAGCGGTTCGTACATCTGATACAAGGTATTATGTTGACCCTTCGGTTGGCGTGGCAGCCCTTGGTTTAGGTCCCAATGATTTAATTAACGACCTAAATACTTTTGGGTTATTTTTTGAAACAATGTGTATTCGAGATCTTAGGGTTTATGCTGATGCCTTAGATGGTTCTGTCTATCATTATAGAGATAAGAATGGTTTGGAATGTGATGCTGTAGTACATTTGCGTAATGGTTCGTATGGTCTCATTGAAATAAAATTGGGTGGAGAGAAATTGATTGAGGATGGTGCAAAAACATTAATGGCACTCTCAAATATCATAGATACATCTCGAATGAAAGCTCCTGCTTTTTGTATGGTGCTGACAGGCGTTGGTGATTTTGCCTATAAGCGAACAGATGGAGTCTATGTTGTACCTATTGGATGTCTGAAAAATTAATTATGACACCAAATTTAAAAACGATCCAATTATGCCAACATATAAGTTTATAGATTTATTTGCAGGATTAGGAGGATTCCATTTGGCCTTAGAGCAATTGGGCTGCAAATGTGTATTTGCTAGTGAACTCCAGCAAGATTTACGCACTTTGTATGAGAGTAATTTTGGTATGAAGTGTGCTGGGGATATTAATCTTATTAATATCGAAAAGGACATTCCATCACATGATATTTTATGTGGTGGTTTTCCATGTCAACCATTTTCACAAGCAGGAAAACAACAAGGGTTTCAGGATGAGAAAGAAAGGGGCAACTTGTTTAATAAAATAATGGAAGTTCTCGAATTTCACAAGCCTGAATTTGTATTTCTTGAGAATGTTCCTAACTTGAAATCTCATGATAAAGGAAATACGTATCGTGTAATTCATGAAAAGCTATCAATGCTTTATGAGGTAAAAGAAGATATTATATCTCCCCATTATTTTGGTATTCCCCAGCATCGAACAAGAATGTATATTGTTGGTCGTTTAAAAAGTAGAGGTGGGTTGCAAACTTTTGCATTTCCAAAACATGAGGAAAGGCCTGACTGTGATATTTCTCAAATACTAATTCCTGAAGATACAGACTATATGTCTTTACGTCCAGTCACGAGAAAGCACATGGCAGCATGGCAAAAATTCTTGGATTTACTTTCTCAAAATAAGAGTACACTACCAACATTCCCTATTTGGGCAATGGAATTTGGTGCCACTTATGATTACGAGGGGGTAGCACCTTACTTTCAGAAACGGCAACAATTGTCTGGGAAAAAAGGTAAATTTGGAGAAGATATAGTTGGAAACTCAAAAGATGATTTTTTGCAACTTCTTCCCATATATTCTCAAGGAAAACCTAAAACAGGACGACAATTCCCGGATTGGAAAAAACAATTCATCAGACAGAACCGACAATTCTATCAAGATAATAAATCATGGATTGATGCATGGATTGATGAAATTAAGCAAGAAGGATTCGAAAATAGCCATCAAAAATTTGAATGGAATTGTGGTTATGAAGAACACCCTACAATATATAATAAAATTATTCAGTTCCGTCCATCTGGAATGCGTGTGAAATTGCCGACCTATTCGCCTGCATTGGTGTTAACAACAACTCAAATTCCTATAATTCCGTGGTTGATAACTCCCAATGGAGAAAAAGGTCGGTACATGACAAGAAAAGAAGGAGCCAAACTTCAATGTATGGAAGAATTGGCGGAATATCCTGATACGATTGCCAGCGCATTTAAAGCTTTTGGAAATGCGGTTAATGTAGAAGTTGTAAAACGTATTGCAATAAATTTGTTATTTGATGGAAATGAAACAAATAAATAAGGTGTCAATTGCATTAAAACCCAATGTATATAGTACATTTCGAAATTTAAACAATACCGTCTCAAATACATTGGGAGAGTATGTAGATAATGCAGTGCAAAGTTTCTTGAATCATAAAACAGAATTATTTGATTTAGAATCTAATTACAAACTTCGCATTGAGATTTCTGTTGATTGGGAGAATAGAACAATTTTAATATCTGACAATGCCGCAGGTATTGATGCTGTAAACTATCAAAGGGCTTTTGAGCCTGCGCATATTCCATTGGATGACACCGGCTTAAATGAATTTGGAATGGGTATGAAAACAGCATCTGTTTGGCTCGCAAATAAATGGTGTGTATATACAAAAGCTTTAGGAGAAGATGTTGAACGTTTTACTGAATTTGATTTACAAAAAGTAACAACAGAGGAAAAGGAAGAACTTGTTGTGATTGAGAAAAATGCTCCAGCTAATGAGCATTATACAAGAATAATATTATCTCAATTATCCACAAATGCGCCAAAACCAGGGCAAATGGAAAAGATACGCAGACACTTATCAAGTATTTACAGACAGTTCCTTAGAACTGGGAATGTTGAGATCATTGTAAATGGTCAAAGTCTTGAAGCACCAGATTATGGAATACTTTATGCCCCTTTCTATAAAACTCCTGATGGTGAAAATATTCTTTGGAGAAAAGAAATAGATTTTGAAATGGGGGAATATAAAGCAAAAGGATTCATAGCAATACTTGATAAAATCCAAAATGGAGCAAATGGTTTAGTGTTAATGCGTCGAGGTCGAGTAATTGTTGGAGGAGGAGATGAGAGGTATTTCCCAACTGTTATATTTGGACAGTCTGGTAGTTTTAGATACAGACGTTTATTCGGAGAAATTGAATTAGAGGGTTTTGAAGTATCATTTAATAAAAATGGTTTCAGAGAAGAAGAAGATTTATATCTTTTTATGGACGCCTTAAAGGATGAATTAAAAGCGGACAATCTGAATATTCTTGGGCAAACGGATAATTATAGACAACGCGGTAAAGATCAATACACAAAAATCTCCAAAGCTATAAAAAAGGACTTGGAAAAGAAGGCAAAACCCAAACAACTATCTCGTCAAGTTAGTGAAGTGGAAGCCAAAATTAGCAACCAACAATATTTGCAGAAAAACGAAGATGTAATTATAAATGCAAAACCACTTGATAGCTATAGTGAATCTTTTCAATACAATGGGAAAAATTATATCCTCACAATGGATTTGGTAACTGAAACAGAAACTGATTCTTTGTACTCTGTAATTACTACTGACACAGAAGAAAATCTATTTCTTGATACCAAATCAATATCATGCAAAATTAATTTAGCACATCCGTTCTTTACGAGATTTGAGCATTTTAAAAAAGGACAGGACTATGCACCGATAGTTGCTATTTTTAAGGCATTGACGTTAGCTGAAATTATGGCACCAGATAAAGGCACTAAATTCGCATCAAATTTGCGTATATTATTTAATCAAAATATTTTGCAGTAGTTATGGAAATAGAAATACTCAATACTCATAAAAATGATTTTTCTCCAGTCATAGGGGAACGAACAATGGAATTATTGTCTCGTTTTGGGCAAAAATTAGATGAAGATGGCATCGATACATTGAGTTCTGAAACAATTGAAATCTTATCGCATTGTACAAACCCCTACAAAAATGAAGTGCAGTCTGTAACCAATCTAGTGGTAGGTTATGTACAAAGTGGTAAAACCATGTCTTTCACAACGCTTTCTGCACTTGCTCACGACAATGGGTTTCGTATAATTATATACTTTGCCGGAACTAAAAACAATCTTCTTTCTCAGACCACTAAACGATTAAGAAAGGATTTAATTAATGGAAGTGCAAATAGCGCATACTATAAACTTTTTGAAAATCCGACTTTAGAATATGCGCAAAGGATACGCAATGCTTTGAATATTAGTTCTAAACCAACTATTTTGATAACAGTGCTTAAACATCATAAGTATATCTCAGACTTGGCTGCAATGTTTAATTCCATGCAACTTAAACAGACATTAGGAAAAGCAGGAGTTTTAATTATTGATGATGAAGCTGATCAAGCAAGTCTGAATGGCTATGCTTACAAAAATAGTAAATCAGAAGAATGGGAAGATGATGAATATACAACTACATATAGTAGTATCATGAAATTAAAGGGGGCTTTGGCAAACCATTCCTACATACAATATACGGCAACTCCGCAAGGACCATTGTTAATAAGTATAATGGACTTACTATCACCTAAGCATCATACTGTTTTGACTCCTGGCAAAACTTATACTGGTGGCAAAACTTTTTTTTGTGATGAGCCAGGTTTAATCATAACAATTCCTGAAGGAGAAGTTTTTCATTCAAAGCACAATAACCTTGCTGATTGTCCGGATTCACTTGTAAACGCCTTACAGTTACATTTAATGGGTGTTGCTATCATAGTAAAACTTTTACAGAAAGAATCTTTTTTATCTATGATGATACATGCGGATAGAGATCAAGATGCGAGCGAGAAATTTTATAGATGGATAAAAAATATCATTGATGCATGGTCGAATATTTTAGCTAATGGAGAACAAGACCTGGGATACCAAGAATTGAAAGATAGCTTTGCAAAATGTTATCCAGAATCTATACGGATGTATGAAGCTCACAATGAGTCAGCCCCATCCTTTGAGGATATCTGGTGCTGTATAGATGATATCATTCTTGACACCAATGTTGAATTAGTTATAAGCAGGAATAAGAGACAAGGTGAAAATAAAGAGATTGATTGGGCTAGCAGTTGTTCTCACATATTGGTTGGAGCAGATATGCTTAATCGGGGTTTTACTGTAGAGCATCTTGCAGTAACATATATGCCGAGATGTAGTGTCGGAAAATCTACCGCAGATACAATTCAACAGCGATGTCGTTTTTTTGGATATAAGCAAAATTATCTTTGGTCATGCCGTGTGTTTTTACCTTTTGAGGTAATAATTGAATACAAAGAATATGTAGAGCATGAAGAAGAAATGAGAAAATGGCTTCTCGATAATAAAAACCTTGAAGATGTTGAGCGACTACTATTAATCTCTAATAGATTAAATGCCACGCGAAAAAATATCTTATCTAAACATACTGTAACAACAAAATTGAATGGATGGCGTAAAATGAATGCGTTCCAAGCAATTGATGAAAATACCACATTTGTAAACCGCTTCCTTGCAGATGTAGAATTGAAATTGTTTGAGAATTATGGTACGGACGATCGAAATCATGGATATGTCAAGCTTCCAATTCAGAGAATCATTGAATTTTTAACAGAGTTTAAATTTCAGAATATGCCTGATGCTGCAAGAAAAGAGGCAACTTTAAGATATATAAAATACTTAAGTACCAAAAAACAAGGAGCATTAGAGTACGCATATATCATACAAATGGCATATAGAGGAATACCCCGCGAACGTGCTTTTGATATTGATACATTTAGAATAAATAATTTGCATTCTGGACGTTCGATGTCCGGTAGTACCGTATATCCTGGTGATGCGAATATAAAATTTGAAGACTCAATTTGTATTCAGATTCATCATGTAAAACTAAAATGCAATTCTACTCAATGGGCGGGACGAACGGCTTATACTTTGGCGATATATTATCCGGAAGAATTCGCAATCAATTATGTAGAAACAGAAGAATAATATGAAAGTATCACTTCATTCCATATTTAGTAAACTACAAACAAAAATTTTGACGGAGCATAATTGTTATGCTGCTGATAATATTCCTTTTTCTGATACGCATAAAATAGGCATATCTTATGAGGGGTTTCCAATCTTTTTTATTGCTAGTTCGAATATTAGTTCGCTTTCGAACATAAAATTGGATTTAATCTCTATTCAATTCAATCAATTATGTAGATTGAAATTGTCAAATACGGATAAACCGATAGAGAATTACTATACAATAGTTGCATTGCAAACAGAGAATGTCGATTATATCAATTATTTCATAGATGTAGTAGAAATTGTATTAAGTAAATTAGGCAATTATCCTACTCAAAAACAACTGCATGATGAAATACAAAAATTGGTTGATTTATTTCGATGCTTTAATTTACCTCCACAAAAAACAATTCAAGGCTTATGGGCGGAGTTGTTTGTTATATCTATAGCCAGTAATCCGGAATATTTATTAAAAGCATGGCATTCTTCATTAAATGATGTATATGATTTTAATGATGGAATAGATAAAATAGAGGTAAAAAGCACATCTAAATCTCATAGAATACATAAATTTTCGTATGATCAATTATCTCCCACTGAAAACACCAATTTGATTATATCTTCGATCTTTGTTATTCAATCTGGAATAGGAAAAAATATCTTTGATTTAAAAGAGGACATAGAGACTCAAATTTGTTCATTGGAATTGCGGTATAAGTTAAATGAAATTATATTTCGAACATTAGGTTCTGAATTTGAAAAGGTATATGATGTTTATTTTGATTATCAACAGGCAGTAGATTCCTATAAACTGATTCCTGCTATATATATACCGTCATTGAATAGTGAAAGTATTCCGAATGAAATTACTAATATCCATTTCGATTGTGATTTATCACAAATTGATGTTCCGGATAATATTGCTGCAATATACCCACATAGTAAACTATTTTCAAGTTTATAGCGTATGATGAATGAGAAAGTTCTACCAGAAACATTGCTTCAGCTAATGTTGAATGTACTTGCAAAAGCAGACAGTTTTCAATATATAAGCGGAATACAACCCTTTTTAATGTCGTTAAAAGGGAGGAAATATTATGTGTATGTAAAAAATCTTTCTTCTGCATATTTTAAAGATAGACCTGATACGACACGAGCTCAACTACCAATAAAAGATGAATTCTCAGAAATAAAGGAATCTGCCTATCCTTTCATTTTCTTGGGCTATGATAGAATAAATGACGTTTTAGTATGTTGGAATTTTCATATTGCTAAAAAACGATTAAATGAAAGAAAGAGCGTGTCGTTTTATTCACGAACATTTTTTCAAGAAGAAGTTTCTCCAGGCGAATTATTGCGTAAGCGATTGAAAAATGATGATGAACCAGTCTTTTTTAAGCGTAAGGACTTATTGATGTTTTTTGAGAATATAGATTCATTTTTCGAAAATTCATCTCCTAAGGCACAAGTGATAACTCATACTCCATCTATCGAGAATGGTAAGATTACAACTATTTCAGATGTCAAGTTACTAGAGAAGCTAAGACCCCTTTTAGCTATAGATACACCCCATACCTTGGAAGCAATAAAAGTTGTGCAAGCGCATTATGGAGATAGTCCTGAAATGAAGTTTCGAGACTGGGCTAATTTGGTTAAAGCAGTAAAATTTGACCAAGAAAAAACAATAGGTACGGTTAATTGCGAATTAATTAGATTACCTTCCACAAAGCAGTAGAAGTAACTTTATAAGGAATAAAATGGGGCAAACAAACCTGTATTCATTTCTATCCGATAAATTATGATATTATTGCATCGAAAAGAGAAAAACACATGGTGAAAATTTCTTCTCTTTTGGCTGTGCATATGTGTAGGATAGAATGTGGAAATCCATTGAAAATTCAGTTTAGTTTAGTCTATTAGCCTATATATATGCTAAATCAAAGTAAACTAAATATAGGTAGGCATATTTGCCTTTTCATATATGCCTATGATTTGATAGAAGTACTTACTTTTGCGTGGTGCAAAAAACAATGAGCGTATACCCTTAAGATGTACATTTGCCTATTTTCTCTTTTGGCTGCAAAATTCTCTATAGCTAGCCAAACGATATTCTTGAGGAAGGGGTAAGTCGTGGGGAGAGTAACTTTGAGAAACACTTTGTGTGCAACCAAATGCAAGGAATAAAATCAAGTGAAAAGTAAAAACCGAAGAATATCCTAAAATACCGATTTTGTTTCTATTCTGTTTCTTTTGCAAGGTGCTATGACTGCTATTTTATTGGTGTACAACAAAATAAATACAAGTAAAATAACATTTACCAGATTCCTTAGAGTCAAGAACAAGACGTCACGTAAACGCCTTTAATATGTCGCGAATCTCCGTCCCCACCCTTCCCCCGCATACGCGGTTCGGCGCAGGCTTCCGTCCGTTTTCAGCATCCCTGACAAATTACACCGTCAGGACAAGCTTCGCACGAACCCGGAAATTCTGCGGCAAAGATAATTATTTTTTCATTCCGTTCAAAAAATTCACCTTTAATTAACTCATAAACTTCAGCGATGCCGCCTTGGTCCCATCGAAATGCGAAAACAGTCCAAAAACGTCAGGCAAACGACTTTCCGGTGTGCGGCAAACGTTCGATCAATCTACTGAGAACTTTTTACGGATGTCCTGCAGGCGATGTTCCTTCCCCACCCCCTTCATTATGTTTTCATTTAAAAAGGGTTCACATCCTTCATTCTATCTAAGAATCAAATGATTAAGATGAACCCTTCACTCAAACAGCCTTCACAAGGGGTTCACCGAAAAATTCCGTTCCGCGCTGTGGTACAACGCTTTACGGTGAACCTTCAGCCATCATTCACAAAAAAGAAAAATCAAAAGCCCTTTATGGTTCCCGTATGAAAAAACTTTGCGCCATTTCATCCATCTCTTTTCGGAAAGGTTCACTCGTAGCCCACTGCACGATGGTCATGCACCGTAAAGGATTATCCTTATAATATCCGTAAGTAGTACGCCTCGCCTCAATCCATTTCTTCCCTGTAAGGGAGATACATTGGGGGCTACTGACTTTCACGAATTCAGTCCCGTTCAGGACGACCGTCTCGCAAGTGCAACCGTCAAGCAAACGGCCTTCTTCGTCACACACACTCCGCTTTAAAGCATCTTTCATTTTCCGGGCATCCGTATCTGCCGCAGCATCCGAATACTCCACGGTCATCCAATTCAACCCGTTTTCGATGCGGAAATCCGACCATCCATCCGGCTTTCTATGCCAATTGGACGGATAACGGAAACTGAAACCACTCGCTTCGTCGCTAAAAGGAATCCAGACATCCTGATCCGTCATGGTCCAGCCCTCCACTACGGTATACTCCGTATTCTGCCCCATACCGTTCTCTTCCGAATGAATCTCCGAATCTCCGTTTCTTATATAGTCTTCCAACAGGCCACTCCGCCAAACTTCACGCACGTCCTGGTAATCGGGAGGCATTCCGTGTGTCAAGGCGGAAAACCAACAGATAAACTCAGATAATAAGACGAATTCTGCCAGACAAGCCACAACCATCCGTTTGCTTTTCTCACGCACCTTATCCGACATCCCGTAAGCCAACCCCAACAAGAAACCACACCCCAATCCGCCGACGTGCGCCGCATTATCCACACTGTCATCTCTCATCCCAAACAACAGATTATACAAAATGAAAACCGCAATGCTGACAAGCAAGGTCTTTCGCCTTTCCTCTCCACCCCTGCGTAAAAGCAAATAAGCAAAAAAGAGACCATACAAGCCGAATATGGCTCCCGAAGCCCCGGCCGCAATCCATTCGGCATTGACCGACAGGCTCGCCAAGGATGCGTAAAGTCCGGACAAGACATAAGCCATAGCCATACGGCGAGAACCTGCCAACGGCTCCAAAAACAGACCAATGAACAATAAGGCATACATGTTCATGGCCAAGTGTATAAGACCTACATGCACATAATTGCAGGTCAGCACACGCCAATAATCGCCGGTCAGAGTCAATGGAGCAAAATCGGCACCCCAATGCACCAAATCGACATTGTCCGGAAAAAATATCCCTACACCGGACAAGCACATGGCCAAAAAGACGAGGAAATTAAGATCCAACAACAAAGGGGTAACCCAAAATCCCCTGCGTGGCACGAAAAAAGAAAGGAAAAAGCCTTTTCCGGGTTCGGCCGCACTGGGCGGAATAGTCTCATCTGCTTTTTCCCGCCCCTCTTGTATTTCACCACCGGATGACGCAAAGTAAAACCGAGCGGACAACGCCTGTGAAGCCTTACGAACGTTCATACCCCCTCCTTTCCTCAAAAAGGAAATCCGCCGTCATATCCAAGTCCTGCCACGGGACTTTCGGAAATATGAGACGACAGCGGATTCCCGAACAGAAGCGCCTTACACTTATTCTTTCACTATGATATGTTCACCATCTTCGGCTACATGGTAAGTCTTACTCAACATATTGGAGGACTTGTGTCCCACCATGATGAACGCATCACCTTTTTCTATCTGGTAGCTTCTCACATAGCCGTCTTCGCCATATCCCGATGCTTCCAACGCCTCTTTGCAGAACACCGGCAGATTCTCCACCTGCTTGGCCACATCATCGTAAGTGAAAAGCATATCCTTGAAACCGTCATAGGTATCAATCACATTATCGTCATGATCCGAAATCACCATATCCTGTTTATCCAGTTTGTTACGGACATCCTTATTATCGTACCAACTATATTCCGCCATCTTGTTCTTATCCTCCGGCGTTACAATTTGTATCGTCACACTCGTAGAAGGATCACCCGGCTTATAATTGAAATAGGTATAAATCTCGGCAAACTCTGCCGTTTCCTTTTTTGCCTTGGCCAATTCCAACAATTCATCTATTTTCCCGTCCAACTCCCCGGCATTTGCTCCGATAATCGTGTCCGACGGCGTTGTAGTAGCATTCTCTTTCATCTTATTCACAAAATCACAAGATGCCATCGTAACGACAACTACACATAAGGCCCAGACACCTTTCCAAACTTTTGCTTTCATAGTCCCAATTTTTAAAAGTTACCACTCTATTGATTTATTTGCGAAAGTTAGCATTTTTATACTGAGCGAAATTACCCCTCCCGAATATTTAACACAAAATTAACTATATAAGTCCGTCATTCCAAAGAAAACATGTTTTCACTGTCCTAAGCTCCATGCTAATAAACGGGTAAATCATTGGGACACTCAAAAAACTTTTGTAATTTTGCCCCAAATATCGAAATCAGAATAAAAATGAATGTTTTAGAGTTAAGTGAACAAGAAATCGTAAGAAGGAACAACCTGAACGAACTCCGTGCCCTGGGCATCGACCCTTATCCGGCTGACGAATACCCGACCGATGCTTTCTCGACCGACATCAAAGCCGAATACGACGATGCGGCGGAAGAGAAACGCCAAGTGTGCATCGCAGGCCGTATCATGAGCCGGCGCATCATGGGCAAAGCCTCTTTCCTCGAATTGCAGGATTCCAAAGGGCGCATTCAGGTGTATGTCACCCGCGATGATATTTGTCCCGGAGAAAACAAGGATTTATACAACACCGTATTCAAGAAATTGCTCGACTTGGGTGACTTTGTCGGTATCAAAGGCTTTGTTTTCAAGACTCAAACAGGCGAAATCAGCGTGCACACGCAAGAACTGACGGTTTTGGCCAAGAGCCTCAAGCCCCTGCCCATCGTCAAGATGAAAGACGGCGAGGTATATGACTCTTTCGAAGACCCGGAACTGCGTTACCGCCAGCGTTACGTGGACTTGATTGTCAACAGCGGAGTGAAGGAAACGTTCCTGAAGCGCTCGGCCATCCTGAAAACGTTGCGTGCCGCCCTGGACGAAGCAGGCTACACGGAGGTGGAGACACCTATCCTGCAATCCATCCCGGGAGGAGCCAGCGCGCGCCCGTTCATTACCCACCACAACTCGCTCGACATCGACCTGTATCTTCGTATCGCCACGGAACTTTACCTGAAACGCCTCATCGTAGGCGGTTTCGAAGGTGTGTACGAAATCGGCAAGAACTTCCGCAACGAGGGTATGGACAAGAGCCATAATCCGGAGTTCACTTGCATGGAACTTTATGTACAATATAAGGATTACAACTGGATGATGGCGTTTACCGAAAAGTTGCTCGAGCGCATCTGCATCGCTGTGAACGGCAGCACGGAGAGCGTGGTGGACGGAAAGACCATCAGCTTCAAGGCACCCTATCGCCGTCTGCCCATCTTGGAGGCCATCAAGGAAAAAACGGGTTATGACCTGAACGGGAAGAGCGAAGAGGAAATCCGCGAGATATGCAAGGCCCTGAACCTGGAAATCGACGACACGATGGGTAAAGGCAAGCTTATCGACGAGATTTTCGGCGAGTTCTGCGAGGGTACTTATATCCAACCTACCTTTATCACCGACTATCCGGTGGAAATGTCGCCGCTCACCAAGAAACACCGCACTAATCCGGCATTGACCGAGCGTTTCGAGTTGATGGTCAACGGTAAGGAACTGGCCAATGCCTATTCGGAGTTGAACGACCCGATAGATCAGGAAGAGCGTTTCATCGAACAGATGCGCCTGAGCGAGAAGGGCGACGACGAAGCGATGTTCATCGACCAGGATTTCCTGCGTGCCTTGCAATATGGCATGCCCCCCACCAGCGGTATCGGTATCGGCATCGACCGTCTGGTCATGCTCATGACGGGTCAGACCACGATTCAAGAGGTTCTCTTCTTCCCGCAAATGCGTCCTGAAAAGAAAATACCCAAGGACAGTGCCGACAAATACGCTGCCATCGGCGTGGCCGAGGCACTCGTGCCCGTGCTGCAAAAAGCCGGATATAATCTGGTAAGCGACATGAAGGAAGTCAATCCGCAAAAGCTACAGCAACAGGTGGGAGAGGTCATCAAGAAATACAAACTCGACATCGAAAAGCCATCCGTCAACGACGTGGCCGAGTGGATTTCCAAAATATAACAACCGGAAAACATGGGAAATTGTGGAACCATAGCCATCATGGGGGGCGGTAGCTGGGCTACCGCCATCGCCAAGATGATGTTGGAGCGAAACGATTCCATCCATTGGTACATGCGACGGGAAGACCGCATCGAGGAATTCCGCCGCCTGGGACATAATCCGGCTTACCTGACCAGCGTACATTTCGACGTGAACCGCATCCACTTCTCTGCCGACATCAATAAAATAGTGGAAGAAGCGGATACTTTGATTTTCGTCACCCCCTCACCTTATTTAAAGAGCCATCTGAAAAAACTCAAGACGCGCTTGCGTGACAAATTCGTCGTCACGGCCATCAAGGGTATCGTGCCCGACGAAAACCTGGTCTGCTCGGAATATTTCCATCAGGTGTATAGCGTGCCCGACGAGAATCTGGCCGTTCTGGGGGGACCGAGCCATGCGGAAGAAGTGGCTTTGGGACGGCTTACTTATCTGACCGTGGGATGCGCCGACTTGGAAAAGGCGCAAAACTTTGCCGACATGATCAGCAGCGAATATGTCAAGACCAAAATCAGCGACGACGTCATCGGCATTGAATACGCTTCGGTGTTGAAGAACGTCTATGCCATCGCGGCGGGTATCTGCAACGGCCTGAAGTATGGAGACAACTTCCAATCGGTCATCATGTCCAACGCAGCGCAGGAAATGAACCGTTTTCTCAAGATTGTACACCCCATTGAACGGAATATCATCGATTCGGTCTATCTGGGCGACCTTCTCGTCACGGGATATTCCAACTTCAGTCGCAACCGGGTGTTCGGTTCCATGATAGGCAAGGGGTACAGTGTGAAAAGCGCACAAATAGAAATGGAAATGATAGCCGAGGGGTATTACGGCACCAAATGTATGAAGGACATCAACAAGTGCCTCCATGTCAACATGCCGATTCTGGACGCCGTATATAATATCCTCTACGAACGTATCTCGCCGAGCATCGAGATAAAACTGCTCACCGATTCATTCCGATAACTCATTATTGTTTTTTAATAGCGTAAAAAGATGAAGAATATTCAATTAGACATCACAAAAGCAACTCAGTTCCTTCAGGCCGATGCCATCGCGGCATACGAACCGAAGGTGAAAGCCGCACAGGAAGCGTTGGAAAACGGCACTTGTCCGGGTAACGACTTTTTAGGTTGGCTGCACTTGCCGTCTTCCATTACTCCCGATTTCATCGGTGAACTGAACGCCACGGCACAGGTGCTCCGCGAGAACTGCGAAGTGGTCGTAGTAGCCGGCATCGGCGGAAGCTACCTTGGCGCACGCACCGTCATCGAAGCCCTGAGCAACAGTTTCCAATGGTTGCTGAACGATAAGAAGAACCCGGTCATCCTGTTTGCCGGAAACAACATCGGCGAAGACTATCTGGCCGAAATGTGCGCTTACCTGGCCGACAAGAAATTCGGTGTCATCAATATTTCCAAGAGCGGCACGACCACCGAAACGGCTTTGGCTTTCCGCCTGCTGAAAAAGCAATGCGAAGACCAACGCGGCAAGGACATGGCCCGCAAAGTCATCGTGGCCGTAACTGATGCCCAAAAAGGTGCCGCCCGTACCACGGCTGATAAAGAAGGATACAAGAGCTTTATCATCCCCGACAATGTGGGCGGACGTTTCTCCGTACTCACTCCCGTAGGCTTGCTGCCTATTGCCGTGGCCGGTTTCGACATCGCACAACTCGTGGCCGGTGCCGCCGACATGGAAAAAGCAACTGCCGTGGACGTACCTTTCATGGAAAACCCCTCGGCCGTATATGCTGCCTGCCGCAACGCTTTATATACCGAAGGCAAGAAAATAGAAATTCTGGTAAACTACCAGCCTAAGTTGCACTACCTGAACGAATGGTGGAAACAGTTGTACGGAGAATCGGAAGGAAAGGACCAAAAAGGTATTTTCCCGGCTGCCGTAGATTTTACCACCGACCTTCATTCCATGGGACAATGGATTCAGGACGGCGAACGTACCATCTTCGAGACCGTCATCAGTATCGAGCAGCCCAACCACAAGGTGCTCTTCCCTTCGGACGACGAAAATCTGGACGGCCTGAACTTCCTGGCCGGAAAGCGTGTGGACGAAGTGAACAAGATGGCCGAACTGGGTACGCAACTGGCTCACGTGGACGGCGGTGTGCCCAACATGCGCCTGAGTGTCCCCGTGTTGAATGAGTACTATTTGGGACAAATCATCTATTTCTTCGAGAAAGCCTGCGGCATCAGCGGCAACCTCTTGGGGGTAAATACCTTCAACCAGCCGGGCGTGGAAGCCTACAAGAAGAACATGTTCGCCCTGCTGAACAAACCGGGTTACGAAAAAGAAAGTGAAGCTATCCGCGCACGCTTAAACAAATAAGCCCATGTTCGAAGCAGAAAAAGACAAATATTTAATGAAGCACGGCTTTGGGGCGACGCGCCTTAAAGCCGTGCTCTTTGATATGGACGGGGTCCTCTTCGACTCCATGCCCAACCATGCTTATTCCTGGAGCCATGCCATGACGCAGTTCGGCCTGCACATCACGCCCGAAGAAGCCTACATGCACGAAGGACGTACGGGCGGCGGAACCATCGATCTGCTGGCACAACGTGATTGGGGACGCCGGGCTACCGAAGAGGAGAAGCAAACCATCTATAAAGCCAAGTCCGACGTGTTCAGCCGTTGTCCGGAAGCCCCACGGATGCCGGGCGCTTACGAGTTGCTGAAAAAGGTAAAGGCCGATGGCTTCACCCCCATGGTCGTTACCGGGTCGGGGCAGGTCAGCCTCATCGACCGGCTGAATCATAATTTTCCGAGCGTATTCCGGCGCGACCTGATGGTGACCAGTTTTGATGTGAAATACGGCAAGCCCAACCCCGAGCCCTACCTCATGGGACTGCAAAAAGCCGGTGTACAACCGTGGGAAGGCCTTGTGGTGGAAAATGCTCCCTTAGGGGTACAAGCCGGAGTAGCAGCCGGAATCTTCACCATCGCCGTCAATACGGGACCGCTGCCCGACGAAGTGCTGATTGATGCCGGTGCCGACTTGTTGTTCCCTTCCATGCAATCGCTTTGCGAACACTGGGAAGAAATACGAAAAACTTTCGCCTGACATTTTTATCCAACTATAGTATGACATTATCCGAATTATTAAAGGACGACCGGTTTGCCCGGGCGGCCGGTGTCGAGATACTTGATATCCGTCCGGGATATGCCAAAGCCCGAATGGAAGTCACCCCTGCCCACCTCAATGCTGCCGGGGTCTGCCAAGGCGGTGCCCTTTTCACGTTGGCCGACTTGGCTTTTGCCGCCGTAGCCAACAGCTATGCACAGGTAACATTGTCTTTAAGCGCCAATATCAACTTCCTGAAAGCCGTGTCTGCCGGATGGCTTTACGCAGAGGCCCGTGAGATACACCACCACCCGCGCATTCCTTATATAGAGGTAAGAATCTGCCAAGAAAACGGTGACTTGGTAGCCATCCTCAACAGCACAGGTTACCGGAAGAAAGACAGATTACCCATCGATAATCCATCCGATACGGAACAGCCATGAAGATCCTGCTGATTGAAGACGAAGAGGAGTTGCGGAATACCGTCAGGGAGTACCTCATGCGCGAAAAGTTCATCGTGGAGTGTGCGGAAGACTATGCCTCCGCCATGGAGAAGGTAAACGATTACGACTACGACTGTATCTTGCTGGACATCATGCTGCCCGGCGGAAGCGGACTTTCCGTCCTGGCCCATCTCAAACGGATGCGTAAACAGGAAAGCGTCATCATCATCTCGGCCAAAGACTCCATTGAGGACAAGGTGGAGGGTCTTAATCTCGGGGCCGACGATTATTTGGCCAAACCATTCCATCTGGCCGAGCTTAACGCACGGGTAAAATCCCTGTTGCGCAGGAAAAAAGCTGGAGGAGACACCAGTATCGTACTGGGCAACCTGACTTTAGTCCCCGACACACGCAAAGTGACCGTAGACGGGAACGAACTGAACCTCAACCGTAAGGAGTTCGACCTGCTGTATTATTTCATCAGCAATCCCAACCGCCTCATCAACCGTATGGCATTGGCAGAGTCTGTATGGGGCGACCACATCGACCAGGCGGACAGTCTCGACTTCATTTATTCCCAAGTGAAGAATTTGAGGAAAAAGATGAAAGCTGCCGGCACACAAGCAGAAATAAAAGCCGTTTACGGTTTCGGCTACAAATTGGCATTCGACATGCCGTAAACTCCCCATACCCCGACCATGAAGTTATTACGCTATACCCACTTCAACCTCTCTTTCCTCCTGTTCTTGTTGCTGGGCGGATGGGGTACCTTTTTCTATTACACCGTCATCGACGAAGTGATGGACGAGACCGACGATGCCCTGGCCAATTATCGGGATATTATTGTGGGGAAAATCCTGGCGGACTCTACTCTTTTAGATACCGAGGACAAAATCATACACAGTTACAGCATCCGTCCGCTTACCACGGAAGAGGTCGAGCACTATCGCGACCGGTACTACGACGGTACGGTATATATCGAGACTGAAGATGAGTATGAACCCGTACGTATCATGAAGTCCTGCTTCATGGCCACCGACCTGAAATATTATGAACTGGAACTCCGACTCTCCACTTTGGAACGGGACGATTTGATAGCCGCCATATTCAAATATCTCGTCGCACTCTACATCGCATTGCTTTGTTGCATCATCTTCAGCACACGCCTTATCCTGAAGTCCGTGTTCCGCCCGCTCGACCGTTTATTGGAATGGCTTGAAAACGTATCACCCGGACACCCGGCACCTTATCTGAATCCGGATTGCCGTATTCGGGAGTTCCGTACCCTGAACCGTGCTGCCCTTGAAATGCACGAACGGGCAGAAAAAGCATACCGGGAACAAAAGGAATTCATCGAAAACGCCTCTCATGAACTGCAAACCCCGTTGGCCGTCATCAACGGTAAGCTGGAATTGTTGGCCGAACATGAGAATCTCGATGAAGAGGAACTGAAAAATATCGATGACATGTTCCGTAGCCTGCACCGTGCCATACAGCTCAATAAATCCCTGCTCCTGCTTTCGCGTATCCAAAACCGGCAATTTGAGGAAGTAACGGAAGTGGATATGAACCCACACGTCCGAAAGATTCTCGAACTGTTATCGGACTTATACGAAGAAAAAGAACTGGACTATCACTTGTCGGACACGGAAGACTGCCGTATCCGGATGAACGAATCGCTGGCTCATACTTTACTGACCAATCTCATCAAAAATGCCATCATACATAGCCCCGAACACGGACGTGTGGATATACTCATCCATTCCACCCGGATTGAAATCGTCAACGACGGGAACCAAGCCCTCGACGAACGACAAATGTTCAAACGCTTCTACAAGGGGCATAGCGGACAAAAAGAATCGACCGGACTGGGACTGTCTATCGCCCAATCCATTGCCGACCTGTACCATCTCTCCCTCACATACTATCATGACGGACGACATCATTTCGTGTTAAAAGTTGCAAAGCCCTAAAACGAAAAGCACAAATCCCAAATCTTTCCAGAATCAGGTATTTACTTTGCGGTTACAATAGTATTACTAACCATTAAAAGGAATTACCATTATGAGAAAGATTTTTGCCATATTGATTTTAGGGATTGTCATCGTAACGACCGCTTGCGCCGACAATGATGTCATCACCCGCAATTTAAACGAACTGCCCGCCCCGGCACGTACGATTTTAAAGCAGCAATTTGCCCATACCAAAGTCTCGTATATCAAAATAGACAAAGACTGGTTCAAATCTACCACTTACGACGTACAGCTTGTCAATGGTACGGAAGTCTCCTTCGACAGCAAAGGAGACTGGACGGAAGTAGACGGCAAAAGGTCTGAAGTCCCGGCTTTTTTCATACCGAAGGAAATCAAGAAACAAGTGAACGAGATGTTCCCCGGAGAGAAAATCACCAAAATAGAAAAAGACAGTCGTAAGTACGAAGTGGAGCTCACCAACGATGTAGAACTCAAATTCGACCGAAAATTCAATATCCGTGAGATAGATTGAAAGACGAGAATTTCACAAGAATATAAACCTTTTACAAAAACCAAAACAAAATGAGAAAGAATATATGGAAATGGGGGCTTTTCATCTTATTGCTCGCCCCGGTTATGACCGCATGTAAAGACGATGATGAGGACGACTACAACTTTCGGAATGACCCACACATCACCCAAACGGTAGAAAGCCGTTATCCGGGAGCGCAAATCGTGGAAGTCGAACGTACCTACCAAGGATATGAAGTACAAATGTGGCTGAACAACGGAGAAGTGGACATGCACCTCGACCTCAACTACCAATGGCTTTATACGGAGTTCGAAGACATTGCCTGGACATCTGTTCCGGAGGTCGTAGTCAACAGCTTCACGCAAGACGGATTCACGTTCAACCCACGTGAAGACGATGTGGACCGCATTGAATATCCCAACGGGGCGGAAACGGCCGTACAATACCGCATCGAATTGGACCGTGAGCCTACAGACATCATACTTTATTACAATGCGGACGGAAGCCAACACCCGGGAAGTGGATCCGACCCTTCGGCACAGATACCCACGGCAATCACCCAAATGGTAGCGGCCAAATATCCCGGTGCCAACATTATTGAAATGAACCGTACTGCAAAAGGCTACGAAATACAACTGTGGCTGAACAATGCAGAGGCAGACATGCACGTGGACACGAATTACCAATGGTTGTTCACTGAATTCGAGGATATGGCATGGACATCCGTTCCGGAAGCCGTAGTCAACAGCTTCACGCAGGAAGGTTACACGTTCAACCCACGTGAGGACGATGTAGACCGCATTGAATATCCCAACGGGGCGGAAACAGGCATCTACTACCGCATCGAATTGGATCGCGAACCGATAGACCTCATTCTGGTTTACAATCCCGATGGCAGTAAACGTTCATAAAAATCCCTTCTTGAAAAGGAACACTCCCTGTCGGCACAAGCAGGCCGACAGGGAGTAATTTCATGAATATCCGTATGCCTGTCAAACACTTTAAAATAAGAATAATTGACCGCTGTACCGTCATCCAGACCTAAAACCTTCCTGCCAACGGCAATGTTCATAAACGGACAAATAGAATCCAACCTTAGAAATAAATATCCTCGTAACCACCAGCAGGAAGAACCAACCCCATTCCTTTGGAAACGCATTTCCCAACACGGCCACTGTTTTCCTCCATTGCCATCATTGCATCTCTTTTTCCGCTTTCAATATACGGCGGAACCGGTCACGGAACATCGTTTCGTTTTTCATGTCGAGCGGTTGTTTGAAGACCAACCCGTTGCGGTCGAAAGTTATCTGCTTGCCACTGCTGTAGAAATGGAACAACTCCTGTAGTTTGAGGTAACTTTCGCTGTCCCTGAAATAAACGACCGGAAAAGACAACACCCTCCTCATCCGGTCAGCCACTTCCTCATCCGAATATGCTTTTCCGTTAAGTATCGCGATGAATTGCAAGTCCGGAAAACTTTCATGATCTGCTATAATGTTCTTCACGGATGAACTGCCACTGAAGCTAAAATCTTTATCAGGATCAGAAAGCCAAACCACCTGCACATACCGGCCTTTATAACTATTTAAAATAGACTTCATATCCCGGTAGCCTTCCCCTTCCGGTATTTCATAAACCCATGAGGCAGAGCTCCCGGACAAACGGTTCAATTCCTTTATTTTCTCCTTGAAGTAGGGGTAAGTCAGATAGGAAGATGACAAGAAGTCTGCCAACTTTTCGCGTTGGCCTATGCTCCATTCTCCTTGCAAACCAGTCATTTTTTGGGTGAGATAGGCTTGCACAGCCCAAGGAGTCCCCTCTGTACCGGTCAGTTCACGCAACGTTTTCACTTGAAGACTGTCTTTTTCGATTTCTACTTTCGCATAGTCCAAAGGTTCTGTTTCAGAAGAATTATCCCAAAAAGCATACATATCAAGAAAAGCCATCATATATGTCATACTGATGGACGGAGGATATCCTAAACTATAAGGCAAGAAAGAAAGCGACGGATCATCCAAAGAAAGAATGTTCAACACCTTATAGGCTGAATAATCATAACCTACATAGTCCTCTTTTTCCACAGGATATTTTCTCGGACGTTCTACCTTTTCTTCGAACAACCGACTGGCCATGAACAAATAACGGTCTGTCAATTCAAACCTTTGACGGTTTTTCAAAAGATGCGTCTCCCATGGAGAAAGCTTGTACTTCCATGCCACATAGTCGCAGAGCCGCATGTTTTCCGCTACACTCTCATCCACATTCTTCAGAAAATATTCAGTGTCCAAGTTCCGTCCATAATCCGACAAACGTTCCCATCCGTAATAGATGACCGGCACGTCCTGATGCTTCAACAAGTCCTCATAACAGCCTTTCGGATGGCTGCTGGAGTAGTCCACGGTCACATTCTTCTCCAATATCCCTTTCACGGTAATGTCAAGCGTATCACCAGGACGGACATAAAAAGGAACTGGCGCGTTTCCACCTCCCATCTTCATCTCCGCCCACACCGGATGCTCCAAAGATAGTTCTGCATAGAATGTCCCGTCCGGTTTCAAAGCCGTACAAGGCCGACTTATGGGATAAGGAGCAATCTCCCTATGTCCCAAGAAACTGACATCAAAGAACAAAATAACCCCATTCCAATCTTGGGAATATCCCTCTATCTTGCCGCGCACCACGGCCTTTCCTTTTCGGAACATCTCCTCGGAGGTCTCTTCCGCGTCTATCTCTTCTTTGGCCTCCGGAATCTTTATCTTGGCCTTGGCATCGTGGATGCCATAGATGCGGAACATATCCTTGTCCGTCCCTTCTATCAGGTCGAATATCTTCGTGTCTTTCGGCATCGGTTTGAAGAGCAAACGGAACGCCAACTGCCCGGCTTTCGGAATATAGCATTTCTCGCCCAAGGTCAGCTCCACAGCCCCCTTCACGGGATAACGCGCATCCTCTTCATCGCTCAGGTACGTGGATGACGCGAATTGAAACCAAGAGTTGATTTTCCCTTTTGCCGTGCAATACATGACCGTGGCCGTGTCGGACAGCACCACCTTGTCTATGGCCACCATCCCCGCATTGGAATAGAAGGACTGCAAACGGGTGTAGGCCACCTCACCTTTTCCCAATAGCGTGGTCGGCAGCAATGCTGCCATCAACCACAAGAATTTTTTCCTATTCATCATTCTTCTTTTTCTAATAATTCACGTAAACTCCGACGGAACTGCCTCTCATCCGCTGTATAAAGCGGTGTAGACAACACCTCCCCTTCTCGGTTCAACGTAACATCTTTTATATAATTAGGAAGTAGAAGTTGTGCGCGCAAAATACTGCTTTCTTCAAAATCCAACCAATAACAGTCTTCCTCCGGCAAATACGCTTTCACAAATTGCTCGAACTCCTCTTTCGTACAAGTATTGGCACTGAACAAAAATACGAACTGCAAATCTTTATGGTTCCGGAAGTCGGGTATCAAATTGACCATCCGGTTATTCACGAAATCAAAACCGCTTTTTCCGGGTTTCATCCATTCTATCTGCACATATTTCCCTTTATATTTGTCCACAATCGGCTGCAATATCTCAAGTGCCTTTCCCTCCAACTTTGTTGTAGCCGGAAGCGGCTGGGCATAGTCGGAAGCCAAATTCCATATTTTCCTTTTCAAATAAGGATTCGTGAGGCAAGCTGCCCTATACTCCACAATTTCTTTCCGTCCTTCCGGAGTCAGGAAGTCGGGCAAGTCACAGACTTTGTTAACGAGATAAGCTTGAACCAAATAAGGAATCTCCTTGAACCCCATGACACCCCGAAGTGCTTCCACTTGTAAGCTATCCATCAACCGTTGTCCCTCCACATCCGACCAGTCCACGTCTCCCATCGAAGCCAAAGACCAAGCATCCGTCATGGGCTGCATGTCCTTCATCCGTGACACCATTGCGCGAAAATAAGGAATAAAGGACATGGACGGGTCGTCCGTGGGCATCTCATTCAACACTTTGTATAAGGAATAATCATTGCCTTCGTAAAAATCCCTCCGCAGTTCCTCATTCGGTGGATAATAGCCATACCGGCTCGACTGCATCCAGTTGGCCAATACGGTCTGGTTGATTACCACCGCCACCTGCTGCCGGGCTTTCAGGAGATGTGCCTCCCATGGAGACAGCCCGTATTTCCATACAAAATAATCACCAAGCCGATTTCCCGTTTCCATTGTCTCCTTCGTCATAGCCCAAAACTCCTCATCGGTAAGCGTCTTCCAAATCTCTCCCTTACGCTCCCATTCGGCATAGACTTCCGGCATCTTGCATTTCAGCAAATTCTCATAACATCCTTTGGGATTGCTACTGGTGTATTCTACAGACTCTATCCCCTCACCCTTCGCCTTTATCACTAAGTCGAGCGTGTCGCCCGGACGCACATAGACCGGAATGTCCGGCCCATACCCCGGCTTCAGTTCGTCCCACATGGGATGCTCCAAGAGCCACTCTATGCAAAAAGTGCCATCCGAACGAATCAGTGTAGACGATGTGTTTTCGGGACGGCTTCCCAACGTATTGTCGGTCACCGCCACAATACCATATCCCCACCCAGGTTTGTAACTTTCTATCTTGCCCCGTACCACAGCCTTGCCTGTCCGGAACATGTTTTCCCCAACTTCTTCTGCATCCACTTCTTCCCGGGCCACAGGCATCTTCACTTTCGACTTGGCATCATGCAGTCCGTACCAACATGCCATGTCACGTCCGTCCCCTTCTATCATATCGAATATCTTCGTATCTTTGGGCATAGGGGCAAAAATCAACTGAAACTCCGTCTTTCCGCTTTTAGGCATGTAGAACTTCTCGTCCAGCGTCAGTCCTACAGCCTTTCTTACGGGATACTCCACAGCTTTCTCATCACTCAAATAAGTGCTCGAAGCCATTTGAATCCAAGAATAAGGTTTGGCACGTACGGAAAAAGACACCACCGTAGCCGTATCAGACAGCGTGACTTTATCAATCGTCCAACCTCCTGCATTATTGGAATACAGAAACTGCAAACGGGTATGAGCCACCCCGCCCTTACCCGATAGCGTAATTGGTAGCAATGCTGCTACCAGCCCTGCCATAAAAATATTTCTTACGAAGCCGAATTCCATCTATCGTCCTCCACTAATAACTTAGATGAATCTATATCAATACCATAACTTGAATTTCCTCTATGCCAAGTTGTATCAAAACGTACGACATTCCCCCACGCATCCATAACGCGTTCTATTTCCCCCCTTTCATATGTAATAGTTCCAAAAACATGAGCCATAGGTCCAGTAGAACCCTGCCACTGTCCATTGGGATAAATGCCACGGCATAAGAAACCTCTAGGAGAAGCTGTTACCGTTAAATGTGGTCCACTATCGCGCGTTAAATTCCCCTCAGTCCATTTTAGCTTAATACTAAACAATCCATCTTTACTATCTCCCGAGGCTTCACCTGCCAATACTTTACAAATTGGTCCCGAATCAGTTCCTCCTATATCCTCTCCCCGTGTCTGCATCGCCCGCTTCGCTAACGAGCGTGCATCCTCTTCCTCCTCAAAAATATCATCTCCGGAACAGCTATACGCCAATGCACCCGTGCCGACAAACAGCAATGCCAAAACTTTCATAAATACGGTCTTTTTCATTTTCATTCTTTTGAAATTAAGTTAATACTCCAATTACTTGTCCTCTTCTTTACCATGGTTTGAGATGACAATGCAAAGTAAAGCAATGCCTCCATCAAACACAAATTTTCGTTATCAAATATTATCAAATCAAGTATCAAATATTATCAGAAAATGTCAAGTCTTTGATTTTCAAACATTAGAAAAAGCATATTTCCTCTCATTCCTTATACCGTTCATATAAGTAATATATGAAAACACGCCCCCAAAACCACACTTTCCTGCTAAAAAACGACCGGAATCCTTGCATATCATCCCAATAAAGCATAATTTTGTTTACTGTTTATCATAACCGCATATCATGAAACCTAAACATAAATTCAACCTGATCATCGCATTGGTTTCCGTTTCAATCTTAATTACCCTCACGGGGATAGCAGCAAGCGTTCACCATTGCATAAAATGGGCAGACTACTGCAAAAACGAAAACCTGTCTGCCACTGTCGTGGAGTTCTCACAAAACATGATTTTCCATGCCTATTATTGGATGGGGATTGCCTTTGCCTGTATAAGCCTGATGGCTACCATGGCATTATGGTACTTCAGCCGTCAACAAAATCTTCATCCGAAACAGACCTGTCCGACAATAAGCACACAAGGAAGCAAGTTCAAGAAATTACAGGTCAACGTCTATACCAACGAAATTACCATGGAAGGGCTTTCGCAAAAAAGCCGTAATCAAGTGGTAACCTTGTTGGATTACCTCGTCAAACACCCCAAGCATAAAATCTCATTTTCAGAACTCAATACGGTATTCAATGAGAATTTTTTCGATGGTTCCCAATCATCCAAACGAAAAATCAGTAACCTTAAATATGAGACCAACAACGTACTGAAAAATATGGGGTTTGAATTGGTCCGGCTTTCTTCCGACCAACTTGCATTGGTTACGAAAGAAAGAAACTGACTCTCCCTGTCTTATATTCCACGTCCATCCATCCGTCTTTACCGCACACTGTTATATTGCATATACCGCCCGCTGTCCGTAACGCCCACGGCCTCGACACTGACAGCCGTCCGCTTGCTGTTGTTGTAAAGGCGGACCGTGGCACTTCCCTCTGCATCAAACTCCACTTCGGGCATCCATAGAAGCGTACGGCGGTAATCTTTCGTTTCGGGCAAAGGACGATGACTGTAGTCAGGACTGTAGAAATCATCGCACACGGCATAACCATGCAAGAGGTAACGGCGGTCACGGCAAGAAGGGAAATATTCCCCGTCGGGACGGAGCTGCATACCCACGATGACTTCCGGCTGGTTGTCCAGCCGGTATTTCCAACTGCCCATTTCACGGGGCACATAGTCCGTATAAATATAAAACTTGTCCAACAGGCTCAGCGACCGGTATTTTTCAAATTCCCCGCGCGACAACCAATCGGGGACGGGATAAGTCGGCGTACCCGGCATGACAGGCTTGTCCCACAGACGGTTGGGCCAAGCGTTGAAGGTTGTCCGAAGAAAATAATCACGGTATTTGTTCATGTCGCCCACAAATAAGAACGAAATAAGCGTGGACACGGCCGGACTGCTCAAATAATAGAAAGGCACATCGGCCAAACCGTAATCGGCCATCATGTTATATGCGTCGTACGCGTCGATAACGACTGCAGGCTTCGTCGGGTCGTAGCGGCGTAACCCGTTCCTCCGCGTCCGCACCGTCACGGAAGGCAACACGCGGCCTTCGAACGAACCGCGCACGAGGCTGTCCTCATGGGCAAACGGTTCGAGGTCACGCGGCGACACGTCCTGGTAAAAGCTGTAGGGATGTGCGAAATGGGGATGGAACAAGTCCAGTTTCACATAATAGTCCGGCCAAGCCTCCTCGTCGGTGAAGCCCTTCCGACGCCTTTTGCTGACATACTCTACCCCCTTACTCAGTTTCGCCGCGCTGAGGAACATCATGCAATCACCGTAAATCTCAGGCATGGCCATGTAGAACGAGCCGTCTTTTGTCTGTTGCTTCAATTCAAAAGTCTCCGGTCCCTGCGTGAACATGGCCCAGACGTTCACCTCCTTTTTCAGGTTACTGATCTTTTTGAAATCAATGTTTTGCCTTTCCGAACGGTTGACACACCCTCCGATGGTCTGGAACTTCTCGGGCAACCAAGGCAGCGCGAGGGGTTCTACGTCAGCCATCTCACGCCACTTGTAACGTCGCCACCCCTGCACCATCATGAGCCGGTCGAGGGCTTGGCGGCGAAGACTGTCGTCTGACTCGAAATAATAACCCGGATTCTCCACAAACCCTTTGATTTCACTGGCAAGAAGCATTTCGGTGAGTATCGTGCCATTGTCATACGTGTCTTCTTCCGTATCCCGGTCGCGAACGGTAAGGGAAAAGCTGGATAAGGAATCCGCCGGGTCGGTCAGTTGCAAATGCAAGGTGATGGAATCGAAAGGTTCGTAGGACTGACGTACACCGGAAACGGCCAGTTTCGGGGCATCGTAGTCGTGATGGTTGACGAAAAAGAGCCGGTCGGCATAGATGCGCCCTTCCCCGTCGAAGACAGTAAGTTGGTTGACACCGGTGGGAAGACTGTCCAACGGGATAGCCATCCGGCAGACCCGGAGGCCGGATACAGGTTCGTCCGCCGTGCCCGCCATCCCGTTTGAAAAGAGCGACACAGGCAAGGGACGGTAGAAACGGGACACTCCGCCACTCATGACGTGCAAGGCAACGGGGCACTTCACTCCGACGGCCTGTATCACGGCCTCCACCGCGCTGTCGCCCACCGTGACAGTCAAGGCACAACCTTCTTCCTCCACTTCGGGAAGTTCTTCTTCATACTCATATCCCTTGTAAGTGAAGGTAGCACGGAAATCCGCCTGTTCCGACACATCCGGCAGGCGGAATGTCGTCCGGCCGCGCTCGTCCGTCCGGCAGACAGCCGCCACCTTTCCCTCCTTATCCCGGACGGTAAGCTTCATACCGCCAAGATGTTGCCCGTCCTCGCCGTTCAATTCAAGGGCCACCCGGCAAGCCGCACCGGCCACAAGGTTACCTCCTTCGGGATAGAAACGCAAGTCCACTTTGGGTTTCTTTTTCTTCGGGGTTTTATAGTATCGGCGCATAGGGCGCAATGTCATGTCTTTTGCAAAATCCCCGGCTTCCTTAGGCTTGTCATATACGGGAAACACCCGTGAATAAAGTTTCTCATAGTCCCGGAAAAATTCCTTGGCCATCTTCTTGCTGTAGAACAAATCTTCTGAAATACGCACATGGGGATATTCGCACTGCCCGAAGTTGAGCATCCAACGCGTATAAGCCCTCAATTCGTAGTAACCGGCATAAAGCGTATCCTTCAGCACGAACATGCCGTGGGCCGTGCCGTCTTCCATCTCCAACTGCTGCCGTTCCACGGAATAACCGTCCGGCGTGAGAAGCTCCACATAGAGAATCTTGCTCAGGTCGGTCAACGTGCCCCGGTCGGAGCGCGTGACATAGCCTTTGTACCAAATGGTATCGCCGAGGAAATAGCAGGTGTTGTCCAAATGGAGATACGCCTTTTCCTGCGGCAAGCCCACTCCGAAACCTTCCACCTTGCGGTAAAGGGTATCGAGACCTTCAAACTGCCAAAAGTCCGGGTCTTGGGCATAGGATTGCAGTCCGACCCAGCACATCACCATTAATCCTAAAAAGCCATACTTCATAGTCTCACGTCTTTATTGAAGTAACCAAGTCCTACAAAGTAACGCAACAGAAACAATATAAACAACTTTTCGTTGTCAAATCTTATCAAATCCGGTATCAAATAATATCAGAAAATGTCAAACCAATGATATTCAACGCTTAAAAAAAACGCTAAAAGTAACGTTTATTTTTTCTTTTTCAGCACCCGAATGTTTTTTCCGGATTTCATTCATCAAAAAAATTCCCGGTTGCTTTGATTTCTCAAACTAAACTTTTAATTTTGTAAGACATTAATCTATACATCGAATGCAAAACATGAAACACAAACTTACCTTTATTGTATCATTAGGCATCGCCTTAATCCTTACGGCTGTCATCGGAGCCACCGTCAGCCTGCACCATTGCATGAAATGGGATGCCTACTGCGACAATGGGACTTTACCCTTGTCAACCGTGAAGTTTACGCAAAACCTGATTTTCCACGCCTATTACTGGATGGGGATAGCCTTCATTTGCTTATGCCTGGTTGTCGCCATGCTGGTATGGTATTTCCGCCATCAGCAAAAACTCCATCCGGAACTGAGCGACATGATAGCCGACACATCGGAATGCGAATTCAAAAAAATACGGGTGAACCGTTATACCAACGAAATCACCATAGACGGCACGACCCGTCCAAGCCGCCGCCAAGTGGCGACCTTACTGGATTATCTCCTTAAAGCTCCCACACACGAAATCTCATTCACGGAACTCAATACCGTATTCAATGAGAATTTCTTCGACGGCACTCCGGCATCCAAACGGAAAATAAGTAACCTTAAATATGAAATCAACGACCTTTTGAAAAACTTAGGATTCGAACTGGTCAAGACTTCTTCCGACCAATTCGCTTTAACCGCAAAGAGGAAAGAAGTCATTTAATTCTGTCAAAAAGTCAAACCGGCCTCCGCGAAAATCCGTTATTTACGCCCCGATACGGAAGTCTACGGAAATACGGGATTCTCACAGGGGTACGGAAAGGCAATCTGACAGCTTATAAGACCTTCGGGCAGCATCCTGCACCCCCGGAAAGCAAGACGTAACGCAAACGGCCGGAGGACGAGGAAGCGCAAAGCGGATTTACATGCCATTTTGACATCCGTTTTTTGCAAACGGAAGCACTTCAAATAGAATAAAAACGAACCGGAAAAGCTTGTCCACGCTTCGTTTTCCGGCATATTCCGGCCCAACATGAGGACAGCTTTCAAACGACATACGGAGAAAAAATGTGTTTTCTCAGCCGAACGGAAAATCATTCGCTTGAGATTGAAACGCATTTAGGCTTAAAAAGATAAAAAAACCTACCGGAAACGCTAAAAATTGTATTCAAAAACGACCTAAACTCCCTCTAAAACCTGCATGGTTTCAAGGCATGCACAAAACAAAAAACGTGGTTTTACTATCAAAAAGACAGCAAAACCACGAAAGACCTATCTTAAATCAAAGTTGCAAAAAGAGTCACCCCGGGAGGTTGGCACCCGTCTCCGCCGTCCCTTCCACTCCGTGCAACGGTTCGTTCTCCTCGGGAATCACCTTCTTGGCACTGGCCTTGGCACCCAACTTGATAAGTTTGTTGGCAGCTCCCACCACGCTCAACCGCCCGTCCTTCAGCTTGTCGGCGGCCTTGGCAAAGGAGGACGAAGCATCTTGCAACTTCTGTCCCACCGTCTCGAAATGACCGATAAAATCGGCCACGCGGTCGAGCAACATCCGGGCCGTATCGTAGATGGCCTCCTGATTCTGCGCCTGTTGCATTTGGGTCCAGGCTATCTGGATAATGCGGAGCGCCGCCGTAAGATTCTGCTCACCGGTAATGAACACCCCTTTGGAGAATGCCTCACGCCACAACTCCGGTGCTTCCGCCAACGCCAACTGGAGTGCCCCTTCGTTGGGTACGAACATGATGACGTAATTCAAAGCCTGACGCGGCAACTTGATGTACGCACTGTAATCCTTGCGGGCCAATTCGGCCACATGCTGCCGCACGCTCCTGACATGCCGCTGCAGGGCTTCGGCACGCGCATCGTCCGTCTCGGCGTTCTGATAGTCCACAAAAGCCGTAAGCGACACCTTGGAGTCGATTACCGCATCTTTTCCGTCGGGATAATGCAGGATGGTATCGGGAATCATCCGCTTCCCGGACTCTTCGTTCAGGATGGCTTTGCCCGCGCGGTCGCGCAGGGTCACCTGCTTCTCGTAATGTATACCTTCCTTCAGCCCCTGACTTTCCAGCAACTCGTCCAGAATCAACTCGCCCCAATTCCCCTGCACCTTGTTCTCGTTGCGCAACGCCGAAGCCAGCTTGTCGGCCTCAGCCCCGATTTCACGCGTACGCCTCATCACTTCCTCGATGGCTTTCTCCAGCGAAGCCGTATTCTTATTATGCGTGTCGCGGCTGCTGTCCATGGCCGTACGCATTTCCCGGATGGTCTCTTTCAGCGGGTCTATGATAGCCGTCATCTGCACCGTGTTCTGCTGCGAAAGTTCACGGGTGCGCTGTCCCAATATTTCACGTGTAGCGTTCTGCAACTGCTCTTGCATGAGATTCAGTTGTTCCTTGAAACGGCGGTTGCGCTCTTCGCCCTCGCGCACCATCTGTTCGCGCACCAACACCAATTCTTTTTCCAACGTCTGCTTGTCGGCAGCCAACCCCTTGTTCTCGCGATTCAGTGCCTCGCACCGTTCCTGCAACGCTGCCAAATGGTTCTCCATGCGTTCTTCGCGTTCCTTGAAATCCTGCGACTGCCGTTCACCCGATTCTTCCATCTCGATCCGGCGTTTTTCCATCTCTTCCTCACGGACCTGCAACAAGGTTTGCAGGGAAGACATACGCGCCTTCGTCCACAAAAAAACAACACCGGCACCACATGCCCCTCCGGCGAACAGCCATAAAAGTTCCGTCATTTCTTCTTTTTCCTTACGTTTTATAACAAAATTACGTTTTTTTGTGGATAAAACAAAACGATCTTTGTATTTTTGTGACCTATAATCTAAAAAACAAACAGAATGGAACTTATACCCGTAAAAACGACAGACCCGTATTATGCTGAAGCCGAACGGCTCATGACGGACGCTTTCCCGCCCGAAGAACGACGCCCCCTGGACCGGCAACGTCAATACACCGACCACAATCCGCTTTTCCACCCTCAGGTCGTTGTGGAAAACGGGACGTTTGCCGGACTGTTCAACTATTGGACTTTGGACGGATTCCTCTACGGAGAGCATTTGGCCACCTGCCCCTCCCTGCGCGGCGGCGGGCTGGGACGACGCATCCTCGACACTTTCATCCGGCACGCCGGACAACCCATCGTGCTGGAAGTGGAGCCGCCCACTACCGACATAGCCACACGGCGCATCGGCTTTTACCGTCGTTGCGGTTTCCGGTTGTGGGAACATCGCACCTATATACAGCCTCCTTATGCTGCCGACCTCTCGCCGCTCCCCCTGCTCCTTATGGTGCACGGCGATTTGGACGAAGAGAAAGACTTTGAACATATCTGCCACGAAATCCATACAAAAGTATACGGATGGCAGGGAGGTAAACTGAAACCCGAATCACCTTACAAATAAATTCGGTGCGGCGGAAAGCTTCCGCCGCACCGAATTTTCTTACCGGCATCCCGTATTCCCGGGTCAATCCGTCTCGATACTGTTCAACAAGTCTGCCTTTCCCTCGTTGATCAGTTTCAATATCAATTCGCCGAACAACGTGTTTTGCCAGGCAAACCATGCACGGGTAAAGTTCTTCGGGTCGTTCTTATGAAAAGACTCGTGCATGAATCCCGTATCGGCATCCGTATTCACCAGCATTTCCACACAGGCTTTGATTTCCTTGTCGTCACGGCTCGTAAAAGCTTTCATCATGATGCTCATCGGCCAAATCATATCGTAACCGACATGTGGCCCGCCGATACCTTCGCCCGCCGTCCCCTTAAAGAAATAAGGATTGTCCTCGCTCCATATCAGCTTGCGGGTATTCTGATACACCGGGTCGTCTGCCGGCACGTCACCCAGATAGGGCATGGCCAACAGACTGGGCACATTGGCATCGTCCATGAGCAAACGGTTGCCGAAACCGTCCACCTCGAAAGCATACACTTTTCCGTAACGGGGATGATCGTATACGGCGTATTTCTTCAAGGCGGTCTCCACTTCATCCGCCAATTCACGACATTCTTTAGCCAACGTCTTTTCATGGTTCACCTCGGTCAATATCTCGGCCGCTTTACGCAAGGAAGTCACGGCAAAGAAATTGGAAGGCACCAGAAACTGAAACGTGGTGGCATCGTCGGAAGGACGGAAAGCCGAGGCTATCAACCCTACAGGCTTCACCGGATTGCCCCATCCGTTATTGGTCACGGTGTCGAGCGCACGCTCCGTCTTGCGTTGGAAGTGATAGGGGCCGTTCCCCTCCTTACGCTGCTGTTCCCGGAACGTCTGTAGAATGTATGCCACGGCTTGCAGCCACTCGTCGGAGAAGACACTGGCATCTCCCGTCACCTTCCAATAATGGTAGGCCAGACGAATGGGATAACACAGCGAGTCGATTTCCCATTTCCGCTCATACACTTCGGGCTTCATATCCGTCATGTCGGACGCCCAATAGCTTCCCGTCGCCTCCTTATTGAAGGCATTGGCGTATGGGTCGATGTTGATACACTTGAACTGACGGCGAATCACTCCGGCCAACATTTTCTTCAGTTCAGGGTCCTCATTGGCCAACTGTACGTAGGGCCACACTTGCGCACCGGAATCCCGCAGCCACATGGCATGGATATCCCCCGTGTACACGAAGGTGTCGTCCGCCCCGTCGAAGTGGACGGTCGTATCCAGCGTATTCGGGAAGCAATTCTCAAACATCCATGCCAATTTCGTATTCGTCAACAGTTTCTTGGCACGTTGTATCTGCTCCTCTACGGCTTTGGAAGTGAACAAACGTTTTTCGGGCCGATGGCTCTTCCACACACTGACCTGAGTATTGTCCCGTTCGGCTACATACTCCTGCATTTCAGCCGCCCGGGTCTCTACCGTCATTCCGGCAACCCCTACGGCCACTCCTACAATTTTAATAAGATTTAAGTTCATAGCATTTATTGTGAATTAGTATTAAGTTGGGTTATCTTATAAAATAGATTTCCACCGTATGGAAACCCAAAGCACGGAACAAGGCCGTGAACTGATTGCGTGCATTGGCTTCCGCCCGACGCATATTCGACGGCGTCAGGCATTGACGCAACATCTTCCCGTAAGCACGGTCGTACAAATCGCGGCGTGCGCCGTTCGGCCATTTTCCACTCTCATAGAACACCTTCGTACGGGCTTCGTCGATAAAATTCTTGTCCAACAAATGCACGGCAGGCAAACGGAGAGTCACGGTATCACCATGCGCCTGCGCCCATTCTCCTGTCACCCGGTTCATGTCGATCCCGATGCGGGGAACTCCGGTGTACACAGCCACCAAGCGGTCGTCGGTAAAGAACCCTTTGCGTAACGTATCGGCCACGACTTCAGACTGAACCGACAAAAATTCCCATTGTCCAATTTGTTCGATACGGCGTATCTCCTGAGAGGTCAGCTCGATACGGTCATCAAAACCGACCTCCACCGATATGCCTCCTTTACGATTCCATTTTATCAGCAGCCCGATAAAGACAGCCAATACGACGGCCACGACCAGCCACTTCAGTGCACTCAACCATTTTCCCATTTCATTTCAGTTTTTCAGTCCGGCCTTCACGTTCCAACAGCAACGGCATATCCGCCGTCGTAAAATCCTTACGGAAGGAAATCACTATATTCCGCTCGTCATAGCCTAACCTCGTCAACATCGGCACCAACACGTGAGCCGCATTCTCACGAGCCATCTCCAAAATGCCCAACTGCGGTACGGAAGCCAGAATCTCGTCTTCCCCCTGACGCGTAAAATCGGCCAACTCCGCAGAAGTGTAGTCCGAACGTGTCAAAGACACAAATTGCTTCACCTCATCGTGATTGATGCGCGAGGAGGTCACGACCACCCGTGGGTCGGGCAAAGTGACCACAATACGGTCGCCCGAACGCAACACATTCTTCTCGTCGAAGCCCGTGAAGTCAATATAAGCTTTCAGAGTTACATCGAGAGGTATCATGACCTTGCGTTCGCCGATAGGAACTTTTACGTCGAACGCCCGCTGAAAAAGATTTCCTTTCACCCGCAAAGGGTCGTCCTTCAACACTAATTTATGGACTTCATATTCGGCCGTATAAAGACGGGCACACTCCTTTACCTGCATAACCAAAGAGAGCGTATCGACCCGGACGGCTTCTGCTTGCGTCTCTTCCCCGCGACAAGCCGACAAAAGAGACAGGCACAAAACTATGACAAAGTAAAACGTTGTTTTCATTGCAAATGCTTGGGGACTTCAAAGATAGACATTTATGGACTAACAGGCAACAAAAGAAGACCTAAAAATATAATAAACCAGCTTGTCCAACTCACCTTTTTTTTGTTCCTTTGTGAAACTGTTGAGAAAAAGAAGAAAATGCAGACACATTTCAAATTCCTATGTATGGCATGCACCGTACTGCTGTGCTACAGTTGCGGCGGAAATAACCCGCAAACCACCAGCGGATACAGTGAATATGAAAAACCGGACACGACAAATTCCGTGCAGGAAATGAAAGACTATCATTACAGTGCAGAAGTCAAAGTCGGACAAACGCGATATACGTACGACATCGTACGGGAGGTAAACGATACGCTTCCGTTAGTGACGGGGGACGACGGCGAACGCTATGCCGACAACTATATCCGGCTGCGCGTGAACCGCGAAGGAAAAGAAATCTTCAATAAAGTCTTTACCAAAAACCACTTCAGAAGCTATATGGAAAAAGGATTCATATCCCACGCCATTTTGGAGGGAATGGCCTTCGATAAAGCGGACGGCAACAACCTGCGTTTTGCCACCAGTGTCAGCTACCCGGCTTCGGACATCTACATCCCGTTGTCCATCACCATCTCGCCCGACGGCAGTTATCAAATTACAAAAGATGAAGTCCTGGACACGGTGGTAGCCACAGACTCTACGGAAACGGAAGAATAATCCGACAAACCACGATGCCCGGTCCAAGTAAACTTAGGCCGGGCATCGTGGCTGTTCCCTCTCAACAAGAGAAGGGAACGTTATTTCATCAACTTTTCCAACTGTAATTTCAACTTCGGATCGGAAGGTCGTTTCGCATAGGCATCCACGATATGTCCATCCTTATCCACCAATACCACGCGGGGAACAGAACGGATGTTCATTCTTGCCGTAAAATCGGAACGGAAACCTCCGGGCAGATTCAAATTCAATACAGGTGATTTCCCGTCTTTCTCCGACACCATCTTTTTCCACAGTGCCATCAATTGGTCGCCGGTATCCAACGAAACGGACAGGAATTGAACCGGACGGTCTTTGAATGTTTCTGCCAGACGGTCGAAGTAAGGCATTTCCGCACGGCAAGGAATACAACCGGTGAACCAAAAATCTATGACTACCACCTTGCCTTTCATGTCGGATAAGGTATAAGCTTTCCCGTCTTGGGTATAAGCCGTAAAGTCCGGCATTTCCATCCCCCTGAGCAAATCTTTGTTTTTTTCGCGCAAGGTAAGGTACTGTTTTTCTATTTCCGCCAAATCCTCCAAAGCTTTCCTGTCGGTTATCAACGGACGCACATCATCTACATATACATTGAAATCGTCAGAGAATCCCTTACGTAAAGTGAATCTCAGCATCTCCACCAGAAATCTCGAGCGTAGCTTCTCGTCTGTAATGCGCTCCGCATAAATCGGAAGATAATGGGTGGCGGAAACCGTCAAAAAGCCTTGTTTCTCCATCTCTTCCATAGCGTCTTTCATTACGGAGAACCATTTGGGCAGGCAAAGAATAAGGGAATCTCCGAAGGTAAGCGTTCTCAAAAAGTCATAATAATCCCGACCTGCATCGGCTCCATGTCCGAACATTTGCATGGTACGGGCATTCAATCTGAGATTCAGAAACACAAAACGAAGATATTCTTTGTGAACCGCCACAAAGTTTGCAGGCAAACCGGAGCGGTCTAATAGACCGTATAGCTCTTCCAACTTCTCTTCATTATAACGCACCCACTCTTGAGAATAAGTTTTTATGGGCTCCGGAGCACGGCCTATATAACGATGTTCGTCCAGAAAAGTCTGTACCCGGGCTTTCGTACCGCTCCAAGAAAGTTTTTTCCCGTCATACAGTAATTCCAACGTGTCTCCCGGTTCCACGTATAAAGAGTAGAAATTGGAATTGGCATCCACAAAGCGATAATAACAAGCACCGTCCACGACCGGTTTCATTACGGTGGTTCCGGGAAGAACCTTACGATACCCCGTCGTATCTTCCGGTTGCAGAAACACGTCTTCCGTACTTTTATTCTCGACCGTTATATACACTTCTTGTGCCTTGGCCCCTACGGTCCCTATCACCGTCAGGCATAAACCGCCGACTAAGCTTATCAATCTTTTTCTTTCCATCGTCATTTACTATTTTGAATCAAATTACTCGTCTGCATAGCCTTCAAAGGGAACGGATACGTTAGCAAATGAGACGCAGGAGACAAAGTATAGGTTTTCCCTTCAATCACACGTGTCTGCGTCTCGTTGAACTCCGTAGCAAAACGTCTGAGGTCAAAGAAACCGTTACAAGTGAGGAAAAGTTCACGTTTACGTTCCTCGCGTACCAAACGTAATGCTTCTTCCGCATCGGTCGGCGCAAAAGGCTGATAGCGACCGGGAACCATACGGCAGGCACGCAATGTTTCCATATATCCCATGGCTTTAGACAGATCTGCCGTGTTTCCCTTACGGGCATAACATTCAGCCAACATCAGATAGACTTCGGACAATCTCATCCCGCCGGGATTCCACTTGATAGCCAACGTTGAAAAGTTACTGTCACCCGCCGGAGCCGTCTCGTGCTCGGCCTTGTAACGGATGCAATAACGATAGCGCAAATCCGCATCCTTCTGGAAAAGATCCAGCACTTGCTTGGGCACGTACATAGGATAAGGATCGGTATAAGTGGAGCCGAACTGATACAACAGTTGTTCCGGGGCATCATACTCAAAAGGTATTCTCGTTTTCCATACATTCTCGACAAAGTCGTTCACTCCCGCATACTGAGGTTCGTCTATCGCCATTTCGGGGTACCCTGCCGCCACAAGCATCGGAGCAAAAGTGTTATAGCCTTCCGTCATATCCCACAACTCGTGCCCGGCCCGGGCGGCCTCCGCAAGTGCGGAATCGCATGCTTCTATACATTGTTCGAACTCCCGTCGGAATAAATGTACCTTGGCTTTGAAAGCGTATCCGAAAGTCTTGTCGGGACGAAACGAATTTGTAGCCTTATGCGGCAAATCAGGTATAGCCGCTTCTATGTCGCGCTGTATAAAATCATAGGTATAGCCTACCGACTGCTGTATCCCCACATCTTCCAAACTCTCGAACATCTTTTCCCTGACAATGATACCGTGAGTCTGATAGGCCGTAGCAGGATCATAAGGGCGGGCAAAAGTGTTTATCAAGAAAAAGTAATTGTATGCCCTCAACACTCGTGCCTGAGCTTCTCCCATCCGTTTGTCCTCTTCCTTTCCCTCGGACGAGGCAATACCGTCCACCACGACATTGAATTTCGTAATACGGTCATAACATGCATTGTAAGCTGCATTCTCTATCATATCCCCGGCACGATCGTACGACTCGTCCCAGAAATAGGCTACCGAGTTCAACGGATTGGTATAACTTTTCAACTCTTCGGCCTTATACCAACTGGCCTCACCGGACAAAATCCAGCTATTCATCATATCATATTCGGGCGACCTGTCCTCTATCAATCCCAAATAATCTTCGGTAGATTTCAGCAAAGCCTTACCTTTGGGCGTAATATCCAAATAGTCGTCGCAGGCCGCCAACGTTACGACCATGCCGATACAAGCCGTCCAATTTCTTATTATATTCCTCATCATTTGTTCTTTTTAGAATTTCACATTAAGCCCTAAAACATAGCTCGGCATGATAGCGTCCGTACGAGTTCCAGTATTTGCATTGAAAGCCTCGGGGTCAATATCACGCTTGTTGGCAGCCCAATAACACAGATTGTCCACCTGAGCCTTCACTGTTATGCCTTTCATTTTCAGTTTCGACACAAGTCCCTGAGGCAAAGTGTAGGACACTCCGATATTCCTCAGTTTGATGAACGAAGCGCTCTCCGTATTCACATCGGCATATTTCCAATGATAGTTGCGTTCCCCTACATTGGTATGCAGTCCCATGGCCGGAATATCGGTATCCGTATGTTCCGGAGTCCAGCGGCGTGAAATATCTTCGTGAATCGCTCCTCCCTCGATAGCATTGTATGGATCATAAAGCGTTACCACATCGTCACGCAGAGCATGGCCGGTATAATAAACGACTTTGGCAAACACATTCAATCCTTTCCAACGGAAATCGAGCTGCAATGCACCATTCCATTTCGGAGTAAGTTGCCCCACACAAACCACGGCATTCACATTACGCACCTGTTCTATGGAAATGACATTGCCGTTTTCATCGTAAACAGACGGGTCACCGGTTGCTGTCAAGCCCGCATAACGATAGGCATAAAGAGAGTTATAAGTATCTCCCATCTTATAGTTGGATGTAGGCTCACGCATCATATCCAATGCATCAGTGGGTTCATAATCCACTTTCTTGATTTCATTCTTATTGTAAGCTGCCGAGAAAGATGTGGTGAAAGACATATCACGCTTCTTCAACCAATCGTAAGAAAGAGAGAGTTCCACACCATTATTCTGCATCTCTCCGTTATTGGCACGTGCCTTTCCATCGAATCCCAACGAAGGGTCTATGCTTTTATTGACCAACAAATCCGAACTATAACGCCGATATACATCAAAACTTCCCGTCAATCTGCCGAGCAACATGAAATCCATACCGAAGTTCAGCGTAGAGGTCTTTTCCCAACGCAACGAGCTATTGGGAGGAGTCTGCAACGTAGTAATGGGTGAATTCGTATAAAGGGAAGTAAGATAATAAGCCAACAGATAAGGAGACGAGGTCTGGTCTACATTTCCCGTAATACCATAAGTCAGGCGCAGTTTGAACATGTCCAGCCAATCCATTCCCGCATCTTTGACAAAACGTTCATTCGTCACATTCCAACTGGCCCCCACCGACCATAAGGGACGATAACGATATTTGGGGTCCGTACCGAAAAGATCTGCCTGTTCCACACGCACGCTCCCGTTCAGAGAATAACGGGTGTCGTAGGTATAACCGGCATTGAAATAAGCTGATACATAGCGATGCATTTCTTCATAGACGTTCAAGACCTCACTTCTGCGTCGCAAAGCGGAATAGAGTCCTCCTTCCACTCCGTCTTTCGACAGCGTGGCCCAATCGACCATAGAATATGTCAGGCGCATGTCATCATAGCCGTAACGTTCGCTACTTGCCGAACGGTTCTTGTCCTGCCGTATTTCTCCTCCCAACAAAGCTGAAACATCATGCTTTCCGGCAAATTCTTTTTTGTAATTGAACTGCCCTCGCAAGTTATAGTAACTGGCATTCGTATTACCCGTGAGCAAATGTCCCCCACGTGGAATATGATAAGTCAGCGTACCGTCATCGTTGCGCGATGCAAATTCGTTGAGGATGGAACGCATCATATAGGAATTTTCCTCGTCATACTCATTGGTTTCGGCATGGTTTCGTTCATACTGGAATTTCAACTCCAAATCCAAATCCTTGGTAATGTTGAAATCCGTATGCAAGAACAGTTTCAGATATTGGCGGTCGGTCTTCTTGATGTTATGCTCAGACTCTTCCGCTGCGTTGAACCCCATATCGTAATATCCGTCCTGTGTGGCCAACTGTTCAGCCAGCACTTGATTATAAATATAACGATTCACCGGCTGGCCATCGTCGTCGTAAAGACGGTCATAAGGCATGGCGCTGGTATATCCCATTCCGGAAGCCTGACAAAACTCACTTCGGTTGAAACGGGTATCCATCCCTAACGTAAGTTTCATCCAGGAAGCTACCGACAACGTATTCTTCAGATAAAGTGAAATGTTACGGGCTTCGTCGTACCGGTTGTACTGTCCGAGTTCCTGATAGCGCGCCGAGAAAAAAAGGTCGTTCTTCCCCCCGCCTTTCGAAAGCGTCACGTTGTAATCCTGCGTCAGATTCAGGTGTTGCAGCTTTTTGCGGTACTCCCGGCGATAGTCGTTGCCACGCAAACGGTCCAGTCCCGCATTCACCTCTTCCTGTGTAATTTCGCCCATGGCCATACGGTAGTAAAGCATGTCCACTTGTGTCATATACGCCGGACTCGATTTGGCCGTCATCGTTGAGAAATAAGCTGTAGGGCTCTTGATATATTCCGGGTCGGACAGCAAGTTGTCGCGCTCCAAATCAATGATGTCGCTCGTTGAAGCATAGTGCATGTAGTCGAGCGACGGCAAAGGTTTGAGGTAGTAACCTAACGACACATTGACATTAAGCTTGTCGTTTTCAGCCTGCTTGGTCGTCACGACAATGACCCCGTTGGAAGCACGCACACCGTATAGCGACGTTGCCGCAGCATCCTTCAACACCGTTATGGTTTCCACCGTCTCCGGATTCAAGTCTTCCAAGGTCAGACTGCTCGGTTGCCCGTCAACCACAAGAAGCGGAGTCGTGCCCACGGCAAACGACGAAACTCCGCGAATGCTCAGTTCATTGTTATAGGTACTCAGGCCCGGAGCAATACCTTCCAGTTTCGCCACAAGGTCGGGCGCCTGCACTTGGTTTAAGTCCTCGCTATTGATAATTACGGCCGAACCGGTAGCACGCTCGCGCGAAATCGTCTGGAATCCGGTCACAATAAGCTCGTTCATTATACGTTCTTCTTGTGCCATACGGATATTCAATTTCTTTCCCGGCACAGCCTGGCGTTCTATACTCTCCATTCCTATATAAGAAACGACCAGAGTAACTTTCCCCGTGCCCTTGACCGGGATTTCAAACGTGCCATCCATTCCGGATATGGCACCCGTATCAGTCCCTTTTATCCGGACCGAAGCACCGGGAAGCGGCTCTCCCATGTCATCAATAATCGTTCCTGTCACTTTATACCGACTTGTCTGGGTAACTTGTCCCGCCATTTCCGGAGTTGCAGCCTGCACTACGGAACAATACGGGTGTCCCACCCACAAAGTCAACACGCACGCGGCATGGCCGCAAAATGGTAAAAACCTATTCTTACACATCTTAATAATTGTATGGGTTAAGGTATCACGATTTCTTTTATTTGCACACGGCCTCCCGTTCCAATCCGAACAAAGTACAGTCCGGAAGGCAAGTCTTTCACGGAAATATCTGTTTTGATTCCGGCCGCAAGAGAAGCGTTACGCACCACCATACCCGACAAGCTGACGATAGAAACTTGTCCGGCTTGGGGCACACAGAGTGTCACCTGAGCTTCTGCGCGCCGATAAGTGACTTCTGAAGCCCATCCGACCTCTTCTACCGAAGAACCTTCGTCCACGACCGTCAATGAGCCGGACGAAAATGCCGTAGCATAGCCGTCATCAAAATAAAACACGATATTATACCCGCCGCCTAAAGGCAAATCTACCGTTTCAGAGGCCCAAAGCGTTACATCCGTTACCGATGGTTTGGTTAATTCCAAGAGCCCGGAATAGACTTTCACACCGGTAGCCTCCTCTCCCGTAGCCGTCTTGCGGAATATTTCGGCATAGATACGTCCTACAAACGGTATCTTTGAAGAGGGTTGAGACACTTCCACTGTCACACTCCCATCACGCCGATTCAACTTAAATCCGTCGGAAGGAGTCATTACACTGACCAAAGGTTTACGCGTAGCCTTCACCGTAACGCTCTCACCCAAAGATATACTGTTAGCCACCGTCGGTTTGGCATAAATACCGTTCACACTGCAATAATACGGAGTCAACTGATAATCGACAGCCGCCATGCCATCTAAATTAGCCAATACATTGACCGTCACGTCTTCTCCCGCCTCACAATAAGCCAACGAAGCAAAAAGAGTATCCACTCCGGCCTCTTCACTCTGCATCCGTATGCCGACCCATCCTTCAAGTCGTACAGCCCCCGGATTCGTGATATGAAGCTGCCAAGTCTTCAGGCCGGTCGTATACAAAATACCCGGTTGGAAATCTTCGGCCAAGGCTATACGGAAATCAGGATGAATTTTCTCCATCGCCACAGTCTCGGTTCCTATCACAAGACGAAAAGCAGAAGCATTTGCCTGTTCGGCTTGCATGGGCGACCAAAGTCCGTCATCACCTTTATAATACAGTCCCACTTCATAGGAACCTTCGTCCAAAGAAGACAAGTCCAAAGAAGCAGTGAACCATTGGGCGTCATTGTTGGAAGGTACAGCCATTTCACGCTCAACGGTAAGGGGCACCACGACCCCGTCGCGGTAAATGCCGGCACAAACCGTCGTGGCGAACGCAGCCACCGTCTCCGCATTGAAATAACATCCCACTCCGATACTTTCGTCGCGTCCTGCTTCGACCACGCCTTCACTTACGTATTCGTAGCTGGGAGCCGGCCGGCGGGCATAAAGCGACGAGATATAAAGCCGGTTCGGCTGCGGCGTTGAGGAACTTACCGGCGGTTGGATACGGCATACCATAGTTTGGTTAAAAGCATAAGACCCGTTGGAGCCTCCGATGCCCTGCGTACTCGGATTCATCGCCGAAAGGGCATAATATCCATCACTGGAACCACCCCATCCCCAATTAAAATGAAACAGCCCGTCTCCGTCGTAACCATCGCAAAGAAAAGCATGGCCGGCCTTATTATTGAATCCTTCATAAAGCACGGGACGACCGGCTTGCAGTTCGTCGACCAGTATCTTCACCCATTCGTCATAAGGGGTAAGCGCACGGATATGACGATGCATATTGGCATCGTATCCCAAGAAGTCCCGTAAACCAATGGCTGCATCCTTCAGGAAGGCCGTACTTTCACTCCTTGAGTAAGCCATCTTACAGGCATATCCGGCACAAACGCTCAGATTGGCCACGGCATGACGCTGCGCTTCCGTACCCGAGGCATAAGGATAATAGGCAAGCATATTATCCCAATCGAAATCCGGACACTCATCAAAATCAAACTCACGGTAAACCGACTGTTTCCGGTCATAATATTTTATATATCCCGAAGGACGCTGAGGCCAGCGATGATAATACATCAACTGTGCCATGGCTGTGGCCACACATCCCACGACACATCTTTCGTCCGACTCGCCGGATTCGTTTTCCGTCGGACAGAACAAATTGAACGGATCCGCCTGAGTCCATTGGGTCTGCAACATAGGCTGTATGACATCCGTCGGATAATCCGTTTTCCGAAATGCGGAAGCCTTACTCTCCGCCCCGTCCTCGGGCATATCTTTCAATAAGGAAATTTCTTCTTGATAACCTTGCAGCCAACTTTGACTATTGGCAGGAAGGGTGTCGGGAGTAAATCCGCCATGCAGACTATAGGCTAATATGGGACGGGCACGGTCGTCGCCCGACACAATGACAAAGCCTTCATTCCCGTTCACATTCACCACATAGAAACAGGCTTCTTCTGCAGAAACCATCCTACGGGGCGCAACTTTACCTTTACGGTAAGCCACATAAGATAGTTCAAAACGAGGTTTCGCGGACAAAGAACGTACATTTCTCGGCGCGGAAACCGTCTTTAATTCATAAAATGCTTCGGCTTGCGCTAAAGCCTGTTTTAAAGATACAGGACGCGCCCACCCACAAACGCACAGGCAGACCAGCAAGCCACTTAATATAATCTTCGGAATGTTCATATATAAAAAAAGGAGAACGGCCTAACCCCAAAAAGGTTAGGACCGCCCTTTTATCCATCAAAATACCGTTTTCACTTATTCCACAATAACTTTAGTCGAAGCAGACTTGCTACGGCCTACAACCAAGAACATATATGTCCCGGCAGGAACACCGGACAGGTTTACGATCGCAGCATCGGAAGCCGGTTGTGCCTTGATGCTGTTGATTGCACGTCCGCTCATATCGTACACATATATACCGGCACCTTCGCCCAACAAATAGCTGCTGACACGATATTCCCTTTCGGCCACTTTGCTGACCTTCATATCGCTATAAGTCTCGGAAACGCTACGAACGCCTGTCGCATCCTTGCTGATTTGAACACTCGGCATACCCGTACTCATTTTGGCAAAAGTTTCGCTGGAGATCACGTAAGTCTGGCCTTCTTTCATTTCCACATAAACCTTGCCCTCTCCATTTTCACCCACTTCGGCCATCTGGGCATCCTCAAAATTGCAGGCAAATTTGGCGTTGTCATCTTCTTCCAACGTCCCGACTTGGAGAATCGTTCCCTGCGGAGCCTTATTTGTCACCAAATAAGTAGCCGTCTCAGGAGCGATAAAACGCCAATAGTTCTCATAAACGGCATTAGGATATGTAACTCCCGTATTTTCGGACAATACGGTCATACGTTCCGGATGGTTCTGGCAACTGGCTACCGGGGAAGACATCTGGAACATAATCTGAGTATCCCCCGAACAAGTCACACAAAACAGGTTCTCACCGGATTTGGCATAAACCTGGTCCGGCATCAAAAGATTGCTTTCGTTCTCCACGGCATTGCAATCACCGCTCTTCACTTTCACAGAAGTGACCGTAGCCGAGGAACCTGTAGCCGTGAACTGTCGCACACTATACAAACCGGGATAAACCAGATTTATCTTAAACCATGTCGGATGATTAGCCTTTATAGGAGTGTACATACCTTGATTCACAGCAATCGGATTTGAACAATCATCTCCCTCGGCAGCAGCCGCCACTTCCACTGGAGCTCCCATAGCCATAACGTTCGTACCCGCAAACCACATACAAGCAGCAGCAATAGTTAGTAAACTTCTTCTCATAATCGTTTTATTTTATATGAATACTATACTAAAAAACACGTTAATAAAACCGTAACCTTCATTCTATTCCGGTAAAATTTGCATTTCGGCAAATCATTCTTTTTTATCTCTCTCTTCCTAAGAGAGAGACAACCTTCGTCATATTGGCATTTCTACGTGCTTTCCAAGGAGGCTTTATTTGTGTTTTTCAAACAAAAAGTAACGGTTTGGCAAACTTTTATTAATGTTTATTTGTCGAATCTATAGATTTTCAATAAATTTGCAACCGTTGTCGCTCTCTTAGGAAGAGAGCAACCGCATTTCTCTTGATGCAAAACCACACAACTTCTATCTTTTTTTCGTAAATTCGCAAAAAGATAAAAAACAAACGTGATATGGTAGTCATTAAAATAGGCCGCGGCGCAACCCAACGCATAATATGGATTCTGGCCCTCCTGATTCTGGCCGGGGGACTTACGGTAGCATTCTTCCACTTACGTGATAAAATCTTCCCCTCCACCACGTTTGAACTGAATGACGAATTAGGGGGAAACATCTTCCCTTCCCTGATTCTTTCCACAGCCACTACGGACACCCTTATCGTAGCCCCCACGGAAAAAGGCGCGCTGGGGAATCCCAAATCGGGAATCTCAATACAAATCACAAGTCCCGTAAAAGACGCCCGCCTGCATGTAGAGGTGGCAGAAACACCGTTTTTCAAACGTTCCGTATCGGAATTCATCCTTCCCGAGGAAGGAAAGGCTTACACGGTGTATCCCGATATTCTTTGGAACTACGACGCTTTACGCAATAACACACAGGCCGAGCCTATCACCGTGTCGGTAGAAGTACAAATCAAAGACCGGGAGGCAAGCCAACGCGTACGTACTTTCTCCGTGCGCAGCATCAATGAATGCCTCATCGGCTACAATGACAAGAAGAACCGCTTTCACAATACGGGAGTCCTGTTTGCCGCATACGTGAACGAAGACAGTCCGTTGATAGACAAAATCCTGCGGGAAGCCTTGAACACACGTATCGTCAACCGCTTTATGGGCTATCAGAACAAGCGTAAAGACTACGTGGACAAGCAGGTCTATGCCCTTTGGAACGTACTGCAACGGCGCAAGTTCCGTTACAGCTCGATTTCATACAGCAGCCTGTCGAGCAACGTAGTCTATTCCCAGCGCGTACGGACGCTGGAAGACGCTTTGGCTTCTTCGCAAATCAACTGCGTGGACGGCAGCGTATTGTTCGCCTCCCTGCTCCGCGCCATCAACATCGACCCGATATTGGTGCGCATTCCGGGGCACATGTACGTAGGGTATTACACCGACCGCAATCACAGTCAGGCTAATTTTCTGGAGACAACGATGATCGGAGACATAGACCTGGATGATTTCTTCCCCGAAGAAAAACTGGATTCCACTTCCGAAGGCAAGTCGCAGGAAGAAATGTCGCGGCTCACTTTCGAGAAATCCAAAGAGTATGCCCATCGTAAATACTCAGCCGACAGCGCACGCATCCATACGCTCCCACGGCAATACATGTTCCTGGAAATCTCCAAGGCATTAAGACGGAAGATACAACCGTTGGGTAAATAAAACCGGCGTCCCCATCATATTTACGGACATTCGAGAAAAAGCAAACGGCATCTCCGAAATTTTATAAAATATTGTCTTATAATCAATTACATTTCTCCTCATTTTGGTTTTCCGTTCTGCGCCAAACGGAAAATCAATCTCAGGCAAACGATTTTCCGTTCTCAGCCAAACGATTTTTCATTCTCAGCAGAACGGAAAAAGGCGTTCTGCAATCCTTACACCCTGTTCCGGTATCCGGAAAAACGATCGCTAAAAAAGGGGATGGCTTCGCACGAAGCCATCCCCTTCAAGTTCCTGAAAAAATATCCACCGTCCACTCCTACGCAACGGATTTCCGTCTCTGCCTCCACACGGTTCAACCTTCCTGCGACGGATAATGCAAATTGGCGTCCGTCATCTGTTCCAGCACTTCATGGAGGTATTTGGCAGACTCCCATTTGGCCATCGGCAAGTCCTGCAACAAATAATTGCCGCAGTCACGCGGGGTTGCTCCGGGAACTTCTCCTTCATATTCCGCAATGAAACGGAACGTTTCTTTCATCAGTTCCACAATATCCTCCGACTGCAAGTCCCCTTTCATCAGCAGGTAATTTCCCGTCAGGCACCCCATCGGCCCCCAATATACAATCTTATCGGACCATACCGGATGATTGCGCAGGAACGTGGCCGCCAGATGTTCTATCGTATGCAACGCGCCTTGCCCCAAAGCCGGCTCACGGTTGGGTTCTTTCATGCGGACATCGAACGTGGTCACTGTCTCACCTCCCACTTCATCTTTACGGGAAACGTAAATGCCCCGCAACAAGTGGATGTGGTCAATCGTAAAACTTGGAATTTTCTTCATTGGATTTATATGTTTTTTCGGATTAAGACAAAGAAGAAGGCAAACTCTCCAAGAAGGTACGTACTACCCCGAAAGAACGGTCGGCCATCGTTTCCCAAAAATTCTCGTACTGCTGCCAGTGCGCATCGGCTCCCGGCGTGTCGCTGATAATCCGGAAACTGATGAAAGGCACGCGGTAGAGGTGGCAAACCTGCGCTATGGCAGCCGATTCCATGTCTACGGCCAGTCCCTCAGGAAATTCGGCTTTTATGGCATCCAGTTCGCCGCGCTCCGTGATGAACTTGTCGCCGGTACAAATCAACCCGGCATGCACGGGAACCGATGACGGCAACGAAACGGCCTTGTGAACCAATCTTTCGTCGCACGTGAACCGGGGAGGCAATCCCTGAATCTGCCCGTATGCGTTCCCCATGCCGCACCATACGTCATGATAGACCACCTCCGAAGCCGCCACGACTTCCATCACACCGGCTTTTGCGTCGATGCCTCCGGCCACTCCCGTACTCACCACCACATCCGGCTGCATGCGGGCCATCAGTTCGGACGCACCGACGGCTGCATTCACTTTCCCAATGCCGCACTCCATGATATATAAGGTGTTCCCGCCCAACTGTCCTATGGTATATTCAAAAAGTCCATGTCGCTCCGTACGCATCCCCGCGACCAACCGGGCCAACTGTTCGCGTTCGGAAGCCATCGCTGCAATAATTCCTATTTTCATTCGTCGTCATCTTTATTTCCCTGCAAAAGTACAACTTTTCCGCCACTAATTCAATATAATCGGGACAATCGGTTGTTCTTTCACATCGTCTATCGCTACAGAACGGTACTTCACACGGGCAAAGTCTATGGCCTTCAAGTCGATGCTCCGGATTTCGCTGTTGTACATGGTACGGTAATAAAACACCAAATCCTTCATGTCCGTGGCGGAAGTCCACTGCGTAGCGCTCGGAATATCCGCCGGCACCTTGGCATCTGCAAATTCAATCCCCACGGGAATGTCGAAATTGTTCAATATCTGGAAAGCTTGCAGTACCGTCTTTTGCGCCGTAGCCTGCACGGGAGAAGAAGTCTGATAGAAAGCGGCACGCACAAAACGGGACGGAGGCGTCACATCGCCGGGAATCCCTAAAAAGCCACTGCCCGCACCAAAAACGGCGAGCTTCACCTTGCCGAACGGCTTGGCTTCCACCCCTCCTGCATACAGGTTTACATAATTGTTCAGGTTCGTCATCTGCCATTCAAAACCCGGAGAGTTGGTAAGCACGCCTAATTCATTTTCATAAAAATGAGGAATGCCGTCCACAATCTCCAACACGACCTGTCGTCCCGAAGCGTCCGCAATGCGCCAATGAGCCGTAGAGGCACGCGGGTCGGACGACACCACATGCACCGTTCCGAGTGCCTCTTTTACCTCATCCACCGTCTTGAACTGAGACAACATCCAAGGTACCAGTTGCAAATCGGACAAAGTACTCTCACGTTGCCCCTCATCGTACGCTTCATAACTACCGTAGTGAGGGAAGTAAAACAAACCGGCAGCCAGTCCGGCCTCGTTCAGCCCGTCGGCCACAAAATCCTCCAACTCCACGGCTATTCCTACATAACCGTATGCCGCCGTAAATTCCAATCCGTTTTTTTGTCCACCCGGCACATACGATTGTTGTACATCCCCCCGAGGCACAACCACATAACGGCTGTTCAGATAACTGCCGCCCCACTCTATGGTACGAGCCAAGACGGTGGCGCCGTCCTGCGACTTCAACGTAATTCCCGTACATGCATCAGCAGTATGCGGAACCCATAGCCCGACCGCCGTAACGGCAAGCCCGAAAACCACGTCCTTTATTATTTTATTCACATTCTTCATCTTTTCAATATTTTATATGGTTATATTTCGAAAGATACGAAAAAAGCCATACTTTTGCAAGCATAATCCAGTATTATATTTTCCAACTTCACAAAGATGCAACGCTTTTATGCCTTCTTATTATTGTTCCTAAATGTAGTATTATGGGTTCTTGTCGCGATTATCAGCCCCATATATTTGTTATTGCATGCCCTATACCAAACATGTAAGCGATGCTTCGTACACCCCGAATAAACCCCGGAAGAGACTCGAATCCCTCATTAAAACTTATCTTAGAAAAGGGTAAATAAGGCTTGAAATATCCGGCCTCTCTACTCAAATAAAAGTATACAAACAAAAGAACTCCCTCCACCAACTTTCAAAAGTTGGTGGAGGGAGTTCACATCTATTAACTAACACCTAATGCAATTACTTCACTTCCTCAAAATCTGCATCTTGAATACTATCATCAGAAGAAGAGCTTCCGGCGTTGGTATTACTCTGTCCTCCGGCATTCTGCTGTGCACCGGCTCCAGGCTGTGCACCACCCTGATACATTTGTGCACTGGCAGCCTGCCATGCTGCATTCATTTCGGCAATAGCAGCATCGATGGCAGCAACATCACCCGCCTTGTGAGCATCTTTCAATTTCTGCAAAGCTCCTTCGATAGCAGGTTTCTTGTCAGCCGGAATCTTATCACCCAACTCTTTCAACTGGTTCTCTGTCTGGAAAATCATAGAGTCAGCCTGATTCATCTTGTCTACTCTTTCACGCTCTTTCTTGTCGGCATCTGCATTAGCCTCAGCCTCAGCTTTCATACGGTCGATTTCGTCTTTGCTCAAACCTGAAGAAGCTTCGATTCGAATAGCCTGTTCCTTACCGGTAGCCTTATCCTTGGCAGACACTTTCAAAATACCATTGGCATCGATGTCGAAAGTCACCTCAATTTGAGGAACTCCACGACGAGCAGGTGCAATGCCGGTCAAATTAAACTGACCGATAGACTTATTCTGAGCGGCCATCGGACGTTCTCCTTGCAATACGTGAATAGTCACTTCCGTCTGATTGTCGGCAGCCGTACTGAAGACCTCGCTCTTGTTGCACGGAATGGTCGTATTGGCTTCAATCAACTTCGTCATTACGCCACCCATCGTCTCAATACCCATAGACAACGGCGTCACATCCAACAATACGATGTCGCCCACTCCGGCTTCCTTATTCAGGATAGCCCCTTGGATAGAAGCGCCCACAGCTACGACCTCATCCGGATTTACACCTTTAGACGGAGCTTTGCCGAAGAAATCTTCTACTAACTTCTGGATGGCCGGAATACGACTCGAACCGCCGACAAGAATCACTTCGTCGATGTCTGAATTACTCAAACCTGCATCCTGCATTGCCTTCTGGCACGGCACCTTACAAGCCTGAATCAAATTATCGGCCAACTGCTCGAACTTAGCACGCGTCAAAGTCTTCACCAAGTGCTTGGGCACACCGCCTACAGCCGTGATATAAGGCAAATTGATTTCCGTAGTCGTAGAAGAAGACAATTCAATCTTGGCCTTCTCGGCAGCTTCTTTCAAACGTTGCAATGCCATCGGGTCTTGCTTCAAATCAACTCCTTCTTCCGACTTGAAGTCAGCAGCCAGCCAGTCGATAATCACTTGGTCGAAATCATCACCTCCGAGGTGAGTATCACCATTGGTAGAAAGCACTTCGAACACTCCGCTACCAAACTCCAGTATGGAAATATCAAATGTACCGCCTCCCAAGTCGAAGACAGCAATCTTCATGTCCTTATTGGACTTATCCACACCGTAAGCCAAAGCCGCAGCCGTCGGTTCATTCACAATACGTTTCACTTCCAAACCGGCAATCTGTCCGGCCTCTTTCGTCGCCTGACGCTGAGAATCCGAAAAATAAGCCGGCACGGTAATCACGGCTTCCGTCACCTCCTGACCCAGATAGTCCTCAGCCGTCTTCTTCATCTTCTGGAGAATCATGGCAGAGATTTCCTGCGGAGTATAGAGACGCCCCTCAATATCCACACGAGGCGTGTTGTTATCTCCTTTTACTACTGAATAAGGCACACGTGCTATTTCTTTCTGTACCTGATCATAGGTCTCACCCATGAAACGTTTGATAGAGAAAATGGTATTCTTCGGATTCGTAATCGCCTGACGTTTGGCCGGATCACCCACCAAGCGTTCGCCGTTTTTAAACGCCACGATAGAAGGAGTCGTACGCTTGCCTTCGTTGTTAGCGATTACTACCGGTTCGTTACCTTCAAATACGGAAACACAAGAGTTTGTAGTTCCCAAGTCAATTCCAATAATCTTTCCCATAATATATCTACTTTTTTATTATTAATCTAAATTGAATGTATTTCTTACGTCCGCCTCTTACGGAAGCAACGCACTGTTATAAAAACAAACCGCGTGCCAAACTATCTCATGAGGCAGAAAAAACAATAAAAAAAGATTTATCGGAATCAAGAGAGAGTTTTTCTGCTATCTTTGTTCTCGGACAAGCTCATCTGCGACAGTCAGACCTGAAAACTGCCAAAATGGCTGAAAAAATATAAAATGTATGACGAAAATAGCACGACTTCTATTATTTCTTTGCACCTTATCGGTATTCCATATTTCTATAGCACGCCCACGGGTAGCCGTAGTACTAAGCGGAGGCGGTGCAAAAGGTACGGCTCACATCGGGGCACTGAAAGTAATTGAAGAAGCAGGAGTCCCCATCGACATGATTGTAGGTACGAGCATGGGTAGTATCATCGGCGGGTTATATGCCATAGGATATACGACCGAACAGCTCGACAGTATATTCATGGCACAAGACTGGAACACATTGCTTAGCGACAAAGCTTATCGCAATGCGCTTAACCTACAGACCAGAGAACAAAATTCACAATACATCCTCTCCGTCCCCTTCTTTGAAAAACCGCAAGACTTAATCAGCGGAGGAGTCATTAAAGGAAGAAACATCGGGCGTATGTTATGGCAACTCACCGAAGGGTACCACGATTCCATTGATTTTCAAAAAATGCCTATCCCGTTTGCCTGTATTTCCCAAGATTTGGTGACGGGCGAAGAGATCGTATTCCGAAACGGCGTACTGCCCATCGCCATACGTGCCAGCATGTCCATTCCCGGTGCTTTTGCCCCGATATCCATGAACGGCAAACTACTCATCGACGGTGGTATCATCAACAATTACCCGGTAGATGTGGCACGGCAAATGGGAGCAGACATTGTCATAGGGGTGGACGTACAGGATCCGATGAAAAATGCAGAAGAACTTCAAAACAATATCTTCGCACAACTCAACCAACTCATCGACTTGCAAAGAAAAGACCGTTGGGAACAAAATATCGCGCTTTCGGACGTCTATATCAAGGTCGATGTAAAAGGATACAACACAGCCAGTTTCAACACAACAGCCATAGACTCCCTGATGGAACGTGGAGCACAAGCCGCCCGCTCACAGATAGACACCTTACGGGCCATAGGCAGTCGTTTCTCTCCCGACGATTCCATCGTGAGCCGTCCCACCCCTCCTTTCTTCTATATGCACCGCCCGGGAAATATCGAAGCGCGCTATGCAGGAAGCTTGAAAATCCTGATAGGCGACGCGCCCAGAAATTCCATCAATCTGGGACTTAGGTTCGACAACGAAGAACTGGCAGCCTTGCTGTTCAACGGACAAATGCAACTCGGGAAAAAAAGGAATCACCACGTCAACCTGACTTTACGTTTAGGAAAGCAAACTTATGGCGACGCGCATTACAATCTCAACTTAGGCAGGGAATGGAACCTTACCACCGGTTATCGTTATACTTACAACGATTTTAACATCTATGAGAAAGGAGAAAGGACGTACGGCATCAGCTTCAATCATCATTTCGGAGAGGTCGGATTCACCAAAAGCTGGAAAAACGTACGTCTCAAGTTGGGAGGAATTTACCAACTCTACAACTACGGCTCCCTCCTCTATCGCTTCGAGGACAGCTCACCGACAGATATTACCAAAGAAAGCTACCTGAAGTTCGGCACACAATACGCCGTCAACACATTGGACGATATTTACTTCCCGACAAAAGGAGCTGAATTCGATATGGAATACTACTATGCCATACCATTAAACGGAAACAAAGCCTTCCACACAGCCGGAATACACTGGAATGCCGCATTCTCTTTCAACTCGCGCTTCACTTTAATGCCCCGGATAGAAGGACGCTATCTGACGACAGAAAACACCGTGGCCGAGATGAATACACTCGGCGGTCAAGAACGGGGCAAATACTTCAGCCAACAAATACCATTCTACGGCATCAATCATTTCGAGATGTCCCATCGTTCTTTGGTCGTGGCGGGAATAGAGGCCCGTCAACGCATCGGAGGAAAGCATTACGTCAGCGGCGTATTCAATATCGCCGCCACATCGGACGACTGGATGCACTTTTTCAAAAACAGTTTCAACGATAACGACCTGTTGGGATACCACATCTTCGGTGGAGCCGTAAAATATGACCTCCGTACCTTTATAGGTCCTATCGGTATTACGATTTGCTTCAGCGACCGAGCCAAGACCGCCGGATACATAAGGGCGGGATTCAATTTCTGAAACCCGCCCTTATGTCCTTCACAGCTTTTTCACTCGGCTTTAAACTCCAAAACTCCACCTTTCATCAAGTCCCGGATGGCAATGAAAGGCGCATCCAGTTTCTTTCCGTTAAAAAGAATAACCGGCAGATGCCTATGTTCTTTCAGCCCTTCGGCACGAACAGTCAACACCTTGCCATGCGGCAGTTCCACACGGGCCGACGGGAACCGCGGAATCCCCAACGCATACTCTCCCGACGCCGGAGTCACCGGATAAAAGCCCAACGAACTGAACAGATACCAGGCAGACATCTGTCCGCAGTCGTCATTTCCCGACAGTCCGTCCGCCCCGTTCCTGTAATGGGTTTCCAGGATTTCCGGAATACGTTCTTGCGCCTTGTCGAAACGACCGCAATAGTTATATAAATACACATAATGGTGGCCGGGTTCATTGTCATGCCGGTAATGCCCGTTGTCGAACACGTTATCGAGCGCTGCGGCAAAAGACTCGTTACCTCCCATTAAATCTATCAGCCCCTGCACATCCTGCATGACACAAAATTGATAAGTCCAGTTAGCCCCTTCGGTAAACCCTGAATGCTCCCCGGCCCAACTGCCATCGGCATTACGCGCTTGGAAAAGTTTCGTTTTCGGATTATACAAATAGCGGTAATTCTTTGCCCTTCTCATCAAATCTTCATAATCAGCCGTTTTTCCCAAAGCCTTTGCCATTTGGGCAATGCAATAGTCGCTTAAAGCAAATTCCAACGTGCGGGCCACGGATTCATTCGTCCGGTCATCCGCCACGTAACCGTTCTTCAAGTAATAAGACAATCCGCCGCGTGCCTCATATCCGCCGTTCCACCATTCTCTGTCCCCCCAACGGTGGAGACTGTCGTCCGTAGGAGGCACGTAGGCATCCTTACGAATCGCTTCATACGCCTTTTCCACGTCATAATCGCGAAAGCCATTGATGTAAGCATCCGCTATTACAGCGTCCGCATGCGTGCCGATCATGATATTCGTATAGGTAGGATTCGGCCATTTGGGTATCCAGCCGCCCTCTTCGTACATTTGTACCAATGCCGTAACCATATCATCCACCCGTTCGGGCGCCATGATTTGCAGCCAAGGGTGTTCAGCCCTGAAAGTATCCCACAAAGAATAAGCATTATAGGAAACGCCCTGATGCACCTTATCGTCAAACGGACTGTAATAACGACCATATTCCGAAAACTCCCGAGGATACTGCAAGGTACGGAAAAACGCCGTATAGAATATCGTACGGTCTTCTTCGCTCGCCCCCTCCAGGTCTATCTTGGAAAGCTTTTCCTCCCATTCCTTTTTCACTCTTTTCGTCACGGATACAAACGAAGACCTGGCCGGAATCTCTTTCGACAGATTCACCGCAGCTTGCTCGAAGTCGATAAAAGAACTGCCGATACGTACATCAACCCACGTCGTCCCCGCAGGAAACTCGACATATCCGCCTACCGAACCACCTTCCGCCTGTACAGACTTTCCACTGACCGCCCCGTCGCGCCATGTGCCGTAACCGGCGAAGTCTTCGGAGAACTTCAACACATAATATCCTTTGAATCCCGGTAAGGCCGGCCCCAAATGGGCATCATGCCTTTCCTTATTATATATATGCACCTCGCGCTTGTCGGGATAAATGCGTATGAAGCCTCCTTCGTTTTCCCTCCCGGCCTCCAAATAAAGCAAGGATTTTTCCCCTTTGGGGTAGGTGATATGAAAGAAAGACGCACGTGAAGTCGCTGTCATTTCCGTGGTAATCTCCGAACCGCCGTGTTTTCCCGAAGCGTATGACACCTTATAATAATAAGGTGTAGCCACTTCTTTCCCATGATCCAGACGCACCTGCCTGTCCGTCGCCTTGATTTTCAGTTCTCCACTTTGGGGCATCAGGGTCATGAACCCGTAATCTCCCATCCAGATGGCCGGCTGGTGCGTCCCCATAAAACCGATTAAGACCGAATCGCAACGGCGATACATCGTACGGGATATACCGTTGAGGCGGGTCGCCGCGCACCACTGCGTCATGGCAAAAGGCGAACCCACGGCCGGAGTCGTCCCCCCGTATTCCGTCTCATGGCTACCATCCGTACCAATCATCATAGACACTTCGTCCACATGGGATTTAGCTGTTTTTGTGGCTTTGCCCGACATGACAAAAGGACACGAAGCCACACTCATCAATAAAAATAAAGTTCGTAATACTCTCATGTTATCAAAAATTTGGTTAGGGTTGTCTTACAAATAAACGGAAAAGAACAGCCCTGCGGCCATTCTTTTCGTTCATAAAAAAGGATATTGTCACGGATTGGCATTGGCATCCTGCAAGGCTGCCGCAATCAGTCCTTCCACTTCGTCACAGAGTTCGGGGTTGTCTTTCAACATATTTTTCACGGCATCCCTTCCCTGTCCTATCTTCGTATCGTTGTAACTGTACCAGGAACCGCTCTTCTTCAGAATGCCCAGCTCCGTACCCAAGTCTACGATTTCGCCGATTTTAGAGATACCTTCTCCAAAGGTGATTTCAAATTCAGCCTTACGGAAAGGAGGCGCCACCTTGTTCTTCACCACTTTCACGCGTACCTGATTACCGACCACCTCGTCGCCGTCCTTGATACTCGTCACGCGGCGGATGTCCAGACGCACGCTGGCGTAAAATTTCAAAGCGTTACCACCGGTCGTCGTCTCCGGATTGCCGAACATCACACCGATTTTCTCACGCAACTGGTTGATGAAAATACAAGTGGTGTTCGTCTTGTTGATTGTGGAAGTCAGTTTACGCAAAGCCTGACTCATCAAGCGGGCCTGCAAACCGACTTTATTATCCCCCATATCGCCCTCAATCTCGGCTTTCGGTGTCAAGGCAGCCACGGAGTCTATCACGATAATGTCGATAGCCGACGAACGGATCAACTGGTCGGCTATTTCCAATGCCTGCTCCCCGTTGTCCGGTTGGGAAATCCACAAATTGTCCACGTCCACGCCCAACTTGGCGGCATAAAAACGGTCGAAAGCGTGCTCCGCATCGATAAACGCGGCTATCCCGCCGGCTTTCTGCGCCTCGGCAATGGCATGGATGGCCAAGGTCGTTTTACCGGAACTCTCCGGACCGTAAATCTCTATGATACGTCCGCGCGGGTATCCCCCCACGCCCAAAGCGGCATTCAACGCGATGGAACCCGTAGGAATCACATCCACCTGTTCCACGTGGTCGTCGCCCAGTTTCATGATAGAACCCTTTCCGAAGTTCTTCTCTATCTTGTCCATCGCCGCTTGCAGGGCTTTCAGCTTCTCCGTATTCGGTCCGCCGCCCCCAGTGGTTTCTTCTTCTTTCTTTGCCATAATCTTTTTTATAATCAAATCATCTATGTTTCAGCTCCCGGCAGCACCCCGACAAGAGATGCTATCCGGGATATACTGCATTAAAGTTCAAGGTCGCCATTGAACACTTCGTGCCAGGGAAGCCCGTCCTTGTTCAACTCCTCCATGAACGGATCCGGGTCGAACTCTTCCACATTCCACACGCCGGGCTTCTTCCAGATGCCTTTCAGGAACATCATGGCCCCTATCATGGCCGGCACGCCCGTCGTATAGCTGACCCCCTGCATGCCGGTCTCCAGATAAGCGGCATGATGGCTGCAATTATTGTACACGTAATAAGTCAGCTCTTTTCCGTCCTTCACCCCACGGATACGGCAGCCGATACTGGTCTCGCCTTCGTAGTTTTCACCCAAATCCTGCGGGTTGGGCAACACGGCCTTGAGGAACTGCAACGGAACGATTTTCACTCCATTGTAATCCACCTCGTCTATGCGTGCCATACCGATATTCTGAATCACGCGCAGATGCGTAAGGTATTCCTGTCCGAAAGTCATCCAGAAGCGGGCACGCTTGATGGTCGGGAAGTTCTTCACCAGCGATTCGAGCTCTTCGTGGAACAACAGATAAGAGTCGCGCGGACCGATGTTCGGATACGTCAGGTCCTTATGGATTTCCATAGGCTTCGTCTCCACCCACTGTCCGTTCTCGTAATAACGTCCGTTCTGCGTAATTTCGCGGATGTTGATTTCCGGATTGAAGTTTGTGGCAAAAGCCTTATGATGATTTCCCGCATTACAGTCCACGATGTCCAGGTAATGGATTTCATCGAAATAATGTTTGGCCGCGTATGCCGTATACACACCGGAAACGCCCGGGTCGAAACCGCAACCCAGGATGGCGGTCAGTCCGGCTTCCTCGAAACGTTTCTTGTAGGCCCACTGCCAACTGTATTCAAAATGAGCCACGTCCTTCGGCTCGTAGTTTGCCGTATCCAGATAATTGCATCCGGTTTGCAGGCAAGCTTCCATAATGGTCAAGTCCTGATAAGGCAAGGCCAGATTCATCACCATGTCCGGTTTGTAACCGTTCAGCAGTTCCACCAACTCTTCCACGTTGTCGGCATCCACCTGTGCCGTTTGGATAGACGGGTTCCCGATGGCCTTCACGATAGCGTCGCACTTGGCCTTCGTACGGCTGGCAATCATGATTTCGTCAAACACTTCCGGATGCTGGGCCACTTTGTGTGCTGCTACCGTGGCCACACCACCGGCACCGATAATTAAAACTTTTCCCATTTTTTGAATTCGGTATTATAATTAAATATGTATAGGATGCAAAGTTAATGACTTTTTCCAAGAAGGAAAGAAAAAGCCTGTTTTTTTGATTTTTATTTGAATTAAATAATTTGCTCACGCTCGGCAGACTCGAACAAGTTCGGTCTGTTCTCGCTTAATCGCAAATTTCGTCTCCTCTGATGCCCAACGCATTCATCAACGAGTAACCGAGAATCTCCTGACGGAATCCTCTCCCCGCCTGAGGTTCCATGGCCAGCAACGTGATGTCCTTGCCTTCGGTCCGGCCCAAAATCTCGCGTACTCGAAGACCGTATTTCTCCACGTCCGGCACGATGACCAGTCGTTTGATGCCTTTCTCGTCGGCCAATGCCTCGAGCGACTGCAAATAGAGGGCGTCTCCGTCCACCAAGTTCTCCACCTGTACGGAACTCAACTTGAATTCTCCCAAATGTCCGTCGCAAAACGCCTTGCCGTCAAGCTCGGCCTCGAAGTCCGAGGGGGTGAAGTTGTCTAAGGCTTTCCGCCCCTTGCCGTGGATAAACACGACCTGTATGTCGTTCTTCCCCTCTCCGACTCCCCCGTCCAAAGCCGCGCAAACCAGCCATTGCGCCAGGTCGGCCTTAGGAATCGGACGGTTCAGCATCCGCTCGAAATTCACGATTAAATTGAATGCCACGGCATCCACGTAATCCGCATCCACCAGTATGACATTCTCACTCCATTTCGTTTTTTCCATTTTATATAGTACTGTTTTCCGTTCACAAAGATACAAAAAAACAAAAGCAGAGCAGCGCATGAAACGAGAATCTGTTGTCACCAACTGCGTCTTTTTGCTTTCAAAATGACAGCAAAAAGGTCATGCAGGCCAGTGGAAAAACCTTTTTCCAGCGTAGTTTCAGATGTTTTCGAGGCATCCTTAAATACAATTTTTCACGTTTAAGGTTCGTTTTTTAATCTTTTTAAGCCGAAACGCGTTTCAATCTCAAGAGATTGATTTTCCGTTCGGCTGAAAAAACATTTTTTTTCTCCGCTTGTCGGCCGGAGAAGGTCTGCATCGGGAGGCGAAATGTACCTGAAAACGACGTAAGGGCAAGCTTTTCCGGCTTAATTTTTTGCTATTTGAAGCCTTTCCGCCTGTCAAAGGCTGATGTCAAAATGCCATGTCTATCCGATTTGTACTATCACGCCCGTCACTCTCCTGCGCAGAACCTCGCAGCCCAGCCTTCCGGATGTTGCCGGAAAGCTCCTTATGGACGACAGACTGTCTTCCCGCTGCCCCGCGAGAATCGCGTATTTCCGCAGCCTTCCGCACGGGGACGCAAATAACGGATTCTCATGAAGGCCGATTTGACTTTTTGACAAAGACGCTTGTCCCTCACATGAAAGCCCACCTGCCAAAGCCGTCAGTCCGCGAAGCATCCAGCCTGCCATATTTTCATGTTTTATGACATTTTGTCAGACTACTCCTTATGGCAAACATTTTGATACAGGATAAGTGTGGCTCGGCAACGCCACACTGAAATACAGAAAAATAAACAATTAAATATAGAAAGGAAACAACCATGACTTTTGACAAATTTACCATCAAGGCCCAAGAGGCCATTCAGGAAGCCGTCAACCTTGTACAGGCAAGGGGACAGCAAGCCATCGAACCGGAGCACTTGTTGGCCGGTATCCTCAAAGTGGGGGAAAACGTCACGAATTTCCTCTTTCAGAAACTGGGTGTCAACAGCAGGCAAATCGAACAGATACTGGAAAGCCAGATCGCTTCGCTGCCAAAAGTGCAGGGGGGCGAACCCTACCTGAGCCGCGAAAGCAACGAAGTGCTGACACGGGCACAGGATTACGCTTCCAAGGGCGGCGACGAGTTCGTCTCGCTCGAACCGATGCTTCTGGCTTTGCTGACCGTGAAAAGTACAGCCTCTAGAATCCTGAAAGACGCAGGCATCACCGAAAAGGAACTGGCATCTGCCGTCAACGAACTGCGTAAAGGAGAAAAAGTGACTTCCCAAAACAGTGAAGACACTTATCAGGCGCTCAACAAGTACGCCAAGAATCTCATCGAGGAAGCGCGGAGCGGAAAGCTCGACCCAGTCATCGGACGGGATGAAGAGATACGGCGCGTGCTGCAAATCCTGAGCCGACGTACGAAGAACAACCCGATATTAATCGGCGAACCGGGTACGGGTAAGACGGCCATCGTGGAAGGACTGGCCCATCGTATCCTGCGGGGCGACGTACCGGAGAACCTGAAAGACAAACAGCTCTACTCCCTCGACATGGGTGCGCTTATCGCCGGTGCCAAATACAAAGGAGAGTTTGAGGAACGTCTGAAATCCGTCATCAACGAAGTGACGAAAAGCGAAGGGCGCATCATCCTCTTCATCGACGAAATCCACACGTTGGTGGGCGCGGGAAAAGGCGAGGGTGCCATGGATGCCGCCAACATCCTGAAGCCTGCCTTGGCACGGGGCGAGCTGAGAAGCATCGGTGCCACCACGTTGGACGAATACCAGAAGTACTTCGAAAAGGACAAGGCATTGGAGCGCCGTTTCCAGACGGTTATGGTCAACGAGCCGGACACGCTCAGCACCATTTCCATCCTGAGGGGACTGAAGGAAAGATATGAGAACCACCACAAGGTGCGTATCCAAGACGACGCCATCATCGCCGCCGTGGAACTTTCCAACCGCTATATCACCGACCGTTTCCTCCCGGACAAGGCCATCGACCTGATGGACGAGGCGGCAGCCAAACTGCGCATGGAGCGTGACTCCGTACCGGAAGAACTGGACGAAATCGAACGCCGGTTGAAACAGTTGGAAATCGAGCGCGAGGCCATCAAACGGGAAAACGACCAACCCAAACTGGAACAACTGAGCAAGGAGATTGCCGAACTGAAAGAACAGGAAAGCAGCTACAAGGCCAAATGGGAGGCCGAACGCGGACTGGTGAACAAAATCCAGCAGAACAAACAGCAAATCGAGCAGTTGAAGTTCGAGGCCGAACGGGCCGAACGCGAAGGCGACTATGGCAAGGTGGCCGAAATCCGCTACGGCAAGCTCAAGGCATTGGAGGACGAAATCAACCGGATACAAGGCCAGTTGAAGGACACGCAGGGCGGAGACGCGATGATTAAAGAGGAAGTGACCTCGGAAGACATCGCCGATGTGGTAAGCCGTTGGACGGGCATTCCCGTGAGCAAGATGCTGCAAAGCGAGCGCGAGAAGCTGCTCCATCTGGAAGAGGAACTCCACAAACGGGTCATCGGGCAGGACGAGGCCATACAGGCCGTGAGCGATGCCGTGCGGCGCAGCCGTGCGGGACTGCAAGACCCGAAACGTCCCATCGGTTCGTTCATCTTCTTGGGAACGACCGGTGTAGGTAAAACCGAGCTGGCCAAGGCTTTGGCCGAATACCTCTTCGACGACGAGACGCTGATGACGCGTATCGACATGTCGGAATATCAGGAGAAATTCAGCGTAAGCCGGTTGATCGGTGCGCCTCCGGGATACGTAGGATACGATGAGGGCGGACAACTCACGGAGGCCGTACGCCGCAAACCTTACTCGGTAGTTCTGTTCGATGAAATAGAAAAGGCGCATCCTGACGTATTCAACATCCTCTTGCAAGTGCTCGACGACGGCCGTCTGACCGACAACAAGGGACGCGTGGTGAACTTCAAGAACACCATCATCATCATGACGAGCAACCTGGGGAGCGGTTACATCCAAAGCCAGTTCGAGAAACTGACGCCGCAGACCGGCATACAAGCCCGCGAAGCCCTCATCGAGGAGACGAAAAAAGAGGTGCTCGGCATGCTGAAGAAGACCATCCGTCCGGAGTTCCTGAACCGTATCGACGAGACCATCATGTTCTTGCCGCTCACGCAGGAGCAAATCAAACAGGTGGTGCGCCTGCAAATCAACGGTATCACCCAGATGCTGGAGGGCAACGGCGTGACCTTGCAACTGACCGATGCCGCCCTGGACTTCCTGGCCGATGCGGGTTATGATCCCGAGTTCGGTGCCCGTCCGGTCAAACGGGCCATCCAGCGTTACCTGCTGAACGACTTGTCGAAGACCATGCTGGCACAGCATATCGACCGGACGAAACCCATCATCGTGGATGCGGACGGAAACGGATTGGTATTCAGAAACTAAGCATAAACAAAGAGCGGGAATGTGAAACCACACATTCCCGCTCTTTTTGTTCGTATTTCATAATATCCTTACTTTCAAGTATCCATACGTCCATCTCTCCGCCAGTATGAACTTATAAAACAATCAAGAAATAATGCAATACCTAAAAACAGGTATTTACTCAATCCGCAAATTACTGATTTTTAACGATTGCAAAAGTCTCTGTCCAAGCCGTATCTTTGCATTCGCAAAACAAACCTCCTAAACTCATAAAAATTGAAAACGGTAATCAGATTGTTAAGCCTTACATTGGCATTTATTGCAGGAACAAATCACCTTTCAGGACAAGCTCGGAAACAGGCTATGGTCTCAGGCAAGGTGATCTCCACTTCGAACGAAATCATGGACTTTGCTACCGTACAAGTCAAAGGGACTTCTATCGGAACACGCCCCGATGAAAAAGGGATCTATCATCTGAAAGTCGATGCGGGAAAACATACATTGGTGTTTAAGGCTATGGGGTACGCCACGGTGGAACGTACCGTCACTCTCCAGGCCGGCGAACGCCAGAAGTTGAATGTCAAAATGCACCAGAAAGATATGGAACTGGCCGAAGTGAAAGTGGAAGCCAGCCACGTAGGCCGCATCAACAAATCGGCATTCAACGCAGTGGCCGTAGACTTGAAAGGCATGGCCGGACTGAATAAGAACCTGGCCGAAGTGCTGACCACCGTTCCGGGCGTCAAGCTGCGCGAGACGGGCGGAATGGGTTCGGACATGCAACTCATGCTCGACGGTTTTACGGGTAAACACGTCAAGATCTTTATCGACGGCGTACCGCAGGAAGGAGCCGGAACAGCCCTCAATCTGAACAACCTGCCGGTGAACTTCGCCGAACGCATCGAGGTCTACCGTGGAGTGGTTCCCGTAGGTTTCGGTACCGATGCCTTGGGCGGGGTCATCAATATCGTCACCAACCAAAGGAAACTCGGTTGGTTTGCCGATGCCTCTTATTCTTACGGCTCGTTCAACACCCACAAATCTTTCGTCAACTTCGGACAGTCGTTCAAGAACGGTCTGCTGTATGAAATCAACGCTTTCCAGAATTTCTCGGACAACAACTATTACATTGACTACTACGTTACGGAATTCAGCGACGACGGTATTTCGGAGAACACTGACAAGACAAAGATTTACCACATGAAACGTTTCAACGACCGCTTCCACAACGAAGCCGTGAGCGGCAAAATCGGGGTGGCCGACAAGAAATGGGCCGACCGCCTGATGTTGGGCTTTACCTACACCCACTTTTATAAGGAAATACAAAACGGAGTGTTGCAGAAGGTCGTGTTCGGAGAAAAACACCGTCATGGCTTCTCGTTCATCCCCTCTTTGGAATACCGCAAACGCAACTTGTGGGTCGAGGGACTCGATGTCATGGCCAATGTCAACTACAACCACAACATCACCCACAACATAGATACGGCATCTTACAAATACAACTGGTTGGGACAACGGAAATATACCGGTGTGCCCGGGGAGCAATCCAACCAGAACAACGAGGCCAAGAACAAGAACTGGAACGGTACGCTCACGGCCAACTATCGCATCGGCCACGCCCATCTGATCACGCTCAACCATGTTCTGAGCACTTTTGAACGTACCACCCGTTCGTACGTCGCAGGAAGTTCTCGCCTCTCGGACTTCAGCATCCCCAAGCGTTCCCGCAAGAACGTCACCGGACTGTCTTACCGCTTCATGCCCACCGAGAAATGGAACGCCACGGTGTTCGGCAAGTATTACAACCAATATAACGAAGGTCCCGTATCCCAAAGCGACGACGGTATCGGCAACTACATACAGATGTCGCAAAAAACGAGTGCTTTCGGCTATGGAGCGGCAGGAACTTACTTCATCCTGAAAAACCTGCAGGCCAAACTGTCATACGAGAAAGCTTACCGTCTGCCCTCGACCGACGAACTTTTCGGTGACGAAGACCTGGAAGCCGGACGGGCGAACCTGCGTCCCGAAAAAAGCGACAATGTCAACTTCAACCTCGGGTACACCCCGCGATTCGGTAAGCACGGACTGTACATGGAAGGAAGCCTCATCTACCGCGACACGAAGGATTACATCCGTCGCGGATTGGACAACGTGGGCGGTATGGACTTCGGATTCTACGAGAACCACGGACGGGTCAAGACCAAAGGGTACAACGTCTCCTTGCGTTACAGCTATGCGAACTGGTTCAGCCTGGGCGGAACATTCAACAGCATGGATGCCATCGACCGTGAGAAACGGTTGGCCGAAGGCACACAACAGGCTTCGCTGACCTACGGACAGCGCATCCCCAACCAACCCTACCGTTACGCCAATTTCGACGCGTCGTTCTATTGGCATGACTTGTTCGGCAAAGGTAACATGCTCTCGCTCACTTACGACAGCTACTACCAGCATGAGTTCCCCCTATACTGGGAAGACTTCGGAGACCCGGACACCAAAGCACGCGTCCCCGAACAGTTCTCCCACAACCTCACGCTGAATTACAGTGTGGCCAAGGGACGTTACAACTTTTCGCTCGAATGCCGTAACCTGACGGACGAAAAGCTTTACGACAATTACAGTCTGCAAAAGGCCGGACGGGCTTTCTATGGAAAGGTAAGGGTTTACTTCGGGAAATAAACAGCATCATTCACTCAATAAATAATTAAAAACATGGAAAAAAGATTCTTTACTTGGGCGCTTGCTGCCGCCCTCTGCGCCGGCGGCGCATTGACTTCATGCAGCGATGACGACACGACTCCCGGCGGAGGTAACGGTAATGACGGCACCACAACTCCGGGTACAAGCAAATACGTCATTGCAGCCAAGGCCGACGAAGGCACTTATCTCGTCACCAGCGAATCACTCGACGAAGGTACTGTAAGCGTATTAGGCAATGGTACGGAAGCTATCGGTGCATCCTACTGGGTATTTTACGGACAGGACTATCTTTTCGGACTGCAATACAATGACGGAAATGCGGGCACCGGAGCCTCTTATGTCCTGAACGCCACAACCGGAAAAGTAAAAGAAGCACGTGAATATACGTTCAACCGTGTAACGACATACGGCACATGGGGCGACAACGTCATTACCTCTTCCACCAATGACGGCTCGCAGGAAAAAGATGCCCAAGGTAATTATGCCAAATATTTGCAGTTCAACTACCTGAATGTCCATTCCGGCAACACGACAACCGGTAAGCGTATTGCAGAGAACTTCCTCGGCAACGGCGAGATTGTCAGCTTTGCCGGTTTCGTGGAAGCCAACGGCAAACTTTATACATCCGTAGTTCCGATGGGCATGAGCCACTATGGTGTGAACACCTTCCCTGAAAAGGTCACGGACCAGGCACTCATAGCAACCCAAGACGGTGGACAAGGCTCTGGAAGTTACACAGCCGGACAAATCCCTTCTACCCAATATCCAGACAAGGCTTTCATAGCTATTTACAGCGGAGACAGCTTCAACGATACTCCTATTATAGTAGAAACCGATTCGATCGGCTTTGCTTGCGGACGCAACCGTTCGCAATATTACCAGACTATCTGGGCTGCCGACAACGGTGACCTCTATGTATTCTCTCCGGGCTACGGACGTACTGCCACCTCTTCTGCCGACCTGAAGAAAGTCACAGGCCAACTGCCTTCGGGCGTTGTCCGCATCAAGGCCGGCCAGACCACTTTCGACCCGGATTATTATTATAACCTTGAGGAGCAAGGCACCGGACATCCGATGTTCCGTTGCTGGCATATCACGGCCGACTATTTCTTACTTCAGATGTACAGCGAAGGAACGATGAGCGGCAAGAATGCACCGACCAAAGAATTGGCCGTATTCAAGGGCGAAAGCGGCACGCTGACCCAAGTAACCGAGGGATTGCCGGCCCAAGACAAGATTTCTTCTTTCGGTATTCCGTTCAGCGACAATGGCGTGGCTTACATTCCGGTCACGACTACAGACGGCGATGCTCCGGCACTCTACAAGATAGACCCGGCTACGGCTAAAGCTACCAAAGGGTTGACCATCATTACCAACAACAGCGTGTCGGCCATCGGCAAACTGTCTGCTACGAACTAATTTTGGGATATGAGAAAAGCATTCGCCAAGATTCATCTTTGGTTTTCCATTCCATTCGGCATCATTATCAGCGTCGTCTGCCTTTCGGGGGCGGCGCTGGTATTTGAGCAGGATATCACCCGTGCCCTGAATCCCGGTTTTTATCGGGTCGAAGTAGAGGATGGAGCAAAGCCGCTCACGCCTTCCGAACTGGTCACGAAGCTCCGCACGCAACTCCCGGACTCATTGCGGATTTCCGGCCTGCAAATGTCGGGCGACCCGGAAGAAGCCTGGATGGTCAGCTTTGAGCACTTAAACCGCAAAACGCTAAGCGTAAACCCTTACACCGGCGAGATAAACGGATGGAACAAAAGCTATCCTTTCTTTCAGACCATGCGCAAACTTCATCGCTGGCTGATGGATGTTCCGCCTCGGAAAGGAGACAAGACCGTGGGTAAAACTATTGTCGGTGTCACTACGCTGGTCTTCGTTGCGATACTCATCAGTGGTGTGGTGATTTGGATACCGCGGACCAAAAAGGCTTTGAAAAACCGCCTTCAGGTATCCTGTAACAAAGGATGGCGGCGTTTCTGTTACGACAGTCACGTATCGCTCGGTTTCTACACCACGCTATTCCTACTCGTCATGGCGCTGACCGGACTTACCTGGTCGTTCACTTGGTACCGCACTGCCGCCTATTCTCTTTTCGGTGGCACCGCGCCAAAAGTGGAAAATACGCCTCGACCGGAATATCGGCAAAAGGGACGGAAAGATGCCGCAAAACAGCCCCGTCCGAACGGACAGCGGCATGCCGGCGGAGAAAAAGGCCGGAAAGGGACCACTTTCAATTATGCCGTATGGGACAAAGCCGCAGACGCAGTCCGCCAGATCTATCCGACCTACAAGTCGGTCAAGCTGGGTACGGAAGGCATAGAAGTGGCTCCCAACCCGAAGACCGACCGCCGTCAAACGGATAAAATACAATTCGACCCGCAAACCGGTCGCCTCGGCTCCATAACCTATTATAAGGATGCCCCGGCCTCACAAACGCTGAAAGGTTGGTTTTATGCCTTCCACACCGGCTCCTGGGGCGGCATGTGGACCAAGGTACTTTATTTCCTGGCTGCTTTCATCGGAGGGATTCTCCCGCTCAGCGGCTATTACCTGTGGTACAAACGAAAGTTCTCGTCTCGACGGAAACGTTAACGTCTTCATTCTACGTAATACATACGTCCCCGGGAAATCCAAAACGGAAATTCCCGGGGACGTATCTTATATCCTATAGCCCGACCCACTCTTCCGAAAAGATAGGCGGACTGGTCCATGTAGGGTCGCGGAACCACCGACGAGGATAGATTTTCATACCGTTGCCGTCTACGGCCAAATATGCGCCCCAAAAGCTGAACGTGGAATTGGAAATGATATGCCCGCGGCACAACGTCATCAAATATAAATCCACATAGTCGGGCATCAGTTCCGTATGTTCCACATATACGGCATCCTCCATCCAAAGATTCTCCCTCACCCATTCCATATCGTCGGAAAAGAAAAAGAAACGCGCATCGGGCCGCTTCTTTCTGACATAAGCAATGGCTTGCTGGAAATAGTCCACTCCGCATAAACCGAAAATCGAGTTGGAAGGATGCAGATAATCTCCGCGCCTCACGTGTACCGATACCGGATAATCCACGGCTCTTATCATCTGTACGAAACCGCTCTGCAGTTCCGCCAAAAACTGACGGAAAAAGAAGTAACGACGAGCATTCGGTATAAAACGCCGGTGCTGACTGTAATCGTCTATCAACACGGCTTCCGGCTTCTCGTCATCATACAATCTTTTCAAAACTCCCACGGCACGACAGATTTTGAGTCCCCAAACCACCAGTTTTATCCCCCACGAACAAGAAGGCAATTCCAGTTCAAAACAATCGGAAAGCCTCAAACCATTGTGCTGTTTCAGCCTACGGCGGTCATAAAACAGATAAACCTTATCGTTTCCGGACTCCATCAAATCCCGGAAACGACAATATTCGAACATCTGGTTCCCCAGTCCTCCTTTCAGACAAACGATTTTCATGCCGTCCGCGTACAATTCTAAAGACGTACTTTCTTTTTCACCTTTTTCGACTCGTTTTGCAAACGGTCGAGTGCCGTCACCACATACGTATATTTCCGGCTCCCGTCCTCATACGGCAGTTTATAGAAAGTGTTCGGCGTAATCGCCACGATATTCTCGGCGTATTCCAAATCTATAGGCTCGCCCTCGGCAAAGCGATAAACCACATATTGACGCGCACGGTTCATCTCGCTCGTTCCGCGCGGCTCACGCCAAAACAGCATATAGCCGTCTTCCGTCCATAAAGTGGTCAGTTTGCGTACTTTCTTCGGACGCTTGTGGTCTATCCACGGCATCTCGGGCTGCAAGGCCGGATAACGATGGTAATAGTTGCGCAACATCGTGCCATAATTTCCTTTGTTGTCCACCACTGCCTTGGCATACCATTGGCAACTGCCCTCGATGTTAGGCAACGAACGTTGCAAAGCCATCTTGCGCTCCATCTGGTGTTTGTTCGGGTCCACGGGGTCGGCTTTGGCCACCGTACGGTCCACGTCCTGCCCGATGTAGAGAGGCCGGTGTCCGGCATGCTCGCTCCACCAGCGTATCAGCGTATCGTAGTCGGCCGCGGAATGCCCGATTTCCCAATACACCTGAGGGATGTTATAATCCACCCAACCTTCTTTCACCCATTTCAACACATCGGCATAGAGATCGTCATAGTTCTGCAATCCGCGCGTATTGCTTCCCCTCTTCGGGTCGCTCTTCAAGTTACGATAGATACCGAAAGGAGACACGCCGAACTTCACCCAAGGCTTGACGGCATGGATGCAGTCGTGCAACTGACGGATGAAAAGGTTCACATTCTCCCGTCGCCAGTCATCGCGGTTCATTCCGTTCCCATAACGTGCATACGTCTGGTCGTCCGGAATGCGCAAACCGCTTTCGGGATAAGGATAAAAGTAATCGTCGATATGAATGCCATCCACGTCATAACGCAACAGTATGTCCGTCACGACGTTGCAGATATAGTCCCGGTTCTCGGGCATCCCCGGATCCATAATCAGTTGTTCGCCATACCAGAAATACCGCTCAGGATGCTTTCTGTAATCATGTGTGGCAGCCAGCTCCTTCGTACCTTTCGTTTTGGCCCGGTAGGGATTGATCCAGGCATGCAGTTCCATGCCCCGTGCATGACATTGGGCTATCATCCACTGCAACGGATCCCAGTAGGGAGAAGGCGGCGTGCCCTGCTGTCCGGTCAGATAACGGCTCCACGGCTCGAAGCTGCTGGCATAAAGCGCGTCGAACTCGGGACGTACCTGAAACAGGATGGCATTGATACCGCACTTTTGCAGTTCATTCAACTGGTACGTCAGCGTACGCTGCATCTCTGCCGTACCCAACCCCATAAACTGATAGTTCACACACTGTATCCATGCGCCGCGAAACTCCCGTTTGGGCGACAACTGGGCCTGGAGCGCAAAGCTGCAAAGCCACATCATCAAAAGCAAAAGTGATTTTTTATTCATCATACACGTTATTTCCGTGCAAAAATACAATAAAAATCCATCATGCGTTTGCCAAACATTGACTAACTTTGCAAACATAAGGACAATTAACGAAAACAACTGATGAACGACTACATACATATCAAGGGGGCAAGGGTGAACAACCTGAAGAATATCGACCTGGACATTCCACGCAACAAACTGATTGTCATCACCGGCCTGTCCGGTTCGGGCAAGTCTTCGCTGGCGTTCGACACGCTCTACGCCGAAGGACAGCGACGCTACGTGGAAAGCCTGTCGGCTTACGCCCGGCAATTTCTCGGACGAATGAGCAAACCGGAATGCGACTACATCAAAGGCATCCCGCCCGCCATCGCCATCGAGCAGAAGGTAAGCAGCCGTAATCCCCGTTCCACCGTAGGAACTTCCACCGAGATTTACGAATACCTGCGCCTGTTGTATGCCCGTATCGGGCGCACTTTCTCCCCCGTGAGCGGACAGGAGGTGAAAAAAAACACCACGGAAGACGTAGTGCAGTGCATGCTCTCCTATTCCAAAGGCACGCGCTTCACCGTACTCGCCCCGTTGCAGGTGCGTGAAGGGCGCACCCTTCAAGAGCAACTGGACAGCGACTTCAAGCAGGGTTTCTCGCGCATCGAAGTAGACGGCGAGGTCGTGCGCATAGAGGACTTCATGCTGGAACTGGCCTCGGATCCGTCGAAAGGCGAAGACCGCACCATCCATCTGCTCATCGACCGCATGAGTTGCGACGACAGCAAAGATGCCATCTCCCGACTGACCGACTCGGCCGAAACCGCTTTTTATGAGGGGAACGGGCAATGTATGTTGCGCATCGTTCCATCGGGCATCCTGCACACTTTCTCCACACGCTTCGAGGCGGACGGTATCACGTTTGAAGAACCGTCGGACAATTTATTCGCTTTCAACTCGCCGGTCGGTGCCTGCCCCGTATGCGAAGGGTTCGGCCGCGTCATCGGCATCGACGAAAAGCTGGTCATCCCCAACTCGGCCCTGAGCGTGTACGACGGAGCCGTGGTCTGCTGGCGCGGAGAAAAGATGGGCGAATGGAAAACGGAGTTCTGCCGCCGGGCACAGAAGGCCGACTTCCCCATCTTCGAGCCTTATTACAAGTTGACACGGGAACAAAAGGATTATTTATGGCACGGAAAGACCGGTGCTTCATCGCCCGAAGAGGAAATCTGCATCGACAACTTCTTCAAGATGTTGGAGAAAGACCAATACAAGATACAGAACCGCGTCATGTTGGCACGCTACCGGGGCAAAACGATCTGCCCCCAATGCCACGGCACGCGCCTGCGCCCCGAAGCCGGATATGTGAAAGTGGGCGGACGGGCCATTTCGGATTTGGTAGACCTGCCCGTCACCGAACTGAAGAAATTCTTCGACACGCTGACACTCACCGCCCACGAGGCGGAAGTGGGCAAACGCCTGCTCACCGAAATCAACAACCGCATCCGTTTCCTGCTCGACGTAGGACTGGGATACCTCACCTTGAACCGCCTGAGCAACACGCTTTCGGGCGGCGAAAGCCAACGCATCAACCTGGCCACGTCATTGGGCAGCAGCCTGGTGGGGTCGCTCTACATCCTGGACGAACCGAGCATCGGACTGCACAGCCGTGATACGGACAAACTCATCCGCGTGCTCCGGCAATTACAGCAATTAGGCAACACGGTCATCGTGGTGGAACACGACGAGGAAATCATCCGTGCGGCAGACTATATCATCGACATCGGGCCGCAAGCCGGACGCTTGGGCGGCGAGGTGGTATTCCAAGGCGACCTGCAACAGATGCTGGCCGAGAAACCGCAGGACACGCGAAGCTACACCGTGAAATACCTGACGGGACAGGAAACCATCGCCTTGCCGGACAGCGTACGCCCGTGGACAAACTATATCGAAGTGAAAGGCGCACGGGCCAACAACCTGCGCGGAATCGACGTACGCTTCCCGCTCAACGTCATGACGGTGGTCACGGGAGTCAGTGGGTCGGGTAAGTCCACCCTCGTGCGCGACATATTCTATCGCGCCATGAAACGGCAATTCGACGAAGTGGCCGACCGTCCGGGCGAGTTCCTCGGACTGGAAGGCGACCTGCAAATGGTGAAAAACATAGAGTTCGTGGACCAGAATCCCATCGGCAAGTCTTCGCGCAGCAACCCCGTCACCTACATCAAGGCCTACGACGAGATACGCAAACTGTTCGCCGCACAACCGCTGTCCCAACAAATGGGCTTCACGCCCGGCTTCTTCTCTTTCAACACCGAAGGCGGACGTTGCGAGGAATGCAAAGGCGAAGGGACGGTCACGGTGGAAATGCAGTTCATGGCCGACCTCGTGCTGGAATGCGAGTCGTGCCACGGCAAACGGTTCAAAAGCGACCTGTTGGAGGTGAAATTCGGCGGGCAGAACATTTACGACGTGCTCAACATGACGGTGAACCAAGCTATCGAGTTCTTCGACGCGCACGGGCAATCCAAGATATCCAAAAAGCTCAAACCGCTGCAAGACGTGGGACTGGGCTACATCAAGCTGGGACAATCGTCCAATACCCTTTCGGGCGGCGAGAACCAGCGCGTGAAACTGGCCTACTATCTCGGCATGGAGAAAACGGAACCGACCATCTTCATCTTCGACGAACCGACCACGGGGCTGCATTTCCACGACATCAAACGCCTGCTGGCGGCTTTCGACGCCCTCATCCTGCGCGGCCATACGCTCGTCATCATCGAACACAATATGGACGTCATCAAATGTGCCGACCACATCATCGACCTCGGCCCGGAAGGAGGCGCGCAAGGCGGCAACGTGGTCGTGTGCGGTACACCGCACGAAGTAGCGGCCTGCCCGGACAGCTATACGGGTCGCTACCTGAAAGAAAAGCTCTGAAGTCCGGCCTAAACCACCCAATAAGATAAATAAGAAGCCCCTCACACATTCACCGTGCGAGGGGCTTCACCAACCTTAAAATCCACTATCCTCTACCGGACCATGGCTTTTACCACTGTAGTCCGTCCGTCTGCACCGGCCACCTTGAAGAGATAAGCTCCTTTTGCCAGTGCGAAAGTCACTTCGCTTCCGACAGCCTCCTCTACAGCCACGACTTTACCGTCTACCGTCACAACGGTCACGACATCGCCGTCGTTCACACCAAACACGGTGGCCTTGCCCATGCCGGACTTCACATATATCGCATGCCGTTGGTCTGCATCCATACGTTTGAAACTCAAAGTAAAGCGTCCCTCAGCAACTCCCGCTTCCGCCGTCCGGAACGAGTAAGCCCCTTCTTTCAGGTCGGCTGCCTTGCCCGTCGCTGCATCTTTCAGCATCACATATTCATAATCTTCGGCCTCGCAACCTTCCGGAATGCCGATGGAGTACATACCTGCTTCCGGCAGGCTCACGCCCACGCCTATCGTGCCTTCACGGTCAATGGCCGAAAGCAACGAATAACGTCCGCCGTCGCGTACGGCAAAGATTTCAGGTTCGCCGTTGTCGTTCATCCATTTCACACCGTCGCGCGCCAAGTCGAATTCCGTCGAGGCTTCTTCCGACGGCACCGCCGTCAACTGCAACTCGTCATAGATGCCGTCGTTTTCCTCCAGACCACGCTTACCGGCAGCGGAAGCGACATACAAGGCCAACTTCGTACTCCTCGTGTTGTGGTCTATCTCTGCCTTACGCATGCCCACCGTAAATGTTTCCGTCTCTTTCAGGGTCGCCGTCTGGGTGAATACTGCGCTGCCCACCGGGATATTGCCCTGTGTACGCTCGCCATCAGCCCCCATGCCATCCGTGTAATATCCGTTATTGGCATAACCGTAAACCACACGGCCGTATTCCATATCCTCGTAGTTCATCGTACAGAGGTAAGGTGAACCGAAGAGATTCCAACTCATATTCTCCTTGTGGGTGAACTTGTCTCCGGTGTCGCTTGGCGAACTCCAAGGACTGTTGAAGTTATACTTATGCAACACGACTTTCTTCGGTTGTCCGTCTTCCTCATAGCTTGTACCATAGAAACGGAGTTTCACGTCCTGTACCGGACTACCTTGTGCTTCGAAGAGCAAGCCTTCCGTCACGGTTGACAAATCGGTGGAAACGTCTTGCCAAGCCTTAGAATCTTCCGAAGCGAACTTGTAGTCATACTTCGCACGCTCCAAACCATTATACTTGTAGGCTTTCACGTTGCTTGCCCCGAGCCCGTCATTTCCGTCCACGGTCATTTCCATCGGGCTGAACGGCATGGCCACCAAATCCTTATAACCGTTTGTGGCTGTCAACTTACGTTCGGCTGCAAAGTTCCTCAAATCCACTCGCTTACCGTTGCCCCACAGGCCTGCGCCGTGTTCCAGCAACAGGAATCCCGGATTGAACGGTGAGGAAGCCGTATAGTCGCGCTCCAATTGAAGTTCATTGCCTTCACGGACATAAACCACAGACTTACCGTGCGGATAGTCATCGTCACTCACTGTGGCGAAGTTATTCTCTCCGCCGACGATATTCCAAGTTTCGAAGCAGCCGTTATCCACTTGATTACGGATACGCTTGTTACCTGCAATATCTTTCTCGTGGCCGACCATCGTCATTATCGCTTGAAGACCATCATCAGAGCCCTTGTCTATGTTCGTTCCGTCTGTTTCCTTTAACTGGTATTTCCAGTAACCGTCCGTTACATAGCCATTCTCCGAACCATTCTGGATGACATTTTGCTTTTGGTCGGTTGTAAGGCTTTCGCTGTTCACAACCGTCACATTCACGGCTTTTCCTTCACCACTCACAGTTGCCCCGTCAGCCAAGGTATTATACAAAATACCATTTGTACCGACCTGTATCGATGCTCCGGCTGTCAGGATGGAAGTGGCCAGCATACCGTTGCCCTCTACCGAAGACGTACCCGACACCTCAAAGCCGTCCACCACGCTTGCACCCGAGACAGTTACCCCTCCCTTCAGGGCAGAACGGTCGGCAGTTTCCAGCAATCCGCTACGAGACATTAATACCTTTTCCACCGAATTATCCTCTGCCACAGTCTCGGTATTCATGCCTCCGTACACCTTCACACCGCCACGGGTCAAATGTAACGGCTCGTTGCTTTCCACATTCTGATGCACAAACACATAACCATTGTTTCCAGAAGAAGTATTGGCATAAACCGTAGCCAAATCCACAGCTCCCTGCAAGTCGCTCATGGCATGTTCCCAACTACTTCCGCTGTTGTCACTGCCGGCCACACCCTGCTTCACATAGATGTATTGACTCAGTTCCGAAGCATATTCGTATGCACCGACATCGATGCTTCCGCCTACCTTACGGCTCTTTCCGGCCAAATCCTGTTCTTTATCCAAGGATGCCACATTATCTGCATAGAGTTCATCCTTACCTTGGTTCAGCAACGTGAAACTGGGTCGGATGTTGTAGTCACGCTTCAACACATCTGTTGTATTGCTCGGATCTACGAAGTTCGGTCCTTCCTCCAAATTCGTATTAGCAACATCGCCCAACACTTTATTGCCATCGCTTTCACCACTTTCAAATCCGGCTGCTCCGCTATTCCATGCCACCGAGTTATACACTTCGGCCGAACCGTTGATACCCGCTACATTATTGTTAGCAAACGTAGCATTCACCACCTTGACCTGACTGCCCGAAACAACATTTAATCCTGTCTCACCATCGGCAAAAAGCGTATTGGCTATCAAAGCCCCCTCATTGGCTGCATCCGATATTTTCATGCCAAATTCACCTGTCTTCCGGAAAGCAGAATTTTTCAGTGTGAGCTTACCGTTCCCCGAAGTAGTAGCATTCAATCCTATTTTGGCTTCTTGGAACGAAAGGCCGGAAATATTCACCGGCTTACCGTTGGTAGCGACACTCAGCAAAGTGACATCATTATTACCGTTACTTCCCGTCAACACCGTAGGCTGACCGAAATCCTGAATACCGGATTCGTTATAGGAACCGTTTACGGTCAATGCCGATACATATGTATTATCTGTTCCGCTCATGGAGATTTGGTAAGCTATGTCACCCACAATCAAGTTATTCCCCATAGTGTACGTACCGGATTTGATACGTACTTCTTTATCCGTCTGTGCCGGCTTTTGCTGCGAACCGGTAGCATTGGCCATGGCGTTCAACGCCCCACGCAAGTCGGAAGTAGCATTGTCCCAGCTCGATCCGTCGCGCTTTCCGCTTTCCGTAGTAGCTACATACACGATATCCAAGCTAGACAAATTCACAGGATACTGATACTCGAACACACCGATATCTATTTTCTTAACCATTGGCTTACCGTCCGGTCCTGTCGGACCGGCATAACGGGAAGCAGTACTTTTCATATATAAAGTATTATATGATGCAAAGTCACCTGTCATCCACTCCTTATATGCCCCAGTAGCCTGAGTCATATCCGATTCTGCCGCAGCCAACTGACCGTCACCGGCATCTACCAACACGGAAATCGCTACCGGCTCCCATTTCGCAGAAACCTTATTTCCCTCCGTTCCGGCCACCGTAGACGGGTCGTCGAAACGCGGACCATTGACAGCGTTGTTTTCCTGGTCAAGAAGAACAAAACCATTAGTCTGTTCTAAACCCAATTCTACATCAAAGGCCGAATATTCGATGCCCGTAGCCGCAAGATAAACAGGACTACCTTCACACTCATTACCCCACACGGCTGTGTTTGTCATTTTACTTGCATTGGTAGTTGTACTTTCCACATAAACAGCCGCATACTGTCCTGCTTTATTCCGTACAAAAGTATTGTTCATCAAGTCGACCTCTCCGGTACCGCTCACCGCAACAGCACCGCCCCACGACGGGTTGTCCTCCATTCCCATGTCCGTACCATTATTGGCCCATAACGTATTGACAGCTTTCAACCAATACGTGCTTCCATCTGCTCCAGCTAAATAGAGTGCACCGCCGCGAATATTCTGTCCTTCACCTGTTGTAGCAGCATCGTCAACCTTTGCATCTTCTACCGTTCCGTTTCCTGCAAAGATCGACCCTACGGACGTTACATTCGCATTCAGTGCATATACAGCACCTCCACGTACAGCCTTATTATTCAGCAAACGACAACGAACCAACTTATAATCTACGCCTACGGTATAAATACCGGCGCCACGGCCTACCTCCGAACGACCTTTCATCACGTTGTAAGTCTCACCATCCATAATGGTCAATCCATCCAGAGTCACACCTCCCAAACCAGATACCTGCGCATCAGCTTTGCTATACAACACATGATAAACGTTCTTTTCCTTGGCCGAAAGATTGACATGTCCCGAAAGAATCGTCGGGTGTGCCATTTCCCAAGGTTCGGTAATACCATTCGAGTTCAAGTCTCCGCTTTCACGGGCATCCAATAAGTTAAAGATATCCGTATCATCGCCTTTTAAGTCCGTCAGAGAACCTATTGAATCTAGCTTCGCCAACCCATACGAATATAGTTCATTTCCCGAGAATCCGCCGAAGATCTGCACACCTTGCGGAATTATAAATGAATTCTGGCGTTGGTTCGGCTCACCCGTTTCAGGGTCAGCGTCCTTACGTGCATTACGCGGCTTGTAAGTCCCTTCAGCCATCCATATCTCAAAATCCGTGTCCTCGCCAAAGTCGGTCGCCCTTACCTTATTAATATAATCCAAGGCTTCATCCAGAGAAGCAAGTCCCGTATAGAATGAACGTCCTTTCAATTCATCTTCCCGTCCAGCCTCTTCATTGCTCAATTCAACATTTGCCGTTAGCGACACAAAGATTCTCTTAATAATTTCACCTTCATTTCTCGGCATTCTCATACTACCACCTAAATAAGCATAAGCCCCGGCATCTATTTTTTCCAAATCCTGTGCTCCCTGTTGCTGTATGCGAGAAATTCCTTGCATATCGTAAGCGGCAACTTCATTTTTCGATTGCAATTCCTGTTGCAATACCGATGTGGTTCCTCCTTTCACCAACAGCGAGAACGGACGCGGGATGTAATAACCTTTAAAATAAAGATCTTTATCTGCTTCCATCTTATGGTTCCCGTAATTACCCGGCAACTCATAAGTTTCTACGAAACAGTTATTGAACGGATAGAAGCCTCCTTTTCCATTTTCCTCCGTGTCAATGCCTCCAAACAAAGCATCCTCAAATTTCTCATCCGTCACACCACTGATATTCTTGTCGCTCGGAGCTGTATTCCCCCACACTACGGTATTGACCGTCAGAGCAGCACCGTCTTCCAGATAAAAACCTCCGCCTACTTCGGCAGCCTCGTTTTCTACTACTGTACCCGAAATGACATGTGCACGATTATCTTTCGTCACACCATCTTCAGCCGACAAATACATACCGGCCCCCTTATCGGCTTTGTTCTGCATTACGCCGCAACCGGACACCATACCGCCGGGCAACACAAACAATCCGCCGCCTTCGATAGCTTCGTTGTTACGAACCACACAGTTACGTATGTGTGCCCCCTTCGGCACAATGGCACCGCCACCACGGGTGTTGAAACTACCGCTACCGGAAGAAGCCGTAGCCAGACCATCCTCCAAATAAACACCGTCAAGCACCGTCTGTTTATCCAAAGCAGCCGTTCCATCCTGTCCGAACTGTACGGCATGATAACCGTTCACCGCCTGGCGGCCTCCGGCCTCATCGCTCACTGCACTCAACACAGTCATATATTGCGCAGCGTTGCGATTGTCATCATTCCAGTTTCCATCATTCTGATATATACCGCCCACATAAGAACCTTCATTATATCCGCCCATCACGGTCACGCCTTCCGGAATCACGAACGTGTAACTCTTCGGATCGTTCGGATTAGCCAGCGTATTGGAATGATACACAGTAGTATAACTTTCATATCCGGCAATCTTCACAATCGCCGTATTACCCTCTGTCACACGCTGTCCTGCCACATTCAGCACTTCCTGCAACTTCATAGCACAGGCTGCATTAGCCGGAGAAGAAGCGTCTGCCGTACCGTTACCGTTAAAGGTCACATAATACACTCCTTTATCATCAGGCTTAACCATATCTTCATTCTTGCGTTCGTAAGCACCGGCGTCCACCGTACAGTCTTTCACGCGATCGGTGTAATCCATATCGGTGTAATCGAACAAGTCTATCGTATTACCATCTATCTCAATAATATTTTCACCCATATTCAAGGCTATACATCCGGCCTTCAGATGATAATTTCCGACTACGCTATTTTCAAACAGCTCAATATTCCCTTTCTTACAATTCTTAAACTCTATTTGTGTTCCGTAATTATCAATCTTCTCGGAAATGGAATTGTAACAAGCCATCTTTCCTGCATTCGATGCCAAATCCTTATCGCCGGTCAACCCTTTATACCCTGTATTTCCAACAGTAATACAATTATACAACAAAAGTCTGCCGTTCGGGTCGCTGTTGTCATCATGGTACACACAAATACCGCCATTTCCACGGGTTGTGTGTTCTGTATTATTTCCTACTACCGTATTATTGAAGAACTCTCCGTTCTCAATGAAGAAACCGCCACCATCCGCATGCACTCCAACTGTTTTGTTTCCACTGACAACACAGTTATAAGCCGTACCGTCGTATAAATATCCTCCGCCACCATAAGCTGTATACTGACTACTCCGTCCTAAGGTATTATTCGTAATATAACAGTTTACAAGGGAACCTTGGTCGCAATACACACCGCCACCACGCAATTCCTTATTCGTATTGGTACTGGAATTTATATTGTCGGTCACAATACTGTTGGCCAATGTCACATTGGTAAATATCAACGCTCCGGCACCGCCGTTTCGTTTTCCGCTATCACCCAAATAACTTATCTCATTTGAATTGATATAACCGTTTGTCAGTGTGAAACCATCCCAAGTTGTAGGCGTTCCAAAACGATTGGAACTCTCTGCCATCTGATAGTCGCCTTTGCCCGTTCCCACATAAATATATTCACCACCGGAAACATACTTGTGCGTACCTTTGCCCTCACCCACTTCGTTATAGCCGGGCTTGGTCAATATATGCGTACAAATTTCGGGAGCGGCAAAATCAGGAGACGATGTGGAATAATATCTCGACTCCTCCGCCTTTCTATGAGTTGACAAGTTCGAAGCAGCCCGATAATATTCCTTCTTGTCATCAAATTCTATGTACTCTCCTTCGTCCTTTTCTGTATATTTATACCACCTCGAGAAGTTATTTCCTTCTTGCGTTATAGAATGGGTTCCAAGACCAACTCCTACTTGCACAAAAAACTTCTCTCCCTCATAGTCATAGCCACCCAAAAAAGACCCGGTTCTATTGGAATAAGCCGTTCTCTCTGACGCCGTACAATGCTTATACGTCCCATATCCGGCACTTGCTTGATAATAGGTACCTTTATTAACATAAACATAATTGGCAATACCACTGACGGCCTCTACATACTCTCCACCGTTCTCCGACCATACATAGCCGCCACCGGAAGCTTCCTCATAATGCTCTTCTGCTTTTATATAATCACCTTTATTTGCACCTACATATTCATAAGATATACTGCTTGCATTTATCGGATTGTATTTGTCGGCCTGTCCTAATACACGGCGTGTGGTTGCTTGGTCTTTCGTTTTAGGCCTGAGAATCGTTTCATAATCTTCCGCGTTGTAAGTCCCGTCATGATATACGAATTTGGAAACAAACGGATGCCGTTCGTCCATACCCGGTGCTCCGCTATTTGGGAAAGCACCGTATACATTCACTCCTTCCAAAATCTCAAAACAGTTTTGCGAGCCATTCTTAGGGTCTTGCTCATAAATACCGGCAGCCACCCACACCTGCGGCCTCGCTCCATTAGGAAGTTTGGTACCTGCCGCCGTTTCCACAGCCTTACGTACTGTGGCAAAAGGTTTTTCCCACGACAGACCATAGCCTTCGGAGTCTTCACCGGTATTCCGTACATAATATACCGTACCACTCTCCGGCAAATCAGCCTCGTACGCTCCCAAGTCAGGTATACCTCCCAAGTCACGTCCCCGTCCGGAAATATCTTCCGTGACACCTTCTACCTCATTGGCTTTATTAATCAAAACGGCCGCATCCGTAGAACTGGTCAGCGGACGGAACTCTGAATATCCTCCTAAATACGTATCATAGCCTAAAGTAGCTCCCGGCGCATTCGTCGGATTGGCAAAGTTCTTGGCTCCGTCGGCCGACAACGTATTCAAATTTTGCATGTTATTTGAACCGGACGTATTTCCGGCACTGAACGAAGTGGAATAATTTCCTCCCGGTGCGGCACCCTTATTGTTCACCACCGTAACATAATACATCGTCAAGTTGTTTGCAGCAATAACCGAAGCACTCTCCGTCGTATTCGTATTATTGTTCACCACGCAATTCACCAACGTCAAATTGCTGCCGTCTTGTGCAGAAATAGCCGCAGCCTCCACGGCCGTATTGTTCTCGAAAACCGTGTTGCGTACCGTTACCGCAGCCCCTTTGCCCACCAGCATACCGGCTCCGGACTTGTATGTGCTCGACACAGCATAACCGCCCACGACATGGAAACCGTCGATTTCCACATTGGCATCTTCGGCCACCGTGATACAATGGTATAACCCATCCTCCAAAGCCTTGCCTTTGGGATTACCGTCTATCACGGAACGGTACTCCAAAGGTTTGCGTGCAGCACTGCCATCGTCCTCTACGCGATAGCCGCCTTTGATAACCAACGGACGTTCCGTTTTCAGCACATTGATAGTGGCCGTCTTGGGGTCGAGATTAGTAAAACTGTAACGCGGATAGCAATCGCCTTCACGTACCAAAATCTCAAACCGTTCAACTCCGTCCGTCGCCTGCACATTGGCAAAATATTCTATCGCTTCGTTGATCGAACGGTAAGCCTTAGCCCAAGAACTTCCGTCGTGTTCTGCATCCGTACAACTTACATCGACATAAAGACGCCATACCTTATTATCCGCCTGATGTTGAAGGGTTCTTTTTTCCGTCATCACAGCTCCTACGCTCGGCTTTTGAGCAAACAGTTCCCCTTTGATATCCAACTCGGGAGCCAATACCACTTCCTCGGGGAAACGTCCTAATTCCAAACCTATAGAACGCAAGTTAGAACCTTTCTGCGGGAACCAATAATACTCCACCTTCTTCAAGTTCGCGTCCACTCCTCCCTGTTCGGGCATGCCGCTCTGTTCAAAATCAGGCGTAATAACCCCTTCTGTATTAGAAGAGTTGTCATCACTCAAAGACACCATGTCCTGTTGGAGCGTATTGTTCCATACAGAGTTGTTCATGCCCGACACTGCCGTATTGAAGAAACGTACGGTCTTCACCGTAGGATTCACGGCATACATCGGCACGTTTCTCTCCTTAATCAGATTGTTCCACAATACGGAATTAACCGAAAGGCTGTAACCTTTCACATACAGTCCGCCCGTCTGCGCCGATTCGCTGTCGGCAGCATCCACCGTCCCCACGGAGACATTGTTCGCCATCGTGGTTTGCAGCATCACACCTCCTTGGTTACAATAGACCGCACCGTTATGGCGGCTCGTGTTGTTGCTCACCACCGACGTAGACAAGATCTGATATTCGGGGTGCAAACTGCCGTCCGTCCACTCCGTATCGGAAACCATATAGACGGCAGCCCCGTCGTAACCCGAATTATTCGTCAGCATGGAACGCAGCACGATACCGGAATTGTCTACATAAACGGCTCCTCCCTGCTGTCCTTCATTATTATACAGCAACGAACCGATAATGCGTCCGCCATAAAGGTAGACACCACCGCCTTTTCCCGTGGCCGCATTCTCTGTCACCACGCAATTTGTAAGATAAGCATTTCCGGCCATATAGACTCCGGCTCCGCGGTCGCCGAAGAAATTTTCTTTCGTACCTACAGTCTCCTGAGCCGACCCTCCTTTGATGGTCACTCCGTCGAGCACGGTCACATTCTTGAACGCCGTACCGTCCAAATTGGCGAACCATACCACGTGATTGGAATTACTGCCAGTCACGCTCCATTTATTATCAGCCTCATTATATTCACATTTTCCTCCGCCGCCCGTTGCAGCTCCTCCATAGGCATTCCCCACAAACACGGTAGAATGTTTGTACTGCCAAGGCATGCTTCCTTTTTTATTATCCCGCTCAGCTCTGGTTTCTTCATTCCCTTCAAATCCGCCATACACGCTCACGCCATCTTTCATGACGAAAGCCGCCGAACGGTCGGTACTGGCACCGCTCATATAAACTGAAGGCTGGTAAGTACCGGCTTTCACCCATACTTCTCCACCTTGGCCTCTTTCCGCCAATCTGTTAATGGCTTCCTGTACGCTTCTAAGAGCATTGCCCCAATCAGAGCCGTTGTTGGCATCATTTCCATCCGGCTTTACACGCAAGATACGGTCGGCCGACACAGCCTGAAACTCGTATGCACCGATATCCGTCGCTTTGCCCACTGTTCGCGCACTTCCACCCAAATCATAGCCTCCATACGTTGCCGAAGCATAGGCATCATCCTGGCCTTTGTCGATAAAGGCAGATCCTTCGAGTGCCTGCCAGTTCCACAGCGGATAAGCATTATAAAGCCAGTTGAAATCGCGGTCGAAACTCGTTTTCAAAGAGGGCGAAGCAAAAAAAGGCGATGCCTGCGAACGGTCATTATTCTTGTCGCTTACATATACATTTCCAAAATTATCCATACGATTAGGACCTTCACCCTCAACCTCGTGATAAGAAGAATTTCTAAATCCGGGAGTAAACTCAGAAAACAACGTGGTATTACCCCAAACTACGGTATTGACGACCTTGGCATTATCATTTGCACCACCACTAACTGTGAGGTCTACACCTGCCACAGTATTACGGGCAATCGTAGAGTTAAGCACGCTCGCATTAGGAGAAATACGCACTCCGCCGTTTTCGTTGTTGAAGATCGAGGTGTTGACCACAGTACCCTTACCGGCGATGTAAATACCACCGCCTTTGTTGGCCACTTCCGCTATCAACCCGGCCTCATTATTATATACCACACATTGGTTAATATAAGATTCGTTAGCAGTAAGCTTTCCCGCATAAGCGTCCACATAAATAGCTCCACCGTTCTGTACGGCATAATTGTTAAAGAAGAAACAACGTTCTATACGATAAGCACAAGAAAACTCTCTATGCCCCTTCACCAATACACCGCCACCATTCTCTGAGGCATGACCGCCCACAATCGTAAAACCGTCCAAAACGGAAACGGCATCGTTCACATTGTTCGAACCACTGTTATCGAGATTCATCGTCAACACATGTTCTGCATTGTCTGCACGAAGAGCGTTGGAAGAGCTAATCAAATTGACATGGTCGATCGTGTCGTTCATACTAATATCGCCCGAAAGGATAGAACGACATGCGAAATTATAGGCTTTACCCAAAGTTGCACGTTGCTCCAAAGAAGTCTCATTTCCTTTGAAACCGCCGTAAAGCTTCACACCGGCCTTCAACGTCCAGCCCTCTTTAGGAGCCAAATAAACCTGCCGGTAATCGACACTATTTTTACGGATTTCCTCGAAACCCTGCACCCAGATTTCATCGCCGGGCAGCGCTTGCTGCAAAGCTTCTTCGAGGGTGACCAATTTTGCTTTATCCGTACTTGACCAAGCCCCATCAATGGGTGACCCGTTGTAATCTACCGGGGCGTTTCCATCCGGTGTCACATAAAAATCCTGTGCCATGGCCATTTGCGTGGACATCAGCCCACACAGACACGCAAGCGTGCCGAGAAACCTTGTTCCCTCCTTCTTGCGATTTGACAGATATGTTAACAATATATTCATGCTTATAGTATATTTATGGTTTTTATTTTGATGTCGACGTAGACGGGATAAGAGAGATATTACCACCCCCGGTAAAACTTTCCCCTTTCACGGTGAAATTCACCTTATGCCAAGTAGCCCGTCCCAATTTTTCATTGAAAGTTGCGATATAGGTTTTGTTCCCATTCGGAGTGAGATTTGTAGCGTAATCCACAATAAAACGGAATTTGTTCGCCACGCCCGGAAAAGTATAGAAATAGGTTCGACCGTTGCGTTCGCTGATAGGGCTGTTTGCCTTATAGGCAGACTTATAGATGTCATCCGGTTCCGAATTTCCATCGCTGAGAGAAGGCAATTGCTGTGTTTCATTTTCCGGGAAAAAAAGCCCGCTGTCCAAACCGAAGAATTCAATCTCGTTCATCTTCACCTTGGTATATACACCGCTCGCATAAGCGTCTTCCACATCCCATTGCACGTCCACTTTCGTAATCAGACGCGACAATATGATGCGCAATTCCGTCCTTTCCTCTTTCTTAATCTCCATTGGCGCGTCCCCACTCGCAAGCTTCGCCCCACTGAACAAGCTGAGCATATAAGCCTTTTTATCCTCAGGAGTTGTGATATTACTCAACTGTGCCGTTCTCAAGTTCTTTATGGCCTCTTCGTTCGAAGCCGACACAGCCGGTGCACCCGATACTGTCTTGTAAGCCACTCCATAAAGCCCTTTCAACGTCCCGGCATAGGCATTAAACGAATGAGGGTTAGCGGCCACCAGTTCCTCTTTTGTCAGCGTATATTGCAACACTTGTCCCCAGTCGTACACCAAGAATAAGTCCAGTTTATCCCAATCGGCCACATCGTCACCCGGTGATTCGCCCGGATCGCCCATATCTTTCAGCACGGGAATATCCAATCTGATACCCACCGACACTTCGCAATCCTTCTCACGAACCGACTCTGCTCCCGGGCCTTCATCATTGTCGCTGCACGCCGCAAAAAGAGGAAGGCACACCACAAGCCATAACCCCCATTCCAAGATTTTATTCCAATGTTTTTTCATATCTTGTTTCTCCTCTCTTTCCTTAGGTTTACATTTCCTGGTCGTAATCGTTACCGGGCTTCCAGTCGGTGTTGATTTCCACACCGGCCGTTACGTCCACGGCTTCGCCGCTCCCGTCCAAGATATTGAACGTGGCGTCCAGCACACGTCCGGCCCGGATCGGGTCTTCCACGGTGAATATATGTTGTATGGTTCTGTCTTCGCATTCGGAATAGAAATACAGCTTCCAGTGGCCTTCGCCTTCCGCCCTGCGGTACACGCTTCCGCCGGTGCAAGGATAGCTGTAGAACTCAAACTCGGTGAGCCGCGCCGCCTCGGTCACTTTGAAGTCCGATGCGTCCGTCCTCAGCCGGTCGTTGCTGATGTAAGCGTCCTCCCAGCACAAGAATCCTTGTTGCGTGCGGGAGAGATAGCATTTGATGTTTCTCATCGTCTCGGGGTGGTTCACGTGAAGTTTCACCTTGCCCACCACCGGGCTCATCAATACGGTATAGTGGTCGGTCTCGTCTTCCTCCATCCGCATGCTCAGCACGCCGGAGAAAGGCGGATAGGCCAAAGCCTTGATGGTGTCCGGGGAGATGGGCGTTTCGTCCACCACCACGTCTTCCAACACGTTGTCGAACGTGTGCAGACCGCCTCCCACGCGGTCGTTGTTGTGGTTGGCCACGGCCAGGTGGTCGTAGTTGTCCACAGGGAGCGTCACCTTGAAAAACAGTTCCTCTGGCATGTCTTCGGGCTGGAACACAAGGTCACGGTAAAGGTTTTGAGGCGAATTCCAGAAACCCAAATGAAGGGACAGCAGTTCGGCCTCGAACTCGGGATCCACGCCGTGTTGCAAGTCGATTTGATAGGACACCGTAATTTCCCTCATCTCTACATTGGGCGGACAGTCGGACAAATCCTCGTCCACACAAGCCGTCAACGACAAAGCCGCCCCGGCCCATAGTCCTAACTTATATATATATGTATCTATCTTCTTCATAGGTTTCATAAACACCTCTTTTAGTTCTTCTCGTTTTCTTTCATTTATTACCAAAAACAGTGCACGCCACGGACACGGCACACGGCCTTTGCCGTGGCATGCACTAAATGATAATCATAGTAGCAATTACGCTACATATTAAATTTCCACATCATACGCAGTACCTTGCTGCCATTCCGTATCGATTTCAACACCCAAATTCACATCCGTAGTAATGACTTCTTCACCCGAAAGATTTCCCCAATCGGTAACCGTCGCATTCAAAAGCGTGGTAAAGTCTTTTTGGAATACACATTTCTCCGTAGTAGAAGCTTTTTCTGCATCCAATATAACTCCCAAGAAAGCGTAGGCATCCTTATCAGCCTCTCCTAAAATCTGTCCCGAATTGTTTTTAATGAAATGGCCTTGTTTAATCTTAAACACGATGTTCATGGTTACATTCTTCTCAGCTTCAGTTTTGGCCACCACGGAATAAATATTGGCATTGGCTACCTTATTGTTTGCAAACGCTATCTTAGCACTCTTTTCCTTTAAAATAACGTCGGCTGCTTCTTCATAAACATTACCCTCACTGGCATCTGCTGCTTTGTCAAACGTCTTATTCAATTTAGTATATTGCCCATTAATCAGCACTCCCGCAATTTCTATAGCTTCATCGGCCCCTACGGCGTCACCCTCCAAAGTGCCGCCATTGTTCGTTGGATAGAACACTTCATCTTCATCACCATTCAGCACAGCCGCAGCCAACAGTCCTACGCCATAATTGACACCGGAAACCTTGATTGCTGCATAGCTACTGCCAATTGGGTCTCCTGCCGTGATTGTTGCCTCGCCTTGCGTAAAATCTTTATCGGTATATCCCTTGATTGGGTTTGTACCCTCACCGGCCAATCCATAATAATACATAGGATAGGGCTTATAAGTAGTACTCTTTATAGCCTCCGGCACTCCTGTCTTTTGCACCAAACTAAACTCCGGTTCGACGAAGATGCTTGACTCACTCCAAGTACCGTCGCTATCCCCCACATTTCCATACACTACAAATTTATTGATGCTTGTATTCAATGTGGCAACTTTCTTCAAATCAGGAGATGCATTGGAAGGAGTAATGTTTCCCATCGAAATCGGCTGCAAATACTCGTTACCAACCATTGGCACAACCCAAATGTCTTTGATTTCTTGAATAGTGTTACCCTGATTTGCTTCATCAGAAGTAATACGCTTAGAAACCTTCTTGACAGACAAAGACAAGGTTACGTCTTTAGTCGGACCGTTCTTCCAATCGGTGCCACCTACTCCCTCCTCGTCATTCGAACAAGAAGACAAACCTACCGTACTGGCCACGATTGCCGCAGCAAACAAGTACATTCCATTTCTCATTTTCATAATCCTAAAATTTAATGAATAAATAAAAAGTTAATAACTCTATAATTAGAAAATCTCATAATTATCTTCCTTCCACGGCGCGTACGCCCTCCAGGTTGCCTGCGGCCTCGCTGTCGCCGGCCTTCACGGCCCGTTCGAAGCATTCCACAGCCTCCGCCCGGCGTCCTGTCTTGAAGTAGGCCACGCCCAACGTGTTCCACTTGCGCTCGTCGTCCAACGGTTCGAGCAACGTCACCGCCTCGGCGTCTCGTCCCTCGCGCACCAACGCCACGGCACGGTTGATGGCCTCCGCCCCCTTGTCCGGCACGGCCTCATAGTAGGCACGGATATATCCCGAATTACGCTGGTCGGCAAAGACTGACTGCTTCAGGTATTGGTAAGGCCGTCCGCCGTTGAGCTTGCGGATACGCTGCTCGCGCAGGTTCTCGTCCGGCGTGTTGTCTATGATTTGCAACAACTCCTGACGCTCGTCCAGATCGCTCTCGGCGATGACATCTCGCAAGTCGGCCCAGGCTTCTCCCGCGCCCACCACTTCATACACGCCGTCCGGCATATCGACCCGTGCATCCAGATAGTCTTTCAAGACTTCGGCACGCCGTCCGGCCAGATGTTCGTTGAAAGCCACGGAGCCCTCGATGGAAGCCAAACCCACAATCACCACTTTCACGATGGAAGAGGTCTTGTCGTCCTTCACGCGCCGCATCATGTCCACGATGCGGGACAGCGTGGCTTCGTTGTCCCGGAAGTCTTCGCGCAAGTCCCACTTGCCCACGGGGAAGTGCACGTAAAGTGCGTCTTTCATCTTACGCAAAGGGATATCCCGCGTATAGGGCTTATATTCGCTGATGGGTTTCAGCACGGGTTCGCGTACGGCAATCTGCTCGGCTACACTCAGCACGGGCATGACCGCCTTGGGTTTCGGCGTGAACCAACGCGTGGCGCCCAAATCGAGCGCAGCCAGCGGCCGCACATCGCAGCAGTTCTCAAACTCACAGTCCACCGTGAGCAAAAGAGCCGACGCACGCATCCACGGCTCCACCCCTACCACCTTATTATAATATAAGGTGTCGGAAGCAGCAGCCACGGCGGCACGCTCTTCGCCACGCAAGGCCGCGCGACGGTCGAAATAACGGCGGTTGCGCTTGCCGGCCAGTTCCACAGGGGGCAGCGTCAACGTATCGCCTGCCTTCGTGGTGAGACGCGGCGTAAGGATGAGACGGTCGTCCGACGTGATTTCCACATCGCCGGCAGCCACGGAAAAGGCCACTTTGAGCTGCGTGCTGTCCTGCCACGACAACACGGGTTCTCCCGTCGGCACCACCTGTTGGGCCGACAACGGACAGGAAGACAGGCACAAGGCCGCTGCTCCCATCCATGCTTGTATGTCATTGATTCTCTTCATCTTCTCGGTTGGCTTTACTTAAACACATAAATAAAAGACACGGACAACTTGGTGGGCACGAAACGGTGGGTGGTGCGCTCTTCCAACTTGTCGCCACACTTGCGGCACTCGTAGGCATCGAAGTCGGCGAAAGAATAACCCAACCCCAATTCGGCCTCCAGGCTCCAATGACGGCTCAGAATCCAATGGTAGCCGTAGCCCAGACCCACAGCCCATTCGTTACCCTGCACGCGCTGGTCTTCCAACTTGGGCCACAGGCCGAAAGGCAGGTTCACCCCTCCGGCGTTAAACCGCGTGTAAGAAGCGTGAAGCCCCAGGAAGTGCCCGCCGAACGGGCGGCAAATCCAGTAACGGTACTCCGGCTGCACCCGCAGGTGGCGCCACTTCTTGTTGTCGGAGAACGTCCAGGGATTCCACGAAAGCCCCAAGGCCATCGTAGACTTGCGCCCCACCTTTACCTCCGGCTCCAGATTCAACGAAGCGGTAGCCCAGTTCACCAAATCCGTCTTTAACGCTACGGTCTGTGCTTGAACGGCAACGAACCAACCGCACAGCCCCAGCAAACATAAGATAAGTCGTTTGCTCTTCATCATGGTTTTCAGTTTATAGAATATACGTAAAAGCCCGCTTCCGGAAGAAAGCGGACGATATGCCCCTCGCCCCACATGCCGGAACGGCACGGGGCTTACCCACAAAATACAATAAGATATTACATGATTTACATGTGTGTGTGTGTGTGTGTGTGTGTGTGTGTGTGTGTGTTTACACAAATATTTGGAACAGCCAAATATAATTTGTTAAAAATACAATTAAAAACACATACCTTACCCCACAAAATAGCCAAAAAACGATATTTTTCGTCCTTGCACACCGCTACCGACAACGGGCTCCACAGCGTGGTGCCTTTCCGGTTTCTATATGCAAGTTCGTTTTTCATCATCTCATTTGGATAATATTACAGGACAAATATAGAGGTTATAAACAAAACAAACAAATTTTCTCGATATTTTTTTTAAAAAACATTATAAACATCATATTATTCTTATTCTTCACACTCCCACACCAGAGTTTTTCAAAAAATATCCTTCATCTTTCAGGTTATATGATAAAACATTGTCATACAACATATTACGGGCTGAAGGATAAAAGGGTCATCTTTCAGCTTTCCTTCATGACTGAGAACGACAAAACGTTCTGCGCCAAACGTTTTATCGTTCTCAGCCAAACGTTTTATCATTCGGCTGAGAACGAATTGAAGCACGGCTGAAGGATACCTGAAACATCCTTCAGCCCGTAACACAAACATTATGAGATTCTTACCATAGCACCTGAAAGATGAAGGATATTTTTTGAAAAACTCTGGTGTGGGATGGAAGGCCTGAAAGTACGTGAACAAAAACAAGAAAGACAAAAATACAAAAGAACATAAGGTTTAATTTTTCAAATTCCGTTTGCGGAAATCGATACCCTCCTTATGTTCTTTTGTACTTCTGTCTTTTATTATCCGGAGGAAAGCTTCCGCCCCTCCCCCCGTCGTCAAACGACCGGCTTCCGCCTTATTGCGCGGGTGCCTGCTGTGCCGGAGCTTGTCCGGCCGGAGCAGCCTGTTGCTGCGGCTGGCTGGCACCGAATCCCGGCAAGTTGTTGGAATTTACGGCCTTTTGCTCGGTGGCCGCCTTCATCATGGCAGACTCTTCCGTAGCCACCTTGGGAATGAAGAATACCGAAACCACGCTCAATACGACCATGGCGGCAGCCAATCCCCAAGTCACTTTTTCAATCACATCCGTCGTCTTGCGCACGCCCATAATCTGATTGGAAGCGGAGAAGCTGGAAGCGAGACCTCCACCTTTGGACTCCTGAATGAGTACAACCAGACACATCAGAATGGCAAGAATGACGATGAGAACAACCAATACTGTGTACATGTTTACGATTTTTTATTTTTATTATTTATTATCAATTTCTCCAAGAAACGAATCTGGTCTGCAAAGTAACGGTTTTTTTTTGGATATTTCAAACTTAACCGCCTTATAATTTCCATCGCTTTGGTATATCGGCCTTGTTTTATATAAATTTTAGCCAATGTTTCGGTAAAATAGTCCTCGTCCTCCTCGTTTTCACCCTCGGCGGGAAGAGCGGGAGTCTGCAACTCGCTGTCGGCATCCTGATTCAGTACGATGCGTTTATCCCCTTGCCCGATAAATTCGTCTATCAGTTCCTGATGCTGCATGCGAGGCACTGCCGTAATCGTATCGGGAGCGTCTTCGCTCTGCATCAGATATGCCATATAGTCTGTAGAGGCATCCACCGGTTTCGGACGGTGGGGCTTCTCCTCCGGCAAGTTGGCCAGAAAATTGTCTATGAGCGAATAGGTGCGGTCCTCTTCCACCTCCCCCGCCTTCTCGGCTTTCGTCTGATACTTTTTGACGGGTTCGAACCGATAGTTTACGCCTTCTATCAAACGGAACAGGGCCTTACGGTCGGGCAGAAAAAAGGCGGCGCGACGAAGCTCCCGGTCGAAAGCCGCATCGTGCAAGAGGTACAGATTGCGCAAATAGAGCAGACGGGCCGGCTGAAAGTAAGGATAGTCGCCGACCAGCTTTTCCAGGCGGGGCAACGTTTCCTTATCCAGTTTCTCCGGATGCTTGATATAATCCGATAAGTTCAAATCCATATCCTTACCAATTCGCTACGGTTGCATTAAATATCTGGTCTACAATATCCTTCACCATCTGGGTCACCAGTTCTTCCTGTACGGCCGTCAGTTGCTGCGACGAATCATACTGGGACGTGGCACTGAACTTCTGTTCGAAATCCTCGTTGTGGTTGGCATTATTCACAAAACGGACATTCACCGTCATCTTCAACTGCACCTGCGACGAAAACCCGTCGGCAGACACGGCCTTGTTGAACTGGCTGTATTCCACAATCTCCCCCGAAAGCTGCAAATCCCCGTTACGGTTCACCTGCCTCAACTTGGTCTGGCGGGCAAAGACATCGGTCAGTTGGTTGCTGAAAATAGACTGCATGGGCGCCCATACGTATGCAGAACGGATGGGGAAAGCCGAAATCTGTATCGTCTTGGTTTTCGTATAGTCGATGGATGCCCCGTTGAATTTATAGGAGATGGAACAGGCCACCAAAAAAAAGACACAAGACAGAAGCCCGACCGCTTTGCTTTTAAAGATCCTCTTTATCCAAACCATATTCCTTTATTTTACGATAAAGCGTCCGTTCGGAGATGTTCAGTTCCTGGGCGGCCTTGCGACGCTTGCCCCGGTTCTTCTCCAAAGCCCTCACTATCATCTGGCGTTCCACGTCGTTCAACGACACGGCCTCTTCCACATACTCTTCCGGAGTCTGGAATTCATCCGCTCCTTTGGCTGCGTGAGCCACAGGATAAGTGACGTCCGGCTGATAGTAGGTTATCGGCTGTTCGACAACCTGGGGGGCGGAAGACCGCTCATGATCCACCCGCTGCCCGTGCACCAGCTTTTTCAGCTCCGTCACGTCGTTGCGCAAATCGAAAAGTATCTTGTACAGCAACTCGCGTTCGTTTTCAAAACTGTGGCCTTCGTTCCGTTTGTTCAACGGCACGATGTCGTGCGTCACCGGATCTTCGGGGATATAACCGGACAAGATTTCAGGAGTAATTATCCGCTCCGGGGAGAGGATGGAAATCTGTTCCGTCACGTTCTTCAGTTGGCGGACGTTTCCCGGCCACGAATATCTTTTCAGCCTTTCCTGGGCTGCTTCCGTCAGTTCCACCGGATCCGGCATATTATACTTTTCCGCCGTGTCCATCGCAAACTTCTTGAAGAGCAGCACCACGTCGTCTCCCCGTTCGCGAAGAGCCGGCATCTTGACGGGAATCGTGTTCAGGCGGTAGAACAGGTCCTCACGGAAACGGCCGTCGCGGATGGCCTGCGCCATGTTGACATTGGTAGCCGCCACGATGCGCACGTCTGTCTTGCGCACATCGCTCGAACCGACCCGGATGTATTCGCCCGTCTCCAGCACACGCAACAAGCGTGCCTGCGTGGCCAAGGGCAACTCTCCCACCTCATCGAGAAACAGCGTACCTCCGTTGGCCGCCCCGAAATAGCCTTCGCGCTCTCCTATCGCCCCGGTAAAAGCTCCTTTCTCATGACCGAACAGTTCGGAATCTATCGTTCCCTCAGGAATGGAACCGCAATTCACGGCAAAGTATTTCTTCGTCTTTCTCAGGCTGTTGTCGTGGATAATACGGGGAATGATTTCCTTTCCCACACCGCTCTCTCCGGTGATCAATACGGATAAGTCCGTCTTGGCCACTTGCAAAGCAATGTCCACTGCATGGTTCAACCCTTCCGAATTGCCCACGATACCATATCTTCTTTTCTGTGCCTGAACGTCGGATGTATTCATATCTTCTACCCAAATGCGATTGTCGACAAAATTACATAAAAAATCCCGTGGGACACAACTTTAACCGTATTAATTTAAGAAAAACTAAGCAGACTTGTTGCCCAACTTGATCAACAGCAAACCGACGGCCGTCCACACCAATTCCCGCAAGCGGATAATCAAACCGGTATAAACACCGTATGCACCGGCCAGGGAAAGTCCGCCCACAGCCAACGCGAAGCCGCCTTCACGCGCGCCCATCCCCATCGGAATAAAGAAAAACAAATTGGCAAAAAGCGACGTGAATGCCTGTATCAGCACGCAATCCCAAAAGGAAACATGGTCGGTCAGTATCAACAAGATGAACTGGATTTCAAGACAACCGGCCACCCGCACGGCGAACTCTATGAACAACGACAGATAGAACGTGGACTTGCGTTGTGCATGCAAGGCGGCTATCTGGCTGTCTACCTTCCGTATGGACTCTTCCCGCGTGTCGATGAACCGCCGCAGACGGGACTTCAATCCGGGTATGTGGGCCAACAGGCGCAAGGCTTTCATGGCCAGTCCGTTTTTATATCCTTTCTGGAAAAAGTAAATGCCCGTACCGCAGAAGGCGGAACAGACGACCATGAACACCGCCATTCCGGCCGACATTTCCCGGCCATAGAGCCACAAGTAAAGGAGGATGGAGAAAGTCCAGAAACAGAAATGGGAAAAGATGTGCATCATGGCATACAGAATCACGCTGGATGTCGCCTTGGCCGCCCCTACGTACGGTGTCAGTTCCATAATACGGTAAGGCTCGCCGCCGAGAAGTCCCACCGGAGTGACATAGTTCAGCGCATAACCGCTGATCGTGTACTTATAAATCTTCAGAAAAGGCACTTTCGGTGCCGCCCCGTCGTGAATGATGACCGACCACGCCCAGGCGTTGGCCAGATAGAGAAAGACCCACAAGAGGATGACGGCAGGAAACCAGTATCCCGCCCGACGGACGTTGTCCCATAATTCCGAATAGGACAGGTCCGAAGTGCAGAGCATAATGATAATGGCCACCACACCGATGGCCAGAAACACGTTACGGTAGAGAGGCTTCATGTTATTCTTCCGGAGCGTTCAGTTTGAGTTTGTCGCTGTCGTCACGACGCTCGTGATACTGCTTGCGCAAAGGATGGGCATACGCCTCTTCGTAACGGACACGGTTGCGGTACACATCCAATGCCGCATAGACCGCCTGGCGGAAAGATGCCTCGTCGGCCTTTCCCTGTCCGGCGATATCGTAAGCCGTACCGTGGTCGGGAGAGGTACGGACAATGGGCAGCCCGGCCGTATAATTCACCCCGTCCGTCATAGACAGCGCCTTGAACGGCGCTAATCCCTGGTCGTGGTACATGGCCAGCACACCGTCGAAATGCTCGTACGTACGGTTTCCGAAAAAGCCGTCGGCCGCATAAGGACCGAAACAGAAGACGCCTTCTTTCTCCATCTCCTGAAGAGCCGGTCGGATAATATCCTTTTCCTCCGTACCCAACAGACCGTCGTCACCGGCATGGGGGTTCAACGCCAATACGGCAATACGCGGATTCGACACATTGAAATCCTTGCGCAGCGCCTCATGGAAGATACGGATTTTTTGCATTACGGCTTCCTTGGTTATCGCCTGCGCCACGTCGCGGATGGGCAAATGTGTGGTCACCAAAGCCACGCGAAGCACATCATTCATCAAAATCATCAGTGCCTCCCGGCCTTCCCCGACGCGCTCCTGTATATATTCCGTATGTCCGGGGAAATGGAAACCGTCGCCCTGAATCATCGCCTTGTTGATGGGCGCCGTCACCAATACGTCGAACAGCCCCTCGCGATAATCCGCCATAGCCCTTTCCAAAGCCGCCAAAGCCGCCTTGCCGCTCTCGACCGAAGGCTGTCCGAAATCGATCTTCACCTCGTCCGTCAAGCAGTCCACCAGGTTCAAGCGCCCCTCCACGGCCTCATCAGCTTTCTGTATCGTGACGAAGTTTGTCGTCAGTTCCATCGCCTTACGGTGATAAGTGGCCACTTTGGGCGAACCATATATAATAGGTGTACACAACTCCAACATCATCGGTTCGCTGAAAAGCTTCAGGATAATCTCGTATCCCACACCGTTTATGTCACCGTGGGTTATCCCCACCAAGATCTTACCATTCTTCATATCTTTCGTTTCTGATTTTATTCTTGTTCTTTTCCTGCCACCACGCTGACTTCGGGTATGTTGGCTTTCAATTCACGGGCTTGCTCACCCGGCAAGCAAAGGGTGTACAACGCAGCCTCCAACCGACGGATCAATCCCCGCTTCATTTTCTCCGGTGCATAGACAAAGCCTTCCGCCACCACCACACGGTTGTTCAACGTGTCCACCCGGGAATGACTGACGAACGGACCGCCCATGGCATCATGCTCCATCTTCCACAGTCCGCGGGTCTCCATGGCATACTCCCCTTTCACCGCAATGGGTTTCACCGACGTGCAGAGGGTATCGGTGGCCATATACATGCGTGGCTCCGTACCGGGTATGTTCGCTTTCATCACCGAATCGCGCTTGGCCAGCACATATTGTTTATTAAACGTCCGGGGACCTTCGTAGGGATAGGAATACATGCAGATGTTCACCAACCCCGAGGCCGTGTTGGAAGATGCCCAGAAGAAATCCTTCCCTTTCTTGTAACTTTTGATTTCGGCAGGCGCCCAAAATTGGCAACAGAAGATGGAATCGGCCAAGTATAACACGACCTCCGAATGTTTTTTCTCCAATTCATTGATTTGCCTATTCATTTCCATTTTCACCAAAAAGTCGATGATGGATTGGGCATTCTTTTGCACAAAAGCGGCAAAGTCCTTTTCATTCGGACTTTGAATCGTCAACACGACTTGCGGTTGGGCATACACGTCGCGTGTGAATTTCATTTTGGTCTGTGTATATTGGTTGGGAGCTATATCCACCTTTATAATGTTCCGAAAAATGTTCAACACCTGATTGAAACGTTGCGGGTCGGTTTGCGAAATCCGGAACGAACGCTCGGGCTGCGGAAGGCCGGGAATATCCGTATCCAATACATCAAACAGCGCACGTCCCGCAGGACGCTGCCACAGAGAATCGCCCACAACGACCAACACCTCATACGGGCGTCCGCTTGAGGAGGGCTTAGCCAAATGGTCACAGGCCGCCAAAAGTGTTACAACAGCCCATATTCCACACCATAACATCCACCTGTATTCCAATTTCCTTTTCATAGTCCTATTCTGTTTATTAAAGTTCCACACCTTGTTGCTTCGCCGTGCTCAACAACCCGCAAGCGGCAAAAATATCCTGTCCGCGCGATGCCCGGATGGTAGAAAAAAGTCCGTGTCCGGTCAGATAATCCCGAAAGCGCAACATGCCTTCCTCCGACGTCCCCTTCAAGTCCACACCGGGAACAGGATGGAAGCGAATCAGATTCATCCGGCATTCCAATCCGTCGAGCAAGCGTAAGAGTTCCTTGGCATGCGCCGGGGTATCGTTTACCCCTTCGAACATCGTATATTCGAAAGAAAGACGACGCTGATGCGTAAAGTCGTACTCCCGGAGCAACGCCACGATTTCCCGCAGGCCGTAACTGTTCTCGGCCGGCATCAACCGGGCACGCTGGTCGGCAAAAGGATTATGCAGACTGACTGCCAGATGACATTCACTCTCGTCCAAGAAACGTTTCAGCCCCTTGCGCAGTCCGACGGTAGACACCGTTATGCGCTTAGGGCTCCAAGCATAGCCATAATCGGCCGTCAGAATCTCCGTGGCGCGCAACACGTTATCCAAATTGTCCAACGGCTCTCCCTGTCCCATGAACACCACGTTGGTCAGGGTTTCGCGTTCCGGCAACGAATACAGTTGGTTCAGGATATCGGCTGCCGTCAATTGTCCGGAAAAGCCCTGTTTTCCGGTCATGCAAAAACGGCAGTTCATCCTGCACCCCACCTGAGAAGACACGCAAAGCGTAGCCCGGTCGCCATCGGGGATATACACCGTCTCCACATATCCGCCCGCCGCCGTACGGTACAGATACTTCACGGTCCCGTCTGCCGAGCGTTGACCGTCCACCGGTGCCGCACAGCCCACGGTATAACGTTCGTTCAACAAACAGCGGTTCTTCGCCGAAATATTGGTCATTTCGTCAATGGAAGCCACCTTCTTCCCATACAGCCATTCCGCCATCTGACGGGCGGCAAAGGACGGCATACCGATTTCTCCCGCCACGGTATTCAACTCCGCCAGCGTCATGCCCAATAATGCTATCTTATCCTCCACGGTTATCTCTTCTCCTTTATTTTACAGGCAAAGTTACGGAAAAAAGAGAAAACTTTCCACTATATTGGACTTCTATTAGTATATTTGCACGCTATAATACATAAATTACCACATGAAATCGTCATCACATTCTCCACGAATAGACTGTTTCCTCCCTTGCGGAACGGAAAATCAAACCGCCGGACTGGTACAGGAACTCCGCGACAGCGGATGGACAGGCCGTATCTACGGGCTATGCCCCGCAGGCGTCGGGGCCATCCTGCCGGAGACCTGCCTGCCGTTACCTACCGACGGGATTTTCAGCACACAGACTATCCTGGACATGGCTCGCCTCTGCGAGGCCGAATACTGCTTGTTCTACCACAAAGCCTTGCCGCTGGAACTGGGATTCCATGCCCTCGACCGACTGTTGCGTGTGGCCGACGACACCCGTGCCGACTTGCTTTATGCCGACCACTACGCCATACAGGACGGGACACGGCAACCCCATCCGCTCATAGACTACCAAAAGGGCAGCCTGCGCGACGATTTCGACTTCGGCCCGTTGGTCCTGATACGTACCGAAGCCCTGAAAGCATACACCGGACAAGAGAATCTGCCCGACTATCATTTTGCAGGATGGTATGACTTACGTCTGTATCTGAGCCGCCACGGCGAGTTGTTCCATTTAAACGAACTCCTTTATACGAAAACGGAAACCGACGCCCGGAAAAGCGGAGAGAAAAACTTCGACTACGTAGACCCGAAAAACCGCACCGTGCAAATCGAAATGGAAAAAGCCTGCACGGAGCACCTGAAACAAATCGGGGCTTATCTGGCTCCCGACGAATTCGACGAGGTAGACTTCCGTACCGAATATTTTCCTTGTGAGGCCACAGTCGTCATTCCGGTACGCAACCGGGTCCGCACTATCGAAGACGCCATCCGCAGCGTGCTGTCCCAAGAAACAGATTTCGATTTCAACCTTATCGTGGCGGACAATCATTCCACAGACGGAACGACGGAAGCCATCGCGCGTTATGCCGCCCGTGACCCTCGCGTCGTCCACCTTATCCCCGAACGCAGCGACTTAGGCATCGGAGGCTGTTGGAACTTGGCCGTACATCACCCGCGCTGCGGGCGCTTCGTCGTCCAGTTGGATTCGGACGACCTGTACAGCTCTCCACAGACTTTGCAACGCATCATACAAACTTTTTATCATGAAAAGGCGGCCATGGTCATCGGAGCCTACCGCATGACGGACTTCTTCCTGCAAACTCTGCCGCCGGGCCTGATAGACCACAAGGAATGGACACCCGAAAACGGCCGCAACAATGCCTTGCGCATCAACGGACTGGGTGCCCCGCGCGCTTTCTTCACTCCGATTCTGAGGAAGCTGCAAATTCCGAACACCAGTTACGGGGAAGATTATGCGCTCGGCTTATGCTTTTCACGCTACTACCGCATCGGGCGCATTTATGAAGAACTTTACTTGTGCCGACGTTGGGAGGGCAATTCCGATGCGGCACTGAGCATAGAAAAAGTCAATGCCCACAATCTTTATAAGGATCGGTTGCGTACTATCGAGATAGAAGCTCGCCGCCGGTTGAACCGACTGTGGGCACATCCGCTGAATCCCGAAGAAATGCAGGCTTTCTTCCGCAAGCAATTAGAGGACTGGGACGAAGCCCGGCAACGTTACGAAGACCTTCAAAAAGCGGAGACCAAGGAACTGGTCATCGGCGACCATACGCTGACCGCCCAGTTCAATCCGGCACGCATGACCTCGACCGGAGCCAGCATCTCTGCCGAAGCCTTGGCCGCACGCCCGTGTTTTCTTTGCGACCTGAACCGGCCGGAGGCACAACATGCCCTACCCATAGAAGGACATTATCAACTGTTGGTGAACCCTTATCCCATCTTACCGGAACACTTTACCATCCCGGCACGGAGACATACTCCGCAAAGCATCCTGCCTCACTTCAAGACCTTGCGCAACATGGCCTGGAACATACCGGAAGCCGTCTTTTTCTACAACGGCCCCGTATGCGGCGCTTCAGCCCCCGACCACATGCACTTCCAGGCCGGGAAACGGGGCGTGCTGCCCATCGAACGGGACTGGAAAAGTTACGAAATGGGGATGGAAAAACTCTATCCTCTGCAACCGGCCGAAGAAGAGAGCATCGAGGAAATCATGATGCAGAACGCCAACTGCGGACTTTACATCCTCAAAAGTTATATATGTCCGGTATTTGTCATCCGCACCCGTCCGTCGGAACATCCCTGCCTGCTTTTTGAAAAACTCTACTATGCCCTTCCGCTCTGCGACGGGGAAAGCGAACCGCGTATGAATATCCTTTGCTGGCGGCAATCCTGGAACGCCGGACGCGAAGACGAAATCGTCATCTTGATTTTCCCACGCAAGAAACACAGACCGGCTTGCTACGGACAGACCGGCGAGCATCAACTGCTCGTCAGCCCCGGAGCCTTGGATATGGGCGGGCTGCTCATCACACCGCGAGAAAAAGATTTCCGAACCCTCACGGCCGGACTGGCTACGGACATTCTGCGTGAAGTGACGCTGAGCGAGGAAGAGCTGCAGCCGGTCATCGGGCAGTTCACCCGTCATCTGAAGAAAGACGGCACGGAAAACACGGAGCCACGCACGGCTCCTGAACGGCTCCATGAAGGCACGGAACCCGAGGTCAGCGTAGGCATCATGAGCCGGCAACGCATCCGTTTCTCTCTCAACGCCACCTATTCGGCTAAAGGCAGCCTCGTCAGGGGTGAGCAAACGGTGGAATGCAGCGAAGGAGGCATCTTGTGGAACGGAAACCTGTACCGGGAACTGACTTTTACCCCACAGGAAAACAAAGCTTCTTTCTCGCTTTACGATGTGACGATCGGCATCAAATTCCATTGGGAACGGCAAGAGACGCAAATCTTCAGCGGCACATTGAAATTAGTGGTGGAAGAAGAAAAAATCGTGGCCATCAACGTGTTGCCGGTAGAAGATTACCTCATCAGTGTCATTTCCAGCGAAATGAGTGCCTCCGCCTCTCCCGAGTTCCTGAAAGCATCGGCCGTCATCAGCCGGAGCTGGCTCTATGCCCAGATAGAAAAACGCAAACAACTGAGCAACCACGACCGGGGATTCTTCTCGTTCAGCAAAAGCGACGGGGAACTGATCCGCTGGTACGACCGCGAAGACCATACGATATTCGACGTATGCGCCGACGACCATTGCCAGCGCTATCAGGGCATCACGCGAGCCAGCAACGAGGCCGTGGTGGAAGCCGTCAAAGCCACACGCGGACAAATCCTCACGTCGGGGGATGACATCTGCGACGCACGTTTCTCGAAATGCTGCGGCGGAGCGACCGAAGAGTTCGAATACTGTTGGGAAGACAAGCATCTGTCTTACCTGACCAGCATCAGAGATATTGCGCCTGAGAACCTGTCGGGCATCCGTCCGGCACTTCCGGACCTTACCCGGGAAGAAGAGGCGGAAAAGTGGATACGAAGCAACCCGCCTTCGTTCTGCCATACGGAAGATGAAGAAATACTCCGCCAAGTGCTGAACGACTACGACCGGGAGACGACGGACTTCTACCGTTGGCGCGTGGAATACACGCAAGACGAATTGTCCGGACTCATCGCGGAAAATCTGAAAACGGACTTCGGCAGCATCCTCGACCTTATCCCGGTAGAGCGCGGACGGGGAGGACATATTAGCCGACTGAAAATCGTCGGCACACAAGAGACGCTCGTCATCGGAAAGGAGCTGGAAATACGCCGTGTATTGAGCCGTACCCACCTGTTCAGTTCGGCATTCGTGGTCGATAAGGAGGATTTGCACGACGACATTCCCGGCCGGTTCGTCCTCCACGGTGCCGGATGGGGACACGGCGTGGGCATGTGCCAGATCGGGGCGGCGGTCATGGGAGCCAAAGGTTACCGTTACGACGAAATCCTGAAACATTATTATGACGGAATCACCATCCGGAAAGTCTACCCTTAACAGCTTTATGAAAAGAAACCCGTACGCCATAGACGACCGGCAAACACCGGAAGCCCCAAGCCGGAACCCATGGAAATGGATTCCTACACTGTACTTTGCCGAGGCATTGCCCTACGTGACGGTCATGAGCATCTCCACCGTCATGTACGAACGCATGGGGCTTTCCAACGCCGAAATCGCTTTCTACACCAGCGCACTCTACCTCCCGTGGGTCGTCAAACCCCTATGGAGCCCGTTCATCGACCTTGCCAAAAGCAAAAGATGGTGGATACTGGCCATGGAGTTCCTCATCGCCGCTGCCATAGCCGGAGTGGCCTTCACGCTTCCCTCCGCCCATTTCCTCGTCTTTACCCTGATGTTCCTATGGTTGATGGCTTTCAGCAGTGCCACCCACGACATCGCGGCCGACGGTTTTTACATGTTGGCGCTCGACCCGCACGAGCAAAGCCTGTATGTAGGTATCAGAAGTACGTTCTACCGCATCGCTACCATAGCGGGCAGCGGACTGCTCATCATGCTGGCGGGCACGTTGGAAACTTTCACCCGTCGCATCGCCTACTCGTGGAGCATCGCTTTCTACGTGCTGGCGGCATTCTTCATTGCCGTGACCGCCTACCACTTTTTCCACTTGCCGCGCCCCGACTGCGACCGGACACGAAAAGCCGTATCGGCCCGGAAGCTGTTGAAAGACATCTGGCTCACCGTCACATCGTTTTTCCGGAAACCGCAGCCCGTCGCTGCCGTCCTTTTCATGCTTTTCTACCGTCTGCCGGAAGCATTGCTCATCCGGATTTCCAACCTGTTCATGATTAAACCCGTCAGCGAAGGCGGACTGGGGCTTTCCACGCAGGAAGTAGGGTTCGTACAGGGAACGGTAGGCGTACTCGGCCTGACCCTCGGCGGCATCATAGGCGGTATAGCCGCCTCGCACGACGGGCTGAAAAAGTGGCTGTGGCCGATGGTATGGAGCATCACGCTACCGGACCTTGTATATGTCTATCTGAGTTACTTCCAGTCTACGAATTTCCTGCTTATCAACGCCATGGTATTCATCGAGCAATTCGGTTACGGTTTCGGCTTCACCGCCTATATGCTGTTCCTCCTATATTATTCGCAAGGAGAACAACAGACTTCACACTATGCCTTCTGCACGGCTTTCATGGCCCTGTCGATGATGTTGCCGGGCGCTGTGGCCGGAGAATTGCAGGAAGCCGTGGGTTACTTCCACTTCTTCCTTATCGTAATGGCCTGTTGCCTGGTGACGGTCGGTGTCACCGCACTGCTGAAAATAGACCCGGAATTCGGAAAAAAAGAACACCATGGAGACAAAGCATGACATACGGAAGGCCTTGCTGGTGGCCGACGGAGGTTCTACAAAAACCGACTGGTGCCTGGCGTTCCCCCACCGGGAACCTCAGCTTTTCCGTACGCGCGGTCTCAACCCGGCTCTGTTAGAACTTCCCGCCATCCGGGAAATCCTGCAAACGGAACTGCTGCCCCGGCTGACGCCCCATCTTCAAGACCCTGAAGCCGAAATCCATATCTATTATTACGGCGCGGGATGTTTGCCTTCCGTCTGCACCAAGATGGAACAGGCTCTTACCGGACTCCTCCCCCGCTCTACGGCCGAAGTCCATTCCGACCTGTTGGGAGCTGCACGGGCCTTATGCGGACACGAAGCCGGCATTGCCTGCATTCTGGGCACCGGTTCCAACTCCTGCCGTTACGACGGACGGGACATCGTGCAACATGTGTCCCCGTTGGGATATATCTTAGGAGACGAAGGCAGCGGTACGGCGTTAGGCAAACGCCTGATAGGCGACTGGCTCAAAGGACTTTTAGATGAAGAACTAAGCGGAAAACTGGCGGAAAGCTACGGATGGAACGAAGCCGACATTATCCGGAAAGTGTACCGGGAACCGGAGGCCAACCGTTTTCTGGCTTCCTTCACGCCTTTCCTGAAAGCTCACCGTACCCACCCGGCCGTCCACCGTATCCTCACAGACTGTTTCAAAGCTTTTTTTGAACGGAACATCATGGCTTACCGCCCCGGACCGCTTGCCGTACACTTCGTGGGCAGCATAGCCGCCATTTTTCGTGAAGAATTAGAGGAAACCGCCGGAATATACGGCATACGGATAGGAAATATCCTCAGAGAACCGATAGGCCGGATGGTAGCTTACCATCAGCAAAAACTGAAAAACGAAACTGATTAAAAGATTTTTAAGGAAAATGCAGTGTTTTTCGCAAAATATGTTTTATAGCATAGTTTTTCATTTGCACACACCTGAAAATGGCCTTATCTTTGCATCGTTATCCTGAAAACAATCTTTTTACCTTAAACAAAACTAATACCTAAAAAACTAAAGAATACGGGTCGCTGTGAAGCGGCCCGTATTTCTTTTACCCCTTTAAAAAAGGTCCCGTCACCAGCCGAGGCCGATAACGGGACCACCGTTCAGGGGCAACTGACGGGAAAGTAATCGAATGAAAAGCGTGGGACTCCACCGTAAGACAGTATCGCAGCATTCTTTTCCGGTTGGAGGGTGAATGTGAGAGACTGCGTTTCGCTGCGATTTTCTCCGTCTCCCACCTTTTCGTATGTGACCGTCTGCGGAATGTGACGGGTGGTCTTCCCCCACAGTCCGGCATACCAAATAAAATCATAAAGCCCCGGAAAACAGTTCATCTCTTGGAGGTAGATACCGGGATTCAACTTCAGGGAATCCTGCATATCATAACCAAAAGTATAAATCTCATGTCTCTCGTATAGATTGTTCGTATGGGAGACATCGGAAACCACCGTCTCCAGATTCCCGTCTTTCCAAGTGTACCGCGCCACGCCGGTTTCTCTGCAGCCCGAACTGTTTTCACGATGGTAGTTCATCTCGGTTATATGTCCCTCGGAGTCGTAAGAAGCCGAAACCTCTCCCCGAAAAGGACGGGCTTTTCCGCCGTTTGCCGCTTCTTGCTCCATGCCGTTGAATTCCATATAAACCACATGGCCTTCCGGAGCGACACGAACAGGCTTGAAACAAACCTCACGGACACGACCGGTGGCTACGGACTTCTTTTCCTTGAAAACCCGAAACGCCAGTGGATGAGTCTCCACTATAAAAGTACCATATTCCGTACTATAGCCTCCGACCATCCGTCCGTCACGATATTTAAACCGGGTCATATCACTGTCCTCCCGGCTCCATCCGGCAATCGGGCGTACGATACCCATATCTCGCAAACAGGGAACCGACACAGCGGCTTCCCCTTCTAAGGGATGCGATTTTTTATTACTCCGACAGGCCACACAGCCACAGGCCATATACGCAACGAGCCATATTTTCATCAAGCTACGGATCATTCTTATCATATTCCTGCGTTACTATTATTTTATCTTCCCAATACGGTTTATCTCTTGGTAAGAGATAGACCGGCCTTCAAAATATACTATTTTACAGCCATTTAAAAAATACAAAGTTTAGAAAACTATCGCCTTTCTTAGCTTTTTTTACATGTTTACTTGGCATTATCTGTCTTTTTACCTACATTTGCAAGCGGTAGTCTATCTCTTACCAAGAGATGGACTTTTTTTCATCCCCCAATAGACCTCGGAAAAACGACTAAAAAACAGCAAACAAGATGCTCCGTTTATAAAAAACGTTAAATACGACCAATTTCATTTCCCTCCTATTGTTTATTTCAAAAAAGTCCGTAACTTTGCATCGTGTTTTTCATAGTATTAGATTTAAGGTTAACAAAGGTTGGGTCAGAGCGCTGACCCTTTTTTTATATCCTTACTGTGAAGTAGGGATATTTTTTTGTAGTCGGAAAAAGAAAACCTACGGGAAGTTCCACAGTATCCCTCAGCCACTTACAGAAGCATCGTTTATCAATATTTTTCCACCCACAAGCACTACTGAAAATCAATCGTTTACATTCTCAAAATCGTTCTGCGCCAAATGAAAAATCGTTTGGCTGAAATTGATTTTTCAATCTGCTGCAAACGATTTTTCAATCTCCGCAAGATTATTTTTGTTGGTATAGATGAAAAAAATCCCTATTTTTGCAAAACATACAAAGTAAAAAGGAAAAAACATGCAAAACGCCATGAAAAGACATCCACGCGTGGACGTGGCCGACGTATTACGCGGAATAGCCGTAATGGGCATCATCCTGCTACATTCCATCGAACATTTCAATTTCTACTCCTTCCCCGACACGGCAGGACAAAGCGAATGGCTGAACTTCAGCGACAAAGCCATCTGGGACGGTATGTTCTTCCTCTTTGGCGGGAAAGCATACGCCGTTTTCGCATTGCTCTTCGGTTTCAGCTTCTTCATCCAATACGACAACCAGCGGCTGCGCGGAAAAGATTTCAGGGGACGGTTTTGCTGGCGGCTCGCCCTTCTTTTCCTTTTCGGCAACCTGAATGCCTCGTTTTTCACGGCGGAGGTGTTGGTGCTCTACTCTTTAGTGGGCTTCATCCTTCCGCTCACCTGCCGTCTGAAAGACAAATGGCTGCTGATACTGGCCTGCGTCCTACTCATCCAGCCCCTGCCCTTATACTACGCCATCCGGGCGGCCTGCGACCCGGCATTCGTCACTCCGGCCGTACCCACCGGACATTTGTGGGCACAAACTTTCGCCGTACAACAAGGCGGCACGTTCTGGGAAACCGTACGCGTGAACCTTTGGGAGGGACAACTGGCCAGTCTGGCTTGGGCCTGGGACAACGGACGCGTGTTCCAAACGGCGGCCCTATTCCTCTTCGGACTGCTCATCGGCCGACGGGGCTTGTTCCTGAAAGAAAACCTGAAAGTGTGGAACAAGATACTTTGCGGAGCCTTGGTTGCATTTTTCCCGCTGTACGGGCTTGGCAACATGTTGCCGGACTTCATCAGCAATCCGTCCGTGCTGACCCCGCTGAGTCTTGTGGTAAGTTCTTTGTATAAATTCGCTTTCATGCTGGTATTGGTCTCGGGCGGGCTGATGGCTTTTTACCGTACCCGGATGCAACCGTTCATGAGCAAAATCATCCCATACGGCAAAATGAGCCTGACGAACTACATCACCCAAAGCATGGCCGGAGCTATGCTCTATTACAACTGGGGCTTTTCCCTGCACGACGATTTGGGCATCACGGCCAGCCTGCTGGCCGGAATGGCGTTCTTCATCCTGCAGTTCTCTTTCTGCAAATGGTGGATGAAACACCACGACCACGGCCCGTTGGAATATGTGTGGAAACGGGCCACATGGCTGAAATGACCCGTATGGTTACGAATGTTCCTTAACCTTTTATATAATGAGAACTTTATTCCTTCTTATCTTCTTGGGGCTGGGCGGAAACATTTTCGTCCCCGCCCATGCCAAGTCCAAACCACGCGGAGGACAAAACTATTATGTAGACGCGCAAAACGGCGACGACCGCGCCGACGGTAAAAGCGAAAAGACGGCTTGGAAAAGCCTGTTGCGGACGAAAGAGTTACAGTTGCGTGCCGGTGATTCCTTATTATTGCGCAGGAACTCCTCGTTCAACGGACTGCTGGAAGTGTCGGCTGAAGGGGAGGCAGGCCGTCCGGCCGTAATCGGCGCTTACGGCACAGGCAGAAAACCTTGTATTCAGGCTCCGGACTCGTCGCTGTACACGGTCTTGGTACGCAACTCCGACTATCTCACTTTGGAGAATCTGGAAGTCGTGAACACGGGAAAGCAAAGGATGGCGAACCGCACGGGCGTGAAAGTGCTCTGCGAAGATTACGGCGTGTCGCACGACATCGTGCTCCGGGCACTCCATATCCACGACGTGAACGGCAGCCTGATCAAACAGAAAGGGGGAGGTTCAGGCATACTTATTGTCAACCGGGGTAAAGATACGCCCTCGACGTTCGACGGATTACGGGTGGAAGACTGCGTCATCCGGAGGTGTGAACGAAACGGCATCATCTGGTCCGGTTACAGCAACCGCGAACATTGGCATCCCAATACCCGTACCGTCATACGCAAAAACCTGATAGAGGAAGTCCCGGGCGACGGTATTGTCCCCATCGGATGCGACGGTGCCCTGATAGAATACAACCTGATGCGCAACTGCCCGGGCACGTTGCCCCACAGCGAGGCGGCAGCCGGCCTGTGGCCTTGGAGTTGCGACAACACCGTGATACAATTCAACGAAGTGAGCGACCATAAGGCTCCGTGGGACGCACAAGGATTCGACTCGGATTACAACTGCCGTAACACGACCATACAATATAACTACAGCCACGACAACGACGGCGGACTGGTTCTGATTTGTAATTCAGGTACGGACCCCGGTGCAGGCAACCAAGGCAGCGTGGTACAATACAACGTAAGCATCAATGATGCCATCCGTCCGCGTGCGACCCGCAGCGGCATTTTTTCCGCCAATATCCACATAGCCGGTCCTTGCAAGAACACGTTGGTCAAACGAAACCTCTTGCATGTCAATCCCAAGACGGAGCCATTCATAGACCGCAGTATCATCACGTCCGATGCGTGGGACGGCTATGCGGATTCTACCGTATTCCGGGAAAATGTATTCTTCGTCCCGCAGGAATCGGAGATTCGCCTGAACCGCTCCACCCGTAACACGTTCGACGGGAACTATTATCTGGGAAACATAAAAGGACGGCCCGAAGACCCGAACGGCAGAAACGCATCGGACTATTACAACCAGTGCATCAGCAAAGACCCGTCCGGCTTCAACAGTTTGTCTTTCCTCTTCGACACGGTGGTTATCGGCGACGGCTCAGCCATACTGAAAGCGGTGAACCGGGACACCATCCACCGCTTTTTTGAAACGATGAAAGAAGAATGAGCCTTTCAAAAGAACAACGGGAGCCGGTCTTACCGACCTTGCTCCCGTTACACCTTATTATAATAGGGCTTTGTCCCTTCCTTAAATGGACAAGATGCCCAATACATTTATCAACTCTTTCTTCACCGGCTTGTCGCTCTTGATGGCATTGCAGAACGGCACGTACACCACTTCATCATTCTTGATGCCGATCATCACGTTACGCTGCCCTTCGCGCAAAGCCGTTATGGCGCCTACCCCCAGACGGGAAGCCAAAATACGGTCGTAAGCACTCGGAGAACCGCCACGCTGCAAATGCCCGAGAATAGACACGCGCACGTCGAACTCGGGATATTCTTTCTTCACCCGGTCGGCATAATACATGGCACCGCACTTGGGGCTTTCGGACACGATGACCATACTGGAACTCTTGCTCTTGCGGATACCCCGGCTGATGAACTGTTCCAACTGGTCGGCATTGGAAGAGTCTTCGGGAATGATGGCAGCTTCCGCCCCGCTGGCTATCGCACTGTTCTGCGCCAGGAAACCGGCGTCGCGCCCCATCACTTCGATGAAGAATATACGTTCGTGTGAAGTCGCGGTATCACGAATCTTGTCTACACACTGCACAATGGTATTCAGCGTCGTGTCGTAACCGATTGTGGAATCCGTTCCGCTCAGGTCATTGTCGATGGTACCGGGCAGACCGATGCAAGGCACATCGAACTCCTCTGCAAAAATGCGTGCGCCCTCAAGCGAACCGTTACCTCCTATGATAATCAAGGCGTCAATCCCCTGTTCCACCATATTATCATAGGCTTTTTTACGCCCCTCAGGCGTAAGAAATTCCTTGCTGCGAGCCGTCTTCAGAATCGTTCCTCCTCTTTGGATGATATTGCTCACATTCTCCGTCGTAAAATCCTGAATTTCGTTGTTAATCAAACCTTCATAACCACGATATATACCTTTTACCTTCAAACCGGCTGCTATCCCGGCGCGCGTAACGGCACGAATAGCGGCATTCATTCCCGGAGCATCTCCTCCGGAAGTCAAAATACCTATACAATTAATCTTTCCCATGTTAGATGATTATAAATGACGCTGCAAAGATACAAACAAAAACAAGAAATACATTCATTTTCTTGCCTTTTTAATTGCATAATTATACCTTTTATCGTAACTTTGCGCCCGATTATAAACAACATAATGTCTAACATTATTAATTTTATTATTTTCAATTAATTAAATGGCAGAATTAAAGAACGTAGCACCGTTGGCAGACTTCGACTGGAATGCTTATGAAAGCGGTGACACTCAGGTGAACGAGAGCCGCGAAGCTCAGGAAAAGGCCTACGAAGGCTCTTTAAACAAAGTAAATGACCACGAAGTGGTTGACGGTACGGTTATCGCGATGAACAAGCGTGAAGTGGTGGTAAACATCGGCTTCAAGTCAGACGGTATCATCCCGATGAGCGAATTCCGCTACAATCCCGATTTGAAGGTCGGAGACAAAGTAGAAGTTTACATTGAAAACCAAGAGGACAAAAAAGGACAGCTCATCCTTTCTCACAAGAAGGCACGCGCTACCCGTTCTTGGGATCGTGTGAACGAGGCTCTCGAAAATGAAGAGATCATCAAGGGTTACATCAAATGCCGTACGAAAGGCGGTATGATTGTGGACGTATTCGGTATTGAAGCTTTCTTGCCGGGTTCACAAATCGACGTGAAACCTATCCGCGACTACGATGTATTCGTAGGAAAGACTATGGAATTCAAGGTCGTTAAAATCAACCAGGAATTCAAGAATGTCGTTGTTTCGCACAAGGCTCTTATCGAAGCCGAATTGGAACAACAGAAAAAAGAAATCATCAGCAAGCTTGAAAAAGGACAGGTACTCGAGGGTACCGTTAAGAATATCACCTCTTACGGCGTCTTCATCGACTTGGGCGGCGTAGACGGTTTGATTCACATCACCGACCTCTCTTGGGGACGCGTGAGCGACCCGAAAGAAGTGGTACAGCTTGACCAGAAGATCAATGTGGTTATCCTTGACTTCGACGACGAGAAGAAGCGTATCGCATTGGGTCTGAAACAACTGACTCCGCATCCTTGGGACGCTTTGGATCCGAACTTGAAAGTAGGTGACAAAGTAAAAGGCAAAGTTGTCGTGATGGCCGATTACGGTGCATTCATCGAAATCGCTCCGGGCGTAGAAGGCTTGATCCACGTATCGGAAATGTCCTGGAGCCAGCACTTGCGTTCCGCACAGGACTTCATGAAGGTAGGTGACGAAGTAGAAGCTGTCATTCTGACCTTGGATCGTGAAGAACGTAAAATGTCTTTGGGTATCAAGCAATTGAAAGCCGATCCTTGGGAAAACATCGAAGAGAAATACCCCGTGGGTTCCAAACATACGGCCAAAGTACGCAACTTTACGAACTTCGGCGTATTCGTTGAGATAGAAGAAGGCGTAGACGGCTTGATTCATATCTCCGACCTTTCTTGGACCAAGAAGATCAAACATCCGTCTGAATTCACGCAGATTGGCGCAGAAATCGAGGTTCAGGTATTGGAAATCGACAAAGAAAACCGTCGTTTGAGCTTGGGTCACAAGCAACTTGAAGAGAACCCCTGGGATGTGTTTGAAACCGTATTCACGGTGAACTCTATTCACGAAGGTACTATCGTCGAGATGTTGGACAAAGGTGCCGTAATCCAATTGGAATATGGTGTAGAAGGCTTTGCTACTCCGAAACATCTGGTAAAAGAAGACGGCAGCCAGGCTCAACTGAACGAAAAATTGCAGTTCAAGGTAATTGAGTTTAACAAGGAAAGCAAACGTATCATCTTGTCTCACAGCCGTATCTACGAAGATGCACAGCGCGCTGAAGCTAAAGAGGCCAAGAAGAATACGAGCAACGCCAAGAAGGGCGCTAAGAAAGAAGAAGCTCCGGTAATTCAAAACCAAGCTGCTGCTACCACTTTGGGTGACATCGATGCATTGGCTGCATTGAAAGCCCAAATGGAAAAAGGCGAATAAACCACATTCCTAAACAGGAAAAAATACGAAAGAAAGGGCGATGATTATTTCTCATCGCCCTTTTTTTATGTATTTTTGTACAATGTAACTCATATCCGAAAGGCATGGAAAAGTTTGAACTGACAATATTGGGATGCGGGTCTGCACTACCTACCACACGGCACTTCGCCACGTCACAGGTCATTAACATCCGCGAAAAGTTATATATGATTGATTGCGGCGAAGGCGCCCAACTCCAAATGAGGCGCTCACGGCTTAAATTCTCTCGACTGAACCATGTATTCATCTCCCACCTGCACGGCGACCACTGTTTCGGTTTAATAGGTCTCATCTCTACTTTTGGGTTATTAGGACGTACGGCCCCTCTATATGTACATGCCCCGTCGGCATTCGGTCCCATATTGCAAAGCCTGCTGGCCTTTTTTTGTAAGGGACTGGATTTCCGTGTTGAGTTTTACCCCGTAGATACCTCGCGCCATGCTTTGATTCACGAAGACCGCTCCGTTTCCATTTACTCCATTCCCCTGCGCCACCGTATCGAATGCTGCGGTTTTCTGTTTCAGGAGAAAGCTACCTTGCCACACATCCGACGCGACATGATCGATTTTTACCGTATCCCAATCTGTGAAATCAATAATATTAAAAACGGAATGGACTGGACTACGGAAGACGGTACACTCGTCCCGAACCATCGGCTTACCGAACCATCGGATCCTCCACGTTCTTTCGCCTATTGCTCGGATACATGTTATCTGCCTGAACTTACCCAGTACATCCGGAAAGCAGATTTGTTATTTCATGAAGCCACATTCTTGCACGAAGACCTGGCACGAGCACAAGAAACATTCCATACCACAGCCCGGCAGGCAGCCACACTCGCACGGGACAGCCAAGTCAAAAAACTCTGTATCGGTCACTTTTCGGCACGGTATGAAGACGAAAGCCTGCTCCTGAAAGAAGCCCAAAGTATATTTGAACCTACAATCCTCGCAAAAGAGAATCTTCTCATAAAAATTTAATGAGAAAAAAAAGCGTTTTTTACACAATAAAATTTGTTTCTTTCGTTAGGAATACCTATATTTGTGCCATTAGAATAAATGAAGAATAAGACTATGATGAAAAAGACACTTCTTTTAATATTGACGACCTTCCTCCTGAATACCGCAGGAGTTTGTTGGGCGCAAGAAGAGAAGAACGAGCCGGAGACAGAACTTTCGGCCACATCCATAGTCGTAAAAGGTTCTACTTTATCGGTCTATAATGCCAACGGAAACATATTGGAGATTTTCTCCCTGACGGGTACTAAGGTGGCAACGATAAGAATCGACAGCAACGAAAAAACGGTAGACTTATCTCTGAAGAAAGGCTGTTATATATTAAAGGTAAATAAAGTAGTGCGCAAGATTTCCATCCACTAATTCATGTAATGGGATTTTCTCGTTTTTTCAGTCTCTTCCTCTTCTGTCTGATTATCGTTTCATGCCATGAAGAGAAAAAAAATGCAAACATCAACGTCCAATTGGACGATCTTGCGGATTGGAATATACGGGAATATAGCCTGTCCAGTCGGAAAATACGACATGAAATCGACAGTTTACGGTTGCTTCCTCTCAGAATGTATGCCGACGAGTATACCCGTAAATACTACGCCTCCGGCGCTCCTTTCCTTTGGATTACCCGCTCGGGGATAGATGAAAAAGCAGATACTTTACTGGCTTATCTCCAAAAGGCTTCTTCGTCCGGTCTACGGGAAAGTAATTTTTATATATCCGAGCTTCAAACAAACCTGCGACGAATCCGTCAACTGGATTTCGACCCCGAAAACAACATCAACGCCGTTTTCGGACGCACTGAGTTTCTACTTACAAAAGCTTATCTCAGATACGTATGCGGACAACGCTTCGGATACGTCCAACCGAACCAGATTTTCAATCGGTTAGAACAAACGGACACGACGCAAAAAGCTCCTTTCCGCCGATTGTATGACATTGAAACGGAAAGCGCGGATCAAGAATTTGTCCATAAAGCCCTCTCTTTGCTGAAAGACGGGAACTTTACCGATTTCTTCCGGGACATACAACCTGATAATCCATTATACCGTCAGTTGACAGACCATTACCTGCAAACGCAAAATCCGGAAACGCGCCGCAAAGCCATCGTCAATATCGAACGGAGCCGTTGGCGAACCCCTCTCGCCGCACACGACAAGTACGTCTGGGTCAATTTGGCTGCTGCAACGCTTTATGCCATAGACGAAAACAAGCCGGAATATCTGGACATGAAAATATGTATCGGTAGTCCAAAAAACAAAACTCCCATGTTGCAAAGCCGCATCGAACGAGTGGATATGAATCCATATTGGAACATCCCGTACAGCATTGTAAAAAAGGAGATAGCCCCGCGACATGCAGGAGATGAGGCTTATTTCTCACGCAACCGTTACCGCATCTTCAATAAGGAGACCGGGGAGGAACTACCACCTGCTGCGGTCACTTCCGACATGCTTACCAGTGGCCGTTACAGAGTACGTCAAGACAACGGAGAAGGTAATTCGTTGGGAAGACTGATATTCAGGTTTCCCAACAATTTCTCCATCTACTTGCACGACACCAACAACAGACAGGCTTTCAAACGCACAAACAGAGCCATCAGCCACGGATGTATCCGAATAGAAAAACCACTCGAACTGGCCGTCTTTTTATTGGATTCACCCGAAGAAAAAACAGTAAACAAGCTCCGGGAAGCGATCGGACTACCTCCGTTGAATTCATCCGTCCCCATAGAAAAGAAAGAAGGCGAACAGTTGAAAGTAGGCATACAACGGTTCGACCCTTCCATACCAGTCGTCATAGACTATTACACCCTCTATCCGAAGCCGGACGGCGGATGGGAAGAAAGTCCCGACCCCTACGGCTACGATGAAATTTTGCTCAAAAAACTGGAAGCGTTTTAAACTATCTTCCCTTCCGGGTGTCCTATCTAAACAACGACTTATACCAGTATGAATTCTACGGAGGAAACGTCACTCATCCACCGGTTGAACCAGCCGGAATATCAACGCCAAGCATTCGAACAATTGGTGAACCTTTACAGCCCGCAACTGTATCGGCAAATCCGCCGTATGGTATACAGTCATGACGACACCAATGACATCTTGCAAAATACGTTTATCAAAGCCTGGGTCAATTTAGACACCTTCCGCGGCGATGCCCGTCTGAGTACGTGGCTTTACCGTATCGCCACCAATGAAACCCTGAACTTCCTACAACGGAAAAAAGACATGACCGGACTGGACGATGCCCCGACGGCCATCGTCAACCAACTGACGGCCGATGAATATTTCGATGGAAATGAAACGGAGCTTCAGTTGCAAAAAGCCATCGCCAGTTTGCCGGACAAGCAACGCGCCGTATTCCATTTAAAGTATTATGAAGAAATGAAATACGAAGAAATGAGCAGCATATTAAACACCAGCGTAGGCGCCTTAAAAGCCTCCTACCATCATGCCGTGAAAAAAATATGCGATTTTTTTAAATCACAAGATTAAACCTTTTGAATCCGGAAATATCAAATATACAAAGAAAGGAATGCCAGTTATGAAAGAAGAAGATTTCATCCGAAAAAAATACGGTTCCGGCAACCCGTTCAAGGTTCCGGAGGGGTATTTCGAGCAGTTTACGTCCGAGTTGATGAGTAAATTGCCGGAGAAGGAAATGAAGCCTGTTCTCTCTATGCCCTCCCGCCGACGAACACGCATGCGCACGGTATGGTACGCTGTGGCCGCCGCCCTGTGCGGTGCCATGTTTCTCGGAACATATTATCTCCAATCCGTAATTCACCCCCACGGTGAAAGCCCTGTGGCACAATATGGAGAGACCATAGAAACCGAAGACATTTATATGGACGACGTACTTGATTACGCCATGGTCAGCAACCACGAAATCGCCCTATACTTGACAGATGTGTATTAATTCATAGACATAAAACCAAATGAAAAGAAAAATACTGCCCCTGTTCGTCCTGTTTTGGGTACTCGGTCACATACAGTTCATGGCCCAACCGCCCAAAGGACAGTTCTCTCCTCAAGATTTTGTGAAGCATCTGGAGAGTTTCATCGTACGTGAAGCCTGCCTGACTCCGGCCGAAGCCACGGCCTTTTTCCCGATTTTCCATGAACTGCATGACAAACAACGAGGTATCAACTGGCAAATCAGGGAACTTAAAAAAAGAAGTCTGCCGGCTCACTCGACAGACAAAGATTATTATAATCTCATCAAAGAGATCAACAAATTAAAGATTGAGTCGGCCGAACTGGAAGATGTTTACTACAAAAAAATGTGTAAAGCGGTTCCCGCCCGGAAAGTGCATGAAGCCATGCAGGCCGAAGACCGCTTCCACCGTCGTATGCTACGCAAGTTCAGCAACCGGCCGGACAGGTCCAAGCAAAAGTAAGCACAGCTCGCCATGCTGTGCTTTTTTGTTTCAAGTTCATTTCTAAAGAATACATAAAAAAGCCCCCTCCCTCTCCCGACAACAGATTAATCTTCGTAACTTTGAAGATGATTATGATATAAACCCTAACATGTTTTCATCCATGCTGACCACCCTCTGCATCTTGATTCTTTCCGCCATATTTTTTGTCAGCGGAAAAATACGTTCCGATATCGTGGCATTGTGCGCCTTGGTAGCCCTGCTGATATTCCATATTCTCACTCCGGAAGAAGCCTTGTCGGGGTTCTCCAACTCCGTAGTCATTATGATGGTCGGCCTGTTTGTCGTCGGAGGGGCCATCTTCCAGACCGGACTGGCCAAAATGCTCAGTTCGCGCATTCTCAAACTGGCCGGAAACAGCGAACTACGCCTGTTTATCCTCATCATGGCCGTCACCTCGGCCATCGGCGCTTTCGTCAGCAACACCGGCACCGTGGCCCTGATGCTCCCGATCGTCGTCAGTTTGGCAGCATCCAATCCCCACATGAACGCCAGCCGGCTACTCATGCCGCTGGCCTTTGCCAGCAGTATGGGCGGCATGATGACCCTAATCGGTACGCCTCCCAACCTCGTCATACAAAACACGTTGACAGACGCCGGCTATCCCAGCCTTTCTTTCTTTTCATTTCTTCCCGTAGGACTTATCTGCGTAATCGTAGGCACCATTGTCCTGCTGCCGCTCAGCAAAATGTTCTTATCCAAGCGAGGCGCAGAAAGCCGCACAGGCAAGCATTCCGGAAAGTCGCTCAAAGAGTTAGTGCATGAATACGGACTCTCCGACAACCTTTTCCGATTGAGAATCCCTGCAAAGTCCGTGCTGAAAGGCAAAACCATCGTAGACTTGGACATACGCCGCAGGTACGGGCTGAACATTCTGGAAGTACGGAGAGGAGAGGCATCGCAACACCGTTTCCTGAAGACCATCACGCAAAAATTGGCTGAACCGAACACCATCCTGCAAGCAGAAGATATTCTATATGTCAAAGGAGATTTCGAACAAGTAAACGCTTGGGCCGCAGCACACCGACTGGAAATTCTCGACGGCCGGACCTCGGAAGACATACGCAGAGACCGTTCGCTGGATTTCTATGACATAGGCATTGCTGAGATCGTCTTAATGCCGGCCTCAAGAATCGTCAACCACACGATTAAAGAAATAGGCTTCAGAGACAAATTCAATGTTAACGTATTGGGTATCCGCCGTAAGAAAGAATACCTGCTGCAGGATTTGGGCGACCTTCGCATCCACTCCGGCGACGTACTGCTCATACAGGGTACGTGGAGCGACATCTCGCGGTTGAGCAAAGAAGATGAAGACTGGGTCGTATTGGGAGAGCCGCTCGACGAAGCGGCCAAGGTGACCCTGGACTACAAAGCCCCGCTGGCAGCGGCCATCATGATACTGATGGTCGCCATGATGGTATTCGACTTCATCCCCGTAGCCCCCGTCACGGCGGTCATGATAGCCGGCATACTGATGGTACTGACCGGATGTTTCCGCAATGTGGAAGCCGCCTATAAAACCATCAATTGGGAAAGCATCGTGCTGATTGCCGCCATGCTTCCCATGTCGTTAGCCCTGGAAAAAACGGGAGGAGCCGAGTTCATATCCAACAGCCTTGTCAACGGACTGGGCAGTTACGGCCCGTTGGCACTCATGGCCGGAATCTATTTCACGACCTCCCTGATGACCATGTTCATCAGCAATACGGCGACGGTCGTATTGCTGGCCCCCATAGCCTTGCAAAGTGCGCTACAGATTGGTGTAAGCCCAGTCCCCTTCCTGTTTGCCGTCACCCTCGGTGCCAGCATGTGTTTCGCGTCCCCGTTTTCTACGCCTCCCAACGCGTTGGTCATGCCGGCCGGCCAATACACTTTCATGGATTACGTCAAAGTCGGTTTGCCATTGCAAATCATTATGGGTATCGTCATGATATTCGTACTGCCCTTGCTTTTCCCCTTCTGACTTCACCTTCGGAGTAGCAGATAATCTTAAGCTAAAGTAGGGTTCGGACACACTCCGAACCGTCTTCAGATATTGGATTTTCATTCTGCGCCAAACAATTTTTCAATCTCCTGCGATTGATTTTTTGTTTGGCGCAGAACGATTTCACGTTGTAAGGCAGATGATTTTTACCTCTCAATAAAGCATAAAAAGTTACCTTAAACAAAAAACATGCAACACAGCCGAAAACAAGATAATCCCATACCGCTTACCTTTGCAACGTACCAAAAGGACAGGAAAAACAATATAAACAAAAAACATCATTTGAATGCCATGTATACACCCATAATAAAAATCAGCCAAAGAGGCGTGCTCTTACTAACACTGACTTGTTTTGCCTCTTACCCTCGCCTAAACGCTCATATAAATAGTGATTCGACCAAACAAAAACATGAAACAGCCGAATTATATGAAGAGATACGGCCTTGTACAAAAAAACATCAGGAAGACACTGCCAAATTGAACGAACAAGCACAAAACGGCTATTGGGGCGATATGGGTGACGGTACTTACCGTAATCCCATCATTGCCGCCGATTTCAGTGACCCTGACCCAATACGGGTCGGTGACGACTTTTACATGGTAACCTCCACATTTGAAACCTCTCCCGGAGTCACGGTACTTCATTCCAAAGACCTTGTGAACTGGGAAATCATAGGAGCGGTTCTTGACGACTTGTCTAAAGTGTCTCCGGCTTTCTCTTTCCGGAAAATGCGACGTTACAACGGAGGAGTATATGCTCCGTGCATCCGTTATCACAAAGGAAAGTTTTATGTGTATGTTAATCTATATACCGATGGCATGTTCGTTGCAACCACCCGTAACCCTGCCGGGAAATGGGACGTACAGCCTCTGAAAGACAAGTTCGGCCAACCTTTACAAGTAGAAGGATGGACCGATCCCTGCCCGATATGGGACGAAAACGGGAACGCCTATTTGGCCAGCAGTACCCCAGGTAAAAACTGGTTTGGCTACCTGTTTCAGATGAGTCCGGACGGCACACAATTATTAGATGCCGAAACCGAACACATGAAACAGCGAGGTATCGTGTACGAATACCCCAAAGGAGGTACATTGTACAGCCGGAATTATTCCACGGAAGGAAACAAACTATATCGGAGAAACGGGTATTACTACCTCCTTCACATTGAATTCTTAGACGGAGGAAATGGAGCGGGAACTTACGTCTATCGTTCCCGGAACCTATACGGAACAAAAGCCGACGGTAGCCCCGGAACACCGGGAGACATCGGTACATACGAAATAAAACGTATTGACCCGCACGGAAATCCTTATCGGCAGGTACTTCCGGGACAAGGCGGCTTGGTGGATACTCCGGACGGGCGGTGGTACTGGATTGCACAATTCAATCGATACGGCCCGGACGGACGCACTCCCTGCCTCGTACCTGTGACCTGGATAGATGATTGGCCTGTCATCGGTGATTCCGTATCCTCTCCCAATGAATATGGAAAAATGTGTTGGAGAGCTGCCAAACCCGTCCAATCTTCTCATACCACGCTACCTCACGGCAGCGACGACTTCTCCTTCTCCACACTTAAAAAGCTATGGGCTTGGAACCACCAACCGGACAGTTCGCGCTGGTCGTTGAGTGTACGCCCTGGATTTCTCCGTCTTTATGCAGATGCTACGGCAGATTCAACAGATTCGTTCTTCAAAGCAGCCAATACCCTTCACCAACGCTACATGAGTTCCGACACGGTCATCATCACCATAAAAGTGGACGTGACGGGTACCACCCAAGGACAAAAAGCCGGACTGACACATTTCAATGGCGGAGTGCACTATGCTTTTTGCGGAATAGCTGATTACGGTAACAGCAAACATATTATCTACGAAGCAGACGGAAAGAGCAAAAACGGCCCACGACTCCCGTCCAACCTAAAAACCTTGTACATCCGGTCGGTTTCCGGTTTCGAAAAGCGTGATACAAACCGGCAATACACTACGGAAGGGCAACATTTCCTCTATAGCATAGACGGACAAAACTTCTACCCTTTCGGTGATGAATACAGAATGGGAACAGGTAACTTTAGAGGAGACATGGTAGGAATCTGTACGTATAATAACCAAAACAACAGGGGTTATATAGACGTTGACAAGTTCCATTACCACATCAAAAACAAACCGGCCACGCGGCCATAATAATAACTTTATCAATACCACTTTATCATGTTCAAAAGAATCATCTTAATTTGCATGTGTCTGACATGCAGTATGCTGCCGGAAAGCTATGCCCAACGTGCAGAAAATCTGAACTTAAACCGTATCGTACAACCACCTTACCATTGCTATGGACGCCTTGCTGACGGTTGTCCTCATGCAGAGGAACTGGGATGGAAAGTGGGTGTCCAGTTCTATACCTTTCATAAATATACCTTTTTCGAAGCCATAGACCTGACCCGTGCCTTAGGACTACATTATATAGAAGCCACCATCGGGGCACGGATTTGCGAGGAAAGTACACAAAACATCCATGCCGGACTCTCCCCTGAATGGCGGGAACGCATCAAGCGGAAGCTGGCTGAAAGCGGAGTGAAATGCGAATCCATATATTATTGGATGGACGGTAGCGGAAAAGGCTTTGAAGATATCGTAAAATTTTGCAAAGATATGGGATGGATGATTGTCAGTGACCCGCGCCGTGCAGAACAAGGTGGGCAACCGGTCGCATTTTATGAAAAGATTTTGGAAAAGCACGGTGTGAAAATGGTTTTCACAAACCACCCGAAAGCAGCAGCTTATTGGAATCCGGATTTCACCGTAGAAGACACTCAAAACCACGGTTCCTGCATCGAAGCATCCATTGACATTGGGCACTACATGCGAGGTGGATTCGACACGTATGAAATTACACGACGCTACATTGATATAGGCAAGATGTATCATTTTCATTTACGAGATGTAAGTACCATATCCCCCCACGGACTCGATGTCCCATGTGGTACCGGCAAGGGACGATTGAAAGAGATATTTCAAGCTCTGAACGATAGTCAAACCAAGCCTTTAATGATGCTGGAATATGAACATGATTTCGATAACCCGATGCCTTACCTCATCCAAAGTGTAAACGAAATCAATAGACTCTGCGAAGAACTTATCAAAGCTAACGACGAAAAGGCCCGGACGGGCGATACCATCCTATTGCCGGCATACAAAGCTCGGATTTCTCCCGAAATGACTATGCAAGGGAAAGGTACCGAAGCCTCCATCCACGGTTGGAACCATCCGTCCCAATCCATATCATGGTCCGCTTCTCTCTTGCCGGGACACTATCAAGTGTTGATGCGATATGCGCAACCCCATGCAGGAAGTGCTATGACCTTAGAAGCCGACGGGCAGGAATTGGCCGCTTTGTTTAAGCCCACTTTCACTTGGTTTGACTACACCACAGAAAAGATCGGCATTATCAATATTCCCCAAGGAGGAAATGTAACGATTACATTACGAGGTATACAAAAGGGCATCAAACGCAACAAAGAAGGCAAACTGAAAGCAGACGAAGCTTTCCCTGACGTACAATCTCTGATACTTGTTCCGACATCCCTTCCGACCACATCGGAAGCGACTGGCATTCCAGCTCATTTCGAAGGCACTCGTCTCTTCAACGGTAAAGATTTTGAGGGTTGGGAAGGTAACGATGGAGAATACAGTATGGCACATTTTCGTATCGAAAAACGAGCCATCGTAGGCGGAAACATAAACAAGGACCTTGAACACAATCAATTCATACGCACCACACGAAAATATAAAAACTTCGAACTACGACTGAAGTATAAAGTGAAAGCTTCGGACGAAAGCTATAATGGCGGAATACAATTCCGAAGTGTTCCTTGCACTATCCCCGGACGTTCATTCGAAATGGTCGGTTATCAGGCCGATATTATCTCTTGGAAACAGGGCGCACTATATGATGAACAACGTCGTTGGGACTTTCTTGGAATGCCAACCGGAGTACCCCAAAATTACAAAGCCGACCAATGGAACGATCTTATTATACGTTGTGAAGGATCGCGTATACGCATTTGGCTGAATGGGGTCAAAACGACAGATTATATAGAACCTTACATTGATGAACCGTTCGAAGGTATAGGCACTATTAACCAAGAGGGTCATATAGCTCTGCAAATACACGAGGGTAAAGCTTGTGAAGTTTGGTACAAAGACATTGAAATAGAAGAAATAAAATAGGTACCAAAAGGACAGGAAAAACAATATAAACAAAAAACGTCATTTGAATGCCATGTATGTATCCACGTTAAGACTTCAACCCGGAATATGCCTGAAAACGCTGTTCGCATTACTATTGGCCGCCTCCGCCTCTGCATGCCATTGCCGTGACGCACGGACGCATCCGGACAAGCAAAGACTCATCGTCACCACAGACCTCGGAGGCACGGACCCGGACGATACCCAGTCGATGATTCATCTTCTGGTATGTTCCAATGCGATAGACATCGAAGGGTTGGTCAGCTCGCAGGTCTGGTCGGACATGCCGGACAAGGTGGACCGAATCCGTGAAGTTGTCGGGCAATTTGAAAAAGTCCTGCCACGCTTGAAAAAACATGCGGAAGGCTATCCTGAACCGGGCTACCTCCGCTCCGTCATCCGGCAAGGCCAAAAGACATCCAATATGGCGGGCGTGGGAAACGGCAAAGCATCTCCCGGCTCCGAACTCATCATCGAAGCCGTGGACAAAAAGGACGACCCGCGACCGGTATGGATTGCCGCTTGGGGCGGCATGAACACTGTGGCTCAGGCACTTTGGACCGTGACGCACACGCGCTCCCCCAAAGACATCGAAAGGTTCGTACGTAAAATCCGCATCTATGACGTGTTGGGACAAGACGATGCCGGTGCTTGGATTGCCCAGAACTATCCCGGCATCTTATACCTCCGTAACAAAGCGGTTTACGGATGGGCACCTTCGGACGAATGGCTCAGGGACAACATACAAAGCCATAAACCTTTAGGCGACTATTATCCCGACAGGAAATGGGCCACAGAGGGCGACTCCCCGTCTTTCCTCTACGTATATGCCAACGGGCTGAACGTACCCGAAGAAATCACTTTCGGAGGATGGGGCGGCCGTTTCTCGGATACCCCCGCCGAGAACGTACGCGGCATGAAATTCATTGCCCAAAGCGGAAAGGACGAGAGCCGGTACGACCCATACCGCATGTACGCCTGTGCAGCCGAAGGCGGAAACTCGATAAAGAGATGGGAACGGGAGATATGGAACGATTTTGCGGCACGTATGGCCTGGACAGCCACAGACGAGTATTCCGCCGTCAACCACCATCCTGTAGCCATCGTAGATGGGCACGACGACATGAACTGCATATATAAAAAGGTGAAGGCAGGCCGCGATATGGAATTCGACGCTTCCGCATCTTACGACCCCGATGGGAATCCGCTGGATTTCCGTTGGGAAATCTATGCCGAACCCAGTACGTATAAGGGTAAAGTAAACATGGAAAACGGGGATTCCCCGAAATGCCGCATACACATCCCCGCAGAGGCATCCGGAAAGTCCCTGCACGTCATTCTCTCCCTGACCGACCGGGGCAAGCCGGCACTGACGGCATATAAACGGATAGTCGTACAAGTATTATAAGAAACGGGGCGTTACAAGCCGCCCCGTTTCTCCATTTCTTTCGCCTCGTTCCAAAGTGCATCCATTTCTCCCAAGGTCATGTCCTTCAAAGACCGTCCTTGGCGGATGGAATGTTGCTCCACATAATTGAAGCGCCGGATGAACTTGCGGTTCGTACGCTCCAAGGCGTTGTCAGGATTGATATGATAAAGCCTTCCGGCATTGATGACACTGAAAAGGAAATCGCCGAACTCATCAGTGGATTTCTCCTTGTCCTCCCGGGCCAGTTCTGCCTGCAATTCGCCGAGCTCTTCCCTCACCTTGTCCCATACGTCCTCTTTCTTTTCCCAATCGAAGCCGACATTGCGCGCCTTGTCCTGAATGCGGTAAGCCTTGATGAGCGAAGGCAAGGCTTCCGGCACACCGCCCAACACGCTCTTGTTACCGTCTTTCTCCTTCAATTTGATTTGTTCCCAATTCTGGCTTACCTGACCTGCCGTGTCGGCCTGTGCCTCGCCGTACACATGCGGGTGGCGGAAAATCAGTTTGTCCGTCAACTTGTCGCACACGTCTGCTATATCAAAATCCCCCGTCTCGCTGGCTATCTTGGCATAAAAACACACGTGCAACAGCACGTCGCCCAGTTCCTTGCAAATGTTTTTCTTGTCGTCTTTCATCAGGGCGTCGCACAACTCAAAGGTTTCCTCTATCGTGTTCGGCCGCAGGCTCTCGTTCGTCTGTTTCCTGTCCCACGGACACTTTTCGCGCAACGTATCCAACACATCGAGGAAACGCCCGAAAGCCTCTAATTTTTCTTCTCTGCTATGCATAAATATTCCTGTTTGTCCCGCAAAAATACGCTTTTTTCCCGCTTCGCCCAATACCGACGGGACATTTTTGCCATAATAAACACCGATGGCAGAGACTCGGTAAATACGATAGCCACTATCGAAACTTTCGCGAACGAAAACTTTCCGGAGAACGATAAACCGCCTACTTTTGCGGCATCAAAAAGAAAAAAGATATGAATAATCAGATGACCATTTGGATTTTAACCGTAGGATGCTTATTTTTGATTTTTATTTTCAGAAGCATCCAAAAGATGCGCAGGGAAACGGGAGACAGCAAGATTCTTGAAATAGGAAACGAGAACAATATCTATGACGAACTCGAAGACGACGAATCATAAAGAGGCACTCGTTGCGGAAACGGATATTCCTGCAACGCCGAAAGATGCGTGCATCTTTCTTTCCGACTACGCCGCATGGCTCTTAGGATGCGGTGCCACATGTATCCGCATAGAAAAGAATGTAAAACGGATGGCCGAGAGATGGAACATGATATCGGAAATGACCATCTTGCCCTCTCATATACACATGACGGTGTGGAACGATGATCGCAGCCACTCGTACAGCAATATCGTAAGGCTGCATCATACGGGTATCAGTTTCGACATCAATACCCAACTGAGCAAATTAAGTTGGGCGATAGCCGACCGGAAAATAGGTTTCACAGAGGCCCGCCGGAATTTTGAAGCCATCGTGCAGACCAGACCGGCCAATCCTTGGATGGTGTGGATACTGGCATCCTTGGCCAACATGGCATTTTGCCGTCTGTTCGGAGGAGATTTCATAGCCATGGCTATCGTACTGATAGGAACATTGGCAGGTTACAAACTGAAACAAGTGATGTTGGAGGACGGACAAGACGTACGTTTCGTATTCTTCTGCTGCGCGTTCTTCTCTTCCGTAATCGGTGCGGCGGGTTACGTATTCGACCTAAGCGAGACACCGGAAATCGCCCTCGGCACCAGTGTCCTGTATCTGATACCGGGCATTCCTTACATCAATTCCGTGAGCGACCTTCTGGACGGACACTATATCAGTTCATTCAGCCGTTTCATGAATGCCATGGTACTGACCGCTTGTTTGTCGGCCGGCTTGTGCGGCGGTTTATTACTCATGAATATCAAATGGCTCTAACGATGATGACTTATCTCTTCAATATTCTTCAGGACGGATTCTTTGCGGCGATTGCTGCCATCGGCTTTGCCAGCATCAGTAATCCTCCGCGCCAAGCTTACAAGTATTGTGCCCTCATTGCCGCTTTAGGTCACGCCACACGGTATGTCCTCACCCATAACGCTTACGGTGAGATGCACCTCATCGGTGCCAGCTTCATCGCGTCGCTGGTCATCGGCGTACTGACAGTGTTTCTGGCTCCACGTGCCAAATGCCCGGCGGAGACTTTCTCCTTCCCCGCGCTGCTCCCCATGATTCCGGGAATGTACGCCTACCGCACAATCGAAGCTCTTTTGCTCTGCCTGACCAACCAGGAAGAACATGCTTTCAACCACTATTTCTATCTGTTGTCCTACAACGGTTTGACCTGTACATTTATTATATTGGGAATGGTCGTAGGAGCCACGCTACCCATCTTCCTGTTCAAGAACACTTCATTTAAAGCTACACGCTAATCATCGACTATATGGAATTACGACAACTCCGGTATTTCGTCAAAGCTGCCGAAACACTCAACTTTTCCGAAGCCGCCAAAGGGCTGTACATCACACAAAGTACATTATCCCAGCAAATCCGACAACTGGAAACCGAGTTGGACGTACAACTCTTCCAACGCAACAGCCATGAAGTGACGCTGACCGAAGCCGGAGCGGAACTCTTGCCATACGCCAAAGAAACCCTGTATGCCGCCGACACGTGCAAAGAACATATACGCGACCTGCAACAACTGCTCACCGGCACGCTGAACATCGGCGTGACCTATTCGTTCAGCCCGATTCTGACGGAAACGGTGTTGGCTTTTATGAAACTGTACCCCGAAGTGAAACTGAACATTTTCTATAAGACCATGACGGAACTGATGCAAATGCTTGTCAAGCGAGAAGTGGATTTCGTACTGGCCTTCAAACCCACACGCCGTTACGAACAGATCGAATCGCACATCCTCTTCGACAACCATCTGTCGGTCATCGTGCGTTCCGACCATGCCTTGGCCCAGAAACAGAAAGTGACACTCAGCGAACTGGAAAAATATGAGTTCGCCCTGCCCAGCAAAGGCCTGCAGGCCCGGAATACATTCGACCAAGTGTTTTCCGAACGTGACTACAAATTCAAAGTCCGCGTGGAACTGAACGAAGTCAATATCCTGCTGAAACTGATAAAGAAAAGCAATCTGGTGACCATCCTTTCCGAGGCTACCATACACGATGAATCGGGAGTGAAAGCCATCCCCTTAGATGTCAATGAGTATGAAATGGAGGGATGTATCCATACTTTGAAACATGCCTACCGGAAGCACTCGGCCCTTAAATTCATCCATCTGCTCAGCGAATCGAACGCCATCCGCGAAAGGATGCACACTTGGTTAGGATAGCAGGCCGGAACGGGGTCTCAACGTACTACCGGTCAGGAGCACGTGACGCCGCAAAACCAACCAACCGAACAAGACACAGCCTTTCAAGATACTGGACATACTGACGGCCCACCACACGCCGGCTATCCCCCATCCCCAATGTCCTAAAAGCAAAGCCAGAGGGATGCGCAACACGTTGCCGGCGATGCTGACCAAAGCCGGGGGCATCGTACGCCCGGTCCCGTAAAAGACACCTTGCGTCGTGATCTCAAGCATCATAAAAATCATGGAGTAACTATCTATTTTCAGGAAAAGCCCTCCGGCACGGTAAGCATCCGGTTCCGATGTGATAAGGGAAAAAATCCATTCGCCGCCTCCATAAAACAAGGCCGTGCATCCGGCACCTATGGCAGCCGTAATCCCCAACGTCATTTTAAAAGCCTTGCGAATACGTTCCGTACATCCGGCCGCATAGTTTTGTGCCACAAAGGTACTCAGCGCCGTACTGAATCCTTGAGAAGTGTACCAAGCTATAGCCTCCAACTGCCCGCCTGCCGTCAAAGTCATTACCCCCAGATATCCTCCCTCTGCCGATGCCGTACGCCCCATGAACAGGCTAATCAACGAGAAAAAGATATTCAACAAAGCCACCGGCAACCCGACTTTGAAGATTAAAGGGACGTAAGGCAAACGCAGCGGAACCAATATCCGGAAACGTTCGAACAAGCGGCGTCTCCTCATCAATACGTAAAAAAACATCAGGCAAACCGTAGCCTGAGATATCCAAGTGGCCCAGGCAGCTCCTAAAGTCCCCATGCCGAAACCTAAAATGAAAAGCGGGTCAAGCAGCATATTGAGTGCCAATCCTATCCCATTTACATAAAAAGGAACCTGCGTATGCCCCGAAGCATTGTAGATTCCGGTGAAAGCGGCAGACATAAAAATAAAAGGGAAAGCCGTAGATACCACCCGCAAATATTCCACTGACAACTGCGTTACATCGCTTTCCATCCCGAATATCCCTATCAACGGAACGGCACACGTCCAGATTAATGTCGTCCATACGACGGAAATCAACAAAGCCAACGTCAGATTGTGTGACGCATAAGCCTGCGCTTTATCCATACGCTGCGCACCGATACACTGGCTCACATTTACCTCCGCACCGACTTTATTGATAAGAGCCAGGGAATTACTCGTCCACGTCAGCACCCCGACAGCCCCAATCGCCGCGACCGATTTGCTGCCCAAGCTTCCTACCCAAGCCATATCGGTAAAACTATAGGCCATTTGGACAAATGACGACCCCATGACGGGAAGAGCCAGTCTTACCAGTTGTCCGCGAATGGAACCGTGAGTCAAATCCTTAACATATTGCATCATAGGAGTGAAAAAACAGAAAAGCGGTGCAAAGATAGGGATAATCCGGCAGATTAGTCTTTTTTCATATTTATTATTAGGCAAAATGCAATAAAACAAACTACTTTTGCACCCGAATCACCTTATACTGATTGAACATCCAACCCATTATGAAATGAAATATCCATTGAACAAGAAGGAATTGAGATTTAAGAAAAAGAAGTTACTTTATGCTTTTATATGCATCGTATTGGTGGTAGGCGTGTACTGGGTCCTGACCCGCGAGAAGCAACCGGCCCCCGACATTCCAGTGGTCTCTGTCATGCCCGTAGAGCAACAGAATGTGGAAATCTTCGGAGAATACGTAGGACGCATACGTGCCCAACAGTTCGTGGAGGTACGCGCCCGTGTGGAAGGGTTTCTGGAGAACATGTTATTTGAAGAAGGCACGTACGTCAGCCGCAACCAGGTTCTTTTTGTCATCGACCAACGACAATACCGTGCCAAAGCCGACAAAGCACGTGCGCAGTTGAAGAAAGACGAGGCACAAGCCCGAAAGGCCAAACGCGACCTGGACCGCATCAAGCCCTTGTACGAACAAAATGCAGCCAGCCAGTTGGATTTGGACAATGCCGTAGCGGCCTACGAAACGGCTGTGGCCAGTGTGGGAATGAGTCAAGCCGATTTAGACCAGGCGGAACAAGAACTGGGCTACACCATCGTGCGTTCCCCCATCTCCGGCCATATCAGCGAACGGCATGTAGACTTGGGTACTTTGGTGGGCAGTGGCGGTAAATCGCTGTTGGCTACTATCGTCAAGAGCGATACGGTACTGGTGGACTTCAGCATGACCGCCCTCGACTACCTCAAAAGTAAGGAACGTAACGTAAATATAGGACAAAAAGACCAGAACCGCTCTTGGCAGCCTACCGTCACCATCACTTTGCCGGACAATACGACCTATCCTTTCAAGGGATTGGTGGACTTTGCGGAACCCCAAGTAGACCCTCGAACCGGCACCTTCTCCGTACGTGCGGAAATGCCTAATCCGGACCACGTGCTGTTGCCGGGACAGTTCACAAAAGTCAAAGCCCTGCTCGACGTCCGCGAGAACGCCACGGTAGTCCCACAAAAAGCACTTATTATTGAAAAAGGTGGGGCATACGTCTTTGTCATGCGTAAAGACTCCACCGTAGAACGGCGTTTCATCGAATTAGGACCGGAATTCGGGAACCACGTCGTAGTGGAACGCGGTCTGGTTCCGAACGAACAGCTTGTCACCGAAGGCTACCATAAGCTGAACCCCGGCATGAAAGTGCATGTAGCTACGGCTGAGACAAACGAAAAGAAACAGCAAACGACAACTGCCAAATAAGCGAGAAAGCCCATGAAAGTGACTTATTTCATTGACCGTCCGGTGTTCTCGATGGTCATCTCCATACTGATTGTCATCGTGGGTATCATAGGTCTGACCTTATTGCCCATCGACCAATATCCTCAAATTACGCCTCCGGTAGTCAAGATCAGCGCATCCTATCCGGGAGCCAGTGCGCTGACGGTATCACAGGCCGTAGCCACCCCCATCGAACAGGAACTGAACGGGACGCCGGGCATGCTGTACATGGAGTCCAGCAGTTCCAATTCCGGAGGTTTTTCCGCCACGATTACGTTCGACATCTCGGCCGACCCCGACTTGGCGGCTGTAGAAATACAGAACCGCGTGAAACTGGCAGAATCCCGCCTGCCTGCCGAGGTGATACAAAACGGTATCTCTGTGGAGAAACAGGCGCCCAGCCAGCTCATGACCTTATGTCTGACTTCCGACGACCCGAAATTCGATGAAATCTATCTGAGTAACTTTGCTACCATCAATGTGCTCGACGTATTGCGACGCATTCCGGGTGTAGGCCGTGTGTCGAACATCGGAAGCCGCTATTACGCCATGCAGATATGGGTGCAACCGGACAAGCTGGCCAACTTCGGTCTGACGGTACAAGACGTGCAGAACGCCTTAAAAGACCAAAACCGTGAATCCGCAGCGGGCGTACTCGGCCAGCAACCCATAGAAGGTTTGGACATCACCATTCCCATCTCCACCAAAGGGCGGCTCTCTACCGTCAGCCAATTCGAGGAAATCGTGTTGCGTGCCGATGCCGACGGATCGCTCATCCGCCTGCGCGACGTAGCCCGCATCTCGCTCGAAGCCCAGTCTTACAACACAGAAAGCGGTATCAACGGGGGCAACGCCGCCGTACTCGGTATCTACATGCTGCCGGGAGCGAATGCCATGGAAGTGGCAGAAAATGTGAAGAAAGCCATGGACGAAATCAGCAAGAACTTTCCGGAAGGACTGAAATATGAAATTCCGTTCGACATGACCACTTACATTTCGGAATCCATTCACAAAGTGTACAAAACGCTCTTCGAGGCACTGGTATTGGTGATTTTCGTAGTATTCCTCTCCCTGCAAAGCTGGCGCGCCACGCTGATACCCGTCGTAGCCGTACCGATCTCCCTTATCGGAACTTTCGGCTTCATGCTGATATTCGGCTTCTCGCTTAACATGCTGACTTTGTTGGGCCTGATTCTGGCCATCGGTATTGTGGTGGACGACGCTATCGTCGTGGTAGAGAACGTGGAACGCATCATGGAAGAAGAGCACCTCGGCGCGTACGAAGCCACGAAGAAAGCCATGACAGGACTGGCCGGTGCCTTGATAGCCACATCATTAGTACTGGCAGCCGTCTTCGTACCGGTCAGCTTCTTGCCGGGCATCACGGGACAACTCTACCGCCAGTTCACCGTAACGATTGTGGTATCGGTACTGATTTCTACGGTAGTAGCCCTGACGCTGAGTCCGGTCATGTGCTCGCTCATCCTGAAACCGACAGACCCGAACAAACCTAAAAACATCGTTTTCCGCAAAATCAACGAATGGTTGTCCGTCGGAAACCACAAATACATCCAAGGTATCCAGAAAGTCCTGATACATCCTAAACGAATCATTCTGAGCTTCTGCCTGGTCGTCGGACTGATTTTCATCCTTCACCGTATGGTGCCGACCAGTTTCCTCCCGGTAGAAGACCAAGGATATTTCAAAGTGGAACTGGAGCTTCCGGAAGGAGCCACACTCGAACGTACACGGAACGTGACCGAACGTGCCATCCGTTATCTGATGGAGAATCCGGCTGTGGAATACGTACAAAACGTGACCGGAAGCAGCCCCCGCGTAGGTACGAGCCAAGCACGAAGCGAACTGACCGTCATCCTGAAACCATGGGAGGAACGGGACAAGACCACGATTGACGAAGTCATGGCCGAGGTCAAAGCGCATTTTAAGGAATACCCCGAATGCAAAGTCTACTTGTCTACCCCTCCGGTCATTCCCGGGCTGGGTTCATCGGGCGGTTTTGAGATGCAATTGGAAGCACGTGGCGATGCCACGTTCGAGAACCTCGTACAAGCTACCGACACCTTATTATATTATGCAGCGCAACGCAAGGAACTTTCGGGGCTTTCGTCCTCCCTCCAGGCCGAGATTCCGCAGCTTTATTTCGATGTGGACCGCGACAAGGTGAAACTGTCCGGCGTACCGATGGCCGACGTTTTCTCCACGATGAAAGCCTATACCGGGTCGGTCTACGTCAACGACTTCAACATGTTCAACCGTATCTACCGCGTGTACATACAGGCTGAAGCCGATTACCGCGAACACCCTGAAAACATCAATTTGTTTTTCGTACGCGGAAGTAACAACGCCATGATACCGCTGACCTCCTTAGGTACGACTTCCTATACGACGGGACCAGGTAGCATCAAACGTTTCAACATGTTCAACAGTGCCATTATCCGGGGAGCCGCTGCCGACGGTTACAGTTCGGGGCAAGCCATGGAAGTCATCGAACAGGTGGCCCGCGAGCATCTGCCGGACAATATCGGCGTGGAATGGAGCGGACTGTCCTATCAGGAAAAACAGGCGGGTGGGCAGACCGGCCTCGTGCTGATGCTCGTGTTCATCTTCGTTTTCCTGTTCCTTGCAGCCTTGTATGAGAGTTGGATGGTACCCATCGCCGTACTGCTATCCCTTCCGGTAGCCGCCCTCGGCGCATATCTCGGCATCACGCTCTGCGGACTGGAAAATGACATTTATTTCCAAATCGGACTGGTGATGTTGGTCGGACTGGCCGCCAAGAACGCCATCCTGATTGTCGAATTCGCCAAAGACGAAGTAGACCGAGGCGGCGATTTGGTGACCTCGACCCTCCATGCGGCACGCCTGCGTTTCCGTCCCATCCTCATGACTTCACTGGCCTTCATTCTGGGTATGTTGCCCATGGTAGTGGCCAGTGGTCCCGGATCGGCCAGCCGCCAAGCCATCGGCACGGGCGTATTCTTCGGTATGATAGTGGCCGTATCGGTCGGCATCCTGCTGGTACCGTTCTTCTTCGTACTGATATACAAAGCCAAAGGCAAATTCAACCGCAAACGCCTTTCCGGCGCCGGACTCATCCTATTGGCAGCCGGCACGGGACTGTCGTCCTGCCAAATCGGCAAATCCTATACCCGTCCGGATATGCCCCTGCCCGCCCGGCTCGACACGCTTACGCAAGACACGGCATCCATAGGCGACCTCTCGTGGTGGGAGCTTTACAACGACACCACTCTTCAACAACTGATCCACCGGGCACTCACGTACAATAAAGACCTGAAAATAGCATCGGCACGAATGAATGAGCTGGCTGCCCTGAAACGCATCGACTTTGCGAACATGTTCCCGCAAGCAACCGCCCGCCTGAACGGCAACCGTGAAACGACAAACTACGGCGGTGACAATTTCGATGCCGACCCGGAACTCAGCCTTACTGCTTCCATTTCATGGGAGCTTGACTTATGGGGCAACCTCCGTTGGGCACGCGACCATAGCACGGCGGAATTTCTGGCTTCGGTGGAAAACTGCCGGGCCGTAAAAATGGGGTTGGTGGCACAGGTCGCACAGTCTTACTTCGAACTGATGGCGTTGGACAACGAACTGGCCATCGTGCGCCGTACGTTGGAAGCACGGCGTGAGGGCGTACGCTTAGCAGAAATCCGTTTCAAGGGCGGGCTGACCTCCGAAATCGTATTCCAGCAAGCCAAAGTGGAATTGGCCAAGACGACCACCATGGTACCAGACCTGGAACGCAGGATTTCCCTGAAAGAAAGCGAAATCGCACTCTTGACCGGTGATTTCCCCTACGCCGTAAACCGCAACGTCCTGCCCGAAGAAATACAGTTGCCCGACGCTCTTCCCTTGGGATTGCCCTCCACGCTTCTGGAACGACGCCCCGACATACGGAAAGCCGAACGGGAACTGATGGCAGCCCATGCCGAAGTGGGATTGGCTTATACCAACATGTTCCCCCGCCTGGCACTGACCGCCACATTAGGTGCGGAAAGCGAAACGCTTCGGAACCTCCTGAAATCGCCCTACTCCTATCTTACAGGCAACTTGCTTAGCCCCCTCTTTGCGATGGGCAAAAACCGTGCGGCTCTGAAAGCCAAACGGGCCGCTTACGAAGGTGCCGTGGCCGAATATGAAAAAACGGTGCTCACAGCCTTCAAGGAGACGCATAATGCCATCATCAATTTCAACAAAATAAAAGACATCTACGAGTCGCGCCGCCAACTGGCCGAAGCTTCGCGTACGGCAGTGGAGCTGGCACAACTGCAATACATCAACGGGGTCATCGGTTACTTGGACCTTCTGGATGCCCAACGTAACTACTTCGATGCCCAAGTGTCGTTGAGCAACGCCGTGTGCGACAAACAGTTGATGATCATCAACCTCTATAAAGCCCTCGGCGGAGGCTGGAAGTAACTCCGCCCCTACCGTCCCGTCCCCCGTTTCTCGGTGCCCCTTATCGGAAAAACGGGGGACGGGGCTATCAAAACAACGCACAAGGTCATCAAAAACAGCGCACAAGAAAGTCATCAAAAAATGTGCGCCAAACGATTTTTCAATCTCAGCCGAACGATTTTTCATTCTGCTGAGATTGATTTTTCGCTTTCAAGAGGACAAAAAGACAGGTAACGTAGAGGATGAAAATCCCTTTCCGGAAATCAGTTTTTGTGTTCTTCTTCCTCCTTCCGTTTCTTCTCTTGAATCAAACTCATGAAAGCCGAAGATATAAGACCGGTGGGAATGGCTATCATCGCAATGCCTACCATACAAATCACGCCGCTCAGCAACCGTCCCAATGCCGTGACCGGATAGACATCCCCATAACCCACGGTGGTGAACGTCACTACAGCCCACCAAAAACCGTCGCCGATGTTGGCAAAGGCTTCGGGTTGTGCCTCGTGTTCGATATAGTACATCAGGATGCCCGAGAATCCCAGCAGGATGCCGCAAGCCGTACAGGCCGTTATCAATTCATCCTTCACCATCTGCAACACACGTCCGATAAGCTGGAACGAGCGGGAATAGCGTATCAACTTAAATATCATTAAAATATAGGCCAGTACCGCCAAATGTACAAAAATGGTCTCCCGATACAGGTAGATGATGAGAAAAGGGATGACAGCCACAAAATCTATCAAGCCGTAAAACGAAAACAAATACCTGAAACGGGAACGCCAAGCGCGATACTGACGATATTGGACAGGAGCTGCTATGATGCGCAACACATATTCGACCGTAAAGACGAAAGAGGCCAAATAACAAAAGCTGTATAATTGCAGGCGATAAGGTGCTGAGGACTCGAAAGAACTGCAAATCACAGAGAAAATCGCCCCGACAATGAAAAACAAGACCGTATAGCGGAACCATTTTTTCATTAATTGTCGGTGAACAGTCAGATATAACTTTTCGTGACGGAGCACGAACATCTTCCTGCCTCGTGCAGGAATCGTTGGATGCAACCTATGTTTTATTTCCATTTTATTACCAATTAATATCCAAAGATAACATTTTATTCTTGAACCTCCACTTTCTTATTATTTTTTATAAAGAAGAGCCGTGCAAGCATGAAATATATGTTAAAGGTTTAATTTTTATATCTATATTCTTGTTTTACCGAAAATATTTCATTATAATTGCAACGTTCAGAAGATGCAGTTGGTATCTACCTCTACAAGAACAGGATATTGAGAAAAGAATATTTTTATTTATTAAAAAACGGATGCTTATGAAACAGAAAATTCTCAGCCTGATTATTATTCTAATGGTAGGTACACAACCCTTATTTCCTTTCGAGTGGGAAGAAGACACCTTAACCAAAGAGGTGGACTTCAGTGAGGAGGTGGACAATGTTGAACAAGAAGGTGAGGCTTGGTGCGTCTATGCTTCCATGGAGGCGGTAGACGGTATGGAGCAATGTACGCATTGTTTTAACTATATACATAGTTTCTTGGTTGGAAAAGATGACAATGTATATGGTTCATCTTACATTCCTGATGAAGAATACAAAGCTGCGATGAAGATGTTCAATGAGGAATCCAACTCGACATGCACTTCCAAAGAAACTTTCTCAAAGTTCGGAGTGGCAGGAGGAGACAACCGCTTCTTTGAATCGGAGGGATATAATAATGTAAGTAGCACTATTTTTGTGAAACAACTAATGGATCCAAACGAATACATATCCTCTCCCGTTTTATTGCTAAAAGCTGACGGAGAATTTGGACATTGCATCGTATTCGTAAGCTCTCAATATTATAATAAGGATTGGTATGACCCCTCAAGCTCCATAACAATAATGGATCCGTCTGATGGTCATATACATGATATAAGTTGGGACGACTTAATGAGTTATGACGCAGTGTATAGCAAATAGATCTTATAAGTCTTTTTTATTAGTATAACATTAAATTCATAGAGCTATGAGATATAATTCTTTCATTTTCATACTATTGTTTGGAATCAGTATTTTGTCTTCTTGTATAAATACCGACATTACGGCAGAAGAACCTGCAACGATTGCCCCTAAAGTGTCCCCCGTACATGCCATTCAACCCAAAGCCCTATTACCGGGTGGAAGCCTATTCACTGCACTCACCGAAGGCGGCCGTGACACCATTTTGGGCAAAATCCGAAGAATTGAGAACCAACAAAAGAAAAAGAATCCAGCCTTTACCGCCCAAATCAAACGGGATTTCCAATACTTCCCCGTAGTGGAAGCATTCAGGGAGAACGGTAAGACCCATTACCGGCCGTCCAAAGACGTTGTATGTGTGGACGAAACTATCCCAACTTACTATTTTGCTTGTTACCATGACCGGAGCAACTTTAAGAAAGAAGATAATCCTTACATGTACAATGGCGTAAAAGAAGTGCTCGGGCAAGAATTTGCCGATGACATGGTTAGGCGGTACAAAGCAAACAAATGGACTATTTCATACTCATACACCGGTGGAGGGTTAAATGATAAAATTGATTATGCCATCAAAGAGTCTGATGACGGCAAATTCTTCCTCCTAAAAACCATTTCACCATACGGCGGTAGCATCAATGCCTGCTATTTCAAGGACGGAAAGCCGTACATCTGCAAGAAAGATGACGACGGTACCATCACAGGAAAAGAACTGCAATGAGATGCTTGACCTACCGAACGGAATTTACCGAGTACACAAAGGTATTTACCGTAATTTAATTGTCCCAAACTCCGCCATATATAACCTTTTTTATGTAACTTTGCAAGTCCTAAAAAGAAATACATAAAAACGTTATATACAATGGAATTAGCAAGTAAATACAATCCGGCCGACGTAGAGGGCAAATGGTACCAATACTGGCTCGACCACAAGCTTTTCAGTTCTAAACCCGACGGACGAGAACCTTATACGGTAGTCATCCCGCCCCCCAATGTGACGGGCGTGCTCCACATGGGGCATGTGCTCAACGAAACCATTCAGGACATCCTCGTACGCCGCGCCCGTATGGACGGCAAGAACGCTTGTTGGGTGCCGGGTACCGACCATGCTTCCATCGCCACCGAAGCCAAGGTGGTAAACCGCTTGGCGGAAAAGGGTATCAAAAAGACTGACCTCACCCGCGAAGAGTTCCTGAAATATGCCTGGGAATGGACGGACGAACACGGTGGCATCATCCTGAAACAGTTGCGTAAACTGGGGGCCAGTTGCGACTGGGACCGCACGGCTTTCACCATGGACGAGAAGCGGAGCGAAAGCGTCATTAAGGTGTTCTGCGACCTGTACAACAAAGGATTGATTTACCGTGGCGTGCGCATGGTGAACTGGGATCCGAAAGCCCTGACAGCCCTCTCGGACGAGGAAGTGATTTACAAAGAAGAACATAGCAAGCTGTACTATCTGAAATATATGGTGGCCGGTGAAGACGGCCAACCGGACGAAAGCGGACGCTACGCCGTGGTGGCTACCACGCGACCGGAAACCATCATGGGTGACACGGCGATGTGCATCAACCCGAACGACCCGAAGAACACGTGGCTGAAAGGACAAAAGGTGATCGTGCCTCTGGTAGGCCGCTGCATCCCCGTCATCGAAGACGACTATGTGGACATCGAGTTCGGAACGGGCTGCCTGAAGGTGACACCGGCACACGACGTGAACGACTACATGTTAGGCGAGAAATACAACCTGCCCTCCATCGACATCTTCAACGACAACGGCACGATTAGCGAGGCTGCCGGGATGTACGTGGGCATGGACCGTTTCGACGTGCGCAAGCAAATCTGCATCGACTTGGAAAAAGCCGGATTGCTGGAAAAGGTGGAAGACTATACCAACAAGGTGGGCTTCTCCGAACGTACCAACGTGCCCATCGAGCCGAAGCTTTCCATGCAATGGTTCTTGAAAATGGAACACTTGGCGCAAATCGCTTTGGAACCGGTGATGAAGGACGAAATCAAGTTCTATCCGGCCAAATACAAAAATACTTACCGTCACTGGATGGAGAACATCAAGGACTGGTGCATCAGCCGACAGTTGTGGTGGGGCCACCGCATACCGGCTTACTACCTGCCGCAAGGCGGATTCGTGGTGGCCGAGACCGCTGAAAAAGCACTCGAACTGGCCAAGGAAAAAACCGGTGACGCCAACCTGACCGCAGCCGACCTCCGTCAGGACGAGGACGCATTGGACACTTGGTTCTCCAGTTGGTTGTGGCCGATTTCCCTGTTCGACGGCATCAACCACCCGGGCAACGAGGAACTCAGTTACTACTACCCCACGTCCGACCTCGTAACGGGTCCGGACATCATCTTCTTCTGGGTGGCGCGCATGATCATGGCAGGCTACGAATACGAAGGGAAGATGCCGTTCAAGAACGTGTACTTCACCGGTATCGTGCGCGACAAACTGGGACGCAAGATGAGCAAGTCGCTGGGTAACAGCCCCGACCCGCTCGATTTGATAGAACGCTACGGTGCCGACGGCGTGCGTATGGGAATGATGCTGTCCGCCCCAGCAGGTAACGACATCTTGTTCGACGACGCACTCTGCGAACAAGGCCGCAACTTCAACAATAAGATATGGAACGCATTCCGTCTCGTGAAAGGCTGGCAGACGGCCGACATCGCGCAACCGGAAACGGCAGCCATCGCCACACGCTGGTTCGATGCCATGTTGAGAACCACGGCGAGGGAAGTGACAGACTTGTTCAAGAAGTACCGTCTGAGCGAAGCCCTCATGGCCGTATACAAACTGTTCTGGGACGAGTTCTCCAGTTGGTACCTCGAAATGGTCAAGCCGGCCTACGGACAACCTATAGACAACAAGACGTACGAGCAAACCTTGTCGTTCTTCGATACGCTGCTGAAGCTCCTGCATCCGTTCATGCCCTTCATCACCGAAGAACTTTGGCAACACATCTACGACCGACAACCGGGCGAGAGCATCATGGTTTCTCCGCTCCGGATGGATGAACCCACAAAGGAAGATGCCGACTCCATCGCCTTGGACGGTATCTACATCGTCCACATCGAGAACGTGAAGAGTATCGTGGCCGGTGTGCGTACCGTACGCAACCAAAAGAACATCGCCCCGAAAGAGGCGTTGACATTGGAAGTCGTAGGTGGGAATCCGGAGGCCGACTTTGAATGTGTCATCAAGAAGATGGCCAACCTGAGTGCCATCAACACCGTGGCACAGAAAGGCGAAGGCACGGCTTCGTTCATGGTGGGCACGACGGAATATGCCGTGCCGCTCGGCAACCTGATAGACGTGGAAGCGGAAATCGCCAAACAAGAAGCCGAACTGAAACACTTGGAAGGCTTCCTTGCCAGTGTACTGAAAAAGCTTTCCAACGAGCGTTTCGTAGCCAACGCCCCCGCTGCCGTGGTGGATATGGAACGCAAGAAACAGGCCGATGCCGAAAGCAAAATCGCAGCCTTGAAAGAAAGTTTAGCCAAGTTGAAGAAGTAAATCCTTCACCTTATAATAGTAAGGGCTGTCTCCTGCATATAATGGGAGGCAGCCCTTACTTTAATTTAAGTTGGCCAAAGAAAAACTCACAAAAAACTAATATTCATCATCATAAGTCCAAATCACAATGGTCTCCATATCTTCATCTTCATACAACTGAAGCGAAATCTTGACTTCGGGATTATTGCCCAACCGGCAAAGCCACTTATGCAAAACATCCAGATTATCCTTTACCCTCTCGCCATCATCAAAATTTAATGTGAGGCCAAAAGAATACGAAGCATTGGCTTGTATCTGGAAAGATTTCACCCAATCAGAAAGTTCTCCTTTAAAACAAACAGATTGAACCCAACAACCTTGTTTCAGTATATATTGTAAATCTGTGAAATCATAACTTATCATGCCTGTTTTGAGAATATGGGCATAAATATTATGAAGAAGCTGAATCACAGTCTCAACTTTGTTCCCTCCTATTATATTATAAGACATCCATTTGTTACGAAAGCGTTGACGGTCGAGCGAGTCATTCATATCCAATACCATGTAATGAAGCCTGCCGTTAACCACACTTTGCAAAAAGGCATCTATACGTTCTTCGTATTCGACAGCACTGTCCGTAATAATCACTATGAAATCCTCAAATCCGGAAACCGGACATTGAAGCCAATCCACGACCTCTTTACACGCAACAATATCACGAGCCACCTTTCCAAAAACAATGGTGGGAACCTTGCCGTTACATCTTAACTGAGACATATTCTGTTTCCGTTTTTACTATTACATTTCTACAATCACCAATCTACATGTATCACCACTCCCTCAACCAAAACTCATTAAATATATCACTATAAAGCTCCTCCCCGTCCGGAATTTTATTGGGTTGAAGATCAAGAATAGGAATACAATCCCAGCCGTTGGCCTCACATTCTTTCTTTATCTTATCAAACTCGTCTTTCCGACACTCTTCATTAAAGCCCGTAATTACCCTGAAATGGATATGCTTTTCGTAGGCACCTCCTTTGTAGGTATTAAGGATTATCTCTTTATACCGCCCGAGCTGGTTATCACGCAATGGAGTATAAATCTTATTTTCAACCACAATGACATGATATTCCGGCTCACCTCCGTCAATTCTCAATGTCACATTGGCGTGCAAGTCGATATTATTCCATTGTTTCCACACTTGCACAGAACAAACTTGGCATTGCTTCCTTTCTATTTCCTCATATCTCTTTAAACCGAATATCAACTTAAAAAGAATTCTTCGGCAAGCCTTATGCAATGTTTGTTTTACTTCTTTATCTGGATAAGCATCAGACGCTACGCGCAAGGTCCACGACAACACGAAGTCCAACATGGCTTCCTTTCCTTTATCACCCTCTGAAGAGTCTTTCATTAATAAGAAATCATTCATGTCCTTTCTTTTTATAAACTTATCTTTTTCTTAAACCTATTCAACCCTATTTATTAACCAAAGTACAAATATACCATAACGAAGTAACAATACCGATATTTTTCATTCGGATTTCTTCGCGCATTATCCTTTTTTTCATTACCTTAGTACCCGATAATAACATATCGTTAACTCAAAAACACATTTTACTATGGAGCATCTTCTATTTTGGATGATTCCCGTATCGTCCTTATTGGCATTGCTGCTGGCTTGGTACTTCTACCGCCAGATGATGAAAGAAAGTGAAGGCACACCGGTCATGCAGAAAATCGCCTCGCATGTGCGCCAAGGTGCCATGTCGTACCTGAAACAACAGTACAAAATCGTGGGACTGGTTTTTCTGGCACTCGTCGTGCTGTTTTCGGTTATGGCCTACGGCTTCAACCTGCAAAACTCATGGGTACCGATAGCATTCCTCACCGGCGGATTCTTCTCCGGACTTTCCGGTTTTTTGGGCATGAAAACGGCTACCTACGCATCGGCACGTACAGCCAACGCTGCCCGTAACTCCCTGAACAAAGGACTGCGAGTAGCTTTCCGCAGCGGTGCGGTCATGGGGCTGGTCGTTGTCGGCCTCGGCCTGTTCGACATCTCTTTCTGGTATCTCCTTCTGGATGCCTTTATCCCGGCCGACATCTACGCCCCGACAGCCAAACTCTGCATGATTACCACCACCATGCTGACCTTCGGTATGGGTGCCAGCACGCAGGCCCTGTTTGCCCGCGTGGGAGGCGGCATCTATACGAAAGCGGCCGACGTGGGCGCGGACTTGGTAGGCAAAGTGGAAGCCGGCATCCCGGAGGACGACCCGCGTAATCCGGCTACGATAGCCGACAACGTGGGCGACAACGTAGGCGACGTGGCCGGTATGGGAGCCGACCTGTACGAGTCTTATTGCGGTTCCATCCTGGCCACCTCTGCATTGGGTGCCGCGGCATTCATGGCCGGAGGCGATGTGGACATGCAGTTCAAAGCCGTCATCGCCCCGATGCTGATAGCCGCAGTGGGTATTCTACTCTCTATTCTGGGTATCTTCTCCGTACGCACCAAGGAAGACGCCGGTATGAAAGAGCTGCTCAACTCCCTGTCCGTAGGCACGAATCTGAGTTCCGCCCTGATTGTCGTGGCGACTTTCCTTATCCTTTGGGCGTTGCAGATAGACAACTGGCTGAACATTTCGTTCGCCGTGGTCATCGGGCTTCTGGTGGGTATCGTCATCGGACGCTCCACGGAATATTACACGTCACAATCCTACCGCCCCACCCAACTGTTGGCTGAGAGCGGAAAAACGGGCCCGGCCACGGTCATCATCTCCGGTATCGGACTGGGTATGGTGTCCACCACCATCCCAGTGATAGCCGTCGTCATCGGTATCATCCTTTCCTATTGGCTGGCAGCAGGATTCGATTTTGCCAACGTGAGCATGGGCCTTTACGGCATCGGTATCGCCGCCGTGGGCATGCTCTCCACCTTGGGCATCACCTTGGCCACAGACGCCTACGGCCCCATAGCCGACAATGCAGGCGGAAACGCTGAAATGAGCGGACTGGGCGAAGCTGTGCGCAAACGCACGGATGCCTTGGATTCGTTGGGTAACACCACGGCTGCTACCGGCAAAGGCTTTGCCATCGGCTCGGCAGCCCTGACCGGTCTGGCACTTTTGGCTTCTTATATTGAAGAAATCCGCATCGGGCTGACACGCTTGGGCGAAACTGTACTGACCATGCCGAACGGCGACACGTTGGCCATACATGACGCCTCGTTCACCGACTTCATGACCTACTATGACGTAACGCTGATGAACCCGAAAGTCCTCTCGGGCATGTTCATCGGCAGCATGATGGCTTTCCTGTTCTGTGGGTTAACCATGAACGCCGTAGGGCGTGCAGCGGCCCACATGGTAGAGGAAGTGCGGCGGCAGTTCCGTGAAATCAAGGGCATCCTGAGCGGAGAAGCCGAACCGGATTATGCCCGTTGCGTGCAGATTTCCACCAAAGGCGCACAACGTGAAATGGTCTTCCCGTCGCTGTTGGCCATCGTGGCTCCCATCGCTACCGGACTGGTGTTCGGCGTACCGGGTGTCATCGGCCTGTTGGTCGGCGGCTTGTCGGCCGGTTTCGTGTTGGCCATCTTCATGGCCAACTCCGGCGGTGCGTGGGATAATGCCAAAAAGTATATCGAAGAAGGTAACTTCGGTGGCAAGGGCGGCGAGGTACACCGCGCCACCGTGGTGGGCGACACTGTGGGCGACCCGTTCAAGGACACTTCCGGCCCAAGCCTGAACATCCTCATCAAGCTCATGTCGATGGTGGCCATCGTCATGGCCGGTCTCACCGTGTCGTGGAGCCTGTTCTGACCTTAACTTCATACTATATAAAACCATCCCCTCCACCTGTACGATGACAAGCGGAGGGGATTTCTACTTTTCGGGATGTCCCTATTTCATCCGATATAAGACCAACGCACTTCCCCCTTGTTCCAAACGTTCCTCTGTCAGGCTGTCCGCCTTGTGTAGCCCGAATTTCACCAATTCTTCGTAATAGGCCTTGTCCGGCACATAGCCGATGAAATGGGTGCCATCGCTCCCTACAATGAATGCCATCCTGTCCGTCGCCTGCCCGTCGTTTCCGTAAAGCTTACCTGCGTGCCTGTCATACACATAACATTCGCTTTTCTTGTCCTTCGTCACCTCCACAAACCAATATTGCCTGCACGCCACCGGGGTCTGGGCCACAAACTCGTAAGGCGACGAACCGTCATAACTTTCCGTCTTCGCCCGCAGCCCTTCCGGAATAGGGTGCTTCAAATCCATCAGGACTGAATGGGCAGCCTGCTTCCCGGACTTCATGATTTCCGTCAAACCGTCGAATCGGAATGAACTGAAGATGACACTGCTATCCGTTGCCGAAAAATAGGAATAACGGCTCAAAGGTTCGCAGTAAGCCTCTTCGTAAGGGAAATAAGCGTCTTTCACCTTAAAGTCCCCGTCGGTCTGGAATACCAGATTCTTAGGCTGTTCCACAGCCCAAGCCTGCCCGTTCGGTATGGCCGCCAACAGAAAACCGTCCTTTCCGAATGCCGCGATGTCGGAAGCTATGACATCTGCCGGTTTGGACTCCACATACGTTCCCGTATTCTTCCCATAGATATGAATTTGATGTTGAAAGTTGTCTATGGTATAAAGCCTGTCGCCATCTACCGTAAAATTCCTGATTTCCAAATACTCTCCTTGACCGTGTCCTCGTTTGTCCAACACATACTTCAGTTTTCCGTCATGTGCATATACCGCAATCTTCGAATAGTTGAAGTCTGCCAAAAAATACAAACTATCATCAGCCCACAGCTTATGTACTCTAGACAAAGCTGCACTTTCCGACAACTCTAATGGCAAATATACCACCGTATCCAACACTTCGCCTATACTGCCACCGACCACATCCATTTGAACGACTTCATCGGGAACGAAATCTTTCTTTTTCTCCGTACAAGCCACTATCAGGCATGATACCACGAAACACCATCTCCACCCACATTTTATTCTCATAGTTCTTTCATTATTTATACACGCAACAGATTGAAACAAACGCAGCGAAAGTTACCAAAAAAATCCTGGACTACCCTCTTAAATATATCTGTTTTTTTATTAGAAGCGCCATATCTGCAAATTACAATTTTATCTCATTTCCCTCTATATCCTGTCAAAAAGATATTATTTCAATCCTTTACGCTTGTTTTAAATTGAGAAAACAGCGTCAGATAAAGCCCCAAAAGAGAATAATTATGCAAAAAAGCAGTGTATTTCCGCATAAAGCCTGCATATATGCAAATCAATCTCAAGAGATTGAAAAATCGTTTGGCTGAAAGCGATTTTCCGATGTGCGCAAAACGAACGGAATACATATATCACACGACTTAAAACCAAGCTCCAAACGCTCCCCAAACAAGATTTTAAGCATACGAAAAACACTATTTGAACTCATTTTGTTTCCCAAAACAAGAAACAAACGGATAGGGATTGCGACGTTTCGCTTACACCTTATCCGCATCTGTCCGTACGATTCGACATAAAGGCGAAACAAAAAACAGGAAAAACACCCGACGGCTTACACTCTGCCTTTTCCCCGACACACGAGAATGCCCTTGCGCGGCCCTCAACGTCTTCTGCCCGAAAATACGCGATTCTCGCCCCATCGGATTTGACATTCTGACATTCTGAACAAATCGCGCCCCGCAAAGCTCAAACGGACTTGGCTTTACCCTCGCTCAATCGCGATTTTGTCCGTTCAAGGGACACCTTATTCCTCCAAAAGCTTTTTCAGGAAATCATCCAAATCTTCGTCCAACCCCTTCAGCAGTTCACCGTCCACTATCACCGTCTCATCGTCCACAAGATACAAGTCGCAAAGCGTTTCCTTGTCCTCATCTACCAAGACGAAAGAATAAGGCTTCAACAGGGAAAGATGCTCCAACGTATCTTTCATACCCTGGATACACTGGCGCAACACGGGAGTAATCTCTTCATAAAAATTCTCATCTCCGTTGTCCATCCACAGCTCTACCACGCAACGCGTCAACTCTTCATCGTCATCGTTGAACGCCAACAATTCGCCGGAATCGGCTTTTATCTGAAGATGGATATCCGTCAAAGCCAAATCCTCCCGGCCTTGCGGGTATTTGGCTGCAATTTTCCTGAGTGCACGTTCAATCTGCTGAATGGTCTGTGAAGTGGCTTTCATAATCTGTCGTTTTACTTATACTTGTATCAAAGGTACAAAAAAAACAGTATCGGAAAACATTCCAGTTCCAAAATTTAAGGAAGAGAAGCGAAAAAAACATCATGACATCCGAAGAGAGTACCCATACAACAAACTTCCCCCGGACGCAGCCGGAAAACCCGACCCCGTCCGGGGGACAATACAACTTATCGTCAGTCCGCCGATTTATAATCCGCGTCCGTGACAGTTCTTAAATTTCTTTCCGCTACCGCAAGGACAAGGGTCGTTACGTCCCGGAAGCTTCTCAGCCACTACCGGTTGCTGCTTCTGCGGTTCACGCGTATCCTGACGGGCAGCGGCCTCCTGATTGGGGTCGGTCAAGTCCTCGCGGGATTCCACGTACTTCTCCTGACGGGGAGCCGGTTCCGGTTCGGCCTCACGCACCTGTTCGGGCTGCTGCACCGGAATTTGTCCACGCATCAGTACGCTGACGGTCTGGTTATTAATCTTGTCCACCATGGCATCGAAGAGCTTCACGCTTTCGAGTTTGAAAATCAACAAGGGGTCTTTCTGTTCGTAGCTAGCGTTCTGCACGGAATGTTTCAACTCGTCCAGTTCGCGCAGGTTTTCTTTCCAAGCCTCGTCGATGGTATGCAGCATGATGGCCTTCTCGAAAGCCTTCACGATGGAACGGCTTTCCGTTTCGTAAGCCTCCTTGAGCGGAGTGGAAATCTGATAAATACGACGTCCGTCCGTCACGGGCACCATGATGTTCTCATACATGTGTCCTTGTGCCTCATACACCTGTTTGATGACAGGCTGGGCCACAGCGGCCAACATATCCGTCTTTTGCTTGAAACGTTCCATGGCAGCCTGGAAAGCCTTTTCGCACAAATCTTCACGCTTCATGCTGTTCATCTCGTCCTCCGTAAACGGTACTTCCATGGCCATGACCTCGATAAAGCCTTCCTTGCAACCCTGATAGTCGTTATTCTCGATGATATTCACGCAACGGTCCCAAATCATATTGGAGATGTCCATCCCGATACGCTCACCCATCAGGGCGTGGCGACGCTTCTCATAGACCACCGTACGCTGTTTGTTCATCACGTCGTCGTATTCCAACAAACGCTTACGCACACCGAAGTGGTTCTCTTCCACCTTCTTCTGGGCACGCTCGATGGCATTGCTGATCATCTTGTGTTCAATCATCTCGCCATCTTCAAAGCCCAGTTTGTCCATAACCCTGGAAATCCGTTCGCTGGCAAACAGACGCATCAACTTGTCCTCCAAGGACACGAAGAAAACGGATGAGCCCGGGTCTCCCTGACGTCCGGCACGACCGCGCAACTGACGGTCTACACGGCGGCTCTCATGACGTTCCGTACCGATAATGGCCAAACCGCCGGCTTTCTTCACCTCGTCGCTCAGCTTGATGTCGGTACCACGACCGGCCATGTTGGTGGCAATGGTAACCGTGCTACTCTGTCCCGCCTGCGCCACGATATCGGCCTCTTGCTGGTGCAATTTGGCGTTCAGCACGTTGTGCGGAATCTTACGCATCTGCAACATCTTGCTCAACATCTCCGAGATTTCCACCGAAGTCGTACCGACCAAGACGGGGCGTCCGGCCTTGATGAGCATCTCGATTTCCTCAATGACGGCCTTATATTTCTCACGCTGTGTCTTATACACGCGGTCGTTCATGTCCTTACGTGCAATCGGACGGTTGGTCGGAATCTCCACCACGTCGAGTTTGTAGATGTCCCAAAACTCGCCGGCCTCGGTTACGGCCGTACCGGTCATACCCGCCAACTTATGATACATGCGGAAATAGTTCTGCAAGGTAATCGTGGCAAAAGTCTGGGTTGCAGCCTGCACCTTAACGTGCTCTTTGGCTTCCACCGCCTGATGCAAGCCGTCGCTCCAGCGGCGCCCGTCCATGATACGTCCCGTCTGCTCGTCCACAATCTTCACTTCGCCGTCGATGATGACATATTCATCGTCGCGGTTGAACATGGTATAAGCTTTCAGCAACTGCTGCAAGGTGTGCATACGTTCGCTCTTCACGGCATAGTCGGAATAGAGCTGGTCTTTTTTCATGACGCGTTCCTCGTCGGTCAAAGAGCTATCTGTCTCCAACGCCGACATGGCCGACGTAATGTCCGGCATAACAAACAATTCCGGGTCTGAGGTAGCTTTGGACAGCCAGGCAAAACCTTTGTCCGTCAGGTCCACGCTGTTCAACTTCTCATCTACAACGAAATACAACGGTTCCACAGCCTCGGGCATGCGCTTGTTGTTGTTTTCCATATAGATTTCCTCGGTCTTCAGCATACCGGACTTGATACCCTGCTCGGATAAATACTTGATCAAAGGCTTGTTCTTGGGCAACGCCTTATGACTGCGGTACAGTTGCAGGAATCCCTGCTCCACCTTTTCCTTGTCGCCCGAAGCTATCATCTGCTTGGCCTCGGCCAAGTATTGAGTAGCCAACTGACGCTGTACACCGACTAACTTCTCTACCAGAGGCTGGTATTGTTCGAACAACTGGTCGTCGCCCTTAGGCACGGGGCCGGATATAATCAACGGCGTACGGGCATCGTCAATCAATACGGAGTCGACCTCGTCCACGATGGCGTAGTTGTGTGCACGTTGCACCAAATCCTTGGGATTCGTTGCCATATTGTCGCGCAAGTAGTCGAAACCGAACTCATTGTTCGTTCCGAACGTGATGTCGGCCAGATAGGCACGACGGCGGGCGTCGCTGTTGGGCTGATGCTTGTCGATACAGTCCACACTCAAACCGTGGAACATGTAGAGCGGCCCCATCCACTCGGAGTCACGCTTGGCCAAATAGTCATTGACCGTCACCACGTGCACGCCGTTGCCGGTCAGGGCATTCAAGAACACAGGCAGGGTAGCCACCAATGTCTTACCTTCACCGGTCGCCATCTCGGCAATCTTGCCTTGGTGCAGTACGACACCACCGAAAAGCTGTACGTCGTAGTGTATCATATTCCACACCGTATCGTTTCCTCCGGCCGTCCAGTGGTTGTGGTAATGCGCCGTATCACCCTCAATATCCACGAAATCGAACTTTGCCGCCAACTCGCGGTCGAAATCGTTGGCCGTCACGTCCACGATTTCCTGAGTGGCAAAACGTTCGGCCGTGGACTTCACGATGGAGAACACCACCGGCATGACTTCGTTCAAAGCCTGTTCGTAACGTTCCAAAACATCTTTCTCCAACTTGTCGATCTGCGAAAAAAGAGAAGAACGGTCTTCAATCGGCATTTCTTCCACCTTTGCCTTCAACTCTGCAATTTTAGCCTTGAGGTCGTCGGCCGAAGACTGCACGTACTTTTTCACTTCCTGCGTCTTGGCACGCAGGGCATCATTACTGAGCGCCTGAATTTCAGGGTAAGCTTTTTTCACGGTCTCTACCAACGGCTGAATCAACTTCATGTCCCGGGTAGACTTATTCCCGAAAAGCTTGCTCAAAAACTTGTTTATATCCATATATTTTGTTTTGTTTTTTATTCACGCGATGCGCTTTGCACTTCTTTGCGCAAAGTTAATCAAAAAAAGTAAAAGAATAGAAAATTATTTAAATATCTTCATCAGCGGATTGCCGATAAAGGGGCTGCGGAACATGCGTTTGGAGCACGGATACGCATGAAGCGGGCTACAGTGGGAGCGATACAATCCACCGTTACCGGCGTCTTTATCGTTTCCGGCCGCACGTTGCACCCGAAAAAGAAAATGGGAAAACCTACGTATGAAGCCCTTTCCAAGGTTTGTTCATGCGTCTCTTCGTTGACGACCTTCCAACCCGGAGACACTTCAATGAAGATATCTCCCGAACGCATCTGGTTGAAACTGTTCCGCAAACGGCGTATTTCGGTTTCTCCCGCAGACAAAGCCAACCGCTGGGAAGTGTACACGTCTTTTACGCCGGCCATCTGAATCAGGAAAGCCTGCGCACGTGTCAGCACGTCACTTAAATTCAGTTGCTTGTCTTCTATAAGTTTCTGGTTTAAGAACAGTTGCGAGCCGAACTCCGTCTCCACATACTGCCCCTGGCCATATACAGCCATCAGGTACATGTTCAACAACGCAGAAGCACGCGTCACACTGAACGTACCAGTAGGAATACGGTATTTCGAGAAATCGGTGATTTCGTCATCGGTATATCCCGTAGAAGTAACGACCAACAAAAAACGTCCGGCCCCTACTTTCTTTTCCAACATCGTAATCAACTCCGCCAATTCAAGGTCAAGACGCACGTACGTGTCCTGCAACTCTACCGGAACTTCGGCTACCGGTTTGTGATCGAACGTCCCTGCATAATATGTCAGGGACAGGAAATCCGTCACAAGGTCTTCGCCCAACTCGGTATGATCCAGACAATGTTTGGCGAAACGGTTGACCTCGTCATTGACATACGCACTGGTCTTGAACTCATAAATCTTACGGTCTCCCGTAAACTTATGTGTAAACCCTTTGCTCTCTTGAGGCGAAATAAAGAAATTGAAATTCTCTACAATCGGACTGATTGGAGTCCAGGACAAATCGGAAATACGGCCGGACAAACGGTCGGAAACGTCGTAACGCAAGGCCCAATCCGGATACTGGCCGTAATAAGACGTACTACTCCACTGCCCGGAAGCATTGTCTATCCAAAAAGCACCGTCGGCGGCATGCCCGGCTGCCAGAATTGCAGCGTCGGCATCCGGGGCAATGCTGTACACCAAAGCCCGTCCTCCGGTAGCCATCTTCAGTTCATCGGTGACGGTCGAAACATTCAACGCCACCGGAGAGTACTTCTCGGAAGTCAGCCATCCCTCGCACGTCGCATCGTCTACGCAATACATCGGACGTAAAGTCTTACGGTCCATCCAATGCTCGCCCACGACTCCATTATCGTAAGGCACCGTACCCGTCATGATACACGCCACTGCCGAAGCACGGTCTATGTGGGAAAAAGGATAGGCGGCATCCATATAGCTACGCCCGTCGCGCATCACCTTATTGAAACCTCCGGCTCCGAAAAGCGAAGAAAAGGCTTCCATATAGTCCGTACGCAACTGGTCTATCGTCACGTTGACCACCAACCGGGGGACAGGATGCGATGTCTGGGCTTCCATATTGGCCCAGGTCAGCACCATAATCAACGGAGTCAGAAAACGATAGCTTTTAGAATGCATGGCTTGCTTATTTTTCTTTTTTTCGATAGCTTATCCAATAGCTACACGAACGTAGCAACAAAGCTAAGGCCAAAGGTACAACTACCACACAAAAATCTTGTGGTATCAGGGCAGAAAAAAACATAAATAATATTAAAACCGACGCATTTAACGGATGATAGTAAGTTTTTCTCCTTTTAACAGCACACCAAACCACCCACGGCATGGCCACCAACGGAATGGGATTGAAGACCCAAATCTGCCAATTCGAGCCAACTGTGGGATGAACGGAGAAGAAAAAAAGAAACGTGACCACCAATCCGATTCCTCCGACCAATGACATCAAAAAAATGTCTATCCCCCAAAAACATGCATGACGCCACCGTTCCACCACGGTCAACCCCGCCACACAAAAGAAAAGTATCCATACGGACAGTGCCGGAGACCAAGGGAATTCTTTCTGTATTTCCACATCACGCCCTTCAACCACTTTCGATTGAGACAACACCAACGGCCGCATACTGCCGTCGGAGCCCTGAATCACCGCGCCATTGGCGTAACGCAACAAATAAAAAGGAGCGAACATCTCGTCACGTACAGAAATAGGACGGTCGGCCTCTGCCCCCAAACAAATGTCATTACCCAATTCCGCCCAGGGATGCTGAGCCGTATACTGATGAATAATCTCACGATACGTACGGACAGTGTCTTGCTCCGGATAAATAATCTTTCCCTCCACAGCTTCCTCTATACGGTCGCGTGCCCGCGTCGTACAATTATCATAAAGAAAGTTATAACGGTATTCCCGGTTTTCCGGACGCATATTCTCTACCAACAGCGTCCAAAGCCGTTCCTTCTCCGATGCCCTCAGGTTCAGCACTTGCTGATAGACTACCGACCCACGCTCTTCATATTCTTCGGCAAAGTAAGCAAAAGGCAAGGCTCCAATCTGATAATCGCACTCGCCGCGCGTAAAGCGCCATATAAAATTCGGACGGTTGAAGCTGAACACACCGTAATTAAAAACCCAGTCCTCCCCCGTGGTATATGATTTCACACGAATGGCCGTATGACCATACAAAGAATACACTTCGGTTCCGGGAGAACAAGTCAAAAGACTAACCTCGACAGAGTCGGCCGGAAAGGCATGAGCCATCCCTCCTATATATAATAAGGTGTATAAAAACACAAATCTCAAATATCTCATTCCATGCCATATTTAGCTTTGCAAAGTTAGTGCATTTTCCCTTTTGCCCCATGCCATTCACGGAAAAAAGCGAGACGAGCATCTTTTTGACAAAGAAAATCATCTGCCATGTTATTTTTTGATTAACTTTGCAACCGCAAAGCATGAACACGTGAATTTAATCATAGACATAGGAAATACGCTGGCCAAACTGGTAGCCTTTGACGGTGATACTCCGGTGGAAGAAATCAAGACCTCAAATGAAACACTGGAACGCCTGCCGGAATTCGTGAATAAATATGCGTTTAAACAAGGTATCGTCGGAAGTGTATTCGGCATCACCGCAGAAGCCGAACGACAACTGAAAAGGCTCGACTTCCCTTTGCTGTATTTAAATGCACAGACTCCCGTCCCGATCACAAACGCTTACCGGACTCCAGATACGTTGGGAGCGGACCGGTTGGCTGCGGCTGTAGGTGCCTACATGCAATACCCCGGGCATGACATCCTTATAGTCGATGCCGGAACATGCCTGACTTACGAATTCATCGACAAAAACGGACATTACAAAGGAGGGTGCATTTCCCCGGGACTTCAAATGCGCCTAAAAAGCCTCCGTGCTTTCACAGCCAAACTTCCGTTGATAGACAGCGAGGGGCCGCTCTTAGACATCGGATATGATACGGAAACGTCTATCCGCTCCGGAGTCATTCAGGGCATGAAGTTTGAAATAGAAGGACGCATCAAATATTTCCAAGAAAAATACCCGTCCCTTTTGGTTTTTTTAACTGGTGGCGATATTTTTAACTTTGATAGCAAAATAAAAAATCTCATCTTTGCAGATAAATATATAGTGCCCAGAGGGCTAAACCGAATATTAGCATTTAATAATGAGCAGTCATAAACTTATACTCTGCGTGTTGCTGGCCATGGCAACACTATATGCTCCCGCACAGACCAATGGTTCAAACTCCCCGTATTCCCGTTTCGGACTCGGCAGCTTGAAAGACCAGTCGCAAGGTTTCAACAAGGCTATGAGCGGAGTGGCATTGGGATTCCGCGACGGAAACCGCATCAATATGCAAAATCCGGCTTCCTATTCCGCCATAGATTCCTTATCATTCATCTTCGACGTAGGTCTCACGTTGCAAAACGTAAATTTCAAAAGCGGAGGCAACAGTATCAATGCGCACAACACCACGTTGGACTATATCAACGCAGGCTTCCGTTTGTGCCCGGGATTGGGATTTTCATTCGGTTTTATCCCGTTTTCCAGTATAGGATATGACTTCTCGGAAAGCAAATATCTGGGCGATCATTTCAACAGCGGCTCGACCATGACTTATACCAACAGCTATACCGGCGACGGAGGACTGCACGAGGTGTATGTGGGTTTGGGATGGAATCCGTTCGCAAACTTTTCTGTCGGAGCCAATTTCGGATATGTATGGGGAAACTATGCCCAAAATATCACGCAGACTTTTTATGAAGACGGAACAGCCACCAGCGCAAGCAACGGGCTACGTCGACAAATAGAAGCTGACCTTTCTTCCTATAAAATAGATATCGGAGTACAATTTCCCATTAAAATCGGCAAAAACGACGTTTTGACTCCCGGTATTACATACGGTATCGGACATGCAATCAACTCTCCTGCCCATTATTACAGTTATGTGGCCAACGGAGATACCACGAAATCCGTCATAGAAAAGGCTTTCGAATTACCCACATCTTTCGGAGCCGGATTGGCATGGGCACACAAAGAGCAATGGAAAGTTGGTTTGGACGTAACCCATCAAAGATGGGGAGAATGCCGTGTGCCTCAAATTATAAACGACAAGTTTGTCAGCACTACGGAAAACTATATGAACCGCACCAAAATTGTGATCGGAGGGGAGTTCCAACCAGACCGTTACAGCAGCAAATACTTAAGACGGGTACAATATCGTATGGGGGCGTCTTTTTCCACACCTTATTATAAGGTAAACGGACATAACGGCCCACGGGAATTCGGTGTAACGGCAGGATTCGCTCTTCCCGTATCCAACAATATCAATAACCGTTCCGTGGTCAATATCGCATTTCAGTGGGGCAGGTCCGTTCCTAGCGTATCATCTTTAATTACTGAAAACTACTTGCGTCTCAACGTCGGTATTACGTTCAACGAAAGATGGTTCATGAAATGGAAGATTCAGTAATGAGAAAAAGTAAGGTAAAGTCTACAACGGGATTGTCCCGTTTGACCCACATAACAGTCTCCGTTTGGGCGACTGTTATGCTTATTTTAATACTCTCGTGCTCTACGGAAAAATCAAACCACGCTCCGGCCGTAAACGAAAACGACTCCTTGCCTTTCATGCAATCATGGGGCATCTCGACTCTCATTTCAGACTCCGGAGTCATCCGCTATAAAATCACGGCAGAAGAATGGAATATCTACAATACGACCAATCCGCCGCGATGGACTTTCGTAAAAGGCATACTTTTGGAAAAGTTCGACTCCACGTTCCACATCGATTGGTTCGTGCAATCGGATACGGCATATTGCCACAATCAACAACTATGGGAGTTGCGCGGACGTGTGGTCATACGCAACCAAGAGGGTACTGTCTTTACTAGCGAAGAACTTTTTTGGGATATGGACCGTCATGAAATGTATTCCAACATGTTCATGACCATCCGGAAACCGGATGAATTCCTCCAAGGTTATAATTTCCGTTCCAACGAACAAATGACACGCTACTCTGTCAGCAACGCCAATGCCGAAACGCCTTTCAGCGACAGTGGCAGTTCATCCTCCAATGACTCGGTCATGCGTGCCGCTCCCACCAAACCCAATCAGCCATGACACTGACCATTATAGAAATCATCATCATACTGTTGCTCTCCGCCTTCTTCTCGGGGATGGAAATCGCATTTGTTTCTTCCAACAAACTTCGAGTTGAGTTAGACCGTAGCGATGCCAGTCTAACTTCCAAAATTCTGACCATATTTTATACACGTCCGAATGATTTCATCTCGACCCTTTTGGTCGGAAACAACATCGCGTTGGTCGTCTATGGTATTTTAATGGCAGGAGTGATCAACGAATTCGTCCTTTCTCCGATCCATTTAAACCAACACGAAGGACTGAACGTGGCTTTGCAAACCATCATTTCAACCCTAATCGTATTAGTAACCGGAGAGTTCCTTCCGAAAACGCTATTCAAGATAAACCCTAACCGCATGCTGAAGATATTCGCCGTTCCGGCGTTTATCATCTATATACTTCTTTATCCCGTATCCAAATTCACCAGTGCGCTATCTCGCGGCATACTACGCCTGATGGGACTTAAAGTAAACAAGAAAGCGTCGGAACAAGCTTTTACCAAAATAGACTTAGACAACCTGATACAATCCAGTATCGAATCGGCTCAAAATGAAAACGACATTACGGATGAAATCAAGATATTCCAAAATGCCCTATACTTCTCGGAAGTCAAGGTACGGGACTGTATGGTACCACGGACAGAAATAGAAGCGGTGGAAATCAGTTCATCCATAGAAAACCTTAAAAACAGGTTTATTGAAAGCGGAAATTCCAAAATCATCGTTTACAAAGAAGACATAGACCATATCGTAGGCTTTATCCATTCATCCGAAATGTTCCGGAACCCGGCAGACTGGACTTTACGAATTAAAGAAACTCCCGTGGTCCCGGAAACGATGTCTGCCCAAAAACTATTAAAGAAGTTCATGCAGCAGAAAAAATCTCTGGCTATCGTAGTAGACGAATTCGGCGGAACTTCGGGAATCGTAACGATGGAAGACTTAGTAGAAGAAATCTTCGGCGATATTGAAGACGAGCACGACAATACAAACTACATTGCCCAAAAGGTCGATGAGAATGAATACGTCCTGTCCGGACGGCTGGAAATAGAAAAAGCCAATGAATTGTTGGGATTGGATTTACCGGAATCCGAAGAATATGTCACGGTCAGCGGACTGATTCTACACCAGTATCAAAGCTTTCCGAAACTGAACGAAATCATCAGATTCGGCCATTTCGAGTTCAAAATCATCAAGAATACAACGACAAAAATAGAACTTGTACGTCTGAAAATCGTCGAATAACTAAATTTTAGCCCGACAGACATGAATATGTGCGAAGATTTTTGTATCTTCGTGCGCTTAAATCGTTTAAAGAAAATAATAAAAATAATAATCATTTAAATCAATGGCAACATTACAGAAAATCAGAGCTAAGGGGCCTTTGCTGGTCATCGTGATCGGTCTGGCTCTTTTTGCATTCATTGCCGAGGAAGCCATGCGCTCCATCCAGTCTGCTTCTAACGAAAGCAAGCAGCAAGTCGGCGAAATTTACGGAGAGCGGATTTCAGTACATGAATTCCAAAACTTAGTGGACGAATATGCGGAAGTTGTGAAGTTCACCAGTGGCAACAGCGCACTCAACGACCAACAACTCACTCAATTACGCGACCAAGTTTGGAACACATACGTCAACAACAAACTCATCGAGCACGAAGCTGAAGAATTGGGACTAACTGTCACTGACGCAGAAATCCAATCCATTATTTCGGAAGGCAACAGTCCCATACTGATGCAAACTCCTTTCCGCAACGAACAAACCGGCCGTTTCGATGCCAATGTACTGAAGAAGTTCCTGACCGATTATGAAGGCATGAAAACCAAAAGCGAACAGATGCCGGCCGAATACATGGACTACTATAACAGTCTCTACAAATTCTGGATGTTCATTGAGAAGACACTCCGTCAGGAAAGTCTTGCGCAAAAATATCAAGTACTGCTGAGCAAAGCGATGTTGGGCAACAAAATCATAGACAAGGCCGCATTCGAGGCACGTACCAATGAAAGCGACATTATCATGGCTGCCGTGCCCTACTCTACCATCAATGACAAAGATATCAAAGTGGAAGAAAGCGATTTAAAAGCCAAATACAATGAGTTGAAAGAAAGATTCAAGCAAACAGCCGAAAGTCGTGACATTAAATTTATCGATGTTCAGGTCAAAGCCAGCGCAGCCGACAAAGCAGCCTTAGACAAAGATATGGCGGAAACAGCCACAGCTTTGGCTGCTGGAGGCGACATTGCTAAAATTGTCCGTGAGAGTGGCTCTACGATTAATTACAGTCCGCTTCCGGTCAGCAAGAACATATTCCCCAACGACATAGCTTCACAGTTGGATTCCATGGCTGTAGGACAGATGAAAGCTCCTTATTATTATGCCGGAGACAACACAATGAACATCATCAAGGTAATCAACAAGATTTCCGCACCGGATTCCATCCAGCTTCGTCAAATACAAGTAGCAGGCGCTGATATGAATGCCATCCAGAAGACAGCCGACAGCATCATGACGGCATTGCGGGGCGGTGTGGCTTTCGATTCCATCGCCAAGAAATACAACCAGACCGGCGAGAAGACATGGATTACTTCACGTAATTATGAAGGTGCTCCTTTGGACGGCGACAACTTGAAGTTTATCAAAACCATCACCAATATGCCGGTAAATGCCACCGAAAAGATTGACTTTACCCAAGGATGCATCATCGCACAAGTGACAGACCGCCGTGCCATGATCAACAAATATGATGTGGCCGTAATCAAATGCCCGATTGAGTTCAGTAAAGACACTTATGCAAAGGCTTATAACGACTTCAGCCACTTCATCGCTTCCAATCCTACCCAAAAGGATATCGAAGCTAAAGCACTGAAAAACGGCTATAACTTACAAGAGCGCAAAGACTTGTTCAACAATGAACATTATGTAGGAGGAGTAAGCAACACGCGTGAGGCCATGCGATGGATATTCAATGAAGACACCGAAATAGGCAATGTATCTCCTCTTTACGAATGTGGTGAGAACGACCACATGCTTGTGGCCATCCTTACCGGTATACACAAGGAAGGTTACCGCACGATGGAGGATATGAAAGAATATCTCACGCAAGAAGTCATCAAGGACAAAAAAGCCGAGATGCTGAAAGAGAAACTGGCTCAGACGAAGAGCATAGCAGACGCCATGAAAGTACAAGGTGCTGTAAGCGACACCATCAAGCACGTGACGTTCAGTGCCTCCGCTTTCGTAATGAAGACCGGCTCCAGCGAACCGATGTTAAGTGCCGTAGCCAGCAAAACAGCGGCCAATCAATTCGCAGGCCCGTTCAAAGGTAATGCAGGAGTTTACACGTTGCAGGTTATCAATAAGAACAAATCGGCCGAGAAGTTCGACGCTAAAAAAGAAGAAGCTCAACAAGAGTCTCTCAACATGCGCGCCATCAGCCGTTTTGCCAATGAACTGTATGAAAAGGCCGAAGTAAAAGACAATCGTTACCTCTTCTTCTAAGAAAAAGCAGAGACTTTACGACAAAAACAATAGAAACCTACAAGATTATATGGTCTTGTAGGTTTTTTTCGTTATATTTGTAGAGTAGACCTTTCTACCCATTAAAAAGAATATTATGGAAGATTTCAACTTACTGGCCCCTCTACTGCTGGCCATTGTCGGCTTGTTAGTCGGCGCTATATTAAAGTCCATACTGAAACGAACCGGTTTTCCCTATACCGTAGGACTGTTTGTATTCGGTTTACTGATAGGCCTCCTCAACCGTTTTCATTATTTCGACTTCATGCCACGCGTAGAAAATGCAGTGGCAACCGTAGCCGATACGAATCCGGATTTCATTCTATATGTTTTCCTCCCCATTTTGATATTCGATGCGGCATACGAGATGAACATGCACATCTTCAAGAAAACATTGGCCAATTCCACCCTGTTGGCTGTTCCCGGATTAGTAGTCTGCATGCTGCTTACAGCCGCCCTCATGATTGGCATCAGCCTGTTTGCTCCAGAGTACACCTCGTGGACATGGCCGTTGGCTCTCATGTTCGGCGCCCTCATCAGTGCAACCGACCCGGTAGCCGTCGTAGCTTTATTGCACGAACTGGGTACCAGCAAACGCTTCTCCACTTTAGTAGACGGAGAGTCTTTGCTCAACGATGGAACCGGCATCGTATGTTTCATGCTGTTTTTCGGAGCCTATACGCTTAGTGGAGCAAGCACAGCTTCTCCCGTAGTGCAATTTCTGGAAGTCGTTATTGGCGGAATACTTTTAGGATTCTGCCTGGCCCGACTGACAATCTGGTTCATTACACGTATCAACTCGGAAGAGATGATACAAAACAGCGTCATCATCCTTTCTGCCTACGTCACGTTTATTCTGTCCCAATACTATATGGGCATATCCGGTGTCATCGCTTTAGTGGCTTTCGGACTGACTATCTCTTATACCGGCCGCCCCAGACTGAAACCGCAAGTCAACGTATTCATGGAAAAGTTCTGGGGACTTCTTACCCATATAGCCAATACATTAGTTTTTATCATGGTCGGTGTGGTCATCGCAGAGAAAGTAGACCTGAATTGGTCCGACCTCATCATTTTGCTGCTTGTTTACGTAGGACTGAACCTCATCCGGTTTGCCATGATCATGCTTTTCTACCCCGTTATGAAAAGATTGGGATACGGACTTTCCAAACGCGAGTCCGTCATTCTGACATGGGGTGGCCTGCGCGGAGCATTAGGTATGACACTGGCCCTGATGGTTTCTTACACACCGGGAATTCCGGAAGACATCAGACGACAGGTCTTGTTTCTCACAGCCGGTATCGTCACGCTCACTCTTTCCATCAATGCCACCACCATGCGTTGGCTACTGAGACGATTGGGCTTAATACAAGTTTCCAGTGCCAGAGTACTGATAGACTCCAAAATCCAAGGATACTTACACGACAGTGCAGAAAAGTATATGGAAAAACTGTCTGCAAAGGCGGCATTGCACGACGCAAACTGGAACAAAGTGAAAAAATACCTTCCACCGTCTCTGTCTTTGTCTCCGTCCGGACCTCTTCCCACAATGGAATTCCTTTCCGAAATACGTCTCCGTATATTGGACCGCGAAAAGGCCGTATGCCATCAACTTTATGATGAAGGTGTCGTTTCGAAAACCACATTCCTTCATTTGATGAACTCTCTCGACGAGATGTATGACCATGACGGACAGTATACGTTGGACTTCCGTCCCTCCATATTCAATTATTGCAACCGCACCTCCGTCCTGCCTCGTATCCAAAAGAAACTTCACTTGGGGGACAGCATCAGTTTCTACTTCCGTGAACGCATCGTAAACGTATATGACCTGGCCAGAGGGTTCATCATTTTACAAAACGAGGATCTGAACCTATTGAACGAACTCAATGCTTCCGAACTCCTCACACCCGATCAGAAAAAACGATTGGACATTCTTCGTACGGAAATCAACCATAACATAGACCGCATGAATCATGTCACCTTGCAACTGGAACAAAATTACCCGAAGGCTTACCGCCATGCACTCACCGTCAAGTCTATCCGTATGATGCTCACTTACGAGCGTCGCACCATCCGTAAACTCCAAGACGATGGCGTGATTTCAGAAAAAGACGCAGAACGCTTCATCGAAAAAGTAGACGAACGGACAGACCAAGGCAATTCTTTCCGTTATTCAATGCCGGGTACTCTATTACGGGGAATACTCCACGCAATAAGCCCGAAAAAGAGATGACCCACAATGGGACGGAACGTCAGGTTTCGTCCCACTTTATTTCACCCAGTCTTCCAATTTCTTTTTCAGCACTCCCGTCCCATAACCACTCCATACATGTATAATCCGCCCTTCAGGCGATACAATCACGTAATGAGGAATACCTTTGATACCATAATGAGCGTATATTCCCACTGTACCCTGCATATCATTCAGGTTGACTCATGTACAAAATAACATCAGCTTTTTCTTCATGGTACTACTAAATATAAAACCCAAAGGTGTCGGTTTATCCGACACCTTTGGGTTTTATTAAATTTTTAATTCATCAATTGTTCTCCGGACGCAATTTACGCACCGTTTCTGCCGTACGCCACATTTCACTGTCGTGCAAAGCCTTCAATTCAGCTTCCAACTTCACGCGGTAGTCCGGTTTCGAGTTGGAATCAATCGAGATTTGCGCTTCATTACCGGTCACTACGCTCTGGTACAACTTCTGCACCACCGGCTTGATGGCATCGTGGAACGGCCCCATCCAATCCAATGCGCCACGCTGCGCCGTCGTAGAACAGTTGGCATACATCCAGTCCATACCGTTCTTGGCAAACAACGGCATCAAGGATTGAGTCAATTCTTCCACCGTTTCATTGAAAGCCTCGGAAGGAGTATGTCCGTTCTCGCGCAACACTTCGTATTGTGCCAACAACAAGCCCTGGATAGCACCCATCAAAGAACCGCGCTCGCCGGTCAAATCGGATGTAGCCTCACGCTTGAATGTGGTCTCGAACAAATAACCTGAACCGATACCGATACCGAAAGCCAATACTTTATCCAATGCCTTACCACTGGCATCCTGATAGATAGCATAAGAAGAGTTCAAGCCACGGCCTTCGAGGAACATCGTGCGCAATGAAGTACCCGAGCCCTTGGGAGCCACCATGATGACGTCAATATCTTTAGGAGGCACCACGCCCGTACGGTCACTCCAGTTAATAGCGAAACCATGAGAGAAATACAAGGTCTTGCCCGGAGTCAGATAAGGCTTGATGGTCGGCCACAACTGCATCTGAGCCGCATCGGAAAGCAACATGCAAACTATCGTACCCTTTTCGGCAGCTTCCTCAAGAGAAAACAAAGTCTCTCCCGGCACCCAGCCGTCAGCCACAGCCTTGTCGTATGTCTTACCCTGACGCTGGCCTACAATTACATTAAAACCGTTATCACGCAGGTTACAAGCCTGACCGGGTCCTTGAACACCATACCCTAAAACTGCAATCGTCTCGTTCTTCAATATTTCACGAGCCTTTTCCAATGGAAATTCCTCACGGGTCATCACGGTCTCGATAACACCGCCAAAATTCAATTCTGCCATTTTCTATTTCTGTTTTGTGCGACAAATAGCCGCGTTCTTTATTAAAATTCTTTTTTGTACGAAACTCGAAGACAAAGTTACAAAATTATTCTAATACACCTACAATAAATTGCTATTTGTTATCAAATTTAAGTTTACTTCGACACACGACTTCCCCTTCGGGATTCTCTCCGCCGACGTTTTTACGCACTTCGATATCGTAAGTCCCGTCTTCGTTTTCCTCACGGAAGAAGCTGAGCGTGTCGCCGGAATAGCTTTCGGCCACGTACGCCATTTCAAAACGGCGGATGACATGTCCGGCATACCAATCTTTGGAAAACAAGTCCAACACATGTTCAATATATTTAATACTGTTCACATGCCCGTTGATGTCAATATCACTATAATACACATCCATAGAACGTACCGGCATACAACTGCTCACTTTGATACGACCGGGCTTCTCTATCGGACAAGCCTTTTCCGTCTCTATATAGTCCACGATGTCACCGCCGTGCAGCGACAACAAGTCGGCCGGTTTGCGGGTATCCATATTGATCATGGCCCACACGGAACGCGCATAACCGTAAACCTTCCCGTCCTTCCCGTAAATGGCAAAGTTACGGTCGGTAAACAAACGGTACACGTTCTCCACCCACGTATCTACCGAGAATTCCTCATATTGAGCCGGCATATCTTCCAATTCGATGGCCAGGCGTGACAGTACCCACGTATAGTTACTCTCATTCAGTTCCGCCATACCGAAACCGCGCTCCGTGGCATGGAATCCGGCACAGTTGAGCAAATGGTTGCCCAACACCCCCATGAAAAGCCTTCCCGTGAAATCCACGTGAAAAGGTTCGGCCACAAACGAGTAAGTCCCGACTTTATTCTCTTTCATTCGAATCCTTACCTTATTTATTCCTTATTCTGAAGCTCCTCGTACGCACGCCGCCGTTCTTCCAAAAACTCGTCCAGATATTCCGTGCAACTCTTCGTAATGGCAATACGCCCCGAACGCACGTATTGCAACACGCACTTATACTCATTCAAGGCGAAATAAAGCGACATGATATCGTCCGTCATTCCCTTTTTGCTGACCACGGTATAAGTCGGATTCACCTCCACAATCTGCGCTCCGTGCTGACGTACGGCCTTCGAGATGTCCGGATTCTCCAACACCTTGGGAGTAGCCAGCTTATAAAGCGCCACTTCCTGGATGAAGATTTCGTCGTCCGTGAAATAATGAGCCTGGAGCACGTCTATGCGTTTCTCTATCTGTTTGGTGATAACCTGTATCTGTTCCTCCGTGCTCCAGCAGGTAATGGTGTACTTATGCACCCCCTTTATACTGGAAGCCGACACATTCAGACTTTCGATATTCACCTGCCTGCGGGTAAAAACCGCCGTCACCTGATTCAAAAGCCCCGCAAAGTTCTCGGAGAAAACAATCAAGGTATAGAATTTCTTCTCTTGTTCCATCTAAAAATCCTCCCGTTAATAATCCAAAACCATGTCGTCCACGTCATTGCCCGGACAACACATCGGCAACACACGACCTTCTTCTATCACGGCCACCTGCAACAAGTAAGGCCCATCCGTATCGACCATCTCCTGTATGGCCGCAGCCAAATCCTCACGCTCCACGACCGTACGGTTCGGTATGCCGTAAGCCGAAGCAATCATATTGTAGTCCGGATTCATCATCGGCGTGAAAGAATACCGTTTCCCGAAGAACATCTCCTGCCACTGGCGCACATTACCCAGATAGTTGTTATTGAGCAATATGATTTTCACCGGACTGCGTTGTTCCATAATCGTGCCCAACTCCTGAAGTGTCATCTGAATGCCTCCGTCGCCTAAAAAGAGACATACCATACGTCCCGGAGCGCCGAATGTGGCTCCGATGGCAGCCGGTAATCCGAATCCCATCGTCCCCATACCGCCGGAGGTTACGATGCTGCGTTGTTCCGAGAATTTGAAATAACGGGCAGCCATCATTTGGTTTTGCCCCACGTCGGTCACCAAGACAGCCTTATTACCGGTCATCTCCGTTACCTTACGTACGACCTCCCCCATCTTTATCGGTCCGTCTGCCGGATGGATTTCAGGTTCTATCACTGCCTCCTTTTCTCTCTCGTGATGTTCTCCGAAGCTGTCAATCCATTCCGTATGCCGATTGGGTTTCACCTGTTCGAGCACCTGAGCCAACGTCTGTTTGCAATTTCCTAACACGGCTACATCTACCGGTACATTCTTGTTGACTTCACTGGGATCTATTTCAAAATGTATCTTTTTGGCCTGACGGGCGTATGTACTTAACTTACCGGTGATACGGTCGTCAAAACGCATGCCTACGGCTATCAACACGTCACACTCCTGCGTCTTGGTGCTGTTGGCCAGACTTCCGTGCATACCCAGCATACCCATATTCAACGGATGGTCGGACGGCAAAGCGGACAAGCCCAACAAAGTGCAACCGGCAGGAATGTCGGCCCGTTCAATCAACTGACGGACTTCTTCTTGCGCGCCGCCAAGCTCAACCCCTTGTCCGACAAGGATAAACGGACGTTTCGCGTTGTTTATCAATGCAGCCGCCTGACGTATCGCCCACGGGTCGGTCTTGGGTACAGGCACATAACTGCGAATGAAATCCGTACCCTGCGGTTCGTAGTCCACCAAGCCGACCTGCGCATTCTTGGCAAAGTCCAACACGACCGGTCCCGGCCTGCCGCTCTTGGCAATATAAAAGGCACGGCTTACCGCCCAAGCCACATCTTCCGGACGACGGATCTGATAGGCCCATTTGCTGATGGGTTGCGTCACACCTACCAAGTCGCATTCCTGAAAGGCATCAGACCCCAACAAAGAAGCACCGACCTGCCCGGCAATCACCACGATGGGCGTACTGTCCATCATGGCATCCGCAATACCGGTAATGGTGTTCGTCGCCCCCGGCCCGCTGGTCACCAAAGCCACTCCGACCTTGCCCGACACACGGGCATACCCTTGTGCCGCATGGGTAGCCCCCTGCTCATGCCGTACCAATACATGGTTCAACTTATCTTTATATCCGTACAAGGCGTCATATACCGGCATGATGGCTCCGCCCGGATAGCCGAAGAGCGTCGTAACCCCCTCGTGCTCCAACGAACGCATCAAAGCCTCTGCGCCTGTTATCTTTTCTTTTGCCATATTGAAAACTGTTTTTAATCTATCATACGAACTCCACCCTTGTCGGCCGAACTCACCATCGAAGCGTATGCTTTCAGCGATTTGGGTACGACACGCTTACGCGTCATCGGACGTTGCGGACGGGCTGCCAATTCAGCTTTGCTCAACTTGACATTGATGCTCCGGTTCGGGATGTCTATTTCGATAATGTCTCCGTCCACAATCTTACCGATATTCCCACCGGCTGCCGCTTCGGGCGAAATATGGCCGATACTCAAACCGGAAGTTCCTCCGGAAAAACGCCCGTCGGTAATCAGGGCACACTCTTTTCCCAAATGTCGGCTTTTCAGATAGGATGTCGGATAAAGCATCTCCTGCATACCCGGCCCACCCTTCGGTCCTTCGTGAGTGATGACCACCACGTCACCACTTACCACACTGCCGTTCAGGATACCTTCACAAGCATCTTCCTGAGAATCGAACACCTTGGCCGGACCGCTGAAATGCCAGATGCTTTCGTCCACTCCGGCCGTCTTCACCACGCAACCGTCTTGGGCAATATTCCCAAACAACACGGCCAGACCGCCGTCCTTGCTGTAAGCATGTTCCACATCACGGATGCACCCTGTGGCACGGTCGGTGTCCAACGTATCGTACACCTTGCTCTGCGAACCCATCTTGTTACTGAAGACTCCGCCCGGCGCACTGCTGTAAATACGCTGCGCCTCATCGTCCACCTGTCCGGAGGTAATACTATATTTCGCAATATCTTCGCCTAAAGTACGGCCGTTCACCCTGCGGCACGACGTATCCAACAAACCGGCCTTTGCCAATTCACCTAATATATTAAGGATGCCGCCCGCACGGTTACATTCCTGGATGGAATACTTCTGCGTGTTGGGCGCCAACTTGCATAGGCAGGGCACCTTGCGGCTCAACGCGTCGATGTCTGCCATCTTGAAGTCCACCCCGGCCTCATTGGCCACGGCCAACAGATGCAGCACGGTGTTGGACGACCCGCCCATGGCAATATCCAACGTCATGGCGTTCAGGAAAGCCTGGCGCGTGGCGATGCTCTTCGGCAATACGCTCTCATCCCCTTCCTCATAATATTTGAACGCATTCTCTACCACTAATCTGGCCGCATCCTGAAACAAACGGATACGATTGGCATGCGTCGCCAAAATAGTCCCGTTCCCCGGGAGGGAAAGTCCGATAGCCTCCGTCAGGCTGTTCATGGAGTTGGCTGTAAACATCCCCGAACAACTGCCGCAACCGGGACAAGCACAAGCCTCAATCTTCGCCATCTCCTCATCGCTCACCGACGTATCGGCTCCTTTGATCATAGCCGTAATCAAATCGGCATTCTCCCCGTTGATTTTGTGTGCCTCCATCGGCCCTCCGGAAACAAACACCGTAGGGATATTCAAGCGCATACTGGCCATCAACATACCCGGCGTGATCTTGTCGCAATTCGAAATGCAAATCATGGCATCCGCCTTATGCGCGTTGACCATATACTCCACGCTGTCGGCGATGATGTCGCGCGAGGGCAGAGAATACAGCATCCCGTCGTGCCCCATGGCGATACCGTCGTCGATGGCTATCGTATTGAACTCCGCAGCATAACATCCCATCTTTTCGATTTCGGCTTTCACCATCTGCCCGATTTCATGCAAATGAGTATGCCCCGGCACGAACTGGGTGAAAGAATTGACGATGGCCACGATCGGCTTCCCGAACTGTTCACGTTTCATCCCATTGGCCACCCACAATGCACGGGCTCCCGCCATACGGCGTCCTTCAGTGCTCTGCGCACTGCGCAACTTATGTTTCATCTTTATAGCGTTTTTATACTTTTTCTTTATAGTGCTGCAAATTTAGCCCCTTTTTTCATATTAGACAAAAGTTTAGGGTATAAAAGTGAGATACACATAAACAATAGTTATCAAATCGAGCGGTATTAAACAAAATCAACATAAACACCACTGTATTTAATTTCAAACTATCACTTAAGCCTTGCAAATATATCATAGAGTCATCAAAACCATACCCTCACAAGCTTCTGCTGTTTCGGCAAAGCTTGATTTTTTCTTATCTCTCCGGCATATAAATCAAATATTATATCTAATTTTGTAAATTCAATATATATAGCACGATTGATTAATATTCAAAATGGCAAAACCTTTTATAAAATGGGCTGGTGGCAAAACACAGCTACTGACACAATTTGAAAATATTCTCCCTCACAACCTTGAGGAAGCTGAACATTTCACATATATAGAACCTTTCGTCGGAGGAGGAGCCATGTTATTCCACATGCTGCAAAAGTATACCAATATAGGTCGTGTTATAATCAATGATATCAATCCGAATCTTATTACCGCCTATAGAGTAATACGAGATACCCCAGAACGTCTTATCACAGACTTGAAAATGCTTCAAAGGGAATTTAGACAAAACAGCAATGAAGAAGCAAGAAAAGAATATTTTCTTAGGATTAGGAAATCATACAATGAAGATACTCACAATGATGTAACAAACACAGCAATGTTCATCTTTTTAAATAGAACATGTTTCAACGGCTTGTATCGTGTAAATTCCAAAGGATATTTCAATGTACCGTTTGGTAAATATACCAATCCCACTATTTGTGATGAAGAATTACTCTTAGAAGATAGCAAAATATTACAAAACGTAGAAATCCTTTGCGGTGATTACACTCTAATCGAACGTTATGTAGACAATAATACTTTTATATATTTCGATCCTCCATATCGCCCGCTTAGTACAACTTCAAGCTTCACTTCTTACTCTAAAGAAAACTTCGATGATACAGAACAAACCCGGTTAGCTCATTTTTTTGCCCGACTCTCAAGATACGGCTGCAAAATGATGCTTAGCAATTCTGACTGTTGTGCACAAAATCCTAACGACACTTTTTTTGAGAACCTTTATGGAAACTTTATCATCGACAAAGTCCATGCTTCCCGTTTTGTCAATGCCATTCCGTCAAAAAGGGGGAAGTTAACTGAAATTCTCGTAAGGAACTATTAATTTCACAGCAAGTTCTCCTATTCAATAATCTTTTAATCACAAATCATAAATACAAATCTTATGGAATTCTTAAATCTGCAAATTGAGGAACGAACAAAAATATTCATCAACAATGCCCTCCTGACCAATAGAGGATTCAATTATTATGTTGATTGGACAAATGTTAACGGTTATAATGAGTTCATGGTAGAGATCCATGCGATGGACATTCTGATAGGTTGCAAGGACGACAACGATTTTAAGGACAAATTCATCACTCTTATTTCTAAACTCCCCCATGTTGTATTGCTGTTTCCATTTTTATTCGGACTGGCAAAAGATGAAAGAGAAAAACTTTATAGGAATAAAACACAACTCACAATAATTCAAGATGAATTGAACTGTGCAGACCATTTAATATATAGCTTTTCAAAAAACACAAAATATTTAGATGACAATGAAATAGAGATTTTCTATAATTTTTTCGTCCGAATGGGACTAAAGAATTTATATCAAAATTTTATTGAAAAAAGTACATTAGATTATATTATAGGAGTATTGGTAGGCATGGACTCCAATGGACGTAAGAATAGAGGAGGAAGAGCTTTCGAATTGGCAACCTTTCCTCTATTTGAGAAAATAAGTAATAAATATAAATTAATCCTGCTAACACAAAAGCAATTTAAAACCCTAAGGACATTTGGCTTTAATATATCTGAAGATATAGCCAATCGAAAGGCTGATTTTATTTTATTGGATTATAAAAAGAAAAAAGCTATCAACTTCGAAGTTAATTTTTACAACGGCTCGGGTTCCAAGCCGGAGGAAATAATAGACTCATATATCAACCGCCAAAATGATTTAAAGTCAGTGGGCATAGATTTCGCACTTGTCACAGACGGGAAATGTTGGTCTTCGGCTTCCAATCAATTATCAAAAGGATTCAGACATTTGGATTTTCTACTCAATTTCTATATGTTAAAACACGGGATGTTAGATGAAATAGTCAATAAGATCTTCTTCAATAAAAATAATGATTGAACCCTACTTTAGGTCTTTAGACCGTAATTTCACGCTCCTTCACGGAGATTGCAGAAAATTACTTCGCAATTTCGACTTTAAATTTAACTGTATCTTTGCAGATCCGCCATATTTCTTGTCAAAAGGCGGAATCAGCATACAGAGCGGCAAGATTGTGTGTGTAAACAAAGGAGATTGGGATAAAGGCAAGACACACCAGGAAATGATGGAGTTCAACATGGATTGGATCAAGCTCTGCCATGAAAAATTAAAAGATAATGGTACAATATGGATTTCAGGCACTTATCATAATATTTTCTCCATAGCCAACTGCCTCACAGAATTAGGATACAAAATTCTGAATGTGGTGACATGGGCTAAAACCAATCCGCCACCTAACATTTCATGTCGTTACTTCACTTATAGTACAGAATTTATTATCTGGGCACGTAAAAACGAGAAAAAACCACACTTCTTCAACTACAATTTGATGAAACAGTTGAACGCCGGTAAACAAATGACTGATGTGTGGCATTTACCTGCCATTGCCCCATGGGAAAAATCCTGTGGCAAGCACCCGACCCAAAAACCTCTCTCCTTGCTTTCACGCATCATCATGGCTTCCACAAAACCAGGCGAATGGATACTTGACCCTTTTTGTGGCAGTTCAACTACTGGCATTGCTGCCAATTTACTTAGACGACGTTTCTTAGGAATAGACAAAGAGCAAGACTTCCTCGAAATCAGTAAACGACGCCGTGAAGAAATCGAAAACAACCAAATTCTACACAAATACCGTTCTAAAATAAAAGATATAAAACTAATGGACTCTCTATACCCATCTGTAATGAATGAAGATATTGATATACAATATATTGATTTGCCATTTTGATAAATATTCAAATCCTAATGCCATCAGTTCAATCACAGTCTTGCCCTCATTCCTAATATGTCTTTTTATTCTTTCAAGCCATGAGACTTCCGCAAATCATATCTTTTCGCTGACAAAATGTAAGTCATAAGCCCCTTTCTCTAAAGGACAATATTCTGATTCCGGACGCATTCCACGAGGTATTATCCTATTTTTGAATACAAAAATTTATATTTAAGCCTTGTTTTTTACTTCCTTTAACTCAAAGTGCGTTTCAATCACAGCCGAATGATTTTTCGTTCGGAGCAAAAAACATTTTTTATCTCCGCAGATTGCGTACCCATCTTCTGCGCCCTCTCGGAAAAAACACCTGAAAGCGAAACCGGAATATGCTTTTGCTAACTATTTTTTCTCTAAAAGGAACACGTTTGCAGTCAAAAAACGGATGGCAATATGTCACGCTGTTGCTACCTCATATACGTACGTCTCTTCACTCACGTCTACATACCAAGTTTATTTGTCGCACAAATTAAAAGCAAAACCACTGATTGGTTGTCAAAAGGATATTCTCCCAGCACGTAAGAATCACGTATTTTCAAACCAATCCGGTCTGGATACAAAATAACGAAATCTCACAGGGGATGGATTGACAATTTGACAAATCGCCACACCCGCCCCAAAAAATCATCCCATATCTTGTGAGCAGCTTTCTTTTTTATTCGTAACTTTACCACGTTTAAAATTCAAAACATGCACATTACATCTCCCATACGCACGAAAGATACGGTCGACACGTTAGCCCGTTTGTGGGAAGCCTCCGTACGCCGGAGTCACCATTTCTTGACGGAGGCTGACATACGGCGACTCACCCCTTTTGTAAAGTCCGGATTGGGCCACATCGAACGGCTTTTTGTGACGTATGTACAGAACGTTCCTGCCGGTTTTATCGGTCTCGAAAAAAACAAGATCGAAATGCTTTTCATCGCACCGGACTTCTGGGGCATGGGCATCGGGAAAGAACTGGTACTGATGGCCTTCAGGAAATTCAATATACGATATGTGGATGTAAACGAGCAAAACCCGCAAGCGGAAGGCTTTTACCGCCATTTGGGCTTCCGAACCTTCGAACGTACGGAAACCGACGGACAAGGCAATCCTTTCCCTATCCTGAAAATGGAACGGGAAAGGTTCTCCCTGCGCCATGCGACACCTGAAGACATTCCGGTTCTCAAAACCCTCTTTACAGACACCGTCTTACACACAAACCGCAAGGACTACACCCAAGAGGAAGTGGAAGACTGGGCTGCGTGTGCCGACAAACCCGGCCATTGGAAAGAATTGATTGCCACGCACCATTTTACGTTGGCCGAAAAATCCCCCGGACATACCGTAGGCTTCGCAGCTATCCGCCCGGACGGCTATTTGAACTCCATGTTCGTGCACCACGACTTCCAACGCCAAGGCATCGCCTCCCTGCTTCTGGAAGACATGGAAAAATACGCCCGGTTGCAAGGCGTTTCGTACATCACGTCCGAAGTCAGCCTGACAGCCCGCCCGTTCTTCGAAAGCAAAGGTTACACCATCGTGGAAAAACAGCAGAGAAAAGCCATGCTACGACTTCTGACAAATTTCAAAATGAAGAAACCAATCGTTTAAGATAGTCAAAAAGGAAAATACGTTTCCGATTATCATTTATTTGCCGTAACTTTGCGACCCTATATCAATAATTAGAAAACATATATGGATACGACACCCAACAAGTACATCACCGTCGCATACGAACTCTATACGGATTTCGACGGGAAAAGAGAATTAGTGGAAAAAGCTCCTATCGAACACCCATTCCAGTTTATTTCGGATATGGGCACAACTTTGGATGCCTTTGAAGCACAAATCAAACCGTTACAGAAAGGAGAGAAATTCAACTTCACACTGTCCGTAGAAGAAGCTTACGGTGAGTATGAACAGGAACGCGTACTGGAACTGAACAAAGATGTATTCAAAGTAAACGGACACTTTGACAAAGAGCATATTTATCCGGGAAGCGTGGTGCCCTTGATGAATGCAGACGGAGCACGTTTTAACGGAACAATCACAGATGTGAAAGAAGATACCGTAACCGTAGACCTGAATCATCCCTTGGCCGGAAAAGCGTTGAACTTCATCGGCGAAGTCACTGAAAACCGCGATGCGACAAAAGACGAAATACAAGGCATGCTCAACATGCTGAGCGGCGAAGGAGGTTGCGGATGCGGTTGCGATAGTTGCGGCGGGGGTTGCGGAGACGACTGCGACTGCGACGGCCACCACCATGAAGAGGGTTGCGGATGCGGACACTGCCATTAAAAGCGGCATCTGTATATTTTATATTGAAAGGGTGAGACATGAGCAATACATTTGGTAATATATTCCGGCTGACGACTTTCGGAGAAAGCCACGGGCCGGGAGTAGGCGGAGTCGTCGACGGGTTTCCGGCCGGCATCGACATCGACTTGGACTTCATACAACACGAGCTGGACCGCCGCCGTCCGGGACAAAGCAGAATCACGACTCCCCGCAAAGAAGCGGACAAGGTGGAATTGCTGTCTGGAGTGTTCGAAGGAAAATCGACCGGATGCCCCATCGGCTTTCTGGTACGCAATACCAACCAACATTCCAATGACTACGACAACATACGCAACCTGTACCGACCGTCACATGCCGATTTCACCTACACTCAAAAATACGGCTTGCGCGACCATACGGGCGGAGGACGCTCTTCGGCACGTGAAACCATAGCACGTTGCGTGGGCGGTGCCTTGGCAAAACTGGCCCTCAAACAAATCGGTGTGGAAATCTATGCCTATACCTCACAAGTGGGCAACATTGCTTTGGAACACGATTATACGCATTACGACCCGACACAAATCGAAACGAACGATGTACGTTGCCCGGATGCGGAAAAAGCCGCTTCCATGGAAAGCCTCATTTCGGAAGTCAAAGCAAAGGGAGATACTATCGGAGGTATCATCACGGGGGTAATCCGCCATTGCCCCATAGGGCTGGGCGAACCGGTTTATGGTAAACTCCACGCCGCATTAGGAGGTGCCATGTTGGGCATCAATGCCGTAAAAGGATTCGAATACGGACGAGGGTTTGCCGGAGTAAGCCAACGGGGAAGTGAACAAAATGATGTCTTCATCCCCCAAAACGGAGCCATCGGAACGCGTACCAACCACAGCGGAGGCATACAAGGCGGAATCAGCAACGGGCAGGACATCTATTTCAGGGTAGCTTTCAAGCCGGTCGCTACCATCCTGATGGAACAGGAAACCGTAACACTGGACGGAACCCCGACTATCATAAAAGCCCGCGGACGGCACGATGCTTGTGTACTCCCCCGTGCGGTACCTGTGGTAGAAGCGATGGCGGCCATGACGATTCTGGATTATTATCTGCTCAACAAAACCACTCATTTGTAATTGCAACGAAGAAAAAATATCCGGATTCGTAGAAAAAAACCGTTCTTTCGTAGATTCTATTTGGATATAGTCGAAGAAATAACTATCTTTGAAACGTAAAAGAAATAAAGTTGTGAAACTTTAAGATAGCTTAGTTAAAAGTTTAGTTTAGTTTTTGTGTTGGTATCCCGCCTCGATTTTGAGGCGGGATATTCTTTTTCCCACATGTTTCTTTTTCTCCTTTTTCTTCTTTCAGCAGATTGAAAAATCAATCACAGCAGAATGATTTTTCAATCTACTGAAATTGATTATCCGGTCTCAAACCGACTTCTCACAGCTTTCCTCCCTGCCGAAAAATTTAGTCTCAAAAAGCCTTCGCATCTTTCATACCTTTTGAAGTTCAACAACTTAAAGTGAACTTTCCACGTCTAAAGGATTCACCATGTATTCACCACAAGATGACTTGAAACCCAGCGGGGAAAAAGAACACCCCCTGCTGATTCCTGCATATTTTTTTATAGTGTTGATAATTAAATTATGATTTAAAGCTTAAATCATAATTTATATTTCCATTCGTCATTCTTTTATATGTTTTTTATTCGAATCGTTAGTTTTAAAAAGCACTGTTTCATTTTCTCTATAAAAACCGAAGCACACCTCATTGCATTTTGGCACACAATTATTATTTTTGCAAAACAAAATGACGCTATATAATAAAATATCATTGCATATAGATTATGAAACAAGAGAAACAAAATCCTTTTATCAAATACAACGGTATTAAAGACGCAAAGGTGCACATCCACAAGACAAGCGGATTGTACGACGCCTCGAACGAACATGACGCATGCGGAGTAGGCATGATTGTGGACATCCACGGCAACAAATCCCACGAATTGGTGGACTCAGCCCTTAAAGTGTTGGAAAACATGAAACACCGGGGAGCGGAAGGCGCCGACAACAAGACGGGCGACGGGGCAGGCATCATGCTCCAGATTCCCCATGAGTTCATCCTCTTGCAAGGCATCCCCGTACCGGAAAAAGGAAAATACGGCACGGGACTTGTCTTCCTACCCAAGGACGAGCAGGAGCAATCGCACATGCTGAGCGTCATGATTGAGGAAATAGAACGGGAAGGGTTGAACCTGATGCACTTGCGCAACGTGCCGGTCAATTCGTCCATCCTCGGAAAAGACGCATCGGCCACGGAACCGAGCATCAAACAGATATTCATAACCGGTTCTACCGATACGGAAAACTTGGAACGCACCCTATATATAATAAGGAAGAGGATTGAGAACCGCATACATCACAAAGATTTCTATATCGTATCCCTGTCGAGCAAGAACATCGTGTACAAAGGGATGCTCTCGTCGATGCAAGTGAGGGAATACTTCCCCGACCTGACCCAACCATACTTTACCAGCGGACTGGCCGTCGTGCATTCCCGTTTCAGCACCAACACCTTCCCGACATGGAGCCTGGCACAGCCCTTCCGCCTGTTGGCGCACAACGGTGAAATCAACACCATACGGGGCAACCGCGCCTGGATGGAGGCACGGGAAAGCGTGCTTTCCACGCCCACGCTCGGTAACGTGAAGCAAATCAGGCCCATCATCCAACCCGGCATGAGCGACAGTGCCTCACTGGACAACGTACTGGAGTTTTTCGTCATGTCCGGCCTGAGCCTGCCCCACGCCATGGCCATGCTGGTGCCGGAGTCCTTCAACGACAAGAACCCCATCAGCGAAGACCTGAAGGCTTTCTATGAGTACCACTCCATCCTGATGGAACCGTGGGACGGGCCGGCCACCCTGCTCTTCAGCGACGGGCGCTACGCTGGAGGCATGCTCGACCGCAACGGCCTACGCCCCGCCCGCTACCTGATTACCCGGAACGACATGATGGTAGTAGCCAGCGAGGCGGGCACCATCCACTTCGAGCCGGGAGACATCAAGGAAAAAGGACGGTTGCAACCGGGCAAGATACTGCTGGTGGACACCCAAGAAGGGAAAATATATTATGACGGGGAACTGAAAGCCCAATTGGCTGCCGCCAAACCTTACCGGCAGTGGCTCTCCACGAACCGTATCGAACTGGACACCCTGCGGAGCGGACGAAAGGTGGAAAACATAGTGGAGGATTACGACCGCCGCCTGCGTACTTTCGGTTATACACGCGAAGACATCGAACGCACGCTCGTCCCGATGGCAACGGGCGGGGCGGAGCCGACCGCTTCCATGGGGAACGACACCCCGTTGGCCGTGCTCTCCGACAAGCCCCAACTGTTGTTCAACTATTTCCGCCAACAGTTCGCCCAAGTGACCAACCCTCCCATCGACCCGATACGTGAGGAACTGGTCATGTCGCTGAGCGAGTACATCGGCGCCGTGGGTATGAACATCCTGCTGCCGAGCGAAGCGCACTGCAAGATGGTACGACTGCCGCACCCCGTATTGACCAACACCCAGTTGGACATCCTGTGCAATATACGCTACAAGGGCTTCCACACCGTGAAGCTCCCCATCCTGTTCGACGTGCACGGAGGGAAGGCGGCCTTGCAAGAAGCCTTGTCCGCCCTGTGCAAGCAAGCGGAAGCGTCCGTCGACGAGGGCGTGAACTACATCATCCTGTCCGACCGCGGAGTGGATGCCGCGCACGCAGCCATTCCCTCACTGTTGGCCGTAAGTGCCGTACACCACCATTTGATTTCCGTACAGAAACGTGTACAGACCGCCCTGATTATCGAAAGCGGGGAAATCCGCGAGGTCATGCACGCCGCCCTGCTGCTGGGCTACGGAGCAAGTGCCATCAACCCCTATATGGCTTTTGCCGTACTGGACAATCTGGTCAAGCGGAATGAAATACAGATGAACTACGAAACGGCGGAAAAGAACTACATCAAGGCCATCTGCAAAGGCTTGTACAAGGTAATGAGCAAGATGGGCATCAGCACGATTCGTTCTTACCGGGGTGCCAAGATATTCGAAGCCGTAGGACTCAGCGAGGAATTGCTGAAAACCTATTTCGGCACGCTGGTCTCTACCATCGGCGGCATACGGTTGGAGGAAATCGCAAAAGACTACACCGCCTTCCACGATGCAGGTTTCCGGCCCGCAGAGCCTGGGCATCTCCTGCCCCACATCGGACTTTTCTCTTTCCGCAAGGATGGCGAGCAACATGCTTGGACCCCTGAGACCATATCCTCCCTGCAAATTGCCACACGCCTCGGCAGTTACAAGAAATTCAAGGAGTTCACAAGAATGGCGGACGGGAAAAGCCGACCGATATTCCTGCGCGACTTCTTCGGGTTCAAGCGCAACCCCATCGACATCGACAAGGTGGAACCCGTGGAGGACATCGTCAAGCATTTCGTCACCGGTGCCATGTCGTTCGGCGCCATCAGCAAGGAAGCGCACGAAGCCCTGGCATTGGCCATGAACGAACTCGGTGCCCGAAGCAACACGGGGGAAGGCGGCGAAGACAGCAGCCGTTTCCACGAAACGTACGAAGGCATCCCGCTTTGCAGCAAGACCAAACAGGTGGCCTCCGGACGCTTCGGTGTCACGACCGAATACCTCGTCCATGCCGAAGAGATACAAATCAAAGTGGCCCAAGGCGCCAAGCCGGGGGAAGGCGGGCAGCTTCCGGGTTTCAAAGTGGACGAAGTTATCGCCAAGACACGCCACTCCATTCCGGGCATCTCCCTGATTTCCCCACCGCCCCACCACGACATCTACTCCATCGAGGATTTGGCCCAACTGATTTTCGACCTGAAGAATGTCAATCCGAAAGCCCGAATCAGCGTGAAACTGGTAGCTGAAAGCGGAGTCGGCACGATAGCTGCCGGAGTGGCCAAAGCCAAGGCCGACCTGATTGTAATCTCCGGTGCGGAAGGCGGCACGGGTGCCTCACCCGCTTCTTCCATGCGCTATGCGGGCATCTCACCGGAAATCGGCCTGAGCGAGACCCAACAGACTTTGGTTCTCAACGGACTGCGCGGACAGGTGCGCCTACAGACCGACGGACAGATCAAGACGGGTCGCGACATCATCAGCATGGCCCTGCTCGGGGCTGAAGAGTTCGGCTTCGGCACCACCGTACTCATCGTCTTGGGGTGTGTCATGATGCGCAAGTGCCACACCAACGCTTGTCCCGTCGGGGTGGCAACCCAGGACCCGGTACTGCGCAACCACTTCCGCGGACATTACAAGTACGTGGTAAACTATTTCCGCTTCTTGGCCGAGGAGGTGCGTGAATACTTGGCGGAAATGGGATTCATGCGACTGGAAGACATCGTGGGACGCACGGACCTCATCGAACTGAAACCGACGGAGAAAGAGACCAAAGTCGGACAGTTGGATTTCAGCCGCCTGCTACACAAGGTGGAAGGGAATGCTGCCATCCATCACGTATGCGGACAAAAGCATGAAATAAGCCACGTGAAAGACGTGGAAATCATAGCCTCAGCCACAGAAGCTCTCGAACATGGCAAGGAAGTATCCCTAGAATACGCCATCGCCAATACCGATCGCTCCGTAGGAGCCATGCTGTCGGGTGCCGTGGCCACACGGTATGGCAACGAAGGGCTGCCCGAACAAACCATCAACGTGAAATTCAAAGGTTCCGCCGGACAAAGCTTCGGGGCGTTTCTGGCCCACGGCATCTGCTTCAAATTGGAAGGCGAGGCGAACGACTACTTGGGCAAAGGGTTGAGCGGCGGACTGATTTCCGTGCGACCGCCCGTACGCTCCAACTTCGATGCGGAAAAGAACACAATTGCGGGCAACACGCTGCTCTACGGTGCCACGGGCGGCGAGGTCTATATCAACGGCCGGGCCGGCGAACGGTTCGCCGTACGCAACTCCGGAGCCATCGCCGTCGTGGAAGGTGTGGGAGACCACTGCTGCGAATACATGACCGGCGGACGCGTGGTCGTGCTGGGCGAAACCGGGCGAAACTTCGCCGCCGGCATGAGCGGAGGCGTGGCATACGTTTGGGACAAAGACCACACGTTCGACTACTTCTGCAACATGGAAATGGTGGAACTTTCGCTTTTGGAAAACTCCACCTCACGCAAAGAGCTACATGAACTTGTCCGCCAACACTACCTTTACACCGGTTCGACCCTGGCCCGTACCATGCTGGACGACTGGAACCACTACGTGGACGAGTTCATACAAGTCACTCCCATCGAATACAAACGCGTACTGGCAGAAGAACAGATGCGCAAGCTGCAACAAAAAATAGCAGACGTACAACGGGATTACTAACAGATTCGACAAACGACAAAAATAAAGAAAAATGGGAAACCCTAAAGCATTCCTTACCATACCGCGGCAGGAAGCCGGCTACCGCCCGGTACATGACCGCATCAACGACTTCGGCGAAGTGGAACAGACCCTGAACACCAGCGAGCGCAAACAGCAGGCCTCACGCTGCATGGATTGTGGCGTACCGTTCTGCCATTGGGCGTGTCCTTTGGGCAACCGTCCTCCGGAGTTCCAAGACGCACTCTACAAGGGCAAATGGAAAGAAGCGTACGAAATCCTGTCCCAGACCAATGATTTCCCGGAATTCACCGGACGCATCTGTCCTGCGCTTTGCGAGAAAAGTTGCGTGCTGAAACTGGCTATCGACGCTCCGGTTACCATCCGAGAGGACGAGGCGGCCATCATCGAAGCAGCTTTCCGCGAAGGCTACATCAAGCCGCGAACCTACCCTCGAAACGGGAAGAAAGTGGCCGTCGTAGGTTCAGGTCCCGCAGGCATGGCCGCAGCCAACCAACTGAACCGCATGGGATATGAAGTGACGGTGTTTGAAAAGGACGAATATGTGGGAGGGCTGCTACGCTTCGGCATCCCGAACTTCAAACTCAACAAGGCCATCATAGACCGTCGCGTGGACATCATGGCAGCCGAAGGCATCACCTTCAAGACGAGCACTCCCATCGACGTGGAACACCTGCCTGAAGGCTTCGACGCTTACTGCATCTGCACGGGAACCCCACAGGCACGCGACCTCGATATCCCGGGGCGCGACCTCAAAGGCATACACTTCGCATTGGAAACGCTGGCCCAACAAAACCGCGTCCTGGGCGGACAGGCATTCAGCAAGGAAGAACGCATAAACGCCAAAGGCAAACACGTGTTGGTCATCGGTGGCGGCGACACGGGAAGCGACTGCATCGGTACAAGCAACCGACAGGGTGCGGCCAGTATCACGCAAATCGAAATCATGCCGAAACCTCCAGTAGGGCACAACCCGGCCACACCATGGCCGCAATGGCCCGTGGTATTAAAAACCAGTTCCAGTCACGAAGAGGGTTGCACACGCCGGTGGAGCCTGACATCCAACCGTTTTATCGGCACGAAAGACGGCCGAGTTTGCGGTGTGGAAGTGGAAGAAGTGGAATGGATTCCCAGCCCGGACGGAGGCCGCCCCGCCATGCGCCCTACAGGGAAAAAGGAAACCCTCAAGGCCGACCTCGTGCTGTTGGCCATGGGATTCCTCAAACCCCAACAGCCGGCGTTCGCAAGCAACGTTTTCGTGGCCGGAGACGCGGCCACCGGTGCCAGCCTCGTAGTCCGCTGCATCGCAGGAGGACGCAAAGCAGCCCAAGACATCAACGCTTACTTAACTAAAACCTTAACGCCATGTGTGGAATAACAGCTCTGTTCAACCTCAAACGACAAACGCCCGAATTACGAAAAAAGGCTTTGTCCATGTCTAAGAAAATCCGCCATCGCGGGCCGGACTGGAGTGGCATTTATTGCGGCAAGACAGCCATCTTGTGCCACGAACGCCTTTCCATCGTCGATCCGCAAAGCGGCGGGCAGCCTCTTTTCTCGCCCGACCGTAAACAGATACTGGCCGTCAACGGGGAAATCTACAACCACCGCCAAATCCGTGAACAGTATGCCGGACGATACGACTTCCAAACGGGCAGCGACTGCGAGGTCATCCTCGCGCTCTACCAAGACAAAGGCATCCATTTCTTAGAAGACCTGAATGGAATTTTTGCCTTCGCCCTTTATGACGAAGAACAGGACGATTTCCTGATAGCCCGCGACCCCATCGGAGTCATACCTTTATATATAGGACATGACAAGGACGGCATCCTATATCTGGCCAGCGAGCTGAAAGCACTTGAAGGTTTCTGCGACGAATACGAGCCGTTCTTGCCGGGACATTACTACTGGGGGCAGGAAGGGAAGATGACGCGCTGGTACACCCGCGATTGGATGGACTACTCGAACGTGAAGGACAATTATACCCCTGACGCCTGTAACGCTACAAAAGTCACGGACTGTGGAAACTGTTATTCCATACAGGTAGAAGCCGTACGCAATGCCTTGGAAGCCGCCGTGCGCCGCCAACTGATGAGCGACGTTCCCTATGGCGTGCTGCTCTCCGGCGGATTGGACAGTTCCGTCATTTCAGCCGTAGCGCGGAAGTTTGCGGCACGCCGCATTGAGACCGACGGCAAGGCCATGGCGTGGTGGCCGCAACTCCACAGCTTCGCCGTGGGACTGAAAGGCGCACCGGACTTGGCCAAGGCCAGGGAAGTGGCCGACCATATCGGTACCGTACACCACGAAATCAACTACACCATTCAAGAGGGTTTGGATGCCGTGCGTGATGTCATCTACTACATCGAGACCTACGACGTGACCACCGTGCGCGCCTCCACCCCGATGTACCTGCTTGCCCGCGTCATCAAGAGCATGGGCATCAAGATGGTATTGAGCGGCGAAGGTGCCGATGAAGTATTCGGCGGTTACCTCTATTTCCACAAAGCACCGGACGCACAGGCTTTCCACGAAGAAACGGTTCGCAAGCTCTCCAAACTGCACCTTTACGACTGCCTGCGGGCCAACAAGTCCCTCTCGGCATGGGGAGTGGAAGGACGCGTACCTTTCCTCGACAAGGAGTTCCTCGACGTGGCCATGCGGCTCAACCCGTCCGCCAAGATGTGTCCGGGCAAGACCATCGAAAAGAAAATCGTGCGTGACGCTTTCTCCTGTCTCTTGCCCGAAAGCGTGGCTTGGCGGCAGAAAGAACAATTCAGCGACGGTGTGGGATACAGTTGGATTGACACATTGAAGGAAATCACATCACAGGCCGTCAGCGACGAACAGATGGCACATGCCTCGGAACGGTTTCCCATCAACCCGCCCATGAACAAAGAAGAATACTATTACCGTAGCATCTTCGAAGAATATTTCCCGAGCGACAGCGCAGCCCGAAGCGTACCGAGCGTACCGAGTGTGGCCTGCTCCACAGCCGAAGCCTTGGCTTGGGACACCTCCTTCAAAGGACAAAACGAACCGAGCGGACGAGCCGTAAACGGAATACATGAAGATGCTTACTCAAAAACAGAGATATGAAGATAGAATTTACCAAAATGCACGGAGCTGGCAACGACTATATCTATGTCAACACCCTGAAATATCCCTTGGTGCAGCCCGAAGCATTCGCAAAAGAATGGAGCAAACCGCATACCGGCATCGGGAGCGACGGACTCGTCCTGATAGGACCGTCCGAGAAAGGTGATTTCAGCATGCGTATTTTCAACGCCGACGGTTCTGAAGCCATGATGTGCGGCAATGCCAGCCGCTGCGTCGGCAAGTACCTGTATGAATACGGCCTTACCGATAAAAAGGAAATTGCCTTGGAAACCCTTTCCGGAATAAAAACCTTATATTTACACTTACAAGGCGAGAATGTGGATTCGGTAACCGTAGACATGGGAGCTCCGTGCGACATTCGTACCGTGGATTTAGGAAACGGCTACCTTTTCCGTGAAGGTACAGCCGTAAACATGGGCAACCCGCACCTGGTGATTTTCACCCACGACGTTTCTGCTATTGACTTGCCTTCCGAAGGTCCGTCCATGGAACATCACCCGCTGTTCCCGAACCGCGTCAACGTGGAATTCGCCCAGATTTTACCCGACGGGAATATCCGGATGCGTGTATGGGAACGAGGCTCCGGTATTACACAGGCCTGTGGAACAGGAGCGTGCGCCACGGCCGTAGCCTCAGCTTTCACCGGACGTGGCAAAGGCAAGACCGACATCATCATGGACGGAGGCACACTCACTATCGAATACCAACCGCAAAACGACCGGATTCTGATGACCGGTCCAGCCACAAAAGTATTCGACGGAACAATAAATATGGATAGATAAAAACAACATAGCATTATGGCATTAGTAAACGAACATTACCTCAAACTGCCGGGAAACTATTTATTCTCGGACATCGCCAAGAAAATAAACACGTTCAAAGTGACCCATCCTGGCAAAAGGCTCATCCGTCTGGGTATAGGGGATGTGACCCGTCCGCTGCCACAGGCATGTATCACGGCCATGCATAAGGCCGTGGACGAAATGTCCAAGGCTGAAACATTCCATGGATACGGACCAGAGCAAGGTTACGATTTTCTGATTGAAGCCATTCTCAAAAATGATTTCGCTTCTCGCGGCATCAGCCTGAGCCCTACTGAAATCTTCATCAACGACGGTGCCAAAAGCGACACCGGCAACATCGGTGAGGTCCTGCGTTGGGACAACAGCATGGGCGTGACCGACCCCATCTATCCGGTCTACATAGACAGCAATGTCATGTGCGGACGATCCGGCGAATTGGGGGAAGACGGGAAGTGGAGCAATGTCACCTACCTGCCCTGCACGGCAGAGAACCATTTCATCCCGCAAATCCCCGACCGGCGCATAGACATCATCTACCTGTGCTACCCCAACAACCCTACCGGTACCACCCTGACTAAGGCCGAACTGAAGAAATGGGTGGATTACGCCTTAGCCAACGACACCCTGATTTTCTTCGATGCCGCATACGAAGCCTACATCCGTGAAGACGATGTTCCCCACTCCATCTACGAAATCAAGGGTGCAAAACGTTGTGCCATCGAGTTCCGCAGCTTTTCCAAGACGGCAGGGTTCACTGGCGTACGCTGCGGTTATACGGTAGTACCCAAAGAACTGACAGCCGCCACGTTGGATGGTGAACGCGTCTCCGTCAACAAACTATGGAACCGCCGCCAATGCACCAAGTTCAACGGCACGAGTTACATCACCCAACGCGGAGCGGAAGCCATTTATACGGCGGAAGGCAAGGCGCAAGTGAAAGCCACCATTAACTATTATATGGAAAACGCACGCATCATGCGCGAAGGCCTGCAATCTGCCGGATTCAAGGTCTATGGCGGAGTCAATGCGCCCTACATTTGGCTGAAAACACCCGATAACACGGGTTCCTGGCGTTTTTTCGAGCAACTGCTATACGAAGTAAACGTAGTCGGCACACCGGGCGTAGGCTTCGGCCCCAGCGGCGAAGGCTACCTCCGCCTCACGGCTTTCGGCGAGCGCGAAGACTGCATCGAAGCCATGCGGCGCATCAGGATGTGGATATAAATAGGAACTTTTATATCCCAACCACTACATAAATTAAGTTAAAAGGATTCCGCTCTTTTGTTCAAAAGACAAAAGAGTGCGTATCTTTGTATTATAATGAAACATTTTCAAAAAATCATACTGTCATTCCTATTTGCAGCCATTACATTTCTAATTTCTGCCAATACGAACGTTTTCCGTGAACAAAATCCGGAAAATAAAAAAGTATATGCCGAAAATGTACACAAACAGCAAGAGTTACACACGGTAAAACCACAAGTCTTATTCGATGGGGAAATTTCACCGGAAATCGTATGGGCGCGGATATTGACAGCCCAACCTACACGTTCTCTGCAAACTTCCCATTTACAGACTTTGCAATACCTGCCATTCCGCACCCAAAAACTATTGTCTGCACAATACGGAATGAGCACCAATGGCAAACAATTCGAAACGACAGCCCCATTCGACTGTCAACCTTCATGCGAATACTATGTGTTCGCTTTATGCCGCCTACTCATTTAGCGAGATTTCCTTATCCGGTTTATAGACAGACTGGCAAAAGTTCATTTTGCCAGAAAAGTCGCGTATTATCTCATCATGTTTTATTTTTAAATTAAAAAAGATATGGAAAATCAAGCTATAATCCAACGTCCTAACGAACGGGACATCCAAAAAAGATTCAATTCACGCAACGCTATCTCATCCAGCATACTGATAGTAATAGGCGTTTTCATGGTATCGCTCACCCTTACGATGCACACCACAGACAGCAATATCCTTTCGCTCGTTCTCATGGTGTGTGGAGGAAGTATGGCCATTTATGGTATGATACGGATTTTGAGTCATGCCTCCAGAACCGTATATGCTCCTACCGGCAGTACAATTAAAGAATACCATCTATACTATTCACCGGAACATTTTGATACTTTGCAACATATCATTGATGCCAATGGGGTTCCCGAATGTATTCCGGTAAGTCAGGCAGACAATACTACAGTCCGACTGGATATCCTCATGTCGGAAGATAAGAAGTTTGCCCGGTTACAGTTATTGAAATACGAAAACTATATTTTCCATCCGGCCACGGACATGTTCTTTTATTCAACACCTGAGGCCGGAAGAATCCATGAACTTATTACAAACCACCGGAAGGAATAAACACAGCCAAACCGGAACCTCACACGACAAGGGAGTGTGCCATGAGGCACATTTCCTTTTTTACTTTCCCAGAAGTCCCTCCGCTTCCTTTTTTATCCTCCTTACTTTTGCCGAACCTTTCACAGGACTATAGATATTCAGCAGGGATTTTTTTGGAAACTATAGAAAAGCAAATAGTATACCATCCAACCGGAATACCATCACATTTTGCCTCCCTCCCAAGAGTTTTGCAAAAAGTGCCTTCATCTTTCATCCCGAATCCCAACTTTCTGTCATACAACTCGTTATAAAATGAAGGATGTTTCAGGAATCTTTCAGCTTCCTTTCATTGCAGAGAGTGAAAAAGTTCTGCGCCGAATGATGTTTCAATCTCAGCCGAATGATTTTCCAATCTCAGCCGAACGATTTTCCAACCACAGCCGAACGAAATGATGTTTGGCTGAAAGATGCCGGAACATCCTTCAGCCCGTAACACCAATATTATGAGAAGGTTACCATGCATCCTGAAAGATGAAAGCACTTTTTGCAAAATCCCAGTGTAGGGAGATGCCCAATCGGCAGAAAGGACAATAACCCCCGTTGATTGCCTGCTGTTTCTTAATCCCAACTAAATTTCTACAACCCCAACATAAGTTTAAATCACTTCATTGCACAATATCATTAAATACACATTCTAACTGTACGTCATCTGTTATCTTATCTATCACAGAAACCACATAAGAAGTACGCGGCTCACCAATAAGAGAAGGAGTGAATTTATGCGTCACTTCATAAAGGTATGAAACAGGTGACAAGGGAGTGATTTTAAAATCAGGATCACTCACGACAAAAACTCCGTCAAATTTACGTTTCCATAATATTACAGAATACCGGCTATAATCCACTGTAAAAAAGAACGGATAATTCCAAGCCTCAGGCCACTGTATATAATTATACAAGTCCGGTATCATGCGTATCAAAGCAAATTCCCTGTCCTCCATATTAAAATCCGGTGTTGACAGACCTTCTCCTAATATCTCAGTACTATACACAAGCCCCAAACCACGTTCACCATCTATGGAAAGCGACACGCCTCCCGGTACAGAAAACTTAACATATTTTCCACAGATCAAACGAACGGAAGAAGCATCAGAAGGAGAATAGAAGTAATCAAATAAATATTCAAACCGACCGGAAGCATATACCAACGTATCCTGTTTAACATAGTACGAAGGGGAATGAAGTTCTGCACAACCTAACAGATAAGTATACCTTTCAAAATCCAAATCATCAGGAATCAGCAAGGAGTCCGGCAACCACGTTGAAAGTTCATCGCGACTGTCAATTCGCATCACTTTGTTTCGCTCCAACGACGGAAGCAAAGAAGAGAAAAAGGCAGAATCTTCTGTATTCATCGGCATTGACACAATATCCCCTTGTTGTGGAACCACATTCTCTACATCTCCTTCTGGAAAGCCGAAACCACTATCTTCATTACAGCCGAACAAACACCAACACAACGAAGCTATCGGGAACAAAAAGCTATATTTTTTCATATCTGACAAATTTAATATTTTTTAATTATGATTCTATCTGTAAATACAACCCGGCCAGCTTCCACCATATTAAGTATATAGTTCCCATCTGGCAAATCTGATACGGAAATTTTAATCTCTTTAGACAAAGGATCAACCTCAACAGTCTTCACTTTGTTCTGCAAAGAGTAAATCTCAACCCGTAAAGACGAAACATCACCTACCTTTTCCTTCGTACCCTTTATGGACTTCTTAATCGTTAACTCTTGACTAACGATATTGCCTTCCAAGGAATAATATGGTAAAGAAAATCCTATGGGAACATGCGCTCTCATACTATAAACTTCCTTTTTGCCTCCCCCACCAATAATCTTTGTTGACGGAACATTTCCATTCATCACATACTTGGCCTCGACATCAAAAGGGGGGATGACACCTAAACCGTTCCCCTTAATTTCCATAATAAAATATTCCCGACCCACCATCTCAACAGTATAAGACTCTATGTTGCACATGTCTTGGTTGGCAATAGTCCATTCCACGTCACATATTTCAGGAACTTTCAGCCCCATCACATCCAAAATAACCCAACCACCGACTCGGCGGTCATTATATCTGATAATCTCCGACACTTTCAATTGAGGCAATAAATCCTTGGCTGCTTGTACAGCACGTCCGGCATCAATCAAACCGTATCCTGTTTTGGAATTCCAAGAGCCGTACGGATAAGTTATGCCATAACCATATCCATCCAACTTCACACAAGTGGAGTCTATCGTTGCTTGCAATTGTTCCACATTCAACAAAGGGTTTACAGTTAGCATTAATGCGGCTAGGCCGGACACATGAGGGCAAGCAAAAGAAGTACCTGATGCATCGGGATACACATTCCCCTCGTACCAAGGAACTGTCCCTAACAGTTGTCCTCCTGGTGCTACAACATCTAATTTTTCTCCGTATCCAGAACCTTCGAACCATTGAAAAGATTGGTTTATAGATCCTACACAGATAATCGAATCATTAGCATATGCCGGATAGTTTATGGAATTATGATTTCCACTGGCAAAAGTTACAATTGAACCAAAGCCATTACGTCCTTCGTTCATTGCATCATGTATAGCCTCTTCAAGTAAAGCACTATGCAATACATCATAATAAACTCCTGCTCTATCGCCCCATGAATTATTAATGATATGTGCTCCATTTCTCCATGCCCACGAAATACCAGTTGCCAGCTCTTCAGATAAGGTTTCTGATGATTCAAGATTATGACTTATGGGTAAAAGTGTCACATTGGGAGAAATACCTGAAGTATATTTCCCGTTTTGAGCAGCAGCAATCATTCCTGCTACAATAGTTCCATGATATTTAATATATTTTGAATGATTAGCATCAACTTTATAATATACATTTGTCTTACCTCCCGTCATTGCATCATACCCATCCAATACTCTCGGCAATTCCACATGATTAGGATCAACCCCTGTATCCAACACGGCAACTACAATATTGCTATCCCCTTTGGTTATATCCCATGCATCACAACAATTTATTGCCTGCAAATTCCATAAAGAATTGGTATTCCATGCAGGCTCATCTATACAATTAGGCAGAAAATCGAACATGAATCCCGGGTCGACATCCGCCACCCGACCCGCTTCGAAGCAACGGTTAGACATCTCTATCGAATTTCCGGCAGAATGGAGTGAAGTGGACAAGGCATACCACAACGGCATTTGTTTTACCTGACGTTCCACCTTGCAGCCATTTTCCTCGGCAAACGTCTTAAGGAACAAAGTATCACATTCAGACTTTAACTTCACATAAAACAAACGGGATACCGGCGTTTCAGACGGAAAAAGAACCGGTTCTATGACCAATATGTCCGATGGCAACGAACTATTACGTGCTTGCAAGATTTTTATAGAGTCCTTTTCCACTACATTCCAATTTTTACCAATATCACTTCCTGCACTACGTAGCAACAAAGGAGGAGTGTCTCTAAATATCGTACACTTGGTTGAATCCAAAGCAATCCCTATTTTCTTGCCTTTATAATAATAGTAAGTCTGCGCCTGAACTGTACTTGCCCAAACAAATAGTGACATCAATATACATTTCACATTCACGGCGTTATATTTTTATCGTTATTAAAACCTAAAACAAAGCCAATTGCTACTTCTTTTGGAATCTTATCCACAAATATAAAAGTCCACTCCATCCACAGGCGGAGTGGACTTATAATGCTTTTTACATGGCAAAGGCATTGAAGCCACCATCCACCACGGCTACCGTCCCGGTGACAAAGGCCGAGGCCTCACTGATGAGATAGTGTATCGTACCGCAAAGCTCTTCGGGACGGCCGAAACGTTTGAATGGTGTCTGGCGAATGACATCCTCGCCACGCGGTGTCAGGCTACTGTCGGGGTTGGTGAGCAACGCACGGTTCTGGTTCGTCAGGAAGAAACCCGGTGCGATGGCGTTCACACGGATGTCAGAAGTAAACTTCGTGGCTACTTCATTAGCCAAGAAAGCCGTGAAGTTGGAAATGCCCGCTTTGGCTGCCGCATAACCACACACTCGGGTCATGGGGCGGAAAGCCGCCATGGAACTGAAATTGACAATCGCGCCCTTTCCCGCCTCCACCATCGGGCGGAGGAATATCTGCGTGGGGATGACCGTTCCCGTAAGATTCACATTCAGCACCCGTTCGAACTCTTCCACCTTGAGGTCGAAGAACGTGCCGGTCGGTGCAATGGTGGCTCCCGGCATGTTACCTCCGGCCGCATTCAGCAAAGCGTCCACCCTACCGTAGGCCGACAACACGTCTTGCAGGTTCTGCTCCACCACCGCCGGATTCATCACATCCGTCCTCAGGAACATCGCCTCGCCGCCTTTCCCACGAATTCCACCCACTATCTGTTTACCAGTCTCTTCATTGCGCCCCATCAGTACCACCTTGGCACCTTGAAGGGCAAGGTATTCCCCGATTTCCCGACCCAGCACACCCGTACCGCCGGTAATGACCACCACTTGTCCTTGAATATCAAATAAATTCTTCATGTCAGTTTGTTTTTAACCTTCATTCGTTTTCAAATTTTACCTTCTGCTATCTCACGGTCCACCACCGCCATGACCCCTTCCATCTGCCCGAGGGCCAACATACGCCCGTGGAACGAATAACCAGCATTATATCCCATCTTTTCGTCTCCCAGCATCAAAGGGGCATGGTCTACCCGCATAGGCAGGGAGGGGTTCTCCTTTTGGAACGTGCGCACCAAATCAATGATACCCGCCCTCCCGGCCAGATGGGAAGCCTCCTTGAAGTTCCCGCCGGGCAGCACGTCCGTGCTGCGCAAGTGCACGAATTTCGTTCGGGAAGCATACTTGCGTGCCAGTTCCGGCACATTGTTATGTGCTCCGGCACTCAACGAACCGGCGCAGAACGTCAACCCGTTGTGCGGATTGTCCACAGCGTTCAGGAACCAAGCGATGTCCTCGTCGCACGTCACGATGCGCGGCAACCCCAGTATCTGCAAGGGTGGATCGTCGGGATGCACACACATATCCACCCCATATTGCTCACACACCGGCATGACAGCAGAGAGGAAATAACGCATGTTCTCGCGCAAGGCATCACGGTCTATACCTTTATACAGGCCGAGCAACTCGCGGAAGATTTCCACCGGCTTCTCGTCGTCTTCCTTGATATTTCCGTTCACGAACCCCTGTGTCTTGATAATGATGTTTTCCACCAACTTATGGTCGTCCTCCGGTGTCATCACGGCCTTTTTCCGTTCCACCTGTTCCATGATGTCCGCCCCGTAGTCGGCCTCTGCCCCTTCACGTTTCAGGATGCAGCAATCGAAATAAGCGAAGTCGGCACGGTCGAAATAGAGCGACGACGTGCCGTCCGGGTTCGGGTGCTCCAAGTCGGTACGCGCCCAGTCGAGCACGGGCATGAAATTGTAGCATACCGTCTTGACGCCTGCCTTACCCAGATTGGCCAAACTCACGATATAATTCTCTATTAAGCGGTCGCGGTCAGGGCCGCCGTACTTGATGCTTTCACTCACCGGTAGGCTCTCCACCACCGACCAACGCAATCCGGCCGCTGCGATATAGTCCCGCATTTCCACCACAGCCTCGTAAGGCCAGATTTCCCCGTTCGGGATATCATGCAAAGCCGTTACGATGCCTTCCACGCCAATCTGGCGCAACATGGACAACGTAATCTTATCTTTTTTCCCGAACCATCTCCAAGTTTTTTCCATTATGTCTTATTCTTTAGAACCTAAAATAGTTTCTTGCATTGTAATAGCAGATGTCTTCCACCATCTGCCGGATACGCGGCATCTCGCCTACGGGCATCTCGCCGTTCTCCACATCACGCCCCAAAAGGTTACAGAGCGTGCGGCGGAAATATTCATGGCGCGGATACGAGAGGAACGACCGGGAGTCGGTCAGCATCCCCACAAAACGACTCAACAGACCGAGCACGGACAGGGCGTTCATCTGACGTTCCATCCCATCTTTCTGGTCGTTGAACCACCATCCCGAACCGAATTGTATCTTACCCGGCACGCTTCCGTCCTGAAAATTACCAATCATCGTAGCCACCATCTCATTGGCTGCCGGATTCAGGTTGTAGAGGATGGTTTGGGGAAGTATGCCACGGCTGTCCAATCGGTCGAGGAAACGCGCCATGGAGAGGGCGGTACTGAACTCGCCGATGGAATCGAAACCCGTATCCGGTCCCAAGAGACGCATCATCCGACTGTTAGCATTGCGTATCGTCCCATAATGGAATTGTTGCGTCCATCCCTTTTCGGCATCCATCCGGGCAAACTCCACCAACATGGCCGACTTGAAACGGGCGCATTCCGCTCCGTCCAGATACTTGCCGCCATATACCTTATTATATATACGTCGGATGTCGTCCTCAGTATAATCTTCCGCATAAAACTCCGAAAGCCCGTGGTCTGAAAGACGGCAACCTTGGGCTGCAAAGAAATCGTGCCGATGTTCCAACGCACCGATGAAATCAGCAAAACCGGATATGGTCTGCCCGGAAGCTTGCTCCAACCGCTCCACATAGTCACGGAATGATGCGGGATTTTCCACGGCCATCGCTTTGTCCGGCCGCCACGTCGGGAGCATCCGGATTTCAAAACCGCTCGCCTTCGTGGCGATGTGGTGCTCCAAGCTGTCCACCGGGTCATCGGTGGTACATACCGTTTCCACACGGTAATGACGCATCAGCCCCCGGGCAGAAAAACCGGGTTGTGCCAACTTCTCGTTACACTCCTCATAAATCTCGCGAGCCGTCGAGGGGTTCAACAACTTGTCGATGCCGAAAGCCGTATGCAGTTCCAAATGCGTCCAATGGTACAACGGGTTGCGCAAAGTATAGGGTACTGTCTCCGCCCACTTCTCAAACTTCTCCCAGTCCGAAGCGTCGCCCGTGATGTAACGTTCGTCCACCCCGTTGGTACGCATGGCACGCCACTTGTAATGGTCACCGCCCAACCACAGTTCCGTAATGGAACGGAAGCGGTAGTCCTCTGCCACCATCTTCGGGTCCAGGTGGCAATGGTAATCTATGATGGGCAGCCGTTCGGCATGCCCGTGATACAGTTCCCACGCGGTGTCCGTCCCGAGCAGGAAATCCTGATCCATAAATGCTTTCATGTTTCTTGTCTCCTATTCTTTAATCAGTTGGTAACGCGGCACCAAGAGTTTGATAATCACCCAACTCAACAGGTATCCCAACGACGCTACCATAAATACTATCATATAACCGGCTTCGATACCCCGGAAGCCCAAAAACTCCATCTGTGTTTCCTTTGAATACGTGAACAGCATACCGGAGCACATGTTGAACAGCAGGCAACCGATACCGCCCGACATGCCGCCGATGCCCGTCACCGTGGCCACGGCAGACTTGGGGAACATGTCGCCCACCACGGAATAGACATTCGCGCTCCAACTCTGATGCGCCGCCCCTATGATGCCGATTATCACGATGGGAAACCAATACGACCAACTGCCTAAAGGCTGCGCCACCAACCCTATCAAAGGGAAAAAAGCATAGATGAGCATGGCACGCATGCGCCCGGCATACGGGTTCATCCCTTTACGCCCCACGAACCACGTAGGTAGGTAGCCACCAATGATGGAGAGCATCGAAATGAGATAAAGGGTAAAGATGAGCAACATTCCCGTCGTGGAATCCGAACTATAGCCATAGACGTCATGCACGTAGGCCGGTGCCCAGAAAAGGAAAAACCACCACACTCCGTCGGGCAGGAAACGCCCGGCCACGACAGCCCACGTCTGGCGGTAGGTCAGGCACTTCCAGATGCTAATGCCCTTCGTAGGCTTGACTTCCTCCGTCCTTTCGGTCAAAGAAGCATCGACGGCAGCATCCTGTTCGATGTAGGCCAGTTCCGCTGCATTGACATGCTTGCTCTTCTGTGGGACATCGTACACATACACCCAAACGCCCATCCAAACGAAGCCCACGGCACCCACCAAGAGGAAGGACATCTCCCATCCCCAGCAACGGGCCAACAAAGGTATGACGAAAGGAGCGAGCAAGGCTCCAATCTGTGCCCCGCTGTTGAACACGCTGGTGGCAAACCCACGGTCTTTTTTCGGAAAATATTCCGCCGTGATTTTAATGGCTGCCGGGAAGTTTCCCGACTCCCCGATGGCCAGTACGCAACGGGCAGCCAGAAAGAGCCAGACACTGACCGTAGACACCGTCCACATGCCGTCCGCCACCGTCTGCAACGTGGACAGGTTCTGCCGCGCCCCTTCGAAGCCTGTCAACCACTCGCCGCCCAACAGTCCGTTGGTGGCAATCCCACAGAAGGCATGGAGGCATGCCCCGGCCGACCACAGCCCGATGGCCCACAAATAGCCGCGCCGCGCCCCCACCTTGTCGATAAACTTGCCGACGACCAGCATGGCGATGGCATAGACGATGGAGAAGCAGCCCGTGATAAGACCGTAGTCCGTGTCGTTCCATCCGAACTCAGGCGCAATAAAATCTTTCCACGTCAGCGACAAGACCTGACGGTCCATGTAGTTGATAGCCGTAGCCAAGAACAACATGGAACATACGACCCAACGGTAACGGGTCATTCCTGCAAATGTTTGATTCGATCCATTCATGTTTTTCCGGTTATTCTTTAAAGTTTATTTTTCCGTACACGTTTGCAAATATAGAGTTTTTATCGGCAAAGAAATACAAAATATGACATGAAATACACGTAATGTAACATGGCCTAAAAAGTTTGCTACACCACAAAAAGCCCATGTCCTCATTCTGATAAAAAAGAACTGCCCCCGCTGGTTCCATACAGCGGGGAACAGTTATCCAGCACGATAGCAAAACATAACAAAATCCTATTAAAACCTCATCGTACCATTATTTTCCGATTCTCGACAACATAATATCCTGACGGCAAGGAGACCCATACATAAGTTTCATTGGCATTCACATTGACTTCCAATTCACCTTTTAAATTGTATATACCTATCGTATGGTCGGCTCTCACCAGCAATCCTCCCCTTCCTGGACGGATGTCAACAGATTCAACATGAACAAAAGGAATGGACGTTACCTCCTTACTGACTTTTACACAAGCAGGAGCAGTGAACTTGATTACCCGGTTTATTATTTCCACGTCTGACTCCGACACCCATTCATTATTTTCATTCATATATCCTGCGGTCGCCTTCCAACCATCCATTGAAGCAGGGAGATTGATATTTCCGGTTGACGTACTGAGCAAAAGATAGTCCTCGTTTGTATGACGAATAGCAACAGCTTGCGACGAAGCCGTCCCGGGAAAATAGGCTATTCCATCCAACCCTTTTTCCAAATCCGTGGATTTACCTGCATAGTTATACACATAAAGTCCTTTTCCATGGGATTTGAGCGCAAAATCCTGATTGGCCAAATTCAATATCTTATTACGTTGACGCACTAAACCAATATGAGCTCGTTCAACAAGTTCCATTCCATTGTTAGAATAAAGGGCGTTCCCGTCCACCACACAGAAATTGTAATAATCAAACGATTTGTCTCCAGCCAAAGCCGCCATCTGGTAAATCGGCGAATTGGCATCTTTGGCATCTATTTCCATAATCATCCGGAAATTCTTCCCCTTATTACCCAAATATCCCCACATATCTCCTTTTATCATACCGGCATCTGCCCCATAGATATCTACCCCGACAAAATCAATGTTCGTACCACCGTTCACACGTTTCTTCTCATTAGCATCTACCCTACCAGAAGTCTCCCAACTCACACAATTCAGCCGAGTCCAAACCACATATTCAGATTGTTTTACTGCGGCCCCTACATAAGAATAATAATCAATTATCTCAGCAGCCGAAGCCATATTGTTTCCATGAGAGCGTGCTTCGTTTCCTAACTGTACCCCCACAACCGTATGTCCTCCACCGTTATGGATATCCCAGCGCGCCACATGTTCCATCACTTTCGACAATACGTACTTTTCCCTTTCCATAAGCTCCTTATCTTTCCAATCCAAAGAATATTCCCACTCTGTTCGCTTCATATTAAAATCACTCTTCCCATCAAGCGAACAAACATAATCAGGCGTACGAAGTTCTTTGCGTCCATTATGATTCCATAAATATTGAACTCGCCCTCCGCTACTCCAACTAAACCACAGCAATTCCATTTTAAGTCCATACTTATGGCACCAACCCATATAACGGTCCAATATAGTCCAGTCGAAGCAATCTTTCTCCGGTTCTATTTCTCGCCAAAAGACAGGAATGGACAATGTATTGAAATGATCATCGGCCGCTTGCTTTACAGCTTTCTCTATGGCCTCTTCCGTCCAACCTTCATAACCGCGCAACTTATCAGTACGTAACTGTACGTTGGTCATATAAAACGGCTTACCATCTACACGCAAAACAAATTTTTCCGACCCGTCGAGACTGGTATCCACAACTGAGACCGTTTGTTTTATCGGTTTCTCTGTGAATTGTGATTCGTAGTAAGCAGTCCATGCTTGACGAAGCCTCTTAGTGACCTCTGTCAGATCCTTACCAAACGGTGCTTTTGCTACTTCCCGGGCTTGTTCTATCACTATTTTCAAATCCTCTTGCCCCGGATATTGAGTCTGCTCCATACGTGTATTAAAATCCGTAATCAACTCCACTAAAACCCGATAAGCATCCAATTCCGCTAAAGCTTCATCTACCTTATCCAAGACCTCATCTATTTGTGGACGTACATCTTTCTCACCGGTATACATTCCATTCATTTCATTTATTAAGCTCTGAAAACAAGACTTATCCGGATAGTCGGAGGCATTGATTGCATTCTCTAATTTTTTCTCAGCGTCCTTTAATCTGGAATAATCAATCTGAATACTTTCCCACTCTTCCATAGCCGAAGCCAAATCAGATAATATGCGTTCTACCTCTGATATCTCCGCATCGGAAGGCAACAAATTCACATCTTTCATTACTTCACGATACTGTTCGATATTATTATAACCCGGAAGGTCTCCCGTGTGTTCCGTCATTGCCAAAGTATCAGCCACCGCCTGTTTCATTTGACGGGTCAATACCGCCATATAACTCTCCTTATCGGCACCGTGGAAAGATAAAGTAAAATCATCCATGTCTATGGTCGGGCTTCCGCTTGTTGCCAAATCAAGCCCCAACTCAAGATTCCCATCGAAAACCACACCTGTAACTTCTACCCAGGTTCCTCCAGCCGACAGATTTTTCTCACTATCGTTCATATACAACTTTACGGTTCCATTGAATGAAGAGGAAATGGCAGCTCTTACTGTATATTTTCCATTAGGCAGGTCTTTCACCTCTTGATAAAAACGTCCATCAATGCCTCCGCTACCCTTCCATAATTGTAAATGGTTCTGTCCTCCCTTAATGACACCGCCTTTTTCCCCCGTACTGATTTTCACTTGTACGCCATCCGCTGTAAGCGCCCAACCATTCGTACCCTCATCAAAGGACGGATTAACCAACCGGCCTGTCATATCCATATAATCATCACCTTCCAAAGCCAAGTTTTCCGGAGCATAAGCCTGCCCCTCTACATACGTAGCATTATCCAGGCCAGACAAACCTTGCGCATCGGGCATGATTTTGACAAGTTTCACGTTATCAATCCAATCCACCTTAGATTCGCCACGAAAAAAAGAGAACCATAAATTTTGAGGTAATTCATCCGGCATACGAAATGAAGTCACAAAATGGCACCGTGCCGTTCCATTTAACTCAGTAGTATGCCCTTTTAAATCCAATATATTACCGGTGTTTCTTTCTGTGCCAAACATCAAACGATATGTAGAACCTCCATTTCCTACTCCCTCCGAAGTCCAATAATCATAAGAAAGGCAATAATAAGCTCCCGGTTCCACAACCGCTTCAGCAAGTTCCTGCATCAAATAGCGCGACTCGCTGTGCATGATAATTGACTTTACCCCATCGGAACGATATGCAGCATTTTCGCGTACGTTAGTCTTACCCACATCACCACCCCAAGTTGGCATTCCACCATTCCATGTTTCCCAATCTGCAGGACGCCAACGCCCATTACCATAATCTTCTGCCACGATTTCAAAACTGGGATTTTTCACCACATTTTTCCCTTCTTCATACATCGGATGAGAAGACGACAACGACTCGAACCGACCATTTTGGAAAACATAGACCGTCCCGTCTTTCTGTACCAAACGTACGTCACCGTCTTCTGTCGGTTCAAACTCAACTCCAGAAAAAGCAATACGGATGGTACGTCCCACTTTTGCTTTCCCCTCTAATGTATAATCTCCCAAACCTGGAATAAACCGTCCCATATCTGACACTTCAACTCCATTGAGACTTGTCTTAAGCGGCATTTCTGGTAACCTTTCCGCTTCCACATTCAGAGTCATCATCAAGGCACATACCCCATAAAGACCTTCTCTTCTTAGATTTTTTGTAGAGAAATTCATAATATTCAATTTAAAAACATAATCATATTAAAGTCCGACGGCACCACGAAGCCAATGCAAATATAAAGCATAAAGCCTACATAAAACAATGGCTCTATAAAATTGAACGAAATGCCATGTTTCATTGACCGAAACGGCTTCTTTTCACACAACAAATGCTTCACGTTTTGACATTATTGCTTCGTTTTTCAGCCAAACATTTAAAGAACGTTTATTTATTTTGCCTCCATTTTCCAATACTATAAGTTTGCATACAAAACACATTCATTCATCTTTATACACCACATATTTCGTATGATAAATAAATTATGGACGGGAAGTATTTTACTGTTTTGCCCGATGAGCCTGCAAGCCCAGAACTGGTTGCCGGATACGGCAAATGCACATCAGGAAATAAGACTGTTGGATTGCCGTTACCATGAAGAGAAACTCAAAAGTTGCGAACAACTGACCGACACGTCCTCCTGTTGGAGAACCTCGGTGGAGAAGACCGAAGTGACGGACGGAATCTTGTTCGTATTCCGGTTCAAGGCTTTGAAAAATCTCACGGATGCCGGAGTTGCCGTGGCTTTCGACCGTTATCATTGGACAAGCGACAACTATGTCATGATTCCGGCCTCTGTGTACAACGGAAACCGTCAGCGTATCGTAAACCGCAACTATGCCACGGGACTTGACCCTTCGGACTACGACCGCCCAGATTTGGCCTTAACCTCCAATCCCATTCCCCAACTTTCGCCCGACTTCGGCAGCCCCTCCCGTCTGGAGGTCAGCGTATGCAACGCCGCCACCCCGGCCATTGCTTTCCTCGACCGGCAGAAGAAAGAGAGTGTCCTGCTGCTGACAGACCAAGGTATCGTACGCGACGGGCAAGTCTTGGACCACGGACTCATCGTGGAAGAAACGCCGGACAGGAGCGTGGCCTCTTTCGTTATCAGCGCACCGGGCGTACGCGAAAAGAAACCGGAGTTCATCGGCTTCAGCAAAAGTCCGGACCGGGGAATCACGGTGCGCGAAGGGGACGAAATCGTCATCCGCATCACACGCCTCGTTTATCCCTGCACGGACGCACCCTGCCTGCTCGGGCATTTCATGGAAGAGCGCAAACGCCACATCCGGTGCGCCGCACCGCGCAATTTAGTACCGATGAGCCGGGTGTTGGACATTATGGACAAAAACATCGACCTCCGCTACTACCAAAAAGACAACGTGGAATTCTACCGCCCCGAAACGGCGGACTGGATGTCGTACGGGTGGATTGGCGGCCTCATCAATACTTATCCGATGCTCGCGCTCGGCGACGACGAGCACCTGCGCCGCGTGGCGCGCACCTTCGACTTCGCCCTGCCCCGGGCGAAAGGCAAAAGCGGATATTACTATGACATCCTGCAACCGGACGGCACAGTGCTCAACCGCGATGCCGCAGCCGTAGTGCCGGGCGTGGCGGTGACGCGCCGGAACGGGGACGTACTGTATTGGATGGTAAAACAGTTCAACCTATTAGAGCGCATGGGACACAAGGACTTCATCCGTCCGGAATGGGAAAAGAACGTCCGTTCGTTGGCCGACGCATTCGTCAATACTTGGAAAAATGAAGGCACGTGGGGTAATTACCTGCACGTGGAAAGCGGGAAAGTAGCAGTGTACAACACCACCGGCGGTGCCATGGCCATAGGCGGACTGGCATTGGCCTCCGTTTATTTCAACTGCCCTGAATATTTGGAAATCGCCCGGCAGGCCGCAAGCGCACTCTACCGCCAGTTTGCCATCGTGGGCTTTACCTCAGGCGGTTGCGGTGACATCCTGCAAAATTCCGACTCGGAAACGGCTGTCGCCCTGGCCACTTCCCTATTCACATTATACGAAACGACGGGCGAAACAGGATATCTGCAACAAGCCCGTGACGCAGCTCATCTGTGCGCCACATGGACGGTTTCCTTCGATTATCGCTTACCGGAAGATACACCGCTGGCCCAACTGGGTGCCAACCTGACAGGTGCCGTATGGGCCAGTACGCAAAACAAACACGGGGCACCGGGGTTCTGCACGCAGTCGGGCGACGTGCTGTTCAAACTCTACCGCACCACCGGCGACACGTTGTATGCCGAACTCTTGCGCGACATCATCCATGCCCACGCCGAAGGCATCCAACCGAATGGTAAAATCACCGAACGGCTCACGTACTGCGATTCCGACCGGCGAGGCTCCCGTGCCGACGGTTGGGAAACGGGTTGGAACGAAACGAACGGAGCACTGATGGCATTGGAAATCCCGGGAATTTACGTCCGTACCGACCTCGGTAAACTCTACGTCTTCGACCACGTCGAAGCGGAAATCATGAAAAGCGACAAAAGGAAAACCATCCTACGTATTACGAACCCCACGAAGTTCGACGCACAAGTCACTCTTTTTGCCGAAGGGGCAGAAGAAGCCGCTTTACCGTTAGGAGACAATGCGTTCCTGAACTGGCAGGATAAGGTCAAGGTGAAAGCCGGACAGACGGTAACATACTCGATAAAGAAGAAGTAGCAAAAGAAATTTTACCCTAAGAATACACACAAAAGAAAAGTCCCGTTTGCCATCCGCATGTCCAATGGAAGGCAAACGGGACTTTATCTTGGCTCATTACTGTTCCATACAATCCCAATACACTACATACCGCTGACGGTGGACATCATACAGCGGAAGCACCTGTACCCCGCTTTCCGTGACGAAAGTCAACCCTTTCCCCGTACGTTTCAACACACGTTCCGGATGGCGGTCATCCCAGGGCAACGAGCAAGGCAAACCTTGGGGGATATGGTAATCGTAAATATAGTAATCATTGTACCGCAAAGGATTGGAATACGGAGCAGGCGGTTGCATTCCTTCCGTACCTAAGACACCGGCCAATACGACCGGTCCGTAAAGCAACGCGCCCTTACGGGGATTGTCCGGCATGCGTTCCATCGCAAGGCGCATGGGATAAGTCACTTCTATACGGTCGCCGTCTTCCCAACGCCGGTCCAACGTGATGTAAGAACGGGGGTGCTGTTTCACCCGTACGGATTTCCCGTTTACCCTGACCGTAGGACGGCCGCTCCACGACGGATAACGGAGTTTCACAGCCAACCTACGGGGAGTCTCCAACGCCAAGGTCAAGCGAGTGGTTTCCTCTTCCGGGAAACGGGTCTCCTGACGCAAATTCAACCCTTTTTCTTTCCACGCCAATTCGGACGGAATGAACAAATTGACATACAGGCAGTCTTCCCCACGATAATAAATGCTTTCGGCATATTTGGCATGGCTCTCGAAACCGCTGCCCACGCAACACCAGAAAGAATTCTCCGGCGTGCTGTACACCTTGTGCGTGCCGGACTGCAAAGGCAAGAAATAAGATACCATTCCCGTCGCAGGGTCTTGCTGCCCCAAGATATGATTGTACAAGGCACGCTCATAATAATCGGCCACCTCGGGAGAAGCCTCCCAACAAAACAGATGGCGGCTCAACTTCAACATATTATAAGTACAACAGGTTTCGCCCGTGTAACCGCTGATATGCTTGGAAAATTCGTCCGGATCGAAATAATGTTCCTTGTCGCTGCTACATCCGGGAGCAAAGGTGTGGCGGCCTATCATCGTATGCCAGAAGAATTCACTCAAAGCCTTGCTGTCTCCATCTCCCGTCAACTCATAATTACGCGCCTCAGCCAATACTTTCGGAATGAATGTATTGGTATGTTTCGTCCCCAAATCATCCCGTTGTTCTTTCAACGGGTCTATTACATCATTATGATAAAAGAAACCGGCCAACCAACGGTAACGTTCATCTCCCGTCAAGGCATACAGGTTGTAGAAAGACTCGTTGATGCCTCCGAACTCATTACGAATCATCTTGCGGCTCGTCTCTTCCGGCAACGGCCGAAGTTTCCCATAAGCCCAGTCTCCCATTTTCCGCACCACGTCCAATGCCTGCGCATTCCCGGCATACAGGTATTGGTCTATCAAGCCGGAAAACAATTTGTGCAACGTGTACCAAGGTGCCCAAACACTCTCCCCCCGGATATTCCGGTTGATGAGCTCTTCGGGATAAGCACTCAGATAACCGCCCGTCCCCGCAGCCTGTACTTCCACCAGTCCGGCCACAAGGCTGTCCCCCTTCATCTTGAAAACATCGCTCCCCGTGGCTGCATACATCAAAGCCAAAGCCGAAAGCATGTGACCCGTCGTATGCCCGCGAAGTTCACAATCCAAGGACTCCCATCCGCCGAGTTTCTTCACCGTCATGTATCCTCCCTCACGTCCGGCAAATACCCCTGCGGTCGTCCGGAAACCATGCAGCAGCCGATCGGCCCCGATGGAGACCATCCATGCCGAGTCCCGCATCATGTTGTCACGAAAACGTCCGGGCAACAGGCGCACGTCCTGCAAATCGAACGATTCGGCAGCCAGGGGAACCTGCACCGAGACACGAAATTGCCTCTCACAGATACCGGGATAAACAGACTGTGCCATTCCTGTAGCCATGCCCATTCCCCAAAACAGGCTGATAATTATTCCCTTCTTCATGTCTTTTTATCGTATTGCAATTTTATAGTTTACTCTTCAAAATGACATTCCCGTTTTCGTAGACCGCTTTCTGCCTTTGCCCGTTCACTTCCAGTTCCGCCGGACAAGACGGCTGACGGAAAGCAGCCCGGATATGGGGTTGCCCCTCCACCCGCAAATCCAGTTTTTTGCCTTCCCGGCGTTGCATGACAAAGAGTTTGGACAAGGATGAATAATAAGACACCTCGCCCCGGCGCAATGCGCTGCCGTAACAAACGAACATCTCCGAAGCCTTTGCCGGATCCGTACCTTCGTCATACGTCACGGCAAACATGTAGGCATCCGTAGTCCATCCGTCGGCCGTAATCCATGAATTGCTGTGCATCAGCCGTCCGTCGGCCAACTGGTTGATATAAATGTCCGTGACCTTTCCGTTCCGACGCACTTTCAACCCTATCCAGTCTTTTCCTTCCGTACGTTCCATCATCGGCAAATCCTTATCGTCGGGCGAATCCTTCAGGATGACGGCCGTCAGTCCTTTGACACGCTTATGCTCGCCGGGCAGATGGAACGAATAGTATTCTTCCTCACCCTTCAAATCCTCGGTCGGTCCCTTTTTCACTTCCCAATACAAATCGTCGGGATAGTCATGTACGAAATCGGATAAGGCCAGCAGACGGGGATACAACGGACGGATGACCACAGAAGCGCTGTCGGAAGTCACCGTCACGTCGGCTCCCCGCTTCACGGCCTTCCCGTTATAGTGCCAAAGCCATTCGAAATGTCCGGGCTTATGGGCAGCTATGTCATCTATCATGTAAATCACCTTGTCCATCCACAGGAAATGGCGGAAGTTCCGGCTGAACTTGTCCGACATCGGCCCCGTACCGTTGGCCAACACATATTTCATCTTCCCGTTATCCATCAGGTAATGCAGGCTTCCGCGCAAATAAGAACCCTGATACTGCTGTTCGCGCGACTGTCCTTCCCCATTAAACAGCACCACATTATGCGCATGGCTTTGGAAGAAGTAGTTCCTGTAGGCAGGATTGGGATACCAACAGTTGCCTGCGTCTTTCAGTATATCCACGCCTTTATAAAACAAGATGAACGAATTGGCATCGGCGTGCGAGTGGTTCCACGTCTGTCCGCTCTTCACGGCCAGCATCGCCGCGTCCTTTTTCCAAGAATCGCGCATCACGGCCCAGCCGAAATCGGCAAACAGGCACGAAGTAGCCACGTCCGGCATGGCGGGTGCCTTGCTGCAATCCGGCATGTAAAGGAATCCCATCGGGCGGTTACGGAAATAGCCGTCACGATGTTGCCCCTCCTGTACCTGGTTGATGTACCACAGGATTTCCGGTCGCCGTATGCCTAACGCATACAACAGCATCATGCTCGATTCTGCCGTCACGTTCTTATGGCTGTCACCGAAATTCAAGTTATACAATATGCCCGTACGCGGATAGCACACTTGTACGAAATAGTCGGGCAAACGCTCCAACTGGGGCAGTTCCGGAGCCTTCCGCCCCGGATGGGTGTTCTGCCAGGCTATCCGGTATTGCAAAGCCTCTTGGATACCGAAATTGGCATAGTTCAAACTCTCATACATACCACCGGCTTCGTCGAAAGATTTTATCTTGGCTTGCAACACGTCACCGGCAAAACCGAACCACTCCGGCATGGCCTCGTTCAGCGTCTCCACCCATTCGACGGCTTCGGGCAACTCATTTTGCAAAGCCATGGCCAGCATTCCGCCGTTGTACACGCACGAAGTCCACCAGTTATGCCCCATGGAGTTCAGGGAATGGATACGGGTAGGCTCCAACACCCAGTCGCCTAACGAGGGTTCCACACCGAGACGGAGCAAATCTTCGGCCAGTTCCTTCCGTTCACGTGACGATAAGGTCTCATAAATGGCATCGTAAGCCAACGCGGCCATCAGGCATTTATGGGAAAGTCCCAAATCGGCACGCCACACCGGCTTACGCGACAGCATCTCCTCGCTTCCCCAAGTCCTGGCCTGCGTGACCGATTGCAAAATGGATTTCAAACGGTCGGCATACCGGCGGTCGTCCGTCATCAGATAGGCCAAAGCCAGATAATCCGATCGGTTGAGGTCGTTTTTCTCCAATGCGGCATCGGCCACCTTACGGATGTCCGCCCAACAACGGGCCATGCAAGTGTCCGACTGTACACGTGCCTTGGCCGCTTCCACCCGTTCTTTCGTGAAGAGCAACGCCGGATGGTTGACGCGCTGCCCCCATAAGGAAAGGCCCAACAGGAAACCTCCCACACAAACTACGACTTTCTTCATCTGTATATGCTTATGATTTGATGTCTCTATAGTCTAATACGATTGAAAAGCCCTATTTACGCACACCACACATAAAAATTTTCTCTCGGAGTACGTTAAACGTCCTTTTCAATCGTATATAGAAGTAGAAGCATATTTTAAACTACAAATTTATCCATAATGAAAAAACAGTTCATATCCCTATGTATGGCATGGTGGGCCGTCACCGGATGGGCCTCGCCCCACACGTTCCAAGTGTCGTCACCCGACCGCAACTATGTGTTCACTTTCACGCAGGAAGAGCCGGAAGGCAAAACACGGATGTACTACACCTTATCTTATAAAGGCAAAGAGATTGTCCGCCGTTCGGAACTGGGTGTGGAAATCGAAAACAAACTCTTGGAGAGCGCGTTGGGTATCGAAAATGACACCTGTAGGAACTGGAGGGACAACCTGACATTCATCGGGGCAGACTCGGCCTCGCACGACGGAACATGGCAACCCTTATACGGCGAACGCAAAGAAATCCCGGACCGCTACCGCAGCCTGCAAATCAAATTCAGAAAAGGGGAAGCACCGGCAAGCGAAGTGACAGGCGGTTACGACCGTTCACGCACTTATTTCATGAACGTGGAAGTGCGGGCTTACAACGAAGGAGTGGCCTTCCGTTATCATTTCCCGGCCACCAGCAACGGGCTGTTCCTGCACATTACAGACGAACTCACCGAATTTGCCATGCCGGAGGGTACCATGGCCTGGCACGAGCCGTGGGCACAGGCTCCCGTCTCCCTACTCCCGTTAGAGGGTTGGGAAGGTGAAAGCGAACGCCCCCTGACGATGAAACTGGGGAACGGCCTGACGGTCTCCCTCGGAGAAGCCCGCATGGTGGATTACGTACGCACCAAGTTCGCCCTCGCTCCCGGAAAAGCCCACACGCTGAAAACCTCCATGTACGACTGTGCCGACATCATCACGCCCTACGACACGCCGTGGCGCGTCATCATGGCAGCGGAACGCCCCGTGGACCTGATAGCCCACAACTTCATCTACCTGAACCTGAACGAACCGAATGTCCTGCAAGGGGACTTGTCTTGGATCAGGCCGGGAAAGACATTCCGTAGCGGACTCTCGCAGAAAGAAGCACTGGCCGCCGTGGACTTCGCCGCCGAACGCGGACTGCAATACATCCATCTGGATGCCGGGTGGTACGGGCCGGAAATGAAGATGGAGAGCGACGCGACCCGTATATCCGAAAGCAAAGACCTGGACATCAAGGCCATCTGCGACTACGCCTCCACGAAAGGCATCGGCGTATGGCTTTACGTCAACCAACGTGCCCTCGTCCAACAAATAGACCGGCTGCTGCCTCTTTATAAAGAATGGGGCATAAAAGGCATCAAGTTCGGTTTTGTGCAGGTGGGCAACCAATTCTGGACCATCTGGCTGCACAAAGCCGTACGCCAATGCGCCGACTACGGCATCATGGTGGACATACACGACGAATACCGCCCCACGGGCGTGAGCCGTACCCTGCCCCACCTGATGACGCAGGAAGGCATCGCCGGCAACGAGACCATGCCGGACGCACGCCACAACACCATCCTGCCGTTCACCCGCTTCCTTTGCGGTCCGGCCGACTACACCCCTTGCTACTTCAACGCGAGGGTGAAGAACACGCACGCACATCAACTGGCCATGCCCGTCGTCTACTACAGCCCCGTCACATTCCTCTATTGGTACGATACTCCGTCGCTGTATCAAGGCGAAAAAGAACTGGAATTTTGGAAAAACGTACCGACCACATGGGACGAGACCTACCCGATAGACGGAGAACCGGGCGAATACATTGCCATGGCACGACGCAGCGGAGAGAAATGGTTCGTGGGCGTAATGAACGGACTGGAAGCCCGGAAGCTCTCCCTATCCACAGAATTCCTCCAACGTGGAAAAAGGTATATGGTGACATTATACGAGGACGACCCTCATTTAGATACGCGTACTAAGGTAGCCATCAAACAAAAGGTCATCAAAGGAGGTCAAATCCTCAATATCCAATTACAAGCCAGTGGTGGAACGGCCATGGAAATAAAAGAAGCCCACAGGGAATGAACCGTCTACTTCTCCACCACAAAACCGGGGATGCCGCTACAGGCATCCCCGAAATGTTTTTGATATGTTATCCTTGTCAATGTATCACAATTTTCTTACCGTTCACTATATAAATGCCCGGACGGGTAGGATTCGCGATGGCACGGCCGGAAAGGTCATAGACTCCCTGTCTTTCCACAACTGTAGTATCTACCTTCACATCATTGATACCTGTCACATCATCTACGCTCACGTTACTTCCATAATAGGAAAGGCTGAAATTATCGAATACCACCCAATCGGAAGAAACCGCCTTTGTGTTTTTCAATCCCAACTTGATATCCTCTGCATCCCTCTTGACTTCAACCACAAGCGTATTGTCGTAAAGCTGTTCCTCCATATAGTCGGAAGCCGAGGCCACATTGTTGGGTATATACAAACCCTGAGTATAGACTTGAGAAGACGTTCCCAACTTCTTCTCTTGTCCTCCCACCATTATATTGTGGATCTTGGAAGACCTGTTATACAAATAAATAGATGTAGACACATTGTTTATACCGGAAACATAATCCTTACCTACTTGGGAATAAGTACCAGGACGTTCAAACCCTTGTACACCGGCACGATATACCCCTTTGGGCATCTGCTTCAACGTTTGATAAAGGTCAAACGTTGACGAAGTATTACATAACCCATTCGTGAAAAGGAGCACGTCAGCCTGGGAACAATCCCAACCGTCGAGAGTTTCCATACCGGAATTGTCAACTAAGAAAGAGAGGTCGTAAGCCGACAGGTTGTCAAGTACAGTATTTGACATAAACGAGATAATGCCCGTATACATCTCACAAATGGCATTTTCCAAGTCTTGCACAGTTGCCAAGTTATCCACAGACGACTCCATCCTATTGGTCAAAGCCATAAAGATGCCGGTTGCGTCATCCGTAGCATCATGATGTGGGATTTTCACCATCTCTTTAGCCCCAATAACGTAACGACGTAACTTCTCACGATTCAAAGTCACCTTACTTTCATCCACAAGACGTATCTGGTCTGCCGTAAGGATTATCCACCGTTGGCTGGTAGCTGCATTGCTGAAATCTTGTGTAGAAGCTGTTTTTGTGTTTCCATCTGTTTCTGCCTGCAATGCAGGAGGAGTCTCCATGTTACGTTTGCCTTCGCATATCCAGTAGCCTTTGGTATTCAAGGTCTGATTCCCCACACCTAAAATGACAGGTACGCGCCCCCTCATCAAATGAAAACTTTCTTGTTCCCCAGGTTCGGCCACTTCTGCCGTCTTGATACTGCCACTCTTGAAAGTAAAGTACTTGCCGGACTTGGCATTACGCAACAAATAATAACATGTTTGAGGTTGGAAGACAAGATGCCATGCGAATGCATCGTCACCCACCAATTCATCCGTAGAAACAGTACAATAGGCCAATGTACCGTCTTCATTCTCAGTCAAATAGGCTGTCCCTCGTCCACAAGCCTCATCTTCGTTCGTGATGTAATATTTAACATCATCCTCGCTCTCGAATATATAATAAGGAGAGGGCGAACCACCGGAAGGGGGCAGACCGTCTACACCAAGTCCATGTGTCTGCAAGGCATTGGCGATATAAAGCAGACGCGTGCCATTGTCCGCCCCGGCACCGTTGATACCGAAAGGCCCCATGTGCATACCATCGCCATTACACAAATCCTGTCCGTTGGTCAAAAACTCCACAATAAGGTTGGCCAAGTCACCTTGCCAGTATACACCCGACTGAATTTTAGGCATTTTAGTGGGATATAGCCCTTGCCATTTAGTAGAAGCCTTAAGCTCTTCCCAACTCCAACGCCAATGTTGACCAACTCCTACACCATGATTGGATTCGTGCATCACCGTTCCCGTACGTTGGTATGCAGGATTAGGTCCTACTGACATCCAACCGCCATAACTACATTCAGCTGTCGGGGTACCGGCACCAAACGACACAGTAATTCCGTAATCCCGTATACTCGTCCAATTATTATAATAATCCATAGCCTCGCGACATGCCTTACTAATCCGTTCGTTATCGGCCTGTTCGCCATTGTTGGCGTAACTCCATGTACAATTCCCCATGGGAAGCGTTATGATTTTACGTACTTCACCGTATCCCACGGCATTGCCCTGTGTCATGGCAAAAGCGCGTACATAGTACACCGTGGCAGGCTGCAACGGTTCCATAATATAAATAAGACCGGGATAGTTTAACAGTTGTGCGCCATCGGTGACATAATTGTCGGATAAAGTCGGTTCCTTGTGAGTGGCCCAACAGTAACCCTGCAACTTAATATCTTTTTCCGATATGCCATTTACCGTAACACGTCCTAAAGCCCCGACCGCACCACGGGGAATAAAACTTGAAGTCTCGACACCTGGCACATCTCCGGAAGGATTAGCCACATAATACAGGAGTTCGGCATGGGACAGTTCTTTGGAAATCTCGTCGATTTCTTCCCTCGTACTTTTAGCCGTCTTATAAAGCCCATTGGCTTTGTCAATAACCGCTTTCAGCTCATTGTTCCCATTAGGCAACCCTTCGGCAAGCACCTGCTCAGACCTTTGTATGGCTTCCAAGAACAATACATAATCCCCCACACTAACCTGTGAAGCCGTAATAGCTTTACGAAGAATATTAGCCTTGTCCGCAATATCTTCGGTTTTAGTCACAGCCTTGGCCTCTTCTACAGCTTTGGCAAGCATGGCAAGACTATCAGCATGCTGTGGAGACTCCAACAGCGCTTCTCCTTCTTGTATCATTTGGCGAAACTCTGCAAACTGCGCATCATCGTCAAACCCCGTATAATAAATATGGAAATCATCAATGCTCACTTTATTACCAGTACATCCAATTGTATTCACTCCTATTTTAGCCTGATTATCCACCACGACAAAGTCAAGCGTATATTTACCGGTCAGACTCAATTCCTTCCGCGCATTGTTCGCATAAACATAGGCTCCTTTCTGTGGGATTGCCTTGTTACTTTCCTGTATATTCTGTGCCAAAACAGTGAGCTGGTAGTTCCCATTGGGTAATTCTACTATTTGATGGATGTCGCCGTCAGCCACATTCCCCCAACCACTCCAGATTTCACAATAATAAGTACCTTCCTTCAATTCAAAGGCATCATTACTCTGCGGACTGAAGCCATTACAAACCCATCCCTTGCTATTGTCTTCAAACCCAGGACTTAGCATATTTGAAGTGAGTTCCAACGGTTCTTCCGGTGAAGTCAACGAAAGTCTGTAATTATAAATCGCCGCCTTCAACGCAGCATATACTTTTGTCACATCTTCAGTCGAAGTTCCGTCCACCACAGACTTTCCATCGGCCAAAGCGGCATCAAGCGCTTTCTGCTCAGGTGTATCAAGATGCTTGTTAATACCTTCGGCTTCCGTAACAAGTTTACCTACTTCTTCACGAAAGATAGCATAAGTCTCTTCCGTAGGTTCCTCAAGAGTAAGGTGGAAATCATCGACACATACATAGTTTCCGGTTGCTCCTTGCACAAGGAGCCCGAACTCCAATGTACCATCTACCGTCGTGGTCTTCACTTCATACTTATCAGGCAGATTCACTTCTGTTTTGTCATCATTGGCATACACCCATACCCCTGTCTGCTTGGCTTGTGCATCATTCTGTTGGATGTTCTGCGCTGCCACACTTACTGTGTAAGTCCCTGCCGGCAAGTTATGGATTACTTGGTCTACACTGCCGTCTGCCACCCTGCTTCCGGCTCCACTCCATGTCTCTACGTAATAATCGCCCACTTTCAAAGGGAATTCATTATTACCCTGACGGCTCATCTTGCGAATCTCCCATCCATTGATTTCATCTTCAAACCCTGGATTGACGATTCGATCTGTCATATCCGTCTGTGCCCACAAAGATGCGGCCGCACAAAGGAAAAGAAATAGAAAGAATTGTTTTTTCATTACGGTTAATTTAAAAGATTAAAAATATGATAATTTACTCGTTTTATTGCTTCAAGAAGCCCAATGCCACCAAAGGCCTATTTTCATATTCTTGAACCATTCAGGGCTCTCTTATGGCGGCAGATTGTCCCACCCCATATATTGCCCCATGACAACAGGTACGTTTTGCGATTTTGCCACAAAAAGAACAAAAAACAACAGCCACAAAACTGACATTCTCAAAATTTCCACCCTCATCATTATAGCCTGATTATAAAAGGAATCAAATGTTTTTTGCAAAAATAGATGATTGACAAAAAAAAATATAGAATTATATCAGCCTAAAATAGCACTTTAGCACTATTCTGACATTGTAAATCCGAAATAGATGATACTGCTCCCCAAAGTGCCCGAGAGAGCAGATAATCAGTGGGGAACGTTGCCCTTCGTGGAGGCCGGACATATCTCCCACACAGGAATTTCGCAAAAAGAGCCTTCATCTTTCAGGACGCATGGTAAACCGTTCATAATATTGATGTTACACGCTGAAAGATATTTCGGGCATCTTTCAGTCATACTTCATTCCGTTTGGCGCAGAACAGAAAACCGTTCGGCTGAGATTGAAAAATCGTTCGGCGCAGAACTTTTTACCATTTCCTGCAAGGAAAGACGGCTGAAAGATGCCCGAAATATCTTTCAGACCATAAATCACTATATGACAAGCACATACCGTACAACCTGAAAAATGAAAGGACTTTCCCGAAAACTCTTGGGAGGGACATTTACTGTGCCAAAGTCACCCCAAATCCGTACGTTACAAGTCATCTTCACACAGTCAACGCCGACAAACATTGACCTCATGAGATACACCATCTTCTCCATCACAAAACCGGGGATGCCGTTCTGACATCCCCGAAATGTTTTTGGTATGTTATCCTTGTCAATGTATCACAACCTTCTTACCATTCACTATATAGATTCCCGGACGGGTAGGATTCGCGATGGCACGGCCGGAAAGGTCATAGATTCCTTGTCGAATTCCCGCATCCGGTTCCTGTTCCACCCCGTCAATTCCTGTCACATCATCCACCGTCACGTCCGTGCCATAGTAGGACAACTTGAAATTGTCAAACACAGTCCAGTCGGAAGAAACGCTGTTGTTGTTCTTCAAACCTAACTTTATGTCCGTATCCCTCTTGACCTCGACCACTACCTTATTTTCGTAAAGTTGCTGCTCCATATAGTCGACAGCAGACGCTACATTATTGGGAATATACAGTCCTTGCGTATAGACTTGGGAAGCCGTACCCAACTTCCTCTTTTGACCGCCAGCCATTATATTTTGAAGTTTCGAAGATTTATTATACAAATAAACGATAGCCGACACATTGTCTTCGCCAGACATGTAGTCCTTGCCGACCTGAGAGTAAGCCCCCGGTCGCTCAAAGCCCTGCACCACGGCACTATACACACCTTTTGGCATCTGGGACAACGTCTGATAGAGGTCAAAGGTCGATGCGACCTCGCACACACCGTTCGTGAAATTGAGATCGTCGGATTGCTCGCAAGTCCAACCCTCGAAGCTTTCCATACCGGCATTGTCTATCAAAAAGGTGAGGTCGTAAGCAGACATCCCGTCAAGGGCCGTGCCGACCATAAACGTCGTAATGCCTGCATACATCGCATCAATTGAGGAAACTACTTCCGCGGCAGAAGTCAAATGGTCAATAGATGCTTCCGTCTTGTTTACCAAAGACGTAAAAGAGGCTGAAGCATCACTCGACACGTCGTGGTGCGGAACTTTGGACATCTCTTTAGCCCCGGCAACGTAACGGCGCAACTTTTCCTTGTCCACGGCGATTTTGCCCTCATCAGCAAGACGTACTTGATCCGCCGTGAGGAACACCCAACGCTGGCTCGTAGCCGAATTAGTGAAGTCTTGGTTGGCGACGGTAATAGTACCCCCTTCTCCATTGGCCTGCAATGCAGGAGGAGTCTCCACGTTACGCTTGCCCTCGCAAATCCAATACCCTTTGGTATTCACCGTCTGGTCACCAGCCCCTAAAATGACGGGCACACGCCCTCTCATCAGGTGGAAGCTCTCTTGTCCGGCTGGCTCTGCCACCTCGGCCGTCCTGATACTACCGCTCCTGAACGTGAAATACTTGCCGGACTTGGCATTACGCAACAAATAGTAACATGTCTGGGGCTGGAAGATAAGATGCCATGCGAAAGCATCGTCTTCCACCACTTCCACTGACGAAATGGTGCGGTAGACCAACTGACCGTCGGACGTTTCAGTGAGGTAAGCCGTGGCACGTCCGTAAGCCTCATCCTCGTTCGTAATATAATACTTCGTGGTATCCTCGCTCTCGATGGTGTAATAAGGTGTGGGAGAACCTCCAGTAGGCGGCAACCCGTCTTCGCCTAAGCCTTGAGTCTGCAACGCGTTGGCAATATAAAGCAAGCGAAACTCCGTCCCGGATCCATTGATACCGAAAGGCCCCATGTGTGCCCCGTCACCATTGCATAAATCTTGCCCATTGGTCAGGAAATCCACAACCAAATTAGCTTGGTCACCCTGCCACCAAATACCTGGCTCTATTTTGGGTGTTTTTGTGGGACGAAGGCCTTGCCACTTAGTAGAAGCTTTAAGCTCTTCCCATCCCCAACGCCAATGTTGACCAACACCAATACCATGATTGGCCTCGTGCATCAAGGTCCCAATACGTTGATAACCTGCATTAGGCCCCACAGTAATCCAACCTCCATAGCTACCGTGAGCCGAACCATCCCCCGCGTCATAGCTCACGCTAATATGGTACCCCTGAATGCTTGTCCAGTTATTGTAGTAATCCATTGCACCAGCACAAGCCGCGTTGAGGCGTTCATTGTCGGCTGCTTCACCGTTATTGGCATACGACCACGTGCATTGTCCCATAGGAAGGGTAATAATCTTACGTACTTCACCGTAGCCTACAGCATTGTCTTTCGTCATCGCAAAAGCGCGTACATAGTATACCGTAGCAGGTTGCAACGGTTCCATAATATAAATAAGCCCCGGATAGTCAAACAACTGTTCCCCTTCGGCCACATAATCATCAGACAAAGTCGGATTCTTATGAGTTGCCCAACAAAAGCCCTGATATTTAAGATCATTTTCCTTTAGGCCTGTCACAGTCAAACGCCCAAGCGCTCCCGTGGCCCCACGGGGGATAAAGTCATAAGTCTTCACAATAGGAACTTCGCCAGAAGGATTAGCAGCACAATACAACACACCGGCTTGCGCCAACTCCTTGACCATCAAGTCTATTTCTGCCTTGAGTGCGACAGCAGTATTATATACAGACTTAGCTTCATCAATAGCCTGTTGGAACTCTGTAGCCCCATTACTGCCTACACCTTCGTTGGCAAGCACCTCGGCTTCCTTGATAGCCCCCTCCAACACTTTATAGTCGGCCACACTAGTTTCCGAAGCCTTAATAGCCGTTGTCAATGCCAATGCACAAGCCGCGATTTCCTTTACCTCTGTCACTTCCTTGGCATCCTTCACTGCTTTCGTAAGGGCAGCCAGACTGTCCTTATGCTGATGGGATACCATCAAAGCCTCCCCTTCGTTTATCAACTGTTGGAGAGTTTCCTTCTGAGCTGTTTCATCAAACCCCACATAATAGAGATGGAAATCATCCAGACACACATAATTACCTGTACAATTGCGCGTGTAAAGCCCTATCTGAGCTTTATTATCCACGACGACGAAATCGAGAGAATATATACCCGGCACGTTCACGAGCTTCTCTACATTATTAGCATAAACGTAGGCTCCCTGTTGAGGCACATTCACATTGCCTTGGTCTATGTTCTGCCCTACCATCGTAAGACGGTAGTCCCCATTCGGCAATTCCACATCCTGATGAATATCTGTATCCGTCACCAATCCCCAGAACTCACAATAGTAATCGCCCACTTTCAGTCCAAATGCGTCATTGTTCTGAGAATTAAAGCCCCCGTTAATCCATCCCACAGTACTATCCTCAAAGCCTGGATTAGTCATATAAGAGGTGACATCCATTGGTTTATCTGGAGAAGCCAGCGAGAAACGATAATTAAAAATAGCATTATCCAAAGCTGTATAAGCTTCGATAATACCTTCCCAAGAGGATTGTGCCAAGATAGCTTTTGCAGTAGCCACCGCCTCATTAAGCGCTTTTTGCTCTGGAGTACTAAGTTGTTCGTCTATTTTCTCTGCTTCAGCAAGAAGCTTGCCCATTTCTTCACGGAACACAGCATAAGTTTCTTCGGTAGGCTCCTCATGTGTAAGGCGGAAATTGTCTACACATACATAATTTCCAGTAGCTCCTTTTATCAGGAAACCGATTTCCAGTGTACCGTCTACTGTGGTGGCCGTTACACTGTATTCACCCGGTAGGCCAACTTCTGTCTTATTTTCGTTAGCATAAACCCACACACCGGTTTGAACAACATCCGGAGTATTTTGCTGAATATTTTGTGCAGCAACAGTCACTGTATAAGTACCTGCAGGTAGTTTGGTAAGTACCTGTTCAAGACTACCATCCTGTGCCTTGTCTCCTGCCGGACGCCAACTTTCCACATACGCAGTTCCCTCCTTCAAGCCGAACGCATCGTTGGTTTGACGGCCAACCTTACGAATGTACCAACCTTCGACACCATCTTCAAACCCTGGATTGACGATTCGATTCGTCATATCCGTTTGTGCCCACAATAATGATGTGATCACAAACAAAAATAAAGATAAGAATAATTGTTTTTTCATTGTATTTAATTATTAAAATTAGGATTTATAATAAATTCGGTTCTTATTATTTCAGTACTTTCCGACCATTTTTGATATAGAGACCATGCTGTGGAGCATCACTCAACTGCTGCCCTTTCAGATTATAATAATGAGTATCCTGACCCGCAGGTGTGTTTTTGACAGCAATCACAGCATCTTCGATTTGCCAAGGCTCGTAAAGCATCCGTATATCCTTCACGCGAAACTCCTGAGTTTCACTTCCCTCCTCCAAATTAGCTTGCCAACCTACATAAACATCCTGAGACTCTTTGATAGAAAAGGAAATAGAATACCATTTCCCATCATCCACGCCCGCCTTATTAATGGCAAGCCTTGCCAACGACTTGGCGGGAATGTCATGCGTGGCCAGAAGTTTCGTAGAAGCAAACATATAGGCGTCAGGACTCATACTATAACTTGTCTGATACTCCGCTTGCATTGTATAAACACCTGCATCAAGATGGAGCTTGCGGTAGATACGCGCATCGGAAAGGTTGCCCTCCTGATTTCCACTACGGTCATCCCAGACTCCCAACATCAAAGCCTCAGTTCCTTCGTAAGCATCGAGTCCTTGCTTAACCCCCTCACTGCCATTAGGTATATTGAAATTGGTTACAATCCAATTAGCCGGCTTACCGAAACGCTTACCATTTCGAGTATCCGGAGTACGACTGAAGTCTGCCGCCTCCACGAGCATTTCTACAGTAAGATTATCACCTGCATAAAGAGGTGCGCCAGCTTCGGTAACTGACGCTTTAAGATATGCTTGAAAAGCCTTACGCAATACAACAAGAGCCGCAGCCTGTTCTTCGACAGTACCATCCAGGCTATTTTCCGCTTGAGTTACATAGTATCCTAAATCAGACAAAGCTGAGACATTGGGACTACCTGTGTTGACAGGTTTCAGATTTCCGTCGGCTCCTTCAACAAGGGGTTTACAATAGTCAATAAACTCGGCCAATGAAATAGGCTTATCCGTACCAGGTTTAAAAGTTATGGCAAACACAGGAGCAATGTCATTGGTATTCTCTATCGGAAGCTGCACTGTAAGCCCCTCCATCGCAAGTTCGTGCTCAACCGCACCATGTCCCAACAATTCTATACTTTCAATCTCACCTGAGAAGTATTCATTGGCACGTCCTAAGTGAGCAAACGTGAAAGTACGTTCTGCCGGCCAACGCATAATGGTAGCAAAGACAGTATCTACATCCTGTTCCGTCCGGGCATGTTTGACGACGTAACGCACATCTTTTGCAGAATAATTGATACCTTCGTTAAACCCTTGGTTATAAATAGGATTACTTGCATCAACCAACGGTCCCTCGCCAAAAGTTTTCCAAACACGAGTCCCATAAATTGAACGTCCGTTTTGCTCCATCCAATCTGTCATCTCAGCAATGAAACGCATTTCCTTGTCATCGTGAGTTCCATCTCCTTTTAGAGGAATAGAAAGCAACAAGTTACCATTTTTGCTGACAATGTCAACAAGCATATCTACCACCTGCTGAGCCGACTTGTAACCGGCATTATAATCTTTCACGCCATAATGCCATCCACCGATACAAGTACAAGTTTGCCAAGGCTTTTCTTGTGGGCGATCGGGTATACCACGTTCTATATCCCACAACATGGCTTCCTTATGCGTAGAGTCCAAGACCTTGCCGGTAACCACCATTTCCGGATCGGTATTATAAGAATGAGCCAAAATATTAAGGCCTACGCTCTCGTCGCAACCATAGAAAGGAAGTACTGTATCATCAAAGTAAAGCATGGCAGGGTGATAGGCATTCACACACTGCAATACACGGTTTTGAAATTTCATCTTGTACTCTTCGCTGGGCTGTGAAGCACCGTTACCCCACGTCCATTGACTGTGTATGGTACCCGTATCTTCCCAACCTCTACTGGGAGTATGGCGTTGGGCATAAAGATCTTGTGGATCATAACCTTCCCACCATTTACCCTTACCATCTTCTTTCGTCATATTGGCATCATATTGCTGGGCGATTTCAAACCAAAGCCAAGCATGGCTACCATGCATGGATACACCTAAAGGAAGATCATACTTTTCACATGCTTTGGCCCATTCTCCTACCACATCGCGTTTAGGACCAATATTCACCGAGTTCCAAGGTTGGTAGGGAGAATCCCAACAGTCGAAATTATCATGGTGCTGCCCCATAGCAAAAAAATACCGAGCCCCCATATCATAATAGAGTCTGATAAGATATTCAGGCTCCCATTTTTCAGCCTTCCAAGCGTTACACAAATCCTTGTAACCATAGTCTGTACCGGCTACACAAGGATCACCAAAGTGGCTCACATGCCAATTGTAGTTTCCACCACCTTTGAAATACATTCCACGACCATACCAATCTCCGTCTGCCCCCTGGCTCTGCGGATCCCAATGTGCCCAAATGCCGAATTTTACGTTTTGGAACCATTCAGGACATTCCCACTGCGCCAGATTGTCCCAATCGGGAGTATATCGCCCTGTTGCCACAGGTACATTCTGCGCGTTTGATGTGAAAGAAGCAGATAACAATAGTCCTGTCATCCACACTGTTAAAGTTCTTGCCTTCATAGTTATTATTGTTAGATTATTACTAAAGAAATTAAGTCCTTATTTGCAAAGATAAGTGTTTAGCAAAAAGCAAACATAGAATTATATCGACAAAGAATAGCATTTCAGCACTATTCTTTCACTTATTACCTCAAAAATAAGGCTAAACTCGAAATAAATTTAAGTCAGCCTTGAATTCGTAACTCACAAACAATATATAACCATTGACTAAATTTGCTATGAAGAATACAACAAATCCTATGAACTCTAATCAAATCTTACCAACTGAACTTTATTACCTTTCGGACTATCCCCCAAGTAAACCACACTATGCACAGAACGGACTCTAATATTCGCACGCGAAACATTTATTATTCAAAAAAGGAAAAGGACAACCGAAAGCTTTGCATCTCACGGTCCTCACTTTTCCTTTCATTTTTATTCCTTTTATCAATCTTACCTCCTCCCTATTTCTCACCGAATTCTACAGTCGTAGGCAGATACCAGTTCTGCCGGTTGAGCAACTTGGCTCGGATGGCCTCGCGCTCTCCTTCGGGAAACTTGGCAGCCACCTTGTCCGCCAACCAAGACGGATCGTTCCGATAACGGGCCACGCGCATCAAGTCGTGGAAACGGTTGCCCTCCAATGACGTTTCCAAAGCATACTCCGTCAGCAGCTTGTCTTCCACCTGCAACAAAGTGTCGGCCGACGAAGCACAGGCTTCGATGACGAAAGTAGGATCCAACTCCAGATTTTGCGAGCCGCACCCACGGCCATGCAACCCTGAATTGGCATCGAACATCCCGATATCCCCGGAAGAGGTAAGGCCGAAGTCGATCCATGGCTCACCCGTAAGTTCGTCTTTCAACAGGTCGTTGTAGATTTCGAAAGTGTTCTTGCTCAAACCGTATTTCAGCACACCATAAAAAGCGAGTTTGGGTTTCCCCAAGCGATTGACGGCCTCGGCATAACGCAGGTAAACCAAAGCGGTACGACAAAGTACCACATAAGCATTTTCATTCTTTTGCATATAGTTGTACTTATCCACATACGGGCGTTCCGTCTCGCTGCCATCCACGGTCTCTTCCTTATCATAATAAGTTCCGTAAGCCCCACGCAGATCTCCCGTCACCGGTTTCGTGTTGATGGAATACGACTGCTCGTCGAACATATCAATCAAAGCCTGCGAAGGCGCCAACACATAAGAGGTGGTGAACATCTTCGAAAGAGCGGAAGAATTATCCGTATATTCATCCGTGAACGGAATGGCAGTCAGAATGTCGTAGTAGGAAAATCCTGAGAATTGACTCGTCCAATTCTCTCCGGCCGGCAACAGAGTGGTTTCATTATATGAATTCACATAACTTGACGATACATACAACTGATTCCAATAAATCAGGTCATAATATACCTGGGCTGCCTTCTGGAAATCCTGATTCCACATATACAGCTCGCCCAAGACGAAACGTACGGGAAGCATCAACTGGTTGGCCGTATAGCCTTCATACTGGACGGAACCGGCAAATCCGGGGTCGGCATTTCCCTGCATCCATCCGCTGCTCACCGGCGTGTCGTCCGACACCATCCAAGGCAACACGCCCTCCAAATCCCGAATCAGCACGGGCAACAAACCGTCCAAGTCCAACGCCTGCATCTCCACCGGGCGGCTGACATCCAAAAAAGGTTCGTCGGCATACTTCACCCGCCCGTAGTCCAGACATAACTGGAGATAACACCACGCACGGAGGGTCTTGGCCTGCGCCATGTAAGGACGAAGGATTTTCACCGGATAGCTATTGTCATCCTCCCGTCGGGATATGGTCGTGTCCAAACGATGGATGTAATAATTGCAGTTGTTGATGAGCGAATAATACTCCCGCTCTTTCAGATAGGAATTTTCCGCATCCACCTCGAAACGGCTGATGTCGCGCAGTTCCTGGGAAGAGTTCTCCGTCACGTCCATCAAGTCACCGCGCAGCTCACCCATAATCACATAGTTGTCGCCGATTCGTTGCAAACCTTGCAGCAAACCGAACAGACCGGCCCGCGCAGTGGTCTCGTCCTGGTAACGCTGGCCTTCGGTTTTCAGAACCCCGTCCGAATCAGTTTCAAAAAAGTCGGTACAGGAAGCGCACAGGCTTCCGGCCAGACAAACGGGTAAAATATATCTCAAATATTTCTTCATGACTTTTATAAATTAAGTTTCACACCGATTTGATAAGAACGTCCATGGCTCAGCAATCCGTTGTCGATGCCCTGGTATAACACGCCGGTCTGCATCGACACATCCGGATCCGAACCTAAATATTTAGTCAAAGTTAACAGGTTGGATGCACCTGCCCAGAAAGTCACCCCTTGGATAAAGACGTTGTTTATCGGCCACACGTAGGAAAGACGCACATTCTTCAACTTGAAGAAACTACCGTCCTCTATCCAACGGGAACTGAAACGGCTGTTACCCATCGGGTCGCCATACACGGCCTTCGGCATGTCCGTCACCTGCCCTTCATGCCGCCAACGGTTCATGACGGCACCAGTTTGGTTATAAGTATCGGTCATGCTCTCCAATGTCTGACGCTGGTAGTTATAAACGTCTCCCCCGCATTTGAACGTGCATAACACATCCAAAGCGAAACGTCCCATCGTAAAATGGTTGGCAAACGACCCCGTGAAATCAGGGTTCGGGTCGCCGATAATCGTTTTATCCCTTTCGTCGAATACCCCGTCGGCATGAAGGTCTGCAAAACGTACGTCACCGGCATGGAAATAGGTGTAAGAGGCATCTTCATGCTGCACTTTCAAGCGGGCGGCCTGCGCCTCGGCTTCCGTAGCATATACCCCGTGGGCTTCATAACCGTAGAAAACTCCGGCAGGATGACCCACGGCCGTCAGTACTTCACCGTCTAAGATTTCCGTTGTATAATCTCCGTCGGGCAAGGCCGAAATTTCATTTTTGTACCTCGCGATACCAAGCTCCGCATTCCACTTAAAGGGCTTGGTGTCCAACACCTTGGCCGAAAGGGCAATCTCGATACCTCGGTTCGTAAGTTCTCCGCCATTATATAAATAGGTGTCAAGCCCGGTCTCCGTATCGGCCTGCTTCCACGTCAGCAAGTCTTTGGTCTTGTGCCGGAAATAGTCGAAACTCACTCCTATCCGGTCGTTCAGGAACGCCAGGTCGATTCCGGCATTCCACTTGCGCGTGGTCTCCCACTTCAGGGATGAATTGGCCAGATTGGCCAATTTCAACCCCACGGCCGAACCCAAATAGTTCACGCCCGACAGATAGGAGTAACCATACATCCCGTCGATATTATCATTTCCCGTGACCCCGAAACTTGCACGCAGATTCAAACGGTCCAAAAACGTCAGCCGATGCATGAACCGCTCGCCTGTGACCAACCACGATCCGCCTACGCTCGGGAACGTGCCCCACGTGCCGCCGCACATGCGGAAACTTCCGGGGGCATCTTTGCCGAAACGCGAAGAGGCGTCGAGCGACACGGCGGCCCACAAAGTATAACGTTCTTGGAAGGTATATTTGCCCTGCGCATACAAAGCCACAGAACTCCAATCGGTATTCAGGCCGTCTACCGTACGGTAAGACAACGAATTATTCATGTTGGACACCTTGTCGTTGCCCGTGTTGTGCCCGTCCTCATACACACTCTTGAAAGAGGTGTTCATGATGCGGTAACCCACGAAAGCATCCACGAAATGATCGTTATGAATCAGTTTGCGATAAGACAACTTCACGTTGCCGAACAAATCGTTCTGCGTGGCCGTCTGGTCTTTCACCGTATTCTCCCACACCTGGTTGCCCACAACCTGCGGAGCCACGCCGACCATCGGGGAGAAATAATGGCTTTTGGAATTGTTGAAACTGTAACTGAAACGTCCCTCTACCACCCAGTCATCTGTGATGTCCCATTTCGGTGCCAGGCTTACTCCAAACCGGTATTGCTTATTGGTGTTCTCCGCATTCTCCAACAAAGCCAACGGATTGGATACCCCCAGTTCGTCCACGTCGTTCAACGTATTCGTGAGCTGCGTTCCGTCGTCGGTATAGCTGTAGCCCACCAAGAAAGGAGCTTTGATTAACGCCAGATAACGGGGAGCGGTCGTAGCGTTCACGCCGTCGTCCTGAAGCGTATAATTCAAGTTCGTAAAGTAAATGTCCGTGCCCAAAGTCAGCGTCTTGGTCAGGAACACATCGGAATTGATACGGGCATTCAAGCGGGAGAATCCGGTTTCTTCCACGACTCCCTTTTGATTGTCATAACTCAACGAGATGGAATACTTGGCTATGTCGTCCCCGCCCTGCACGTTAATACCGTAATGTTGCATGTTGCCGTTACGGGTCACGTTGTCCGTCCAATCATTGTTCTGATGATATGTGGAATAATCTGCCGATGACGGATTCATCCCCAGGTATCCGTCGAACAAAGTGGCCAGTTTATTACCTTGACCGCTTCCTTTCAGCATCTCGCTCAGATAAGTACGATACTGGGCGGCTCCCATCATCCGTATCGGTTCGGGCGATTGCACAAAGCCGTATGAGATATCGGCCGCAATACGGGTCGTTATGCTCCGTCCCCGCTTTGTGGATATGAGTATCACCCCGTTAGCTCCCTTACTGCCATATAAGGACGTAGCGTCTTTGAGTATCTGCACGGACTCTATGTCGTTCACATCGACTAAAGCCAAAGGGTTCTCATAAAAACCGTCATGAACGGATTCCACCAACGTCGAAGTGTCCCAAATCGTACCGTCTACGACAATCAGCGGCTGTGCGTTCACGTTCAGCGAATTATATCCGCGTATAAAGAGGTTCGCCCCTTCGCCGCCCACTGCACTGCGGGTCGCCGCACGCACATCGCTTCCCCAACGTCCGCCCAAGACTTCGTCCAACGACACAGCCTGCGTATTGGTAAAAGCATCATCTCCCTTCAAGGTCAGAAAGGCATCGCTATAAACAGACACATCTTTCACCGAATCTCCTTGCAAAGGCACTATCCTCTGCAAATAACTTTCAGAAGAAAGGGTCAACTGCACCATATAAGACGGCACGCGTACCCTATAACGGCCTTCCTCGTCCGTCAGTGCCGACCATGAACCGGCCGCTACCCTGACACCTTGTACGGGCTTTCCGCTCCGAGCGTCCGTGACCCGGCCATTTACATATATCTCCTGTCCGTCCTTTTCCGACGGAACACCGTCCCCGGCTGCCCGTGCGGGAACTGTCCCCAAAGCCATGGCCAGCATGGCGTATTTCAATATGTTCGTCATCGCATCATTCTATTACAGGTTCAAAAATAAGGCAGTCTATCCGCATGGTACGGGTAAACTTCGTGGTCTCGTTCCGGTCGACATTCGCCTGTACACGCAACTTCACACAATCGTCGTCTTGCGTAAGGGATCCCTCGAACGGAGATTCAGAATAGTTGGCATAAGGCAATTCTATTTGGGTCACAAACATCTTGGTCATCGTTTCCCCATGAGTCGGCATCGGACCGGCAATCACCGCATCTTCATACATCTTTCCGTCTTCGTGCACATAATTCAGATAGAAATTCACTTTCGTGCTATCGGCAGCGACTCCTTCCATATAAGCTCCGGCCGGAGCAAACACGCAATACACGTTGTATTTGGCTGCCAATGTGTTTGGCACGGTAAACTGCACCACAGGTTGCTGGCGAGGATTCTCGCTGGTAGCGGCCACCTCGATGAAACGTCCTTCCGATACAGAATCGCGGAACGACGTGGAGGATGCACTACGCGAACTGATGACCGCATAATTCGACTCCCGTCCGGCAGTGTTCTCCGCTTCCACGACAATGGTCTTCAGCCACGACTCCTCCGGTTTGTGTTTCAACGCCGAGGTCTTCCATATCCTGCCGTTGCTGACCGGAACCTCCGTCGCTCCAGACAACAGGTAAGACGGATGGTGGAAAACATTTCCCGAGGTAGAGGCTAAAGAGTCACCCGGCACATCTCCGAAATCCAAATCCTTACGGAACACCAAGTCCATACACATCGCCTGCTTGAGGTAGGTATCGGACAAAGAGTCTGCCAATGCCGTACCCACGGCATACTCGCGGTCGGGAATAATCAAAGACTTCACCGTGTCTTTCAATGTCTCTCCAAAAGTCCGGAAATACCGTGCCATACGCCTGCGTCCGTCTTCCCATCCCTCGTTGGTCGGTACGATCATCGTGTACACACTGTCCTCGGAATGGAGGAAACCGTAGCGGCGCAACCAGTCGTTATTAAAATCGAAAATCGAGTCGTAAAGAATCTGGCCTTGCTCATTCTTTCCGATGGCCGTACTCCCCTCCTCGTCGAAAGTATATTCATCGAACGAGGTCAAGAAACGGGCTATGGAGTCCGTCCCGTTATCCTTTTGCCGGATACTTTCATACAGGTTATAATAAAACGGTGCCCTTTGGCGAAGCGTATGGATAATCCCGTTACCGGCCGCAATGTCCGTGGCCTCTACCGGTACACCCGCAAAAGTATATGCTCCTCCCTCACGTACATAATCCTGCGACTTGCCGTTCAGCATCCTGACCCGTACGGAAGCGGTATCTGCCAAATCGACCATACCGTACAGGTAACGGGAGATATGGTTGTTCAAAAACTGGTCTTTCGTATCTGCGTCCTCTACATAACCCGCCATGGCCTCATTGGTCGGAGCCCACACCGTAAAGGTCTGGTCCGTGGACAACAAGGAATCAAGCCCCTGGCTCCGGACGACTTCGCAGAAAGCCGAATACTCCGGACGGCTTTCCAATACCTGCATGAGCGTACGGGTCTCCGTCGAACCGTCTATCCCGTAATGGTCGTCCCACAAATGGTCTTGGCAACCGGCAGCAAAAGCCAGTACACCCAAACCGAACGATAGTTGTATAATAGTCCTTTTCATAATAGCTTTCCTCTGTGATTACTGTTCTTTCATTGCATAATATGAATTCTGGTGTAATTGCGTATTGGCGTTCATCTCCGTAAGCGAAATAGGAAGATACCACGCCTCCGGATTGGACAACCGGGCTTTATAGGTGGAAACCTCCCGGGCATACGCCTTTTCCAACAAAGCGTAAGCCCCCGCAGTCGCCCCCTCACGCCGAACTTTCCTTAACAGGTCGTACCAACGTTTGCCTTCGAAACAAAGTTCGCGTTGGCGTTCTTGGAGTACCATCGCTTTCACGGCATCCATAGAAGGATAGTCGGCATATTCCAAAGAGTCCATCTCCATGGTAGCCCGTTTGTACGTCACGTTACACAAGGAAATGACAGTCTTGCGTTCATCATCCGTCACGGCTAATTCGGCCAATGCTTCCGCCTTCATCAAGTAAATATCCGACAAACGGTAGAATATCCAGTTGGCCGTGCTGGTAGAAGCACGATAACTATATTCATACGACGTGTGCGGCACCAAGGCCGATGCCGGCGACTGCCCCTCGTATTTGAATACCTTGAAGCTCGTGGGCGGCACGACGGAACCGTCGGAACCGGCCTCTACCGTAGCTGCAATAAAGTCGCGGGCACGATAATCGTACTGCACATCCAAATAGGTATTGAACAACTGTGCCGTCGGCTCGAAATGGGCACTTTTGCCTTTTGTAGTATTCCCGTACAAATTGGCAGTGGCCCCGTTCATCTTTCCGTCCTTATCAAAGTTCAATTCAAAAATCGCCTCCGTGGAATTACCGGTGTAGAACACCGAATTATACATCCTGTTACCCTCTACCATCATCATTTCCGTTTCATACATGGCCTGATTGTACAACACGCGGTCGCAAGCTTCCACACAAGACCGGTAATCCGCCTGCGCTTCGGAATTGCCCGCGTCGGAAGCCTTCCATAAATATACATCGGCCAAAAGAGCTCGCACGGCGTTCTTCGTAATCCTCCCTCGTGTGTATTGTTCCGTCGGCCATTCTTCGGGAGCGTACTCCTCCGCCAGTTTCAAATCCTCAATCAAAGCCGGTACAATCACATCGTCCGCCGAACTTTGCGCTACCTGATAGTCCTGTTGTTCGCTCTCGCTGGGCTCTGTCACATAAGGCACGTCGCCAAAACTACGTACCAAATAGAAATAACAGAGTGCGCGCAAAGTATAAACCTCCGCCAAATAATTGTGCAGGCGTTCTTCGGTAAAGTTGGCATCGCGGTCACGCACGGCCGGAGCCGACTTGATGACTTTGTTGCAAATATTGATAACCTTATAGAAATCGCCCCACGTCACCAATCCGTTCGATGACAGCAGGTTCGCATCTTTCAAATATTGCTCGTCAGTGGAAGCCGACGTGGAATAATCCATATTGTCCGAACGCGCCTCGCCCCAATAAATGATTCTGCTGATCACATTATCCTCCAGCATGAAACGATAACAGGAAGCCACCACACTCTGTACGTCTTCTCCCGTTTCCCAATATTCGTCGTCCACGATATCGTCTTCCGGATAAAGCGTCAGGAAGTCATTGCATGCGGTAAAAAGCCACAAGCAGGAAGCCGCCAGAAAGATATTCTTCAGATAATATTTCATTGTTTTCATCATTTCCGTTTTTTAGTTAAAATGTAGCTGAAAGTCCGAATGTCCATTCCTTGGCACGCGGAGTCATGGAATTGTCCACCGCTATGCCGTAATAGTCTTTGGCTGTATCCGTACAAATAGAAATCTCAGGGTCTACACCGGAATACTTGGTAAAACACCACAGGTTGTTCACAGTGAGATAAGCACTCAGGTTCGTCATGCCGATACGCTTCACCCAGTTGGACGGGAAACGGTAACGAAGCGTAATGTACTTCACACGCAGAAAAGAACCATCTTCTACATAACGGTCGGATGCCAGCCAGTTATAACCTTGGTTGTACACTGCACGCGGCATGTCCGTCACGTCTCCTTCCTTGCGCCAACGCCAGTTCACCGTCGTACACTGGTTGTAGGCATGATACATGTTCTCGGCATTCATACGCGCCATGTTCACGATTTTGTTCCCCCAACGGTAGTTACAGAACACATTCAACGAGAAGCGATCATAACGCAACGTAAAGCCGAAACCACCCGTAAGTTTAGGATTGCAATTACCCAAATAGACCACATCATACTGGTCGATGCTTCCGTCGTGGTTGATATCCTCGTAGATGGCATCACCACCCTGGAACTGGTATTTGGTCGTACTGTGGTAATAGTACATCGGTTTCACCGTACCGTCGAAATTCGTCATCGGGACTCCGTTCTCATCACGAGCCACAGGCACCGTCTTTCCTTCTGCCACCGCTTGGTCGTAACGGTCGTAACTGTAGGAATATACCCCCTTGTAACGGAACCCATAGATGGAGCCGAACGAGTTGCCTTCCTGCAAACGCGTATAGTAAGCCCCGTTTCCGAAGTCGGAATGGTTGTTGAAGTTGTTCAGCACACTCGGATCGAGACTGCGAATCATGTTCTTGTTGGAAGCAAAGTTTGTATTGATGTCCAACGAGAACTTACCTTTTTCCACCACCTTGTTGAAATTGACCGTAAGTTCCCAACCGTCATTATCCATTCGCCCCACGTTTTTGTAAGTCAATGTGGCGAAGCCGGAAGAAGACGGAATGTCGATATCTTTAAACAAAAGATCGTCTGTACGCTTTTTGTACCAGTCGTAAATGACAGACACCTTTCCGTTCCAAAGTTCCATGTCGAAACCCAAGTTCAACGAAGTCACCTTCTCCCATTTCAACCCGTCCAGACGGATACGTGTGGGATAAACGGCACTCATGTCCATATAGCCTGTAGAATTCGTCGTCAATACACTATACTGAAGGTAATTCTGTCCGGGTTGCCGACCGGCGATACCCCAACTCGGACGGAAAGCCAACAAGGTCAGCACTTTTCCCGTGTACTTCTGCAACCACGGTTCGTCCGAGATAATCCATTTGCCACCCACTCCCGGGAAAAATCCGTAACGGTTGGAAGGACCGAACTGTGTGGAACCGTCCACACGAAGATTGGCATCAAAGATATAACGCCCCTTGAAACTGTAGTGCACACGTCCCATCCAACCTAAAGTCTTGTCATTACTGTTCCCGTTTTCCGTGCCGGATATGTATCCCGTAGCCGTGGCGTCGTTAATGGCAGAACTCGGCAATCCCTGCATCTTCACATATTGGGAATGGCTCGTGGTCGTAGTCAACTGCATCAGAGCCTGCGCCTGCAAATTATGGTCGTCATTCAGGAAACGGCTCTGCCATGTAAGTCCGTGCTCCGTGGCTACCGTCAGCTTGCCGGACGTTTTCGTCTCCGCCACATTGGCCGAACCATAGTTGTCCGCCGCATTGTACACACATTCCGCCGGTAGAAACTTCTCTTCCCGTTCATTGTTCAAGTCAATGGCCACCCAGCCGAGATAGCGCAAGTAATGCTCCTCCGGATTGAAAAAGTCGTATTGCAACGACAACTTGGGCATAATACGGTACCCTTTCAGGTTGTTCTTGGCCAACTTGCCCAACGCCACGGGATTCTTCAATTCCCGCTGCTCTTTGTTGAAGCCCGACTCGGCATCCATATTATAATAACGCCCCGTACTGCTGCCGTCCGCATTTTCCTCATACACGGCCATGTTCGGCATTTTCTTGTAGGCGATGTCTAACAAATTCTCATAATTCCGGTCATTATCCGAATAAGTAAATTGGAATTCCGAACCGAACACCATACGGTCGGACACATAATAATCCAGTTGCGAACGGGTAGAAAAACGTTGATACCGCTGCCCCATGACCGTACCTTTCTGGTCATAGTAACCACCGGAAATACGGAATGCAGCCCGTTCACCGCCACCCGACACGGTCAGATAGTGGTCGTTTGTCCATCCGTGTCGCGTCACTTCGTCCACCCAATCTGTATTATTATTGTAATTCTGGTTGTCCGGTTCGTAGCGCAACTCGTCATAATCATATTGTTCGTAAGTCTCGTCACGTCCGCTCAAAGTACGGTTAAAGTATGCCTGCTTCATCATCATCGTATAATCCCCTCCCGACAGCAGCTTCATCCCTTTGGGTTGGGTGGAACCGGAAAGTTTATAGGTATAAGACACACGTGTCTTCCCCCTCGTACCCCGTTTCGTCTTGATCAACAATACGCCGTTGGCTCCCTTAGAACCCCACATGGCGGTGGAGGCGGCATCTTTCAATACGGTAATCTCCTCGATATCCTCCACATTGACGCTCAATAAGTCTGCATACTCTTCCTCATTAGCCGTACCGAAATCGAAACTTTCATCAATCTCACCGCTATAAGGCACGCCGTTCACCACCACCAAAGGTTGTGAGTTACCCGTAATGGAAGTCGTTCCACGGATACGCATCTGACTGCCCGAACCGGGACTTCCGCCTACCACGATGTCCAAACCGGCCACACGTCCCTGCAAAGCATCGTCGGCTCCGGCTACAGACACTCCTTCCATGGCATCCATCTTGAAAGTTGTCATGGCCATACTCACCTCCCGTTGCGGAATATTGAAAGCCCCGTCCGGCCCTCTCTTCTGCGCTTTGACCACGACTTCACTCACTTTCATCGTGTTGTCTTCCATCTTGACATTGAACTTACGTTGGGAACCGATAGGGAACTCTTGCGTTTTATATCCCATAAAGGTAAATACCAGTTTGTTGTTCACGTTCTTCACCTTAAAGGCAAAGTTACCGTTCATGTCCGTCGTCATACCGCCGACCACACGATTGGTCGCATCCTTCTCCGCCACGGTACATCCCATCAGTTCAAGCCCGTCGTTTGCATCCACGACACGCCCGCTCACCATGACCTGCGCCCCGGCACGCCATACCGCGCATAGAAAAGCCATTAATAACAAATATCTCTTCATCGTTCTCTTTTTTTAAGGTCATTTTTGGTCTTTTGCATTCCCTCCTTTGGGCTGTTCGAACCACAACACATCGTCTATCTGATGTATCACGGCGTAGGTATAAGCCTCTATCGTCGTAGCCTTTTCCTTATCGCCGCTGTTCAACGTCATGTCGCGAGTCATCAGGTTATATACTCCTTCCGTTTTGACCACACGGGCCGAAACCCTTCCCGTGCCATAGTCAGCTTCATCGACCAAAGTGATATTCCCGTCCTTGTTCGTCACATACACCGGATAGAATTTATTGCTTGCTTCGTTGATCGTAGAGGTCAGATAAGCTTTGTTTTCCACCTTCTCACCTTTTATAAACACGGAATTATCTTGGAAATGATAGCGGACAAAACGCTCCATTACGTTTTCCAGAGAATCCCTCACGCTTTGGTCCCCCTCGTTCTCTATCTGCTCCACCGTGGGAATCCATCCTTTCGCCTGAGCTTCGCGTATCGCCTCATTCGTCGGTACATACACCGTATAATGATACTGGTTGAGAAACTTCACCTTACGTCCCGGTGCCACGGTAGAAGACGTCGGATTGTTGACGAAGATGCCCAGCAAAGCACACATGTCATAAAACTCCCGGAAATCATCCTTGGACGACAATACATCATAAATGGAAGTCGTCGTGTTTTGCAAGATACCGTCTATCAGGTAAGTATTTCCGTTTTCCTTATTATATATCTTACTCACAGTGAGCGGCCGTTCATTTCCGGCCCCGCTGATTTTGTTGTCCTGCGTAATACGAACCGGCGCATATCCTTTAGTGATAAAGTACTCCTGTCCACCCGCACGAGCCGCTTCAAAAGCTTCATTGCTTTCCGTGACCAAAGTCTGGCAGTTCAGGATGTCTTCCAAACGGTTCTTCAGGATGGAACTGTTACTGACGGTACCATTCGAGCCCAACGGAAAACCATTGTCCATAATCACCGTCCCGTCGGATGTACGGGTCGGTACGGCAGCCACCGTATTCTGCGGCGTCAACTGGAATTCCAGGTTACACCGATAGTTTTCCGAGGCGTATGATTTCGCCACGGGGTCCACATAGTCTTTCATATACTCGTTCGGTGTGACAAAGAACTGATACGTACTCTTCAACGAGCGCAAATAATAGACAAATTGTGCATCCGCCATAGCCTGATTGAAGATGGAGTTCAGGGAGTCAATCTTAGCCGGCCCCATTACCGTACGATAATCCAACGGCGTAAAGACTTTGTCGGTCACATAGACCACCCCGTTACGTCCCACAAATTTATCCACGATATTTTCCTTGCTTACCTCCATCTCATAACCGGCCTCATCTTTGATGTCCCCGAAACGGCTCGGCAACGAAGACAGGAAAGAATACTTCTGGTGGTTGGCCACAAAGTCTGCGGCGATATTGTCGGGCACCTTGTCCCACGAACCGAAAGCTTCAAAAAAGTCGCTTCCCTCACCCGATGGAGAAAAGAACCGGTCCATCGCTTCATTGGTCGGTACGAACATACAGCCCATGTCCGTCTCATAGCCGGGCTGGCTCGTGTTTCCACCTTTCGGTTGGTACAAGTTCCATCCCGGATCGAAATACAACAGGCCCGGCGCATTCGTACCGTTATATTCCGTAAAGGAGTATGCCGGACTTTGATTGAAATAACGTGTCTGGAAGATGGAGTCGCCCTGGGCATCCCGTTTGTAGAACACCGGACAGGCGAAACGGTCCATCAGTCGGCTGAAACGGCTCACCTTTTCATTTCCCCGGATATAAGCCGCCATGTTTTCGGGCGGAACCAGCACGTCGGCCAACTCGTGCAAATACCCGTTCTGGCAAACGATATCTTTCTGGATAATCTTATTGGCAAACAACGACGCATCGTCCGCCTCACGGGGAATACCCGTCACGAAACTGAAGTCATCATCCGTAATGTGCTTCCCGGACATTACATCGGGAAAGAACTGTACCAATGTCCATTTCGTGGCATCGGACAACAATTTTATCGGTTTGCCCGCCCGGCGGTAGGGAGCGAAGTATTTACTGTCCGGCAGGTCCTCCGCGTCGACTACCGGAATCGTGTCTTCCACCTCGAAATCGGTCGTCCGGCGGAAAGTCACCTGCCCCCTGTCGCTCAAAGACAAACGTTCCAAGAGTTGGGAATAAGGTATCGTTCCCAACTTGAGCAACATCATCTTGAACGAATAAGGCAAATCCTCATAACTGCGATACCCCATTTCGTTCGTCTGGAAAAAGCGTTCGAAAGAAGCATCGTTCGAAAAGAACAGCGTATTGCTCCCCGACACCTTCATGGCATCGGTGTATCCGCAGTCATCAATCAGGCGGATATAATACGTGCAGTCCCCACGGCCTGAAAGATAATCGTATATGTTGCTGTTCAGCCACGACGGCATGTGGTTTTCCATGTCCTCATACTTGTCCGTACAAGCCGTAGGGAAAGCCCCTGCCACACCTACGGAAAGCAAAGCCAGTAACTTATAAAACTTCATGGTATAAAATGTTTAAATAGAAATCAATGCGTGTCTTCACTCTCAATCAGATTGGTCGGCATGAACTCGATGTAATCCAAATGGCAGTTGCCGTTGAGCATCTGCACGAAACGGAATTCATGCGTGGACATTTCCGTCCAACTGAATATACCCAGCACCTTGCGCAGTTCGAACGGGTCGTTACGGGTGGAGCCTTTGATGCCTCCGCTTTGCCCCATCATCAATTCCGTAGAAGCAAAGGAATCCGGCCCTTTCATGAATCCGCGGTTGTGCATACTCTTGTCGTTTTCATACCCGTAGGGATCGTCTTCCTTGGAATCATAATCCCACCACGCTCCGGGATTGTCCTGCGTGAACTGCCACACCTGCTCCCAACCGATTCCGGCATCCGTACCTTTCAGACGCATGTCGATAGGAATGCCGCAAGGCTCATCATCCAAGTAAAACTGCGTAATGCCGCGCGTGGCCGCATCCACACGATAACCGATACGTACTTCATAACTTCCGGCCGGCACGGGTCCCACGGTAATCGAAGCATCGAACATCCCCCAAATCTCCAAATAGTCGCCCAAAAAGAAACTGTGCATGTTCGACCCGATATATTTGGCAAACACCGTACTGCTCTCTTCAAAGTGGAAGTTCTTGCAATACCCCTGCGGCACATAATAATCTTTTTTGGAAATGATGTCATTATTCCGCAATTCCGGTGTAAAGATGGTGAAGTCCATACGTATGCGTTTGCCACGCATGATACGCCCTATCTTATCCTCATCGTACACCAACATCCCCGTCAGCGCATGGATAACTCCGTTTTGGCAGTCCAGATTGCTATGCGCCATGTCCAAGGTCACCACATCGTCCAATTCCTCCGCCATATTCGTGTACTGCGCATCATAACAGTTACGTTCGTCATTGAATACCGGTTTCTGCGCATCCTGGTCTCCCCATTTGAAAGCCTGCACCGTAATGATAGACTGCTCGGCTAGCGGCACCAAATACTGTTCCAGCCAGAACGAGCCGTCGCGGTAATTCTCACGCAGCCAATCCGCATCCATCCACGTGTGCGTCACTACGTAGTCGCGGGTGTTCACGATCTGATTGGAAGCCAACATGACCGGCAACAAGTGGTAAGCTACGAAGCGGTACAGACTGCTGCCCTCGTCCGTATCCGGCAGATCTTTCCCGTCCGGATAGAAACGTTTGGCATATTCCCGCATGTCGTCCAGCGTACGGATTCCGTTTAATGCCAACACCGAATCCGTCTCCAGCAAAGCCGTATAACGGTAATTCTTGGTCTTGGGAAACTCCGCACCGGAAGCGTACGGGTCGTCCGACGGTTTGGTCGTAGCAGGCACGTACGTCTCGTCGTCCAGAAGCGTAAGGGAATTACGCAAACCCGTAGCATGCAAAGCCTCACCGTAAAGCTTGAAATGCCCTTCTGTCTCGATGTAATCGGCCAACAAGTCGGTATTACCGGCCAAAGCCTTGTCTACGATATGCACCACTCCGTTGACCTTGATATGGTCGCCCGACACGATACGTGCCGAATTGTTGATCATCCACGAAGTACCGTCGGGTGCGATGGACGTGTACAGATAACGCCCTAACATGTTCTTCGTGTCGATGGCTCCGGACGTAAAACCGACCGTTTCATAGTTTCCCACTTCGTTGGCCTCTCCGTCTATCAGGTGATAAAACACCATTTCCTTGACCGCCTCCACGGAATCCAGAAAATGCTCGAACGACCCGTAACCCTGTTCTTTCGCATACGCCTCCATCGCCGTGTTGTTCGGCACAAAACAGGTGTATGAGCCGTATGATTCCAACAGGGAAAAAGCCCCCGCCGTCTTCAAAGCTTCCGCGAAATCCGAATAATCCGCGTTGTTCTGCAAAAAGTCGCTGATGGTCTCCCCCGTAAAAGTCGTGTAATTCTCTCCCACGTCGTCAGAATCCTGGCATCCGGGAAAACAACAGAACATACAGGCCAAGAGACAGTACGCTACCACATTCTTTATTTTCATATAGAATCTAATTATTAAAAAAAACATAATAAAAGTCTTCTTCTATATCCTACTACGTATACGACGAGACAAATACTTACGCCGATTAAAAAAATTAATGTGTATCTTCTCCTTCAAGCAAATTGGTCGGGATGAACTCAATGTAGTCGAAATGGCAACTCCCGTCTAACATTTGTACCACACGGAACTCATGGGTTTCCATCTTATCCCAACTGAATATCCCCAGGACCTTACGTAAGGCATACGGGTCATTACGTGCAGAACCTTTTACCCCTCCACTGCTTCCCGTAGGTAACAACTCATTAGAAGCAAAACAATCCGGCGCTTTCATGAATCCCCTGTTATGCAAGCTCTTATCATTCTCATAACCATAATAATCCTCTTCATTGCCACCGCCCCAAATATAAGGGGAGTTGATTTGAGTGTACACGTATTCCTGTTCCCAACCAATAGAGGCATCATCCCCCTTCAAGCGCATGTCGATGGGAATGCCACAAGGTTGTTCGTCAAGGTAAAATTGCGTAATCCCTCTATGGTTTGTGTTAACCCTATAACCGATACGCACTTCATAACTTCCATCCGGAATAGGACCAACAGTAATGGTCACATCGAACATACCCCAACTCTCTATATAATCATGTAAATAATCACTGTGCATGTTATCCCCTATATATTTGACAAACACGCTGGCCCCCTCTTCATACTTTAGTTTTTTACAATACCCTTCAGGCAAATAATAACACTTATTTGAAATGATATCATTATTACGCAATTCCGGCAGAAAAGTAGCGAAGTCCATACGGATACGTTTCCCACGCATGATACGCCCCAACTTGTCCTTATCATACACCAATATGCCGGTCAGGGCGTGGATGATCCCGTTTTGGCAGTCCAAATTACTATGCGCCATATCCAACGTCACCACATCGTCCAATTCTTCGGTCATGTTCGTATAACGAGGGTCGTAACAATTACGTTCATCATTAAATATCGGTTTCTGAGCATTCTCACTCCCCCATGTAAAAGCCTGAACCGTAATGACTGACTGTTCGGCCATGGGTATGAGGTACTGCTCCAACCAGAACTTTCCGTCCCGGAATTTATCATTCAACCAGTCTTCATCCATCCACGTATGGGTGAAAGCATAATTTCGTGTATTAACCAACTGATTGGAAGTCAACATCGTCGGCAATAAATGGTAACCTACAAAAAGCGACAGGCTGCTTCGCTTGTCTTCGTCCGGAAAATCCGCCCCTTCCGGATAGAAACGTTTGGCATATTCCCGCATGTCGTCCAACGTACGGATTCCGTTCAATGCCAACACCGAATCCGTCTCCAATAAAGCCGTATAACGGAAGTTTTTTGCTTTCGGGTATTCCGCCGTACTTGAATATGGGTCAGTAGCCGGTTTCGTTACCGGTGCCACATAATGTTCATCATCAATCAACAGCAGGGAGTCCCTCCAACCGGTAGCACGAAGAGCATCCCCATACAAATTGAAATGTCCTTCCGTCTCGATGTAATCAGGCAGCAAGTCCGTATTACCGGCCAACACCTTGTCCACCACGTGCGCCACACCGTTGACCAACATGTGGTCACCCGACACGATGCGTGCCGAATTGTTGATCATCCACGCAGTCCCATCGGGCGCAATGGACGTGTACAGATAACGCCCCAACATGTTTTTCGTGTCGATAGCTCCGGACGTAAAACCGGCCGTTTCATAGTTTCCCGCATCGTTGGCCTCACCGTCTATCAGATGGTAAAACACCATTTCCTTGACAGCTTCCACCGAATCTAAAAAATGCTCAAACGACCCGTAGCCCTGTTCTTTCACATACGCCCCCATCGCCGCGTTATTCGGTACAAAACAGGTATATGCCCCATAAGACTCCAACAAAGGCAAGGCGTTAGCAGTTTTGAGAGCATCCACAAATGCCGAATACTCCTCGTTATCCTGCAGGAAATCGCTGACGGTCTCCCCCGTGAAAGTCGTGTAATTCTCCCCCACGTCATCGGAATCCTTGCATCCCGAGAAAACGCAAAACATGCAGGCGAATGTCCCGAATAGAAAAATCCTTCTTATTTTCATCTTCATCTCTCTTTTAAACAATCATACGTTTCGTGTTTCCACCCTCTATTTCCTACTACGTATCTCATGGCCCAAATACTTACGGTTATTAAAAAATTAGGCGAAGCCTTGAAAACTCCGCCCAATCATTATCTAATATCCGATATTGCGTTTACCTCACCAACACTTTCTTCACCGTGTCGCCCACACGGACAATATACATGCCTGGAAGAACCGTCTGGTGCACCGTACCTTCAAAGGAAGCCACACGCATGCCGTCTACCGTATAAATAGCACCGACTTCTGCCGTGAAGACATTTATGGTACGACCGGTCACGAACACCTTCAAACCGTCTCCGTCGGCCTGTACGTCGCTGATGGCCGTAGCGAAGCTTTCGGACGGAATATCTTCTTCCGTTTCAAACGTACGGATCCAGTCAATGTAGAGCGCATCGTCTTTCTGGAAGCCCATCGTACTGAAATACTGGCTCACGTACGGCATCTTGCCCACGCTGATATATTTCATCAAATCCCAATAATACACATCGCCTTTGGCTTCCGCGTCAGCCAAATTCAGGGCAAAAGCCGTAGCTACACTGCCTGGTTTCTCCAAGAAGTTAAACACATCTATCGTGATGTCCGGATTCGTTCCCTTGCATTTGATAGCCAAATAACGACGCACTCCGGGGTTTAGATTCACAAGACAAGACTCATCGCGTACGCCGCCAGCAGGATCCCTGTCATAGAAGTTCGTAAAGATGCCACCCTCGCGACGCATGGAAGGACTCGTTGGATAAACAGTAGCATTACCTTTCGATGTTCCATCGAATGAATCATATGTATCTGCCACCGTCAGTTTCAAGCAACCCAGTTCCTCACCATCCGCACTTTTGTAGGTGCCCTTGTTCACCCGTGACCACATGCGCCAGCGTTGCATGCGCCAACCGTCCAACATAAAGGTCTGTCCATGCTCACCCATAGTCATCTCCACACCGTTGACAACACCTTTCGTACTCGGGTCTTCCTCGGCCTCACCATTGAATTCCCAGGCCTCAAACAAACCGCTTTTCTCATCTTCCGTAGGATTATAGCTTTCCAATGCATCCTCAATCAGGAAACAATAAGGCAACATGTCATCATAATTATCCGTCGGAACAGACGAAACGCACTTCAGGTTGTACCCGTCCTTGTAGTAATAATACGAACCGCATTTCATATCGAACGAGCCTTCGCCGTCACGGTTGGCAAAAGTAAACGTCGCCGCATCTGCACTGCCCGGCACCACCAACAAAGTGCCATCGGCGCATTGTACCACAGTCCCTTCGGCACACTTCAGGTTATAAACCCGCAAACCATCGGATTCCGACACTTGCAGGAACGTCAGCGGAGTAGCCCCTTCGTTGGAGCCTAACATGACAGGCTTCCCCATGTAGCTGTCTTTCGTTACATCGTCTTTTCCTACATACAAAGAAAGACTGTTGTCGGCCGTACGGATATAATTATACACTAAATTTTCGTCCGGATTGAGATAGGCATTAAAAGCAGACATGGCAGCCTTTAGCCCCACAGCAGCCTGTTCGTACTCTTCCGACGTAGCTCCTTCTTTCTCGTAAACCTCATTCGCCTTTGCCTGTTCCTCTTTGAGAGCTGTATACGCATTGTCGCCCTCTCCCATATACTGCACAAACCCTTCTATCACGGTTTCCGCCTCATATAAAGTCGTGTTGAGGACACCTTTCTGCGGGCTTTCGTAAGGACCGTCACCCCAATTGTCCTCTTCTGTCAGGCTGTTCCAAACCTCGCTGATATTCTTCGCTGTACGAATCCATTTCACGTAAACATTGGGCACCTCTTCGCGCGTCTTCGCACGAGTGGAAATGGTATCCCCCTTCTCATCCAATTCCGCATACAGGGTGTCGGCGTATGTCGTCAGGCCGAACGAGAAATGGGAAATCTTGATGGACACGCGGTCTAGCAGCCTTTTGGAGGGCAAAGCCAAAGATGAACTGTCACGAATAGAAGCAAAATTCACAGCCACCACAAACTCACATTTATCTTTCTCGTAATCTACCGGAAGCCGTTTGATGAACCACACTGTATCGCCAACCTGCGCCACTTGTCCTTCCTTCCCGTCGGCCACCACCTTTTCATAGGGTGTCTCTTTATTGGCCCATACAATAGCTACGGAATCTCGCCCGTATTGGTCTTTCAGGTAAGGGTAAGCATTCTTTGCAATATCAATCACTTTTTTACCTCCATTGGTAAAACCGAATAAGCCTCCTGCACCGTTGCCACACATATCTTCGTCCTGCGCACCCGTATAAGGATTATGCCAGAAAAACTCGCTCCACAGGGTATTGCTACTTCCTTTTTTGGTCTCTGTCTGCATGGGAAGGGACACTTTGAACACGTAAATAGGATAGTCTGGCGTCATCGTGACAAACCCCGTCCCTTTTACTGCCTCACGGAAATCGAGCCGGGAACGGAATTCGAAACCCGAAGAATCCCTTCGCGTCGTGTTGTTCACCCCCAGCCTCCAGTTCAAATAATCGTCCTCAAACAGGAAATCGGGACTCCATGATTCCCATTTATAGCCTTCCGGCCCCAACTGAACCACACTGGAGGCCTGCATTTGAAGGGGAGTCCAATTGTAATACCCCTTCACTCCATGCACGTCGCGTGCTCCGGCCATGCCGAACCCACAAAGCAAAGACGCACTGAGTAAATGTCTTAATTTCATAATCTTTAATTTAAAACCATACTATAAACATATAACACTCTCTATATCCTACTACGTTTCACTACTTCAGAATACTTACAGAAGAAAAAGATTTTTTTAGTTTCAGGTCAAAGTTTCCTTGCATGCCGTATACGTCCCCCTGAGTTTTGCAAAAAGCCCCTTCATCCTTCAGAAAATACGGTAAATTTTTCATTACCTTACCATTATAAACTGAAATATGTTTCAGCCATCTTTCAGACAAGTTTCATTTCGTTTGGCGCAGAACGGAAAATCGTTTGCCTGAGATTGAAAAATCATTCGGCTGAGAACTTTTTACCGCTTTCCGCAATGAAAGGAAACTGAAAGATGGCTGAAACATCCTTCAGTCCGTAATATACTATATCAGAATCGATTACCATACGCCCTGAAGGATGAAAGGCCTTTTTGCAAAATCATAGGGGAGAGCGCAGAGAATAGTCCTATCGGAAAGTAAGTTTTCACTGTACCATCCGATAAGCTAGCCAACATGTTTTCAGAAGCCGAGACTTTCAAATGCCGGATTCCAAACTGAACAAAATGAGATGCAAAACCAACTTATTTGCATATCAATAGTTCACAAGTTTATTCACCACCAAAGACCTGCCATCGGTAAGTTTCAACAAGTAAACGCCACGAGGCTGTGCAGCCAAAGACAAATCAACCGACCCTTTTTCAATATGGACATCGGCCACCGGAATACCCCGGAGATCGAAAACCGTAGCCCTTAATTCTTTGGCCTGACCGTGGTAAATGACCCTCCAATGCCCGGCATTTCTTAAAGGGCGGACTTCCCACAACGTTCCGGCGGAAACGGCATCCGAAATGGCAGAAGGGGACACTACCAATGTCCGGCTCACCCGTTCGGCTGTACCGTATTCGTCGTTTCCCGGCTGGTCGGCATGAATCTCGCATGTACCGGAAGCCTTCAGATACACCTTTTCGCCCACGACCTGTGCAACGCCTGCATCGGAAGAAGAAAACACAACTGGAAGACCCGAAGAAGCCGAAGCCTGCAAATCGAAGTTTCTCTCATCTAACGTCTTGACGGGAATTTCGGCAAACTCAATCTCCTGACCTGCCAACTCCACGGGGAAACCCCAGAATTCCGCCTCAGCAATATTGCCTGAACTACCCTCACCTGCCGACAAGTAACGAACATAACGGTAAGGCTTCCGTGCATCCACGTCACGATAAGTGATTGTACCGCTTTCCGTATCCGTCACGTCAATGGTATACAACGTCACAGGACTGGTGAAATCCGCGTCTTCCGAAAGTTGGAAACAACCATCTTTCAATCGTTTGGCATACGTGCTGTTGCGTGGTGCATACCCGATTCGTGAAACCATGGCACGCGTATTCCGACCCAAGTCAAGCCCCACCCATGCTCCGGTGGACACATCTGAATCAAAGAATGTACCGATGTCACCATCCATAGCCTTATCACAAGTATTTCCTTCCCCATTCCACGAACCAGGCGTACCAATGATAGAGACCGTTTCCCACAAACGGAGCTCAGACGCTTCTCCCGACAAGCAAGAGACTTCTCTTGTGCACTCTCCTTCACCGACGGTATTCTTGGCCGAGACCTTATATATATAGGTATTTCCCACTTGCAGGCCGACATCCACATACTCCGTAGCCTCCGTCTCGGACACTCGTTCGAAGCCTGTTCCGTTTCCCTCTGCACGGTATACCACATAGGTGGAAGCCTCATCCGTTTCGGCCCATGACAAAAAGGCCTTCTCCCCACCCGGCCAAACCTTCAAGCCGGACGGAGAAGCGGGAACGGCCATGACAGGGGTCTCCACGGACACTGTGGCCGCTTCGCCCTCACCGCTCATCCCCACCGGACGCACATCATAAACATATCCGGTTTCGGCCTCCAATTTTTCATCCACAAAAACGGTATCCTGACAGAAACCGTCCACAATCTCCCACTCCTTGTCGATGGAAGCGGCACGGCGTACCACATAGTAATCGGCATGCGCCACCGGTTGCCAAGCCAACGAAACACGGCCACTGTTCAAAGCTTCAGCCTTCAGACCTTTTACCTGCGGAAGTGCCGGATGCAACTCGTCCGTAAGGGTCAGATGATCGAAAAAAGCTTGCATGGAAGTACCTGCAGCCACATACATGCCTGCATAGTAATCATCAGCCATATCAACCGCCTGAGAACCTACTTTATACCACGTCTGCCCATCCAAAGACTGGTAAGCCGTAAAAACGTCCCCCTCGCGTGTCAGTTTAAACCAAACCTCCAACCAAGTGTGCGTGTTGCCCGGAATCCAAGCCGCACTCCTTCCAGCCACCGTACGTGGAGCAAACCACACGTAGCGGAATCCGGTATCGGCCAAACCGACAGAAGCCATTCGTGCTCCAGGTTCCAGACTTTCACGCATCATCAATCCGGCACGTTCCGACTTTTCATCAGTATTCACCGAATCGAACAAACGGACAATCAATGTGGTATTTTTACGCACAGGGGTATACACATACGTCACATTGTCGCTGCTTCCACCGAACGAAGTCCCTGTCCCCTGTATGGCAAACGTATGACCGTTCACGTCGTGATAGACTACAGCCCCTAACTCTCTATACCCGAAATTCGTGAGCTGCCATCCCTCGGGTAGCGGCGTTCCCTGATACGGAGTCGCCTTTACGGATTTTGAATAAGCACCGGTACCGGCTTTATTGACTTCCGCCACACGATAGTAATAGGTGCGCCCTCCTTGTACCGTCGTGTCTGCATATTGCCGAGTGGTATTGAAATTCCACCTCCCTACTTCCGTAAAAGGCCCTTCAGGAGAAGAGGCACGCTCTACCACAGCACCATTGACCACATCCCCTTCGTGAGGCATCCAAGACACAACCACTTCCTCCAACCCCGAAACGGCCTTTACCTGCTCGGGGGCAAGCGGTAACACATGGGAGTGGAACGGGGATTTCCCTGCGTCTAACGTGTAAGTGAATGCCACGTAACCGGGAGCTTCCCATCCACAGGCAGTCAAGCCGCGGGCATTAATCATGGCTTCCGTCCAAGGGGCTTCCAACCCTTTGCGCACGACATAATGGTTGTAGATAATTTCATTGGCAGGCATATTGGAGATGGCAAACGAACGTCCGCTCGTACGCCTCCAACACGAAGCCGGATAGTAAAAGAAACGGTTGGCACAGTCTTCTTTCGTATCCCACTCCCAACGGTCATATTCGTGTGTTAAATTGAAACGGCACAGATATTCAAAACCTTTCAGCAAAAGATTGTCTTCTAAACCGAACAAATCATCCCCTTGGTTCCAAGCCATCTGGCAAAGTTCTGCTGCACTGCCCGGACCAATCTCGGCATGCGGCGTATCGCGTCCCATCTCATTCACTTGGAAGGTCAACGGGTTGACCATCTGCGTCAGGCATCCTCCTCCGCTACCAGACTTGTAATATTCCAAAGCTTCATTGTAAATGGCTTCATCGTCACAGAATATGCCGATAGCCATATTGCATGTATTGGCAGGGCCGTCCCAACCGGACCAACTGCCACACTCTCCCAAGAAGTCCCGGCAGGCCGGATAAAAATACTCCTTACACATCTTCTTAAAGCGTTCGATGTCTTCTTCTTTCCATCCGGAATAAGCACGGACAACCTCGGCTACCTCGACAAAGATATTGGCGGGCAGTTGGAACAATTCTCCGGTAATCACATCGTCCACGGAAGAGGACCAAGCATTTAAAATATCCACTGCACACTGGGCGTGACGTTCATCGCCCGTCACATACCACCGCAAAAAATTGTAATAAGCCGCAACCCCGTCACGAGCAGCCCGCTGCCGCCTCCCGCTCGGTCCGGAAACCGACTCGGCCGGTGCCGCCTTATAGGTATACTGTGCCTTAGAATCCTGAATCATCAGATTCCAACCATCTATCCACGGCGACTCCTTCGCCAAGACTTTTTCCTTGATACGCTCTAAGTCATTGATAGTATGCACCCCTCCGGGATGCACAAAATCCCGCGCGCATATTTCCAATCCCCAAATCAGAGACAAAAGGATAATTATACTTTTCTTCATTTTACTCTTATTTTTATAAATTATTCTACTATCAATACCACCGTGGATTTCGGTTCCACCTGCAACACGCGTTCTGTCACCGTCTCCTTGGAGGGAAATGCTCTCACGGACTTCGCCGCAGGCACTTCCACATCGAATGTTCTGTCCGGCGTACAATTCATCGCTATCAAATACTTGCCGTAACGCAGGGTGTAGAAGTCCCCCTTCCCGGCATATACGCTTTCCTGCCCCGGTTCAAAGTGAACGCCTTCGGGTGCCTTGGCAATAGGCAACTGCTCGCCGGTATGGGCGGACTTCACTTCGGGATAGAAATTACGGGCCGGCGAGAAATAAAGATTGTTCCGTTCGGGACGGGTATAGGTAAATCCGCTCGGCGTGTATCGAATGTCCTCGAACACCGTGGCGACACGGTCGCACTCCGGCGTAATGTAGTGCACACGTGCCAAGAAGTTCACGGCAAAGTTCGCCCGCCAATACAAAGATGTGTACAAGATTTCATCCCCGTTTTTCAACGCCACCACGCCGACTTCCTCGTCAGAGAACAACACGTCCGGCATACCGTCCGACATGGGCAAGCGACCCTCGCGGCGCGGCTGTTTCATTATCAAATCGTACTCACCCGGCAATCGCAGCAACGTGTAGGTGGAATTCAATCCGCGGTCTTTCATTTTCTCCTTGACTACGGCAAAGAACTGGTTGTCTTCCATCATTTGCCGGGCGTATGCCACCGCTTCAGGATCCAATGTGGCCGCAGCCGCCATGATAGGCGTGCCTTCACGATGGTAGCCACGCTCTCCGTAAGTGATACCAGCCGGATAATAGCCATGGTCACGCCAGCCGATGACCGACTCGCCGCGCATGGCCGCATATCCGTCATTATCCAATGTCGGATAACGGAAATGACTGCGCATGTGCATGATTTTAAGCATTTGGGCACGAATCAGCGGGTCGCGCGTATCGGTAAGGCCGCGTTCACCGGTCACTTCATAAAGATGCACCATCCAGTTCAGGATTTCACCGTAACCGCCCACATAGCCCAATTCCTTACTCAGACCGTCCGGCGAAAACTGGTAATAGCTTTTCCCCAAAGGCCAGGTCGGTTCTCCCGTTGCCGACAAACTACCTGACCACGGGGCAATACCCATGGATTCATAAATGAATTTCAAAGTCTGCCAAACGGGCATAGCCTCTTCGGGTGCCAGAATGGAAAGCATACGGTTCACGTTATACAGATGCAAATCCACAATCATGCTCTGGTTGGTATAACTGCGACGATGCGTCTTGGCGTAGTCCACACATTCCCGGCACATAGCCGTCCAATTCTCCCGGCGCGTTTTCCCGTTCGGCATCTTCTCATCCCAAATCTCACGGATTTCGGGTATAAAGGAATTCAAAGCCTGACACAAAGGCCCCACCGTCAGCCATGACCCGTCATACACCGATTTGGGGTTTTGGGCATAACGCTCATAATACCGGTCGGCCGTACGGATGACCTTCTCCACCACGTCCTTGTTCCGATAAGCCACTGTCCACGGCTCATGATAGGCATACGCCAAAAGCGAAGCGGTTTCCTGGTCTATCTCCGTTTGGTTCAGGTAACCTGAAATTTGACGGTTCACGAACTGCCTGACCTCCTCCATGACTTCCGCTCCCGGCGCGGTACGTACCCGTCGCTCAATCTTTTCTATCTGCTTCTTCTCTTTCTCCGAGGGCTGGAAACAAGTCTCCGTATGGGTATATCCTTTATATAGTGCTTTCGACGGCTTTTCCATTACTTTTTGATAAGCATCGAAAGTTTCTCCGTAGCGGAATATACGTCCGGTAGAACGGATACTCAATTCTATTTCCTTTTTTCCCCGGGTCATACTGATGGGCAGGGGCAGTGTGGTATACGTGAACCGGCCAGGATAAGGCTTATCTTCATTGGCAATGTCCAACACGTCATAGTCGCCCAAATGACGGTATCCTATCTGTTTCCCCTCGCAAAACAAGATGAGGATATTGCTGTTCCCGCTGTCTGATCCCCAGAAACGGGCCGTAAAATAATTCTGTTTCTCCGGATCGACTTTCATCGTAAAGGTGATATGCCCCCCCTCTACCCTTTCGCCGGGTATGGGCAACAGCACACGGGCCTCTTCTCCCAAGCCTCCGGTCACCACCTGACTGGCTTTTGCGGAAAATCCATGCTTCTTCTCTGAAGCGGAATGCCCGAAAACGATCTCATCCAATACCCCCGTTTTCCGGGCATACAAACCACTCGCGAACAACAATCCGCATACCACACACATCCACAATCTCATTGTTTTCATGTTTATCTTCTTTTTAAGGTAAATGATTCTTCTATCTTCCCGTTAAAAGCCTCCTACAGCCTTGAGATAAGGACGCACCCTTCTCCGCCCTTTCTGTATCTGCGCCTCCACCGTACGGCGGCTGATATGAAGTTCCTTCGATATTTCTTCTGCCGTCAGTTCTTCGAAACGGTTCATGCAATATACTTTCCGGCACGCTTCGGGAAGCGTCTTCGTCCAAGCATATTCCGCTTGCAGCAGACTGTTCGCGTGAATTCCCGATTCTGTCTCTTCGGTAAATTCCGGTTGGGTGTCGTATATATAAGAATGGACTTCCGACACCACTACCCGACGGCGCAGGCGATCTATCAAAAGGTTCTGTACGGTTGTAAAAGCCAGATTCCGGATGGTAGCCGCATACACCATGTCTCCCATATTGATGATTTTAATGAAAGCTTCCTGCACCACATCTTCGGCATCCGCCAGATTCCGGGTTCTTTTATTGGCATAGGCCACCAACAACGTACGGTATCGGGTATATGCCTCAGCTACCAATGTCATCTCTCGCGTATTCTTTAAGTCTTCCATGATACTATATGTTTTTTAAGTTTTCGATTCTTTTGGACAAGACAAAATTATCGTTTGAAAAACCAAAAAACAACAGAAGAAATTCTCAAAAGCGTTCACCGCAATGTATTTAGACACCAAACCTTCTATTCCACTAAAAATCAACATTCTAAATCAACCATTTCAACAGTCCGCTGAATTTGGACGGACTTATCGGACTATATTCCTCCTTACTAAGATAATACTTTCTATGTCATTTTACGCATTTAAAAGCACTAAAATTTGCAATCATTCGCTTAAAAATATAATTTTGTATGCGTTAACAGTTTAAGACGACTCATGAAAAAATACCCGATACGATTCCTTTCTTTTTTAATTCTTGTAGGATTCCTCTTCGTCGGCCTGCCTCTTCACCCAATAAAAGCCGCCCCCACGGTAAACTATCTTACCGACCAAGACGGGCTGCCGAACTATACCGTCTATAAAATCTTTAAAGACAGCCGCAACATGATGTGGATAGGTACATTCAACGGTATCTGCCGTTTCGACGGACATTCTTTCACCAAGTTTCACATCGACCTCCCCAAACCTCTCAATGCCGTAACGGATATCGTGGAAACCCATGAAGGGCACATCATGTTCGGTACCCGAAAGGGACTTTACCTTGTAGAACCGGAACGACAGACTTGTGTACAGGTATGCCCCCAAATCTCCTTTGTCAACTGTATCGGAAAAATAGGACAAACTCTCCTCATAGGGAGCGCGAACGGGCTTTGGATATATAAAAACCCGGAAGAGGCAGAACCCATCAAGTTTGAAAACAGCGTCATCTCCAAAGGTAATATCGTCAACGACATCACGGACGACGGAAAAGGGGGAGCATGGCTGTGCAGCGACGAGTTCCTGATTCATTTAAACCTGAAAAACAGAAGCCTGAAAAAGTATAAAATCAGCAAAGACCTGCTGACGGGCAACCTACGCAACATCTGCCGGAGTGGTGACCGTATATATATAGGTACACGTAACAGCGGACTGCTCGTCTTCGATCCCTCTACGGCATCTACCGAACCTTACATCGACTTGGACTGTCCCGTCATAGCCGATTTGAACTCCGACGGAAAAGACTTGTTGTACGTAGCCACCGACGGGAACGGAGCCTATATTATTGACACCCGCAAAAGACAAATCGTCAATACCTATCGTACCAATACAGCCGACTTTCCCCTGCCGAGCAATGCCGTCTATACTTTTTGGCACGACAAGACGCTCGGCATCAGTTGGTTCGGATTTGCCACCGATGGCATCTGTTACAACTACCACCGTCATCCGCTTTTCAAAATCTATCGTTACAAAGACCTCAACACCGACGGGCTGCCCGTACGCAGTTTCTGTATCCACGACGGCGACAAAGCCATAGGAACCCAAGACGGTCTTTGGTTTGTCTCGGAGAAGCGTGACATTATCCGCTATTTTACCTCGGAAGAAATCGGAGGACGCATCGTTACGAACATACAATACTTCGGCGGGCACTTCGTCATCGCCACTTATGAGAAAGGCTTGAGCATTCTTGACCCTAAGACTTTGGAATTAAGGCATCTCGACTACAACGATAACCTGAAAAACGGTAACTTCAGCCGTATAGAGCCTCTGCAAGACCAACGGTTGTTTGCATGCAGCAATACGGGTATTTTCGTTTTCGATACCGACTTCAACATCGTCAAGCATTTCCACAGCCGCAACTCGGAACTCCCCAACGCTTACATCTGCGACATCCTTTTCGACCTGACCGGCAAGGGGTGGATCGGCACCATGTATTCCTTGGCCATTTATGACCCGCTTACCCAAACCATACAATCCCGGGATTTTCCCGAAGGCTTCTTCGACAAAGAATCCAATCTTACATTCAACTTATGCCGGAACGGAGATATGCTGGCCGTATCCGAAACATCCGTGTTCCGTTCCAAATCGGATTTAAGCGAATACACTACCTTGGATCTTTACCAACGGCTGAACATCGGAAATATCTTTTTCATCACCGAAAACCGGCAGGGCAAATATTGGATGGGGACGGACAAAGGATTGTTCCTTTTTGAAAAGGATCTGAAAAACTATTGCCAATTCAACGAAAACGACAACCTTCCGTCACTGCGGTTCAACCGAAATGAATTTCAGGAAACGCCGGACGGTGTGTTTTGGCTCGGTAATACGAAAGGATTGATGTACCTTACCCCACAAATGCAAACCGACCTTAACCGAAAAATCTATGGAAAAGTAGCTTTAAACCACATGACCATAGCCAACCGGGAGGTCCAGCCGCAAGATTTCCAACGACAATTAGAACAACAGGAAATCAGCCTTTCCTGGAACTTCGGCTGCCAGACGTTGTCCGTCGTCCCCATTCTGCTGAACTATGCCAAGCCGCAAGGACGATATTACGAATGGAGTCTGGACGGAGCGGAATACCGGTCTTCAAGGGACGGGGAAACGATCTCTCCGGACAAGCTTTCCTTAGGGAGCCATAACCTGAAAATCAGACTGGCCGGACACGAAGAGACCGCCACAACCTGGCGGATTTCGGTAAGCCCTTCCCTCATTTTCTATATAGAAACCCTGTTGGCCGTCCTGCTCGTATTTTTCGCATGGTATACCAAGGCTCTCAAAGACAAACGCATACGCTTCAGGAATCTTCTGGTACGTAAACATACCATGGACCTGGAAATCGCCGCCCGACGAGCCATAAGAAAACAAAAGGAAGAAGAGGAAAAGAAAAGGCAAGAAGCACAGGAAGCCAAAGTGCAGGCCATGTATGAAAAATCGAGAATGAACCAGAATGAATATAAGGCTTTGCACAAAAAAGTCAAAGACTGCATGGAAAACGACAAACCCTATACCAACCCGAACCTGCGTATTACGGACCTTGCCGCCATGGTAGACTGTACGCCGACCAAACTGTCGCAAATGTTCAACCAACATCTGCGGCAAAATTTCTTCGACTACGTCAATCTCTACCGCGTGGAGGAGTTCAAACGCCGTGTGGCGAGCGAGAAATACAGTCAATATACGGTCGTAGCCATTTCTGAAACCTGCGGTTTCAAACGCTCCACCTTCTTCGCCACGTTCAAGAAGTTCGAGCACTGCACCCCGACTGAGTATTTACAGCAGCACGGAACAGGACATCCGTCTAAAAGCAAGGCAGACACGCCCTCGGCAAACGAAACCGCGACGGATTGACAAAATGTCAAAAAGGAAGTCGCCACGGGAGAAATTCCTTCTACTCCCGGACGATATAAAAACTCCGCTCCACGGGTTCAGCCGTCTGTACCCGTCCGGCCAACCCGTATTGCCAGGCCACAACCGTCACTTTCACAGGAAACTTGGTACGGGGCGGAATCCGCGTCAGGCGCAAATTTGTCCCTTCCACCTCGGCCGGACCTTCTTTCACGTAATAATGCACCGGCAAACCGCAATCCGACGTGGCGTGAAGCGGAACGGTCTCCGTCCCCTCCGTCACATCCGCGATGCCCGGAAAAAGCAAATATTGCCTACGACCCTCCGTGAGAGGATAAGGAAGGCGGACGTTCAGTTCCTGCACCACGCTCTTGTAACGATCGTCACCGTCGTAACTGGCCAACAGGCACATATCCGACACACGCTGCGAATTACCCAGTCCCATACGGTAGAAATCGACCACGAATGTCGTGTCGTCCAACTTCTTCACCGGACCGCAGATGCGGGTGATGACGGGACAGTCTTCCACACGGGGCGACGCTACCGACTCACGAAGGCTGTCCGTGAAGACGGCTTTCAAGCGGAACGTCACGCCATCGGCTTCCGGACGGAAAGGCAGATTGACCTTGACATGCGACCGGGGATTGTAAGGTGCCAACCGCCCCTCCTGTTCCACTCCCAGATACAGCATTTCTTTCCCTCTCTCTCGGGCATAACGCTCTTCCGTTGCCTCAGCCATCTCACGGTCGAAGTACCAGAAAGCATCGTGCACGTCGCCTTTATACTTCGCGTAAGGTGCGGGCTTCGCTCTGCGGGGTTGCACGGGATGCCAGCGTTCTGCCAACCATCCGTCCTGTGGGCGTACTTTCCGCAAGGCCACGGGACGGTCTCGCGCCACCGTATCGGGCAGACGTGCCTGCAATGCCTTCTTCACAAACAAGGCGATATATTCCGCCGTACGGTCCGACACGTCGAAATGGCCGCGCCCCGCATCGCAGAGAAAAGAAATACAACTTTCGGGGTACATCATACGGAATGCCAGTGCCGGATTCACCCGAGCCTCCCACCATTCATATTCCCCTTCTACCATCAGGCCGGGAATACCGTCGATGTTACGCATCCGCCCCCACTCCAGATTCTCTCGTCCGTAACCGGTCAGGTTCGTACGCGGCGCATCCCCATGGTAAGATACCACGGCCAAGGTGCGCTCCGGATGCCAGGCCGCAAAATTCCACGGGTAGGTCGCCATGGCAGAATGCCCTATCGGGATAATGGGAGTAAATTTCAACTCACCATATCCGCTGGTCTCTGCCAAATCGTCCAACATCTGCCAATAAGCTTCCGGGCTTCCCGAATCCGCTTTCCACTGCTGGTCCCATCCGGGGGTAATCCATATCAATGCCACACCGGCCTCTTTCATCCCGCGGCGGAACAGCTCGTTCTCAAACAAAGTCTCCTCACACATGTTGTGCGTGCCTATCATCACGGCCCTGACCTGCATACAGTCCTCCGGAATCCACAAGAAGGCTTGCGGATGTCCTCCCGTTTCGGACGCGATGACTTTGGAAACCGGAACGGACCATTGCCACTCAGCGGCCCACCCCTTTATGAAAAATAATCCCAAACTGAATAACAATATACCGAGTCTTTTCATTACCTATTGTTTTATACTCCTGAACAACAGTCTTTTTACCTTAAACAAAACCGACACCTAAATCCTCACATTAACCTAATTTTCTAAACCTAATACATGAAAAACAACCTATTCTTTATTTTTATATACGTTTCAATCCGCCAAAATACTCACCCGATTCTGTTAAAAAGAACAAAAGAGCGGTAAAACCTGCCTTAGAAAGTATTCTGAGTATCTCAGTCCGCCACCACACCGGTGATTTCTATCTCGGACACTGCCGCAGGAAGTCCGTCAGTGTTGTCCTTGAAACTCACTCGCACGAAACGCGCTTTAACGGTCGGAACTTCTACAGGAAACTCCACCACCCGAACGTTCTCTATCTTCGGAGACGGGCTATTTTCCGCCACTTTCTGCCAATGCTCCTTATCGGAAGACACTTCTATCCGGTAACGATAGGTTGCCGCGCGAGGGAAAGTCACTTTAATACGGCGCAAGAGCAACCCCTTTTCCGTATCGGACATCCACCAAGGCGACGGGTCGTCGGCAGCAGCCTGCCAATAAGTAGAGGGATTGCCGTCGGCCCCCTGTCCGGAAGCCTGCCCCTCCGCCTGACTACTGGCAAAAGTCGGATTGTTCCTACCGAAAGTAAGTATCTCTTTTTCCGCCTCGCGGACATACCGCACGTAAGGACGCTCTTTCACCACAGGGGTAACTCCTTCGCGATAGGAGCAATCTCCCACGAAACCGATTTCAATACGCGCCGGGGGCAATCCTTCGGCACGGGCCTCAACCACAGCCGTACCGGCTTCGTATGCCCGGAACTCTATCGCAGCCTTGCCGTCGGCCATGCGGATGTCGCTGTCTGCACTGAAAGTGATGCTACGCCCCGTGGGAAACTCACCGGGACCGGACACTACGGTCAGCGTCACCGTGGGATTGTCGGACAAATCACGCCCCGCAGCGTCTTGCACTCCCACCTGCAACATGACATCGTCCGTCCCGTCCGTACGCACGCCCTCGTGTTTGTCCGATGTCAGCACCAGACGCTCCGCTTTTCCTTCCACCGGCCACGTGGGCGGCTCCACGCCCCGGTACGCTTTGCGGTACCAATACCATGCACGTTTGGGAATACGGAAATAATCCACGATGCCCATCTTGCCTAAAGTACTTCCAGCGATACTGCCGTGGTCGAAACCACACCATACAGCTTGTCCGCTCCTCCACGGCAATCCTTTATAAGCTTCATTCTTCTGCAATTCTCCCCATCCGGGAGCAAATTTACCCGGCCGGTCGGCACTCACGCTCCCATATTCGGACACCATGCTCGGAATGCCCGGCTGTTGGAAATCAAGTATAGTGCCACCGTCGCCGTTATATCCGGCAATATCGCCCAACAGGTCTATCCGGTCCTTGCCTAACGGACGCTGTGCGCCACCGATGGCTGCCGGACGCGTCGGGTCGAGTTGCCGGGACAGGGCCACGCATTCCTTCAGCAATGCGCGGACACCGTCCATCGCGGCGGGCGCAGAGAAGAACGCTTCGTTACACATGCTCCACGCAATAATAGAAGGATGGTTGCGATGGATTCGTATCATCTCGGCCAACTGCGTTTTCACACTGCGGTCGAATCCGGCACGATCTTCTGCTTCCACCGGATAAGCACTGGCATTCCAGTACCCGTCCGCCCGGAAACCGCCGATACCCCAAAAGGCATTTTCCGACCAGAAGAGCATGCCCTCTCGGTCGCAAGCCTCGACAAAAGCCGGGGAATGCGGATAATGGGAGCCACGGATGAAGTTGAATCCGGCTTCTTTCATCATACGCACGTCACGCCATAGGCCGGCTTCGGTCACGGCATCGCCCCATCCGGCATGATCCTGATGCACGTTAGCCCCTCGCAAATAAAGGTGCTTGCCATTCAAGAAGAAGCCTTTGTCTGCCGTCCACTCCATCCATCGGAATCCCAAAACCGTCTCTGTACGGTCGAGCATCCGGCCTTTCCGCGACAGCGTGCTGACCACCTTATATAAATAAGGCTGTTCGGGCGACCAACATATAGGCTGCTCCACAGTGGGTGTCGTCTGGTCGGCCTGCACGGATGCACCCGACGCTATTTTATAATCATCAGTCACTGAGGCTACCGTGCGCCCTTCGGCATCTACCACGTCGGTCTGCAACCGGAACGTGGCCTCACTTCCGGTCGCGTTGCAAAGGTCGGTCACGACGCGCACGGTAGAACTCCGCCCGTCGTTCTGCGCCAAATCCGGTGTGGTGACACTGGTTCCGTACCAATCTATATAGGCCGGTGACTTCAATACCAGCCGGACGTTCCGGTAGATACCGCCGCTGAAGACATGTTCACCGGCTCGCGGAGCACGATCGGGATGCCACAGGTTGTTCACCCTTACGGCTATCACATTCCGGCCTTTCCGGGCTTGGGGAGTGATGTCGATGGAGAAGCCCGTATAACCGCCTACGTGGCTTCCGGCACGGACACCGTTGACAAAGACTTCCGCCTCTTGGAATACCCCGTCGAACTCCAAGAAGATTTTCTTTTTCAACTGCTTCGCGGTCAAATCCACCTCTCTGCGATACCAGCCATAGCCTACGTAAAAGTCCTTACTCATAAAATAAGGTATGCTGAAGGAATGGGGCAGTCCGACACGCTCCCAAGCGGAATCATCGTATGCAGTCCGTTCCGCACCGGCATCATCCCCCCTCGAATATTTCCAAGACGGATTGAGGTTCAACACTTCCCGTGGGGTATTCCCGGCATACAAAGCCGGAACCATCGCCCACAAACACACGACATTAAGCCATTTCAACCATATTTTCATGATATTCCCCGTTGTTAATAATTCAACCTGTTACGTCCGACCTCTTTCCCGTCGGTATAGAAAATGACCGTCAAGCCTGACAGCTCTTTCTCCGTCGGTACGAAATCCAAATCCAGACACAGGGCCGCCGTGGCGTAGGGAGCGAGAGGCGCGATTTGTCCCTCGGCCAGCTTCCGCCCCCCGGCCTCAACCACAATTTGCGACGGAGCGGATGACGACAAACCGTAATTCTTCACTTCCAATGTCAGCGCCTTTCCTTCTTTGTCATACATCGGATAAGCAGCCGAAAGCATGGCCGGACGGTAGTTCACGTAAGGCAAGGAGGCATAGCCGTACAGTAACCGACCCTTTTTGTCGCGTCCCAACAACTTGGGCGCAAACTCGTCCGGCTGTATACCGTTCCCGGCTCCGTCGAACTCTACAATCAAATCCTTCCCGACCTTATGCGACCGGATGGCCTTGCATCCCCGTCCGAAATTCACCTCCGAAAACGCACCGAAACGCAAAGATTTCACGTCAACGTCCTTTTGCGGGTCGAAGTCCTTTTCCGCCCTGATTCTCACTTCTATGTTTTTCGTGTCCGCCGTAATCGTATCGCGGTTCAACATTTCCAACAACAATCCTTTATTCAGAGGAATACAAATATTCTTGGAACTATGGTTGTCGTTCGGCAGATCTTCCCACTTGATGGTGTCGATCACGGCAAAATTCATCTGGACCGCACGCCCCAGGCTGTCCTGAAACACTTTGGGACGCTCGTACTTGAACCAATGCTCCACCTGTCCGTCCGGATGGACAGACACTCCGGGCACGTAGGCCTCTCCCTGTTCCGTCACCCAATGCAAACCGTCCTTCGAACGCTGGTAGTAGGCAATGCGCCCCAACCAATCGTTGACAATCAGATGGTATTGCAAATGGTCGCGCCACACCACCGGATCTTCAAACCGGCCTTCTACCGGAGGATATACGCTACGGTCGGTCAACTGCTCGTACGGAGAAAGCCCGTCACGACTGACCCAAACGCCTCCGCCACGACACACCATCAGATAGGAACCGTCCTCCCTACGGGCGAACGTCAGGTTGGACAGCCCTTCGACAATTCTCCGGCTACGTGCGTCGAAATTAAAACGTCCGTAACGCCAAGGACCGTTCTCCGAGGGAGCAATATAATATCCGTCAATGACATATACCACCACACGTCCGTCCTGCAAACGGAAAGCCTCGGGATTATGCCCCTTTCCTATCGTATCGCGAATGGCGTACGGGCCTTCCAGTTTGTCACCGACTGCATGGAACACCGTAGAATTACGCCAAAACATGTGACCTTCGGGCGAATCTTCCGGCCAACCGCAAACAAACAGATGATACTTGCCGTCTGAAGTTTGCAGGATATTCCCTCCCCAAAAAGAAGTCTCTGGCAACTCAATGCCGTTATCTACCAGACGCGGACGCACACTATCCGCTCCCCACACATCGGAAGACAGCATTTCGCCTTTCATCGGCTGGAGACGATCCATAAAACGTGCTCCTTCCACCAAATTTTTCCACTCTGCCGGCCGTTCGCGTTCCGTCACCTGAGCTTGAAGTCCCCAGCCGAATCCGACGGCCAAAGAGAATATTAAAAATCTTTTCATTCGCATATCATGTTTTATTTTCGGCAAAGATACGGTCTTTATTCCTTACAATGATAGGACAATCCTTAACGGATATAGGACAAAAAAACTTTCTCCACCGTCGTCAGACCGTACGTTCAACATTTATATATACGGTCATACGGCACGAATTACCTGTCTGGAGTTCTGTTTTTTAATATAATTAACGCAGATTCCACGGCATTTCCTTGGGAACACGGCCTTAAACTCACCGCCACACGGTTCGGACGGTCTTGATGCAACCAGCATTCCGGTATGTAGTATTCACGTTGCGGCCCCTCCTGATAGCAGCGTCCGATACAATGGCCGTTAACATAGACAAATCCGTTTCCGGCATGTTCCAGACGCAGGAAGTAAAGCACGTCATCCCGGTCGCTCACGGTCTCGAAAGAATAGAAGTGCCATTTCAACAAAGGATTCTCCGATTGCGAAACGGAAGTCAGGTGGGGCCAATCGCCTCCGGCCGACCACCGTTCTCCACAGGCCTTTTCCGTATAAGCATATCGCAAAGGCAAATCTTCGCCCCGGCTGCGAACAAAAGCCGGACCTATCTTCCAATGCGCTTCGAAGGCAGCATTCGTATGATGATGCAAGCCTCTATTCTCAAACAACAACAAGACATCTGTTTTTTGTCGGCAGGCCGAATCTCCGGGAATACGATAATATGCCTTTTCCGGTGTCTCCCTGTCAATGGGTACCAATCGGCCATCGACCGCCACCAAAACGGTATCGGCCGCCGAACGGTTCATGACATTCTTCCCAATCCGTCCGACTTCGAGCATACAGCCCCGGTAGGCTGACGTACGGTAGTAAATGAAATGCCGTCCGTAAATACCGTCGTTGTCTACGGTTTCACCGTCCCGCAACCGTGTCCATTCCACCGGTAAAGGGTCTTCCATCACCCCTTCCTGTTTCAGTTCCACCGAAGGCAAAGGCCGCATATCACGTACCTGAGGCTCGGGCAGACGGGGATACCATGTCCCCTTCCCTGCACCCGACGGCAAATAATATACCATCGCTCCGAAAGGTTCCAACGCAAAGTCTAACGCAAGTCCCTGAGTATATATCGTACCGAAGTGCTGACGTGAACGTTCCTCGGTACGTATGAAAAAATAACGGTCGCCGTCCGGAGTGGTCCTCACGGCCAATTTCACATCGGTATCGGTAGAAGTATAAGGCACGTAGTCCAAATCCGCACGGGCTATGCGCGTGCCGTGTTCACGGATAAAAGCCGACAGCCCCCGGAAACGGCGGTAACGCTCGTTCGTCATGCCTCCCTCACCGATAGCGGCAGCATAGTCGTAGGAAGTGATTTGCTGCCGGGCCGCCCAGTCGTCGAAGTTCGTCCCTCCCACGACCATATAAAAGTTCAATGCGCCGAAACCGCGTTCCAAGGCATAAAGCGTGAGGTTTTGGGTCTGCACCGGTGGCAAACCGTCCTGGTCCCAACTCAACGGCCACCCTAACTCGCAGCACCATCCTCCTTGCAACTCCCCGGATACCAGAGGTTTTCCGGGCTGTGTCTTCATCTGCAAATTAACCAACCGTCCGAAATTCTTCTCCACTTGCCAACGGGGATAACTGTTCACCATATCGACTACTCCGTTCAGCACTCCTTCGCCCACATTCCGCGATTCATCCGTCCAACAAGTGATAACGGGTACTTCAATGCCATACTTGCGGGCGATTCCGGCCAGTTGTTCCAAATAACCGCGCTTGGCTTCTTTCGGAAACCAGTTCACACGGTTAAACTCGTTCTCCACCTGAAAGAGGATAATCCCCTTCCCGCCTACCGGCTTTTCAGTCAACTGATACGGGGCTGCCACACGGCACACGGCCCGATACCAGTGTTCGTTCCAACGCATAAATTCAGGATCGTCGCTTTGCAGCCAGACCTTATAAGCCGTCTCTTCCGGTTTCTTGCGCATCAACCACTGGGGGAAACCGCCTCCGCTCCATTCCGCACAGATATAAGGTCCGGGACGCAGAATCACATAAAGCCCGAAATCCTCGGCCATCTGCAAGAACGCCTCCAAATCCCCCAAGTCGATTTGCGAATCGTCCCGGACGGAACGGGGCATATTCCGCTCGTGCCAGTTCCAAGGGACGTAGGTCTCCACACAATTGAAACCCGCAGCCTTCAGTTTTCGGAAGCGATCGGCCCACAGCGGACGGGGCACCCGGAAATAATGGAAAGAACCGCTGAAAATGAAAACGTCCTTTCCTTCTATCTGGAAGCAACGATGGTCGTAACGTACACGGTCGGGATGCAGGAAGACTGTATCCGCAACAGGCGGATTCGTCCCGATATTCAACACCTGACGGTCGGCCGATTTGTCATTCATTACAGCCAAGTCGGTCATATTTTGAGCGGAAGCTACAACGGTCCACCCACAGAAAGCAAGAGAAAGCCACGTGATTTTTGCCATATCCATGAGAATCTTTAAGATGAAAAACGAATATCCTGAAAACAACCTTCCACCTTAGACAAACCTAATACCCAGAAACCACATTAACCTAATTTCAATGTTAACTAACTGCTTTCATTATCTTATACGTTTGAGAACGGCAAATTACTTAACCGCATTCCCACTTTTTTTAGAAATTGCGGCAGAAACTTTATCGGCAATCACCGGACTACCGTAAAAAGAGGAAAAACCGTCGGGTTTGCTACTGCTGCCCGTCACATGGGCAATGAAGAAACCATAGACACCCTCGCGCAAGTTAATCCAAGGGTAGGCTCCGGCCCATCCCGGTGAACTGATACGATAGGCCTCTCCGGTCTTCTCGTCCACCATTTCACGCCATTCGCCCAGTCCGTAAACGCCCTGATGATGCCGTCCGAGCGCACGCTCCACATATTCTCCTTCGGCTACTTTGGCACGTCCCACCTGGTCTGCCTGCATTTCTTTCACGGTAGCCTCCCGAAGAATCCGTTGCCCCTCGAAAACGCCACCATGTATAATCATGTCTAAAAAGTTCATATAATCATTCAGCGTCGTACACAGCCCGCCGCCCAACATGGGTGCGTGGCCTCCGTCCGTATTGACAGGAGTGAAATGGGAACGGGTCATGCGTAAAGGCCCGGCCAAAAGCTCCTGAAACAAAGTTTCAAATTCCTTCCCCGCAGCCACCTCGGCCATGCGTCCGGCCACCTGCATGGCCAGGCCACCATACTCGAACCGCGTTCCGGGCGTGAATACGGTGTCCAAAGGTAAGATTTCCGCTACGGCCGAATCCAAATGGTTGTAATTGTCCACCCGGGGGGCGGGCAAATAAGGCCGGATGCCCGACGTGTGAGACAACAACCGGCGTAAAGGAATCACGCCTTTCGGGTCGCCCTTGAACTCCGGCAGCCATTTCTCCACCGGGTCGTCCCACGACAGTTCCGTCCGGTCCACCACGGCGGCCACCACCGCAGCGGCCACCCACTTTCCGGCAGAAGCCACATAAACCGGAGTATCCGGTGACACGGCACCGTATGACTTGCGGAACAAAACCGCCGTATCCTGTTTCACACAAATGGCCGCACCGGGATAATATCCTTTATCCACCCAACCTTGAATCAACGAGTCAAGCCCCGTAAAGTCCGGCTCCTCCCCGTGCGTTCCGTTTCTGCCGCCGCAAGCGGCCACCATGCCCCCTAACAGGCATCCCCATATCCAAACTTCGATTTTCTTCATGCCTTTCATGTTTATTTATTACACCTTACTGATAAACTCCCTTAAAGCCTTGTTGAACTCCTCCGGACGCTCCATGTTCATTATGTGTCCGCAATCCTCCAGCACCAACATCCTGCCATTGGGCAAGTAATCCAAGATTTCCGGATGTTCCGGAAACTTATTCCCCGGAGATTTTCCCTCCACAATCAAGACCGGCACATCGGGCCTACGGGCTTTCAACTGCCGAAAAGCATCCTTCCCTGCCACGACACGGACTTCCTTGTGTAAAGGTTGCCAGGCATCCCAATCCTGAATCATCTGCCAAAGCGGCTTGCGCATCCGTTCGCGCCGACTACCTCCGGATTTCATTAGCCCCTCGAACCATTCCCGTTTCATCACGTCCACGCCTTTCCGCTTCAATTCCGCAATTTCACGATCGCGCCGGGCTGCCTCCTCCGCGTCCATCGGTTCGCTGGGACCCGGAGACATGCGTACATTTCCGCTGGCTAAGAAAGCCGACAACATCCGTTCCGGAAACCACCCCAACATGTCGGCACCGATATAGCCTCCTAACGACAAGCCCACGACGTGCGCCTTTTCGATATGCAACGAATCCATCAACGCCACTAAGTCTTCTACATGGGTGAACTGGAAATCCTCCGTTTGCGGAGATGAAAGTCCGTAGCCTCGCAAATCATAACGGATAACACGGTAATCCCGTGCCAAATCTGCAAATTGTCCGTCCCACATACGATGGTCTAACGAATGACCGTGTATCAGAATGACCGGTTGCCCTTCACCACATTCTTCATAGTACAACGTGCCGTGGTCTACTCCGACATAAGCCGACCGGATCTCACCGGGCCGCCGGGCTTGCATGCACCCGACGATCAAGCAAAAGCAGCCCCAAAGCCATACCTTTCTACTATTCATGCCTCTTATTTCAAACGAATCAGATAACTGTAACTGTATTTCTTGTCCCACAAACGATACGGATTGTAGGGAAACATCCCCCAACTGTTGTCGCCTCCAAGCCCGCGTTGTTTCAGATCCACATGCAAAAATACATCTTTTTGCGGTATCACGTCAATCGTATGCTGCATCTTCCGTGTCAAACCCGGGTCTAAATCTTCCGGGGCATAGTGCAAGGCCGAAAACGCAATGGGTTGCGACACACCCGTGATTTCCACTTCCGTCCCCTCGCCGTCCGACAGAGAAAGCCAACGCACGTCCGTCTTGTTCCCCGTCTCTTGCGGACGGGCATACGGGTAATACTGGTTTTCCACTTTGTCTTCATACCGGCCGACGAACGCAGACGACCAACGGTCGATATAATTCTCCTGCGGCCCGCGTCCGTAATAACAAAGGTTCTCATATTGCCTCAGCAACTCCATACGCATGCCGAACCGAGGCAGTTCCGGCAATTTCTTCCCGGTCATGTCCATCGTGCCACTCACCAGCAACGAGCCGTCATTGCGTACCAGAAATTCCATGGTGTAGGGGACTTGTATATCGGTCAATATCCATTCCACCTTCACGGGAAGCCCCTCCGGAGTCCGTTCGCCCACGGTGACGTTTTTCACGTAACGGTTGACATGGGCCGTACGCCATACCCCGCACGTCCACGGCATCTTGTTCCCGAAATCATTGTCCACCGGAGCACGCCAGAAGGCCGGTTCCGGATACTTCTTGAACGGGCGCACGCCCCGGATGGCGTAATCGGACAAGACACCTTTCTTCAAATCTATTTTCCCGGACACGTCGCCCGATGCAAAAACCAATACGCCATCTTCCACACGGTACTCCAAATTTCCGGAAGCCCCGGGCATACGGGTAAAGAAATCTCCCTCACCCAACTTCAACTGCTCTTTCGCCACTTCATAGCCCGCAGGCAATAAGCCAGACGCTGCCTTCGTATAAGCATACAGGTTCAGGAAATATTCATTTCCGTCATCCGGAATTTCCGGCAAGTCCAAACGGATGTCTTTCTGCCCGTGGGGAAGCAAATCCACAGAGAAAGTGCCCGACGCGGTCTTCTCCCCGTTCCTGCATATTTCCCAAGCGAAAGCATAGTCTTTCAGGTTGGTAAAGTCGTGGCGGTTCCGCACGGTAATCCACCCGTGCGCGGCGTCCTTTCCTTTAAATTGGATATACTGGTACACTTTTTTCACTTCCCAAGCCTGCGGCTTCGGCGTACCGTCGGCAGAAAGAATACCGTCCGTACCTGTATTCCACTCGCTCGGCTTGTCTTCGAGCCATTTGTAGCTTCCCATTTTCCCGTTGTACATCCAATAAATCCTACCGTCCCGGGATTCCGTCTCCATTCTGAAACCTTGGTCCTTAAAGTCCCAGATGAAACCGCCCTGGAGGTTGGGACTGTCGTAAATGACATCCCATATATCCTTGAAATTTCCGTTGCTATTGCCTTGTGCATGAGCGTATTCGCACATGATGAAAGGACGCTGTTTGCCGGACTCTCGGTAGTCCTTGATTCTTCCCATATTAGGATACATCAGACAGACTACATCCGTGTTCCAATCCTCCCACGCCTGTTCAAACTGCACAAAGCGTGAAGGGTCGTAGGCTTTCAACCGTTTGTACTCATCGTGGAACACCTTTCCGTTACCGCACTCATTGCCCAACGACCAACCGATGACACAAGGATGGTTCTTGTCCCTCTTCACCATGCGGTCGATACGGTCTACGTGCGCCGCATACCAGTCTTCCCGATAAGCGGGATGGTTGACGGTATCCTTAAAATAAGGCACGGAACCCATGCCGTGGTTCTCTATATTGGCTTCGTCCACCACGTAGAAACCGTAACGGTCGCATAAGTCATAAAAGTCCGGATGGTTGGGATAATGGCAAGTCCGGATGGCGTTGATGTTTAAGCGTTTCATCTGTTTCAGGTCGTCCAATATCAAGTCGTGCGTCTGCACATGGCCTAAGGTGTCGCTATGCTCGTGGCGGTTGACACCTTTTATATATACGGGCGTCCCGTTTACCATCAACTTGGCATTCTTTATTTCTATCTTCCGGAATCCGGTCTTGCAGGCCGTCACCGACGTATTCCCTTCCCCGTCCCGCAAAGTCAGGATGCAGTCGTAAAGTTCGGGAGTCTCGGCTGTCCATTTGGACACATTCTTGATTCGCCCCGAAAAGGAGAGTGTTTCCGCCTCCCCCTTCATCTCGAACTTCCGCTTTTGTGCCCATACGATCTTACCGGCCTTATCCACCAGTTTCATCTCTACTTGGCCTTTTCCGGGTTCACTGTCTGCAAATGCACGCAAATCCACCGTGGCATTGAAAATGCCGTCCCTGTAACGGTTGTCCAAACCGGCATGCAAGAAAAAGTCCCACACCGTCGACTTGGGATAGGCTTGCAGGTACACGTCGCGCTCAATGCCCGTCAAACGCCAGAAATCCTGGTCTTCCATGTAACTGCCGTCATGCCAACGATACACCCGGACGGCCAACAGGTTCTCCCCTTCGCAAAGGTAAGGCGTCACGTTGAACTCAGCCGGTGTCTTGGCCGCCTTGGTCATCCCGATCCTTTTCCCGTTCAGGAAAACCTGTGCATAACCGGATATGGACCCGAAATGCAACAGGACTTCGCGACCGTCCCAACCTTCCGGCACGGTGAACACCTTACGGTACGTCCCCACCGGATTGTCCACGTTCACGTAAGGAGGGTTGGCCGGAAAAACATACTGAATATTGCGAATAATCGGTTCGCCGAACCCTTTCAGCTCCCAATTCGAAGGGACATCCAAATCGGCCCAAGAGGAATCATCGAAATCTTTCTTATAAAAGCCCTCTTCCGCGTCCTCGATGTCCGGCGCGTACGAGAACTTCCACCGCCCGTTCAGGGATTCATGCCACGGCGACTTAGAGAAGTCGCCAGTCAACGCTCCCGGTTCATCGTCATACCACATGAAGACCGTATGCGGACTTTCCTTGTTCCACTCATATTTCTCCGGATTCTCCCACTCGTTTTGCCCTGCACAAAGTCTCCCTGCTCCCACTACCAGTAGCAGTAACACCCCATAAATAATCTTTCCCATATACATTTTAATACGTTCTTTTCTATTTACCACTACGTTGCTAACGTTTAAAATACCTACGGGAGAAACATTTTTTCAGAAATATGACCGATAAACCACAAAAAGCCGGACTGTCTCACGACACCCCGGCTCCACCATCTAAATTCCTAAAAAATAAAGAACCGTGCTGTCAACGAATGAACAGCAATTCGCGATACTTAGGCAATGTCCACATCTGGTCGTCCACAATCAACTCCAACTTGTCGATATGATAACGGATTTGTTCCAACATCGGCGCAATGGTGTCATGGTAGGCCACGGCCTTTGCACGCTCGCCTTCAATCTTATTGGCTACCCTGCGGGCCTCGACCATCGCATCCACGTGCTCCTTGATATAGGTCGTGCGTTCGGAAATCTCCCTGATGATGGCCAGGTTCTCGGCAGACAATCTGCCGGCTTCTTCCGCGCTGAACAGTCCCTTCATCTTGTACACGTTGTCTATCAACTTGCTCTGGTACTCGATGGCTACAGGCACGATATGGTTCATGGCCAAATCACCGAGCACACGTGCTTCTATCTGGATTTTCTTGGTATAGGTTTCCCATTTCACTTCATTGCGGGCTTCCAGTTCCACTTGGGTCATCACCCCGGTAGACCCGAACATGGCGATGCTGTCTGCCGACAAGTAGTTGTCGAAAATAACGGGACAGCTCGTCTCGCAATCCAGACCGCGCCGCTCTGCTTCGGCCTTCCACTCGTCGCTGTAACCGTTCCCGTCAAAGCGGATGGGCTTGCAGATTTTGATATATTTGCGAATCACCCGGATAAGGGCAGCTTCTTTGCCCTCGCCTTTTTCCATCAAGGCATCCACTTCGGCCTTGAAATCCGTCAACTGTTCGGCCACGGCGGCGTTGAGGGCTATCATCGCACTCGCGCAGTTGGCCTCCGAACCCACGGCCCGGAACTCGAAACGGTTTCCGGTAAAGGCGAAAGGCGACGTACGGTTACGGTCAGTATTGTCTATCAACAACTCAGGAATCTGGGGGATGTCCAGCTTCATCCCATGCTTGCCCTCCAAAAGGACCAGTTCCTCGTCGGTGCTCTCCTCCAGATGGTCGAGCACACGGCTCAACTGCGTGCCGAGGAAAGAGGAAATGATGGCCGGGGGTGCCTCGTTGGCTCCCAAACGATGGGCGTTGGTGGCGCTCATGATGGAGGCTTTCAGCAAACCGTTGTGCCGGAACACGGCCATCAGGGTGTTCACGATGAACGTGATGAAGCGCAAGTTCTCCTCCGCCGTCTTGCCCGGAGCCATCAGCAGCACGCCGGTATCGGTGCCCAACGACCAGTTGTTGTGCTTGCCTGAACCGTTCACGCCCTTGAAAGGCTTCTCATGCAACAACACGCGGAAACCATGCGTGCGGGCCACCTTGCGCATCAGCGACATGATCAGCATGTTATGGTCTACCGCCAAGTTGCACTCCTCGAAGATAGGAGCAAGCTCGAACTGGTTCGGTGCCACCTCGTTGTGGCGTGTCTTCACCGGGATGCCCAGTTCCAAGGCCTGTATCTCCAAGTCCTTCATGAAAGCGGCCACACGGGTCGGGATGGCTCCGAAATAATGGTCTTCCAACTGTTGGTTCTTCGACGCTTCATGCCCCATCAGCGTACGCCCGGTCAGCAACAAGTCCGGACGGGCGGCATACAAGCCTTCGTCCACCAAAAAGTATTCCTGCTCCCATCCCAAATAAGAAACCACCTTCTTCACGGACGGGTCGAAGTAATGGCACACCTCTACCGCCGCCTTATCCACCGCACGCAAAGCCTTCAGCAAAGGCGCCTTGTAGTCGAGCGACTCGCCGGTATAAGCGATGAACACGGTGGGGATGCACAGCGTGTCGTCTACCACGAATACGGGCGAAGAGGGATCCCAAGCACTGTAACCGCGCGCCTCGAACGTGTTCCGTATGCCCCCGTTGGGAAAGGACGAGGCATCGGGTTCCTGCTGCACGAGCAACTTGCCCGAAAATTCCTCCATCATCCCGCCTTTGCCGTCGTGTTCCACGAAAGCGTCATGCTTCTCTGCCGTGCCTTCCGTCAACGGTTGGAACCAGTGGGTATAGTGCGTCACCCCCAATTCTTCGGCCCAACGCTTCATGCCCGAAGCCACCCCGTCGGCCACGCTGCGGTCCAAAACGGCACCATGATCCATGGCATCCACCAACCTCGCATATACGGTACTGGGCAAATACTTGAACATCTTCTCGCGGCTGAACACATATTTGCCGAAATATTCACTGGGCCTTTCCGCCGGGACGGCCACTTCTTTCGCCTTCGCGTGGAAAGCACTCTCTACAACTCTGAATCTTAATTCTGACATAATCACCTAAGTATTTTGATTTCCATATTATTCTTGCCTGTTACGGACTGTCTTACAAATCGTAGGCAGATTCACCGTGTTCGTAAATGTCAAGCCCTTCTTCTTCCACTCTCTTGTCCACACGAATGCCGACCAGCTTGTCCACTACCTTGAACAGCACGAAGGTCATCACCGCACTGAACACCATCGAAATGACTGTGGCCGCAATCTGAATCCACAACTGGTTCCAATCCCCGTAGAGTGCACCCTGCACACCACCTTCACCGGTCACGAACTGCGTGGCAAAAACACCGGTGAGCACAGACCCGATGATGCCGCCTACCCCATGCACGCCAAAGGCATCGAGGGCATCGTCATAACCGAACTTGGGCTTCACGACAGCCACCATCCAGAAACAAACGGCCGAGGTTATCAAACCGATGAACAGCGCACCGACCAGATCTACCGAACCGGCTGCCGGCGTAATGGCCACCAAACCGGCCACGGCTCCCGTACAAGCCCCTACCGTAGTGCATTTCTTGTTGACCACCCAGTCGATGGCCGCCCAAGTGACCGCTGCCATGCACGTGGCGATATGCGTCACCAAAAACGCGTTGGCTGCCAGACCGTCGGCCGCCAAGCCGCTTCCGGCATTGAATCCGAACCAACCCAGCCAAAGCAATGCCGTGCCTAAAAAGACAAAAGGAATGTTGTGCGGAGTAATGGGACGGCCCGCCCTGTAATCCTTACGACGGCCGACCATAAGCGCCATCACCAATGCGGCTACGCCGGCGTTGATATGTACCACCGTCCCCCCGGCAAAGTCCACGGCTCCCATCTCCATCAGGAAACCGCCACCCCATACCCAATGAGCCATGGGCATGTAGACCAGTATGCTCCACAACACCGTGAAGCACAAGAAACCGGCGAACCTCACACGTTCGGCGAACGCACCGAGAATCAAAGCCGGCGTAATCAGGGCGAACATGCACTGGAACATTACGAACAGCATTTCGGGGATACCGGTCGCCGTCAGCGTATCCAGGCCGATGCCGTTCAACATCACCTTATCGAATCCCCCGATGCCGTATTTGAAAAAACCGCTGCCTTCATATCCGGTGCCGAAGGCAAGGCTGTAGCCGAAGGCCACCCACAAGATGCTGACCACCCCGGCTATGGCCAGGCTCTGCATCACCAAGCTCAGCATATTTTTCTGGCGCACAAGGCCGCCGTAGAACAAGGCGATTCCGGGAATCGTCATCATAAACACCAAAAGGGTTGCCACTATCATCCAAGCCGTGTGGCCTGAATCCAATATCACTGATGTATCCATAATCTTACTTTTTTATCATTCAACCATCTTTTTAACCTTGGCGGGAACCGTCCCGCCTCACTTCTCTTGTTCCGCGTTGTAAAGCGCAATGTCGCCACGTTCTCCCGTACGGATCCGTATGGAATCCTCGACCGGAATGATGAAGATGCGCCCGTCGCCGATTTCGCCCGTATAAGCGGCTTTCGTCACGGCTTGCACGGTCTTCTCCACATTCTTGTCGCGCACGACGATGGACAGCAACATGCGCTCGATGGAGCTGGTGTCGTAGGCCACCCCACGGTAAATACGAGCCTCACGCATCTTGCCCACGCCCCTCACTTCGTAATACGAGAACCATTCGATGTCCGCCGCCAACAAGGCCTCCTTCACGTCATCGAACTTCGTCCTCCGAATAATCGCTTCGATCTTTTTCATAATTATCCTTTTTCTATTGTTGGTTTATCCTCTCTTTTAACGTTATCCCTTCAAACAACCTTGTTTACCCCGCGCAAAACCTACCTCTTGGGATCTATCACATTTCTGTTATGCTTAAAAACTGAGTCCTGCCGTAAAATAAGCGTTCTCCGCTGCCGGATTCCAAGTAACCTTGGCAAACAAAGGCAAGGCAAACGATTCAGTTATCTTGATGTCCTTAGCCGCCTGCAATGCCACTTCGGAAACAGCAAAACCGGAGCATCCGCCATTATAGAAAGAGGTCTCCCAAGGCACAGCGGCCACCGTAGCGTCCCAATCCAACCCTCCCAAGCGGAAAGGAGCGGAAAGCGAGACATAAGAAGAGTAGGCCCGTTTGCCGTCCTTCTTCAGCCCGTCGTTGCCACCGATGTTCGTGCACCAGTTCACGGCCAGGAAACCGAAGTCATACCCCACCTGCGCTTCGTAGACATGCAACGTGGAATTGCTGCCGAAATGGAAATACTTCCCGCTGATATCGGTGCCCGTCTTGAAATTCGTCCCTTTGCTGAAACTGTAATCGGTAACCGACACACTGAAACCTTTTACGGCATAACCCAAGGTCAAATCGAACTCTTTGGCGTATTCGCCGCCCCAAGAGGCCGAACCCCAAGCCGTAAGCGAAAGGCCTTTCCAGGAAAGCGAAACGGAAGGCTGTATGCTGACATCGCCCAACTCTTGCCCGCGCCAGATATAACTGCTCACCAAGTCCGCCCCCACGGATGCCTCGACTTTGTCTTGCCCTTCTGCGGCCACAGGGAATGCCACTGCCGCCGCCCATAGGAACATGGTTTTCTGAATCTTCGTTTTCATTCTTCTCACCTTGTCTAATTACACATTATTGTCAAACACTTCCCTGCGCATGGAAAATTTCTTTTTAAAGCAAAACCACTTAATAAGCAAGCAATTTGCTTTTGTTTTATGCAAAGTTATATCTTTTTGACAACTCGATAAGCAAATATGATATCCTTTTTATAGAATAAACCCAACCGTATTTCGATTTATCAGTATTTACATGATAAAACCTTTTAAATTATAACCACACATACCGAAATCCTCGTATTTTTTCACCGACATGAAACCTTTGAAAACTTATCTACCGGAAATACCCATGCTCTTAAGGCCTGTACGTCCACATATTATTGGAAGAGATTTCATAATCCGCCCTACGCATTTTACAAATTGTCAAAACGTCAAGCCGACCACTGCGAGAATCGCCCATATCCCTTCCGCCACCAACAGACACGAAAAAAACGAAATCTCGCGCATCGGACTTTTATCCCAATGACAACTTATATCCGTCTTTCGTGCACACGCTGACAGACGAAAAAGCCATTGAACCGCACACCGTCCACCGGTACGTAAGCTTCATCCCCGAATTTGCTGACATCCTGATTTCCATTTCCGTCACTCGAACAGCCCCCAACAAGAGAAAAAAACGGGGAAAAGGCCTCGTTTCTTTCCCGAAACAAGACATTTTCACCTCTATTATTTCAGTACACACCCGTAGCAACAAGAGGAGAAAAAAAAATTTTCTTCCTGCGATTGAAAAATCACTCTCTTGAGATTAAAACGCATATATACAGAAAAAGGCCGCATATATGCAGCCTAAAACTTATATTTATTCAAAACCCGCGTTTTTCCGTCTCATTTTATCCGGTTTTCACTTCACAGAAAAGAGGAAAAAGCTGTCATTCGGCAATAAAAACGAGAACAAACGCGGCAATTTGTCAGTTCTTGTTATCCCTCGGAACAAACCGGCCATCCCGAAGGTAAAAGAAACTGTGCCGGAAGACCTATACAAGTATTCCGGCACAGCCTTATCGGATGTTTCTTATCAGAAATAGAAACCTAATCCTAACTTCAAGCCGACCTTACTTCCGTCTGAGAAGTCATTCAGACTCATGTGATAATACACTGCCGGCTCTATCGTGATGAAACGGTTCACGAAAAAGGCATATCCCACTTCGGGACACAACTGCAAATTATTCACGCTCTTGGTGGCATGCTCATACTGCAAACCAAGGCCCATATAAATGCCGTTCTGCGTGAAATAATAACGCCCGCCTACTCCCATCTGGAAATGGTCGGTATAACGCGTATGATCATACCCTAATTTACCATAGAGCATCCACGCGCTCTGCACGAAATAACCACCCGTGAAATCCAGACCGAAATTCAATTTCTCGCTGGAACTATAGGATAATCCCAAACTCGTAGTGGATGCCGCCACATACGTAGTACCCTTTTCAAATTGTGCCTTCGCACCAATTGCCGCCATCATCAGCAGCAAGGACAGCATTAACTTTCTCATATCATCTTTTTTCTTGATTAATATTCACATCTTGCCCGCGTTTGTCAGCCAATTTTTCCCGCCGCCGGTAAAGATACCACAACGCCACCAGAATCACGGCATTCAAGGCCATCGTAGCCCAAATATGCCGGCTGCTCATATCCGTACGGGGGATGAAATAAGCATATACCGCTACGGAATATAAAGTAAATCCCAACAGGATAACGGTGGATTTCCGGAACCGTCTTCTTTTCATACCCTTGTCTTTTTAAATTGTAAATACCATTTCATGAACATTCCTAATAAGAGTACGGCCACCCCTCCCCCGACTGCGCAACTCAACACGTAGGACAACCCGAATCCTTCGGGAGCCACCAGTATATAGGTCGTACAGACAGCCGTCATGAACAATGCCGGAAACAGGGTCACATAAAACGCCTTTCCTTTCCGCACAAGCCATACGGTAACCGCCCATAACGTAAAGATAGACAAAGTTTGATTAAACCACGCAAAATAGCGCCACAATATATCGAAGTTGATATTCATTAACACTGCGGCGATGACAAACAGGGGCAATGAAATGACCAAGCGGCGCAATATGGAGTTCTGCCGGTAATGCAGGAAATCGGCTGCTATCAGACGTGCGCACCGGAATGCCGTATCGCCCGAAGTAATGGGGGCCGCCACCACGCCGAGTATCGCCAACACGGCTCCCGCCGTCCCCAACCAGTCCTGGCAAATGGCATTGACCACAATGGCGGGATTGGATTTTCCCAACGGCGACATCAGTTCGGCCAACGCCTCATAACTGCCTGCAAACTTAATGGCCGCAGCCGCCCATATCAAAGCCACCACGCCCTCGGTTATCATGGCGCCGTAGAACACACGCCGCCCCAGCTTCTCGTTCTTCATGCAACGCGCCATCATCGGGCTTTGAGTGGCATGGAAACCGCTGATGGCTCCGCAGGCAATCGTGATAAAAAGCATGGGAAATATGGAGAGATTCTTATCGGGATGATGGCTCTCGAAAGCCGATGTAATCTCGGGCATCCAACCGTCATGGGTGAAAATGCCGACCAACACGCCGACGGCCATAAACAACAAGGCCACGCCGAAAAGGGGGTAGATGCGTCCGATAAGGGTATCGATGGGCAGCAAGGTAGCCAACACGTAATACACGAAAATCACCACGCTCCAAAACAAAGCGGAACCCCATGCGCCCCAGTCTCCGGTCATGGAAGCCAACAACCCGGCGGGTGTGGTGACAAATACCGTACCGACCAAGACCATCAGAATCAGGGAAAAAACTCGCATCACCAAGCGTATGCCCGCCCCCAGTTCGTCGCCCACCACTTCGGGCAGACTGGCTCCGTTCTTCCGCAGGGAAATCATGCCGGACAGATAGTCGTGTACCGCCCCGCCGAATATGCATCCGAACACAATCCACAAATAAGCCGCCGGCCCGTAAAGGATACCCAGAATTGCACCGAATATAGGTCCCGTCCCGGCAATGTTCAGAAACTGGATGAGGTAGACTTTCCACGTAGGCATCGGTGTATAATCCACACCGTCAGCCATCGTATAACAAGGTGTCTTTCGGGAGGCATCCGCCCCGAATACTCTTTCGACAAAGGCGCCGTAGACCGCATAGCCCAATACCAGAAGCACCAATGCCGTAGTGAATGTTATCATATCAGGTTATCAATTAAATTACGCAAAAATAATAAATTGTATCGTAAACAATGGCATTTGTCCCCGAAACTTTCATTTTATACCCCGAAAAGCTTAACTTTGCATCTGATAAAGCTGCATACACCTACATGAAAAGATATATCTTCTCCTTATATATATGTATCACCGGCTGCCTGGCGGCAATGGCCACGCAACGTTTCGCTCCATTGTCCTCCCCCAAACGGGAAACCCGGGCCGTGTGGTTGACCACGTTCAGTAGTTTGGACTGGCCGAAGAACAAAGCTACATCCCCGGTCGGCATCAAGGCACAACAGGATGAACTGTGCCGCATCCTCGACCGGCTCAAGGAAGTGAACATCAACACCGTGCTGCTGCAGACCCGCGTGAGGGGGAGTGTCATCTATCCTTCGGCCATCGAACCGTGGGACGGCTGCCTGACCGGCACTCCGGGACGTGCGCCGGGATATGACCCCTTGGCCTTTGCCGTCCGGGAATGCCACAAACGAGGGATGGAACTGCATGCGTGGCTTGTAGCCATACCTTGTTTCAAGGTATCCGCTGCCACACGTATGGGAAACCGTTCCGTACTGAAAACCCATCCCAAACTTTGCGTACGCCATGGAGACAGTTGGTATCTCGACCCGGGGCAACCGGAGACCGCCGACTATCTGGCTTCCCTCTGCCGTGAAATAGCTGCGAACTATGACGTAGACGGCATCCATTTCGACTATATCCGTTATCCGGAAAACGCGGCGAAATTCAACGATGCGAGCTCTTACCGCAAATACGGCAAGAGGCAAAACAAGGCCGCCTGGCGTCGCGACAACATGACCCACTGTGTACGGACGATGTACCGGGCCGTGAAATCGGCCAAACCTTGGGTCAAGGTCAGCTCCTCGCCCGTGGGCAAGTTCAGCGACCTGAGCCGCTATCCGTCCTATAACTGGAATGCCTACTCTGCCGTGCATCAGGATGCACAGGGTTGGTTGCGTGAAGGAATACAAGACATGCTGTTCCCGATGATGTACTTCCGGGGCAATCATTTCTACCCTTTCGCCATTGACTGGAAAGAAAACGACTACGGCCGACCGGTCGTCCCGGGATTGGGCATCTACGTCCTCAGTCCGCAAGAAAAAGACTGGCCGCTGGAGGACATTACCCGTGAGTTGTATTTCACGCGATCTTTAGACCTCGGAGGACAGGCATTCTTCCGTTACGCGTATCTGAACGACAACCACAAAGGCTTGTTTGATTTCCTGAAAGACGTATATTACCCCTTCCCGGCACTGCCATCGGCTTGTAACAGCCAGGACAGTATCCCACCGGAACGTCCGGGAAATTTGCACAAAAGCCGGGAAGCGCAAACGTATGTGCTCCGATGGTCGCCGTCTGTCGATAATCTATGTGGAAAAGATGTGAGATACAACGTGTACGCTTCACAGACCTCTCCCGTGGACATCGCTTCCGCACGAAATCTTATTGCCGTGAATGTGGATTCTTGCAGCCTTCCCATCAACGAGGAATTCTGCGCCCTCAACGGCATCAGTTTCGCGGTAACGGCCATAGACCGTTTCGGAAATGAAAGCGAACCGGCACGGCTCCCGTCCGGATGGTCCGACAAACCGAACCTCTCAGGGCGGTTCCTTCCCCAAGACTCGCAGACCTTGGACATCCCTGAACAGGACAGCCCTTACGTAGCGGTTGTAGATGCGTACGGGCGTATCGTCAGTACGGCACCTTACAGCCGCCGTGTCCGTATCGGGCATTTAGCCAAAGGACTGTACGAAATCAGAACCTTAGCCAAGAAAGGACGCTCAAAGCACATCGGATATTTTATCAAATAAATTCGACCGTCTTATGAAAACAGTCAGACTTATCACCTGTGACGGAGCCTTTCAAGCCCGTTTGATTCAGGGGGCGTTGGAAAACGAAGGCATCGCCTCCGTCCTGCACAACGAAAACACGTCCAACATCCTGCGCGGATTCACTCCCACGATTTCCGGAGTGGATATTTTCGTGTATGAAGACGACTATGAACGTGCCATGGCCCAGCTCGAACGCAACCAGATGATACCGGAACAACTAAAATACTGTCCCTGTTGCCATTCACCCCACATCAAGTTCGTATTGAAAAAGTCTCATAGTTTCAGGGCGTTCATGGCCGCCATATTCAGTATCCTGGCCGGCGCACCTCCGGGCACGACGCATTGGGAATATGTATGCAAAGACTGTGGGGCGTACTTTGAAACGCCCGTGGCACGACAAAGAAAAGAGACACAAGACACCACCACACCCGACACAAAATGAACATCAGACCTGCACAATTCACCGATATGCCCGACATCATGGGCATATTCGACCACGCCCGGAAATTCATGAGGGAAAACGGAAACCCCTACCAATGGACAGACGGTTATCCTTCGGAAGAACTCATGGAAACGGAAATCCGACAAGGACACTGCTTCGTCTGCGAAAACGAAACGGACGGCGTGGTAGCCACATTTTGCTTTTCAGTGGGAAACGACCCTACCTATTCTCATATCGAAGGGAAATGGCTGAATGAGGCGCCATACGGTGTGATTCACCGCCTGGCATCCAACGGAAAGGCCAAAGGCATCGCCCGGCAATGCATCGCATGGTGTTTTGCCCGACACCACAATTTACGCGCAGACACCCACGCTGACAACCTCATCATGCAAAACCTGTTAAAGACCAACGGATTCCGGGAGTGCGGCATCATTTATACCCGTCAGTCACCGCGCATCGCTTATCAAAAGGTCACGGATGCCGCTCCATCCGGATTCCAAGCATAACGCCGCATATCCACGTTTCCGTTTCTTCTGAAAGCCACACCTTCGGCTTCCAGCAATGCTTTCTGTTCCGGCCAGGACGGAACAAGGCGTCCACAGCCATTCACCACCCGGTGGCAGGGAAGGCCGAGCGCATCCGGTACGTTACGCAAAGCCCTACCCACCAAACGGGCATGTTGGGGAAAGCCGGTCAGAACGGCAATTTGCTTATACGTCGCCACCCGACCGGCCGGAATCTCTTTCACGATGCTGTACACATCCTGATAAAAAGCCTTTGTGTCCGGCATCACTATCCTACGATATATTTACTCTTGGGCAGATAAGAGAGCAATTTTGTCAACACATAGCAAATCGCATAAATCACGATACCGGCCACCAAAATGGTACCGGGCGTATTGAAATGCGGTGCCACATGAGGGTACACAAGGTTCAACACCATATAATGTGCAAGATACATTCCATAGCTCAACTTTGAAATGGAGAAGATGCCACGGTAGAGCCACCCGCTGCCCCAGTTAATCTTTTTGAATACGATAAAGAGGGCGAAAGTCATCATCGCCACATTAGGCGTACAAAAACGCCAAGGCTGTTCCACCACAAACGGGTCTGAACTCACGGAAGAAAGATGATAGAACGCACCGACCGAGAAAGCATATCCTACCAAGAATACAGGCACGGCCACAGCGAGCGTCTTGCGCAGACTCCAGTCAATGTAGGTACGGACGTAATGTGCCATCAACAGAAAACCGATATAACCGGCATTGTAATACAAGATGTGGAAATCGTTCCAACTGCATTCTCCGTAAATCTCTCCGCCCGGCACACAAAGCTTCACGTAATGCCAGAATGTAGTGAGGAACCAAAGTCCCAAAAAGAAAAGCTCCTCCTTACGACCTACTTGCTTCAACCAAGGAGACAAAATCGGCATAAAGAAATAAACCCCTATCAACATGTACACAAACCAGAGATGTATGGCGTTGGACGGGAAATTGTAGAGGAACGTAAGTAAGTGTGTTTTCGCGCCGTCCCAACCGTGACCGCCCCACAACAAGGGTAAAAAGGCATAAAGAAGCCCCCAGACGACAAAGGGAATGCACACACGGGTGAAGCGGCGTTTGAAAAAGACCGGTGTACTGTCCTTCAACGGAACCAGAAGATAGGCTGATGCCATGATGAACAGCGGCACGCAAGGACGCAGGGAACTGTCGATGAAAGAAATCCACCAACGGTCGGCATTGCTGGAGAAACTGATACCGTCCAGATTGAAATAAAAAGCCTCGCACACATGTACGAGAATGACCATAAAGCATGCGATGGCACGCAGATAGTCCAAAAATACAATTCGTTTTGTTTCCATAAAGCGTTTTTTCAGCTATTAGAAGCCGTTTTCGGTTGATTAGAAAGATTCATAAAATAGAGATGCAAAATTAACAGTTATCCACTCCCCGACCCCACTTGCAGGGCAATAAAAAAACTTAAAAAGGAATATTTTCCTTCATCCATGCCATTGTCCACTCCATTTCCCCGGTATCCTCCTCCACATGCCTATCCCGGCATTCAAAACCTTCTCTACGATAAAATGCAATGGCACGGCTGTTCTTTTCATACACATGGAGCAACAAGAACCGATGTCTTTTCTTTAAAAAATCCAACAGCGCATGTCCTATCCCACGAGAACGGCATTCCATCTCCACAAAGATACCGGCGATGTAATCCCCTGCCAATCCGACAAAGCCGACTATGCGCCCATCCGACTCGTATATCCAAACTTCCGCATCGGACATTGCCTTCCGAACCAACTCCACGTTACGCTCCCAATATCCGGAAGGTACAAAAGAATGCGCCTGAAGATTTGACGTTTTCCAAATACGAAGCACCGTGTCCATATCAGAAATTCCCAATGGTCTAATCATTTCTTCTTTTTCCAAATTAACTTATACGACCGGACATCTCCTACCCTTGGGAGAGACCCACAACGCCGCCCGGTAATGTGCGGAGGGGGTCACCGGAACCAACGGCAAATATCCCTGAAGGAGTTTTCCCTCCCGTAAGCACAACGGATGGGCTTCTTCGCACCGGCAGTGCTCCGACCACAACCGCCCCGCTTCCTTCTCATAGTCTATCACAAAACGCGCTTCCGAAGAAGGAGCCAAGAAAGAAGCCAAATCGACAGAAACTTGTCCCATCGTACGGCGTAAATTGATTTCCACACAAGGATGCACACACAGGTATTCGGTTCCCGGTACACGGCACAACATCATATCCACACCCAGATGGCCGTTGTAGCCGTTACCCAACCAATCAGCCAAGTAGTGCGTGACAGCCGTTTTCAGCATCTGCCATAAAAGCAAAGGAATCCTATCGGTCAGCCAACGCACCTTATCCTCTTCCGACGCCACCCAATTCCCGGCGTACGTGCCACGTGCGGTGGTCAGGAAAACCGAAAGCCCCGTATACCGCACGCCTCCGGCACCGTCGGCATAAAACTCCAAGGCAAAATCCGACACCTTATTATATAGCGGCTCCACGATTACCCCGCCTTGCTCACGAAGCTGACGGCCACACCAACCCGAAAGCGGGGGCACATAACCTCCCCGCCCCAGACGCAAGCCCTTTCCGCTGCCCGACCACGGCGCTTTCAATAGGGTTTCGGGATATTGCCGCATCCTCTGGATGATGTCCTGTTCGCCGGTACAGTAATAAGAAACGCCACAAAGCCTATCCCTCCACTTCTGTCCCAAATCCGAACCGGGACCGCATAAATAAGCCAACATGTCCACTGCATGACGGCGGTTCGACAGTTCACGGTAACGCGCCAAACGCGCTTCATCGGGCAAACGGCTTCCGTCCGCACCGCCCGTCAACAGACGTTGCACCATCAACGAGCTCCATCCCCAAGGGTCAACGTCGGCATCCGAAGGCAAGCCGTCACGCCCGACCCATTTCACTTCCGGACAAATCCCGCCGGTTTCTTCCGCCCAACGCCGGGCTGCCTCCACCGAAGCCACGCACACGGCATCGCCCCTCATTGCCCACCATACGGGCAACGCCGAAAGGTCGTCGGCCATCTGCCGGGCCGAAACTGGGGGAATGAAATGCGGACTGGGACAAGCCAACGCCAGGTCGTTCTCGGGATTGAATATATGCAAGGTCATGGAGAAAAATTAAACAAGTGTCAAAGCCAATGCAAATATAACACATTCCGGACAACCAGCCTACCCGTCCCTCCGGATTTCAACCGGCATACGCCCCGATTTTGTTTTGAAAACAATCAAAAACACGCTTTTTTGAAACCAATCTTCCATTACATGCAACAAGAGAAACAGTCCTTCCGGGAAAAAGAGCCTACTTTTGCCCTGTTAAATATCAAACATCAATCCAAAAAACATGAGAAAAAACATTTTTATTTTAGCTTGCACCTCAATCTTGTTCCTCACAAGTTGTATCTCACAAAAAACGCCGGACCACACCGCCTATCTGTTTGCTTATTTTGAAGGTTCGGGCGAACTGACGACACAAGAACAACTGAGATTTGCCGTGAGTGCGGATGCCGTACACTGGAAAGCCCTGAACGGGAACCGCCCCGTCATCCCATCGGACGAAATATCCCAAACCGGAGGCATACGCGACCCGCACATCCTGCGCGGAGAAGACGGGCATACCTTTTATATCACGGCCACAGACATGTTCACCCGAAAGAACGGTTGGGAATACAATCCCGGCATCGTCTTGCTCAAATCCGGCAACCTGACCGATTGGACGCACGGCATCATCGACCTGGAAAAATCCTATCCCGAGAAGTTCGCCCACATCAAATGGGTGTGGGCACCCCAAACCATTTACGACCCCGAAGCACGGAAATACTTGGTCTACTTCACCGTACGCTTCGAATACGACACCGCCCTCAATTTCTATTGCGCATACGCCAACGAAGATTTCACGGCCTTCGAGAACGAGCCTCAACTGATGTTCGCTCCCAAATACGGTGCCATAGACGGCGACATCATCCATAAAGACGGCACCTATCATTTCTTCTATAAAGGAAATACCAAAGACCGGAACGGCAAAGAGCTGAAAAGCGGCATACAGCAAGCCACGGCCCCGTCGTTGCGCGGCCCGTGGAAAGAGCATTTCGCATATCTCGACGCGTATGCCGGAACCCGTACGCACGTGGAAGGCTCCAGCATATTCAAACTGAACGATTCGGACGAATACATCCTGATGTACGACCTTTACAGCAGCGGACGTTATGAATTCCAACGCAGCAAGGACCTTATTCATTTCAGTTCCAAGCCCGAAACCTTCGTCAAAGACTTCCATCCGCGCCATGGTTCCGTCATCGGTATCACCCGCGAAGAGGCCATCCGTCTGGACCAAAGATGGGGAGGAGTTCCCGAAGAAGCCAAACAGTAAAAAACCAATTTCATAACCTAATTTCCATTTCAGATGCGGCAAACGGCAAAATCCTATTTCTTTAGGACGTACCCGTTTGCCGCTTAAAAAGCTTTTCCGACAAGCGGAACAAGAAGCACAGGAAACGTTCCTAATAAACAAATGAAAAGACATACGCCTTTTTACCGACAAAACGTAAGTTCTACGGACTTTTTCTGAATGAAAAGTTCCATGTTCCAGTTACGTTCCATGCCATTTTTGCCCCTTTTTAGATACATAAATTCACATTTCAGCCTTGTTTTTAGCTTTTTTTCAGCCTAAACGCATTTCAATCGCAGCCGAAAAATTTTTCGCTCGGCTGAGAAAACATTTTTTTTGTCCTCATGGTGGGGCATCTTTCTCTGCATGCAGGTGGAGAAAAGCCCTGAAAACAGAACAAAGATATACCCATACGGCTCGTTTTTCTCCTAAACGGAGCGCGTCGGACAGCAAAAAACGAATGACAGAATGCCCTACGGATGCCATTTCATGCTCCCACGAATCCCGTCCCCGTACGCACGCCGTGCCCGCATGCCGTACATTTTGAAAGCCCGACAGGCCGAAGGAGCTTCAGAATGTCATTCCCCCGACGCACGAGAATCGCGTATTTCCGTGCGCCTCCATTCCTCGGTTCAAATGGCTCAATCCTGCAAGGCCGGGATTGACAAATTGACAACCCTCGCATTTCGAGATGCAAAATGAAGAAAAAACAAAGATTTTGCCAACCCGACTTTGCACTTTTGCGGTTTTACACTATCTTTGCAAATTGTATCAAGTACCAAAGAATGGAGTCTTTTTTCAGAACACATGCGTACCTTGTGGAGCATACCCACGCTCCTGTCCGTCGCGCCCTCATGGACGAGATAGACTGGAACGACCGTCTGATTGGTATTAAAGGTACACGCGGAGTAGGAAAGACCACTTTCCTTCTGCAATACGCCAAAGAACATTTCCACGTGGAAGACCGGAAATGCCTCTACATCAATCTGAACAATTTCTATTTTCAGGGCAAGGGCATTGCCGAATTCGCCACAGAGTTCTACGAAGGCGGAGGAAAAGTATTGCTGATCGACCAAGTGTTCAAACAACCGGACTGGAGCACAGACCTGCGCAAATGCTACGACACGCTGCCGGGACTGAAAATCGTATTCACCGGCTCTTCCGTCATGCGGCTGAAGACGGAGAACCCGGAACTGAACGGACTGGTGAAATCATACAACCTGAGAGGATTTTCTTTCCGCGAGTTCCTCAACTTGCAGACGGGCAATGACTTCCCGTCTTATACACTCGACGAAATCCTGAACCGTCATGAACAAATCGTGCGCAGCATCCTGCCTAAAGCCAGTCCGCTGAAGTTCTTCCAAGACTATCTGCACCACGGTTTCTACCCGTTCTTTCTGGAAAAGCGGAATTTCTCTGAAAATCTGCTCAAGACCATGAACATGATGCTCGAAGTGGACATCTTGCTCATCAAACAAATCGAGCTGAAATATTTGGCAAAAATCAAAAAATTACTATATTTGCTCGCGATAGACAGTCCGGTGGCTCCCAACGTCAGCCAATTGGCGGAAGACATCCACACGTCGCGGGCCACGGTAATGAACTACATCAAGTATCTGGCCGACGCGCGGCTCATCAACATGATTTACCCGAAGGGGGAAACCTTTCCCAAAAAACCGGCCCGAATCATGATGCACAACAGCAATCTGATGTACGTCATCTACCCGTGCCGCCTGGAAGAACAGGACATCCTGGAGACTTTCTTCCAAAACACGATGTGGAAAGACCATAAACTGAACAAGGGAGAAAAGGGCACCTCGTTTTTGGTGGACGAAAATCTGAGATTCAAAATCTGCCCCAACGAAGAACGACGGCGAAACGCCGAAACGATATATGCCCGGCATAAGATAGAAATAGGGCACGGAAACGAAATACCGATATGGTTGTTCGGATTCCTATACTAAAGAGAAAATAAAGAAATTGTAGTTTAATCTCGTAATATTAATCATTATTATGGCAAAAGAAAAAAAGTTTATCACTTGTGATGGTAACCAGGCCGCAGCGCATATCTCGTATATGTTCTCAGAAGTTGCAGCCATCTATCCCATCACCCCGTCGTCGACCATGGCAGAATACGTGGACGAATGGGCAGCACAGGGCCGTAAGAACATCTTCGGCGAAACAGTGTTGGTACAGGAAATGCAGTCGGAAGGCGGTGCCGCCGGAGCCGTCCACGGTTCGTTGCAGGCCGGTGCGCTGACCACGACTTATACGGCATCCCAGGGTTTGTTGCTGATGATTCCGAACATGTACAAGATTGCAGGCGAACTGCTGCCTTGCGTGTTCCACGTGTCGGCCCGTACCTTGGCTTCTCATTCACTGTGTATCTTCGGTGACCATCAGGACGTCATGTCTTGCCGCCAGACCGGTTTCGCCATGTTGTGCGAAGGTTCCGTACAGGAAGTGATGGATCTGGCCGGCGTGGCACACTTGTCTACCATCAAGAGCCGCGTGCCGTTCCTGAACTTCTTCGACGGTTTCCGTACGTCTCACGAAATCCAGAAGATTGAAATGCTGGAGAACGACGACCTCGCTCCTTTGGTAGACCAGGAGGCCTTGAAGGAGTTCCGCAGCCGTGCTCTGTCGCCCGAACATCCGGTGGCACGCGGTATGGCCGAAAATCCCGACACGTTCTTCACTCACCGTGAATCTTGCAATAATTACTACGACGCAGTTCCTGCCATCGTAGAGGACTACATGAACAAGGTGTCTGAAATCACCGGCCGCAAATACGGCCTGTTCTCTTACTACGGTGCCGCAGACGCAGAACGCGTCATCATCGCCATGGGTTCCGTAACCGAAGCCATCCGCGAAACCATCGACCACTTGACCGCACAGGGCGAAAAGGTGGGCTTGGTAGCCGTTCACCTGTATCGTCCGTTCTCGGCCAAGCATTTCTTGGCAGCCGTTCCGGCCACAGCCAAGACGATTGCCGTACTGGACCGCACGAAAGAACCAGGCGCCAACGGCGAACCGCTGTATCTGGATGTGAAGGAATGCTTCTACGGCAAGGAAAACGCTCCGGTCATCGTAGGCGGACGTTACGGCCTCGGGTCTAACGACACAACTCCGGCACAAATCTTGGCCGTGTACGAGAATCTGGCTCTTCCGGAACCGAAAAACCAGTTCACCCTCGGCATCGTGGACGACGTGACGTTCACTTCGCTTCCTCAGAAAGAAGAGGTGGCCATGGGTGGCGAAGGCATGTTCGAAGCCAAGTTCTACGGTCTGGGTGCCGACGGTACGGTGGGTGCCAACAAGAACTCCGTGAAGATTATCGGTGACAATACCAACAAGCACTGTCAGGCTTACTTCTCTTACGACTCTAAGAAGTCCGGCGGTTTCACGTGCTCTCACTTGCGTTTCGGAGACGCCCCCATCCGCTCTACTTACTTGGTGAACACGCCTAACTTCGTGGCTTGCCACGTTCAGGCTTACCTCCACATGTACGATGTGACCCGCGGATTGAAGAAGAACGGTACGTTCTTGCTCAACACCATCTGGGAAGGCGAAGAACTAGCCAAGAACCTGCCGAACAAGGTGAAAGCTTACTTTGCCAAGAACAATATTAAGGTATATTACATCAACGCCACCAAGATTGCACAGGAAATCGGGTTGGGCAACCGTACCAATACCATCCTCCAGTCTGCATTCTTCCGTATCACCGGTGTCATCCCGGTAGACCTGGCGGTAGAACAGATGAAGAAGTTCATCGTGAAGTCCTACGGCAAGAAAGGTGAAGACGTGGTGAACAAGAACTATGCTGCCGTAGACCGCGGCGGTGAATACAAGGAACTGGCCGTAGACCCGGCATGGGCTAATCTCGCTGCAGACGCTGCACAGCCCAACGACGACCCTGCATTCATCAATGAAGTGGTACGCCCCATCAATGCACAGGACGGCGACTTGCTGAAAGTTTCCGCATTCAAGGGTATCGAGGACGGTACTTGGCCGCAAGGTACGGCCGCATACGAAAAACGCGGTGTGGCAGCCTTTGTCCCGACATGGAACGCAGACAACTGTATCCAGTGTAACAAGTGTGCATACGTTTGTCCTCACGCTTCTATCCGTCCGTTCGTTCTCGATGCCGAAGAAATGAAGGGCTTCAACGCTCCGGTTATCGAAATGAAGGCTCCGGCAGCCATGAAGGGCATGAACTTCCGCATCCAGGTGAGCGTGATGGACTGCTTGGGTTGCGGCAACTGTGCCGACGTATGTCCGGGCAATCCGAAATTGGGCAAGGCGCTCACGATGGTTCCGTTGGAACAGGAACTCGCCGAAGCTCCGAATTGGGAATACTGCGTGAAGAACGTGAAGAGCAAACAAGACTTGGTAGACGTCAAGAGCAACGTGAAGAACTCACAGTTCGCACAACCGTTGTTCGAGTTCTCAGGCGCCTGTGCCGGTTGCGGTGAAACTCCGTATGTGAAATTGATTTCCCAGTTGTTCGGCGACCGTGAAATCGTTGCCAACGCCACCGGTTGCTCTTCCATCTACTCCGGTTCCATTCCTTCTACTCCTTATACGACCAACGCCAAGGGTCAAGGTCCGGCATGGGCAAACTCCTTGTTCGAGGACTTCTGCGAATTCGGTCTCGGTATGGCATTGGCCAACAAGAAGATGCGTGCACGTATCGAAGAACTCCTCAAGGGTGCCATTGCAGCCGATGAGACTCCGGCCGACTTCAAGGCTGCCGCTCAGGAATGGCTCGAAGGCAAGGACGACGCAGATGCCAGCAAGGCCGCTGCCGGAAAACTCGTCCCGATGATCGAGGCAGGCAAGGCTGCCGGTTGCCCGGCTTGCGCCAAACTGTCCGAACTGGCACACTATTTGGTAAAACGCAGCCAGTGGATTATCGGTGGCGACGGTGCTTCTTACGACATCGGCTACGGTGGTCTGGACCACGTCATCGCTTCGGGTGAAGATGTCAATATCCTCGTATTGGATACCGAAGTATATTCCAACACCGGTGGCCAGTCTTCCAAGGCAACCCCGCTCGGTGCCATTGCCAAGTTTGCCGCTTCCGGTAAGCGCGTACGCAAAAAAGACTTGGGTATGATTGCTACCACTTACGGTTACGTGTACGTGGCACAGATTGCCATGGGAGCCGACCAGGCACAGTGTCTGAAGGCCATCCGCGAAGCAGAAGCTTATCCCGGCCCGTCTATCATCATCGCTTACGCTCCTTGTATCAACCATGGTTTGAAGAAGGGCATGGGCAAATCGCAGGCTGAGGAAGAAGCAGCCGTGAAGTGCGGTTACTGGCATTTGTGGCGTTTCAACCCGTCTTTGGAAGCCGAAGGCAAGAATCCGTTCTCGCTCGACTCCAAAGAGCCTAACTGGGATGCTTTCCAAGATTATCTGAAAGGCGAAGTCCGCTTTGCTTCCGTCATGAAGCAATACCCGGCCGAAGCCGCCGACCTCTTCAACGCTTGCGAGGATATGGCCAAGAAGCGTTATCAGAGCTACGTGCGCATGACCAAGATGGACTGGAGCGAATAAGCCAATCCTATCAATCCATACATGACAAAGGGAGTGTCGGTACCATTCCGGCACTTCCTTTTCTAATATATTTCAGGGCATAGTCCCGATTCCATCTGCATATTTAACCTTAATTTCAACAAATGATGAATAAAGCACTGCACCATTCCATAACTTGCATGTTCCTCATCATCGTCTTTTTCGCCGGAGCATACAAACTTCAATCGCAAAACATAGGGCGGTTCGAGTTGCCTCATTACGGCCAACTCCCCAACAGACAAATCAAAAAGATATTCCAAGACTCGGAAGGGCTTATATGGTATTGCACGGAAGACGGTTTATGCCGCGACGATGGTTACAACATTCAAATCTTCCGCTCCGACTTCAAGACACCGGACGTAATTAAACACAACCACATCACTTGTATCACAGAAGACCTTTCCGGAAAAATCTGGTTCGGCACTCTGCGCGGAGCTTATATTCTGGACAAAAACGACTACCGCATCACGCCCATAGAAGGCTACGGCTTCGACTCATGGAGCATCGATGAAATCAAAGCGACCTCAGATGGTTTGGTCTACATTGCCACCAACAATAAGGTGTACCGTTTCGATGCCCGTTCCACCCGCCTCACCCACAGCTACGATATAGAGTGGCAAGGTGTACCGAATAAAGTCTCGTTTTTTTTCGAAGACCCTCAAACGCACAAATTATGGATCACATTGCAAAAAGGCGGACTATGTTGGTTCGACAAGCAACAAGAACGTTTCGTTCCCTTCTATTGGCCGTTCGAGACTCCTCCCACCGCATTGGTACGGGACAAGAACAACCATTTCATCTGGCTTGCCACATACGGCAACGGACTCTTCCGTTTCCACCCCGATGCCCGAAACAGCAGCAGCATTTATGTCCCCATACGGGAAGAAGCCCTGGGAAGTCCTTCCGCAAAAATCATCTATAACCTGTTGCAAGATCCTGCATCGGGTGACTTGTGGACAGGAAGCGGCGACGGCTTGTGCCACTACAAGACCTATCCTGACGGCAGTTTGGAACGATTGAGTACACCTCCGTCCTTACAACTGGAAAACAAGGTCTTTGCGTCAGCCATGTTCGACCATGAAAACAACCTGTGGGTTGCAGGAGACATCCATAATTCTTTCATCCTTTCTTCTTTGGATTCCGCCATCCAACGCTATAGCACGCAATCTCTCCAGAGATACGGAATCCCTACTAACATGGATTTGCTGATACACGAAGACAGCCTCATCTGGTGCCTGAATAAGCAAAAGCAGCTTTTCGCCTACTTTCCAAGTAACGGAAAAGTATTCACCAGCAAGCTGTCCCACAGGCGAACCACCCCTTTGCTGGCGAAGGTACGCAACGGAAAAGGCATCTATTGCATCCTGAAAGACAACATCGTAATCCGTCTTACATTCGAGCATAACGATATACACGAAACCGAAATCGTGAATATGATTTCCGTGGCCGAAGCGGACGAACACATCCGTACACTTCACGAAGATGCTTACGGACAACTCTGGATCGGCACTTCCCGAAATTTATATCGGTACTCCCTGTCAAGTCATAGATTGGAAAAAATATGGGCATCCACTCACATGATAAATGATATCGTCACGGACGGACATACCGCATTCGTCTCCACCGAGAACAACGGACTGTTCGTCATAGAGGGGCAAGGAACGAAAAAAAGAATAAAAATAGCCGAGAACGGTCTCGGATTAGCCCTGCAACCTGGAGAAATCCTGTGGATCAGCACAGCCAAAGGCAATATACTCCGTTACGACCTGCACCGCAAAACCCTGCATTCCATGGATCGGGAGTGCGGACTGAACGGCAACAGCATCTATAACATCACGACCGACCGCAAAGGAAAACTATGGATTCTCACCCGGCAAAACGTCATGATATTCTCTCCTGAAAAACAAACATTCAGTACGTTGCGCGCATCGTCTCCTCACATCGACATGGAAAACTTCCTTTGTATGTACAAAGATAGCGACGACAGCTTCTACATCGGAGGACAAAACGGCTACTTGTCTGTCCGAACAAACGCTTTCTCGGACAAGAAAAAAGAAAAAGATTTCTTGCCACGTCTTACCGCTGTCACGGTAAACTCCCAAACAAGACCTATATCTTCTGCTACAACGACCTTGAAACTCCCTCCTTCTGCACAAGATCTCACGCTACACCTTTCCACGTTCACGCCCCTGCACAGCCAGAATATCCGCTTTGCGTTCCGGCATGCCGGTCGCCACGAAGAGCAGAACGTCCTTCCGCAAGGACAGAACAGCATCCACCTGTCACAACTCTCCAAAGGAGACAACAGCCTCGAAATCAAATCTACGGATGCCAACGGACATTGGAATGAAACGCAGAGCCAAGTCTTGCATATCTATCGTGCACCATGGTGGTACGAAACTTATGCCGCCTATTTCCTATACGTTTTGGGAGCCGTGGCCGTGCTTTTCATATACATTCACCATGTACTGAAACGCCAACAAGCCAAAAACCAACAGGCAGCCCAGAAACAAATGGAAGAGATGAAATACCGATTCTTCACCAATATCAGCCACGAACTACGCACGCCACTGACACTCATCATCGCGCCATTGGAATACCTACTGAAAAAAGAAGAGAATCCCGACACCAGAAAACAACTGAAAACCATCGACCGGAATGCCCACAACCTCCTGTCGTTAGTCAACCAGCTACTTGATTTCAGGAGAATCGAGATGAAAGGAGAAACATTGGCTTTAGAAACTTTCAACCTAAAGGATATGCTATCGCGTATTTATGAAAGTTTCCTTCCCATGTCTGAAGAAAAGAATATCCGTTTTAACTTTCATTGCCACCCGGAAACCTTTCTTGTCACTGCGGACAGCCCCAAAATAGAAAAGGTGGTGAACAACCTGCTGTCCAACGCATTCAAATTCACTCCTCAGGGAGGACACGTGACCTTAAAAGCCTATCCGGAACCCTCAGACGGGAGAGAGATGGCTGTCATACAAGTGGAGGACAACGGTATCGGTATCCCGGCCGAAGAGCAGACACATATATTCGAACGATTCCATCAGGCGAGCTCCCATAAGGGCAATACAGGAAGCGGTATAGGACTGAATGTCGCCAAAGAGTATGTCCAAATGCACCACGGGAAAATCGACGTATCAAGCAGTCCCGGAAAAGGAAGCTGTTTTACCGTCCGTATTCCCGTAGGAAACATTAGCCACGTACCGTCCCCGTTTCTCCCCGCAGCTCCGCAACAAGAGCATCCGGTGGACAATCCTACCTTGCCCGTTGATTACACCGGCCGTCCTAAAATATTATTGGTAGAGGACAACAACGATTTCCGCCATTATTTACAGGAGGAACTCCGTCGCCACTTTGTCGTATTCGAAGCTTCGGACGGAGAAGAAGGCGAAGCTGTAGCCTTGCAACAAAAACCGGACATCATCATTACCGATTTGATGATGCCTAAAATGGACGGTATAGAACTTTGCAAACGAATCAAACACAACATCGACGTATCCCATATTCCCATCATATTACTCACGGCCAGTGCCAGTGTGGAAAATGAAGAACGGGGTTACAAAGAAGGTGCGGACGCGTATATGACCAAACCGTTCAAATGGGAAATCCTGACTGCCCGTATTCATAATCTTCTTGCACAAAGGCGGCAGCAACAAAACGAATTCAAACAAAACGCCGAGGCCGAAGCCAAGGACGTTACCATATCGCCGGCCGATGAAGATTTTCTGAACAAGGCTTTACGGTTCGTAGAAAAGAATATGGATAACTCCGAATATTCCGTAGATGAACTTAGTGACGATATGGCCATGAGCCGGGCAACCTTATTCCGCAAGATGCGTTCTGTTATCGGTATGTCTCCCACTGACTTCATAAGAAATACCAGATTGAAACGCGCCGCCCAACTGATTACGGAGGGACGCCTGTCCGTCACGGAAATCGCATATTCTGTAGGATACAGCAGTCCCGGCCATTTCACCAAATCATTCAAAAAAGAATTCGGCGTACTTCCTACTCAATACCACAAAACTTAAAAGAACAGTTCCTTTTTCATAGAATGTAGGTTGCATGGGCTTTCAAATATATCAAAAAAAGCCGGAATGCAACCTACATTCCATTCTTTGCAACGTAAATACCATTCATCCGCGCAAAAAATATCGACTTTTACGGTGACAAATTAAAATATCCATTAATCATAAAAAGCAGAAACAAGCGCACGATGAAAAAACTCTTATTCTTTCTACTCATCACAATCGGATTCTCCCTACAGCACAGCCTTATGGCGAACGAACCGGACTCTGCCTATGTCTTCGCATACGCAACCGATAAGAACGCCGGACGCAACGGCTTGCACTTCGCTTGGAGCACAGACCGGAACACATGGCACTCCATCGGTCCGGAACGCACGTTCTTACGAAGCGAATATGCCAGCGGACGGCACGGCAAACGAATGTTGTCACCTTATTTAATAAAGGGAAACGACGGGATGTGGCACTGCCTATGGAGCGTACATGAAGGATATGCCGTATTTGCCCATTGCACATCGACAGATTTAATCTCCTGGGGGCAACAGGCATTTCCAACTACAGGAAACACCGGTAATTGCATGAATCCTTCGGTTACATTCTCGCCCACCGGCCAAGACTATCTTATCACATGGAATAGCCTACAGGGGGAAAACACGAAAACCTACAGTTGCCGCACGAAAGATTTCCGTACTTACAGTATTCCACAAGCGGAGAATGTTGCCGTCCCCCATCGACAACAGGTCACAATCAACGGAATCACAGAAAGCGGAACCCTCCACCGTGTAGCATGGAACGAAGTGGAAGCACTCATACAAGCCGACAAAATGGCAAAGTACAAAGCCATCCAAAATGCGGAACGACTGGCCATCAACCCGGAGCTTTTCAAAGACACCATCACACTGAACGTAACGCTACGCCCCGAAGAAAGCAAGAAAATCAGCGATATGCTCATCGGAGTTTTCTTTGAAGACATTAACTACGGGGCGGACGGAGGACTTTATGCCGAACTCGTGCAAAACCGCGATTTCGAATATTCTCCGAATGACATCGGTCGTGAAGAGAACTGGACGGCCACCAATTCGTGGAGCACGGGTGGAGAAGGCCTTTCGTTTGACATAGATACCGTGGCTCCGCTGCATGCCCACAATCCCCATTATGCCGTTTTGGACATTAAAGAAAAAGGACATGGACTGGTCAACGACGGTTTCGACGGTATTCCCGTCAAGGCCGGAGAGAAATACGACTTCTCGGTTTTTGCCCGCAGTACCAGCAACAAACGGGGAAGAATCATCGTAAGACTGTTTGATGAAGACGGAAAAGTCATCGGCGAAGCCCGCACCGGCAAGATTTCCAAAACATGGAATAAGCTCACGGCTGTGGTAAAGGCTACCGGATCCGCCGTAAACGGGTGCATCGAGGTTATTCCGGACATGGAAGGCGAAGTGAATTTAGATATGGTTTCCCTCTTTCCCCAAAAGACATTCAAAAACCGGAAGAACGGAATGCGTGCCGATCTGGCCCAAGCCATTGCCGACATCCGCCCCCGATTCGTTCGCTTCCCGGGAGGATGTGTAGCTCATGGCAACGGATTGGATAATATATACCGTTGGGAAAACACCATCGGCCCGTTAGAAAGCCGCAAACCTTTGCGCAACCTGTGGGGCTACCATCAGACCATGGGGCTTGGCTATTATGAATATTTCCAATTCTGCGAAGACATCGGGGCGGAACCGCTGCCCGTCGTTGCAGCCGGTGTGTGTTGCCAGAACTCTTCCATCGGAGGCGCAGGCCAAATGGGCATCCCCATGGAAAAAATGCCGGAATATATAGAAAGCCTACTGAACCTCATCGAATGGGCTAACGGCGACCCGTCCGAAAGCCCATGGGCCAAGATGCGTGCGGAAGCCGGACACCCGAAACCCTTCAACCTGAAATATCTCGGTGTGGGCAACGAAGACCTCATCACGCCTGTGTTTGAAGAACGTTTCACCATGATATTCAAGGCTATCAAAGAAAAGTATCCGGAAATACAGGTCGTAGGTACCTCCGGCCCCTTCAGCGAAGGCCCGGACTACGTGGAGGGATGGAAGGTAGCCAGCAAGCTCGGTGTCCCCCTCGTGGATGAACATTACTACCAACCTGCAGGATGGTTCCTCAACAACCACGATTATTACGACCGCTACGACCGTTCCAAACCCAAGGTTTACCTCGGAGAATATGCCACACATATCCCCGGCAAAGGCAATAACATCGAGACCGCCTTATTGGAGGCTTACCACCTGATAGGCTGCGAACGAAACGGCGATATCGTCAGCATGACATCATACGCCCCGTTGTTGGCCAAAGACCGACGGACAAGATGGCGTCCCGACCTGATTTATTTCAACAACATGGAAGTCAAGCCCGGTACGAGTTATTACACTCAACTCCTCTTCGGACAAAACTCAGGGAATGAATATATTCCTTCCGTACTCACCCTGTCGGATAACCGTGACGATGTACGCAAACGCATCGGCATATCAGTAGTGAAAGACAGTCTGAGCCAAGACCTCATACTGAAAATCGTCAACCTCCTCCCGGTCAAAGTACAGGCTAACATAGACCTTGCCGTTTTGGGCATCACCGGAAAACAGGATGCCACGAAAACCGTATTGAGCGGTATGCCGGATGATTGGAAGGCTCGCCCTGAAACTTCGTCTATCGCCATAGCACCTCAATTCCGGGATGAACTGCCTGCCTACTCGCTGACAGTCGTCAGATTAAAAAGCAAACCGTAAAAAAGGAACCATTCATTAAACTTAAAATCATGAAAAAGAAATTACTATTATCTATGTGGGCTGCCTGCTGCCTCACGGCACAAGCCCAACGTATGATGGAATACCTCAACCGAGGACTCGTAGCCGTACAAACGGAAAAAGGCGTGTTCACCAGTTGGCGCATCCATGGCACGGAGTATTATGACACGCAGTACAACCTTTACCGTGACGGCAAGTTGGTAAATCCGGAACCGTTAGACGTATCCAATTTCACCGACCCCGAAGGCACGGCCTCATCCACCTACACGGTAAAAGCCGTAGTACGGGGCGAAGAACAAGATGCCTGCGAACCTGCCGAAGTGTGGGACAAACAGTATCTGAGAATCCCGGTAGGAAAGATGTATTCCAGAAGAGGCACGGACATCACGGAGGATTATATCCTGAATGATGCTACCGCCGCCGACTTGGACGGAGACGGAGAAATGGAAATCATCGTGAAGCGACTACATAACAACGACGGACTTTTCTATCCGGAAAACGACAGCGCATTCACATTCTTCGAGGCTTACAAGTTAGACGGCACGCGGCTGTGGCAAATAGACATCGGCCCCAATATGATCAGTGCAGGTGAAGTGGAAACCAACATCACGGCTTTCGATTGGGATGAAGACGGAAAAGCGGAGCTGCTGATGCGCGCCATGGACGGCACCATTGTTTATGCTTCGGACGGGACAAAACAGGTTATCGGTGACCCGACCAAAAACTACCGCGACAGCGTGCTGCACACAGCAAACATGACATATTCCATGGCGGGCGAGGAATACCTTATATATATGGAGGGAGCCACAGCCAAACTGTACAACCCGGCCATGCAATTCCCCCTCAAACGGTTGGAGAATGGCGAAACGGACCTGAACGCCGCATGGGGCGACGGTTACGGCCACCGCGCCAACAAGTTCTTTTTCGGTGCGCCTTATCTGGACGGCCGCCATCCGAGCATCTTTCTGGCACGCGGCATCTACACACGCCACAAGATGATTGCCTACGATGTGAATCCGGAAACCCACGAACTGGTGGAACGTTGGAGGTGGCTCAACAACGAACCGGGCAGCCCATGGTTCGGAGAAGGATACCACAACTTCGGTATTGCCGACGTAGATTGGGACGGACGTGATGAAATCGTCTACGGTTCGATGGTCATTGACGACAACGGCAAAGGCCTTTCCACAACAGGCTACGGCCACGGTGACGCACAACATTGCAGTGACTTCGACCCCTACCACAAAGGACAAGAAATCCAGGCCTGCAACGAAAACAAAGCCGGAGCCAATTTCCGCGATGCCACCACCAGCAGGGTCTACCACTGGTACCAGCATCCGCAAGACTGTGGCCGCTGCATGGCTGGAAAGTTTACCGAAGAGTTTATGGGAAGCCAATGTACTCCGGGTCCCGGTATCCTTAGTTCTGTAACCCACGAGACACTCCCGAATGCTTCAGGAGCCGTAGGATCCAGTTTCCGCACTTACTGGAACGGGGACTTGTGCAGTGAATCGCTGGACGGCACCAATATCACCTATTACGATGGTACAGTCATCCCGCTCGAAGGCACTCACTCAAACAACGGGACGAAGGGCACACCTTCCCTCCAAGCCGACATTTTCGGAGACTGGCGCGAGGAAGTCATCAACCCGTCCACCGACGACCAGTCGCTGATCATCTACACCACAACCATCCCGACGCGCTGGCGCAACTATACCCTGCTGCACGACATGCAATACCGGCAGGCCATCTGTTGGCAGATGTGCGGTTACAACCAACCGCCCCACGTCAGTTACTTCATGGGAGAGACGGAAGGATATACCACCACCCCTCCCCCTTTGATGACCAACGGGCGCACGGAAGTGAAAGATGCCATTACAACCGCCCAAAACGAACAGCACGTGTTATTGGCCGATCCCGAGGGCGGAGAAGTGACAGTCGCCGAAGACGCATCGCCTTACATCCTCACCGTCAACGCCTTCTCCCATACGGAAGGACATGACAACAACGACAACATCACCACTTCCTACTCCACCTATACGCTCAAAGGCGGTACGTTTGGCGGAGACATGCGCTTGGTGAAACAAGGCGAAGGCATCCTGAACCTGAGCGGCGAACAGACCTATTCCGGCCCGACAGACCTTTGGGGCGGCACCGTGAACTTCACAGGAAAACTCCCCAACAGCCGCGTATGGATGAACCGCTTTGCCGAATTAAACGCCAAGGCTGACTTCGGAAAGGATATCAAAATGGAATATGCTTCCGTGCTCCGCGTAGGAGGAACGGGAGAAGCCGCCACCATCCACGCTGACAGTGTGACCATGCGGTACGGTGCCGTGATGGAATTCGACCTCTATTCCGAGAACACCCGGGCCGACCGCATCGTGTTGGCCAAAGGCCTTTCCCTGGAAACCCTCAACCGAAGCGACGGTCCCGAGTTCCAAGCACCGATATTCCGCTTTACTCCTCACTATCAAAACGGGAAAAACGTGATGGCAGCCGGAAGATACCTCATCGCCGAAGTGAAAAAGATCGACGGCAACGTAGATGACATCCTCCTTCAGGGACTGGAAACTCAAAAATGCCACTTGGAATACGAAAACGGCCAAATATTCCTCGTCATAAAGGAAACGAGAGATGCCACACAAGTGTATTGGGACGGTACCCACACGCTCAATGAATGGAACCTGAATGAAAACGAAAACTTCAACAATGCGGGAGAAGCCGACATCTTCGTTTCCGGCGACGACGTGGTATTCGACGATGCGGCCACTGACACCTCCGTCCGCATCAACGAGAACCTCTACCCCAAAACGGTGACATTCGACAATGACACGAAAACCTACAGCCTAAGCGGCAACGGCGGTATCAGCGGAGAAACGGGACTGACCAAGAAAGGAAACGGAACATTGGTCATCACGAGCACGAACACCTACACGGGAAAAACAACGTTAGAAGGAGGCGTCACTACCGTCTCGGCTTTGGCCGACTCCATCGTCCGCGAAGGAGCTTTGGGGTGCTATACCAAAGAAATAGGCCGCTTTGAAATCAAGAACGGCGCCACCTTGCGCAACACAGTAGCCATTAAAAACGGAGTGCCCATCACCATCGGTGAAGGGGGAGCCGTCTTCCAGACCGACGGCGAACTGACCTTGAACAAGCCTCTATATGGCAATGGCAACACTTTGACCAAAACCGGTACGTCCAACCTGATACTGTTTGCTGCCGACAACCTGAAAAAGACCTATCTGAAAGAAGGTACGCTACAGGCCAAAGGAGAAGGCGTGCTCTTCGGCGATACACTGATTTTCATCGGTAATGCCACTTATCAGGACTTTGACGACGGCAACACCTACAGCCTGAACCTCAATAATCTCAAAGTGGAAGAGGGCGTGACGGGCACGATGCGATGCGACAGCCGCTGCGAGAACCGCATCAAACTTTTCGGAAAAGGTACGCTGAAAATATACGTGCCGTGGATCCGTTCGGATTTCACAGGCGACTGGTCAGCTTTCGAAGGTACGATAGAACCTTCCAACCCCGACAACTGGTTCGCCTTGAACAACAGCTATGGCATGCCCAAGGGTACGCTAAACATCCCGGAACGTACCACTGTAAGCAATACGGCCAAACCTTACACCCTTGGCAAAGTGACCGGAAAAGGAACCTTAACCGGCGACAACAACACTTGGCGTATCGGTTCGTTGAACGAAGATTTCTCTTTCCAAGGCAAGATAGAAGGCACCGGCACGCAACTGATTAAAGTAGGGACAGGCAAGATGAGCCTTACAAATATCCACAGTTTCACCGGAGACTGCACGGTGCAAGAAGGTACGCTCCTCATCAATAACGCATCGGCAACCGAAGGCATGCTGGGCACAGGAAGCGTCACAGTTAAAGCCAACGGAACCTTCTGCGGTCGCGGCAAACTGAATAACGGCGCGTTCACGGTGGAAAAAGACGGCCTGCTGTACCCCGGCGTTTCAGAAACCGCGACTACCGGTACGATAGACTTTTCGGAAAACTCCGTTACCATAGACAAGGACGGCATCCTCTTGCTGAACATCGCCAGCAAGACACGTTGCACCAATTTGACCGGTATAAAAATACTGAATCTGTATGGCATACTCAGACTACATGTCCGCGAAAGTCTTTCGTTGGAAGCAGGCGACGAGTTCCGTTTGTGGGAGGCCAACCGCACGCGTACCCGTACCACTACAACATTTGAACTGGACAGCCCGGGCGAAGGGCTAGAATGGGATACTACCGACATTGAAGACGGTATCGTCCGCGTAAAACTAAGCACCTCTGTCGACGACATCCATGCCGACGAGGAAGTCACTTGCGAAGTCTTCACCGTCGGAGGCGCACAAGTGGGTAGTTTCACCTGCGCCCGCAAGGACATCCGCCGTACATTGAAACAAAGCGGAGCGGCTCCGGGCACCTACATGGTGAAAACCATTCAGGGCAGTTCAACCGCCACAGAGAAAATCAGCATCGATTATTAAACTCCATTCGTGCAGGGGAAAGATTTCCCCTGCCGATATAAAAACCAAACATTATCCATTTAAAAACAAACATTATGAAAAACAGTTTACTGACGGCCATAGCTCTTTGCTGCGCCACATCTTCTACCATGCCTTTGTGGGCATCCGCGTACGAAAATCCGAAGTTGGAAACCGTAGAGCCGAACTTGGCTACCGACGGAACCGGCGGTGGAGTGTACTACGTCTACCATGTAGCCACAAACAAATTCCTCACGAACGGCAATGATTACAACACGAGACTCAGCGTAGGCGACACGGGCCAGGAAGTCACACTGTCTTACGGTGAGGAACGCGCTCCCCTGATGGGCAAAGAACCGGTAGTGCCCGGAAAAGGATGGACTTTCAATATGTTGAAAGCGCAAAGCAACTCCGGTTTCCATGAAGTCTACGCAGGCAGCGAGACAGGAGCATGGGTGGACTGCAATGAACAAGGACACACCCTATGGCAAATCCTGCCGCAAGACAACGGCTATTACCGTATCAAGATTGTAGACCAAGATGCCCAATACGGATTAAGCTCCGCCAACGCTTTGACGATGAACGGTATGTGGGGCACAGACGGTGTGGAATCGACCATCGTATATCCTTTCATCGACCCTTCTCAAGAGGGATACCAGAACGCAGAAACAGACTGGCAGTTCGTGGAGCCGGAAGCATACGAGATTTATCAGGCCAAGAAACTCCTCCTACAGCAACTGGAAACCGCCAGCGAAACAGGCTACACCGACGTGTCGGCTTACGAAACCGTATACAACGACGATAATGCGACGACAAAACAGGTGCAAGAAGCTGCCGAACAACTGCAACAAGCCATCGCAGATTACCAACTGTCCATCGTGGACGAAGAACATCCGGCTGATTTCACCGGAAGAATCCAAAACAACGCATTCGAGTCCAACACCGATCATTGGGACATCAACGGTGAAAGCGTTGGTTACCAAGCTACGCTCTACGCCACCCAAGACCGCCAATACGAGATGAAGAACTTCGTGGAAAGATGGGTTAGAGGCGGCGGCAACCTGGGCAGCTCAATGGACGTTTCGCAAACCCTGAGTGATCTGCCGGCCGGAAAATACCGTCTCTCGGCCAATACCATCGGTTACCAGCAAGGCGACATGGCTCTTACGCCGGAAGGAGTCTACATTTACGCCCGCGTACAAGGGGCTGAATACAAAGGCGAGGCACACACACTGGAATTCGGTGCCATCAGGGGTAACGACGGCTACGTTACCGACGCACCGACCCCACGGTTGGCTACTTTGGAATTCTTCCTGGCGGGCGGAAACCTCACCGTCGGTTTCAAAACCGAAAACACGAATTGCAACTGGGTTTGCGTAGATAATTTCAAACTGGAATATTTAGGACTGGAAGAAGGTGGATTAGCCCGACAACTGGCTCAGACCATCACCGATGCCCAAACATTGAAAAAAGGATACGACGATGCCCAAATCAAATATTCGATAACCAACGGAGAGAAATTCGACCAAGCACTCAGTCTGGCCCAGCAAACTTCAGGAACAGCCGGTGTGGACGAAGCGACTTTAGGCGAAGTCCTTAACGGCCTGATGCTCGCCATGGACACGCTGAACCTCGACGTGGCCGCATACGAGAAACTGGAAGAGCTGACCGGAGAGCTGAATGAAGCTTACGACGCCAGCCCTTACTCCGAAAATGGCCTGATTTCATACGAGGATTTCTTGTATGAACTGGAAGAAATACACGACAACCGGACTTTCAACCCCTTGGAAATAGACAGCATCCAACCACGCGCCGACCGCATGTTCAAAGCCTGTGTATGCGAAGCCCTTATCGCAGGCGACACCCAGAATGCCGACGGGATGGCCTCTAATTTAGACTTCACCGGAAGCAATTCGGGATGGACCAAAACCGGTGACGGAGATTTCAAATACGGCAACAACGTGGCCGAGGTATGGCAAGGCTCCTCTTTCGAAGTGTACCAGGAGCTCACCGGCCTACCCAAAGGTTCTTACACGATTTCCGTGCAAGCTTATAACCGACAGGGTCTCAATGAAGATATCGCTGCCGGATGGAACCAGTCTGACCCGCAAAAAGACGTGCTGTCCTACCTGTTCGGCAACGATGCAAAAGAAAAAGTACGCCACTTGTACGAATTCCATTACGCATCAAACGAAGACTTGGCCAATAACGGTTCACAAATTTCCGGAACGGGAACAGCCATCGACGGACAATGGGTTCCAAACGGCGTAGCCGGAGGAGAGGCCGCCTTTGCCTTCAACGACCGTACCGACTATACGACCACTATTACATGCTATGTGGGCGAGGACGGTAAACTCCGTTTCGGTATCACCATGCCCACCGGCCCGAACTCCAACAACTGGACGCTGTTCGACAATTTCCACATCCAATATCTCGGCGCGACCGACATGACGGGCGCCGTGAGCGCACTCTATGCCAAAATAGCAGAAACCAACACCGCATTGGCAGACAAAGCCATTACGACGGAAGAGGCGTACAACGCACTGAGCCAAGCCATTCAAGATGCCGAGAAAAGCTTGGAAAGCGAACTGACCGAGGAAATCTATACCGCACAGATTAAGGCTCTGGACGAGGCCATCATTCTGAACCGGAATTCGGTGGAAAAGGTAGAGACGTTGCACCAAACGGCCCTTATGTATGACGAACAAATCAACAGCGGAACTTTTGCCGATTACGACGAGGGCATATTGGCCAACGTGGTTTACGAAGTCTTGGATGTCTTCACCCAAAACGGAAAGTTCAAAGACATCCCACAGACCGAACAATACATCATCGAGATGAACGAGGCATACAATCAAATGGTGTACGAAGGCATCGACGTGGGAACGGCTTCCAAAGACACCCCGGCCGATGTGACGGATATGCTCATCAACCCCGACTTCCAGCAAGTATTCGAGGAGAAGGACTCCGTTGCATTCACCGATGCCGGTTGGACAACGGAATTCACGAACGGTAAAAAGGAAGCGAACGACTCCGTATTCGAATTCTACAATACCGACACGTGCCACATCTACCAAAAGGTGTACCGTCTCCATCCGGGATATTACAAAGTGACGCTCTACGGATTCTACCGCGCAGGCGAGGCCGACGTGGCCGCACTGGCCCGCCGGGAAGGCGAAGAACAGCAGAACGCCAAGGTATATGCCGAAACGGAAAGTGCCAACTATTCGAAACCCCTGCCTTCGTTCTTCGAATGCGTACAGAACGGCAAATTCACGGCAGCCGACATCGTACTGCCCGACAGCCTCTTCCCCAACTCGGGACGAGTGTATAATTGCGTCGTCAACGACCGGAAAGGTGCCCGTACGGCCATGAACCAGGGATATTATGAAATGGAATCGTATTTCTATGTCAAAGAAGGTGAAACGGTTCGTCTCGGCGTGCAAAAAACCGACACGCTCGTCAACGACTGGGTACTCATCGACGATTTCCACTTGTATTACCTTGGCGATGGAGAGGCAAACAGACCCGAAGGTTTAGACGACGTAGACATCAGCGACGGCATCAGCGACAACGTAGCCGATGAAAAGAGTATCGTGGTTGGTACCGCATGGTACAACCTGAACGGTATGCGCATATCTCGTCCGACACAGCGGGGAATCTACATCCGTGAGGATAAGATGAGCGACGGCACAAAGAGGACTTTAAAAGTGCTCATCAAATAACCGGATAGTATGGTTTTTCATTATTGAAATTAGGATTAAGTTAATGATTGAACAGGGGCCGAAGTGATTCGTTCCCTGTTTTTTTATTTACATCTTTCCGTTCGGTAGAGAACGTCGAACCGATAAGAGCAGAACGGTAAATCAATCTCAGGCGAATGAAAAATCAATCTCAGCCAAACGATTTTTCATTTGGCGCAGAATGATTCAGCACTTGCAACATACTATTTTACAACAACTTACCACTTCTTTATTTGCGATATGGCAATCGAAACTTATTCTTTACAAAAGGGATGAAGCAAACTCTTGTAGGCTGCGTCCCGCCCTCCTGATCTTAACGCTCCCCGCTTACATACCGGTACACAGCCTCCGAAACATCGGCTATAATCCGGGCAGTGACCTGTTCGCTTTCTTCCGAATCGCGGACCAACACGGCAATACTGTAACGATGCCCGTCCGGAAGGAAAACAAAACCGATATCGTTTGTCCCGATAATCTGTCCCTTTCCGTTACGGTCGCCCGTACCTGTCTTGTGCCCGATAACTGCCTTCGTACCGGCAAGCGGTGCCGGCAGACGGTCGCGACCCGTCCGGCAGGAAATCATGGTTTGCTCTATGAAATCCCGATATGCTCCCTTAGCCACCTTACCCGAAACCAGCCATTCCAACAGGCGTACCGCCTCTAACGGAGTCGTCCAGTTCCGGTAACAATTCGCCAGATTGCGGTGCATATCGTCCTCCGTGGCTTCAATGGCAAAATCCCGCAAGCCCATGCTGCGCAAATACTCATCCGTAGCAGCCGGGCCTCCGAACACCCGGAAAAGGATGTCGCAGGCATTGTTGTCGCTCAGGTGCAAAGTGTACTTCAAAAGCCCGCCCACGGAAAGAGACAGGTTTCCTTCCGGATATTTGTCCCGTAACGGACTGTACGTATCCGGGCGCAAATCGTCCGGCCGGATATGCACCAACGTATCGAAAGAAACGCCGCGCTGTCCGCAAGCGTCTGCCACAGCCAAAGCCTGGTGGAACTTGAACACGCTCATCATGGGGTAACGCACGTCATTGTTCACCGTCAGCGTGTCCTTCCCGTCCACTATGACGGCTATTCCGACTTGCGCCTTCTTGTCCGCCACCATACGTCGCAACTGTTCCTGCAAATCTCCCCACCCGGCCTGCAATGCCAGTACCGGACAAAGGCACAAAACGCCCGCCCATATTGTCCGTATCCGCTTTTTCATCCGTCTTTCCCCTTTTACGATTTACTCCAGACCTTGTTCTTTCAACCGCAAACGAATCAAGTCCAGATGGGACATATATCCGCTGAAAGTCACGGATATGTTCTCCTTATGTACCTTCAGCACCGCCAATAGGGCTTTCACCGTGCGCGGAAGGTCGGAAGCCGCCGTCGCCTCGTTCAGTTGCAATGTCGCGGGAAGGCGGTCCATCCGTTCTTCAAACCAACGCGTCAACTCGTCTACTTCCTGTTTCGTATATGCAGGTTTATAAATATGCGGATTCTTTTCCACCGCAGGCCTCTGTTCTTGCTCTTCTGTCATCTTTCGTCATTCATTAAAAATACACGTTCCTAAAACCGTCTCGGCACAAGCATATCCTTCTTCGTACAAGGCCGTCAGTTTCCCGATATTGTCTTCAAGCCGGTCCACCTCGAGTTTTTCGAGCGGACGCACCACCAGAACCTTTCCTTCATCCTCGAGTTGCTCTATCAACTCCAATTGGCGGTTGTAACACTCGCACCTGTGACTGAGCGCCACTCGCAGACGGGGAAAACGGCGATAAATAAAAGAAGGAATACGGATGTCCCGGCCCGTCTTGCGATAACCGCGGTTGCGCGTCAGCACGACCACGTTGCGCTCATAACCGAGCGACATCGCCCGCTCCACCGGTATGGAGTCCACGATACCGCCGTCGAGCATCGGCACGCGGTCTACGACGACAACCGGACAGACGTAAGGCAAACTGCTTGAAGCCTTGGCTATCCGTATTAACCGGTTGTAATTCTCTTTCTCCGACAAATAGTCGGCACGCCCCGTCAGGCAATTGGTAGTCACCATCTCGAACACTCCGGGATTGGCCCGGTAAGCCTCGAAATCGTAAGGTACGATACGCTCCGGAAAATCCTTATACAGCAGTTCCTGGTTCAGGATGCTATGCTGCGTCCACAAGAAACGCATACCGATGTATTTGTATTTTTTGAGCATGTCGATATTGCTGTACTTCGCTCGTCCGCGCTGACGGCTCATATAAGACAAGCCATTGCACGCCCCTGCCGACACCGCGACCGTATAGGGAAAATCAATGTGGTGGTCCAACAGCCAGTCCAGCACCCCGCATGTAAAAACTCCGCGCATGCCCCCGCCTTCCAGCACTAAACCCGTATGCTTGTCTATCTCCATAATTATTCCTAATTTACGAGTAAAGTTAATGAAAATCCCAAATGAAATCAGTATTTTTGCATACTTTATTAAATGTTTTATCTTTAAGCTACGTTTATGTTATTTGACAAAGAAACATATACAGCCCGACGCGACCGGCTGAAGCGTCAGGTGAAAGAAGGCTTGATATTGCTTTTCGGAAACAACGATGCGCCATCCAATTATCCGGCCAACGTATACAAATACCGGCAAGACAGCAGTTTTCTTTATTTTTACGGACAACACCGCGAAGGACTCGTGGGAGTAATCGACATAGACAACCACAAGGAATATCTGATTGGCAATGATATCGACATTGAAGACATCGTATGGTTCGGTGCCGTGGACAGCGTGGCCGACCTCGCCGCACAAAGCGGCGTGGAACACAGTGCTCCGATGAGCCGTCTGGAAGAACTGGTAACACAAGCCCGCACCCAAGGCCGGAAAATCCATTTCCTGCCTCCTTACCGTCACGACCAGATGATTCAACTCATGGACCTGACAGGCATACATCCTTCACGGCAACGCGAGGAAGCATCGTTGGAACTCATCATGGCGGTCATCGACCAACGGGCTGTGAAAACGCCGGCCGAAATAGAAGAAATCGAACGGGCCTGTGCCATCGGTCATGAGATGCACACGACGGCCATGCGCCTTTGCCGCCCCGGAGTGAGTGAACAATACATCGCGGGCACCATCAGCGGTATCGCATCGGCCAAAGGGTGCATGACCAGTTTCCCCACCATTCTTTCCATGCACGGGGAAATCATGCACGGATACCCTTCTCCACGTCCTTTGGAAGACGGACGGCTGATGCTTTGCGACGCAGGAGCGGAAACCAATGAGAACTATTGCTCGGACAATACGCGCACCACTCCCATCAACGGCAAGTTTACCTCCCGCCAACGGGACATTTACAGCATCGTGGAAGCTTGCCATGACCACGTATTGGACATCGCACGCCCCGGTGTAAAATGGTGGGACGTGCACATGAGCGTAGCCCGCCTCATGACCGAGCGCCTGAAAGAACTCGGCCTGATGAAAGGCGACACGGAAGAAGCCGTACGCAACGGAGCGCACGCCATGTTCTTCCCGCACGGCCTGGGGCACATGATGGGCATGGACGTACACGACATGGAAGGGCTGGGACAGCGATATGTGGGCTTCGACGACGAAGTGCAGCCGTCCACGCAATTCGGTACGAACTGCCTGCGTTGCGGACGCCGCCTGCAAGAAGGTTGGGTCATGACCGACGAACCGGGCATTTATTTCATCCCGGCTCTGATCGATGAATGGAAAAGCAAAGGCATCCACAAGGATTTCATCAATTTCGACCTCCTGGAAACTTACAAGGATTTCGGGGGCATCCGCATAGAAGACGACATCCTGATTACAGCAAGCGGTTGCCGCATGCTGGGACATGAACGCATCCCGTACCACATGAACGATGTGGAAGAGTTTATGGCACAAAGGACCAATTAATGTATCACTAAAATATCCGAAATGAAAAAACAACTTTTATTTATCGCATGTGCTTGTTTGTCACTTGGCGTATCGGCTAAGAAACACGTGGAAAAAGCTGACACCGGTTTCGTTTTTACCACGGTGAAAGAAAACCCTATCACCTCTATCAAGAACCAGAATCAAAGCGGTACGTGCTGGTGCTTCAGCACACTGTCTTTCTTCGAATCCGAATTGCTCCGCATGGGAAAAGGCGAACATGACCTTTGCGAAATGTTCGTCGTACATAAAACCATGGAAGACCGTGCAGCCCAAACCGTCCGTACACACGGCGATGTTTCGTTCGCGCAAGGAGGAAGTTTCTACGACGTGATTTACTGCATGCAGAACTACGGTATCGTACCGCAAGAAGCCATGCCGGAGCCGGGTACGCTCTACGGCGACACCCTGCCCAACCACAATGAGGTGGACCTCGTAGCCACAGCCTTTGTAGATGCTTTGGCCACGAGCAAATTGAAGAAGCTGTCTCCCGTATGGAAACAGGCTTTCAGCGGTATCTATGATGCTTACTTGGGCAAATGCCCCGAAAAATTCACTTACAAAGGCAAGGAATACACTCCGCAAAGCTACATGCAGTCGCTGGGCCTGAACATGGACGATTACGTATCCCTGACTTCTTATACCCATCATCCGTTCTACAAACCGTTTGTCATCGAAGTACAAGACAACTGGCGTTGGTCGCTGTCTTACAACCTGCCGATCGACGAATTGATGGAGGTATTCGACTACGCCATCCACAACGGATATACCATCGCATGGGGTTCGGACGTGAGCGAGACGGGCTTCACACGCAACGGTATCGCCGTGATGCCGGACGTGAAGCAGGCAGAAGATCTGGTAGGTTCGGACGCTGCACGTTGGCTCGGATTGAGCAACAACAGCAAACGTGCAGAAATCGTCAAGAAACTGACTTCCAAACCGCTTCCGGAGGTAAAAGTCACTCAGGAAATGCGTCAGACGGCTTACGACAACTGGGAAACGACGGACGACCACGGCATGCAGATTTACGGTATCGCCAAAGACCAGAACGGAAAAGAATACTACATGGTGAAGAACTCGTGGGGTGATGCCGGAACTTACAAAGGCATCTGGTATGCTTCGAAAGCATTCGTAGCCTACAAGACCATGAATATCGTAGTGAACAAGAATGCCATCCCCGAACCGATCCGGAAGAAATTGGGGCTGAATTAAAAAAGGCAGAGGAGCAGCCGCTTTCTCATAAAGAGAGTAAAAAGCTACCGCAGTTTTCCAAAAAAGATGGGGAAACTGCGGTTTTCTTATATTTTTTTCCTACTTTTACATGAATAACCGTGTGGCCTCGTGACAAGCCTCACGCCCGGAGACAGCATAAAAAGGAAAAAAATACATATAATGAACTATAAATGGAAATTAGAACCTCCTACACCGGAAAAACTGGAAGCGGCTGAGAGACTGGCCAAAGAGCTGAACATCAGCCCTATTCTCGGTCGTCTATTGATAGAACGCAATATCACGACGGTGGCGGATGCCAAGAAATTCTTCCGTCCCTCGCTCACAGAACTGTACGACCCGTTCATGTTTACCGATATGGACAAGGCTGTAGAGCGTCTGAACAAAGCTTTGGGACGCAAGGAGAGGATCATGGTTTATGGAGATTATGACGTAGACGGCTGCACGGCTGTAGCATTGGTCTACAAGTTCCTGCAACAATATTATTCCAATATCGACTACTATATCCCCGACCGTTACGAAGAAGGTTATGGCGTGTCGGTCAAAGGAATCGACTATGCATACGAAAGCGGTGTAAAACTGATTATCGTGCTCGACTGCGGCATCAAGGCCGTAGATGAGATTGCATACGCCAAAGAAAAGGGTATCGACTTCATTATCTGCGACCACCACGTACCGGACGAAATCCTTCCGCCGGCCGTGGCGATTCTGAATGCCAAACGGTTCGACTCAACTTATCCCTATCCCCATTTGTCCGGCTGCGGCGTGGGTTTCAAGTTCATGCAGGCTTTCGCACAAAGCAACGGCATCGAGTTCAGCCAACTAATCCCGTTATTGGACCTTTGTGCCGTCAGCATCGCGTCGGACATCGTGCCGATTATGGGAGAAAACCGTATCCTGGCTTACCACGGTCTACGACAACTGAATGCCAACCCGAGCATCGGGCTCAAGGCCATCATCGACGTATGCGGCTTGTCGGAGCGGGAGCTGACCATCAGTGACATCATCTTCAAAATCGGACCGCGTATCAATGCCTCGGGGCGCATACAAAACGGAAAAGAGGCCGTGGCGTTGCTCGTGGAAAAAGACTATCAGACGGCGCATGAAATGGCGGAACAAATCAACCGCTACAACGACATGCGCAAAGACTTGGACAAGTCTATGACGGAGGAGGCAAACAGTATCGTAGAGAAACTGGACAAACAAAGCGAACAACGGTCTATCGTCATTTACAACGAAGAGTGGCACAAGGGGGTCATCGGCATCGTGGCTTCACGACTGACGGAAATCTATTACCGGCCTTCGGTCGTACTGACCCGAACGGACAACCTGGCCACGGGGTCGGCGCGTTCCGTTTCGGGATTCGACGTCTACAAGGCTATCGAAAGTTGCCGGGATTTATTGGAGAATTTCGGGGGACATACGTATGCAGCGGGCTTGTCCATGAAAGTGGAAAACGTACCGGAATTCCACCGGCGCTTCGAAGCTTACGTGGAAACACATATCCTGCCGGAACAGACTTCGGCCATATTGAACATCGACGCGCAAATAGACTTCAAAGACATCACGCACAAGTTTCACCACGACCTTAAAAAGTTCAATCCTTTCGGGCCGGACAATACGAAACCGCTGTTTTGTACGCAACATGTATATGACTACGGAACGAGCAAGGTCGTAGGACGCGAACAAGAACATATCAAATTGGAATTGGTGGACAACAAGAGCAACAACGTCATGAACGGCATCGCTTTCGGACAAAGTTCACAGGCTCGTTACATCAAGACCAAACGTTCTTTCGATATTTGCTACACTATCGAAGAAAATACGCATAAACGGGGTGAAGTGCAGCTTCAGATAGAGGACATCCGCCCCTCCGGTAAAGAATAAGCTTCACGGGAGCCTCGCATGGAAGACGTTTATCTGTCCATATTGAAAAAGTATTGGGGGTATGACGGGTTTCGCGGCATACAACGGGAAATCATAGAAAGTATCGGAAACGGACGGGATACTTTGGGGCTTATGCCTACCGGAGGAGGCAAGTCCATTACATTTCAAGTACCTGCGCTCAGCCGTGACGGCATTTGTATCGTGGTCACTCCGCTTATCGCTTTGATGAAAGACCAGGTACGTAACTTGCGCGGAAGAGGCATCAAGGCTGCTGCCGTCTATTCCGGACTGTCACGTGAGGAAATCCTCGTTACGCTGGAGAACTGCATTTTCGGCAATTATAAGTTCCTCTATGTATCCCCCGAACGGTTAGCCTCGGATATCTTCCTCGCAAAGGTGCGCCACATGCCCGTGAGTTTCCTTACGGTGGACGAGGCGCACTGCATCTCCCAATGGGGCTATGACTTCCGGCCTTCGTACACCCGGATTGCGGAAATCCGTAAAATCCTGCCGGACATTCCGGTTCTTGCCCTAACGGCCACGGCTACACCCGAAGTGGTCAAGGACATCCAACGCCAGTTGGCTTTCAGGGAGGAGAATGCTTTCCGTATGAGTTTTGAGCGGAAAAATCTGGCTTACATTGTCCGGCATACAGAAGACAAGTTTGGGGAACTCATCCATATTCTAAACAGCACGAAAGGATCGGCCATTGTATATACCAGAAGCCGCCGGAATACCCGGGAGACCACGGAGAAGTTACAAGCTGCCGGTATGTCCGCCACCTTTTACCATGCCGGACTGAACGATGCGGAAAAAGACCTTCGCCAACATCAATGGCAAGAGGACAAAATACGGATTATGGTAGCGACTAATGCGTTTGGCATGGGAATCGACAAGCCGGATGTACGTTTGGTAATCCATCTCGACCTGCCTGACTCCATAGAGGCTTACTTCCAGGAAGCGGGGCGGGCCGGACGTGACGGCGCACAGGCTTACGCAGTACTGCTATACCAAAGACACGACCGTACACGCTTGATGAAACGTATCCCCGATACATTTCCGGACAAGGATGCCATACGGGAAGTGTACGAACACATTTGTTATTATTACCAGATGGCCATGGGAGACGGTTATAACGTAACCCGCGAATTTGACCTGGACGAATTCTGCCGTAACTTCAAACACTTTCCGGTTCAGACCGACAGTGCGCTGCATTTATTGGAACGGGCAGGCTATATCGAATATACGGAAGAACAAGACAACGCCTCCCGCATACACTTTCTGCTCCGCCGCGACGAGCTATATCGCATTCATGAACTCGAAGCGGAACAGGAACAACTCATCCAATGGGTTTTACGCAGCTATGGAGGCGTATTCAGCGATTATGTCTTTATAGACGAACGGCGTATCGCGACGTTATCCGGCCTGACCACAGACCAGGTTTACCATGGACTGTTGGCACTTGGCAGGTCCAGAATCCTCCATTACATCCCCCGCAAAAAAACGCCTTATATCACCTTTTCCTGTAAACGCATCGAAAAAGAACGTATCGTATTCCCTTCTTCCGTGTACGACGAACGCAAGAAAAATTTTAAAGAGCGGATTGAGGCTATGTTGTACTATGCCGAAGAGGCTGACTTCTGCCGTAGCAAAGTCCTTTTGCACTATTTCGGCGAAAAAGATGCACAACCCTGCGAACAATGTGACGTTTGCCGGATACGGAAATCTCATCCACATGCGGATGCTACGGACGAACAAATCACCGCGCTTATACTGGAGACTTTAAAAGACGGCCAGAAGCACAATTTGTCGGAAATGACCTTCCCGGGCATCTCCCGTGAAAAGACAGCACAACTCCTGCACCAAATGATTGAGGAAGAAACCATACGTATTCAAAATGGCGTATTGTTTCTTCCTCGTCCCTGAGAATTTCGTTCCTCAATATATACGGAATATACCCGCTATCTCACGGTGACCTTTACCGTACGCTTTGTATCTTCTTCCATCCAAGTAAGAATATAAATACCCTTTCTAAGAGAAGATAAATCTGCTGTCTGGCTTACCCTAAACCGCATAACGCATTCACCGTTTGCCGCATAAATGTAAGCATGCCCGTCTATTTGCTCCATGTCATTGGACTCAAAATGCAGCAGCTTTGTGTCCGGATTATACAATACCCAATACTGCCTCTCGCGACCGGATGATTGTACGGAGGTCTCCCCCTTTACTTCATCCTTCTCAATACGCCACTGCCGGGTATCTTTCAAACTGTTTTCCGAATCATTGGTCCAACTTAATACACTATTTCCATTCTCATCTGAGCCTCCCGCATTATTTACAGCCAATTGGGTCAGCCTATTGACCAATACATAAGTGTTTCCCGTATTTACCGGTACAAAGCTCCATTGTTGACGATGTTGGGAACTACGCGGTTTACGTAACTCTAATTGTGTTCCGGTCTTATAAATATCTCCTTCTTTCACGGCGCAGTCATATAAAGCCAAGCCGCTTTCACGATTGACGACCTGATAGTATTCTCCTACCGCCAAAATCTCCCACTGCTGGGTTTCTCGCTCACGAGCCGGCGACCATGTACATACCTTATCCTCTTCGTTGTCTAAAACATCAATGGCATTGCCCGTTCCTTTATTATAAAGACGATAATAAAAGCCCGTATCCAACGTAAACTCCGGAGTAGGTTCTTCCATGCTCCCCATTTCTTCCGCAGCTTTGGCAAAAGTCTTCGTCAAATATGCACAATGCGTATGCAGGAATGATTTTAAATAATCTATCCCCTCCTGATATGTACTGAAAAGCACAATCTCATTATAATCCCGTCGGTCAATAGGCCACTTCTGGAAATTCATGGCTTGCGAACGGTCTATAACCACAGACATACTGTCGATATAATCCATGACGTGCTCTTCTATCCCACGTGCCAGATACTCCTGCCACGTCCGGTTTATCAACTGTACGAACCAAGGATCTTTCCACATTTGCAATACCCATTTCTGTGTCAAGTCTCCTCCGAAGCCTTTATTTATCATCAGAGCCTCTGATACATCTCCTACTCGATTACAATTATTGAAAGCTATATCGTAATCCCATAAAGGTCCCCAATAGAATTTCTGGTCATCCTTCTTCTTGTACATATAGGTACTCCAAAAACCGTCTACATTGCCGGTCAACTCTGTCGAAATATACCAACTGGCCAGAGTCAAGGAATCCACATAAGGACGATATCCCTTTTCCGGATCCGCAAAATCCGAAGAAAACAAGGCATCTTCGAACAATTGCATGTGGTTCTTGATATACTCCAACTGTCTGGAGACAATCACTTCCTCATCCGGAGATTTCACCGTTACCAACACATTGCGATTCGTTTTGTAATAAACCGGCTCAGCCGTAGCCCAACCGTCAACCTCTAAAAAGTATCCACCGGTTATATTGGCATCCTCCGTAGGAATTTCATCCTGCTCATCAATATCCACACGCTTCTTCCTCACCTCCATTTGGTCGGACAATTGGTAATTACCCAAATATGTACCGTTCAATACTAAGTCCACAAA